>JAESGN010000047.1_pt1 | contig 436556 bp, 416 predicted proteins | sample 9269731 | NCBI WGS metagenome assembly JAESGN01 (sample SAMN15720683, study PRJNA650826) | algae metagenome | isolation source: Mojavia pulchra JT2-VF2 and co-occurring heterotrophs from desert soil | place: USA: Cadiz Valley, Joshua Tree National Park, CA | collected 1998-06-08 | reverse complement strand
GCCCTCCCGAGCGGGCGAACGGCAGATAACCGAGCTCGTCGAGCACGATCAGGTCGAGCCGCGACAGCTGCGCCGCCAGGGTCCCGCCTTTGCCGATCCGGGTCTCCTCTTCGAGGCGTGTCACCACCGGATCGGCGATGGCGGGCTATGACGGGCATCGCGGCTGGCTCTACTCGGTCGCGGTCCGGCGCAATGCAAAGCGCGCGGGCATCGGCCGGGCGCTGGTTCGACACGCCGAGGACGCGCTGCAGGCGCTCGGCTGCATCAAGGTCAATTTGCAGGTGCGGGCGACGAACGCGGAGGTCGTCCATTTCTACGAACAGCTGGGATATGCGGCAGAGGATCGGATCAGCCTCGGCCGGCGCCTTTCGGTGTCGGGCGAATAGCCGCCGCCACAGGCGCGCGTCCGCAGGTCGCGGGCGCACTTTTTATATCCCCGTTCATCGCCCCGTAACCCGTCGGGTGGTTAAGCGCGCTCGCCCCGTCCCCCTCTCTCCTACGTCTCAAACGTGGGGCGGGGCATCTTCGCCAAGCGATCGCCACCGCAACGACTGCGTGCCGGTTACGGCAACTTCTCGCCCATCGACAGCTGCAGCACCGCATACCATTCGGCGCGCGTCCAGCGCGGCGCGAAGGCTTGCGGGATCTCCCTGATGCGGTCGACATTCTGCGTCCCGACGATCGGGATCGGACGCGCCGGATGCGCCATCACCCAGCTATAGGTTGCCGCCGCCCGCGAGACTCCATAGTCCGCGGCCTTCGCATCGAGCAGCCCGGCGATGGCCCATGTGCGCTTGTCGGCCGGATCGCCGAGCCGGCCGCCGCCGAGCGGCGACCAGGCGAGGAAGGCCATGCCCTCCGCCATCGACTGGTCGAAGATGCCGTCGAAAAGCGGGGCGAGGTGGAGCGGCGAAAATTCGCTCTGGTGGCTGGCTACCGGGACGGGCAGGAACTTGGCGAGCGCGGCGGTTTGCGCCGCGGTGAAATTCGAGACGCCGATCGCGCCGATCTTGCCCGCGCAGTGCGCCTCCTCGAGTGTGCGCGCGACTTCCTGCGGATGGGTGAGCAGGTCGGGACGATGGACCTGCCATAGCTCGACATGGTCGGTGTGCAGGCGCCGGAGCGAATTGTCGATCGCCGACGCCAGATAGGGCGCGCTGCTATCATAGGGCACCCCGGGAATGATCCCGCCCTTGGTCGCAAGCACCATCCGCCCGCGCAGCCCCGGCGCTTCGGCCAAGACCTCTCCGAGCAAGGCCTCTGCCGAGCCGAAGCCGCCCGGCGTATCGGCACCATAGATATCGGCGGTGTCGAAGAGGGTCACCCCTGCCTCGAATGCCGCATCGATCCGCGCACGCGCCGTCGCGACATCGGTGCCCGCAAAACGCCACATGCCCCAGGCTATAGGTAAAATCTCATGTCCGGCCAAAATCACTTTGGCGGGCGCGGGAAGATGGTCCGTCATCGATCAGCGCCCGAGCAGCTTGCGCGCGTTACCCGACCGGATCTTCGCGCGCTCTTCGTCGGTCAGGTCGAGTTTCGCAAAGGCATCGAGCGTCTTCGCCAGCGAGATTTGCGGGAAGTCCGAAGCGATCAGCACATGGTCGACTCCGACGTTACGGATCGTCCACACAAACTCGGCCTCGATCGGCGAATCCGCCGCGAGGATCACGCTCCCCGAAATGTCGAAATAGATATTGTCGGCGAAGAGATTTTCGGCGGTGCGTGCGAGCGCTAGGATGTTCCAGAAACGGAAGCCGAGCCCCCCCATATGGCCGAAGATGAACTTCGTCTTCGGCGCGGCGAGCGCGAGATTGAAGAGCTTCTCATTGTCGCTCGGCACGATGCTCGCATTGTCCATCACCACGACCAGCCCCTTTTCGCCGGCACGCTTCACGAGCGTCAGCACGCGCGGGTCGGCGGCGTCGAATTTTTGCGTGTGGGGGTGAATCTTGAGCAGCCGCACCCCGCGCGCCGCGACGCGGTCGACCTCGGCGAGCGCGGCATCGCCGTCATAGGGATGCACGGTCGCGATTGCGATCATGTCCGGGTTCTTCGCCGCGAGCGCGATCAGCGCGTCGTTGCGCCTCGCTATGTCGCCGGGATTGCCCGCGAGCGCCTGGTTCGGGCCGCCGAACCACATCGCGCCGAACGCGTCGACCGATTGGCCCGCAGCCCTGAGCTGCGCCCGGTACTCGGCGATCGACGCCTCGCCCTTGTGGAGATGGACATGGGTGTCGATGACCGCGTCCTGCGCAAAGGCAGGCGAAACGGACGCCAGCAGGGCGATCGAAAGCAGCAAGGCTCGCATGAGGTCTCCATTGCGTCAGGCCGGAATGTCCCCGACCTGCCACAAAGCGACGCTGCGGCCAATTACCTCAACGGCGAAAGAGGTTCGGGCGGGATCATCTCCCGCCCTCCCCAACGATCATCAGAGCGCCGAACCGCCGAGTTTGTAGGTCAGCTGCAGGAAGACGCTGCGGCCGATGCTGTCGAACCAGCTGGTGTTGTAATAGGGATAGCTCGACCAGGTCGGGTCCTTCACCGGCATCTTGTCGAAGACGTTCCGCACCGTCAGCGACCCGCGCATATGATCGGTGAAATCATATTGCAGCGTCGCGTTGAACAGATAGCTCGCCTTGATGAAGGCATCCTCGTCATAGTTGGGCAGCTTGCCGAGGCGCGTGCCCGACAGGGTGAACTGCACGCCGTCCGACGCCCAGGTGATGCTGCCGTTCGATTTGTCGCGCGGCGTGTAATAGCCGCTGTCCGCCGCCAGTTTGTTTTCGACCGGATCGCCCGTGTACTGGACCAGCGTGTGCTTGAACACATGGCTGTGCGCGAGCGACAAGGTGAAGTCGCCGAAGCTGGTGGGCAGCGTACCGCGGAACGCAACGTCGATACCGCTCGTCTTTTCGCGCGCGACGTTGATCGGGTTGATCGAAATCGATTCGATCTGGTTCATGAGCGCGCCGCTGGCGAAACGCTTGATGCGCGCAAGCGCGGCCTGACAGGTCGGCGAATTGGGATCGAGCGCGGTGTTGTTCGCCCCGTCGGGACGGCAATCGGCCTCGTCGCGCGTCAGTTCGCTGGCACGCAGGTCGTTGACCTGGTTGTCGAGCGATACGCGAAAATAGTCGACCGAGACATGGAAGTTGCGCGACGGCGAAAATACCGCGCCGGCGGTCAGCGTCTTACCGGTTTCGGCCTTGAGTTCGCGGTTGCCGCTGCGCTGCGCGACGATATCGACGTCATAATCCTCGCAGTCGCTGATCCCGGCGCCGGGGGTGTCCTGACGGCAGGTGTAATAGTCGATCACGCTGCTTTCGACATTGCCGGGGCCGGTGAACAGATAATGGAGGTCGGGTGCGCGGAAGGCGGTGCCATAGGCGGCGCGAAACAGCAGGCTGTTCGTCGGGCGCACCTCGATGCCGCCATTATAGGTGAATTTGTCGGCGTGCCGCCCGGCGTAGCCAAAGCGGTCGTAGCGGCCCGCACCCGTCAGCGTGACGAAGTCGAGCACCGGCACGCGCACTTCGCCGCCGATCGCGGCATGGCTGCGCTTGCCCGACCCGTCGCTGTCCTTCCAGCTGTAATAATAGTCGGTCAGCGCGAGCGGATCGGGGCGAAGATTATAGCCCTGCTTGCCATATTCGGCGACGAGCGCGATCCCGACCGGGCCGGCGGGCAGCTGGAACAATTCGCCGTTGGTCAGCGTCGCCTGCGCATTGCTCGTCCAGCTATAGGGGCGATAGACGGTGTCGGCCGAGATGCTGTCATATTCGGCGGGCGTGAGCTGGCGATAGAGGTTGGCCGGATTGGCATTGAACGACGGATAATCGTCGTCGCCAAGCCCGTTCTGCGCGCCGAGGAAAAAGTCCTTGGCCTTCTGGTTGATGATCTGCGGCCAGCGGACGACCGACTGGTAGCGGCTGTAGTTGAACGACGCCTCGTAATTCCAGGCATTGCCGAAATTGCCGCGGATGCCGGGGGTGATGCTATAGGTCGTCTGCTTGCTGCGCTGCATTTCGAACCCGCCGGTTTCCTCCGGCGTGAACTGGCGACCCCAGTCCTCGATCTGCCCCGTAAAGCTGTTGTAGAAATAATTGTCCGAGCTGCTCGACGTTTGCTCGAAGGCCCAGCTCGTCGTGTCGTACATCAGCCGGACCTTGCTGATCCCGAGCTGGGCGTCGACGAACAGTTTGGCATTGTCCGACAGTTCGTAGGTCGCGCTGGCAAAACTGTTGAAGCCCTTGCGGCCCGAAATGATCGTGCCGTAACCGATCGATTCCTTGCTGCCGCAAAAATCGCCGTACCGCGGACGGTTATAGAGCGCGACGGTCCCGAAATTGAGGTTCGACAGCCGCTCGCACGTCCCGGCGTCGGGCGTGATATAATCGTCGTAATAGTCGGCGCGGTAGAAAGTCCGCCGCGCGCTCGCCGTCGAAGCGACCGGACTGTCTTCGGTGCTGTCCTGGATCTTGCGCTGGAAACCCCAGAGCGGCCGCTGGTCAAGATATTCGATCCCGCCCACGATGCTGAACCGGTCGGTCGACCAGCCGCCGGTCGCGGTCACGCGGTGCGACAGGCCGCCGCCATGCTGGGTCCGGCCATGGCGATAGTCGAGCGTGATGCCGTCGAGCTTCTCCTTCATCTTGAAGTTCACGACCCCCGCGATCGCGTCCGAGCCATAGATGGCCGAGGCGGCGCCGCTCAATATTTCGACCTTGTCGATCAGGCTGACGGGTATGTTCGAGATATCGGTGAAGTTGCTGCGCCCGATATAGGGGAGCGGAAAGTCGGCGATGCGGCGGCCGTTGACCAGCACCAGCGTGTGATTGGGGCCGAGCCCGCGCAGGTCGACCTGTTGCGCGCCGGGGGTGAAATCGGCGCTGCTTCCCGACTGCGGGCTTTGCGTTTCGCCGCTGTTCTGCGTCATCGCCGCGAGCAGTTCGGGAACGCTGGTATAGCCGTTGGCGCGGATCGCATCGGAATCGATCGTGGTGACCGGCGACGGCCCCTGATCCTTGATCGTCGGGATGCGCGATCCGGTGACGATGATTTCCTGTTCGCTGCCTTCGGCGGCATCCTGCGCAAAGGCCGGCGCGGCCAGCGCCGGCACGCAAACACCCAGCCCGAGGGCAATCCGAAACGCCCGCTTCCCGAAATTCGTCATCTATCAACCCCTTGTTTCTACCGCAGAGCGACTCGATCCCAAGCGCCGCCCCACCGGATATTTCAGCCTCTCGACCAGAAAACGTCGATAATTTCAATCATAATGGTGAAATGGGAAATCATATTGTCTTTTGGTGCGGTCATTATGTAACATCACGCCTTCTGGGGTCGCAAAAAGGAAGACGGATGCTGCGTTCGATCGTGCGGGGATTTTGGCTGCTGCTCGCGGCAACGGGTCTTGGCCTCGCGCCCGCCGGGGCGAAGGAGGCAAAGGACAAGCCCACTGAACATTATGTCTTCGGCAAATTGAACACGCCGACGCCGGGCCCGGTGTCGGGCGGGCTGCTGCTGATGGGCGGCGGCGACCGCAACATCGACGCGATGAAATGGTTCTTCGGCAAGGCCGGCAACGGCCATATCGTAGTGATCAGCGCATCTTACGGCAAGGAAATCGGCGAGGAATTCTTCCACGATATCCGCGGCATCCAGTCGACCGAAATCTTCGTCTTCCACGCCCGGTCGCAAGCGACGAACAAGAAGATCCTCGACCGGCTGAAAAAGGCCGACGGCATCTTCATCGCGGGCGGCGATCAGGCGCGTTACGTCCGCTACTGGCGCGGGACGCCGGTCGGCGACATCCTCAACGCGCATGTCGCAGCGGGCAAGCCGCTCGCGGGCACCAGCGCCGGCCTCGCGATCCAGGGCGAGAAGCTTTACGGCGCGATGGACGACGGCAGCATCAAAAGCCCCGAAGCGCTCGCCGATCCGTTCGGCCCCGCCAATACGATCGAGGGCGATTTCCTGCATTTCGCGCTGTTGAAGGGCATCGTTACCGACACGCATTTCAAGGAGCGCGAACGGCTCGGCCGCCTGTTCGCTTTCGTCGCCAAGGCGCAGGTCGGGCGCGCCGCCGACCAGCCCGCGATGCTCGGCCTCGGCGTCGACGAAAGTGCGGCGCTCGCGGTCGAACCCGATGGCCGCGCGCGCATCTATGCGACCGAGCCCGACGGCTATGCCTGGGTCGTCGACGGCACCGGCCTCCGCAATCTGGCGCAACGCGGCCCACTCGACGCCCCGCGCGTCAAGGTGACGGGGGTCGGCCCCGGATCGGTGCTTCACCTGCCCTCGGGCCGGGTCGATGCGCCGGTGTTCGTGCGAAATTACGCCGCGCGCGCGGGCGAGATCGTCGAGGTTCCGCGCTGGTCGCTCGCAATTCACGGCGGCGCGGGGGTGATCGAGCGCGGCTCGCTCGCTCCCGAAAAGGAGAAGGCGTATCGCGCCGGACTCGACGAGGCGCTGCGCACGGGCAGCGCGGTGCTCGACAAGGGCGGCGCAGCGCTCGATGCCGTGGCGGCTGCGGTGCGCGTGCTCGAGGATAATCCGCTGTTCAACGCCGGGCGCGGCGCGGTGTTCACCGCCGAGGGCAAGAATGAACTCGACGCCGCGATCATGGACGGCAAGACGCTCAAGGCCGGCGCGGTCGCGGGCGTCACGCGCACGCGCCACCCGATCGACCTCGCGCGCGCGGTGATGGACAAGAGCCCGCACGTCATGCTGGCGCGCGACGGCGCCGACCGCTTTTCGGTCGAGCGCGGGCTCGAACAGGTCGACCCAAGCTGGTTCCGCACCGAGGAACGCTGGCAGGGACTGCTGCGCTGGCGCGAAAAGCAGGTGTCGGCGGTCGACCCGACGCATTTGTTCGGCACCGTCGGCGCGGTCGCGCTCGACGCCGAGGGCAATCTCGCTGCCGCGACCTCGACCGGCGGGATGACCGGAAAACGCTGGGGCCGCATCGGCGATTCGCCGATCATCGGCGCGGGCACCTATGCGAAGAATGGCCAGTGCGCGGTGTCGGCCACCGGGTCGGGCGAATATTTCATCCGCGAAAGCGCAGCACGCCAGGTCTGCGACCGCGTCGCGTGGAAGGGCGAAAGCCTGAAGGACGCCGCGCAAGGTGCGATCATGGCGGTGGGCGCGATCGGCGGCGACGGCGGGCTGATCGCGATGGGTCCCGACGGGCGCCCCGCCTTTGCCATCAACGACCTTGGCATGTATCGTGGCCGGATGAGCGCCGGGGGGACTCCACAAAACGCGATCTTCGCCGACGAAAAGCTGGCCGACTGATGGCGCAATCGGGCGTCAATCTCGACGAGATCGACGAACGCCTGCTCACCCTGCTGCGCGACGATGCGCGGCAGACGATCGCGCAACTCGCCAAGGAACTCGGCATTTCGCGCGGCGCGATCTATTCGCGCCTCGCGCGGCTGGAGGAAGAAAAAATCGTCGCCGGCTATACGGTGCGGCTGGGCAACGCTTTTGCCGCAAGCCGGGTGCGCGCGCATATGATGATCAAGACGCTGCCGCGCTTTCACCGCGAGGTCGAACAGGCGCTCGCGGGCTTTTCGCTGGTACAGGCGATCCATGCGATCAGCGGCGAATATGACATCATTGCGATGCTCGAGGCCGAGGATGGGGCGCAGCTCAACGAACTGATCGACGAGATCGGCCTGCTCGACGGGGTCGAGCGCACCACGACCTCAGTGATCCTCGCGACCAAGGTCGAGCGCTAGGAAACGAGCGCGATCCGGCGGCGCAGCAGGAACAGACCCCCCGCAAGGAGCGCGGTCGGCACCAGCATCAGCGTGAAGGCGGTTTGACCATCGAGATGGGCGAAGATCGCCCCGGTGATGATCGACCCGGTGGTGCCGCCGAGCGCCGAAAAAACGACGACGAGCCCCATCAGCGGCGGGTGCTGGCGATTGGGCATGGCGCTCAGCATCACCGAGATGATCGTCGGATAGACCGGCGCCAGCGCGATACCGATCAGCGGAAAGAGGAACGCCGCGACCGGCGCATCGCCCCAGCTGTGGATCGCCCCGGGGGTGAGACCATCGGCGAGCGGCAGCACGAGGATGATCAGCGCCGCGAGCGCCGCGAGGCAGACGTTCAGCACCGGATACCAGTCGAAGCGCGCCATCACCGCGCCCGCGCCGAAGCGCCCGATCGCGAGGCACCCCGCGAACAGGCTCGCCGCCTGGACGCTCATTTGCGCGGGCAGGTGCAGCACCTCGTTGTTGAAGGTCGGAAGCCAGCTCTGGATCCCCTGCTCGATCAGCACGAACAGGAAGGCGCAGGCGACGAAGACCAGCACCAGCGGCAGCGCCGCGAGCTTGAGCATCGCGACGAACGGCGGCCCTTCGCCGGCCGCCGTTTCCTCGCCCTCATGCGCGCGATGTTCGTCGACCCGCGCGGTAAGCAACAACGCGAGGGCCAGCGCGGTGATTGCGCCGAGCACCCAATAGGCGTTCAGCCAGCGCAGCCCCGTCGGGTCGATAAAGGCGCTGAACACCCAGTAAGAGGAGAGGACGCCGACCATGAACATGCCCTCGATCAGGCTGGTCAGGCTGGCGTGCTTTCGCGGGCTGTCGGTGACGAGGCCGATCATCGAATAGACGACGACCTTGGCGACCGCGAAGGCGACGCCGACCATCGCGAAATGGAGCTGCGCGGCGCCGAAGCTGCCGATCAGTGGCATCACGATGCAGCCGGCGACGGCGAGCAGCAGCGCCCCGATCAGCGCGTTGCGGAGGCCGAGGCGCGGCAGGTAGCTCGCGGTCAGGAACGATACGACCGCGATCGTGATGTCCTTGAAGCCTTCGAGCGTGCTCGCCTCGGGCTTGGTCACGCCAAAGCTGGAAATCGACTGGAGGATCACCGTCCCGACGCTGTTGAGCAGCATCGCGAAGGCGACATAGGTCAGGATCAGTGCTGCGATCAGTCGAGTGCGCGCCATGGGTCAGAACCTGTCTATCGCGCGTTCGAGGCGCCGAAATGGCGAAGAGATCGGCTTCGCGTGGCCGCCGCCGATGGTGGTTTCATCTGCAAGGCCGCGCGGAGGCGAGATCGAAGCCATTTCGGCGTCCCGAAGGGATTTGACCGATTTTGTCCATGGCTGCGTCAGCGAGCCTTGGAATATATTCATATGCCTGCGCCTCGCTTCCTTGCCCTGAACAAAATCGCTTCAAACCTCGATCGCGCGATAGGCAGGTTCTGACCCAACCGTCCTTAGCAGAAAAAAGAGGGGTGGCCGCGAAGAGGCCGCGGCCACCCAAGGGGGGATGTCCCTTCTAGAATTTATACGCCGCGCTGAAGCGGAACGACCGGCCGAGGATCGGGCGGGCGTTGACGACTTCGCCCCCGACCTGCCCCAACGTGCGCGGATCGCCTTCGGTCAGCCCGACCTTGTCGGTCAGATTGTCGGCGGTAACCGCAAAGGTCAGCGCCTTGTTGACGTCGACCGTCACCCCCGCGTCGATCTTGAAATAATGCGGCAGCGACTGGGTGTTCGCGGTGTCGGAGAAGCGGTCGCCGACGTAGCTGAAGGTCGAATAGAGCGAGACCTTGCTGTCGTCGCCGAACTCGATGTCGTACGACGGCGTCACGCGCCACTGCCACTTCGGCTGGCGTTGCACGCGGTTGCCGCTGAGGTCGATCGTCCCGCCGCCCGCAAAGAAGTCGCGGTATTTCGCATCGAGCCAGGTGCCCGAAAAAGCGATGGCGAAATTGTCGATCGGGCGGACCTGTCCTTCGAGTTCGATCCCCGTGCTGCGCGCGCCGCCAATGTCGGCGACGGGCGCGCCGTTCTGGATCACCGTCGTCACCAGACCCTTGAACTTGGTGTGGAACAGCGTGGCATAGAGCGACACCAGGTCGGTGCGGACCTTTACCCCGCCCTCGAAATTGTCGACGCGTGGCGACACGAAAATCCCGTCGCGCAGATTGTCGAAGAAGGGGTTGGTGTTGCCGCGGTTGTAGCGGACATAAGCGCCGACCGACGACGAGAAGTCATAGTTGAGGCCCGCGGTCCACGACCAGGCGCCCTTCTTGTACGCGATATTGCGGAAGGTGCCGTTCAGCACCGCGGTGCCGTTGTTGTAGAGCGTGTTCGGATTGCCGTCGGTATCGACCGAGCTGTTATTCTCGATCGTGCCCGTCGCCTTGTAATTCTGGTAGCGGATGCCCGCATCGAAGCGCAGGTCGGGCGTGATCTGGAACTCGTCAACCGCATAGAAGGCATATTCGCGGCCGTCATAGGCGGCGTTGACGTTGAAGAACGAGCCTTGCGTAAAGCCGTTGCTCGACGCGATCTGGCCGTTGGCAAGCGTCAGGTTGAGCAGGCGGCCATGGTTTTCGGCGGTCAGCAGATGGACGTTGCCGAGGTTCCACTGATCGTCCGACGAGAAGTCCGAATAATAGGCGCCGACGGTGAACTTGTTGTTCCCGCTTTCCCATTCGACCGCGAGGTCGTTGGTGAAATCCTCGATCTGCTTGCGCACGATCCATGTGCCCGCGCGGATCACCTGCGTGGTGCCGGCGACCGCCTGCCCGCCGTTGACATAGGTCAGGCTGCCGACCGTGCTGCCGAGCGAGGCGGCATAGGCGTTCGCGGTCATCGCGGTGCTCGCGGGGACGAGTCCGGTCGTGTCGGCATCGCCCTTGAGATAGCTCGCGCGGTAACGCAGCTGCAGCCCGTCGCCGACCTCATAATCGAAATTGGTGCCGAGATTGATCAGCTTTGCACCGCGGCCGTCGGCAAGGTCGGTGCGCGTGCCGTCGGGCAGCACGGCGAGCCGCGTTTCGGGGCCCGCGAGCACGCCGGTGCCGGGGTCGATATTGCCGAACTGGCGCACCTTGTTGCCGTCGCGGATCACCGGGATCGGCAGCAGCCACTGGCCGCGATCGTTGAGATAGCGCGCAAAGACGAGGATCGAGCCCTTGTCGAGATCGTGGCGGATATTGCCGGTGATCTGGCCGCCCTTTTCGGCGGTGAAGCCGGGGCTGCGGATGCCCTCACCGCTCGAATAATAGCCGCCGACCATGAAGCTCGTATTCTCGCCGAGCGGCCCCGACAGCAGCATGTCGCCGCGCAGGTCGCCATAGTCGGTGACGCTCGCCTTCACGAGCCCTTCGAAATCGCGGCCGCCCTCCTTCTGGACGAAGTTGACGGTGAGGCCGGGCTGGCCGTTGCCGAACAGCGCGCCGGTGCCGCCGCGCACCGCTTCGACGCGCTCGATCGTCTCGTCGATGCGGATCAGCTGGGTGTTTTCGAGGAACGACAAGGTCGGGGGCGAGAAGAAGGGCACACCCTGCACGGTCAGCGTGACGAATTCGGCGTCGCCGCCCGAGGGGTAACCGCGCACGAAGATGTTCGCGCCGTTCTGGCCGCCTGAGCTTTCGGCCGACACGCCCGGAATGACCTTAAACAGGTCGGCGGTGCTGTTCGGCGCAGCGCGATTGATCGCGTCCGCATTGATGCTGGTGATCGCGAACGCCGCGTCCTGACGGTTGATCCCGCCGCCGGCGGTGCCGGTGACGATGATTTCCTCGTTCGCGGGCGCTGCGTCGTCGGGTTGAGGCGCTTCCTGGGCGAAGGCCGTCGCCGGCAGCGCGATCAGCGCAATCGACGACAGCAGATAGGTCCTGTTCAACATGGCAATTCCTCCACGGTTCCTGTTCTGGTTGATCGGCGTCCGCGCGGGGCCGCTGCCTGTTCTGCCGACAGGATCTGGCCGAGCGTGAGATCGCCGATGGCGGGAATGTTGAAGTCGGCATCGGGCAGCGCCTCTTCTGACCCGATGCCAATGGCCACCATGCCCGCCGCATGGATGGCCGAAATTCCCGCCTGCGCATCTTCGATGCCGATACACAGCTCCGGGGCGAGGCCCATGCCGGCGGCACAGGCGAGGAAAATGTCGGGCGCGGGCTTGCCGTGCGCGACGCCGCCCGCGTCGGCGATAAAGTCGAACTGGTCGGATATGCCGAGCAGCCGCACGACATCGCCGGCATTGCGGCTCGCCGACGCGAGCCCGATCCGAAGCCCCGCAGCGCGCAGTCCGGCGAACAGGCGAGTGACGCCCGCAAAAAGATTGGCGGGCGAATAGGCGGCCAGCCGGGCGCGGTAGAGATCATTCTTTTCCGCCAGCATCGCGTCGAAGCGGTCCGTATCGACCGCGGTTCCGGCATGGTCGAGGATCAGCCGCAGCGACCCGGCGCGATCGACGCCCTTCAGCTGCTCGTTGACCGCGCGGTCGAACGCGAAGCCATAGGTGTCGGCGAGCGCCTGCCAAGCCTGATAATGGTCCTCGGCGGTGTCGGTGAGTACGCCGTCGAGGTCGAAGATGACGCCCTTCAGCGTCGGCCGCGGCGCGGTGACCGGATCCGGTCCGATACACAGCGCGCGGCCGTGGTCGACGATGTCGAGCGGCGCCCCCGACAGCAGGCGATAGGTGCAACCCGCGGCATCAACCGCAAGCTCGATCACGCTGCCGCGCCATTGCAGGCGGAAACGATAAGCGTTCCACGCGACGGGAAGCTGCGGCCGGAACGACGGCACCGGACCGTCGAGGCGCAAGCCGCCCCAGCCCTGCGCGAGGACAAGCCAGCTCCCCGCAAGCGCCGCCATGTGGAGACCGTGCGAGGTGTTGCCGTGCCGGTCTTCGAGATCGACGAAGGCGCATTCGCCGAGAAAATCGAGCGCCGCCGTTTCGTCGCCGAGCCGCGCCGCGATGATGGCGAAGGATACCGACGACAGCGTTGAATCATGCGTCGTTACGCGCGCATAATGGTCGAAATTACGCCGCTGCCGCGACAGCGGCATGTCGACGAGGTCCATCGCCATCGCCTGGACGACATTGCCCTGCTTCGCGACCTGATGGCGGAAGAGGATCATCGGGTGATAACGCATCAGCAGCGGGCCATGGCCGTCGCGCGCCGCGAGGCCCGGCAGTTCAGGGCGGCCGAGAAACGCATCGTCCTGCGGATGGACGCCGAGCACCGGATCGACCGGCAACCACATCGCATCGGCTGCCCTCTGCCAATCGGCTATTTCGCTGTCGCCGAGGCCGATCGCACCGGCGAGCGCCGCCAGATCGCCGCGCGTGCGCAGCCACTCCGCCGTCTCCGCCGCATAGGCCAGATGGCGGCGCGCAATCGCGTTGGTGTAGAAATCATTGTCGACGAGCGCCGAATATTCGTCGGGTCCGGTCACGCCATAGACGCAGAAAGCACCGCCGCGCCGCGCGTCGAACGCGCCGATCTCCATCCACATGCGCGCCGTCTCGAACAGCATTTCGGCGGCTTCGGCGCGAAAATCCTCGTCACCCGTCGCCGCGACATGGAGCGCGAGCGCGTAAGCGATGTCGCCATTGATATGATATTGCGCCGACCCCGTCGGATAGTGCGACGAGCATTCGTCGCCCGCGATCGTCCGCCAAGGATAAAGCGCGCCGCGCGCATGGCCGAGCGCGCGGGCGTGCGCGCGCGCTCGGTCGAGCTTGCCGATGCGATAGGCCAGCAAGGTGCGCGCCTTGTCCGGCGCCTGCAACGCGAGCACCGGCAGCATGAAGGTTTCGGCGTCCCAGAAATAATGGCCTTCATAGCCTTCGCCGGTCAGGCCCTTGGCGCCGATGCTGTGGTCCGGATCGCGGCTCGCCGACTGGTGAAGCTGGAACAGGTCGAAGCGCAGCGCCCGCGTCAGGGCATCGTCGCCGTCGATCGCGAGGGCCGCACCGTCCCACAGCGCCTCGACCGCAACGCGCTGGCTTTTAGCAATCGCGTCGAAATCTGTCGGCAGGCCTTCGAACACCGCGAGATCGACCGGGCCGCCGCGGGCGGACGCCAGCGCGACCACCCGGTCGATCGTCAGGGTGCCGCCGGCGACCAGCGCGCCGCGCACGACATGCCCCGCGCCCTCTGCCGCAACTTCGGCGGTGGGCGCGACGACATGCTGGCAATAAGCGAGCTCGACGGCATCCTGCGCGAACCGGGTGACCGTGGACGGGTCGCCCGGCAGGGGGGATGGGATGGTCCAGACCGGCCGCAAGCGGGCCGAGATGCGCGGATCGTCGGCTTCACCGCCACCAGCGCCGGCGCCTTCGATCCCGTAGGTCAGCCGCGCCTCGACCGCGCCGCCGAAATCGAGCGGCCGGATATGGATACGCGACGCGACGCAGGCGCCGCCGCCCAGCGGGACAATACGGTCGACCGCAATTTCGAGCGCGCGGCCATCGGCGAGCCGCCAGCGCGAGAGACGGTGGAGCTGGCCGGTCTCGCAATCGAGCGCGCTTTCGGTATCGACGAGTTCGGCGGCGGCAAAGTCGACGGGCTGACCGTCGATATGAAGGCGCAGCAGCACCGGGCTGGGACACGATACGCGCGTGTCGGTCGCGCTCGCATAGCCGGGAAAGCTTTCATGATAGGCGATCGGCCGGCTGACATAGGCATCGGGCAGATAGGCGCAGGGCCTGTCAGCGCGTTCGTCGATCACCCCTTCGACACCGACCAGTCCGTTGGCGAGCGCAAAGAGCGCCGCAGCCTCTGCACCGGTCGCGGCATCGCCATGACGGACAAGCCGCATCGCTTCGGAAGGATTTTCGATTGTCGCCACGCACCCTCACCCACGGCGAAGGTTGCTTGGCCCTTCGCTCTGCGGCCCGGTTTCCTGCAAAATGGTATCGATGTCAAGATATCGATACCATTTTGCAGGAAACTATTGAAAAGAAAGGAGAAACGATCTTTCCTGCTAGCTGTCGCGGACGATGAGGGCGACCGGCATCGCGCGCGATTCGACCGCTTTGCCGGCGACAAGGTCGAGCACCTTTTGCGCGAGCAACTCGCCCCCGACGCCCCAATCCTGCCGGATGCTCGTCAGCCGCGGCGAAAACAGTGCGGCGCCCGGCGAATCGTCGAAGCCGACCACCGACACATCGTCCGGCACGCGGTGCCCCCTCGCCTGCAACGCCTCGATCGCGCCCATCGCGATCGCGTCGCTGCTGGCGAAAATACCATCGAAGCCGGGTTCGCCATTATCGAGCAACGGCGCGACCGCGTCGCGGCCCGCGGCGAGGGTGAAGGCGCAGGGAATGTTCGCGACCAGCGCGGCGTCCGAACCCGCGAGCCCGGAATGGAAACCATTAAGGCGATCCTCGGCCTCGCCATGCCCGGCATCGCCAAGAAACAACAGCCGCCGCCGCCCGCGCCCCAGCAGATATTCGGCAGCGAGCCGGCCGCCTTCGCGGTTATCGCTGCCGACGACGATCCGTTCGGGCGGACCATGTTCGGCGCCCCAGACCACATAGGGAAGCCCCGTCGCCTCGATCACCGCCGCGGCGTCGTCGTGCACCCCCTGCCCCAGCAGGATCACCCCGTCGGCCGACGGCGGCGCTTCCGAAAACAGGTCGATGGTGGTGAGCACCATATTCTGTCCCGCCGCGGTCAGTTCCTGCAGGATGCCGCCGAGCAGCAGCAGGGGATAGGGCTCGCTCATCAGGCGTTCGTGCGACGGCGTCATTTCGATGACGACCGCGATCGTACGCGTGCGCTGTTGCCGCAAATTGCGCGCCGAGACGTTGAGCCGGTAACCCATGCGCTCGGCGGTTTCGCGGATCAGCGTCCGCGTGCTTTCCTTGACCGTCGACTGGTTCGACAGCGCGCGCGAGACGGTGATTTTCGCGATGCCGAGTTCCTTCGCGACGTCCGCCATCGTCGGGCGCGCATTGCCGCCGCCATTGGAACCCGATCCACTTGCCATCCCCGCCCCTTACCGCGCGGTGTCGATGTTTCACAAGCCGCGAGCGTCAGTTGGTCCAGTAGATATAATCCTGCCCGTCCTTCCACGGCGCGTCGAGCGCCACGTCGATGCGCACCGGCCCTTCGACAAGGCCGGGCCAGATCGGTTTCGCCATATCCTTGTTCTGCGCCTCGATCATCGCGCGCAGCGCGGCGACGCGCTGCGGCTCGCTCGCGGCAAGGTCGTGGCGCTCGGTCGGGTCGGCGGCCAGATTGTAGAGGCGCGCCTTTTCGGGACGCTTCGTTACCTGCAATTTCCAGTCGCCCGCGCGCACCGCGCGATAATCGCCCGAGCGCCAGAACATCGCGGGCCGCTTTGCCGGGCCAGCGAGGATATTCTCGCTGTCGATCGTCCGCCCCTCGGGCAGCTCCGCTCCCGCCGCTGCGGCGATGGTCGAGAAGATGTCGAGATGACCGGTGACGTCGGCGCGGCTGGTCCCCGGCGCGATCCCGCCCGGCCAACGCATGAACAACGGGGTCCGGATCCCGCCTTCGAAGAAGGTCGCCTTCCACCCGCGGAAGGGCGCGTTCAGGTCGGGCATCCCATTGTACCAGGCGCCGCCATTGTCGCTGGTGAAGATGACGAGCGTATTGTCGTCGATGCCCGCTTCTTTCAGCTTTGCCATCACGTCGCCGATGCGCCGGTCGAGCTGCGCGATCATCGCGCCATAGACGCGCGTCTTGTGATCCTTGATCTGCGGATATCGGGCATAGTCAGCCTGGGTCGCCTGAAGCGGCGTGTGCGGCGCGTTGAACGCGAGATACATGAAGAAGGGCCGGTTCTTGTTCGCCTCGATCGCCTCGATCGCCTCGTCGGCGAAATAGTCGGTCATATGCCCCTTGGGGTGGAAACGCTTGCTGCCGTTGAAGGTCACCGCGTGGCGAAGATTGGCCCAGATGAAGCGGTCGATCGGGTCCCATGCCAGCTTGGCGTTGACACTGTCCGGATCATCCTCGGGCAGGAACATCGCGCCGCCGGCAAGGATGGCGAGGCTTTCGTCGAAGCCTTGGCGCTGCGGCTGGAGCTGCGGCGATTCGCCGAGATGCCATTTGCCGATGTGGAGCGTGTGATAGCCCGCGGCCTTCACCGCCTCGGCGATCGTCACCTCGCTCGCAGGGACGCCCATGTCGGGATAGGAGGGGATATCGGGGGTGATCAGATCCTTGTGAAAGATCGCGCGGTGCGGGCCGACACCTTCGCCATGCGCCAGATTCTCGGCAAACTCCACCGGCACCGCGGTAAATTCGAACCCGAAGCGCGTTGGATAGCGTCCCGTCATCATCGCCGCGCGCGATGGCGAACAGGTGGCGTTGGCGGCATAGGCGGTGGTGAAATTGACGCCTTCGCGCGCGAGCGCGTCGATGTTCGGGGTCTTGACGATGCCGCCCGCAACCCCGCCGCCGTTGAGGCTGATATCGTTATAACCGAGGTCGTCGGCGACAATCAGGATGATGTTGGGCGGACGCTTGCCCTCGGGTGCCGCCTGCGGCCCCTGTTGCCAGGCGACCGCGCGGTTCGGCTGCACCGGATCGCGCCAGTCCTGAAGCATGCCGGGTATGCGATATTTATTCGCCTCGAACGCCCAGTAACCGCCGGCCGCAGCCAGTGCCAGCACGCCAAGCGCGACCCACCTTTTCTTCATCTTCATCCCCTATTCCCACGCTGTCGGCGGGCTCAAAACTATTGACACTATATGTGTCACTATATTGGCCAATACGCAAGATTGTTTGACCCCGGCGCCAAGCCGGGCCAGCAGGGGCGCCATGACGACAGGGGTGCGAAAATCGAATGCTGCAAAGGCCGGGCCCGATCGGGTCGACGGCCGGCGCGAACGCGGCCGGTCGAGCTACCGGCGTATCGTCGAAGCGATGATGGAGCTGATCGTCGAAGGCGACCTGTCGCCGAGTGCAGCGCGCGTCGCCGAAGAGGCCGGCATCGGCCTGCGCACCGTATTTCGCCATTTCGACGACATGGACGCACTTTATGCCGAGATCACGCGCACGATCACCGAACGCGTGATGCCGACCGTGCTCGCGCCCTATCCCGACCAGCCGTGGCGCGCCAACATCGGCGAGCTCGTGCGCCGGCGTGTCGAGGTGTTCGAGACGACGCTGCCCTTCCGCCTTGCGGCCAATATCAAGCGCTACCAGTCGCCCTTCCTGATGGGGCAATATAGCCGCGTCGTGATGCTCGAGCGCGAGCTGATCGTCCGCCTGCTCCCCGCGTCGGTCCGCACCGACCGCATCGGCGTCGAGGCACTGTGCGCGGCGTTGTCGTTCCACACCTGGCGCACGCTACGCCACGACCAGAGCCTGTCGCCCGACGAGGCGGGCGCGGTGATGGGGCAGATGGTCGACGCGGTGATGGCGACGATCGTCGAGGGGGCCTGACGACTAAGCCGTGCGGCGCCGACGACGACGCAGGCCCCAGACAAGCCCGGCCAGCAGCACGATAATCCCTCCGGCCCACAGCCCTAGGCGGATCAGGCGCGGCTTACCCTGTTGTTCGAAGGCATAGCGATTGATCTGTTCGTCGGCAGTGTAGCCCGCGGGCATTTCGAGCACCCCGTTCGCTTTCGCATAGGCGCGGTAATCGGCCATCATCGCGGCGAAACGATCGGGCATCGCGCCCGAAAGGTCGCGCGTTTCGCCGGGGTCGGTCTTGAGGTCGTAGAGCCGCCATTTACCGTCGCCGGTCGGCGCGAGGTTGCGCACGAGCTTGTAATCGCCGCGGAACAGCGCGGCATTGCCCGACAGCTCATAACCCAGCGGCATATCGCCATGGACGCTGCCCGGCGCGCCCGTCAACATCGGCACGAGGCTGCGTCCGGTGACCGGCTCGACCGCGCGTCCGCGCCAGCTTCCGCCATGGCCCGACACGCCGGCAAGCTCGGTCAGCGTCGGCAATATGTCGGTCACATGCGCCAGCCCGTCGCTGATACCGCCCGCGCGGACCTCTGCATTGCCGGGCCATGCGATAATCAGCGGGACACGAAGCCCTCCTTCGGTCGCGCTGAACTTATACCCCGACAAAGGCGACGCCGCGGCGCTCGCCCAGCCCGGCCCGATCGCGGCAAAGCTGCCGCGCCGTCCGATGTTCGCGGTCGCGAGGTCATATTGCATGTCGAGGAACAGGCGGTTGCGCCGGCTGCTGAAGGGGTTCGTCGGTTCGGCCCCATTGTCCGACAGGAAGACGAAGATCGTATTGTCGTAATCGCCGGTCGCCTTCAGATGCGCGACGAGCCGCCCGACCTCGCGGTCCATCGCCGTCGCCATGCCGCCATAGGCCTGCATCACGCGCACCGCCGCCGCGCGTTCGTCGGCCGTCAGCTTTTTCCAGTCGGGCGTCGTCGGCATCGTCACCAGCGGCGCGCCCGCGGGCATGACGCCGAGCGCCGCCGCACGTTTCGCCCGCGCTTCGCGCAGCGCGGTCCAGCCGTCGCGGTACATCGCCGAATAACGCGCGATATCGCTGTCGGGCGCCTGTATGGGGATATGGTTGGCGAGGAAATTGACCGAGGCAAGAAAGGGTTTGCCGCTTTTCCGGTCCGCCTCGATATAGTCGATCATCCGCTGCACGACGAAGCGCGACGAATAATAATCCTTGGGCAACGTCGCGGGCTTGCCGTTCTCGGTCCAGTTCGCCTTGTCGTACATGCCCTCGATCGGGCGCTGCTCGAAATTGTCGGCGCCCGCATCGGCAAGGCTGAACGCCCGGTCGTATCCGCGCGCGTGCGGCAACCGCGTGCTGTCGCTGCCCAGATGCCATTTGCCGGTGAGATAGGTGCGATAACCCGCCGCCTTCAAAAGCTCGGCCATCGTCACGACGCGGTGGTTCATCACCGTGTCGTATCCGGGCTTGCCGCGATGTTCGTCGGGGATCGTCTCGGGCATGTTGCCGAGCCCGTTGCGGTGGTTCATCACCCCGGTCAGCAGCATCGCGCGCGTCGGCGAGCACGACCCGGCGACATGGAAGTTCGAAAAGCGCATTCCCGCATTCGCCAGCGCGTCGATATGGGGGGTCGCCATCTCGGACCCGAAGGCGCCGACATCGGAAAAGCCCCAATCGTCGGCGAGCAGGATAACGATGTTGGGATGCCTCGGCGGCGTGCTTTCCACGCGCTGCGCCTGAACGGGAAATGCGGCGATCAACGCGCCGGATATGATGATGGCAGCACGCCGGGACCCGCCTAAGCGACCCGGCATTTAGTGGTCCTCCTGCGCACTGCCATCACTCCCACCCCCTCGGGATATGGCACTTACTATGTCAATATATTCGCGAGTCAATGGGCAGGATATCGCAGCGGTAACCTTATCGCTCGCGATAGTCCGGCGCGCGTTTTTCGAGAAAGGCCGCGAGCGCTTCGCGATGGTCCTCGGTCGCCGAAAGGATCACCTGCTGGCGGTCCTCGATCGCCATCGCCGCATCGAGACTCGGGGCGTCGATGTTGAGGTTCAGCGCCTGTTTCGAGAGGCGAAGGCCATAGGGCGAGGTCGCGAGCATCTCGTCGGCGAGCGCGAGGCCGCGAGCCAGCAGCGCCTCCTCCTCGACGATCTCGCTGACCAGCCCCGCGCGCAGCGCGCGCTCGGCATCGATGAAACGCCCGGTCAGGATCATCTCGGACGCGAGGCTCGCGCCGACGAGGCGCGGCAGGAAATAGCTCGACGCCATGTCGCATCCGCCGAGGCCGATGCGGATATAGGCAGCGTTGCAGCGGAACGACGGCGCCGCGTAACGCACGTCGGAGGCGAGCAGCAACGACAGGCCGCCCCCCGCTGCGGCGCCGTGGCCGAGTGCAATGATGGGCTGCGGACAGGCGCGCATCTTGCGATAGATATTGCCGATGCTCGTCTGGGTACGCAGCGTGCGGAGCACCGGCGTCTCGTCCGACGACCGGTCCTCCTGGATGTCGAGCCCCGCGCAAAAGCCGCGCCCCGCACCGCGCAGGATGACGACGCGCACATCGGGCCGCTCGGCGAGCCCGCCGAAATAGGCGCCCAGTTCCCCGACCAGCCCTTCGTTCAGCGCGTTCAATCGCTCGGGGCGGTTGAGCGTTGCGATCTCGACCGCGCCGCGCGCTTCGACGAGCAGTTCGCTCACAGCGTCTGCCCGTCGTCGACCGTGATCACGCTGCCCGTGATGCCGAGCGCGGCGTCGGAACAGAGCATCAGCAGCGGCGCGTGCAGGTCGCTCGGCGGGCGCATCCGCTGGCGCGGGAAGGCCTTCACCATCGCCGCGCCGACGTCGCCTTCGAACAATTCGGCGGTCATTTCGGATTCGAAATAGCCGGGCTGGATCACATTGACGCTGATCCCGCGCCGCGCCCATTCGCGCGCCAGTGCCTTACCCAGGTGCCGCACCGCCGCCTTGGTCGCGCCATAGACCGAGGTCGCGGGAAACACCTTCTCGGCGGTGATCGAGCCGATCAGGACGATGCGCCCATGCTGCTTTTCGCGGCTCCCCGCCTTGTCGAGGCGCTTGGCGCCCTCTGTCGCGGTCAGGAAGACCCCGCGGACATTGGCGGCGAGCAGGAAATCGACGTCGGCGACCGACAGGCCCATCGCCATCTTCTCGGTCGCGACGCCGGCGTTCGCGACGATCGTGTCGACGGTCCCGAACGCCGCCTCGGCGGCGTCATAGGCGGCGATGGTCGATGCCTCGTCGGTCACGTCCATGCTGACCGCGACCGCCTGCCCGCCCGCGGCCTCGATTTCGGCGACCTGCTCGGCAAGCTTGTCGGCGCGGCGCGCCGCGAGCACGACCTTTGCCCCCGCTGCGGCAAGCGCCTTCGCAAATCCGGCGCCGAGCCCCGACGAGGCGCCGGTGACCAGCGCGACGCGCCCCGACAGATCGAATTTCGGTTGTTCGGCCATCCTTGTCCCTTTCCTTCGTTTCCTATGCATTGGTCCCGATTGACGTTTACGTCAACCGGGCGAGGCCGTGCGGAAAACGACGGCACAGGGGTTGACGAAGCAATTATGTTCTCCTATTGTTCTCCTTGTGCACAACGAACCTCATCCCCCGTCGCGGCTGCCGAGCGCGGCGGGCGGGGGATAAAGGTCCCTCCGTTCGCGTGCCGGCGAACCCAGCTTCTGAAATCCGGCTGCCGCCAAGCTTTTGAGCTTGCACTCCGGCATTGATCGCCGCCGCAAACAGCGTCACAAAAGACACCGTGGGATTGACGGAAAATAGGGGCCGCATCATGTCATCGTCGTTCGGCATCGCCATGGATCGTTCTTAGTCGATGCACGCCGTCGAAGCGTTCGAGCTCGTCCTGGGGCTGCTCGTTCTCGTGATCGGGCTACACTGGCTGGCGCTCAAGCTGCACTGGCCGCCCGCGACCGCGCTGCTCGTCGGCGGCGGCGCGCTCGCCTTCGTTCCCGGCCTCCCGCAAATCTCGCTCGATCCCGAACTCGCGCTCGTCCTCTTCCTGCCGCCCTTGCTGATGGACGGTGCCTATTACACCGCGCTCGGTCGCTTCAGGCGCCACTTGCCGGGGATATTGTCGCTCGCGGTGGGCGCGGTCGTCTTCACCACCCTCGTCGTCGGCGTGGTCGTGCACACGATCGTCCCCGAGCTACCTTGGGCCGCCTGCTTCGCGCTCGGCGCGATCGTCTCGCCGCCCGACGCGGTGTCGGCGCGCGCAGTGCTGAAGGGCGTGCACCTGCCCCGCCGGCTCGAGGCGCTGCTCGAGGGCGAGAGCCTTCTCAACGATGCGACCGGACTCATCCTCTTCCGCTTCGCGGTCGCCGCGACGCTCAGCGGGGTTTTCCATACGGGCGAAGCGGTACAGAGCTTTGCGGTCGTCGCGATCGGCGGCGTGATCGTCGGTGCCGCAGTCGCGGCGGGCTGGATATTCCTCGCCAAGCGCTTTCGCGACCCGATGCTGATCATGCTCATCACCATCTTGCTGTGCTGGGCCGCCTATCTGGCCGGCGAGGCCGCGCATGTCTCGGGCGTCATCGCAACCGTCACCGCAGGGCTGGCGATGGGCTGGTACCAGCATGTCATCCTGCCCGGCGCCGTGCGCTTGCGGGCGAATTCGGCGTGGCAGATCATGGTGTTCGTGCTCGAGGCGCTCGTCTTCATCCTGATCGGCTTTTCGCTGCGCGGCGCACTCGAGCGGATCGGCGGGATCGGCGCGATCCCGATATCGATGATCACCGTGATCGTCGCCGTCGTCGTCACCGTCACCGTCGCGCGCTTCGTCTGGATTTTTGGATCAGAAGCGCTTCTCGGCCTCGCGCGCAGGCTGGGCCTCGATCGCGCCCGCCCGCTCGGCTGGCGACAGGCGACGGTGCTGAGCTGGGCGGGGATGCGCGGCGTCGTGACGCTTGCGGTGCCATTGACCCTGCCGGTCGACATGCCCGGCCGCGACCTGATGCTGATCTGCGCCTTCGCGGTCATTTTCGTCACCGTCGTTGCACAAGGATCGAGCCTGGGCATGCTCATCCGCGCGGTCAAACCCGTCGACACCGATCCGCCCGCCAAAATGGCGCTGCCCGCCGCCGAGGCCGCGATGGCACGCGCGCGATTCGCGGTGATCGAAAGGCTCGCCTATGACGAGGATGGGACGTTGATCCATCCGATGATGCTCGAAGAACATCGCAAGCGGATGAATTTCATGGAGCGTTACGAGGCCGACGCCAGCACCACGATGGACGGGCTACGGTCGCATTTCGACGTTCTGCTGCAAGCCATCGCCGCCGGCCGCGCGGAGCTGATCCGCATCCACCGCGCGGGGCTGATCGAGGACGAGGTCCTTCACGAACTCGAACGCGATCTCGACGTCGAGGAACTGGCGATGACATTGCAGCGCGGCGACTAGATCGGCGGATCGAGCCGGCAACCGCCCAATATCAATCGAGCAGGCGGAACCGGATCGCCGTGCCGCCGCCCGGAGCGAGCGCGAGCCTGAGCGTATCGGAGCGCGTCACGATACGCTTCTCGATCGTCAGCGCGTCCGGGTTGGTCCGAAAATCGGCACCCGGACCGTCGGCGTATATCTGCGCCTCGAACCGCTTGCCCGCCGGGAGGAAGCGGAGCGACTGTTGCAGCGTCCGGGCCTCTTCGTCGGTGATGGCGCCAAGATACCAGTCGCCCTTCCCCCGTTCCTGCCGCGCGATGACGACATAATCGCCGATGACGCCCTGCAGGGTCTTCGACGTCTCCCAATCGGCGGGGACGTCGCGAATGAACTGGAAGGCGTCGAGGCGCTTTTCGTAGTTTTCGGGCAGGTCGGCCGCCATCTGGATCGGCGAATAGACAACGACATATTCCGCCAGTTGCGTCGCGAGCGTCGATTGCACACGCCGCGTCAGCTCCGTGCCGCCGCGCGCGATGTCGAAGATGCCGGGGGTAAAGTCCATCGGACCTGCGAGCATGCGCGTGAAGGGCAGGATCGTCATATGTTCGGGCGGATTGGTCGGGTTGCCCCAGGCATTGAATTCCTGCCCGCGCGCGCCCTCGCGGCTCACCCAGTTCGGCCAGGTCCGGCGAAGGCCGGTATCCTTCACCGGCTCGTGCGTATCGATGACGATATGGTGCTTTGCGGCGCGCTTCACGACATCGAGATGGTGGCGCACCGCATATTGGCCGGCAAACCATTGCAGCCCGCCCTCGCCGTCGACGATCGTGCCGCTGTGGCGGACATAGCCGGTCTTGATCGCCGCGACGCCATGATCCGCATAGAGTTTCAGCGCGTCGTCGAGCTGGCGCGCATAATTTTCGATCGCCCCGCCGGTTTCGTGATGCCCGATCAGCCCGACCCCCTTGCCCTTGCCGTATCGGGCGATCGCGGCGAGATCGAAATCGGGATAGGCTTCGGTGAAGCTGAACTTGTCGCCATTGGCGATCCAGTCGCCGTCCCAGCCCTTGTTCCAGCCTTCGACGAGAACGCCATCGAAACCATATTTCGCCGCGAAGTCGATATAGCGCTTCACATTCGCGGTGGTCGCGCCATGTTTCGGCCCGCTGCCCCATGTCGATTTCTCGAGGTGCATTTCCCACCAGACGCCGACATATTTGCCCGGCTTGAACCATTTGCCGACATCGGGAAGCATGTTCGGCTCGTTGAGGTTGAGCGTGATGCGGCTGTCGGCGAGCGCCGCGGGGCTGTCGCCGACCAGCACGGTACGCCACGGCGTCGTGAACGGCCCGGTCTTCTTCGCAAGCGTGCCGTCGGGCCAGGGCATCAGCCAGGCGTTGAAACTGCCCGCGCCATTGCCCTGGAGCAGCATCGACGGGAAATCGACGAGCGCAGCCTCGTGGAAGCTAAGATAGAGGCCGTTGCCGCCCTTCAGCGTCAGCGGGGTTTCGGCGAGCGTGACGCGCCGCGCATCGGTCTGTTTGTAAAGATATTCGTCGCGTTCCTGTCCCAGCCCCTCGTACCACCAGGCCTCCCAGTCGCCGACGGTGCGGAACTGGCTGTGGTCGGCGGCGACGGCGACCGCCTGCCCCGCTGCGATCGCGCCATAGTCATAACGAAAGCCAAAACCGTCGTCGAAGAGGCGGAAAGTGACGCCGACCGCCCTACTCAGCGGGGTATCGCCCGCGAGTGTCACCTTCAGCTCACTGTGGTTATCGCGGATCAGGCGCTGTTCGCCCCACGGCTGTTCCCAGCTTGTGTCCGACGCCGAGCGCTTGACGTTGCCAAGCGCCGAGTAGCGCGGGTCGGCTTCGCCGGCGAACGCGAGTCCGAGGCGCGACGGCGCGATCACGACCGTGCCGCCGCGCTTGACCTCGTAACGCGCCTCGCCATCCTCGACCGACACGCAAAGCTCGAGCAGCTTGCCCGGCGACTGCGTACACTCGCGCGCCGCCGCGGGCGAAGCGATCGCCGACATCGAAAGGCCAAACAACAGGAACGTCTTCGATTTCATGGACAAATCTCTTTCGGGGGAGGGGTCATTTGCGGAATGCTGCGGCGATTTTCTGGCGCAACGCCGCGCGGTCGGCGGGCCGCATCGTGCCGAGCGCGCCGCGCAGCGCCTCGGGGATGTGGCCAGCCGAAATCTCGGGTTCGCCGAAAACATGCGCAGCGAACATGGCCTGCCAATAAGCGCGTTCGCCGGGCGGCAGATGTTTCAGCGCGAGTAAGGCGGCAAGAAAGGCATTATTGGGCTCCTCGCCCTCCCCCGCCGGCGCACCCCACCAGTAATTGACCATCGCATTATAGGGATCGAGCGACGTCACATGATGCCACCAGTAACGGGGGATGAAGAGGGCATCGCCGGGTTCGAGGAGAGCGATCCGCGCCGCCGCCATCGCCTCGCGGAACCGCGGGAAACGATCATGGTCGGGCGCTTCGGGGTCGACGAGCGATAAGGGGGGCGGATTGTCGAGCGGTCCGATGTAGAGGTTCGCGACCTGATCGGGCGGAAAGAGCAGGAAGCGCCGATGACCGGCGATAACGCACGCGAGATTATGATCGCGGTCGTTATGCGTCTGCGTCTTCACCGCACCGCCGAGCCAGAGCTTCGGCCCGGCATCGGCGGGAAGCAGCGGCATCGGATTCTGGCGCACGAAGTCGGGCATCGCGTCGGCGAGCGGAAGCATCTGGATCGCCGTGGTCGGCGCGCTATCCTGCCCGGTCAACGCCTCGATCCGGCCAAGCGCCTCGCGCAGCGGCACACTGCGTTTGGTGAAGGTGAATTCGCGCATATCGGCGCGATAAGCGAAGCGCGCCCCGGCCCGCGCCGGCGCCTCCATCAGCGGAACGGGCATGCCGCGGTCCATGCCGGCGAGATAGGCGTTGAGGCGGCCGGGCGAATGACGCCCGGCCGCCAGTGCGACCCAGTCGCCGATCAACCCCTTGATGACGACAGGCATTCCGGCCGCGACGATCGCGGCGAAATCGGCCGGCGCAGGCGCACCGCGGGCAGCGACGCGCGGCAGTGCGTCGAGCGGCGATGCCCCCGCCGTGCCGCTGCCGAGGCGTGCGGGCTCAGCCATGCGCGGGCCGCTGCACGATCCGCGCGAGCAAGGCGTCATGGGTCGGCTGCCGCAATACCGCTTCGCGCACGAAGCCGAGCATCTTGCGGAAATGCGCCTTGACCTCTTCGGGCGGCAGCCGGTCGATTTCGGGGCGCCAGCCCTCGGGCATCAAGCCATGACCGAGGAAGAGCGCGCGCCAGCTGTCGGGCGGCAGGCTTTCGTCCTCGAACGGCGCGAGTTCGCCGCGTGCACCGAAGAAATCGATCCGGTGCGCCAGCTCGTCCGACATCGGGACCGCCCGCGCGGCGTCCCAGAAAGGCCCGGCATAATGTTGCAGCGCATAATGGGCGGCCTGGAAATCGGCGACGCGGGCCAGATGCGAACGCATCGTGCGATCATATTCGGCCCGGCGCGCTGCGTGGCTGTCGCCATCGGCCGGGAAATTGGCGAGAAGATGGACAATGCCGAGCTGCAAGGCGTGGAGCGCAAGCCCGTGCACGGGGTCGAGAACGACGCCCGCCTCGCCGATCCCGATGACATTGCCCGCCCAGAGTTCGGCGGCGATTCCGGGCTCGACGGAGCGAATGGTTACTGCGTCGAGCGGCAGCCCGCTCGCGGCCGCAGCGGCATCGACCGCCGCTTCGTCCGACATCGTCATGCTCGACCAGATGTGAACGACATGCGTGTGCGCCATGGTCGGGATCAGCCCGGTCCACCCGGCCGTTCCGGCGCGCATCTCGGCATAGACGGGCACGGCCGCAAAGCGCGGCGCCAGCGCCGACAGTATCCGGTCGCCCGGTGCCTGCCATGTTTCGAACGACATGCCGGGCGTGCTGCGCAATAACAGCCCGCTCGCCGTCGCATCGACGAAAAGGTCGCCTTCGACACGGCGCTCGCCATCGAGCAACAGCGCCCGGACATCCCTGCCGTCGCGTTCGGCGACGACGCTTGCCGCCTCGACGACCTCGACCCCCAGGTGCCGCGCGATCGCCATCAAGCTTTTCGCATAGGCGGCGGCGGGCAAGTGATAGCCATAATCGGCGCGGGCATATTTCTCGCTATCGGCATCGGGCAGGAACAGCCGGCCGTTGTGCGCGGCGGTGGCCGTCAGCGAGAAATCGTCGATCCCGACGCCCAGTCCGTGGTGCCGCGCCTTGACCCAGTGCGGGAAGAAATCGCTGCCGCCGATGCCGGCGCCATGCGCGCCATAGCTGTGCAGGAAGGGTGCCTGTCCCGCACCGGTCGCGTCGACGAAATTCTGTCCGAGCGTGAAGGCCCCGCGCACCCCGCGCAGCAGCGCCGCCTCGTCGATGCCGATCTGGTTGTGCAGTGCCTCGATCGCGGGAAGCGTCGCATGGATATCCGCCGGGCCGGCTTCGGACGGCAGCGCGACCGCAGTGACCGTGATCCCGGCGGGCGCCAGCGCGCGGCGCAGCGCCGCGGCGGCAAGCCAGAGCGGCGCGTCGCGGCCGACGACGACAAGGCGGCGGACGCTCATGCCGCGCTCGCCGCGCCCGGCCGCGCAGTCGCTTTCGACGCGCAATAGCCGGTGAGGAACTCGCCATGCGGCGTCATCTCCGCCGCGTTGAGCACGATGCGCGCGGCCAGATCGTCGAGACGCGCCTGGCGCTCTGCCGCCGGCATGCGATGGGCTAGCGGATTCGCAGCCGACGGCAGAACGCCCTGCCCCTCGAGAACCGAGAGCCAGCTGTCGCGGGAAAAGAGGCCGAGACTATATTCGGGCGCCGCCGCGCTCTCGCGGAACAAGGCCAGCCGGTGCGCCAGGCTGTCGGGCAACACCATCGTGCGCACATGGTCCCACAAGGGTTCGCCGACACGCTCGTTCGCGGTGTAATGAAGCACCAGGAAGTCGCGGGTCCGGTCGTAGTGGATCCCGAAGAGCCGGTTGAACTCGCGCACCGCGCGTGCATCGATGCCCTCGCCGCGGCGCGGCATCAGCGCCACCAGATCGATCGCCGCCGCCTGGATAAGGAAGATGCTCGTCGATTCGAGCGGTTCGAGGAAACCACTCGCGAGTCCGATCGCGACGCAATTGCCCGCCCAGCCCTGTGCGCGACGCCCCGCCGCAAAGCGCAGCAGGCGCGGCTCGTCGAGCGCTTCGCCGTCGAGATTGGCGAGCAGCGTATTGCGTGCCTCCTCTTCGCCGCAGAAGCGGCTCGAAAACACATAGCCGTTGCCGATGCGGTGCTGGAGCGGGATGCGCCACTGCCAGCCGCCGCGCCGCGCGGTCGAGCGTGTATAGGGGGTGATCGGTTCGACGCCGAGGCAGGGCACGGCAAGCGCCCGGTCGCACGGCAGCCATTCGCTCCAGTCGATCCACGGCACCTGCATCGTCTGCCCGACAAGCAGCGAACGAAAGCCCGAGCAATCGACGAACAGGTCACCCGCGACCTGCGCGCCCGCTTCGAGCGTCAGCGCGGAGACGGCGCCGCTTTCACTGTCGCGCACGACGCCCGTGACCTTGCCCTCCAACCGCCGCACGCCGCGCGCGGTCGCCCAGCCGCGCAGATAGCGGGCATAGAGGCCGGCATCGAAATGATAGGCATAGCTGTATGTCGATCGGATCGACCCGGGATCGGTATTCGGGTGCTCAAAGCCATTGGCATGGCAGGCGGCGACCGCGAAGCTGTACGCCTGCAGCGACCGGTCGTCGCTCGCGTCGAGCCGCGCCTGCGCCCAGTGATGCTGGAAATCGACGCCGCCCCATCGGTCGCCGAAGGTGCCGAAGGGATGGATATATCGCGCGCCCTCGCGCAGCCAGTCGACGAACTCGATCCCCAATTTGATCGTGCCCGCGGTTTCGCGCATGAACTCAGCCTCGTCGATGCCGAGCATGTCGTTGAAGGTCTTGATATGCGGCAGCGTCGCCTCGCCGACGCCGACGGTGCCGATCTCGTCGCTCTCGATCAGCGTGATGTCATAATCGGCGGCGGGAAGCAGGCCGGCCAGCGCCGCGGCGCTCATCCAGCCGGCGGTCCCGCCGCCGAGAATGACGATCCGATAAGGTTCCGCCCCGGTCATGCCCAATCCTTCATTCCCTGTTGGTCGGGATGGCGCGGCCGCATGTGGACGTGGCGGCCGCGCCATCCCGGGGATCAGAATTTGACGCGCGCGCCGAACTGGAAGCGACGGTCGACCCGGCTCCAGGCGGAGTCGAAATATTTCGCCGCAGCCCCCGGTGTCTGCGGGGAATCGCCGAATATCTGCTGTTGATACACGGTGGTGGTATTCAGCAGGTTCGTCCCGTCGACCGAAAGTTCGAGCCACTTCGTCGGCGAGTAGCGCAGCGAAGCGTCGAGGAAACCCGCCCCCTTCTGGAACACCGGCAAACCGATGCAGCAGTCGAGATTCTGCGTCAGGTATCGCGACCGCCAGTTATAGGCGACGCGCAGCCCGATCGGTCCCTTCTCGTACAGCCCCACGAGATTGAAGGTGTGCTTCGAGATGCCCGCGAGCCGGTGCGAGTCGATGACGAAGCCCGATCCGCCGAGCGATTGCTGGCCGGCACCGAACGCACCGACATCGCCGCTCGACGACGCGGTGAACAGGTTCGAATTGTTGATATCCGATTGGTGCACATAGGTGTAGTTCGCCTGCATACCGAGGCCGCTGAGGAACCCGGGCAGGAAGTCGAAGAAGGTCTGGTAGGCGAGTTCGGTTCCCCAGATTTCGCCGCCCTTGCGGACATTGCTCGGCCCGCTGATCTGCACCGTCTGCGTCGACGACCCGTTGGCGACCTCGCGGCTGAACTGCCCGAAAGAGATCGCGTTGGTCAGCTTCTTGTAGAACAAGCCTACGGTCAGCGAGCTGTTCGATCCCATATAGCGCTCGAACGTCAGGTCGAACTGGTCTGCCCTCAGCGGTTTCAGCGCCGCATTGCCCGAATTGGCGAGGAACACGAAATTATAGCCCCGGACATTCTCCGGCGTGTGCGCCGCAGTCGGCGAACTATAGACGACATAGGGCGAATCCGCCGTGGTGTTGATCACCGGCGCATTGATCGCGAGCGTATTGCGCAGATAGCCGAACTGCGGCCGCGATATCGCCCGCGAATAGGCGAAGCGGACGAAAGTCTTGTCGTCGAATCCGAAGCGCAGGTTGAGGCTCGGAAGCCAGTCGGTGCGCGACGTCTTATACTTGTCTTCCGCCGCCGCGCCGTTGGCGAACGCAATGATCTCCGGCGTCAGGTAGCAGCGCGGATTGACGACATTGTTGCCGGTCAAAGGCGCGTTGCAGGGCACCAGATTGTCGAAGATATTCGTGGCGGGAAAGGCGACGCTGCCCGTACTCTCGATCTTCGTACGCACCACGCGCAGGCCGACATTGCCCTGCAGCGCCACGCTGCCAAGCATCAGCTTGTCGCCGCCGCCGAATTTGACCATTGCATAGGCTGCTTCGGTCTGTTCGCGAACCTTGAGCTTTTCGCCGGCCGTGAAGCATTCGTCGACGGTCGCTTCGGGACGGTCGCAAATCGCAGTATAACCCGTGCCGAGCGGCGATGCGGTGTTCGCGCCGCCCAGCGACTGGATCAGCCGCGGGAAATCGCGAAGCGTGTCGCGGTTGAGGAAGACGAGCGGCCCGTTGGCATAGGCGCTGCCGTTATAAAAGTCGCCGAGGCTCTGCGATTCCCAGATACCCGCACCATAGCCCTTGAAGGGCGCATGACCGGCATTGCCGCCGCAGTTCCCGCTGTTCGTCGGATAGGCACCGCCCGTCGTATTGTCGGCATTGAAGCCCGGCCCGTTGCAATTCCAGTTGGCGGCGATCGGCGTCCAGTTGAACGTCGAATAGCGCACCGTCTGCTCGCGATCGGCGTAACGCACGCCGACTTTCAGCGAGTCGAGCCAGTTGCTCTCGGGGAAATCATATTCCACGTCGCCGCGCAGCGCGAGTTCGTTGGCATCATTGTCCTCTACATGCCCCTGGATGAACGGGATCCAATAATTGTGCGCATTGGCCAGGCCGCCCGGCGCATAATTGACGTTCGAACCCGGCAGCAGGGTGATGTGCGGGGTGCCGTCGCCATTCACGCTATAATCGTAATTGGCCATCGACCCCGCCGCGACGAGGATGTCGTTATTGTAGGTCGACGCGTCGATATATTGCGCGTCCAGGTCGAAATGCAGCCGGTCGCTGGCATCCCAGCTGATGTTGGCCGAAAAATCGCGCGTGCCTTCGCGATGGTCGAAATTGCGCGCTTCGTTCTGGAAATAGAGCCCGTCGCGCTGCGTTGTGCAGTTTCCGCCGGGGCCGGGACCGCAATAGTTGACGAACGGCTGGCCCGGTACCGCCGAGCCCGCGTTGATCGCCGCCTGCAGGCTCTCGGTCGTTCCGCTGAAGCTGCCGTGCGGCTGCGTCAGAATTCCCCCGGTCAACATGCCGTCGGGGCCGAAGGTCAGGCCGCTGCTTCCGACGAGGACCGATCCGGTCCGCGGGTTGTAGGCGCGGGTGCCGAAATAATTGCCGTCGAGGATCGCGTGGCTGGCGCGTTCGAGCCAGGCGTTGGTGTAGTGCGAGTCGATATATTGCAGCGTCGCGCGGAGGCTGCCCGAGTTGTTTTCATATTGCAGCGCGCCGGCGATGCCGCGCCGCTTGCGGTCATAATCGACCTGCGAATAGCGAATGCCGTCGGGCGCATAGGCCCAGCCCGTTCCCCCGAACGGATTGGCGGTACAACCCAGGCTGCCATCGGCACCGGGGGTGGCTCGAACGACATTATCCGGCCCCGTGGTGCCGAAACCCGCCGAGCAATAGGTGTCGATCTTGTCCATGATCACGCTTTCGGTCCGCGTGACGACATGGCTTTGCGCATAGCTCGCAAGAATGCCGAAGCGGCCGATCGCGGTATCCCACGTGTTGCTGATCAGGCCCGAGAATTCGGGCGTCCAGCGACCCGAACGATCGCCATAGTTCATCCGGAAGGTGCCCGTCACGACGAGCCCGCTCTGGTCGAACGGCACACGCGTACGAAGGTCGACGGTGCCGGCGATCCCGCCTTCGATCATGTCCGCCGTCTGGTTCTTATAGGCATCGATCCCGGCGAGCAGTTCGGGCGCGATGTCGTTGAACTGGAGCCCGCGCGCCGAGTCCGCCGAGAAGCTGTCGCGGCCGTTGATCTCGGTCCGCACAAAGGTCAGGCCGCGAATGAGGACGTCGGTCGGCTCGCCCGACGGGTGCGTCGAGTCATCCGCCGATTGCAGGCGGTTGACGGTGATGCCCGGAAGGCGCTGCAGCGCCTCGGCGGCCGATTTGTCGGGAAAGGCGCCGATGTCGGTGGCAGTGATCGAGTCGACGACCGTCAGCGCATCCCTTTTGCGGCCGGCGGCATCTTCGAGTGCCGCGCGCACCCCGGTCACCACAATCTCGTCATTGCCCGAACCGCCTTCGGGCGCTGCATCCTGCGCGAACGCGGGCGCCGCGGCGATCATCATCACCGACAGCGATGCACCACCCAATAAGCGGCGACCACAATCCTTCGCGAAACCGTTGAGCCTCATCATCCTCCCCTTCCCATTCGTGCTCCCTTGTTCCGGAGCTTTTCATTGCGGATGCGTCAGGGCGGCGCCTGCGATCCTTTTGCATGTTTTTGCGTATTGTTGCAGAAATGGCAAGCGCATTTGTCCGCGACAGAAATGCGGAAAATATATGAATATTATCAGTGTCTAAATGCCATTTTCACCGAAAGACCGGGGCGCGCGTCGGCAAAACTGCATACGTTTGCTCAACGGTCTGTTTATGCAAACATTTGCATAAACCATCAACGCGGGTGAGCAGCGCGGGGGAGCAGCAGCGCGGCAAATGCCGCGATTCCCACAAAGATAGCGGCGATTCCGAGCGCCATGGCGGGATCGCCGCCGAATGCCCCGGCGACGAGCGGGCCGAGACACACCGCCGCCACGAGTTGCGGGATGACGAGAAACACGTTGTGGATGCCAAGATACACGCCGACCTTCTCGGGCGGTACCGCGTTGACGATAATCGCATAGGGAAGCGACAGGATAGCCGCCCAGCCGAGGCCGATGCCAAGCGACGACAGCCAGAGCCATTGCGCGTCGGCAATCAGGACGAACCCCGCCATTCCCGCGGTTGCCGCCAGCAGGCAGATCGCATAGGTCGCGCGCTCGCCGATCCGCACGACGACCGCGGGGAGCAGCAGCGCGGCAACCGCCGCGACGCCGTTATAACCCGCGAACAATATGCCCACCCAGTCGGCGGCGGCATTGAAGGCCGCCGATGCGGGATCGCCGCCCCCGAAATGACGACGCGCCACCGCGGGAACGGCATAGATCCACATTGCGAAAAGGCCGAACCAGGTGAAGAATTGCACGATCGCGAGACGCCTGAGCGCGGCGGGCATCGACAGGAAATCCTCGACGATCTGGAGCAAGCCCAGCGGCGCATTGCCCCGCGCCTGCCGCCGCGTCGCCGCGCAATGCGCGAGCCCGACGATCAGCGCGGCGGCGGCGAGAACGAATATCTCCCATTGCCACCCGAACGCCGCCGCCGCGATGAGCAGCAGCGCGCCTGAAAGCGCGAGCGGCCAGCCGAAGCGGCGCACGGGCCGGGTCTCCCCGGTCTCCGGCGGCCCGGGGTCGGTTCGCGGCACTTCGCGCGTCGAAACGACCGTCCACAAGACCGACACCGACAGGCATGCGCTGCCGATGTAGAAAGCATAGCGCACCGCGGTGGGCAGGCCGCCCGCCGCCGCACTTCCCGATACGCCGAACCAATTGACCAATATCCACGGAAGCGACGAGGCAAAGACCGCGCCGGTGCCGATGAAGAAGACCTGGATCGCATAGCCGCGTGCACGCTGTGCTTCGGGAAGATTGTCGGCGACCAGCGCTCGCGACGGATCCATCGCGATGTTGATCGAGGCCGTCAGCAGCCACAAGGCGCCGATCGCGGCCCACAGGGTCGGCGCATTGGGCATGACGAGCAAGGCGAGCGCCGTGACGAGCCCCCCGCCGAGCAGGAAGGGCCGCCGCCGCCCGAATCGCGACCGCGAATGGTCCGACAAATGGCCGACGATCGGCTGGACGATCAGCCCGGTGATCGGTCCCGCGATCCACAGCAAGGGCAGTTCGGCGACGTCGGCGCCGAGCGCCTGGAAGATACGGCTCGTGTTGGCGTTCTGCAGCCCCCAGACGATCTGGATGCCAAATAATGCAAAACACATGCCCCATATCTGCAAAGGCGGCACCGCGCGCGACTGCTGAACAGGATTTTCCTTGGCTTCCAGACCGTCTACGGCATGCAAATCTTGCATACCCCTCCCCTCCTTGTGCTAACGCTCTCGCGACGTCGAACACGGATTGGCCCTTATGAGCACCAACAATATCAGATTGGAAGACCTGGCGCGGATGGCGGGTGTCTCGATTTCGACGGTGTCGCGCGCGCTCAACGACCATCCGCTGATCAGCCTCACGACCAAGAAAAAGGTCTGGGCGCTCGCGCGCGAGCATAATTATCCCTTTCGTTCGTACATGCCGGCAGCGCCCATCGGCGCGGAGGGATCGATCGTCGTCGTCACCCCGCATATGCAGGGTCGCCCGCTGCCGCTGTCGCATCCCTTCTTCCTCGAACTTCTTGCCAGCATCGGCGAGGCGGCGCGCGCGCGCGACTGCGACTTCACCGTCAGCCACACCGCGCCGCGCGATTTCGACGACCTGACGACGGTGATGAACAGCGGCCGCGCGAGCGGCGTGATCTTCCTCGGCCAGTCGATGCTTCACGACGGCTTCAACCGGCTTGCCGAGACGAACAGCAATTTCGTCGTGTGGGGCGCCCATTTGCCGGGACAGAAATATCCCTCGGTCGGATCGGACAATGTCATGGGCGGCCGCCGCGCGACGATGCACCTCGCGCGCCTCGGCCGCAAAGCGATCGCTTTTGTCGGCTCGAACGATCCCGAGGCGATGCAGCGGCGGCAGGGCTATCTGGAAGCGCTCGAAGCGAACGGGCTGGAACCCGACCCGTCGCTCGACATTCGCGTCGACTTCGGCTTCGAATCGGCCGAGCGGGCGCTGAACCAGCTCCTCTCGCGCAAGCGCAAGCTCGACGGCATCGTCGCCTCAAGCGACCTCATTGCGCTCGGCGCGATCCGCGCCCTGCGCAAGGCCAACCTGTCGGTGCCGAAGGATGTGTCGGTGACGGGCTATGACGATATGCTGCTCGCGCGGCTCAGCACGCCGGCGCTGACGACGATCCAGCAGGATACGCTGGAGGCGGGGCGACGGCTCGTTGCACAGGTCATGGACCCGAACGCCGAACAATATCTCGATTACCTGCCAACGCACCTGATCGTGCGCGAATCCTGCGGCGCCTGACGACAATCGACGGGATGCCGCCCGTCCGCTTTCCCGTTTCAGGATCGCGCCGGCTAGGCCTCCCGCTTGCCGCGCCCCGGAATGTGGCTGAGCACGCTTCGCATCGCGAGGCTGGAATGGATGCGCGCGACGCCCGGCAAGCGCGAGAGGATATTCTTGTGAATCGCTTCATACGCGGCGGCGCTGGCCGCTGACGCGCGGAGCAGATAGTCGGCATCGCCGGTCATCAGGAAACATTCCTCGATCTCGGGATATTGGCGCACCGCCTCCTCGAACCGGTTGAGATAGGCCTCGGTCTGCCGTTCGAGGCTGATGCGCACGATCGCGATGACGCCCCCTTCCTCGGGCGCGGCGACGATGGCGGTGTAGCCGCGGATCACCCTGCGCGCTTCGAGATTGCCGACGCGCCGCAGGCAGGCCGAAGGCGACAAGCCGACCTCCGCCGCCAACTGGCTGTTCGGCATGCGGGCATTGAGGCGCAGCAGCCTCACGATATTCCGGTCGATCGAGTCCATGGCGCAATATCATTCTATTTATGTCGTTAATTATTGCACCTATCATCGAAATTTGCCGATTTGAACAACATTTTGCACGAACATTCGAACGATCTTTGCCTAGAAGCGAGACCGACTGGAGGCACCAGCGGGGATATGAGGATATGGGCATCGCAGGGATAAGCGGCGGGCGGCTACGCATCGACCTGGCGGCAATCGCGGCGAATTATCGGCTGATCGCCGGGCGTGTCGCTCCCGCCGCGGTCGGCGCCGTCGTCAAGGCGAACGCTTATGGTCTGGGCGCGGCCGAGGTGGCGCGGACGCTGTACGAAGCGGGGTGCCGGCTCTTCTTCGTCGCCCATCTGGGCGAAGCACTCGCGCTACGCCCCGCCTTGCCGGCCCCGTGCCGGCTGGTCGTGCTCAACGGTCTGCCCCCCGGCGCGGAGGCCCTGTGCGCCGGAGCGGCGATCACCCCGGTCCTCAATTCATCCGAGCAGGCTTATCGATGGACAAAGGCCGCGAGGGCTTCAGGCGAGCGGCTGCCCGCCGCACTCCAGGTCGACAGCGGCATGGGACGGCTCGGAATGGCGGCAACCGAACTGGCCGGGCTCGCCGGCGACGCGTCATTCCGGTCGGCGGTCGATCCCGTCATGATCATGAGCCATCTCGCCTGCGCGGACACGCCCGAACATCCGGCCAACGCCGCGCAGCTTGCCTGTTTCAAAGCCGCGGCCGTGCTGTTTCCGGGCGTCCCTCGCGCCCTCGCCAATTCGGGCGGCGCCTTCCTCCCTGCCGATTTTCACGCCGATGTCGTGCGGGCCGGGATCGCGCTTTACGGCGGCGCCCCGAACCGGGGTGACCCCAACCCGATGCAGCCCGTCGTGGGGCTGGAGGCGCGCGTCATCCAGGTCCGGACGATCGCCGCGGGCGGCGCGGTCGGCTATGGTCATAGCCATGTTTGCGAGCGCGAAAGCCGCATCGCCACGATCGGGGTCGGCTATGCCGACGGATTGCCGCGCTCGCTCGGCAACCGCGGCGCGGCGTGGCTCGCGGGCGAACGGTTGCCGATCGTCGGCCGCGTATCGATGGACAGCATCACGATCGACGCCACCGCCCTCGCCGCCGGCCGCATCGAGCCCGGCGACTGGGTCGAGTTGATCGGCCCGCATCAATCGCTCGACCGGCTCGCCGACGATGCGGGCACGATCTCTTACGAGATGCTGACCAGCCTCGGCGCGCGATATGATCGGACCTATGCGCCGGTCACCGCCTGCCAGCGGGAGGATGCGGCATGAAGGTTGCGGTCCTTGGCGGCGGCGTCATCGGCGTCGCGTCGGCCTGGTATCTGGCCGAGGCCGGGCATGAGGTCGTCGTGATCGACCGGCAACCCGGCCCGGCGCTCGAGACGAGCTTTGCCAACGCCGGCGAAATCTCCCCGGGCTATGCCTCGCCATGGGCCGCCCCCGGCATCCCGCAAAAGGCGATCCGCTGGCTGATGATGCGCCATGCGCCGCTGATCCTCCAACCGGCGGTCGATCGCGAGATGCTCGGCTGGCTGTTCGCGATGCTGCGCAACTGCACGAGCGCCCGCTATGCGATCAACAAGGCACGCATGGTGCGCCTCGCCGAATATAGCCGCGACCGGCTCATCGCGCTGCGTGCCGACACCGGCATCGCCTATGACGAACGGATGCAGGGAACGCTGCAGCTGTTCCGGACGCAAAAGCAGCTCGACGGCATCGCCAAGGATATTGCGGTCCTGCGTGCCGGTAACGTTCCGTTCGAGGTGCTCGACCGCGAAGGCTGCATCGCGGTGGAGCCGGGGCTCGCCGCCGCGCGCGATAAGATCGTCGGCGGTCTACGCCTGCCCGGCGACGAGACCGGCGATTGCTTCAAATTCACCGGCGCGCTCGCCGCCATGGCCGCCGAACGCGGCGCCCGGTTCCGTTATGGCGAAGCGATCCGGTCGCTGGTGGTCGAAGGCGGACGCATCGCCGGGGTCGAAACCGACCGCGGCCGGATCACCGCCGATCGCTATGTCCTCGCGCTCGGCAGCCATTCGGCGGCGATGCTGCGACCGCTGGGCCTTCGCCTGTCCGTCTATCCGGTGAAGGGCTATTCGATCACCGTCCCGATCGTCGACGCCGCGCGCGCACCCGAATCGACGTTGATGGACGAAAGCTACAAGATCGCGATCACGCGCCTCGGCGACCGGATCCGTGTCGGCGGGATGGCGGAAATTTCGGGTTACAACAACGCGCTGCCCGAACGCCGCCGCGCCACGCTCGTCCATTCGCTCACCGACCTGTTCCCGGGCGCCGGCGATGTCGACACCGCGAGCTATTGGTCGGGCTTGCGCCCCATGACTCCCGACGGCACGCCCGTCATCGGCGCGACGCCGTACGACAACCTCTTCCTCAATACGGGGCACGGAACGCTCGGCTGGACGATGGCGTGCGGATCGGGCCGGTTGATCGCCGATCTCGTCAGCGGACGTCCCACCGATATCGAGGCTGCGGATCTGTCGATCGCGCGCTATGGCGCCCGTTGATTCGACCCATTCCACCCAGACGAAAGGAAAAAATATGACCATCACCCGCATCCAGGCCGGCGCGCGCATGAGCCAGGCGGTCGTCCACGGCGATACCGTTTATCTCGCAGGGCAGGTCGGCGCCCCGGGCGAAAGCGTCACGAACCAGACGCAGGCGATCCTCGGCCAGATCGAAGCGCTGCTCGCCGAAACCGGTTCGGACAAGGCAAAGATCCTGTCGGCGACGATCTGGCTCGCGGACATGGCGGACTTCGCCGAAATGAACGCCGTCTGGGACAAATGGGTCGACGGAAAGGACGCGCCGGCCCGCGCGACCGGCGAAGCGAAGCTGGCGACGCCCGACTATAAGGTCGAAATCATCGTCATCGCGGCGCGTTGATCGAAATGGGGCGGAGACCCGCCGAAAGCCGGTCTCCGCCAATCATTCGGCAGAATGTCGCGCGCGTTCGGTCGCGGCAAACCGCGAGCCGTGCCGATCGGCAGCTTACATTCAGGCAAAAATCGACAGCTTAGGCACCGGCTGGCTGGGGCGGCAGGCTGGAGAGCAATAAGTTAAACCATTGAATTATCTATATTAAGATCGACAATTCGAGTGAATTACCGTCGAAACTGGGTCTTTTTTATAGAGCTGCAGTGAGCCATTTCGGCATCAAGTGCAATTCTGCGACCAGTTGTTTCAGAAGCGCGCCGGGTCGAACCGTGAACTTGCGCGGCATGCAATTTGATGAGCAATAACCTGCCGATTCAGCTTCACGAATTTCGAAACACTATGGAAAGAAGGCGCACTTGGAAGCATTTGCAAGCGCGTCGAATTGCGCAGCGCCGTGCAACTGTTCACGAGATAGGAAGTGACTCCGCGCGGATCATTTTGTCGAGAATGCGCCGGGCCTGATTGCTCCCCCGGTCTGTCAAACGGCGTTCAAAAGGGACCCCCGATCGGCGTCGAAGAGGGACCCCCTTTCGGATATGATGCTGGTTTGTTGAAGATGGCCTTGCGCTGCGTGCGGCGGAGGGCGGGCGTAGCCCGACCGGAGGCGCGCGCAGCGCAAGATAGATTTTTGAAGGCGCCGAAGGTGGCTATCAGCTGCGGTTTTTGAAGCGCCAGCTGTCGTTGCCCGTCTCGACGATATCGCAGTGGTGGGTGACGCGGTCGAGCAGCGCCGTGGTCATCTTGGGATCGCCGAACACGGTCGGCCATTCACCGAAGGCGAGGTTCGTGGTGATGATGACGCTGGTGCGCTCATAAAGCTTGCTGATGAGGTGGAACAGCACCTGCCCTCCCGAGCGGGCGAACGGCAGATAACCGAGCTCGTCGAGCACGATCAGGTCGAGCCGCGACAGCTGCGCCGCCAGGGTCCCGCCTTTGCCGATCCGGGTCTCCTCTTCGAGGCGTGTCACCACCTTCAACCACGCCCGCCTCGATCAAGGTCCAGGGTGCATGGCATATAGCCGCAACAGGTTTTTTCTGATCGAAGAAAGCCTGGATGAAACCAATTGCCTCGTCGCTGCCGCGCAGCTTGTCGGCACCGACAGTCCCTCCGGGCACAACAAGTCCGTCGAAATCGTCGGGTTTGACCTCGGAAAACGTCTTGTCGATAGTATAGCTGCCGCCCTCGTCAAGATCGCCATTGACTGTGCGAGCCTTGCCCGGTCCAAAACTGACCACGGTCACTTTGCCACCAGCGTCCTCGACAGCTTGCTTGGGCTTCGAGAATTCTGGTTCTTCCGTCCCGCGGGGTGCGATCAGAATGGCAACTGATTTGCCTTCTAAAGTCATGATTTATTTCCTATTCCGTCGAAGACCAAGGTCAGGTGCCCGGCTTGAGCACGACCTTCGTCCAACCAGCATCGCGCTCGTCGAAATGCTTGTAGGCGTCTGGTGCCTGATCAAGCGGCAGTCGGTGCGAGATGATTTGGGCAGGATTGGCCCGGTCCTGCTCGATAAGCTTCATCAACCGCCGGTTGTAATGCTTTACATTGCACTGGCCGGTACCGATCTTCTGACCCTTGAACCAGAAGTTGCCGAAGTCGAACGCCATCTTGCCTTCCTTCTGGAGATCGTCGGGCGCGTTCGGGTCTTCCGGAATGAACACGCCGACGACGCCGATTCCGCCGGTGGCCTTCGTGCTTTTGACGAGGCAGTTCATCGTGTAATTGCTGCGCTCCTTGCCGTGGCGATCGCAACACTGGTATCCGACCGCCTCGACCCCCCGGTCGGTCCCGAGGCCGCCGGTCGCGTCAAGGATCTGCTGGGCGGGATCGCCTTTGCGCATGTCGATAGGAATAGCGCCCATCGCCTCGGCCAGTTTCAGACGGTCATCGTGAGAATCGACCACGAAGATCTGAGAGGCACCGCGGATTTCGGCTGAGTGCGCGGCCATTAAGCCGACCGGACCGGCGCCGTAGATCGCGATGCTTTCGCCAGGCAGGAAGCCTGACAGTTCGACGCCATGCCAACCCGTCGGGAAGATGTCGGAGAGCATGACATAGTCATCCTCTTTCTCCTCGGCGTCCTCGGGCAGCTTCAGACAATTGAAGTCCGCATAAGGAACGCGCATCAAATCGGCCTGACCACCTTGCCACGGACCCATCTCGGCAAAGCCATACGCTGCGCCGGCGGTTCCAGGGTTGGTCGTGAGGCAGAAACCCGTCAAACCGCGTTCGCAATTTTCGCAGAAACCGCAACCGACGTTGAACGGCATACACACGCGATCGCCCTTCTTGATACGATCTACGGCAGAGCCGACTTCGATGACCTCGCCAAGGTTTTCGTGACCGAAGACCCTGCCCTTCTCGAAGCTGGTACGGCCCTCATACATGTGAAGGTCCGACCCGCAGATATTGGTCGTGGTCAGCCGGATGATAACATCGGTCTGCTTTTCGATCTTGGGATCATCGATGGTTTTGACCGAAACATCTTTGGGCCCGTTGTACACGACAGCTTTCACGGATCTTTTCCTTTCGCGGCTCTTCTCAACGCGTCATCAGATCGAGAGCGTGGTCATGATCCTGTTCATCGCAACGGCAGAGGACATGGCACCTTTCAAGTGATCGCAGTTTACTCAACCTTCCGCCAACAGAGAGGTTCCTTCGCGTTGGGCCATCCTGGGAGCGATTCACGGCGGCTTTCTGAACGACTGGGCCAGAACGGGCGAACAACGCGCCAAATTGATGTTCCCAAAAATCTCCCGCGAAAAAATCGAGCCGCTACGTCGCGACACATCACCGGCGCTTTATCAGTAAATTCAGAAGTGTAATAAGCGCAAAAGAAAAGGCCATCCACTATCGCGGATGGCCTGTCGTATTCATTTATTCATTTCCCGATTCGGCCGGGCCATCCATTCCGGATGAAACACGAGCCTTACCCTGCAGCCAAACAGCAGCTTAGGGTGCCGACCGCTCCGCTATTTCGCGGCCAGCAGGGTGAACTTGTGAATCTGCGGCGGTTCAGAGAACAGTTCCTCTGCCTTGTCCATCAGTGCGGCGGCAACCTTGCCGTCAAGATGGGCCTGCCGATCCTCCTCTGTGTCGAACGTATCGAAGATCGCGTACGCACCGGGACCTTCCTCGATCGCATACCAGGTCAGAGTGCCCGCCTCAGCTTGAACGAGCGGCAATGCCGAGGTCAGGAAATCGGCGACATCGCGCTCTTTTCCGGGCTTGGCCTTCAGTGGTACATACAGGGCAAGTTTGGGCATAAATGACTCCTCAAGTGAAACGGACAGATATTATACGGCAAGGTAACGGACGAGCGGGCCGGTGCGTTCCCCATGAGCCGGAGCACACGCGGCCCCGCCTCCTCGTGGAAATCAGAACTCCTGTGCGGTCGGCCGGATGACGATCGCGTTTACGTCGACGTCATCAGGTTGTTCGACAGCGAACGCGATAGCACGCGCCACCGATGCCGCCGGAATGGCCTGCTTGTAGAAGTCCAGCACCGTCTCGGCGGCCGCGCCAGAGGTCGTGAACTTCAAATCGCTTTCGACAGCTCCAGGCTCGATTGACGTGACCCGGACCTTTTCCCCCACCTCGTGGCGCAAGCCCTCGCTGATCGCGCTGACGGCGAACTTGGTGCCGGAGTAGACCGTGCCGCCCGGTGCGAAGACCTTGATGCCCGCAACCGAGCTCAAGTTGATGATGTGACCGCTGCCCTGCTCGAGAAAACCGGGAAGGGCCGCCGCGATGCCGTAGAGCGTACCCTTCAGATTGACGTCGATCATCTGGTCCCACTCGTCGGTGTTGACCTCGGCCATCGGACGGATCGGCATCAGCCCGGCGTTGTTGATCAGCACGTCGAGGCGGCCGAAGTCGGCAATGATTGCGGCGACGACGGACTGGACCGCCGATTTGTCGGTCACGTCCAGCGCGTAGCTACGTGCCGTGCCGCCAATTGCGGCGATGTCCGCGACGACCTCGTCGAGCCTGTCCTTGCGCCGCGCGGCGATGGCCACCTTGGCGCCGCGTTCCGCGAGAAGACGCGCGGTTTCCGCGCCGATGCCGGTGCTGCCGCCGGTAATGAGAATGACCTTGCCTTCGATACCCTTTGTCATGATTGTATTCCTTCAAGTCAGTTGTTGATTTTTCGCCGGATCGCGGCCCCGCGGGAGCCCGCCCGGCTTGATGGGGTCACCGCGAGCGCAACAGGACGGGAGCGGCGCCCACCTTGATGCGGAGCAGCTCGTAGGGCTTGCGGCGCAGGTCTCGGCCGCCGTGGAAGCCGGGCTGGCGGTGGAGCTGGTTGGCGGTGAAGTAGAGATATCCGTCGGTGCCGATCGACAACGTGTCGGGCCAGCTGATGCGCGGGTCGCTGACCACCGTCGTCCAGAGGCCCTGGTCGAGCATGCGGATCGCGTTATTCTCGTAATCGCCGGCGAACACGCGGCCCCGGTCGTCTTCGGCAATCCCGTCCGAGGCGCCTTTGCGCCCCAGGCTGCGGACCGCGCGGCCCAGCTCCTCCTCGGACACCGCGGGATCGCGCAGCAACGCCGTGGGCACCGCGTGCAGCGTGCGGCCCGACAGCGGACCGTAATACAGCAGGCTACCGTCGGCGCTGAGCGCAATCGCGTCGCTCGCAATTGCTACCGGCGTCGCGGGTCCATCGGCGGGACGGTTCATGAGCACCGCGCCGTCGACGACCGGGGTGAAGCCGGGCTCAGGGTTGGTCGTCGCATGGTTTGACAGGCGCCGGATCGCACGCCCGCTGGCGATATCGACGACGATGATGCCGCCGATCCCCTCGTTGCTGCTGTCGGTGATGTAGGCGACGCCCTCGGCGCCCTGACGCAGATCGAAGCGCACGTCGTTGAGGTAGGTCGTGGGCAGCACCACGCTGGGCGGCAGGACGATCGTCTTCACCACCCGGTCGGTCGCAAGGTCGATTGCCACCAGCTTTGCACCGCCGGCCTGTGGTTGAGAGAATTTGGGCGCCGCCGTGTCGAGCACCCAGAGGCGATTGGCGCCGTCGGCCACCACGCTCTGCACCGAGATGAAATGCCCAGCCGGGTCGGCCGGATCGGGCTGGTTGGTCGCGGCGTCGGGATAAGGCACCGCCTTGCCGTCGACCAGCTCGGCAACCGTGAACGGCGCGTTATCGCCCCATTGCGGGAAGTTGACGAAGATGCGCCCGTTGGGGGCGACGGTCACGCCAGTCGGCATCGCGCCATCGAAGGTCGCGACCTGTTCGATCTGGGGCGCGGATGCACCCTCGCGGGTCATCGCGCAGGCGGCAAGCGAGAGGGCAGCGCCACCGGCAAGAAGCAGTTTGACGGAGGTTTTCATGGGGTCATTTCCTCGAGGATGCGGCCCGCTTCGTGGGGCTCGGACCGGAGATATTGCGGGGGCGCCTTGACCGATGCACCAAGCGCGGCGGCGGCGTGCCAGGGCCAACGCGGATCCCACAGCGCAGCGCGGGCTATCGCTATGGCGTCGGCATGCCCGTCTTCGAGGATGCGCTCCGCCTGGTGCGGATCGGTGATCATTCCGACCGCCACGACAGGCATGGCGACCGCGTCCTTGACCGTCCGCGCCAGCGGCACCTGATAGCCGGGACCGACAGGGATCTGCTGGCGCGGGTCGAGCCCGCCGCCGGAGACGTGGATTGCCGAACAACCGCGCCGCTCCAGCTCCTGTGCAAACAATGCGGTTTCCTCCGCTGTCCAGCCGCCTTCAACCCAGTCGGTCCCAGAAACGCGAACGGTCACCGGGCGGTCGACGGGAAACGCTTCGCGCACGGCATCGAACACTTCGAGCGGGAACCGCATCCGGTTGTCGAGGCTGCCGCCGTATTCATCGCCGCGCCGGTTGGAAATCGGCGAAAGAAACTCGTGGAGCAGATAGCCATGCGCCGCGTGGATCTGGACGGCATCGATGCTGAGCCTGCCGGCGCGGCGGGCGGCGTCGGCGAAGGCCTCCCGGATGCGGGCAAGCCCTGACTTGTCCAGTTCGACAGGGGGATGGTCGTCCGGAGCGAAGGGAATGGCGCTGGGTGCCACGGTCTGCCAGCCATTCTCCGTATTGGGGGCGATCTGCGTTCCGCCGTGCCACGGCTTGGCGCAGCTCGCCTTGCGGCCGGCATGGGCCAGCTGGATGATCAGCGGCATGTCCGACCAACGGCGCACACTTTCGAGCACGCTTCGCATCGCCGCTTCGGTGCGGTCATCGTACAGGCCGCTGTCACCGTAGGTGATGCGCCCTTCCGGGCTGACAGCGGTCGCCTCTATCGTTAGCGCGCCCGCGCCCGAGAGCGCCAACTGGCCGAGATGCATCTGGTGCCAGTCGGTCATCGCGCCGTCGACTGCCGAATACTGGCACATCGGCGCGATGACGATGCGGTTGGCGAGCCGCAGCCCGCCAACCTCAATCGGTTCGAACAATTTCGCCATCACCATTCGCCCGTGTTGGGCATGGAGGCCCAGGGTTCGGCCGGAGCCTTGTGTTCGCCCTTCTGGAGCAGTTCGATCGAGATCCCGTCCGGCGAGCGGACGAACGCCATGTATCCGTCACGCGGGGGGCGATTGATCGTCACGCCGCCCGCCTGCAGCCGCGCGCACGTTTCGTAGATGTCGTCGACCCCGTAGGCGAGATGGCCGAAGTTTCGGCCGCCCGTGTATTTCTCGGAAGCGCTGCCATCCTCGGGCGGCCAGTTGTACGTCAGCTCGACCTCGGCATCGCCCTGCTCGCCGTCGCCGCGGAAATCCTCGTCGGCGGCAAGGTAGATCAGCGTGTAACGCCCGGCCTGGTTCTCCATGCGCCGGGTCTCCCTGAGACCCAGCAGCGTGAAGAACCGGACCGCCGCCTCGGGATCGGCGACGCGCAGCATGGTGTGGAGATACCGCATGATCAGGCGTCCTTGTCCTTGAGGGCTTCCATCACGAGCTCCGCGGTGCGGGTAGCGCTGGCGGGGTTCTGGCCGGTCACCAGATTGCCGTCGCGCAGGGCGAAGGGGGCAAAATCGGGGCCGCCCTCGTGCTTGCCCCCAAGTTCCTTGAGGCGCGTTTCGAGCAGGAACGGCACCGCCTGATCGAGGCCGACCGCGCGTTCCTCGCTGTCGGTGAAGCCCGCGACACGGCGACCGGCGACGAAGGGCGTGCCATCGGCCTTCTTTGCCGAGACCAGCCCTGCCGGTCCATGGCAGACGGCGGCGACGATCTTGCCTTCGCGGTCGAAGCGTTCGACCAGGCGGGCCAGTTCGTCACTGACGGGGTAATCGAACATAGTGCCGTGGCCGCCGGGCAGGAACAGCGCGTCGTAGCCGGCGGGATCGATGCTTGTGAATACAGGGGTGCTGGCAACCTCGGCCTTTAGGGCCTCGTCCTTCAGATAGCGCTCGACCGAAGCGTCGTTCTCGCCGTCGGCGTTGACGCTGCGCTGGTCGACGGGGATGGCGCCGCCCTTGATCGAGGCAAGCATCACCTCGGCGCCCGCATCACGGAAGGCGTAATAGGGGGTGGTAAGTTCCTCGAGCCAGACACCCGTCGGTTCGGTGCCGGGAGTCATGCGGTCGGCGGAGGTGGCCACCATGAGAATGCGGGTCATCGTCAATTGTCCTTTTCCATTGATGTCGGGAACACGAGCAAACGCACCCGCCGGCGCCGCGCCCGCCACCAGGACAGCGGTGAGGGCTTGCAGCAATTGGCGGCGATTTTGCATTCGATCGTTCCTGTCGGCGGCCTAGATACGCAGGGAACGACATCATGAAATCCAAAGGGAATGGCGGGCGGCCATAAATCTGCTTATGGAACCGGAATGTCCCTCTTGCAGTTGCGCACCTTCGTCGAAGTCTACCGCCGTCGTTCACTGAGCGAGGCGGCCCGGGCAATCGGCATCACCCAACCGGCGGCGTCGCAGCACATCGCATCGCTCGAGGCGCAATTGGGCCGTCCCTTGTTCGATCGCCATTCGCGGGGTGTTCGACCAACAGCGATTGCCGACGATCTCGCGGCTTCGATCGGAAGCAGCCTCGACACGGCGGAATCGGCACTGGCCAGCGCGCGGGCCCGATCGTCGCGCATCTCGGGCACGGTCCACATCGCCGCGCCGTCGGACCTGCTGGGAGAGATGATCACGCCCCGGCTGGCCCCGCTGCTGGAAGCAGGGCTGGACCTGCGCCTGCACATCGGCGGGCGCGAGGCGCTCTATGCCTTGCTGCTCGAAGACAAGGTGCACCTGGCCGTCACCGCCTCGCAACCCGAAGATGCGCGGTTGGCCTTTCATGCGCTGGGCGAGGAACACCTGCGCGCCGTAGCTTCTCCCGCTGTGGCGGAGCGGATTGCCGCGTTGCCGTTGGCAGAAGGGCTCGACCGGACGGCCCACCTCGCCTACGATCTCGACCGGCCGCTGCTGCGGACCTGGCTTGAGGCAAACCAGATCGAACTGACGAGCCAGCCCGCCTTGACCGCGCCCGATTTGAGGGTGCTACGGTCGGGATTGTGCGCGGATCTCGGCTGGACGGTACTGCCAGGCTATCTCACCCACATCGAACGCGCTGCCTGCACGCTGATCGAGATACCCGCCCCGGTCACGGTGCCGCGCAACGCTTACTACCTCGTCTGGGCACGCTCATCGCTGCGACACCCGCGCGTGGCCATGGCTCGGGACGCCCTGATTGCTGCACTCCAAATATAATTGTGGCCACGCCTGCTGGGCCGTCAGCACAATTTCGGTTCTGAACCAGTTGAGCGCTGGCGAACGAACGGCGGCTTTCGGGATCGTCGGCGACAAGGCCGAACGGCCGGATGTGGGCGCATAGCGGCCGTAAACGATGGCTTAGCCACCCAGTGATTATTTGATATTTAGTCCGACATGGTGTCAACCGCGCTTGCGCCGCCCGGCGCTCTCGCGAGTTGGCCGCGCGCCCCGCATGCAAACGGGTAGCAACCGGATTTCTACGGCATCTGGCAGATGGGCTGTCACCTTGGGTATCTGGTTTACAATATCGAACAAGATTTGGAGGCGCGTGGCGCTCGCGTATCGACTCGCATTCTCCCCACCAGTCTTTTGACCGAGGAGGTCCGACCGAAATTCTTCGAACGTCTGTAGCATCTTCAGTTCAGTGCTAACCATATGCCGGCCGCTGTGGACCGCCTGTCCCGGCTTAACGAGCGTCAGACGTTGCTTAATGTGAAGCCATACATTCTTGAAAAAGACATCCCCCAGCGCACGCCCTGTGCGACCGGGCTGGATTTCTGGAAAGAGGTACTGCTCGCCAGCTTCGTTCATGGCTTGGACATAATGCAGGAAGCCCAAGCGACGCAGCTCGTCGCAAATAGGAATCTTACGGACGCTGGTCGCGTTCTTGACGCCGCCCGCGGACGTCTTCCTGATGTTGACAAAAAAGATACCGTCTTCTTCGCCGATATCGTCGACCAAAAGCTTACAAGCTTCCTCGCGTCGCATGCCTGAATACCAGACCAGCGGCATGACCCAATAGGCTGCGTCGTGCCAAATCGAGCCTCCCGGCGTCACGGACAAACGCTGAGGCAAATCGACGCCCGTACCGCCGGTCCATATGCCGAGACGAAACAATTCCTCGCCCTGCGCAATCGTATAGGGGTCGCGCTCGTTGCGCTCGTCCATGTCATCCTCCTCGAGGATGAAATCCGAGAAATCAAGCGGCGCCATGGGCGTCTTTGTCGCCAGCCACGAGCACAATCTCTTGAGGTTGGCGAAATGGCGGTTGATGGTGCCTACGTCGAGTCCGATCGTGATCGAAACTTCTTCACCTTGCTCCTCTGCTTCCGCAAGACGATCGAGCGCCTCGCTGCAAATGTCCTCCAATGACATCCCTTCATGACGGGGCGACTTATGATGCGACGACGGTAACCGGTTCAACTGGTCGTAAAGCCGGTTGAGGTCTTCTTGGCTTGTTGCTGCCAGGGCCTTGCCATTGTTCGACTTGCCGAAAAGAAAGGGCGCGGCCTTGAATTGACGCTTCTGGCTGGCACCCCAGACTTTCGGCTGCGATTTGCGCCTTTTGGGGCTCGCACCCTCGTTCAACACCGGCGCGTCGTCCCGTCCACGGGCCTTTGGTTTCAGCTCCATATATTTTTCTACCGCCTGCATCGGGCTAAGGTCGGCATAATAGTTCTGCGAATCGCTGAATGTCGACGCTGGCGCAGGCACAATGGTGCTGGCGGTCCACGCGTTTGGAGGCGCGGGGGCGGAGATCGGGGGAGGCATCGAAGTCTGGGGAGGCGCTCGCCCGAGCGCGTTCATGAGCGCCAAGCTGTGTTCGATGGCGCGAACTTCGGGGCTGTCGTAGGTTGCCGCGGCCGTCAACCGTGCCCCACACATGATCTGCCGGGCAATTTCGATGCGGTCAGCCGCTGGCTCGATGTCGAGCCGCTCCAGCAATGCCTTTGCCTCATTCAGCAAATTGCCTGGAACATCGCCGGCTTGGGAAAGCATTGCATAAAGATTGGCACGGGCCTCGTCGTCCAGCGACGGAAAGCGCTTGTCGAATGACCCGATGTAATCGATGCCCATATAGTCGTCGAAGCCATTTGCGATGAAATCGCCGTTAAACGCTGCATAGATCGAAAGCATCTGGTGGAAGCGAGCCGTGACATTGCCCTCACCGTCCTTCTCGATCACCGCCAACTGATGCGCCAGCATGTTGCGATACCGCACCATCTCCTCTCGAAAGAGATGGTTCACCTGCTCGCTGGTCAGTCCTTCCTGCTCGATCCGTTCGTATAAGCTCATTCGCACAACCTCGCTTCGGCCGGTCATTGCGACCGCGCGCCGTCGCGCGACCGACTGGTCCTTCGTCAGAAGGCTGACCGTTGTTACGATGGTTATAGGACGTTCAAGCCGTCCAGCGAAGCGCACCCGGCGACGCCACCAGTAGGTGGCCCCGCGACGGTTCACATTTTCGATTGCTGGCATCAGGCACTGGCTCCACCCACTGGTAGCAATTGATGCCACTGCGATGGTCGGCCTTGCTCAGTTAAGGGAGAAACCTGGGGTTTTCCGTTCCTTGGCTGAGGCACAGCACCGGCTGGCTGGGGCGGCAGGATTCGAACCTGCGCATGGCGGCATCAAAAGCCGCTGCCTTACCGCTTGGCGACGCCCCAACGGCCGGTTGCGAGCGCGTCTATAGCGCGCCCGACATGAATGGCAAGTTGGCGACTTAAAGCCGCGTGACCCAGCCGTAGGGATCTTCGGCGCGGCCGCGCTGGATGTCGACGAGCTTGTCCTTAAGCTTCGTCGTGACCTGCCCCGGGCCGCCCGCACCGATCGTGAAGCTGCTGTCCCCGCGCGTCACCTTGCCGACCGGGGTCACCACCGCGGCGGTGCCGCAGGCGAAGCTTTCGGTGAGCTTACCGCTTTCCGCATCGGCCTGCCACTGGTCGATCGCATAGGGTTCCTCGCGCACCGTCAACCCGGCGTCGCGCGCCAGCGTGATGATCGCGTCGCGCGTGATCCCCGGCAGGATCGTGCCGGTCAGCGGCGGGGTGACGATGCTGCCGTCGTCGAAGACGAAGAACATGTTCATGCCGCCCAGTTCCTCGATCCAGCGATGTTCGGCGGCGTCGAGGAATACGACCTGGTCGTGCCCCTTGGCGATCGCCTCACGCTGCGCGACGAGGCTGGAGGCATAGTTGCCGCCGCATTTGGCGGCGCCGGTGCCGCCGGGCGCGGCGCGGGTATAATCTTCCGACACCCAGAGCGAGATCGCGGGCGCGCCCGACTTGAAATAATTGCCGACGGGCGAGGTGATGACGAGGAACTGATATTCCGACGCGGGTTTGACGCCGAGGAACACCTCGCTCGCAAACATGAAGGGACGCAGATACAGCGCGCCGCCGTCGACCGGCGGGAACCAGTTCGCGTCGGCGGCGACGGCTTCCTTCACCGCGGCAATGAACAATTCCTCGGGCAGTTCGGCCATCGCCATGCGGCGCGCGCTCGCGTTGAAGCGCGCAGCATTGGCTTCGGGCCGGAACAGCGCCATCGAACCGTCATCGAGGCGGTACGCCTTCAGCCCTTCGAAGATTTCCTGCGCATAATGGAGCACCGCGGTCGCGGGATCGAGCGTCAGCGGGCCGCGCGGCATGACCTGCGCATCGTGCCAGCCCTGCCCCTCGGTATAGCGGATCGACACCATATGGTCGGTGAAGACGCGCCCGAACGCCGGGTCGGCAATCGCCGCCGCCCGTACATCGTCCGCGATCAGATTGGGGTGCGGCAGATGGGTGAAGGCGGGAGCGGACATGCGAAAACACCTGTGGTTTTGGGGTTTAAGGAGCGCGCCTCTTGCCAAAGACCGGCGCGGCGCGCAACGGTAGTGGCTATGCCGGATGACAATTTTCTTTCACAAGTACCCGCCGCCTCTGCCCTTTTCTTGCGTGAAGACGAGGTGCGCCGCGGCATCGAATTTCTGTTTTTCGCGCACGCGTCGCTGTGGCGCGCGATCGACGCGCGGCTGGCCGAAAAAGAATTGGGGCGCGCGCATTATCGCGCACTCTATTTCATCGCGCGTCAGCCCGGGCTGACGATTTCGGACCTGCTCGCGCTGCTCGGCATCACCAAGCAATCGCTCGGCCGCGTCGTGAAAGAGCTGGAAGCGCGCGAATTTCTGACGACGCGTCCCGGCAACCGCGATCGCCGGCAAAAGGAGCTGCGGCTGACCGACGCCGGCCGCGCGGTCGAGAGCACGATCTTCGCCACGCTGCGCGACACGATGAGCCGCGCTTACACCCACGCGGGACAGCAGGCGGTGACGGGCTTCTGGCAGGTCAGCGAAGCGCTGGTGCCGCCGCGCGAGCGCCGCCGGATCGCGATGCTCGGAAAGGACGGGGGCTAGCTCAGCCCTCGCCGCGCGCGATATCGGCGAGCTCGCGCCCACGGTCGCGCGCCGCGCGCAGCACATTGGTGAGCAGCGCGGCGAGCTGGCCATCGCTGTCGAGCACGTCGAGGCCCGCCTGCGTCGTGCCGCCCTTGCTTGCGACCTGCGCGATCAGCACGCCGGGCTTTTCACCGCTGTCGGCGAGCAATGCGGTCGCGCCGCCGAAGGTCGCGGTCGCCAGCGCCAGCGCGTCCTCCGCCGACAGGCCGAGCCGTTCGCCCGCCGCCGCGTAGGATTCGATCAGGCGAAAGACGAAGGCGGGGCCGCTGCCGGTAAAGGCGGTGACAAGGTCCATCGTCGAATCGTCGGCGAGGATCACGGTCTGGCCGAGCGGATCGAGCAGCGCGTTGATCGCCTTGGCGTCGGCATCGCCGAGCGTCGCCACTGCCGACACGCCGGCACCGATCCGCGCGGCAAGGTTGGGCAGGATGCGGACCTGCGCCCCGGCGTCGGGGAAGCGCGCCGCGAGATCGGACAGCGACACGCCCGCGAGGATCGAGAGCAGATGAACCTCACCCGTCGCGAGCGGCGCCAGTATATCGGCGACATCGCCAAGCTGCTGTGGCTTCATGCCGAGCATGATCCAGTCGGCGACGCCGCCTGCGGCCTGCCATTCGCCGAGCGACGCGTGCTGGACGATGCCGGCGCGCGGCGCCGCAAAGGGGTCGACGATCGCGACCAGCGCCGGGTCGAGCCCCGCCGCCAGCCAGCGATCGAGCATCGCGCCCGCCATGTTGCCGCAGCCGACCAGCAGGAGTCGGCCGGAAAAATTCCGCAATGCTTTGGTCATAGGTCCTTCGTTTCTTGTCCTTTAGCGGCAGCTGCTCTCAGGACCCGACAACAGGTCGAGGCAGCGGCCGTCGATCTTTCCCGCATCGACGGGCAGGCCGATCACCGACGCCAGCGTCGGCATGATATCGACCGTCATCACCGCATTCGGCTGTTCGAACGCGGTGAGGCCCTTGCGCCAGAAGAGAATCGGCACGCGGCGGTCATAGTCCCACACCGAGCCGTGCGTCGCGACATATCCGATGCCCGATTCCGGAATCGGGGTGACCCGTGGTTTCAGTGCGATGATGAAGTCGCCCGACCGCTGTGGGTGATAGGAGGCACGGAGCTTGTCCATCAGGCTCCACGTATCGGGCGCGCGCTTCGAAACCGGATGCGCCTCCAGCTCCTCGCGCGTCACCACCGCCTCGATCTGCGGGTGCGCACGCAGGCGCGGGAGCAGTTCGGCGAGCGCCGCCTTGCGCTGCGCCGCGGTCAGCGTCTTCGCGAGATAATAATCGCCCCCGTCGCCGTAGAGCAACGGCTGCGGCAGGCCGAGCTTGTCGGCAACCGCCTTGCCCATCGCCGCGGGATCGAGCGCCTTGTCGACGCGCTGCGCGTCGGGCCAGGCATTCTGGCGGTTGCGTTCGGGCAGGTCGTGGCCGCCATGGTCGGCGGTCAACGCAACGACATAGTCGATCCCCGTCGCATCAAGCCGCGCAAAGAAATCGCCGAGCTCGCGGTCGAGGCCCGCCATCTGGAGGCACATTTCGCTGCCTTCGGTGCCGGTGCTGTGGCCGACATAGTCTGTCGCCGACAGGCCGAGGATGAGGAGGTCGGTGCTCGCCCCCTCGCCCAACTTGCGCACCTGGCGCAGCGCCGCGGCGGTCGCGAGCACGGCGCCGTCGGCTTCGGGCGACGCCTGGAAGCGGCGGAAATCGCCTGCATCGCGCGCCATCCGGCCGGTGCCGACCGATCCGCCCTTTTCGAGCGGGATCGCGATGTCATTGGCGGCGCAATCGGCGGGTAGCGCCAGCGCGGCGCGCGGCTGGTTGATCGCCGCGGCGATCGCGGCGCTCGCCTGCTGCGCGGTCGGCGACAAGGTGGTGCCGCGATAGCTGGTGAGCCCGGTGGGCGCGAGCCACATCAGCTCGTCGGCCGCGCGCCCGCCCATCATGATCGCCGAGCGGTCCTTGCCCGAAACCGAGACGACCTGCGCCTTCGGGTCGCGCGCCTTCATCAGGTCGCCGAGCGTCGGGACGAGCAGATGCTCCACCGACGGCGCATATTTATTGTTGCCCGAGCTGGTTCCCGGAACGCTCTCGTCCTCGGCGCAATAGATGCGCTTGTCCTCGCGCGCTGCCGACAGGTCGAAATAATGGTTGGCGACGATCCCGGTGCGCGCGGGGTGGCTGCCGGTCAGGATCGTCGAATGTCCGGGGCAGGTTTCGGTCGCGCCATGCGCCTGATAGCCCGACGGGAAGACGACGCCCGAAGCGAGCCGCGCAAGGCCGCCGGTGAAGCTGCCGCGATATTCGGCGAACAGGTCGGCCGAAAACTGGTCGACCGCGATCATCACGACCAGCTTGGGCGCCGGGGTGGTCGCCGTCACCTTCGGGGCTGGCGGCGCCGCATCCTGTGCGATTCCGGTTCCGGCGGCGGCAACGCAAAGCACGGCGGCGAGGGCGGTGGTCAGATATTTCAGCTTCACGGACGGCGTCTCCGAAAAAGAGGGGTGTCAGCGCGGGCTGTCCTCTCGTCGAAAGCCGCCTATATGGCAAGCCTTCGAAGGGTGAACAGCTGCGGACGGGCCATGAATTTGCTAAGTGAGGCTTTTGTGACACGCGCACAGCGTGCGGTGCTGGCATTATTGGCGGTTCTGGCCTCCATGCTCGGCGCTTTCAGCCCGGCAGCGGCGCAATCGACGCATATCCAGCCCAAGCTGGTCGCCGAGTCGGCGGCGCCCGCGCCGGGCGGCGCGACGACGCTCGCGCTCACCATGGCGCCCGACAAGACATGGCACGGCTATTGGGTCAATGGCGGCGACGCGGGGTTCGGCCTGTCGGTCGAATGGAACGCGCCCGAAGGCGTCACCGTCGCCCCCTTCCGCTATCCGGTGCCCGACGCGCTGATCCTCTTCGGCATGATGAACCATGTCTATGAGCATCCCTATGCGCTGCTTGCCGAGGTACAGATCGACAAGCGCGTCGCGCCCGGCACCGACCTCACCCTGTCGGGGGTCGCCAACTGGCTCGCCTGCACCGACAAGGTGTGTGTGCCCGAAAAGGCGGTAATCTCGGTCGCGCTGAAGGCGGGCGACGGCAAGATCGCGCCCGCCGAGCGCACCCGCTTCGACGGCTGGCGCGCGCTGCTGCCGCAACCGCTCGACCGCCACGGCACATGGGAACGGCGCGGCGACATGCTGCGCTTCGCCATCCCGCTTCCCGCGAGCACTACCGTCGACGCGCCGCACCTGTTCGTCGAGACGCAGGACGTCATCGACTATGCCGCACCGCAAAGCTTCAGCCGCAACGGCGACCACATCATCGTCGAAGCGCGCGCCAAGGGCGAGAAGACCGGCGCTGTTTCGGCGCTGCTGAAGCTCGGCGACGGCCGCGGCCTGTCGTTGCAGCTCGAGCCCGGCTCGGTACCCGCTGCGGGCGAGACGATCACGGGGCCCGCGAGCGGTATCGATGCGGGACTGTTCTGGACCGCGCTCGGCGGCGCGATCCTCGGCGGGCTGATCCTCAACCTGATGCCCTGCGTCTTCCCGATTTTGAGCCTCAAGGCGCTGAGCCTCGCGCGCTCGGGCGGCCATGCGCGCGCCGCGAAGGTCGAGGCGCTTGCCTATACCGCAGGGGCAATCGTCACCGCGCTGCTGCTCGGCGGCGCACTGCTCCTGCTGCGTGCGGCGGGCGAACAGGTCGGCTGGGCGTTCCAGTTGCAGCATCCGCTGAGCGTGCTCGCGCTGCTGATCCTCGCGCTCGCGATCACGCTGAACCTGCTAGGCGCCTATGAATTGCCGTCCTTCGGCGGCGGACAGGCGCTGGCCGAACAGGGCGGCGCGGCGGGCGGTTTCTGGACGGGCGCGCTCGCCGCCTTCGTCGCGACGCCGTGCAGCGGGCCGCTCCTCGGCGCGGCGCTCGGCGCGACGCTCGCGCTGCCCGCATGGGCCGCGCTGCCGGTCTTCGGTGGGCTAGGACTGGGGCTGGCCCTGCCCTTCCTCGCGATCGGCTTCGTCCCGGCGCTGCGCAATCGCCTGCCGAAACCGGGGCCGTGGATGGGCAAGTTCCGCAAATGGATGGCGGTGCCGATGGGCCTGACGGCGCTGGGGCTCGCCTGGCTGCTCTGGCGCCAGCTCGGCAGCGGGTCGCAGCTCGCATGGCCCGCGGTGGCGGTCGCGATGGCGGTGGTCCTGTTCACCCATTATGGCGCGATCCAGCGCGGCGACCGCCGCTCATGGCTGCTGGTCGCCGCCGGCCTGCTCTTCGTCGGCAGCCTCGCAGGCACGGTCGGCGAAGTCGCCGACGCCGAGCGTACGACAGGCGCCGCGGGATCGACCTTTTCCCCCGACGCGCTCGCCAAGGCGCGCGCAACGGGCAAACCCGTGTTCGTCTATTTCACCGCCGACTGGTGCCTGTCGTGCAAGGCGAACGAAGCGGGCGCGATCGAGCGCGAGGCGGTGCAAGAGGCGTTCGACAAGGCGGGCGTCGTCACGCTCGTCGGCGACTGGACGAACGGCGATCCGGTGATCACGCGCACGCTGGCCGAACATGGCCGCAACAGCGTGCCGCTCTACCTCTGGTACGCGCCGGGCGCCGCGAAGCCCGAAATCCTGCCGCAAATCCTGACCCCGGGAATGCTCACCGACAAGGCAAAGCGCTGATGGCGAAGCAGCGCGCCGACCAGTTGCTCGTCGACCGCGGCCTCGCCGAAAGCCGGACGCGTGCGCAGGCGCTGATCCTCGCGGGCCTCGCCTTTGTCGGTGACCGCAAGATCGACAAGGCGGGGCAGCAGATCGCCGACGACGCCGAAATCAGCGTCAAGGGCCGCGATCATCCATGGGTGTCGCGCGGCGGGATCAAGCTCGACCACGCACTCGCGCACCTCGGCTGGGACGTGGCGGGCGCGGTCGCGATCGACGTCGGATCCTCGACCGGCGGCTTCACCGATGTCCTGCTCGGCCGCGGCGCCGCGCGCGTCTACGCCGTCGATTCGGGCACCAACCAGCTCGCGTGGAAGCTGCGGCAGGACGAGCGCGTGATCGTCCACGAACAGACGAGCGCGCGGGTCCTGACCGCGGACCATATCCCCGAGCCCGTCGACCTGATCGTCTGCGACGCGAGCTTCATCGCGCTGTCGAAGGTGCTGCCGGTACCGATGGGCTTCGCAAAGCCCGGTGCGCGCATCGTCGCGCTGATCAAGCCGCAGTTCGAGGCCGAGCGCCACGAAGTCGGCAAAAAAGGCGTCGTGCGCGACGCCGCGGTCCACGCGCGCGTCTGCGCCGAAGTCCGCGAATGGCTGACCGGCGAAGGCTGGGACGTCGCCGACCTCGTCGAAAGCCCGATCACCGGTCCCGAAGGCAATGTCGAATTTCTCATCGCTGCGGTGAAGCGAGGCGCTTGACGCTGCGCCGCACAATCGCGACACAAATGCAACGGATTCGCATGTGGGGGATATTGCGGACATGACCGAAATCGCAACACCGGGCCAGCTTCGCATGTCCTATTTGCGCTGGGCGCTCGTCACCGTCCCGGCGATCGTGCTAATCGGCAGCCTGATGGGACTGCTGTCGAACAGCGGTTACAACAACCGCTGGTTCGCCTCGCTCGACCTGCCGCCGATCACTCCGCCGGGCTGGGTCTTCGGCACCGTCTGGCCGATCCTCTATATCTGTCTCGGCCTGTCGCTGGCGATGATCCTCCACGCGCGCGGCGCCAAGGGGCGCGGCTTCGCGCTCCTGCTCTTCTTCGTCCAGCTCATCGCCAATTTCGCCTGGTCGCCTTTGTTCTTCGGACAGCATCAGGTGACGACCGCGCTCTACCTGATCATCTTCATCCTGATGGTGACGATCGCGACCGCCTTTGCCTTTGCACCGATCCGCAAGGCCGCGGCGTGGCTGCTCGTCCCCTATATGATCTGGCTCAGCTTCGCCGCGATCCTCAATTTCCAGATCGACCAGCGCAATCCGAATGCCGAGAACAAGGGACTTGTCGTCCCCGCCGCCAGCACCCAAATAGGGTGACGGCAAGGGGAAAGTCCCCCGACGAAGGAATATGAGATGCAGAGCGAAAACCGCTTTTTCGACGATCTGGCCAAGATGGTGAACGGCATCGCCGGCACCGTGGCGGGTGCAGGCCGCGAGGCCGAATCCGCGATGCGCGACCGCGCCAAGGAATGGGTCGGCCGCATGGATTTCGTCAGCCGCGAGGAATTCGAGGCGGTGAAGAAGATGGCCGCCACCGCGCGCGCCGAAGCCGAAGCGCTGAAAGCGCGCCTCGACAAGCTCGAGGGCGTGAAGCCCGCTGCCGCGCCCAAGGCTGCTGCAGCGCCGAAGGCTGCGGCCAAGCCCGCAGCGGCGAAGCCGGCCGCGAAACCCGCTGCCAAGCCTGCGGCGCGCAAGCCCAAGGCCTGAGGCGCCCTGCAGCGCCTTTTGCCAATTGTGCACAGATTATTCCCCGGATGGCACGGGACGCGGACTCGCGTCGTCACGCCATCCGGGCTAAGGCGCGCGCATGAGTGACGATATCTACGACGACGAAGACGGCCAGGACGCGGCTCCGATGGAGATGCTGGCGTCCTATTTCGCCGCGCACGACTGGCCGCACGAGATGGTCGGCGAGGACGAGATCGTCGCGACCGCGCAGGGCAGCTGGACAACCTATGAGCTGCGCGCGGTGTGGCGCGCCGACGACGGCGTGATCCAGCTCCTCGCCTTTCCCGACATCCGTGTCGTCGAGGACAAGCGCGCGGTGGCGCATGAGGCGCTCGCGATGATCAACGAACAGCTCTGGCTCGGCCATTTCGAGCTGTGGTCGAACAGCGGCACAGTCCTGTTCCGCCACGGGATGCTCGTCGGCAGCGAGGCCTCGCTGTCGCTCGACCTCACCGAAACGCTGATCGAAAGCGCGATCGACGAGTGCGAGCGTTTTTACCCGGTGTTCCAGTTCGTGCTGTGGGGCGGCAAGACCCCTGCCGAAGCGCTCGCCGCTTCGCTCATCGAAACACGCGGCGAGGCGTAACGCGGCGAGGCGTAACGCGGCGAGGCGTAAGCGTCACCTTTTCTCGAAACGCGTCAGCCCCGCACCCAGTTCGTTCGCGCCGATCGCCAGCGCCTCGCCGCTCCAGTCGGCAACGAACACCGACTTGCGATCGATCCCGGCGGGCAGGCTCGCCCGGTTGCCGGCGATCGACAGGCCGCGCGACGGGTTCTTGCGCTCTTCGGCGGCGACCGCGATCAGCGCCGAATAATTTTCCTTGTCGCGCCCCTGCACGAACAGATTGTTCGCGATCCGCCCGACCGATCCCGACGGCAGGTCGATCATATAGTTGGTCGCCTTGCCCTGCGTGTCGTCGAAGCTGTTGTCGTTGACGTCGACTGCAATCGCGCGCGTCTTCAGATAATGGCCGCCGCTGCCCTTTTCGAAGCGGCTGCGCGTGACGACGACGCGGCCATAGATGCCGGTGTAGACGCTGTGCGCACAGCTGAGGCCGCGATCGCAGCGGCCGAGGCGCGAGAAGGTCGACCGGTCGATCGTCAGCGTCGCCTCCGGGTCGTCGGCAGAGAGAATGCCTTCCTCGCTATTACGGAACAGGCTGTTCACGACATCGAGGTCGCTTGTTTCGAGGCGGATGCCCGCGCCATTGCCGTCGGGGACGCGCATATTCTGGAACACGATGCCGTCGACCCGCGCGCCGTCGCCGCGCAGCACGAGCGCGGCCTTGCCCTCGCAGGTCACGCCGTCGAAGATCGCGCGGCCGGGTTCGACCGCGACAAACGCAACGCGGCCCGCGGTCTGCACCGCGCAGTCGCGGTGATAGCCGGGGGCGACGCGAATCGTTCCCTCGCCTTCGCCAATCGCATCGACCGCATCCTGAAGCCGCCCGAAACTGCGGCCGCTTTCGGCGACCACATAAGGCCCCGCTCCGGCCTGTGCGGGCAACGGCACCGGCGCGAGAAGCAGCGGGAGGGCGAACAGCGGCAGCAACGGCCGGCGAAGAATTGCCTTGAACATGCGCGCTCCATAACCGTTTTCGCCGCTTTAGTCGTTGGCGAAGCTGGTTAATCCGCCGCCTGTCCCCTTATCGGACAGGCGCGAGCGCGCCGGTTAATCAAGGTTGGGACGCAGCCAGCGCGTCGCGGTCTCGATATCGACCCCGCGCCGCCGCGCATAATCTTCAAGCTGGTCGCTCCCGATCCGCGCGACCCCGAAATACTGGCTTTCGGGATGCCCGAAATAGAAGCCGCTCACGGCAGCCGTCGGCAGCATCGCAAAGCTTTCGGTCAGCACCAGCCCGGCATTCTCCTCTGCCGCGAGCAGGTCGAACAGGATCGGCTTCAAACTGTGGTCGGGACAGGCGGGATAGCCCGGTGCCGGCCGGATCCCGCGATATTCTTCCTTGATCAGCGCCTCATTCGTGAGCTGCTCGCCGGGGGCGTAGCCCCACAGTGTGGTGCGGACATGCTGGTGCAGCCGCTCGGCGAACGCCTCGGCGAAGCGGTCGGCGAGCGCTTTCAGCAGGATATCCGAATAATCATCCTTGTCGGCGCGGAACCGCTCCGAATGCGGTTCGATACCGTGGATGCCGACCGCGAAGCCGCCCATCCAGTCGCCCGCGGGATCGATGAAATCGGCGAGGCACATGTTCGCGCGGTCGCGGCTCTTCTTGATCTGCTGGCGCAGGAAGGGCAGCGTCACATGGCGTTCCTCGTCGGCGAGGTGGATCGTCACATCGTCGCCGTCGCGCGCGCACGGCCAGAAGGCGCACACGCCGCGCGCGGTCAGCCATTTCTCGGCGATCAGCTTGTCGAGCATCGCGTCGGCGTCGGCTTTCAGCGCCTGCGCCGTTTCGCCGACCACATCGTCCTCAAGGATCGACGGATAGGTCCCGTGCAGCTCCCACGCGCGGAAGAAGGGGGTCCAGTCGATACATTCGCGCAAATCTTCGAGCGACCAGTCGTCGAAACGATGAAGCCCGGGCTGCAGCGGCGGCGCCGGCTTGTCGCTGAGATAGGCGTCGTAATAATTTGCACGCGCCTCTTCGAGCGTGTGTAGCACGCTCTGTCCCTTGCCCGCGCGCACGTCGCGGACATGTTCATAATCGTCCTTGTAACCCTGCACATAGGCGTCGCGCCCGGTGTCGCTGACGAGCGCGGTCGCGACCCCGACCGCGCGGCTCGCGTCGAGGACGTGGAGTACCGGACCCTTGTACGCCGGATCGATGCGCAGCGCGGTGTGGACCTTCGACGTCGTCGCGCCGCCGATCAGCAGCGGCATCGTCATGCCCGCGCGCTGCATTTCCTCGGCTACGGTCACCATCTCGTCGAGCGACGGGGTGATCAGGCCCGACAGGCCGATCATGTCGGCGTCATTCTCGTTCGCGGCTTCGAGGATCTTGCTCCACGGCACCATCACGCCGAGGTCGACGATCTCGAAGCCGTTGCACTGGAGCACGACGCCGACGATATTCTTGCCGATATCGTGGACGTCGCCCTTGACGGTCGCCATCACGACCTTGCCCTTGCCCTTCGCGCCCGGCTCTTTGGAAGCTTCGACAAAGGGCAGCAGATGCGCCACCGCCTTCTTCATCACGCGTGCCGATTTGACGACCTGCGGCAGGAACATCTTGCCCGATCCGAACAGGTCGCCGACGACGTTCATGCCGTCCATCAGCGGCCCTTCGATCACCTCGATCGGGCGCGGCATCAGCAGGCGCATTTCCTCGGTATCGTCGACGACATAGGCGTCGATGCCCTTGACCAGCGCATGTTCGAGCCGTTTTTCGACCGCCCAGCCGCGCCATTCCTCGGCCGCCTTTTCCTGCGCCGCGCTGGTGCCCTTGTAACGTTCGGCGAGCGCGATCAGCCGCTCGGTCGGCGATTCCGCCTCGCCCTCGACCTTGCGGTTGAGCACGACATCCTCGACCGCCTGCCGCAGCTCGGGGTCGATGGTGTCGTAAACGTCGAGCTGCCCCGCGTTGACGATCGCCATGTCGAGCCCGGCGGGGATCGCATAATAGAGGAAGACGCTGTGCATCGCGCGGCGCACGACCTCGTTGCCGCGAAAGCCGAACGACAGGTTCGACAGGCCGCCCGAGAAATGAACGTGCGGACAGCGGACGCGGATTTCCTTCACCGCCTCGATGAAATCGACTGCGTAATTGTCATGCTCTTCGAGCCCCGTCGCGACCGCAAACACATTGGGGTCGAAGATGATGTCCTCGGGCGGGAAGCCGATTGTCATCAGCAGCTTGTAGGCGCGCTCGCAAATCTCGATCTTGCGCTCCTTGGTGTCGGCCTGCCCGACCTCGTCGAACGCCATCACGACGACCGCGGCGCCATAGGCCATGCATTTGCGCGCATGCGCGAGGAACGGCTCCTCGCCTTCCTTCATGCTGATCGAATTGACGATCGGCTTGCCGGGCACGCATTTGAGGCCCGCCTCGATCACATCCCATTTCGAGCTGTCGATCATCACCGGGATGCGCGCGATATCGGGTTCGGCGGCGATCAGCTTGAGGAAGGTCGTCATCGCATATTCGGCGTCGAGCAGGCCCTCGTCCATATTGACGTCGATGACCTGCGCGCCATTTTCGACCTGCTGGCGCGCGACCTCGACCGCCGCGGTATAGTCGTCGGCGAGGATCAGCTTCTTGAACGCCGCCGATCCGGTAACATTGGTGCGTTCGCCGATATTGACGAAGCTGGAGGAAGCGGCGGTGGTCATCGGGATATCCTGAATCTGGGCATTAGGCGGCGAGCGGGCGAGCGAGGACGAGATCGTCGTAAAGCTTGCCGCCGACATTGAACTGGCGCGTGCCGAGGTCGGCGAACCCCTGTTTGCGGTAGAAGGCGAGCGCGCGGTCGTTCTGCGCATAGACGCCGAGCAGCAGGCGGCGATGACCCTGCGCGGCCTCCAGCGCGCGTTGCATCAACGCGGCGCCGAGTCCCGAGCCGTGAAAGCGCGACAGCGAATAGATGCGCTTCAGCTCGATATCGCCGTCGAGCGCGGCCGCGAGGTCGGGCTTGCCGACCAGCGCGAAACCGATCGGCGCGCCGCCCGGCTGCGCCTCGGCGAGCCACGCGCGCGCGCCGCTCGCCAGATAGGCTGTGTAGGCGGCCGCATTATGCTGCGCCGCGCAATGCCCGACGATCGCGTCGCCATCGAGAATGCCCGCGAAGGTTTCGAGGAAGGTCGCCGCGCCGATCAACGCGAGCGCCGCCGTGTCGTCGGCTCCGGCCTCCCGGATCGTCCATGCCGGATTGTCGGTCATCGGTTCAGGCCGCCATGGTGAAGGGCTCGAGCCCCGCGAGCCGCGTGCGCACCGGCACCTCGGGAATCGTCCGCCCCGGCAGCCCCTCGATCGCGCGCGCCATCGCGGCGATATGCGCGGGCGTCGAGCCGCAGCAGCCGCCAAGGATATTGACCTGGCCATGCTCGGCCCATTCGCGCACCAGCCCCGCCGTCGTGTCGGGCAGCTCGTCATATTCGCCGAGTTCGTTGGGCAGGCCGGCGTTCGGATAGACCATGACGAGTGCATCGGCGATGTCCGACAGCACTTTCACATGCGGGCGGAGCTGCGACGCACCGAACGAGCAATTGAGCCCGATCGTCAGTGGTTTCGCATGGCGCACGGCATACCAGAACGCCTCGACCGTGTGCCCCGACAGGTTGCGGCCACTGAGGTCGGTGAGCGTCATCGAGATCATCAGCGGCAGCTCGCGCCCGACCTTCGCCTCGGCTTCCAATGTCGCGGCGATCCCCGCCTTGGCATTGAGCGTGTCGAAGATCGTCTCGATCAGGATGAAGTCGGCGCCGCCTTCGGCCAACGCGACGACCTGGTCGAGATAGACAGCCTTCAACTCGTCGAAATCGATCTCGCGATAGCCGGGGTTGTTGACGTCGGGCGACAGCGACAGCGTCTTGTTCGTCGGTCCGACCGCGCCCGCGATGAAACGGCGGCGGCCGTCCATCGCTTCATATTTGTCCGCCGCCTCGCGGCCCAGCCGCGCGCTTTCGTGGTTGATGTCGGCGACCAGATGTTCGGCGCCATAATCGGCCTGGCTGATGCGGTTCGCGCTGAAGGTGTTGGTCGACACGATGTCCGACCCCGCCGCCAGATAGGCTTCGCCGATCGCCGTGACGACGTCGGGCCGCGTCAGCGCGAGGATGTCGTTATTGCCCTTCTGGTCGTGCGACAGGCCAAGCGATCCGGCATAATCTGCCTCGACCAGCTTGCGGAGCTGGATCTGGGTTCCCCAGCCGCCGTCGGTGAGCAGGATGCGATCCTTCGCCGCCGCTGTCAGGGCTTCGCGCGCGCTGTTCATGCTGCCTGATCCTTTGCGGTCAAGACCGGCCGCAGTCCCAGCAGGTGGCAGATGGCATAGCTGAGCTCGGCCCGGTTGAGGGTGTAGAAATGAAAGTCGCGCACACCGCCCGCATAGAGGCGGCGGCACATTTCGGCGGCGATCGTCGCCGCGACGAGCTGGCGCGCGGCGGGGTGATCGTCGAGCCCGTCGAACAGCGAGACCATCCACGATGGAATGGCGGTGCCGCACATATCGGCCATGCGGCGCGTCTGCGACACGTTCGAAACCGGCAATATGCCGGGAATGATCGGCGCGTCGATGCCCGCCGCGGCGGCGGCATCGCGAAAGCGCAGGAAGCTGTCGGGCGAGAAGAAAAATTGCGTGATCGCGCGTGTCGCCCCGGCGTCGAGCTTGCGCTTGAGATTATCGAGGTCCGATTGCGGGCAATCGGCGTCGGGGTGGGTTTCGGGATAAGCGGCGACCGAAATGTCGAAGGGCGCGATCGCCTTCAGCCCCGCGACCAGTTCGATCGCATTGGCATAGCCATCGGGGTGCGCGCGATAGGGAGCACCGCCGGGAACGTCACCGCGCAGCGCGACGATATGCCGGACGCCCGCTTCCCAATAGGCGTGCGCCACCTCGTCGATCTCGGCGCGCGACGCCTCGACGCAGGTCAGGTGCGCCGCGGGCGGCACCGCGCTTTCAGCGGCGATGCGCGCGACGGTCGCGTGGGTGCGCTCGCGCGTCGATCCGCCGGCGCCATAGGTCACCGAAACGAAGCTCGGTGCCAGCGGTTCGAGCGTGCGGAACGTGTCCCACAGCTGCGCTTCCATCTTCTCGGTCTTCGGCGGGAAAAATTCGAAGCTGACGCCGATGTCGCCGTCCAGATTGGCGAACAGCGGCGACGCCGCGGCGCGGCGCGCTTCCGCCAGCGAGTTCAAATTCGACGTCATGCCGCAAGCCTTTTACTTTGCCCGCCTTCGCTGGCGGGGGGTTGATCTTCGTCGCTGCGACGGCGGCCGAGCCACAGCTTCACGGCCAGCTCCCCGCCTTCGAGCGTCTGGGTGGTTTCGAGCAGCAGCCCCGCCGACGCGAACCAGCCGCGGATCTGCGCGTCCGAGAAACCGAGGCGCGCGTGCGCAGCGAGGCTGCGCAATTCCTCATCCTCGTGCGGTGCAAAATCGACGACGAGCAAATGGCCGCCGCCGCGCAGCACCCGGCTCGCTTCGCCGATCACGCGGTCGGGTTCGTGCGCGAAATGCAGCGCCTGGTGGATGACGATGCTGTCGATGCTGGCATCGGCGACGGGCAGGTGCAGGAAATCGCCCTGGAGCAGATCGACGGGAACCGGCTGGCCGGCGAGCTTGGTACGCGCAATGCGCAGCATTTCGGGGCTGCGGTCGAGCGCGGTGATGCGCCGCGCGGTCGGCGCGAAGATTTCCGCCATCCGACCGGTACCCGTGCCGATGTCGAGCAAATGGCCCAGCCGGCGATTGTGCATCATCGCCAGCATCGCCGCCTCGACCTCGCTTTCGGCGACGTGGCGCGAACGGATCGCATCCCATTCGGCGGCATGTTCGGCAAAATAGCGCTCGGCAGAGGCCGCGCGTTCGTCGCGAACCGCCGCCAGCCGCCGCGCGTCATGCGCGATGACGCGCGCCTCGCGCGGCGAAAACGGCCATTTTTCTGCTTGTGCGATGATCCCGGCGACCGGCCCGCCCGCCGCAATGCGCAGGAACACCCAGCTTCCTTCGCGCCGCCGCTCGACAATCCCGGCCTCGACGAGGATACGAACGTGGCGCGACACGCGCGGCTGGCTCTGGTCGAGCACGACCGCCAGTTCACCGATCGCGAGCTCCATCTCGCGCAAAAGCGCGACGACTCGCAGGCGCGTCGGATCCGCGAGGGCACGGAAAATGTCGAGAAGCTCGCTCACGAAACATCATATAAAGCTTTCTTTATATCCGGTCAACCGAGCCACGCGCCACAATTTCCGCGGGACGCGATCAGGCAGTGACCGAATTGCGACGAAAGAGGCAAGCTCTCGAAAAAAGGGCGTTGCACCGCTTTTGGCGAGGGGGTAATTCTTCGCGCGATTGGCACATTTCGGGATCGATCTGTTCCTGCGCCGGTCGATCAGTTCAAACCGAGAGGGGTATTCCCAATATGAAGAAATCGATCACTCTGTCGCTCGTCCTCGCCGCTTCGCTGGGCCTCGCCGCCTGCGCCGACAAGGCTGCCGACGACGCCGCTGCGACCACCGAAGACGCGGCTGCGACCGTCGAAGGCGCTGCTGACGGCGCGATGGAAGCTGCAACCGGCGCTGCCGACGCATCGGCCGCCGCTGCTGGCGAAGCCGCCGGCGCTGCCGAAGCCGCTGGCGATGCTGCTGCTGCGGGCGACGCTGCCAAGGCTGCCGACAAGGCGACCGAAGCTGCCGGCGCTGCCAAGGAAGCTGCCGACGCTGCCAAGGGCGCGATGGAAGAAGCCAAGAAGTAAGCTTCTTTCAGGCCTTTCGGCCGGAAAAACGGGGGTCGCCGGTTCACCGGCGGCCCCTTTTTCTTTGGGACAGGTATCAAGCGACGCAGTTGCCAAGCCCCTGATCCACCGTTAACTCTTGGCGCCATGGCCAGCCGCCGGCCATTGCATTCGAAAGGAAAACCCATGCGCAAGATCATTATCGCCTCGATGGCCGCTGCCGCGTTCAGCCTCGCCGCCTGCTCGGAAAAGACCCAGGACGCCGCGTCGGAAACCGCGACCTCGGCCGCCGATGACGCCGCTGCCGCTGGTGACGCAGCCGCCGACGCCGCCGCTGGCGCTGCCGACGCGACCGCTGCTGCCGCAGGCGAAGCCGCCGATGCGACCGCCGATGCTGCCAAGGACGCCGGCAACGTCGTCGAAGGCACGGTGAAGGCCGCCGGCGACGCCGCCGACAAGGCCGGCGACAAGATCGCCGAAGAAACGAAGAAGGCCGAAGCCAACGACAAGAAGTAAGTCGTCGGCACGCCTTCTGGCTGTTATCAGGGGCTCCATCCTTCGCGGATGGGGCCCTTTTTCATGGGAGCTTATGTGACAGCCGATCTCCGGACGACGCGCGCGGCGCTCGCGATCCTGATCCTCGCCACCGGGTGCAGCCGCACCGACAATGAACCCGGTCCGGGCGGGGTGACCGTCAGCGAGGCGAAGGCGCTCGACGATGCCGCCGAAATGCTCGAAAGCCGCGACAGCGCGCCGGGCGTCGAAACGCCGAAGCCGGCCGACGATACAGCGAAGGCGGATAAATAGCGCCTTCCCCTCGCGATGCGGCCGCGTTAGACCGGAATGGCCTCGCGACTGGCGCTGAAGATGGAGTCCCATCGGGAAACGGGGCGGGCCAACCGGCCGACAGGAGCCGCGCGCCTGGGTGATCCACCGTCAGCGAGGGGACATCCGCATGACCGATACGCCCACGACCAACATCGTCTTCCTGCTCTTTCCGGGTATTACCCAGCTCGATTTCACCGCGCCCGCGCAGGCATTGTCGAGAATGCCCGGCGCGGCGCTGGCAGGCGCCGCGGCGACGATCGACCCGATCATGACCGACAGCGGTTTTGCGATCGTGCCGACGCATGATTTCACCAGCGCCCCGCAAGCCAACATCCTCTGTATTCCCGGCGGGCACGGCGTCGCCGACGCGCTCGGCGATGCCGCGACGATCGATTTTATCGCGCGCCAGGCCGCGGGCGCCGAATGGGTGACGAGCGTGTGCACCGGCGCCTTCCTACTCGGGCGCGCGGGACTGCTGACGGGAAAACGCGCGACGACGCACTGGGGCTATACACATCTGTTGCCGCTGGTCGGCGCCGAGCCCATCAAGGCGCGCGTTGTCGAGGACGGACATATCGTGACCAGCGGCGGGGTGACTTCGGGGCTCGATTTCGCGCTGACACTGATCGCACGGCTGCGCGGCGAGACCGTCGCGCAGGCGATCCAGCTGGCGATCGAATATGATCCCGCCCCGCCCTTTCCCGGCGGCCATCCCGACCGCGCGCCCAAGGCGGTCACCGCGGGCTTGAAAGCGCATGTCTATGACGCCGCCGCCGCGCGCATGGAGGCGGCGCTCCGCGCCTAGCGGCAGTCGGCGAGCGCGATTTCGTAAAGCTTCGGCCAATATTTGCCGGTGACGAACAGCCGCTTCCTGGCTGCATCCCATGCGATGCCGTTGAGCACGCTGTCGGTCCCGCTCGCCCCCGCATCGGCCTTGAGCCCCGACAGGTCGACGAGCGAGGCGACGTCACCCGTGGCGGGGTCTATGCGGACGATGAAGTCGGTCATCCACACATTGGCCCAGACCTGCCCGTCGATCGTCTCCAGCTCGTTGAGCATCGGGATCGGCCGGCCGCCGAAGCGCACCGTGACGCGTTTCTGTTCCTTCATCGTCGCGGGGTCGAGGAAACGGAGTTCGGGCGTCCCGTCGCTGAGGACAAGGCTGTCGCCGACCATCGTGACGCCCCAGCCCTCGCCTTCGTAGCGGAAGGTGCCGACGCGCTTCAAATCCTTGATCGACCAGCGATTGCCGACCCCGCCCTGCCAGGTCACACCGATGATCTGGTCCTGCCAGCGCGTGATGCCTTCGCCGAACTGGTCGGACGGCAGCTTCGTCTCGGCGAGCGCCTTGCCCGTCTTGAGGTCGAGCCGCGCGACGCGCGACCGGCCATATTGGCCCGTCGCTTCGTAGAGATGCCCTTCGTCCCAGAAGAGGCCCTGCGTGAAGGAGGAGGCGTCGTGCGGATAGCTCTGGACAATCCGGTAGCCGCAGCGCTCGATCGGCGGCGGCGCGGGTGCCGCCGCGACGGGCGGGTCGGCGAGCAGGGCGAGCGCGAGGACGAACATCATCGCTGCGTTGCTATGCCGCATCGCCTGAACTGGCAATGACCCGCCTCTCCTCATTCGTCATGCCGGACTTGATCCGGCATCCATGCCGACGGCCGCCCCATGGACCCCGGATCAAGTCCGGGGTGACGAAGGATTGGGACGCAGCAAAGAAAAGGGCCGGAGGATTGCTCTCCCGGCCCTCTTTTCACTGGCTGAGCGCCGAACGGTTTGGACTTAGAAGTCCATGCCGCCCATGCCGCCCATGCCGCCGCCGCCCATCGGCATTGCCGGCTTGTCTTCCGGCAGCTCGCTGACGGCAGCTTCGGTGGTGATCAGCAGGCCCGACACCGACGCGGCGTCCTGAAGCGCGGTGCGCACGACCTTGGTCGGGTCGATGACGCCGGCGGCCTTCAGGTTTTCGTAAACGTCGGTCGCGGCGTTGAAGCCCTGCTCCTGGTTGTTTTCGCGCAGCAGGTTGCCGGCGACAACCGCACCGTCGTGGCCGGCGTTGGCCGCGATCTGGCGCAGCGGCGCTTCGATCGCCTTGCGGACGATGTCGATGCCGCGGGTCTGGTCGTCGTTCGAACCCTTCAGGCCGTCAAGGGCCTTGGTCGCGTACAGCAGAGCCGTACCGCCGCCGGGGACGATGCCTTCTTCGACAGCAGCGCGGGTCGCGTGCAGCGCGTCGTCGACGCGGTCCTTGCGTTCCTTCACCTCGACTTCGGTCGCACCGCCGACCTTGATCACGGCAACACCGCCGGCGAGCTTCGCCAGACGTTCCTGCAGCTTTTCACGGTCGTAATCGCTGGTCGTGGTTTCGATCTGCGCGCGGATCTGTTCGACGCGGCCCTTGATCGCGTCATGGTCGCCAGCACCATCGACGATGGTGGTGTTGTCCTTGTCGATCGTGACGCGCTTCGCCTGGCCGAGCATGTTCAGCGTGACCGACTCGAGCTTGATGCCCAGGTCTTCGCTGATCATTTCGCCGGCGGTCAGGATCGCGATGTCCTGCAGCATCGCCTTGCGGCGATCGCCGAAGCCCGGTGCCTTGACGGCCGCGACCTTCAGGCCGCCGCGCAGGCGGTTCACGACGAGGGTCGCGAGCGCTTCGCCTTCGATGTCCTCGGCGATGATCAGGAGCGGACGGCCCGACTGCACAACCGCTTCGAGGATCGGAAGCATCGACTGGAGGTTCGACAGCTTCTTTTCGAAGATCAGGATGTACGGATCGGCGAGCTCGACGATCATCTTTTCGGGGTTGGTGATGAAATAGGGCGACAGGTAGCCGCGGTCGAATTGCATGCCTTCGACGACATCGAGTTCGAACTCGAGACCCTTGGCTTCCTCGACGGTGATCACGCCTTCCTTGCCGACCTTTTCCATCGCTTCGGCGATCTTCTCGCCGACTTCGGTGTCGCCATTGGCCGAGATGATGCCGACCTGTGCGATTTCCGAAGTGCCCGCGACCGGGGTCGAACGGCCCTTGAGGTCTTCGACGACCTTGGTGACCGCGAGGTCGATGCCGCGCTTCAGGTCCATCGGGTTCATGCCGGCGGCAACCGACTTCATGCCTTCGCGAACGATCGCCTGGGCGAGGACGGTCGCGGTGGTGGTGCCGTCACCGGCCTTGTCGTTCGCCTTCGAGGCGACTTCGCGCAGCATCTGCGCGCCCATGTTTTCGAACTTGTCCTTGAGTTCGATTTCCTTGGCGACGCTGACGCCGTCCTTGGTGATGCGGGGCGCGCCGAAGCTCTTGTCGATCACGACATTGCGGCCCTTCGGTCCCAGCGTGACCTTGACGGCGTCGGCGAGGATGTCGACGCCCTTCAGGATGCGCTCGCGCGCGTCGCGCGAAAATTTAACGTCCTTGGCAGCCATGATTGCTTCCTTCAAAAAATCGCGGAAAACCGCGCAACTTTACTCGTGATGAGGTGAAATCGCTCAGGCGAGGACGCCGAGGATGTCCGATTCCTTCATGATCAGCAGCTCTTCGCCGTCGACCTTGACTTCGGTGCCCGACCATTTGCCGAACAGGATGCGATCGCCCGCCTTGACGTCGAGCGGGGTCACCTTGCCGTCATCGGCGCGGGTGCCGGTGCCGACCGAGACGACTTCGCCTTCCTGCGGCTTTTCCTTGGCGGTGTCGGGGATGATGATGCCGCCAGCCGTCTTTTCTTCGGCTTCGATACGGCGGACGAGCACGCGGTCGTGCAGCGGACGAAATTGCATGGATTACCCTCCAGAGGTGCAAAAGATGTCGTTTAGCACTCACAGGCTGCGAGTGCTAACACGCCGCCATATGGGTGGGCGTCAGATAGGCGTCAAGCGCCGGGGTACAAGATTCGTACGAAGTTTTTGCGTCAGGCCGGAAGCAGGCCGAGACGGGCACGCATCCGCCACCGCGCGAGCAGCACCGCCGAGACCACGACCAGCCCCACCGCGAGACCGATCCACACTCCGACCCCGGCGAGCGGGGTCCAGAAGCCGAGATAGATGGCGGTGCCATATCCCGCGATCCAGTAACCGCAGATCGCGATGATCATCGGGGTCCGCGTATCCTGCAAGCCGCGCAGCACGCCCGCGGCGACCGCCTGCGCGCCGTCGAAGAGCTGGAAAGCCGCTGCGACGACGAGGAACTGCATCGCGAAGCCGACGAGCGCGGCGTTGCGCGCGGCATGGACGTCGACATAGATCGACAGCACGAGCGACGGGAACAGCCACATGATCAGCGCGGTCAGCCCCATGAAGCCGATACCGAGGATCAGCGACGCCTGCCCCGCGTGGGCAATTCCGCGGTGGTCGCGCGCGCCATAGGCAAGCCCGACGCGGATCGTCGCCGCCTGCGCGACGCCGAAGGGGATCTGGAAGGCGAGCGCCGCGACCTGGAGCGCGATCGTGTGCCCGGCAAGCTGGGCTTCGCCGATGCGCCCCATCAGGAACGCGGCGCCGGTGAACAGGCCGGCTTCGGCCAGAATGGTCAGGCTGATCGGGGTGCCGATGCGCAGCATGTCAAAAAAGCGCGTCCATTCGGACCGCCACCAGTTGCCGAACAGATGATAGCGCCGCAGCTGCCGGTCGCTCTGGATGACGACGACATAGGCGATCAGCATCAGGAAGCTGGTCATGACGCTCGAAATCGCCGAGCCGTGGAGGCCGAGCGCGGGCATGCCGAGATGGCCGAAGACCAGCACCCAGTTGCCAAGCGCGTTGACGAACAGCGCGCCGAAGGTGATCGCGGTTGCAATGGTCGGCCGCCCGAGCGCCGAGACGAAGATGCGCAGGACCGCCGCCGCGATCATCGGGAACATGCCCCACATCAGGATCAGCAGGAAGCCTGCGGCGCGCGCCGAGGTTTCGGCGGGCTGCCCCGTGGCGAGCATGATCGGCCCGCCCGCGGCGCAAACACCCATGAAGACGATCGAAACGAGCGCACTGAGCCACAGCGCCATGCGCACGGTGCGCCGCACCTCGCGCACCGCATGCTTGCGGCGGCCGAGCTCGGCGGCGATCAGCGGCGCCGACGCGCCGACGAGCCCCGACCCGGTCCACAGCAGCAGCCCGAAGATCGCGACGCCGAGCGACGAGGCGGCGAGCGCCGCGTCGCCGAGCCGCGCCACGAAGATCACGTCGATCGCATGAACGAGCATCTGCAACAGATTCGCCGCCGCCAGCGGCACGGCGAGCGCCAGCGTCGCGCGGAATTCGGCGCGAAGACCCTGCGGTGTTTCCGCGGTCAGGGGGGTGGCCTGCTGCAACATAGCCGGCCCGGATAGGCGCGCGGGTCCGGGGGTTCAATAGCGGGAGAGACTCAGCGGGTCATTTGTCGGCGGGGGTGGCAGAAAGGCAACAGCGCCGCGCTCGTTAGCCCATCCACAACATCGCCATCTCGACCCCGAACGCGACGAAGGTCGCCGTCAGGCCGACGACGAACAGGCGGTAGGCATAGGCAAGATAGCGATATTTGCGCCGCGCGAGCACGACGCCATTCTGATAGGTGTCGCGCAGCATCGTCTCGTACAGATCTTCCTCGGTCCGCAGGCGCGTCTTCACCGCGGCGATGAACTCATCCTCGTCCATCTGCTCGAAGCGGCCGAAGAACAGGATATTGCTGTGGTCCTTGCCATCCTTGTAGACAACCGGCGGTGTCTTGCCGACGCGCGGCAACACTGCCGAAACCGCGAGCAGCGCCGACAGGAAGGAAAAGGTCGCGAGGATCGCGAGCGGTATCGCGAGCGCGCCGCCACCCGCGCGCGCCTGCCCGATCGCGAGGGTGAAGACGACAAAGGTCGCGCCCATCAGGATCGACGCCTTCTGGTCCGCCATCTGCGACAATTGCATCGTGATCTGCTGGTTGGTGCGCACGAGGTGCACCGCGTTCGGCGGGAAGGAAATCGCCGGCCGGTCCGGCAATAGCTTTGATTCTGCGCTGTCCATGCCAAGCTGCCCCTGCTGGCGACCCGCCACAGGGATGACATGAAGTGCCGGGGGCGGCAAGATGCTGCCCTGTTCCCGCCGCATTCGCTTGCCAATCGGACGACAGCGCGGCATTCCCGCGCGCAACTTTATTCCTTTATAGGACGCATCCCATGAGCACCGCCCTGCGCGACCAGATTTTCGGGCTGATTGCCCCCTTCAACAAGAAGGGCGTCGAACTGACCGACGCCACGACCTTTGCCGGCGACCTCGAATGGGACAGCCTGACGGTGATGGATTTTGTTGCCGAGGTCGAGGACACGTTCGACATCATCATCAGCATGAACATGCAGGCCGAAATCGAAACGGTCGGCCAGCTGGTCGCCGCGGTCGAGAAACTGCAGGGCTGACAGGGCGATGACCGACCTCTTTTCGAAATTCGACCCGCTGATCCAGCAGCGCGAGGCCTTGCTCGCGACGGGCGTCACCGACCCGTTCAGCCTGGTAATGGAGCGGGTCGTCTCCCCCACCGTCGCGATCTGCAACGGGCGCGAAACGATCCTGCTCGGCACCTATAATTATATGGGCATGACCTTCGACGAGGATGTCATCGCCGCGGGCAAGGATGCGCTCGACAAGTTCGGCAGCGGCACCACCGGCAGCCGCGTGCTCAACGGCACCTATCAGGGGCACAAGGAGTGCGAGGACGCGCTCAAGGAATTTTACGCCATGGACCATGCCATGGTGTTCTCGACCGGATATCAGGCGAACCTCGGCATCATTTCGACGATCGCGGGCAAGGGCGACTATGTCATCCTCGACATCGACAGCCATGCGTCGATCTATGACGGGTGCAAGATGGGCGACGCCGAAATCGTCGCCTTCCGCCACAATGACATCGAAGCGCTCGAAAAGCGCCTGAAGCGCCTGCCGCCCGAAGCAGGCAAGCTCGTCGTGCTCGAAGGCGTCTATTCGATGCTCGGCGACATCGCGCCGCTCAAGGAAATGGTCCGCATCGCCAAGGAAAATGGCGCGATGGTGCTCGTCGACGAGGCGCATTCGATGGGCTTCATCGGCGAACATGGCCGCGGCGTCGCCGAAGCGCAGGGCGTGATCGACGACGTCGATTTCATCATCGGCACCTTCAGCAAGAGCGTCGGCACCGTCGGCGGCTTCTGCGTGTCGAACCATCCGAAGTTCGAGATCATGCGGCTCGTCTGCCGTCCTTATGTGTTCACCGCCTCGCTGCCGCCGAGCGTCGTCGCGACCGCGGCGACGAGCATCCGCAAGCTGATGCACGGATCGAACAAGCGCGCGCATCTGTGGGAAAATTCGAAGGTGCTGCACAAGGGCCTTCGCGATCTGGGCTTCCAGCTCGGCACCGAAGAGCCGCAGTCGGCGATCATCGCGGTGATCATGCCCGACCTCGAGCGCGGCGCGATGATGTGGGAAGCGCTTCTCGAAGAAGGGCTCTACGTCAACCTCGCACGCCCGCCCGCGACGCCCGCGGGCATGACCTTGCTGCGCTGTTCGCTGTGCGCCGAGCACACGATCGAGCAGGTCGGCGAGATCCTCGCGCGCTTCGAGCGTGCGGGCAAGCGCGCGCAGATTATCGGCTGAACCGAGCGCATCCGCCGACCAGCGGATTCCTTTTCGCGGCGAGTTGAAGCGGCGTCGATCCGACAGCGGCTTCGGCGCTTTGCGGCGCCCGGCTTGTCCGGTAAGAGAAACGCGTGTTCGAGCGGGATATCGATAGCGAAAACGACGGCCGGCGGGAGCGTATTCGCTTCTGGTCGACGATCGTCCTCGGCGCGATCCTGACCGGCGTGGTCGGGGCGCTCGTCGTGCTGCTCGCGCGCGCCAACGACAATTACGACCGCTCGCTCGGCTGGCAGACGCAGAGCATGGAAGTCATTTCGCAGACGCGCTCGGTCGATGCCGCGATCGCGCGCGCCGAGGCGGCGCTCGGCCGCTTCGCGGTCGGTCTGCAAAAAGAAGATGGGCGCGTCTATGAATATCAATGGGGCCGCGCGCGCCAGTTCCTGGCGCAATTGCGGCGCAACGTCCGCGACAACCCCAAACAGATCGTGCTGGTCGAGCAGCTGACGATCGAAATGGACAGCCGCGGCGCCGAGCTGGGCGATGCGGCGCTCAGCGCGAACTATAACCAGACCGTCGCCGCCATCTCCAAATATTACGCCGCGGGCAAGGGCGAGGGCCTCGGCCGGATCGACAAGCTGCTGTCCGAAATCATCGCGAACGAACGCGCGCTGCTCCGCGAGCGCAACCGGCTCGCCGCGGCGGACCGCGCGAACCTCAACCAGGCGATCCTGCTCTTTTCGCTGCTCGGCGCCGCTGCGGCGGTCATCGCGATCGGCGCGACCTTCTCGCTCGTTCGCGCCGAAGGCGAACGGCGCCTCGCGCGCCGCGAACAGCTCGTCGAGAGCGACCGCGCGATGCAGCTCGAAACCGCGGTCGAGGAACGGACCGCCGAACTCGCCCATGCGAACGACGCGCTGCGCAGCGAAATGACCGAACGCGAGGCGGCCGAGGCGCAGCTGCGGCAGGCGCAGAAGATGGAGGCGGTCGGGCAGCTCACCGGCGGCATCGCGCACGACTTCAACAATATGCTCGCGGTCGTGGTCGGCGGGCTCGAACTCGCGCAGCGCTGGCTGCCGGGCAAACCCGAAAAGGCGCAGCGCCACCTCGCCAACGCCCTCGACGGCGCCAACCGCGCCGCCGACCTGACGCGCCGGCTGCTGACCTTTGCCCGCTCGGAACCCGCACGCCCCGAGTTCACCCTCATCGACGAGTGCATCGCGAGCTTCGCGCAGCTGATCGAACGCACGATCGGCGACCGCATCGCGCTGACGCTCGACCTCCATGCCGACGGACTCGCCTGCTGGGTCGACCGGCAGCAGTTCGAGAATGCGCTGCTCAACCTTGCGGTCAACGCGCGCGACGCGATGAACGGCCATGGCTCGCTGACGATCCGCACGCTCGACGATGGTGAAAATCAGTCGGCGGCGCTCGCGGTGCAAGTGATCGACACCGGCTGCGGCATGTCGCCCGAAGTGCTCGAACGCGTGTTCGACCCCTTCTATACCACCAAGCCCGCGGGCCAGGGCACCGGCCTCGGCATGAGCCAGGTCTTCGCCTTTTGCCGCCAGTCGGGCGGCGAGGTGCAGATTGCCTCGACCGAAGGCGAAGGAACCAGCGTCGCGATGCTGCTGCCCGTTGCGCAGCCGCAGGCCGATGCCGCCACCGAAGCGCTACCCGGCGAAGACACCCGCGCCGACACGCCCGCCGACGCGCTCAGCATCCTCGTCGTCGAGGACGATGCACGCGTGCTTGCGGCGACGGTCGATGCGGTCAGCGAGCTCGGCCATACCGCGGTCGCATGCGGCAACCCGCTCGAGGCCGAAGCGCTGGTCGAAGGGCGGCTCGCCGACGGACAGGGCGGCTTCGACCTCATCCTCTCCGACGTGCTGATGCCCGAACTGACCGGCCCCGAAATGGTCGCGCAGCTCAAGCAGCGCTGGCCCGAACTGTCGGTGCTGTTCGTGACGGGCTATGCCGGCGATGCCAGCGAAGACGCCGCCTTCGGCGACCATGACGTGCTGCGCAAACCCTTCACGCTGAGCGCGCTCGACCAGGCAATCCGGCGCAGCGGCGACCCCCGACCCGAGGGGCAGCGGCTGGCCAGCTAGCGGATCGCGCCGCCCCTGATCAGGCGCGGCACCAGCGTCAGCGCGGCGACGAGCGGCCAGCGGCGCTGCCAGGGTTTGATCTCGATCTTCGTCCCCGCGTGGCGATTGATCTTCCACGCCAGATAATCGATCCCGCCGGCATAGGTCAGGCTGGCCTTTGCCAGCCGCGCGATGCTGAGCAGCTTGCCCTCGATCCGCCGCCGCGCCCAGCCGCCGCGCGGCGCGCCGGCGGGGATCGCCGCCATCGCGGGGGTACTGAACCGTTCGTAGCGGCCGGCATCGGCGTCGACCACCGACTGCGCGCGGCCGGTCCGTTCGGCGCGCAGCTCGACCGAATAGGTGAGCGAAAAGGCGCGCCGCCACCAGTCGAGCGGCGCCTCGCCATCGATCGATCCGGCGGCCGCGAGCAACGTCGGCGCGGCGCGCGACACCGCGGCGATCGCGCGGCCCGCCGCCGTGTCGTCGACCGCCCACACCAGCCGCGACGGCTGGGCAAAGCGCGCCCACACCGACACATTACGCGTCTCGGGCCCGTTCAGGCGATGGAAGTCGGCCTCGCTCAGGACCGCATATTTGGCGATCAGCCCCTTGTGCTCGAATGGAAAGACGTTGGGTGGGATCAGCCGGTTCGCCGCCGCCATCCAGCGCTTCGGATAGGCGTCGCCATAGTCGGAGACGATCAGGTAGAAATCGAGCATCAGCCCGTCGAGCTCGCTCTCGCGCAGGCAACTGCCGTAAAAGAGGACCGCGCGCGCGCTGCCCGGATAGCCGGCCGCGATCGCCGCCGCCATCGCGGTGACGCGCGGGTCGACCGGGGTCGCGAGTTCTTCGCGGACGAGTTCGGTTAGCGCGGACATGAAAGGCTCAGGCGGCGAGGCGCAGGAAAGGAACCGGCTGCGTCGAGGTCAGGATGATCGGCGCGCCGTTCTTCGCCTGGAAGATTTCGCCGTCGAGGATGACGTTCGAGCGTTCGCCCTCGATGCGGATTTCGTCGCCTTGCTGGAAATGGACGCCGTCGAGCTGCTTCTGCCCCAGCGTGCCGCGCCAGGTCGCGCCGAGCATACGGAACAATGCGCCGACACTCGTGTCGGTCGCGAGCAACTTCATATTGCCGTTGGTGCCATGCGCCTCGCTGGTGCGGATGCTGAGCAGCAATTTCTCGAGCGTCGTGACGATCAGCAGCGAGAATTTGCCCTTGAACTCGCCCTGGCGGATCAGCGACACCGTCATCGGTTCGGGCTTGGGCGGCAGGCGCCCGCCGCCGACGCCGAAGATGATCGCGAACAGCCCGAGGATCGCCGCAAGGAAATGCGAAATTCCGTTGGGCAGGCCGAGCGGATAGATGCGGTTGCGGCAATAAAGCATCACGTCAGCGAGATAGGCGCCGCCGAGGAACATGCCGAGCACCGGCCGCTCCTCGCCGCCGCTGTCGAGCGCGATGAGTTGGCGTTCGATCACATGATCCTCGAGCCGGCCGCTTTCGACCAGTTCGACGACGCGTTGCAACGCCTTGATCGGATCGCCTTCGGCGCCGAGGTCGAGCGCGATGAGGTTGGTCTTGCCATTGGGAAGCACCGCGACCGGCGGCGGCGAGCCGCCGAAATGATCGCCCGAATAGATTTCGGTCAGCGCGGCCTGCACCGTGCCGTCGCCGCCGTTGATCACGACGACGCGCGGGCCGACCATCGCCATCGTGCGGATGGCCTTTTCGATCTGGTCGACGTCCTCGACCTCATAGTGAAAGATGTCTGGGTGCGCCGCGCAATATTCGCGAACCCGCGGCAACAGCGAGCGGTTGCCCGTGGAGCGAGGATTCGAAAGGAGCGCGACGCTGGCCATCTAGGGATCACATATATTTCATCGAAATGGCGATCGTCTTGGGGGCTTCCCCGACCGAAAAGGCGGTCTTCTTGTAGCTCGGCTTGCCGAGGTTGAAGACGTTGATGCTGGGATTGTTAGACATCCCGCCGCCATCGGCGCGCAGGTCGGTCTTGCCATTGCCGTTGACGTCGTGACGCACCGCGATGCCGTAAACACCGGCTTCGGGCAGCGGCACGCAGACGGTCATCGTCCCCGCACGCGCCGGCACTTCGACGCGGGCGAGCCAGCGGCCCTTCGTCAACCAGTCGGCGGCGGTTCCGCGATAGCTTTGCACGCGAATCTTTCCGGTCGACGCCTTGACGCCGCTGATCTGCACCAGCGTCGACGGACCGCTCCTGCACTTCGACAGATCGTTCGAGATGACCCGGCCTTCGGCCTGCGCCGTTGCGGCATAGGCCAGCAAGGAAACGCCAAGCAGAGCGGATACAAATTTCGACATGACCTCAAAACCTCCAGAGGCTATAGCCATGTCCGCGAGCGAAAAAACGCGCGCCGACACGGGTCCCTGTCGCCCTTGAATCGGCATATCGGAAACAACTGCGGCCAAATCATGGTGATGGGGCGACCAAAGATTGAATAAGCTTCCTGCCATCGACCGCTACATCGCGCGGCTCATCTTCTTCCCGATGCTCGGCACGCTCGTGCTGTCGGCGATGCTGCTCGTGCTCGAAAAAATGCTCCGCCTGTTCGACTTCGTCGCGACCGAAGGCGGCCCGGTCAGCGTCGTGTGGCGGATGCTCGCGAACCTGATCCCCGAATATCTCTCGCTCGGCATCCCGATCGGCCTGATGCTCGGGATTCTCCTTGCTTTCCGGCGGCTTGCGACGTCGAGCGAGCTCGACGTGCTGAAGGGCGTGGGGATGAGCTTCGGGCGGCTGATGCGCATGCCCTATGTCTATGCGATCGCGCTCGCGGCGCTCAATCTCGCAATCGTCGGCTTCATCCAGCCCGTTGCGCGCTATGCCTATGAAGGGTTGCAGTTCGAACTGCGCTCGGGCGCGCTCGGCGCGTCGATCAAGGTCGGCGAATTCACCAAATTGGGCGACCGCATGACGCTCAGGATCGAGGAGAGCTATAACGACGGGCGTAGCTTGCGCGGCATATTCGTGCGCGGCGACAACAAGGATGGGCAGCGCGTCTCGGCGACCGCGGCGCGCGGGCAATTCCTTGCGACCGACGATCCGAACACGATCATCCTTCGCCTCTCGCAGGGCGTGCTGATCCACGAATCGCCGAAATTCTCGGTACCGCGCGTCCTGACCTTCGACAATCACGACCTGCCGATCCCGCTGCCGAAGATCGAAGCGTTTCGCCTGCGCGGCGGCGCCGATCGCGAAATGACGATTCCCGAACTGTTCGTCGCGGGCAAGGACAAGAGCCAGTCGGTGCAGACCCGGCTCGAATCGCGCGCCAATTTCCACTTCCGCATCGTCGAAGTGATGTCGATGTTCCTGATCCCGCTGATCGCGGTCGCGCTCGCCATCCCGCCGAAGCGATCGACCTCGTCGCTCGGGGTTTTCCTGTCGATCGTGCTGCTCGTCACCCAGCACAAGATCAACCAATATGCCGAGGATCTCGGCGCGCGCGGGACGATCGACCCGCTGATCGCACTATGGGTGCCGTATCTCTTGTTCGCGGCGCTCGCGATCTGGATGTATTACACCGTCGCGCATGTCCCCGGCGGCCAGCCGATCGGCGCGCTCGAACGCGTCGCGGCAAAGGCGGCGCAGAAGATTCGCACGATGCTCACGATGTTCCAGCGCAAGCCGCGGAAGGTGGAGAGCCTGACCTAAATGCACCAGCTCCACTTTTTCCCGTCGCGAACGATGGCGCTCTATGTCGGCCGCCTGTTCCTCGTCCGCTCCTTCTCGATCCTCTTTGCGCTGGTGCTGATCCTCCAGACGCTCGACCTTTTGGGCGAGAGCGGCAAGATCCTTGCGGTTGCCGGCAACAGCGATTCGGACGTCTGGCGCTATGTCGGGATGCGGATGCCGCAGATCATCGAGACTTTCCTGCCCTTTTCGGTGCTGCTCGGCACGATCCTGACGATGGTCACGCTGAACCAGAACAGCGAGGTCATCGCGATGAAGGCGTCGGGCATGTCGGCGCACCAGGTGCTCGCGCCGTTGTTTCTCGCGGCCTTGCTCGTCGCGGGAATCAGCTTTGCGTTCAACGAACGGATCGTCACGCGATCGACCGCGGCGCTCAGCGCCTGGCAAAAGGTCGAATATAAGAAAGTCCCGAAGGACAGCGGGATACGCACCAACATCTGGGTCCGCGATGGCGATGACCTGATCAACGCGGCGACGGTCGACACCAGCGGCCCGGTGATCACCCTCGGCTATGTGACCATCTATGAACGCACCGGCGGCGTGCTGTCGTCGATGCTGTCGGCCGACAGCGCGCGCGCGGTCGCAGGCGGCGGCTGGGAACTCACCAATGCGCGGCGTTTCCTGCGCCGGTCGGGCACGCTCGAACCGCTCGGCACGATCATCGCGGCGAAGAGTGTCCGTCCCGACCAGTTCACGCTGGCGCAGGTCGACGGCGACGAACTGCCCTTCCTGAAGCTCAAGTCGGCGATCGACGATCTCGAGGCCGCGGGGCGGCCGGTCGACGCGCTGAAGGGCGTGCTGTGGCACAAGATTTCGGGGCCGCTGTCGGCGATATTGATGCCGCTATTGGGCGCGGTCGCGGCGTTCGGCCTCGCACGATCGGGCAAGCTCTTCATCCGCGCGATCCTCGGCATGGGGCTCGGCTTCGCCTATTTCGTCGCCGACAATTTCGCGCTCGCGATGGGCGATTTGGGCGCCTACTCCCCCTTCCTCGCCGCGTGGGGACCCTTCATCCTGTTCGCGCTGATCGGCGAGATGATTTTGATCCGGACCGAGGAATAGCGGGCGCGAGGTCGGCAACCACCGATTGCAGACACTCGGCTTCATGATAGACTTGGCGTTGTACAACGCGGTCGGAGACAGAGATTTGAGGACCGTAAAGGAAATCGTTGGAGCGGTTCTCTGTCTTCTAATCGTTTGCGCCGTGTACTGGCTCATGACGATCTCTGCCGACGTTGCATTTTGCCCTGATGTCGAGATTCAAATCGGCGACCCTGCGCCCGACCATGGGTGCAGAACCGATATGGCGGCCGCAACCGTATATTATGGTGCGCCCATCGTCGGTGTCGCACTTATGGCGTTGATCTATTGGGCGCTGAGAGACCGCAGAAGCAGCTAGTTTAGATTTGTCGAAATCGCTGCACCAGTAGCACAAAGCCTGTCTACGCCCCGACATCGACACATCGCCGGAAGCCGAAATCAGACCGCAGCGCCCTTCGCAGACCCCGCCACCAGGTTCATCACCAGCTTCGGCAGACTGTCGTAATTCGCGCCATGATATTGCGAATCGGCGGGCAGCGCGTCCTTCAGGCGGCGGTGCGCCTCGGCGAGCGAGTGATAGGGAACGCCCGGCAGCAGGTGGTGCAGCGCGTGATAGCGCAGCCCCACCGGCGCCCACAGTTCGGGCAGCAAGCCCGGCGGCGGCACGTTGACGCTGTCGAGGAACTGGCCGGTCACGGTCAGCACTGCGCCGTCATTTTCCCAGAGATGCGCGACGAGCGTGCGGATCTGGTTGAGCACGAGCGTCGCGGCGGCGATCGCGCCGAAAATGATCAGCGCGCGCAGCGGCACCCAGCCGAAGACGCCCGCCGCGATCAGCAGGCTCGACCACGCCCACGCGCCGCCTTCCTGCCACGCCCATTGGCGGCGGAACTCGCCCTCGGGCGGCTTGCGGCGGAACATCGGGTTGATGATCATCCCCGAATAGCGTTCGACGACGATCTTGCGCAGCGGCGGGATCAGGAATGACAGCGGCGTGAGCACGGCATAGCGGAAGACGAGCGCGAGCGGCGCGAACGCCGCGGCGACGACGAACAACGGCACCGTCCACGGTTTCATCAGCGCGAGCGGCAGATATTCGGGATCCTCGACCGTGCCATATTTGGTGCGGTTGTGGTGCAGGCTGTGGATGCCTTCGTACATGAACGACGGGATCAGCATCGGCACGCCGACAAGGATATTCCATGCGAGGCGAAAGCCCGGCAGCGCATTCTTGCGGATATGCGTCAGTTCATGGATGAAGCTGCCCGCGCGATACAGCGCGATCACCGAAATCACCGCCGCGACCAGCATCCATAGGGTCGATGGCGCAAGGATCGCCGCCGCGATGCCGGCATAGCCGATGAAGGCCGAAGCCAGCATATCGGTCCAATAGATGCGCGCCGACGGCTGCACGAGATCGCGCGTCAGCTCCGAAGCTGCGCGGATCATCGCCATATCGTCCGCGATCGCGGATTTGGGCATGGGCGCGGCGGGGGAGGCCGACAGCCGATCGACAAGGGTATTCATCGTCAACATATCCGGTTCTTGACCATGATTTCATGGCAGCAAAATGGCCGAATGCGGGTCGCCAGCGCCCTATCTATGCCCTAATGCGTCGCCAATAATATAGGGTTGGCACTTCAGGAAACCAGTATGAGCGGACATTCGGACGGCCCGATCACCATCCACCCGGTCAAGGACAAGGGGGATTTGCGCGAGTTCGTCGAACTCGCCTACCGGCTCAATCGCGGCGATCCGGCGTGGGTGCCGCCGCTGAAGGGCGAGGTTTACGGGCTGCTCACCCCCGGCAAGAATCCGTGGTTCGAGCATGGCAAGGCACAGTTCTTCCTCGCTCGCCGCGACGGGCGGACGATCGGGCGCATTTCGGCGCATATCGACGCCCTCGCGCTCGCACAGCCCATCGAACAGGGCATGGGTCCCGGCACCGGCAACTGGGGGCTGCTCGAAGCCGAGGACGAAGCCTCGGCACAGGCGCTGCTCGCGACGGCCGAGGACTGGCTGCGGACGCAGGGCATGCACCGCTCATTGGGCCCGCTGTCGATTTCGATCTGGGACGAACCCGGGCTGCTGATCGAAGGATTCGACAACCGACCGACGGTGATGATGGGGCACAACAGCCCGCTCTATCGCGGCTGGGTCGAGGGCGCGGGCTATCGGCCGGTGAAGCAGCTCTTCAACTATGATGTCGCGATCGCCGACGGCTTCCCGCCGCTGGTCAACCGCATCGTCGCGGCGGGCGAGAAGAATGCGCGCATCCGCATCCGCAAGGTCAACAAGCGGCATTTCGCCGCCGAAGCCAAGCTGATCATGGGGCTGCTCAACGACGCCTGGTCGGACAATTGGGGCTTTGTCCCCCTGACCGACAGCGAGATCGCCTATGTCGGCAAGAAGCTGAAGGACATCGTCTTCGAAGACCTGATCCGCGTCGCCGAAGTCGATGGCGAGCCCGTCGCCTTCATGATCGTGCTGCCGAACATCAACCAGCTCTTGATCGACATGGACGGGTCGCTGCTCCCCTTCAACTGGGCACGCCTGCTGTGGTGGCTGCGCAAACCGCAGAGCGACATCCTGCGCGTGCCGCTGATGGGCGTTGCGAAGAAATTGCAGAATAGCCGCATGGCGAGCACCCTCGCCTTCATGATGATCGAATATATCCGCCGCGACGCGGTGCGCGATTACGGCACCCAGCGCGGCGATATCGGCTGGGTGCTCGACGATAATCAGGGGATGAACGCGGTCGCCGACGCGATCGAGGCCAAGGTCAACCGCGTGTACCAGATTTACGACAAGGCGCTTTGATAGATGGGATAGCTTTGCGACAAATGCCGGTCACCGTGCGTTGGCAGCACGGAAAGGCTTTGTCATGGCTGTCCAATATCTTGCCGCCCATCGTTTCGGCCTCGGCCGCCGGTTCGACGATCCGGCGATCGACGACCCGAAAGCCTGGCTGACGCGCCAGATAGGCGATTATGACCCCGCGCCGCCCGCGCTGGCGGGACTCGCCGGGCGCGAGACCATCGCCGCCGCCTATGCCGAATATCAGGGCGAGCGGCAGGCGATGCGCCGCGAGGCGAACGACGCGGCGAGGCGCGACGACGATCCGATGCCCGAAACGATGCGCCGGATGGCGCGCGCGGGCTTTCGCCGCCACTATGCCGACGCCGCGGGCGCGCGCCTTACCGCCGCGGTCGCGACCCCCACCCCCTTTCCCGAGCGGCTCGTCCATTTCTGGACCAACCATTTCGCCGTGTCGGCGGACAAGCAGACGGTCATCGGCTTCGCGGGCAATTACGAGAATGAGGCGATCCGCCCGCACATCATGGGCAAATTTTCGGACCTGCTGGTCGCCGCGGCCCATCATCCCGCGATGCTGCTCTACCTCGACCAGGCGCAAAGCTTTGGCCCCGACAGCGACTTTGCGACGCGCGTGCGGAACCGCGGCAACCGGCAGGCGCCGGGGCTCAACGAAAATCTGGCGCGCGAGATATTGGAGCTGCACACGCTCGGCGTACGCACCGGTTATACGCAGGCCGATGTGACGAGCTTTGCCAAGGCGCTCACCGGCCTGACCGTCGCGGGGCTCGGGCGCGGCGCGGGTCAGCGGCTGATGCCCGCCGATGCCACGCCCGGCGCGACCCTGTTCGTCGACCGGCTGCACCAGCCGGGCGCGCAGACGATCCTCGGCAAGCGGTACGACCAGCCCGGCGGGCGGCAGGCCGAAGCGGTACTGCGCGACCTTGCCGTCCACCCCGCGACCGCGCGGCATGTCGCGACCAAGCTCGCGCGCCATTTCACCGGCGACGAACCGCCCGCGCCGCTCGTCGATCGGCTCTCGGCCGACTTCCTCAAGACCGGCGGCGACCTGCCTTCGCTCTACCGCACGCTGATCGCCTCGCCCGAGCCATGGGCGGCGGCGCCGGCGATGTTCAAATCGCCGTGGGACTGGACGGTATCGATGCTCCGCGCGCTGAAAGCACCCGCGTTCGGCGAGCGGCAGAATATCGCCGCGATGTTCACCCAGCTCGGCCAGCCGGTGTGGCGCCCCGGATCGCCCGCGGGCTATGACGACAAGGTCGCGACCTGGGCGGGGTCGGCGGCGCTGATGCAGCGCGTCGAACTCGCGAGCCGTATCGCCGCACGGGTCGGCGACCGCGCCGACGCGCGCCAGCTCGCGCCGCTCGTCCTCGCCGACGCGCTCACCCCCGAAACGAGCCAGGCGATCGCGCGCGCCGACAGTCCCGGACAGGGACTCGCGATGCTGTTCGCCAGCCCGGCCTTTCTGCGGAGATAGACGATGATCCTTTCACGCCGCTCAATCATCCTGTCGGGGATCACCGTCGTCGCCGCGGGCGCCCTTCCCGGCTTCGCCTATGCCGCCGCGGGCACGCCGAAACGCCTCGTCTTCATCATCCAGCGCGGCGCCGCCGACGGGCTCGCCACCGTTGCGCCGACGGGCGACCCGGCGTTCGCCGCCGCGCGCCGCGCGATGGCCGACGAAACCGCGGGCGGCGCGAAGCTCGACGCGATGTTCACGCTGCACCCCGCGCTCGCGCAGACCGCGAGCCTCTATTCGGGGAAGCAGGCGCATTTCGCGCACGCCGTCGCGACCGCCTATCGCGACCGGTCGCATTTCGATGGGCAGAATATGCTCGAGGGCGGCGGCGCGCGGCCCTATGGGCGCGACGACGGCTGGGTCGGGCGGCTGCTCACCCTGCTCCCCGCCGCCGAGCGCGACGCGATCGCGATCGCCCCCGCGGTGCCGCTCGCGCTACGCGGGACGGTGCAGGTCGGGACCTATGCACCGAGCCGCCTGCCGCAGGCCGACGCCGACCTGATCGCGCGGCTGACCGCGATGTATGCGAACGACCCGCTGCTCCACCCCTTGTGGGACAGCGCGGTGAAAACGCAGGAACTGGCGAGCGACATCGGCGGCAACAACGGCCGCAACGGCGCCGACCTCGGCAAGCTCGCCGCGTCGCTGATGCTCCCCGCCGACGGTGCGCGCGTGATGATGGTCGAAACCGGCGGGTGGGACACGCACAGCGCGCAGCGCGGCCGGCTCACGGCGCAGCTTCGCGGGCTCGACCAGCTCGTCGGCGCGCTGCAGACCGGCCTCGGCCCCGCGTGGGGCGACACGCTGGTGATCGTCGCGACCGAATTCGGCCGCACGGTCGAGGTCAACGGCACGGGCGGGACCGACCATGGCACCGCATCGACCGCGATGCTGCTCGGCGGCGGGCTGGCGGCGGGCGGCAAGGTGTCGGCCGACTGGCCGGGGCTCGGCACCCCGGCGCGCTACGAAGGCCGCGACCTCAAACCGACGCGCAGCCTCGAAAGCGTGATCGCGGACGCGGTAGCGCATCATTATGCGCTCGACCCGAAACGGGTGATGACGACGCTGTACCCAGACGCTTAACGGCTGTTTCGGCGTAGCCGAAACAGAGCGGCACCGGCCCGCTCCCCCACCCGGCCTCCCCAACGATAGTAACCTAGGGAGGCCGGGTGGGGGAGCGGGCCGGTGCCGCCTTCCACGTCAGTGGAAGAAATTACGCCAGCACCGCCCACGTCGGCGCATGATCACTCGCCTTTTCGCGCCCGCGATGATCCTTGTCGACGCCCGCGTCGACCAGCCGGTCGGCGAGCGCGGGGCTCAAAAGCAGGTGATCGATGCGAAAGCCATGGTCGCGCTGCCAGCCACCCGCCTGATAGTCCCAGAAGGTCCACACGCCCCCCGCCGGATGGCGGCTGCGGATCGCGTCGGTCCAGCCGTCGCCGAGCAGGCGGAACCACGCGTCGCGCGATTCGGGCTGCATCAGCGCATCGGTCGACATCGCGCGCGGGTCCCACACATCGTCGTCGTGCGGGATGACGTTGTAATCGCCGGTCAGGATCGTCGGGATTTCGGAGGCCAGAAGGACTTTGGCGCGCTCGCGCAGCCGCGCCATCCAGCGCAGCTTGTAATCGAATTTCGGTCCCGGCTGGGGATTGCCGTTGGGAAGGTAGATCGACGCGACGCGCAGGCCATGGACGTCGGCCTCAAGGTAACGCGACTGCTCGTCCTCGGCCTCACCGGCAAGCCCGCGCTGCACCTCGACCGGCTGCGTTCCTTTCGCGAGGATCGCGACGCCGTTGAAACCCTTTTGCCCATGATAGAGGAAGCCGTAGCCCGCCGCCTCGATCTCCTTCGTCGGCATCGTCTCGTCGCTCGATTTCAGTTCCTGCAGGCAGGCGACATCGGGCTGCGTTTCCTCGAGCCATTCGACGAGGCGCGGCAAACGGGCCTTGATCCCGTTGATATTGAAGGTCGCGATTTTCATCGGCTTGCTATGCCAGCAAGCACGCCGCTGCGAAAGGCGTCAGATCGAGAAGCTGGAGCCGCAACCGCAGCCCGAGGCCGCATTGGGATTTTCGACCTTGAACGACGATCCGCCAAGCGAATCGACAAAATCGACGATGCAGCCGCGAACGAGGTCGATGCTGACCGGATCGACGACCAGCTTCACCCCGTCGGTTTCGGTGACGATATCATCGGCGTCGATGTTTTCGGCGAGGCCGAAACGATAGGTGAAGCCCGAACAGCCGCCGCCATCGACCGCGAGGCGGAGCGCGGCGTCGGTGTCGCCCTTGCGGGTCGCAATCCAGCGAACGCGCGCCGCGGCGGCGGGCGAGAGGGTGATATCGGAAAGCTGCGTGGCCATGAGTGCTAGATAGGAGCCTTGTTCCCAAATAAAAAGGGCGCCTCGACGGTGACCCGCCTGGCGCCCCTCCTCTCCGACCCAGGAAAGCTTTTTATTCGGGACCGCCCATCGCGACATTCTTGCCGGTGATCGCGGCGATCGCCATCTGGTCCGAACGGACGAACGGCATCGGATTGACCGGCGCGCCTTCGATGCGGACTTCATAATGGAGGTGGTTGCCGGTCGAACGGCCGGTCGAACCGACGTAACCGAGGACATCGCCCTTTTTGACCTGCTGGCCGGGGGTCACGATGTACGAGGACATGTGGCCGTAGCGCGTCTGGATCGCGTTGCCATGCTCGACTTCGACATAATTGCCATAGCCGCCGAGGCGCTGGGCGCGGCCGACGATGCCGTCGGCGGTTGCATAGATCGGGGTGCCGCGCGGCGCCGGAATGTCGATGCCATTGTGGCGGGCGACCTTGCCGGTGACCGGGTGGACGCGCATGCCGTACGACGACGACAGCGACATCTGGTCGATCGGGCGGCGCGAGGGGACGGCGACGCCAAGCGAGGCGGTCAGGCCGGTGTCGAGGCGCTTCCACGCCTGGAAAATTGCGCGGGCTTCGCTGTCTTCGCCGGTCGACGGAACGCCAGCGGTGAAGCTGTCGTCATCGGGTTCGTCGGGAACGACAATACCAGCGTCGGAGCTGGTTTCGGCAGCGTGGGCGGCCGGTGTGGCCAATCCGAAACATGCTGCCGCGCAGAGAATCGCGACTTGGTGCAACTTCTGCGCCAGAAGAGTGTTAATCAAAACGACGACCCCGCGTTTGCCATGTCGCCAAAGTCCGAAGAAAGGGCCTTGGCGCCGGTGTTTTCTAGGTTTGGATGATTGCTCATCCCCCGCGGAAGCCTGTGTGCTGTTCCAATCCTTACGAAGCAATAACAGCGTAGAATTCTTGCGTTAAACCGGCGTCGTGGCGCGCCGAGTCGTTGAACGGAGGCTTCAGCGAGCCCCGGAAGCGCGATTTTACGAGGCTCTGCCACGTTTCGACGACGTTGAATCCCCTTTCGTCGCACTTCCACCCGAACCAGGCTGTGCCGGCGCTCACATGCCGGATTTCGTCGTTGTAAATTCGCGATAAAATCTTCGCCGATGCCTCGTCGCCGGCCGCGTGGAAGCGTTCGACCGTTGACGGCGTGACGTCGAGCCCGCGCGCTTCGAGCACCATCGGCACGATCGCGAGGCGCGCCAGCGCGTCGTCGGCGGTGACCTCGGCCGCCTCCCACAGGCCGGCATGCGCGGGCAGTTCGCCGTAAAAGCTGCCGAGCTGGCGAAGGCGCCGGTCGAGCAGCGCGAAATGCATCGCCTCGTCGGCGGCGACCGCGATCCAGTCGTCGACGAAGGCGCGCGGAAATTCGCCGCCGAAACGCCCCACGAGATCGACAGCAAGGTCGATCGCGACGAACTCGATATGCGCGAGCGCGTGGAGCAGCGCGATGCGGCCGCGCGCCGATCCGCCCTTGCCGCGCTTGGGCATCGCATTCGGCGCGAGCAGTTCGGGCGCCGCGGGCCAGGCGGGCCGGTCGGGCATCGCCGTGTCGCAGCGATGGGCGAGGTCGCCGCGCCGCCACGCGCGCGCAAAACCGCGCGCGGCGCGGTGCTTGTCGTGCGGACCCGGTGTCAGCAGGACCGCGCGCGCGGCGTCACCCAATGTCTGCATTACAGGGCTTTCGCTGCCTCCAGCACCGCCTCGGCATGCCCCTTCACGCGCACCTTGCGCCATTCCTTGGCAAGCTTGCCGTCGGCACCGAAGAGAAAGGTCGAACGCTCGATCCCCATATAGGTCCGGCCGTAATTCTGCTTTTCGACCCAGGTGCCGAACGCTTCGCACACCGCGCCATCCTCGTCGGATGCGAGGCGGACGGTGAGGCCATATTTGTCGCGAAACTTGCAGAGCTTTGCGGGGGCATCGCGCGACACGGCGAGCACCTGCGCGTTCAGATGCGCAAATTCGGGCGCAAGGCGCGTGAAGTCCTGCGCCTCGGTCGTGCAACCCGGCGTATCGGCCTTGGGATAGAAATAGACGACCAGCGGCGCGCCCTTCATCGCGGCGAGGTCGATCGCCGCGCCATCGGCGTCGAGAAGTTTGACCGCGGGAATCGCGTCGCCGATCTGGGGGCCGCTCATTGTCCTGTCTCCTGCTGTGGGGGTGCGGCGGGCCGAATCGCGGCCCACCAGCTTGCGATCTCCTGCCGCGCCGCGTCATGCGCGGCAAGCAGTTGCGGCCAGCCGGGTTCGCCGCACGCCGCGGCGACGAGTTGCCGCGCCGCGGCGGTCGGCGGCTCGCCTTCGGGCGCGGTCAGCCGCAGCATCACGAGCATCCGCGCGAGCAAGCCGTGCGCGTCGCAAACCTCGGGCGGCGCCAGCTCCGCCGCCTTGAGGCACGCGAGCGCGGCGGCGATATTCGGATCGTGGCACTGGCCGCTTGCAAGCTGCGTCACCTGCATCGCGAATTCGAGGTCGACGAGCCCGCCCGGCCCGCCCTTGATATCGAGCGCGCCCTTCGCGGGTTTGTGCGCGGCGATCTTCGTGCGCATGTCGGCGGCATCGGCCGCCAGCTTCGCGGGATCGCGCGGAATCGCGAGCAGTTCGGCGATGATGCGCTGCACCTCGGCCTTCGCCGCGTCCGAACCATAGACCGGCCGCGCGCGCAGCAGCGCCATATGCTCCCACGTCCACGCCTCTTCGCGCTGATAGCGTTCAAAGCTGTCGAGCGTGACGACGAGCGGGCCTTGCGCGCCCTGCGGCCGGAGCCGCGTATCGACGTCATAGAGCTTGCCCGCCGCGGTCGGCACCGACATCGCCGCGGTCACGCGCTGCGCAAGGCGGTTGTAATAGGTCGTCGCGCCGAGCGGGCGCGGCCCGTCGGATTCGGCGAGATGGTCGCCGGTGAACAGGTAGATGAGATCGAGATCGGACGCATGGGTGAGCGCCCTGCCCCCCAGTCTCCCGAGTGCGAGCACGACGAGTTCGCTGTCGGGCACACGGCCGTGCGCCGCGACGAATTCGGCGACCGTCGCATCGGCGAGCACCTGCAGCGCCGCTTCGGCGAGTTCGGAATAACCGCACGCAATCGCCAGCGGATCGGTCGCCCCCGCAATCAGTTGCACGCCATAGGCAAAGCGCCGCTCGCCGACGCGGTCGCGCACGCGGTCGAGCAGCCGTTCATAGTCGAGCCCCGCAAGCCCCGGCGCCCATTCGGCAAGCAGCCCAGCCTTGTTCGCCGGCGCCTCGAATGCGCGCTTGTCGATCAACCCCTCGATCAGCTCGACGCGCGCACCCAGCGCCTCGGCGAGCGTCGGCGCGAGCGACAGGGTGCGCGTCGCGATTTTTGCGAGTTCGGGCTGCGCCGCGAGCAGGTGAAAAAAGTTGATCGCGCTCGGCAGGCCCCCGACCAGCTTGTCGAAGCGGAGCAGCGTCGCCTGCGGATCGGGCGCCGCGCCCAGCGCCTTGACCAGTTCGGGCAGCACCGTTTCGAGCGCCCCCTGTGCCGCCGGGCTGCGCAGCGCGCGCAGCTTGCCGCCGCGCCATTCGGCGATCGTGCGCAGCGCCGCATCCGGCGGGTCGAACCCCGCCGCCATCAATTGCGCTGCCAGTCCCGCCTCGTCGCGCGGCAAGCCCGTCGTCACCGCGCGCTCGGCAACGAGCCGGTCGTAACAGGCGCCGACGTCGGTCACGACGGGCGCCAGCGCCGCGAGCAGCGCCGCGCCGTCGGCTTCGCCGTCGAGCCGCGCGACGCAATCGAGCGCCGCCTCCTGCACGGGCAGGCTGTGCGTCTGCTGGTCCTCGATCATCTGCAACCGGTGCTCGATCCGGCGCAGCACCGCATAATGGTCCGACAGCCGGGCCGCGACTTCGGGCTCGACGCGCCCCGCCGCGGCGAGCGCGGCGAGCGCATCGACCGTTGCGGGAACGCGCAGCGACGGATCGCGCCCGCCATAGATGAGCTGGTGGACCTGCGCGAAAAACTCGATCTCGCGAATGCCGCCGCGCCCGCGCTTGAGGTCGAAGCCGGGACCGAAGGCCTGCCCCTGCGCGAAATGGTCGCGGATCCGGTCGCTCATCGCGCCGATTTCCTTGAGTTGCCGGAAGTCGAGGCTGCGGCGCCAGATGAAGGGCTGGATCGCGGCCAGGAAATCCTCGCCCAGCGCGCGGTCGCCCGCCGACGCGCGGCTGCGGATGAACGCCGCCTGCTCCCATGCGAGCGCTTCGGATTCATAATAGGAAATCGCCGCGCTTTCGGGGAGGACGATCGGCGTCACTTCGGGATGCGGACGCAAGCGCAGGTCGACGCGCAGCACATGCCCGTCGCCCGTCCGCGCGGACAGGATTTCGGTCATCCGCCTTGCGATGCGCACCGCCGCCTCGCCCGGATCGTCGCGCGAACGGCGCGGCAGCGTTTCGGGGTCGAAGATCAGGATCGGATCGATGTCGGACGAATAGTTGAGCTCATAGCTGCCGAGCTTGCCAAGCGCGATCACCGACAGCCCGCGCGGCGCCTCGTCCGGCACGCGTTCGGCAAAAGCCGCCGCGAGGGCGGCGTCGCACGCCCGGTCGGCAAAATCCGACAGCAACCGCGTCGTCGTCGCAACATCATGCTCGCCCGACAGGTCGCCGAGCGCAAGCAGCAGCGCCATCCGCCCGCGCCACTGGCGCAGCGTCCGCATGACATCGTCGTCGACCGCCGGCACGGCGACATCGGCCAGCGCCGCATCGGTCCCGTCGGTCAGGAAACGGTCGACGTCGGCCGGATTGAGCTCGGCCAGCCGCGCGAGGAACGGGGCATGTGCGGCAAGCCGGTCGAACGCCGACTGGCGGCGGGAAGCGTCCACGAGTGTCATCGCCTCGCCCTATCACCCGCGCCGCGGCGCGTGACAAGGGCGAGGGCCAGCCCGGCGCGCGATGTCAGGCCGGAATCGTCGATTCGTCGAAGAACAGAACCTGCGAAATCGCCGCGCGCAGCGTCGCGGGCTGGTACGGCTTGGTCAGCAGGAAGGCCGGTTCGGGGCGGTCGCCGGTGAGCAGCCGTTCGGGGAAGGCGGTGATGAAGATGACGGGCACCTGGAGGTCGGTCAGGATTTCCTGCACCGCCTCGATCCCCGAGCTGTTGTCGGCGAGCTGGATGTCGGCGAGCACGAGGCCCGGCTGGTGCTTCTGCGCCTCGTCGACCGCCTCGCGGTGCGTCGTGGCGACCCCGACGACATCGTGGCCGAGTTCGCGGACGATCATTTCGATGTCCATCGCGATGATCGGCTCATCCTCGATGATCAGGATGCGCGCGCGTGTCTGGCGGTCGATCTCGTCGGTCGCGTCGGCGATCAGCGCGCGCACCGTTTCGGCATCGCGGCCGATGATGCGGCCCGTGTCCTCGAAGCTGAAACCCTCGACCGCGGTCAGCAGCAGCGCCTGCCGCGCGAGCGACGGAATACGGCGCAGCCGCGCGTCGGCGATTGCGATCTCGGTCATCGTGCCGTCGTCCTTCGCGGCGGCCTGTTCGGCGATCAGCCCGAAATTGTCGTGGATCATGCGGTAGAGCTGGACACGCAAATCGGCGCCGATATCGACCGCGCCCGGATTCGCGACCAGCGTTTCGAGCAGCCGCGCGACCAGCGCATCGCCGCTCTGCTGGTTTCCGGAAATGGACCGGCCATAACGCCGCAGATAGGGAAGGTGCGGCGCAACCGACTGACCCAATGACATATTTTACCTCCTGAAAGCCGCAGAATCCGGGGCGAACGCGTCCGGAAAAGGGACAAATTCGCGCGCTTCCCCGCCCCGCATCCGATATATTTCGACCTAATGGAACGATTTAACCGCAAATTGGTTTCATGGGGAAGGAACAAACGCGCCATTGCGCTTTGGTGTATGCGCGGTTAGCAAAAGGCCCCATGTCCAGCGGATGCTTCGATAATGTCGTCTAAAACCGGTTCGCCGCGCGGCGAGACCCCCGGCAAGGACGCCGAGAAAAAACCTTCCGCCAAGGGGCAGGACGTCAACGGTGCCCTGCGCCGCGCCTATGAATCGACCGTCGACGAGACGATTCCCCAATCCCTGCTCGATTTGCTCAGCAAGCTCGACTGAGTCAGCGCTTGTAGCGCGCGTCGAAATCGCGCTGGAAAGCCGCGAAGGTCCCCGCCGCGATCGCATCGCGCATCCCCTGCATCAGATCCTGGTAGAAATGCAGGTTATGCTGCGTCATCAGCATCGCGCCGAGCATCTCGCCCGACCGCACGAGATGATGGAGATAGGCGCGCGACCAGGTCGTGCAGACGGGGCAAGCGCATGACGGATCGAGCGGCCCGCTATCCTCGGCATGTTTCGCATTGCGAATGTTGACCGGACCGTCCCAGGTGAACGCCTGCCCATTGCGCCCCGAGCGCGTCGGAAGCACGCAGTCGAACATGTCGACCCCGCGCGCGACCGCACCGACAAGATCGTCGGGCTTGCCGACCCCCATCAGGTAACGCGGCTTGTCGGCGGGAAGCTGCCCCGGCGCGAAATCGAGCACGCCGAACATCGCTTCCTGCCCCTCGCCGACCGCAAGCCCGCCGATCGCATAGCCGTCAAAACCGATGTCGGTGAGCGCCGCCGCCGAGCGTGCGCGCAGTGTCTCGTCGAGCGAGCCCTGCTGGATGCCGAACAGTGCCGACCGCGCGGCATGCTCGCCGCCCGCGTCGAAGCCCGCGCGGCTGCGCGCCGCCCAGCGCATCGACCGCTCCATGCTCGCCTCGGCGCGTTTGGCGTCGACGCCGTTGGGCGGGCATTCGTCGAACGCCATCACGATGTCGCTGCCGAGCAGGCGCTGGATTTCCATCGACCGTTCGGGGGTCAGCATGTGGCGCGAGCCGTCGAGGTGGCTCTTGAACGCGACGCCCTCTTCGCTCTGCTTGGTCAGCGCCGACAGGCTCATCACCTGGTAACCGCCGCTGTCGGTCAGGATCGGCCGGTCCCATCCCATGAAATTGTGAAGCCCGCCCAGCCGCGCCATGCGTTCGGCGGTCGGACGCAGCATCAGGTGATAGGTGTTGCCAAGGATGATGTCCGCGCCCGTCGCGCGCACTTCGGCAGGCCGCATCGCCTTCACCGTCGCCGCGGTGCCCACCGGCATGAAGGCGGGGGTCCGGATTTCGCCGCGCTGCATCCGGATCACGCCCGTGCGCGCGGCGCCGTCGGTCGCGGCGACATGAAAAGCGAATCTGTCGGTCATGGCGCGCGCCTATGGCGGCGCGCGGGCGAAAAGTCGAGGCCGGCCGGTCACGCCTTCGCGTGTTCGCTCGACGGCTCCTCTTCGGCTGCCTTCGCCTTTTCCTTCGGCTTTTCCTTTTCGAATATCTTGACCAGCTCGCGCTTCTTGGCATCCGACAGGCCCTTTTCCGCCTGCGGGAACATCTCTTCCTCCTCCTCGTCGATATGGTGGAGGTAGCGGTCCTTCATCGTCCGGAAGCGGGTGAGCCAGCCCGTCGAGGAAAAATCCATCTCGTAAAGTTCGGTCAGGAAATCCTCGATCTCCTTATGCTCGGCGACGCTGTGCTGCGCCTCGTCGCGCAGGTCCGGATTCGCGAGCATCGTCGCATAGAGCGACATTTCCTCCGACGCCGCGTGCGCGGTCACCTCGACGCGGAAGGTTTCGAACAGATAGCGGCGTTCGTCGCTGTCGCCCTGCGTCGCATCGATGCGGTCGAGGAGGTCGCGATGCCGGTCGTGATCGGCCTTCAGCCGCGCGAAAATCTTGGTCTCGGTCATGTCGGTCTCCGTCCATTGGCGGTCGAAGACTATACGGTTCAGCGCCCGCGGGGTTCCGGCGTCAGGCCGCGCGCCAGTCGGCGGTGGTCGTGAACGACGGCAGCGCGAGCGCGCTCGTCTGCTGCGCGGCCGCGGCGATCAGATAGGGCGAAACGCGGTGTCGCGTGCACAGCCCGCCATTGCCGTCGCTGACCATCGTCTGTTCGAATTCGACGCCCTGCTGGTGCTTCATCGACCGGCGGACGGTCGCGGTGACCAGCTGGCCCTCGCCGAAATCGATGACGAAGCGCGTGCCGACGGGGACGTCCAGCAGCCCCTCGATAAAGGCGCCGGTGGCCGACAGGTTGCGGATGACGACGCCATAGCGGTGATTGTCGTGGATCGCACCGACCTTGCGGAACAGCGAGAAACGATCGTTGCGCTGGCGCGCCGGCCCCGCGGGCTTGATCGTCCACGACCCGGCCTCGGCATGTTCGAGCAGCTCGGCCTGCGGCACCGCCTTGCTGTAGACATAGCCCTGGACGTGGCTGACGTTGAGCTTGCGGACGAGCTCAAGCTGGTCGAGCGATTCGATGCCTTCGGCGGTCGTCTCCATCTCCAGCGCCTCGGCGAGCGCGACGATCGCGGCGATGATCGCGCCGTTGCGCGACCCGGGGATCGTCGCATCGCGGACAAAGCTCTGGTCGATCTTGATCTTGTCGAACGGCGCCGATTGCAGATAGCCGAGCGACGAATAGCCGGTGCCGAAATCGTCGAGTGCGAGGCGCACGCCAAGCCCCTTCAAGGCCTTGAACATCCGGCTCGTCTCCGCCGAATCGGCGAGGAAGACGCTTTCGGTGATTTCGAGCTCGAGCCGGTCGGGCGCCAGCCCCGTCGCCGCGAGCGCGTTCGCGACGATCTTGGGCAGGTCGGGGTTCGCAAACTGGATCGGCGAGACGTTGACCGCGACGCGCATCTCGCCCGGCCAGCGCGCGGCATCCTCGCACGCCTTGCGCAGCACCCATTCGCCGAGCGGCCAGATCAGATTGGCTTCCTCGGCGATCGGGATGAACACGGCGGGCGATATCGCGCCGCGCTCGCGGTGGTTCCAGCGGACGAGCGCCTCGACCCCCGTCACCATGTCCGACCGCGAATGGACGACGGGCTGGTAACCGAGTTCGATTTCGCCGCGCGCCAGTGCGTCGCGCAGATCCTCTTCGAGCACGCGCCGGTCCTCTGCCGCCTGGTGCAGGTCGCTCGAATAAAAGGCGAAGCGGCCGCGGCCGTTGCCCTTTGCGGCGTAAAGCGCGAGGTCGGCGTTGCGTACAAGGTCGTCGCCGCTCAAACCGTCGAAGGGCGCGATGGCGACCCCGACCGACGCGCCGATAATGCAACGGCTGCCCTCGACCGAATAGGGCTGCGACAGGCTGGCGATAATCTCGGCCGCCATGTCGCCCAATTTGCCGCGATCCTCGATGTCCGGAAGGATGATCTGGAACTCGTCCCCGCCAAGGCGGCTGACCATCTCGCGGTCACCGACGATCTTGAGCAGGCGTTCGGCGACCTGCTTCAGCAACGCGTCGCCCGCAGGATGGCCGAGCGTGTCGTTGACCTGTTTGAAGCGGTCGAGGTCGAGCAGCATGATCGCGCACGACCGCTGCTGCTGCGCGAACACGGCGAGCGTCGCCTCAAGCTTCTTGGAAATATGGAATCGATTGGCGAGCCCGGTCAGCGAATCATAAAGCGCGAGGCGCGAGGCGTCCTCGGCCGAGCGGCGCTGCGCGGTGATGTCGGTACCGCTACCGCGATAGCCGGCGAATTTGCCGCCGCCGTCGAATTGCGGACAGCCCGAAATCGCCCACCAGCGATCGTCGCCCTCGAACGCGCTGCGCAGCGGCAGTTCGTCGAACCGCGACTGCCGGGTCAGCAGGAACGGGAGAGTGCGCTGGCGTTCGCCATGGCTGTCGGCAGGCAGGAACAGCTCGACGAGCGGCGTACCGAGCAATGCTCCGGTCGTCCGTCCCATCAATTGCGCCACCGAATCGGTGATATAGGTGAGCTGCCCCTTGGCATCGGTCGACCAGAACCACCCCTGGCCGCACTCTTCATAATTGCGGACGAGCAGGAGCGCATCGGCGGCTGCGAGCACCGGTTGCGGCTCGGCGCGCGGCGGCGCGAGGCGCACCCCGATCTTCCCGAAAAATCCACGTTCGGCGCCGCCCGGCACTCATGGTCCCCTATCATGGTCCGCGCGAGGCGCCGGATCACTCTGCTGCATTGTCGCGTTGGCCCCACCAACAGCGACGATTTGCCTGAAATGCCTTGCGAATCCGTAAATGCCCGGCGCGCTTACGGGCGCATCGACCCCGTTTCGATGAAGCGCTGGTGCCACGACAGCGCCTCGGTCAGCAGCGACGGCGCATGTTTGCCGTATGAGGACACGAGCGCGCGCGCATAATAATCCTCGAGCATCGGCCGGAAATCGGGATGCGCGCATTTCTCGATGATCAGCGCCGCGCGCTGCTTCGGCGCGAGTCCGCGCAGGTCGGCCAGCCCCTGCTCGGTCACCAGCACCTGCACATCCTGCGTGATGTGGTCGACATGGCTGACCTGCGGCACGATCGCCGAAATCGTCCCGCCCTTCGCGGTCGACGGCGTCATGAAGATCGACACGAAGGCGTTGCGCGCAAAATCGCCCGACCCGCCGATGCCGTTCTGGATGCGCGACCCCATGATGTGCGTCGAGTTGACGTTGCCATAGATGTCGGCCTCGATCAGCCCGTTCATCGCGATGCAGCCGAGGCGGCGGACGAGTTCGGGATGGTTGCTGATTTCCTGCGGGCGCAGGATCATCCGGTCGCGGTATCGCGCCATGTCGGCGTTCACCCGCAGCGCCGCCTCGGGCGACAGCGAAAAGGCGGTCGCCGACGCCATGCGCAGCTTTCCGGCGTCGATCAGGTCGAGCATCCCGTCCTGGATGACTTCGGTATAGGCGGTCATATTCTCGAACCGGCTGTCGACCAGCCCCGTCAGCACCGCGTTGGCGATATTCCCGACCCCCGACTGGATCGGCAGCAGCGACGCGGGCATCCGGCCCACCGCCACTTCGTGCGCGAAAAAGTCGAGCAGGTGTCCCGCGATCGCCCGCGCCGCGCCATCGGGCGGGGTAAAGGGCAGGTTGCGGTCGGGCATGTCGGTCACGACGATCGCGGCGATCTTGTCGAGGTCGCAGCGGAACAGCGGCTCGCCGATACGATCGTCGGGGCGCACGAGCGGGATCGGCACGCGGTCGGGCGGCAGCCGGGTGCCGTAATAAATGTCGTGCATCCCCTCGAGCGCCGGGTTCTGCCAGCTGTTCACCTCGAGGATGATCCGGTCGGCGCGGTCGATCCACGTCTTGTTGTTGCCGACCGACGAGGACGGGATCAGCCCGCCGTCGGCGGTGATCCCCGTGACCTCGATCACCGCGGTGTCGAGCGGCCCGAGGAACCCCTGCCACGCCATCGGCGCGACCTGGCTCAGGTGCATGTCGAAATAGTTCATCTCGCCGCGGTTGATCTTTTCGCGCGCGATGGGGTCGCTGTTGTACGGCAGGCGAAATTCGATCCCGTCGGCCTTGGCGAGCGCGCCGTCGAGTTCGGGGCCGGTCGAAGCGCCCGTCCACACGCGCACGCAAAACGGGTTGCCTGCCGCATGTTCGGCCTCGATCCGCGCGGCGAGCGCGATCGGCACCGCCTTCGGATAGCCCGAACCGGTAAAGCCGCTCATCCCCACCGTCGTTTCATGGCCGATCAGCGCAGCCGCGGCGTCGGCGCCCATGATCCGGCCGTGCAATTCGGGCGGAGCGATTCGGCTGTTCGTCATGGTGACGTCCCTTTCATGGCTGACGGCGTGCCACGCCGCGCGGGTGCCGGCCGACGGGCTCGGCGCTTCGACTATACCCGCCGCCGACCTGCCCCGGCAGCCTCTTTGCCACTATCGCTTCGGCAGCAACAGGCTCGCGTCGCCATAGCTGTAGAAGCGATAACCTTCCCCGATCGCATGGGCATAGGCCGACTGCATGACATCGAGTCCCATCAGCGCGCTGACCAGCATGAACAGGGTCGAGCGCGGCAGGTGGAAATTGGTCATCAACCCGTCGATCGCCTTGAAGCGATAGCCCGGCGTGATGAAGATCGCGGTGTCGCCGGCAAAGGGCACGATCGTGCCGTCATCGCGCGCTGCGCTTTCGAGCAGGCGGAGGCTGGTTGTGCCGACCGCGATCACGCGTCCGCCCGCGGCGCGCACCGCATTGAGCCGCGCCGCGGTATCGACGTCGATCCGTCCCCATTCGGCGTGCATGACATGGTCTTCGGTGTCGTCGGCCTTCACCGGCAGGAAGGTGCCCGCGCCGACGTGCAGCGTCAGCGTTTCGCTCGCGACGCCCGCTGCGGCCAGTGCATCGAGCAGGCCGGGCGTGAAATGCAGCGCCGCGGTCGGCGCCGCGACCGCGCCATCCTCGCGCGCGAACATCGTCTGGTAATCGCTGCGGTCGTCCTCGTCGGTCGCGCGCTTGCCCGCGATATAGGGCGGCAGCGGCATCGTGCCGGCGCGTTCGAGCAGCACCTCGACCGGCTCGTCGCCGGCAAAGGCGAGGATGAAGCTGCCGTCGGCGAGCCGTTCCTCGGCGACCGCTTCGACCCCGGCGCCGAAATCGACGCTCTCGCCGACGCGCAGCCGCTTGGCGTTGCGAACGAACGCCTGCCAGCGGCGCAGGTCGATCCGCTTGTGCAAGGTCGCGCCAATCCTGGCGTCGCCCCGTCGCCCTTCGAGCTGTGCCGGAATGACGCGCGTGTCGTTGAAGACGAGGCAGTCGCCGGGCCGCAGCCATTTGGGCAGGTCGGCAACCCCCGCGTCAGCCATCGCGCCGCCGTCGACCACGAGCATCCGCGCCGCGTCGCGCGGCCGCGCCGGGCGGAGCGCGATGCGCTCGTTGGGCAGTTCGAAATCGAAAGCGTCGACGCGCATCGTGCGGCTCGGATCCTGGCGTGCGCGTCGCCGCGCTTACTGCTTGATCGGGGCGTTGAGCTCGTCGACGGTCACGGCGGGCGCGGGTGCAGGCACCGCTTCAACGAGCGCCGACGCCGGCGGCATCGGCTTGTTGTCGGCAGCGACCGACACCTGGACCATGCGCGACATCACTTCGGGCGGCTCGCCCTTATGGACCGCGTCGACATATTGCATGCCCGACACGACGCGGCCGAAGGCGGTGTAGCGACGGTCGAGCGAGAAGCGCGGCTGGAGCATGATGAAGAACTGGCTGTTCGCGCTGTCTTCGCTCTGCGCGCGCGCCATCGACAGCGTCCCGCGCAAATGCGGGGTCGGATTGAATTCGGCCTTCAGGTCGGGAAGCTGCGAACCACCCTGCCCCGTCGCGCTCGGATCGCCCGTCTGCGCCATGAAGCCGTCGATCACGCGGTGGAACTTGATCCCGTCATAAAAGCCCGCGCGCGCAAGCTGCTTGATGCGATCGACATGGTTCGGCGCGACATTGGGATAGAGCTGGATCACGACACGCCCGCCCGTCGAAAGGTCGAGGTTGAGCATATATTCGGGGTTGTTGATATATTGGTCGGGGGTCATCGCGGGCACCGCGGGGACTTCGGCCGCAGGGGTTGCCTCGGCGGGCGCGGGCGCGGGCGCGGTCGGCGTTTCGACCGGAGCGGGCGCGGGCGTTTCGACGGGCGGTGCCGGCTGGCTTTGCTCGGGGTTCGGGCCCGGTGCGGGCGGCGCATCCTGCGCGACGGCCGCGCCTGTGAGACCGAACACCATCGCCGTGAGAATCATGGGGCGGAAGGAAGATTTCATGCTGGATCGGCCTTTGGATAATAAACTGGATTTGCGCCCCGATGGCGCGCCCTAGCCGGAAAAAGCTGAACGCTCAATGATCGGTATCAGCGCTCGCCCTGGAGGAGCCCCCGCTCGGCGATACGGCCGACGACGGCATCGCGCACCGAGGGCGTGACGAATTTGTGGATGTCGCCGCCGAAAATCGCGATTTCCTTGACCAGCCGCGACGCGATCGGCTGAAGACTGACGTCGGCCATCAGGAAGACGGTTTCCACGCGGGCATTGAGCTGGCGGTTCATGCCCGTCAGCTGATACTCATATTCGAAATCGGTGACGCCGCGAATGCCGCGGACGACGATCGACGCGCCCTGCGCGTCGGCAAAGTCCATCAACAGCGAATTGAAACCGACGACCTCGATATTTCCTTCGATTCCCGCTACTTCGGCCCTCACCATCGCGATCCGTTCGTCATCGTCGAACAAGGGCGATTTCGCGATATTGGTGGTCACCCCGATGATCAGCCGGTCGACGAGCTTCGCACCGCGCCGGATGATGTCCATATGCCCGAGCGTGATCGGATCGAACGTCCCCGGATAAACCCCCACCCGCATCAACGGTCCCTTTCCACGACATAGCGCGCGATCGCGCGCAGCAGCGCCGCCTCTTCACCGAAACTCGACAGATGCGCGATCGCCTGTTCGACCAGCGCGGTCGCCTGTTCGCGCGCGCGCTCGATCCCCATCAAGGTGACGAAGGTCGCCTTGCCCGCCGCATCGTCCTTGTGAAGCGCCTTGCCCGCGAGATTCTCGTCGCCCGCGACGTCCATGATGTCGTCGGCGATCTGGAAGGCGAGGCCGATGTCGCGCGCATAGCCGCGTAGCGGCGTGCGCCCCTCGGCCGGGATGCGCGCGAGGATCGCGCCCGCCTCGACCGAAAAGGCGATCAGCGCCCCGGTCTTGAGCTGCTGCAGCCGGGTCACCGTCGGCAGGTCGAAATTCGACGTCTCGGCGGCGAGGTCCATCATCTGCCCGCCCGCCATGCCCGCGGGTCCCGCCGCGCGCGCGAGTTCACAGCACAGCTCGCTGCGCACGAAGGGGTCGGCGCTCGTCAGCGGGTCGCACAGCCATTCGAACGCGAGCGCATGGAGCGAATCGCCCGCGAGCACCGCCGTCGCCTCGTTGAAGGCCTTGTGCACCGTCGGCTTGCCGCGGCGCACATCGTCATCGTCCATGCACGGCAAATCGTCGTGGATCAGCGAATAGACGTGCATCGCCTCGACCGCCGCGCCGACGCGCAGGCTGAGCGCGCGGTCGACGTGGAACAGGTCGCCCGCCGCGCGCACCAGCAGCGGGCGCAGCCTTTTGCCCCCCGCGATCGCGGCATGGCGCATCGCTTCATAGAGCGGCCCGCGCGGGTCGGCAGGGATGGTCAACAGCTGGTCGAACAGCCGGTCGATCCCTTCGGCCACCTCGGACTGCGCGCTCAGGAGCAATTGCGTTCCGCGCGAAATTTCGCTGTCGACGGACGCCATCGCGGATCAGCTTTCGCCGAAGGGCGTGGTTCCGGCGGGCCGGCCGTCGGCGCCGAGGCTGACCTGCTCGATCCGCGCCTGCGCGGCGGCGAGCCGCGCTTCGCAATGGCCGCGCAGTGCATGGCCGCGTTCATAGAGCGTCACCGATTCCTCAAGGCTGACATCGCCGCTTTCGAGCCGCCGCACGATCGTCTCGAGCTCGCCCATCGCGGCTTCGAACGAGAGCGAGGCGATGTCGGCGGCGGCGGTTTCGGGGGTGTCCGTCATGCGCCTTGCTTTGGCCCCTTCGCCCCCCCGCGGTCAAGTGCGGTCGCGCTTGACGTCATCCCGCGCCGCGATAGGCTCGCGCCATGTTCATCGGCCACTTCGCCCCGGCGCTGATCGCGGCGGCCCGCCCCCGCGCCGCGGGGCTCGGAACGCTGTTCGTCGCCGCGCAGCTCGTCGACATCGGCTTTGCCGTGCTGCTGGTCCCGGGGATCGAGGCGATGCAGATCGTCCCCGGCATCACCGCGATGAACCCGATGGACCTCCATCACATGCCTTACACGCACAGCCTGCTCGGGACATTGGTCTGGGCGGCGCTTTTCGGCGTGATCGTCTGGTTCGCGACGAAACGGAAAGAGGCGGCGATCGGCGCCGCGCTGGTGGTCGCCTCGCACTGGTTCATCGACCTTGCCGTCCATATCCCCGACCTCACGCTTTACGGCGCACCGCCAAAGCTCGGGCTCGGCCTCTGGAATCACCCTCTGATCGCCATGCCGCTCGAAGTGCTGCTGATCGGCGGCGCTTTCCTTTATTATCTGCGCCGCACCGAAGCCCCGCACGGCGACCGGCGGCTGTGGGTGCTCGCGGGGCTGCTCGTCTTCGCGCAGGCGGTCGACTGGTTCGGGCCGAAGGAGCCCGCCTATTCGCTCGCCATCCCCGCGACGATGCTTTTTGCCTATGCGCTGCTCGCCGGCACTGCGGCATGGGCGGGCGCAAACCGGCGAATCTCAATCCGCTGAACCCGTTCGTTCGGCGCAATCGCGCTTCTGTTTTTTGCAATTGCTGGCGCGCGTACCGCGCGTCATGCTGCACCGCACAAGAAGAGAGGGGCTCGAAGGCAAGTTTTGTTTTTTAGACAAGGACTTGCATCATGAAAAATTACATTCTCCCCGCCCTCGGCCTGCTCGCGCTGGCGCCGACCGCCGCGCTTGCGCAGGACGACGCCACCAAGCGTTTCGAGCATGAAGGCGCGACCTACAGCTACACCGTGACCAAGGTGGGCGACACGCGCGTGATCAGCGGCGTCGAGGAACGCACCGGCAAGCCGTTCACGCTCCGCGTCGGCCAGCACCGCGTCCGCGGCACCGTCGGCTCGCAGCAGGTGAGCTTCGCACTGCGCGACGTCGAACCGCTCGTGAAGCCTGCGGCCACGCTCGCCTCGCGCTAATCCGTCTCTCCGACCGCAGACCCCATGATGTTTTCGCATCATGGGGTCTGTTCGTTTTGCGCCCAGCAAGAGCTTCCCCTCCCGAATTGGAAACGCCGTGATCGCGCCGGGGCGTTCGCTGGCAAGGAGCGGAGCGCCGCGCGGGCTGGTAGCCCGTGCAAGCGCCGCGACGCCGTCCAGGGAGCGCCCCGCCGCGACCCCGGAGGGGCGGGCCGATTTTGACCCATTGCGGCGTTGCTCGTCGGTCACAATGCAGCGACATTGCTCCCTCCTCGCGCCTTGCACTGGGGCAAAATCGACTCCGTCACGGCGCTTCCAATTCGGGAGGGGAAGCTCTAAAGGCGCGCCATGACTCAGCAAGCGCCCGCCATCACCCCCGAAATCGTCGCCGAGCACGGCCTTTCGCCCGAGGAATATGATCGCGTCCTGAACGCGATCGGGCGTGAGCCGAACCTTGTCGAGCTCGGCATCTTCTCGGTCATGTGGTCGGAGCATTGCAGCTATAAAAGCTCGCGCCTCCACTTGAAGAAACTGCCGACCGAGGCGCCATGGGTGATCTGCGGTCCCGGCGAAAATGCCGGCGTCATCGACATCGGCGAAGGGCCGGACGGCAAGAAGCTCGCCGCGATCTTCAAGATGGAGAGCCACAACCACCCGTCGTATATCGAACCCTATCAGGGCGCGGCGACCGGGGTCGGCGGCATCCTCCGCGACGTCTTCACCATGGGCGCGCGCCCCGTCGCGAACCTCAATGCGCTGCGTTTCGGCCGCCCCGACCATCCGAAGATGAAGCATCTCATTTCGGGCGTCGTTCACGGCATCGGCGGCTATGGCAATTGCGTCGGCGTTCCGACCGTCGGCGGCGAGGTCAATTTCCACAAGGCCTATGACGGCAATATCCTCGTCAACGCGATGACCGTCGGCGTCGCCGAGCAGGACAAGATCTTCTATTCGGCCGCCTCCGGCGTCGGCAATCCGATCGTCTATGTCGGGTCGAAGACCGGCCGCGACGGCATCCATGGCGCGACGATGGCGTCGGCGGACTTCGGCGAGGATGCCGAGGAAAAGCGCCCGACCGTCCAAGTCGGCGATCCCTTCACCGAAAAACTGCTGATCGAGGCATGCCTCGAACTGATGGCGTCGGACGCGATCGTCGCGATCCAGGACATGGGCGCCGCGGGCCTCACCTCCTCGTCGGTCGAGATGGCGTCGAAGGGCGGCGTCGGTCTCCACCTCAAGATGGACGATGTGCCGCAGCGCGAAACCGGCATGACGGCGTATGAGATGATGCTGTCGGAATCGCAGGAACGCATGCTGATGGTCCTGAAGCCCGGCAAGGAAGAGTTTGCGAAAGCGATCTTCCACAAATGGGAACTCGACTTCGCGGTCATCGGCACCGTCACCGATACGGGGCGCATGGTGCTCGAACATCATGGCGAGATCGTCTGCGACATCCCGCTCGCGCCGCTCGCCGACGACGCGCCGCTCTATGATCGCCCGCACGTGCCGACGCCGAAGCAGGCCGAGCTGACGAACGTCCCCGAGACGAAGGACGTCGCCGCCGACCTCAAGACATTGATGGGCACCCCCGATATCGCCAGCCGCCGCTGGATTTACGAGCAATATGACAGCCAGGTCGGCGGCGACACGCTGCAGATCGGCGGCGACGCCGCGCTCGTCCGCATCCACGGCACCAATCGCGCGCTCGCGATGTCGACCGACTGCACCCCGCGCTATTGCTACGCCGACCCCGTCGAGGGCGGCAAGCAGGCGGTCGCCGAAACCTGGCGCAACATCAGCGCGGTCGGTGCGACCCCGCTCGCGATCACCAACTGCCTCAATTTCGCCAACCCGCAGCGCCCCGAAATCATGGGGCAGATCACGGGCTGCCTCGACGGCATGGCGCAGGCCTGCCGCGCGCTCGACTATCCGATCGTGTCGGGCAACGTCAGCCTCTATAACGAGAGCAAGGCAACCGGCGGCGGCAGTGCGATCCTGCCGACCCCCGCGATCGGCGGCGTCGGCGTGATCGAGGATCTGAACCGCGCGGTCGGCATCGGCTTCAAGCGCACCGGCGACATCGTTCTCGCGGTCGGCGAACGCGCCGGCCACCTCGGCCAGTCGGTGTGGCTGCGCGAAATCCTCGGCCGCGAGGAAGGCCCGCCGCCGCCCGTCGACCTGCGCGCCGAAAAGCGCACCGGCGATTTCATCCGCAAGGCGATCAACGCCGGCTGGATCACGGCGTGCCACGACGTCTCCGACGGCGGCATGGCGGTGACGCTCGCCGAAATGGCCTTGAAGTCGAACATCGGCGTGCTCGTCAGCGAAGAACAGCCGTTCGGCGTCGCCGAAAGCTTCTTCGGCGAGGATCAGGGGCTTTACCTCGTGACGGTGTGCGATACGTGCCTCGCCGATTTCCTCGACGCCGCGGGCCGCGCCGACGTGCCGGTCGACCCGGTCGGCCGCACGATCAAGGACCGTATCGTCTTCGAACTGGAGGGCAGCGACCATCAGGTGACGCTCGCCGAACTGCGCGAGGCACATGAAGGCTTCTTCCCGAACCTGATGGGCGCCGACGCGGCGCTCGCCTGATGCGGCGCGCGCTCGTCGCACTCGCGCTGCTGACGACCGCCCTGCCCGTTCAGGCCGCGCCCCGCACGGTCACATCACCGCAGCAACTGCCCGCCGACCATGCGCGGCCGCGCATCTTTCTGGGCGGCAGCATCGACATGGGCCGCGCGGTCGACTGGCAGGCCGAGCTGGTGAAATCGCTCGGCGACCTCGACGTCGTCTTTCTCAATCCGCGGCGCCCAGATTGGAACCGGGCATGGAAGCCCGTCGCGGAGGAGCCCGAATTTCGCCGCCAGGTCGAATGGGAATTGGGTGCGCTCGAATCGGCCGACATCATCGTGATGTATTTCGCCCCGGGATCGCAAAGCCCGGTCAGCCTGCTCGAGATGGGCCTCCATGCGCGCGGCGGAAAATTGATCCTGCTTTGCCCCGAGGGCTTTTGGCGCAAGGGCAATGTCGATATCACGGCGGCACGCTATGGCGTCGAACAGGTCGCGACGATGGACGAACTCGCCGCGGCGGTGCGGCGCCGGGTGGCAAACTGGACGCCGCCGGAAACACCGGCCAGGGAGTGACGAGCCGATGAGCATCCATGTCGGAATCGGGGGCTGGACCTTCGAACCTTGGCGCGGAACCTTCTACCCGCCCAAACACCCGCAAAAACGCGAACTCGAATATGCCGGCCAGCATCTGACCGGGATCGAGATCAACGGCACCTATTATGGCAGCCAGAAGCCCGAGAGCTTTGCCAATTGGGCCGCTTCTGTCCCCGACGGCTTCCGGTTCAGCGTCAAGGCGTCACGTTTCACCACGAACCGCAAGATATTGGCCGAGGGTGCGGCGTCGATCGAGAAATTCCTGACGCAGGGGCTGACGCGGCTCGGTGACCGGCTCGGCCCGATCCACTGGCAGTTCATGGCGACGAAGAAGTTCGACCGCGACGATTTCGCGGGCTTCCTCGACCTGCTTCCCGACACGCAGGACGGCCTCAAGCTGCGCCACGCGATCGAGGTCCGGCACGAAAGCTTCCGCGACCCGGCCTTCATCGACATGCTACGCGAACGCAACATGGCGGTCGTCTACGCCGACAGCGACGAATTCCCGTGCATCGACGAACAGACCGCCGACTTCACCTATGCGCGGCTCCAGCGCAGCCAGGAGGATGTCGAAACCGGCTATGACGCCAAGGCGCTCGATCATTGGGCCAAGCGCGCCCAAGATTGGGCGAAAGGCGACCGCGACGTCTATATCTTCTTCATCTCGGGCGCGAAGGTCCGCAACCCCGCGGCCGCGCAGGCGCTGATCGCCAGACTCGCCTGACCGGCGTCACCGATCGCCAATGACCGGGGGTTGCAGATTGCTTTTCCCCCACTCGCACAGCGGCGTCAGCGCTTCGTTGAGCGATGCCCCCAGCGGCGTAACCGAATAGTCGACGCGCGGCGGGACCTGATGGAACATCTCGCGGTGGACAAGGCCGTCGGCCTCCATCTCGCGCAATTGCTGGATCAGCATCTTTTCGCTGATCCCGGCGATGCGGCGCTTGAGGGCGCCGAAGCGCACGGGCGCGCCATGAAGCTCCCAGAGAATCAGCGCCTTCCACTTGCCGCCGATGATCCCGAACACCGGCCCAAGGCCGTCATTATAGGGCTGGTTACGTGTCGTCATGATCGCCAATCCTAACCAAAAGGTAAGTATATGACAAAATAGTAGGTAGTTGATCAATGGAAAGTATAGCGCCACCCCCTTTCGTCAACAAGTGCGGCAACCGTGCCGCGCCCCATGCGAAAGGATCGGCCGAAATGACCGAAAAATTGCTCATTCTTGTCGGAAGCCCGCGCCGCAACGGCAACAGCGCGACGCTTGCCGAGGCCGTCCGCCGCGGCGCCGAGGCGGCGGGCAGCGAGGTCGCACTGCGATTTCTGGACGACCATCTTTCGGGGTTCCTGCGCGATTGCCGTACATGCCGCCGCGCCGACGGCGAATGCGCGATCGACGACCCCTATCGCGCCCTCTTCTTCGACGAGTTCTTGCCCGCGCGCGGGGTGATTTTCTGCTCGCCCATCTATTGGTATGGCGTGTCCGCGCAGGTGAAGGCGTTCTTCGACCGCAGCTTCTGCTATTATGCGGCCTCCTATCCGGGGTCGAAAGACGCGCTTGCGGCGATGGCGCGCAAGCGGCTCGGGCTGGTGCTGGCGTCGGAGGAGACCTATCCCGGTGTGGCGCTGGGCATCGTCCACCAGCTTCAGGAATTTTCCCGCTACTCGGGCTCGGACTTTGTCGGTGTGGTGCGCGGCGCCGGCAACAGCCGCGGCGAAGTGCGTCACGATCCGACAAACCCGGTCGCCGACGCCGAGCGCCTCGGCCGCGAGATATTTTCCCGGTCCTATTCGGACTATCGGCTGGAAACGCCGCGCAGTCCGCGTGTCTGGCCGGAAAGCGCAAGCTGAGCGCCGGGTCGCCCGGCGCCCGGTGGGTCCCCGGCTTTCGCCGGGGACCAGCTCAGGCCATCGCGGCCTTTGCCGCGAGGAAATTATACGGATCGATCCCGCGGCTGCGATAGGCACGATGCGCTTCCTGATAGAGCGTCGGCTCGCCGATGCCGAGGCGCGCGCGCGCGGCTTCGAGCGGCTCGGCGAGCAGCGAGCGGATATCCTGCTCGATGATCGCCTTGGCCGCCTTGCCGTGGCGCTGGCCCTGGCGGATCGCGCCCATAACCGGCGCATCGCTCTTGACGCCGCGCTTCACTTCGTAACCACCGGCATAGGCGATGAAGAAATTGCCGTAATTGCCGGTCTGGCCATAGGTGAAGCCGAGCACGCACTGTTCGCCGAGCGCGTCGCGGCCATAGCCGGTCAGGATGTGGAACAGGTCGTGCGTGTCGCGCAGGCGGTTCGAATACCATTGCACCTGGTCGTCATATTGCACGCGGCCCATCTTGTCGCTTTCGGCGACGAGGCCCGCGGCCGACAGGCCTTCGCGGCGCATGAAGGTCACATAGGCATGGCCGACGCTGCCCTCGGGCAGTTCGTCGATCCACGCATGGTCGTCGAGCAGGTCGGGCAGATAGGGTTCGCGCTCCATCAGCTTCTGCCCGAAATCGCTTGTCACGAACGCGCGCGCGTCGTCCATGAAACCCTTGCGCGGCAAATTCTCAAAGATGTGGAACACCTGTTCGGTGTCTTCCTTGTCCTTGATGAGCTTGCGGAAGTGCGCGAACGCCTTGAACGGACGGAACTTCTGCGGCTGGCGGTCGGGGTGGGAGAAGATGGTGGGGGTCATGGGTCGTTCCCGTTCGAATCATCTGATGCTGGTGAAATAGCATTACTGACATAGATGTCAATAGGAGGTTAAAGCGCTGGACGGATCGATGCCCCGGCCGTTATATGCGAATAATACAGTGGAGGGGCGATATGCGCGAAGATGGACAAGTTGCGGGCGAACGCCTCGTCACCCTCGACGCGCTGCGCGGCTTTGCGGTGATGGGCATTTTGGCGATGAACGTCGTCGCCTTTGCGATGCCCGAAATGGCCTATGTCTCGCCGCGCGCCTATGGCGGCGAGACGCCGTCCGACATCGCCGCCTGGGCGCTGGGCTTCCTGCTGTTCGACGGCAAGATGCGCGGGCTCTTCTCGATCCTGTTCGGGGCGAGCATGCTCTTGATCATCGATCGCGCCGAAGCAAGCGGCCAGAACCCCGGATCGGTGCATTATCGCCGCATGGCGTGGCTCGCGGTCTTCGGCCTCTGCCATTATTTCTTCATCTGGTGGGGCGACATCTTGTTCCTCTATGCCGCAGTCGGCTGCATCGCCTTCCGCTTTCGCGCGTGGGAGGCGCGCCGCCTGATCAAATGGGCGCTCGGCCTCTTCACCCTCGGCGTCGTGCTGACCTCGCTGTTCTTCGGTGCGCAGCTTGCGATCGCCAGCGCCGCCGACGACCCCGCCTCGCCGATGGCCGAGGCGGGGCGCGACGTCCGCGCCGAATATGCCAAGATCGACGGCGAGGTGACCGAGGAGCTCGCGCTCTATCGCGGCCCCTATCTGCCGATCCTGGACTCGCGGCTCGACAGCGCGGTCAATCCGTTCGTCGGCGTGCTGATGACGATGCTCGAAACGCTGCCGCTGATGATGCTTGGCATGGCGCTGTTCCGCAACGGCTTCCTGACGGGCGCGTGGGCGGCGGCCGATTACCGGCGGATGGCGTGGCGCTGGCTGCCGCCCGGCGTGGCGTTGACGCTGCTCGTCGGCTGGCTCCAGTGGCGATCGGGCTTCGACTATCTCGTCGGCGTCAACGCCTTCATGGCGTGGGCGGGGCCGGGACGGCTGATGATGACGATCGCCTATGCCGCACTGCTGGTGCTGTTGATCCAGCGTGCAAGCGCCAGCGCGGGCATCGCGCGCGTCGCCGCCGCGGGGCGCGCCGCCTTCTCCAACTATCTCGGCACCAGCATCGTGATGACGACGATCTTCTACGGCTATGGCGTCGGGCTGTTCGGCGATGTCGGCCGCTGGACGCTCTACCTGTTCTGCATCGGCATGTGGGCCGTCATGCTGCTGTGGTCAAAGCCGTGGCTCGAACGCTTCCGCTATGGGCCGCTCGAATGGCTATGGCGCAGCCTCGCGCGCGGCACGCTCCAGCCGATGCGGAAAGCATGATTTCTTTCCGACCGACGTCGGAAACGGCACCGGCCGCCTCAGCTTCGATTCATCGAAGCAGCCAATAATCTTCAGTAGCCGACGGCGCGTCCGAAACCTGCCGGACGACGCTGGACGAGCGGGTTTGCTTCGCGCTCGAGCGCGCCGAGCGTTTCCTCGAACAGCCGGCGCAATTCGACGACGCGCGGCAGATATTCTTCGGGGCTGGTCTGGCTTTCGACGCAGCGCCGCGCGAACATCTCGATATCTTCGGACAGCGCACCGAGTTTTTCGCCGCCGAACTGGCGCGCTTCGCTCTTCAGCGTGTGCGCGGGCATCACGAGGCCGCGCGCATCGCGGGCACGCATCGCCTCTTCGATCGCGGCAACCGATTTGGTGCCATCTTCACGAAAATAGCCGAGAATACGCACAAACGCCGCGCCCAACTGGGTGCGCGTCGCGCGAAACTCATCCCAATCGACCAGGATTTCGTCCAATGCTTTCGTCCCTTGGTGTTCAAATTCGGCCGTGGTCCCACCCGGTCCATGCCGAGTTTGGGTAAAAAAGACGTTACGGTGTCAGCCGCCGTGTGCGCGAAGCCGTCCCGCTTTGGATCAGCGCCGGACGCGCCAGCGCCCTTCGCCGGCGTCGGTCGCGCCGTCCTCGACCAGCCAGCCATGCTCGCCGGCAAGCGCCGCGACCTCGCGCCCCGCCTGCGGGTCGTCGGCGATCAGCAGCACGTCCGACGCATCGCGCATCGCGCGCGCCAGCCTGAGTGCTGGCCAGGGGCAACGCATCCCGCGCGCATCGACGACCAGCGTCGATGCGTCACTCATCGTAGGGATTGCGCGAATTGCGGAAATTGAGGCGCACCGGAACGCCCTGGAATCCCAGTTCCTTGCGCATGCCGTTGACCAGATAGCGTTCATAGCTGCCCGGCAGCGCATCGGTGCGCGTCCCGAACACGACGAAGGTCGGCGGCCGCGTGCGCGCCTGCGTGATATAGCGCAGCTTGATGCGCTTGCCCCCGGGCGCCGGCGGCGGATTATTCTCGACCGCCCCCTCGAACCAGCGGTTGAGCCGCGCGGTCGACACGCGGTTGGTCCAGATTTCACGTTGCTCGAACGCAACACGGACCAGCGTGTCGATGCCCTTGCCCGTCGCGCCCGAGATGCTGAGCACCGGCACGCCCTTGACCTGGCTGAGCCCATCGTCGAGCGCCGTGCGCACGCCGTTGAACAGCGACGAGGGATCTTCGGCGATATCCCATTTGTTGAGCGCGACGATCAGCGCGCGGCCTTCCTGGAGCACCTTGTCGGCGATGCGTAGGTCCTGTGCTTCCAGCCCCTTGGTGGCGTCGAGCAGCAGCACGACGACCTCGGCAAAATCGACCGCATGGAGCGCGTCGGCAACCGACAGTTTCTCGAGCTTGTCGACCACCTTGGCGCGCTTGCGCATCCCCGCGGTGTCGAACAGCTGGATCTCGTGGATCTCGCCATCCTTTTCCCATTGCCAGTCGACGCGAATCGAATCGCGCGTGATCCCGGCCTCCGGCCCGGTGATCAGGCGATCCTCGCCGATCATCCGGTTGATCAGCGTCGACTTGCCCGCGTTCGGGCGGCCGACGATAGCGAGCTTCATCGGGCCGAGCGGGGCGTCCTCGTCTTCCTCGCCCTCGACGGGCGGCGGCAGAGCTTCGGCTTCGGCCGCATCATAGGCCTCGACGATCGGACGCAGCGCATCGAACAGGTCGACGACGCCCTCGCCATGCTCGGCGCTGAGTGCGATCGGATTGTCGAAGCCGAGCGAATAGCTTTCCATCAGGCCATTCTCGCCCTGCTTCCCCTCGGCCTTGTTGACGAGGAGGATGATCGGCGTGTCCTCGCTACGCAGCCAGCGCGCGATTTCCTCGTCGAGCGGGGTCACCCCGGCGCGGCCGTCGATCATGAACAGGGCGGCGTCGGCCTCGCGCACTGCCTTTTCGGTCTGCACGCGCATCCGGCCGGGCAGCGTCGCGGCGTCATAATCCTCGAAACCCGCCGTATCGACGATACGGAATTCGAGCCCGAGCAGCTTGCCGTCGCCCTCGCGCCGGTCGCGCGTTACGCCGGGCTGGTCATCGACGAGCGCGAGGCGCTTGCCGACAAGCCGGTTGAACAGCGTCGATTTGCCCACATTGGGCCGGCCGACAATGGCAATCGTCGCGAATCGCGACATGTCCCTATTCCTACACCGGGCCGCCCCGGCCCGGACGCCGTATCAGCGCCAGGCCGTGATCTGCCCGTCGTCCGCGAGGACGTACAAAATATTGTTCGCAACCACCGGGGGCTGCGACAGCGACGATTTGAATTCGGTCGACCCGAGCAGCGATCCGTCGGTCGGCGAAAACTCGGAAAGCGTCCCTTCGCTGTTGACCGCGATCAGGCGGCCGCCCGCGAGGATCGGCCCGGTCCAGCGGATCGGGTCCTTTTTCTTCTTTTCGGTTTCGACGCGAAAGCGCGCGAGCTGCTGCATCCAGCGCACCTTGCCGTTCGAGCGCGACACGCACAGCAATTTGCCGTCGTCGGTCATCGCATAGACCCACTCGCCCACGACATAGGGGGTCGAGATGCCCGCGATCGAGATTTCCCAGCTGCGCTGGCCGGTGACGAGCTCATAGCTTGCCATGCGGCCGCCCTGGCCGAGCGCGAAGACGCGGCCGCGGTCGACGACCGGGTCGGCGTCGACGTCGGTGAGCGTCGACACCGACAGCGCCATCGACGTGCGCGCGAGTGCGTCTTCCCAAAGGTCGCGGCCGTTTTCGTAGCGATAGGCCTGGACCTCGCCCGACGAATAGCCGGCGACGATCGTCCCCTGCCCCGCCGCGGGCGACGCCGCACCGAACACGCTGCCCGGTTCCATCGACGCCGTCGCCTGCCACTGCACCGCGCCGGTCGCGGCATTGAGCGCGAAAATCTGGTTGTCCTGGCTGATCACATAGACGCCGCCAAAGGCAATCGTCGGGGCGCCGCGCAGCGGGCCCGCGGGCTTGACCTTCCAGATCACCGATCCGTCGGCGACGTTCAGCGCCGCGACGTCACCGACGCCGCTGGTCGCATAGACGACATTGCCGTCGACGCCGGCACCGCCGCCGAACAGCGACGCCTTGAAATCCTTGCCCTCGCTGCCGATCGGCGTGCGCCAGAGCGGCGCGCCCGTGTCGGCGGAAAGAGCGGTCACGACGGCGTCGGTATCGACGACGAACAGGCGATTGTCGGCGACGACCGGCGACGCGGCGAGGCGCTGCTTGTTGGTGCTGCCGGCGATATTCGCCTGCCACAATTTGCTGCGCGTCGCGGCGAGCGCGGGATGGCCCATCGACTTCGACGCATTGCCGCCCGATTGCGCCCATGCGGCGTTGACCGCGGGTTCGGGCAGCACCACCGCGATTTCCGCGGTCACCGGATCGACCTTGACGCTGTTGTCGTTCGACAGGATCGACACGCGGTCGCCGACCGTCGGCGTCTTCGGCCCGCCGTCGCCTTTCAACACGCCGCAACCGGCGAGCGGCAGCGCGATCAGCGCCGCATAGAGTCCGTAACGCGATGTCCGCATATTATTTGGCTTCCTCAGCTTTTCCGGCTGCCGCTGCCTTCGGCGCAGCACTGCCTTTCTGGTCCCCGGCGGCGCTTGGCGCCGCCTTTTGTTCGGTTGCGGCGCTTTCGGCCGCCTTGTCTGCAACGGCGTCGACGCCGAGCATCCCCGCCATCTGCACCGATCGCGATTGCAGCGACTTGGCGACGCCCGGCAATTTGGCGATGCGGCCGTACAGCGCGCCGGCCTGGTCGAACTGGCCGAGCTGGTAATGCGCGGTGGCCGACAGTTCGGCCGCGCTGGCGAACCAGCTCGACGCCGGATCCTTGGCGTCGACCATCGGCTTCAGGCGCGCGATCACCGCTTCGGGCTTCAGCGTGTCATATTCGAACGCGGTCTGGCGGATGAGCGCGAGGTCGCGCAGCGACTGGTCGAGCTTCGTGTCGGCCGCGACCTTCGCCATCAACGCAGCGGCAGCCTTCAGGTCGCCGGTCTGCGCCTTGATGTTCGCTTCCTGCATCTGCGCGACGGCGCGATAGGCAGGATTGCCCTCGGCAGCGAGCTTCTGGAGTTCGGTGGTGGCGGCGCGCGGCTGGTTCGTTCCCAGCTTTTCAAAGGCTGCGATCAGCTCTTCGGCCTGTTCGCCGCGCGCGGCGTCCTGCCGGTGACCCCAGAAAAGATAGCCGCCGAACGCGAGCAGCGCGGCGAGGACACCGCCGAGAATCCAGCGGCCATAGCGCTGCATGATCGTATCGAGCTGGTCCTTGCGGACGGCTTCATCGACCTCTTGCAACAGCGCGGCGTCGTTCGTCGGGCTCAGGGCCAATCAAACCTCCATATATTCGTCATGGCTCTGGGCCGGCCGCTTCCTTAGCGACGGCGCCGAAAAAGGCCAAGCGATTCACTCGGCCCGGTCGGCACGCCGCGCGGGTTCAGCCAGCGTAGATCTGATCCTCGGTCGGGAATGAACGGGACCTGACTTCCTCGGCATAATCCTTCACCGCGCCGCTGACGACCGCCCCCATATCCTGATAGCGCTTCACGAACTTCGGGACGCGTTCGAACATGCCGAGCATGTCGTCGGTGACGAGGACCTGCCCGTCGCACTGCGCCGACGCCCCGATGCCGATCGTCGGGCAATCGACCTTGTTCGTGATCTCGATCGCGATCGATTCGAGTACGCCCTCGATCACGATCGAAAAGGCGCCGGCCTGCGCGACAGCAACCGCGTCCTCGACGATCGAGCGCGCCTCTTCCTCGCTCTTGCCGCGCACGCCATAGCCGCCGAGGATGTTCACCGCCTGCGGGGTGAGCCCGACATGGCCCATCACCGGGATGCCGCGCTGGGTGAGGAATTCGATCGTCGGGGCGAGCACCTTGCCGCCCTCGACCTTCACCGCGGCCGCGCCGGTTTCCTTGAGCAGGCGCGCGGCATTGTCGAACGCCTGCTGCGGGCTGCCTTCATAGCTGCCGAACGGCATGTCGACGATCACCGCGGCATGATAGCTGCCGCGAACCACCGCCGCGCCGTGCAGCGCCATCATGTCCATCGTCACGCCGACGGTGTGCGGCAGGCCATAGATCACCTGCGCAAGCGAATCGCCGACGAGCAGCATGTCGCAATGCGGGTCGAGCAGCTGCGCCATGCGGACGGTGTAGGCGGTGAGCATCACGAGCGGCTCGCCGCCCTTGCGCTGGCGGATGCGCGGCACCGTCAGGCGCTTCATCGGCTGCGGGGTCGGATTGGCGCGGCTCGTCGAGGTGTCGAGGGTGAGCGTTTTGGGGAGTGTGGACATGGGGCGGCGGCTTAGCCCCAAAAGCCGGGGCGCGAAAGCGCCAAAGCCAAGCAATGTTATTCCTGCTTGACTCGATGTTAAAAATATCGAACATATAGTTCGTGATTTATAACATGGAGGCGAATCGCATGGCGTTCCGCGAGAAAATTCACTGGGTCACGCTGGTGACGATGATTCTGGCGTTCGGCTGGTATTTCCTCGCTTACCCTTGGCAGTCGCGGACAGCCCGGCGGGCGTGTGGGCGACGGCGGGGCTGCTGGTGCCGGTCACCATCGCGATCATCGTCGCGATGACGGTGGCGACCGCCTTCCTAGCGATCCGCAACCGCGCCGAAGTGGATCTGAAAGAGGATGAGCGCGACCGCAGCTTTCACATGCGCGGCACCCATTATGCCTATTACCCGCTGGTGGTCGGCATCTGGGCCAATATCTTCCTGATCTTCTGGGGTGTTAACCAGGCGCAACAGCTCAACCTGATGCTGGCTACGCTGGTTATCGCCGAGCTGGTCCGCATCGGCACCCAGCTGTTCCTCTATCGCCGAGGCTATTGAGCCATGTCCCCCGCGATCCTCGAATCCGCGCGCCGGCGGGCCGGCGCCGAAACCGGAGATTTTTCGATGAACTTCCGTGAAAAGACCGCCTGGCTGAACGTCATCGCGATGGTCGCCGCTTATACCGTCTATTTCGGGCTGCTGCTTTCCGGTCACCCTGCCGGGCGCGAAGTCTTCCCGATGCTGTGGCTCTTCGGTTCGATCGCCATCGCGCATGCGGTCACGGTCATCATCGGCACGGTCATCCTGTCGGCGCAGGCACCGAAATCCGAACGGGCGCGCGCCGACGAGCGCGACCGCGCGATCCGCCGCCGCGGCGCGACCATGGCCTATTATGTGCTGCTGGTAGGGATGATGGTCGTCGGCGTCTATATGCCCTTCGTCGAGCGCGGCGTGCCGCTGGCGAACATGGGCCTGCTCGCAATCGTCATCGCCGAACTGGTCAACAGCGTGATCGTGTTGGTGAGCTACCGGAGGGGCTGGCATGGCTAGTTTGCCCTTCACCAACGACATCCGCACGCTGCGCTTCCTCGCCGGCGAAATGACGCAGGGCGAACTCGGCGATCGCGTCGGAGTGACGCGCCAGACGATCGCGGCGATCGAACAGGGCAAATATTCGCCCTCGCTCGAAGTCGCCTTCCGCATCGCGCGCGTCTTCGACAAGCCGCTCGAAGCGGTGTTCCAGTGGGACGGCGACAATAATTGAGACAGCGCGGCCGCGCGGGTCCGGCCCACGCCTCTCCCCGGGGGCGGCGGGCCGGACTTCAGGCCGCGCTCAACGCCGCAAGCTGTTCGTCGCTGAGGACGAGGTCGAGGCTGCCGATCAATTCGTCGAGCTGCTCGGCCGTCGTCGCGCTCGCAATCGGTGCGGTGACGCCGGGCTGCGCCGCGACCCAGGCGAGCGCGATCTGCGACAGCGTGGCGCCGGTCTCCGCCGCGATCGCATCCATCGCCGCGAGCATCGCCGGCCCCTTGCCCTCGACATAGGGCTTGACCCGCGGCCCGCGCGCGCTTCCGCCGATGTCGTCGACGCTGCGATATTTGCCCGTCAGATAGCCCGAAGCGAGGCTGAAATAGGTAACGACGCCAAGCCCCTCCGCCACGCACAGATCCTGTAAGGCTCCTTCATATTGGGCGCGGTCGAGCAGGTTGAGTTCGGGCTGCATCGCGGTGAAGCGCGGCAAGCCCGCCTCGTCCGCGACGCGCAGCGCCTCGGCGAGCCGGTCCGCCGAATAGTTGGACGCGCCGATCGCGCGCACGATACCCGCGTCGACGAGTTCGGCGAATGCGCCCAGCACCTCGCCCAAAGGAACGTCGGGATCGTCCTTGTGCGCGAAATAGAGGTCGATCGTGTCGACGCCGAGCCGGTCGAGTGAGCCCTGCACCGCCTCGCGGATGCGGTCGGGCTTCAGCCCGCCGGGCATCATGCCCACCTTTGTCGCGATGAGGATGCTGTCGCGTGCGCCGCTTGCCTTGAGCCACGCGCCCATCATGCTTTCGGATTCGCCGCCTTTGTGGCCAGGGACCCACGCGGAATAGACATCGGCGGTGTCGATCATGCCGCCGCCATGTTCGACGAAACGGTCGAGCACCGCGAAACTCGCCTCGCGCCCCGCGGTCATCCCAAAGACATTGCCACCCAGCACGAACGGCCGGATCGACAGTCCGCTCGCACCCAAGGCCCGTTCGGTCATGGCTCGCCTCCTTGTTTCACCGCCGCCACCGCTTCGCGCGAATTGTCGCTGAACAGTCCGTCGATCCCGGTCCTGAGATAGGCGCGGATTTCGGCGCCAAGGTCGCCGTGACCGGCGGGATTGACCCCGCCCTTTTCGCCGAGCGGCAGGAAATAATTCTCGCGGCGGAAGGTCCAGGGATGCACCTTGAGCCCCGCGGCATGGGCATCGCGCACCAGGGTCGTCGGATCGCCTAGCCGGCCGAGCGCAGCGCGCGGAATCACCATCGCCTTGTTCGGGCCGATGCCGTCGGCATAGCCCGCGACCATCTTCAGCCCCGCGGGCGACGCCATGGCGGCATAGCGCATGTCGGGCTTGTCGGCCGGGCCGCCCTCGGCATCTATCAACTGGATCAGCGGCAGGTCGCTCTTGGCGCGCAAGTCCATCAGGTTGCCGACCTCGAAGCTCTGGATAAACACCGGCGCGGCGCGGCCGCGATAGCCGAACCGATCGAGCATCGCGAGCAAAGGCGCCTCGTGCGGCAGGCCGATCGCGGCGAAGTAGCTCGGGTGCTTGGTCTCGGGATAGACGCCGACCGGCTTGGCGCGGCCCTTATTGACCTCGGCGAGCAAGGTCAGGATTTCCTCGAAGGTCGGGATGTCGAACTGGCCATCATAAGCGGTGCTGCGTAGCTTCGGCAGCCGTTCGCGTGCGCGGAGCGTCTTCAGTTCGGCAAGCGTGAAGTCCTCGGTGAACCAGCCGGTGACCTGCTGCCCGTCGATCGTCTTGGTCGCCTTGCGCGCCTTGAATTCGGGATGATCGGCGACGTCGGTGGTTTCCGAAATCTCGTTCTCGTGCCGCGCGACGAGCACGCCGTCCTTGGTCAAGACAAGGTCGGGCTCGATAAAATCGGCGCCCTGGTCGATCGCGAGCCGGTAGCCGGCGATCGTATGTTCGGGCCGTTCGCCCGACGCGCCGCGGTGCGCGATGATGATCGGCGGCTGGCCGTCGAGGGTGGGTTCTGCGGTCATGTCGTCAGCCGCGCAGCCCGCCGACAGCATCAGGGCCATAAGGGCCAGCGGCCAGCGGGTCATGCCGCAAAACGCGTCTGCCAATCGCCGGCCGCGAAACCGACGCTGACGCCGTCCGCGGCCTCGACCACGGGACGGCGGATCATCGCCGGCTGTTCGAGCATCAGCGCCTTCGCCGAGGCCGCGTCGAGCCCGTCCTTTTGCGCATCGGGCAGCTTGCGAAAGGTCGTGCCCGCCTTGTTCAACAGCCTTTCCCAGCCAAGCGCGTCGATCCAGCCCTGCAGCCGCGCGGCGTCGAGCCCGTCCTTGCGCACATCGTGAAAACGATAGGCGACACCCTGTTCGTCGAGCCAGCGGCGCGCCTTCTTCACCGTGTCGCAGTTCGAAATGCCATAAAGAATCAGCGTCATGATATGAGGCCTAGCAGGTGGCGGTGGCAGATTCGAGACGCGAAAACGCCCGCCGCGTCACGAGGCGAGCGGACGGTCGGCGAGGCGCGTGTTCGCGCTCGCCAATTTGCCGCGCAGCGCGCGCGCAAAGCCTTCGTGGAGCGCGCCGGCGACGGCCGGATTGGCCGCCAGATAGGCGCGCAGTGCCGCGGCAGGGACGAACCACAGCCGCGCGTTGCTGCCGAGCGTCACCGTCCCTGTCGCGTGGGTGCCGTCGAGCACGGTCGCCTCGCCGATCAGCGCGCCGTCGGACAATCGCCCGACCTCGACGCCCTCGCGCAGGATCCTCGCCTGCCCCTCGGCGAGGTAGAAGAGGCTGGGCGCCGCCTGGTTCTCGCGGATCAGCACTTCGCCGCGGCGCGCCGATATCCAGTGTCCCTGGTCGATCAGGTCGCGCGCGAACGCGGGGCTCAACCCCGCAAAATGCTGGCGGCGAAGTTCCTCTTCCTCGGCCGTGAAGCGCAGCTGCGCCCCGCGCAGCCACAAGCGCGCGAGGATGCCGATATTGACGACGAGGATCGCGAGTACCAGCAAGCCGGACCCTATATCGGGTTCGCGAAAAAGCACGAGCGGGAGGGCCACCAGCGCCGCGGCGGCAAGCCCGAAGCGGACATAGTCGATGCGCACGACAAAACTTGTCGCCAGAAGGAGCAGGAGCGCCCCATATAGGAACCATGCGGAATCGAAACTCGCCATAACCAATCGCTTCGCGTCGAGACCCGAAGTCAGGTCACCGGGTGTATAACGTTGCCGATAGCCGGTCGCCTTGGCCCGCCCCTCACCGCGCCAAGCCTGTAATAAACTATCAGTTCACTGGTCCGAAGAAAAGCATAGGTGCGCAAATGTCACGATAATGCTAATTTTCGGGTTTGCTCGTGCCGGAAACATTGCTTCCGCGGGGCATAGGCGCCATGTGGCGCTCGATTCGAACGCGAAAAGACAGGCATATGACGAAAAACTGGCAACCGCATAGCTGGCGCTCGCACGAGGCCCGCCAGCTTCCCACCTATCGCGACGCCGATGCGCTCGCGGCCGCCGAGCGCGAACTCAGCAATTATCCGCCGCTGGTGTTTGCCGGCGAAGCGCGCGACCTGACCGCCGAGCTCGGCCGCGTGGCCGAGGGCAAGGCGTTCCTGTTGCAGGGCGGCGATTGCGCCGAAAGCTTTGCCGAATTCCATCCGAACAATATCCGCGACACCTTCCGCGTCCTCCTCCAGATGGCGGTCGTGCTGACCTTCGCATCGAAGATGCCCGTGGTGAAGCTCGGCCGCATGGCGGGCCAGTTCGCCAAGCCGCGCTCGGCCGACATGGAAGATGTCGATGGCGTCGAACTGCCGAGCTATCGCGGCGACATCATCAACGATATCGCGTTCGAGGAAGCGGGCCGCGAGCCCGACCCGCAGCGGATGGTCAAGGCGTATAACCAGTCGGCGGCGACGCTGAACCTGCTCCGCGCCTTCGCGAACGGCGGTTATGCGAACCTGCACCAGGTCAACGCGTGGACACACGATTTCATGGACCGCAGCCCTTGGGCGAAGAAATATCAGGAAACCGCGGCGCGGATTTCCGAAGCGCTCGCCTTCATGGAAGCGTGCGGCGTGACCCCCGAAACGGTGCCGCAGATCAAGGGCACCAGCTTCTATACCAGCCACGAAGCACTGCTGCTCCCCTATGAGCAAGCGCTTACCCGCCAGGACAGCCTGACCGGCGGCTGGTACGACACCTCGGGCCATTTCCTGTGGGTCGGCGACCGCACGCGCTTCGAAGGCTCGGCGCATATCGAGTATCTGCGCGGGATCGGTAATCCGGTCGGCATGAAGTGCGGCCCCAGCCTCGAGCCCGACACGCTGCTGCGCCTGCTCGACACGCTGAACCCGAATCATGTGGCGGGCCGCATGACGCTGATCACGCGCTATGGCCATGACAAGATCGAGGCGCATCTGCCCAAGCTCGTGCGCGCGGTGAAGGAATCGGGCCACCCCGTCGTCTGGTCGTGCGACCCGATGCACGGCAATGTCATCAAGACGCCCAACGGCTACAAGACGCGCCCCTTCGATCGCATCCTCGCCGAAGTGCGCGGCTTCTTCGCCGTGCACCGCGCCGAGGGCACGCATGGCGGCGGCATCCATATCGAGATGACCGGCCAGAATGTCACCGAATGCACCGGCGGCGCGATGGACGTGACCCAGATGGATCTCGCCGACCGCTATCACACGCATTGCGACCCGCGCCTCAACGCGGGGCAGAGCCTCGAACTCGCCTTCCTGCTGGCCGAGATGCTCAATCAGGAAATGGCAGATCGGGCAAAGCAGGCGGCGTAAAGCCAGCCGCGTCATTGCGAGGAGCGAAGCGACGCGGCAATCCAGAGTGTGCGTAAACCGCTCTGGATTGCTTCGCTTCGCTCGCAATGACGATCTGAAAGGTTACTTACCCGGCCACCGCTTGGTATCGGCGAACGCGCGGCCGAGCGCGACATGCAGGTCGGCATCCTCCGCCGCGCCGCCCAGCGGGATCTTGTCGGAGAAATTGTCCGCGGCGGTGTGATAGTCGCTGCCGAGGAAGGCTTCGAGCAGCTTCATGTCCGAAAAGCTGCCGCCGACCATCAGCGACGTCACGCCCTTGGCGCCGAGCGCCCAGCCGTCCTGGCGCTGGATGAAGGCATCGGCCTCGCCATCTTCGTCAAGCGTGCGGCCGAGCTTCGTCGCCGCGTCGCGCACCACGGCGTCATAGGCGGGCTTGCCGCGGCCGATCGTCGCGACGGGCGTCCCGCGCGGCGAGATCGCGATGGTATCGACGTTGAGCGCGACGGTGATGTCGGAAAGCGGCACGACCGGATGATCGGCGAAATAATGCGCGCCGAGCAGGCCCTTTTCTTCCGCCGTCGTCGCCATGAAATAGATATCGCGGTCGGGGCGGACGCCCGATCCGAGCCGCTTCGCAACCTCGATCAGCACCGCGATGCCGCTCGCATTGTCGACCGCGCCGTTGCAGATGCGGTCGGCGGTGCCTTCGGGCTCGCAGATGCCGAGATGATCCCAATGCCCCAGGAACAGCACCGCCTTGCCGTCGGGCTTCGCGCCGGGCAGCTTTGCGATGACATTGTTGCTGGCAAAGGGGCGGATCGCCGATTGCGCCGCAAGGTCGACGGTAACCGGCAGCGCGGCGCCCTTATAATCGGGTGATTTCGCCGCTTCGCGCGCCGCGCCGCCATCCTGCCCCGCCTTTTTCAGCAGCGCGTCGGCGGCTTCGGGCGAAAGGAAGCCGGTGATCGGCGCGCCGGGCTTGGCGCTTGCGAGACGCATCGCCTTCGCGCCGGCGCTTTCGCGCAGCGTCGTCCACGGCACCGCGTCGGTCGCGATCACCAGCACCGCGCTCGCGCCCGCATCGGCGAGCATCTGGCGCCGCTCGCGGTAGCGCGGCAGTTTGTCGCCGAAGGGCGCATTGTCGAACAGCATGATCGCGAGCTTGCCCTTGACGTCGGCGTTGACCTTGCCCGCGCCGTCGACGCCATAGCCGACGAAAACCGCGGGGACGCCGGGCAACGAAACCGACGGGTCGCGCCCGGTCAGGATGATGCCGTCGTTCGCGAGCGCGAAGTCGCGGCCATTGACCTTGAACTTCGCGGTGCCGCCCAGCGCCTGCGTCTCGACGAACGGCACCGGCTGGAGCCAGGGGGTCGTGCTGCCCGGCACGGCTTCGAGGCCGGCCTTGGCCCATTCGCCGACGATATAGGCGATGGTGCGATCTTCGCCCTCGGTGCCCGGCGCGCGGCCCTCGAACGCATCGCTCGCGAGGATCCTGATATGGTCGGCGAGCTCAGCCTCGGTGACCGGGGCGTCGGCCGTTTTCGCGGAAGCGGCGGGGGCGGCGACGAAAGCGGCCAGGGCGACGGCCGCGATGGCGGCGCGAAACTTTATTGCTTGCATGGGCGTGCCGCATGGCATGATCGCCGGGGACAGGCAAGACGCGTTCGTCGAACGACGAACGGCGGTGTCAGCCCCTCTGCGCCGCGCGTTCGAGCAAGGCACGCGCCGCCTCGACGTGCATATCCTCGACCATCCGGCCTTCGTGCCGCTGCGCGCCCCCCGTCGCCGCCGCAACCAGCGCTTCGGCCGCCGCGATCTCGCGCGGCGAAGGGGCGAAGGCGATGTTGCACGGGTCGACCTGCGACGGATGGATCAGTGTCTTGCCGTCGAAGCCGAGCCGACGCCCCTCGGCGGCTTCGGCGGCGAAACCCGCGGCATCGTCGATCGCATTATAGACGCCGTCGAAACCCCAGATCCCGCCCGCGCGCGCCGCCAGCACGATCGCCTGGATCGCGTGGCTCATCGCGCCGCGATCCATGCCATCGGGAAGCTTGAGCTCGTGCGCGAGGTCGTTGAGGCCCGCGATCAGCCCGGCCACCGCCGGATCGGCGGCGATGTCGCGCGCGGCGTAGATCGCCGTCGGCGTCTCGATCATCGCGAGGATCGGCAGGCCAAGGCCGCGCAGCGGGTCGAGGTCGGACGGCGCATCGACTTTCGGCAGCACCACCGCATCGAGCGCCAGCCCGGCGAGCGCCGCGATATCGTCCGCTTGTTCGCCGGCGCCCGTCGCGTTCACCCGCACCGCGACACGCTTGCCCGGATAGCCCGCGGCCACCGCCGCGCGCATCGCGGCACGCGCCTCGGCCTTGCGGTCGGCGGGCACGGCATCTTCCAGATCGACGATCAGCATGTCGGCGGCCAGCCCTCCCGCCTTTTCGAGCGCGCGGGCATTCGATCCGGGGACATAGAGCAGCGAGCGGGGAGCGAAGGCAGGAACGGTCATGCGCTTTTGTCTGGCGCAAAGGACCCAAAGCCGCAATAAAGAAGGACTTGCAGGCGGTAATTTGCGGAGGGGTCAAGCGATGGGTTATGTGGCGATTGCCGGGGTCGTGCTGGCGCTGGTGTTCGTGCTCTGGGCGCTGACGCCCGTGCGGCAGGGTTATGCCTATACGATCGAACGCTTCGGCCGCTTCACCCATACCGCACAGCCGGGACTCAATTTCATCATGCCGATCTTCGACCGTGTCGGTCGCAAGGTGAACATGATGGAGCAGGTGCTCGACATTCCGGGGCAGGAAATCATCACCAAGGACAATGCGATGGTCGCCGTCGACGGCGTCGTCTTTTTCCAGGTGCTCGACGCCGCGAAAGCGGCCTATGAAGTCAGCGACCTCTATCTTGCGATCATGAACCTGACGACGACGAACCTTCGCACCGTCATGGGGTCGATGGACCTCGACGAGACGCTGTCGAAGCGCGACGAGATCAACACCCGGCTGCTGCACGTCGTCGACGATGCGACGACGCCGTGGGGGGTCAAGATCACCCGCGTCGAGATCAAGGACATCCGCCCGCCCGCCGACATTTCGAATGCGATGGCGCGGCAGATGAAGGCCGAGCGCGAGAAGCGCGCCAATATCCTCGAGGCCGAGGGCGCACGGGCTTCGGAAATCCTGCGCGCCGAGGGTGAGAAGCAGGGCCAGATCCTGCAGGCCGAAGGCCGCCGCGAAGCCGCCTTCCGCGACGCCGAAGCGCGCGAACGCGAGGCCGAGGCCGAAGCGAAGGCGACCCAGATGGTGTCCGACGCGATCGCCGGCGGCAACGCACAGGCGATCAACTACTTCATCGCGCAAAAATATGTCGAGGCGGTCAGCCAGTTCGCCACCAGCCCGAACAGCAAGACGATCCTGTTCCCGGTCGAGGCGACGCAGCTGATCGGGACGCTCGGCGGCATCGGCGAACTCGCCCGCGACGCCATCGAGCGCAAGACGGGAGCCTGACATGCCCGAATGGCTGACGAACATGGAACCGCATTGGGCGTGGCTCGCGCTCGGCGTGCTACTCGCCGCCGCCGAGATCGTCGCGCCGGGCTTCTTCCTCGTCTGGCTCGGCGCCGCCGCGATCGCCACCGGCCTGCTCGCGTGGGTGCTACCGATCGGCATCCCGCTGCAGCTCGTCGTTTTCGCGGTGCTGTCGTTTGTCGCGCTCTATACGACACGGCGCTGGCTGAAGGCGAACCCGATCACCAGCACCGACCCGCACCTCAACCAGCGCGGCGCACGGCTGGTCGGCGAGGTGCTGACGCTGACCCGCGGCATCGAAAACGGCCGCGGCCGCGCGAAGGTCGGCGACGGCGAATGGCCCGTGCGCGGCCCCGACGCGGCCGAAGGCAGCAGGGTTCGCGTCGTCAGCGCCGACGGCGGTGTGCTGGTGGTCGAACCGGCCTAACCGCCCCTGGGGCGGCTATAGATCGCGACCACATTCCCCAGCGCATCGCTCTCGCCGATGCGCCGGAAACCCAGCTTCGCCGACACGCGTTCGGACGCGTCATTGCCCGGATCGATGATGCAGCGCACTTCCCTTGCATCGAGGTTTGCATCGGCCCAGCCGAGCGCCGCGGTCATCGCCTCGGTCGCATAGCCCGCGCCCCAATGGTCGGCATCGAACGCCCACCCCGCCTCGGGCAGGTCTTCGAGTTCGGGGATGCCGCGGCAGAAATAGCTGAGCCCGCCCATGCCGACGAGCGCGTCGCTTTTCCGGTCGGCGAACACCCAGTAACCGAAGCCCATCACCGGCCACAGCCCGGCCGAGCTCAGGAATTTGCCCCAGCTGACGTCTGCCGTGCGCGGCTCGCCGCCGATAAAGCGCGTGACACGCTCGTCGGCCCACATGGCGATATGGACATCCTTGTCGGACAGGCGGCCCGGACGCAGGCGCAAACGGTCGGTTTCGATGACGGGGGGCGCAGTGAACATCGCGCGGGTGTGCCGAAGCCCGGCGAACGGGTCAATCGGGGTCGAGATAATGATCGAACAGGTCGTGGAGCACCGCCTTGCCGTCGACCTGCTGCTTCGCGCGCAGCACCGCGAGCGTGTCGACCCGCGTCAGCACATCGACGTGGCGAAGCACGCGATGATAATGCGGCCGGTCGTTGAAATCGTGGAACAGGAAGACGCAGTCGGGCTTGCAGTGGATGATCGCCTGCAACAGGCACGCGACGCGAAAACGCCCGTCGATCAGCACCGCGTCGGGACTGCCCCCCATGCTCCGCCATATCTGCGTGTGATAGCGCGGCCAGTCGCGCAGCCGGCTTTCGTCCGCGGGATAGCCCCACTCTCCGACCGGCCCGATATCGATGTGCACCGGGGTGAATTCGACCGCTTCCCGCGCGATCCCGGCGTGAACCTTCGTCAGCCACAGCGGATCGCTGTCGACGCTGACGATCCGCCGCACCTGTCGCGCCGCGACGAGCGTGCTGCCGCCGCAACCGAATTCGAGCAACGACGAAAGCCCCGCCAGTTGCAGCTCGAACTGCGTGACTTCGGCCGCGGTCATATGTGGCTGCATGGTCCCCTCCACCGATGAAGGGATATGGGACCGCATCGGCCGCGTCCAGCGGGTATCGACGCCCCTCCTCTCCGCGGATGAGGAGGTCCAGAGACCGGGAGAGAGAACCGCTCTGGACCCCCGCAACCGCGGAGAAAGGGATCAGGCGGCGGCCGCCGCCAGTTCGGGCCGCGACGAATGCGCCGGCATGATCGCGTCGGCATAATCGCTTTCATATTTGCCGATCAGCGCGCGGTCGTCATGGTTCCACGGATGGAAGCCCGGCATGAAATAGGAAAGCCAGGGGAAGAAGCTCTTGCGCAGCACCCCGGGGGTACCGAGCAGATACCACCAGATGCGCGCCGTAACGCGCCAGCCGGTCAGGCCGTCCTGCTTGAGCAGCGCCTTCATCCCCTTCACGCGCTTCGGCCAGAAGCGCGTCGTGACGAGCAGCATCATCAGCGATTTGGCGCGCCAGCGCTTGAAACGGCTCCAGTCTTTCGTCGCGTGGAGCCAGGTGTCATAGGCGACGCCCTTATGCTCGATCTCCTCGATCGCGTGCCATTTCCACAAGGCGGCCCATTCGGGCTCGGCCCCCACGTACATCTTGTCTTCGCGCAGCATCACCGCCGCCATCATCGCGGTATAATGTTCGAGCGCGATCGTCGCCATCAGGTTGACGATCTGCGGGCGCGTCTTGATCAGGTCGAGCACCTGGTTGACGTCGTCCTCGAGCTCGCTGAGGTCGTAACCCGCCTCCGCCGCCTTCTTGTTGAAGACGACATGTTCGCGGCTGTGAATCACTTCCTGCTGGGTGAAGGCGCGGATTTCGCGCGCCAGCTTGTCGGGAACGCCGTCGCGGTGCGCCTTCACCGCCTCGATGAACATCGCCTCGCCGCGCGGGAAAGTCACCGACAGCGCGGTGTGGAATGCCGACGCGATCGGGTCGCCGTTCAGCCACCAGCGGCCCTGTTTGTCGTCGCGGCCAAAGCGCATGTCGCGCGGCGTGATCGACAGGTCTGCAGGCGTTGGCGACTGGGAAAGGCTGGACATATGGCTCATACCGTCGAAAAGAGGAGATGGGCCAGCAATAGGGTTTACTTACATATATGTCAATAGTGAAGAAGCGCCTGAGTCCCGAAGAAAGCCGTTCGGCCGCGCTCGAAGCCGCGCGCCAGATATTGGTGGAAACGGGACCGGCGGCGGTGACCTTGAAGGCGGTCGCGGCGCGGATCGACCGCACCCACGCGAACCTGCTCCACCATTTCGGCAGCGCCGCGGGGCTGCAAAAGGCCCTTGCCGCCTATCAGGCCGAAACCGTGTGCGCGACGATCGGCCGGAAGATGGCCGAATCGGCGCCGGGCGAACGCAATGTGCGCGAGATCGTCGACCTCGCCTTCGACGCCTTTAACGAAGGCGGCGCGGGCGCGCTCGCGACATGGATGGCCGCGACGGGCAACGACGACGCGCTCGACCCGATCGTCGAGGCGATCCACCGGCTGATCGACGGCATGGCCCCCGATGCGCACGAAAAGCGCCTGATGCACGAAGATACGCTCGCATTGGTGCTGATGGCATTGGGCGACGCGCAACTCGGCGGACCGATGGCAGAGGCGCTCGACCTGCCGCGCGACACCTCGCGCGTGCTGGCGACCGAATTGATCACCGGGCGGATCGCGAAGTTCTGGGCCGAGCATGGCGGCAAGCCGCAGGGCTAGGGCTGGTAATTTTGTGCCCCCTACGCTAGGGGCCACGCCAATCCCTTCATTCCGTTCGCATCGAGCGAAGTCGAGATGCCCGTCGGCGTTGCGCCATTTTGATGGGTGTCTCGACTTCGCTCGACACGAACGGTAGCTTTTCCGCCCAAAGGCCGCACCATGCATTTCCTCGACCAAGCCAAGATCTTCATCAAATCCGGCGACGGCGGCCCCGGCGCCGTGTCGTTCCGGCGCGAGAAATATGTCGAATATGGCGGCCCCGACGGCGGCAACGGCGGCAAGGGCGGCGATATCGTGTTCGAAGCCGTCGCCGGCCTCAACACGCTGATCGACTTTCGCTACACCCAGCATTTCAAGGCGAAGCGCGGCACCCCCGGCGCGGGGCGCGACCGCACCGGTGCGGGCGGACCCGACCTCGTCATCCAGGTGCCGATCGGTACGCAGATCCTCGACGACGACGAGGATCGCAGCCTGCTCGCCGACCTGACGAAGGAAGGCGAGCGCCTCCATTTCCTGCGCGGCGGCGACGGCGGGCGCGGCAATGCGAGCTACAAGACCTCTACCAACCGCGCGCCGCGCCAGCATGGGCCGGGCTGGCCGGGCGAGGAAGCGTGGGTGTGGCTGCGCCTCAAGCTGCTCGCCGACGCGGGCCTCGTCGGCCTGCCCAACGCAGGCAAATCGACCTTCATCAACGCGGTGACCAATGCGCAGGCGAAGGTCGGCGCCTATGCCTTCACGACACTCCGCCCGCAGCTCGGCGTCGTCAGCCACAAGGGGCATGAGTTCGTCATCGCCGACATTCCCGGCCTCATTCAGGGCGCCGCCGAAGGCGCGGGCGTCGGCGACCGCTTCCTCGGGCATATCGAGCGCTGCCGCGTGCTGCTCCACCTCGTCGACGCGAATGACGAGGATGTCGCGACGAGCTATCGCATCGTCCGCGACGAACTCGAAGCCTATGGCGCCGACCTGGTCGACAAGCCGGTGATCGTCGCGCTGAACAAGACCGACACGCTCGACGACGAGCTGATCGCCGCGCTCTCGGCCGAACTTGAAGCCGAGAGCGGGCATCCGGTGATGGCGCTGTCGGGCGCGAGCGGCGCGGGCGTGCCCGCGGTGCTCGACAAATTGCTCGAGGCGATCGGCCACCCCGAACCCGGCGCGGATGACGGCGAAGAAGCGACCGGCTGGTCGCCGGTTTAGGAACAAAGCCCGCCGCAGGGGATTTCATGCGGAACAACAAGGAGTTCCGTATGACTGTCCGCCGCACCTTACTGACTATGGCCGTCCTCGCCGCGCCGCTCGTCTCGATCCCGGCGCAGGCGCAGGAAAGCGAGGGAAGCGAAAAGCGCACGCGCCTGATTCTCGGGCCGCAGCTCGCGCCGTCGTGGCCCGGCGCCGACAAGTTCAGCATCGGCCCCTATGTCGACCTTTCGCGCACGCGCGACAGCGAGTTCGCGTTCGAGGCACCCGATGAAAGCTTCGGGTCGCCGCTGCTCCGTTCGGGCAATTTCGCCTTCGGCCCCGCTTTCGGCTTCGTCGGCAAGCGCAAGGCGTCCGATATCGGCGCCGACCTGCCCAAGGTCGGCCTGTCGATCGAGGCCGGCGCCTTCGCACAGGTCCACCTGACCCCGGCGCTGCGCCTCCGCCTCGACGGCCGCAAGGGGTTGAGCGGTCACAAGGGCTGGACCGGCGAAATCAGCGCCGATTATGTCGCGCGCGAAGGCGACGACTGGCTTTTCTCGATCGGCCCGCGCGTGACGCTTGGCGACGCCAAATACACCCGCGCCTATTTCGGCGTAACGCCCGCCGCCGCGGCGACATCCGGCCTCCCCGCCTATGATCCCGGCGGCGGCGTCCAGTCGGTCGGCGTGACGGCGGGTTACCATCGGATGCTCGGCAAGAATTGGGGCATCGCGGTCTATGGCCGCTACGACCGGCTCGTCGGCGACGCGGCGGATTCACCCGTGACGCGCGAACTCGGATCGCGCAGCCAGCCATCGGGCGGGGTCGCGCTCAGCTACACTTTCGGCGGATCGCGTTGACGTAAGGATTGGCGCGGGCTTCGGCAGACGCTATCGGCGGCGGCATGAGCCTGTTTCCGCCCGCATCCTGCCCCCGTCTCATCGTCAAGATCGGCTCGGCGTTGCTCGTCGATCCGTCGGGCGCGGTGCGGCGCGACTGGCTGGTCGGGATCGCCGCCGATATTGCCGAGCGGACGCGCGCGGGCCAGCAGGTTGCGGTCGTCTCGTCGGGCGCGATCGCGCTCGGTGCGCGGCGGCTGGGCCTCGCGAAGGGCGGACGCGGGACGCTCGAAGATGCACAGGCGGCAGCGGCAACCGGCCAGATCGCGCTGTCGCAGGTCTGGGCCGAGGTGCTCGGCGCCGAGGGGCTGACCGCGGCGCAAATGCTCGTCACGCTCGACGACCTCGAACATCGCCGCCGCTATCTCAACGCCGCGGCGACGCTCGACCGGCTGCTGTCGCTCGGCGTCGTGCCGATCATCAACGAGAATGACAGCGTCGCAACCGAGGAAATCCGTTTTGGCGACAACGACCGGCTTGCGGCGCGCGTCGCGCAGGCGGCGGCGGCGGGCGGCGTGATCCTGCTGTCCGACATCGACGGCCTATACGACCGCAACCCCGCGCAGGAGGGCGCCGTCCATATCGCGCGCATCGAACGTATCGACGCGGGCATCGAGGCGATGGCCGATACCGGCTCGGCGTCGGGCATGGGATCGGGCGGCATGGTGTCAAAGATCGCGGCGGCGCGCATCGCCAATGCCGCGGGCGCGCATCTCGCGATCGCGTCGGGACGCATCGACCGGCCGCTGTCGACCGATGCGCGGCACAGCCTGTTCGCCGCCGACAGGGGCGCGAGCGCGCGCAAGGCCTGGCTCGCGGGTGGGCTGACCGCCAAGGGCCGGATCGAGATCGACGCGGGCGCGGCCAAGGCTCTGCACGGCGGCGCGAGCCTGCTCGCGGCCGGGGTGACCGCGGTCAGCGGCAGTTTCGCGCGCGGCGACATCCTCGACATCGCCGGCCCCGACGGGCGCGTCATCGCGCGCGGTCTCTCCGAATATCCCGGTGCCGACGCCGCGAACATCGTCGGCCTCGGCCGCGACGCGCAGGAAGCTGCGCTCGGCTACGCACCGCGCAGCGCGATGGTGCACCGCGACCATATGGTGCTGCTCTGACGCGCGTGCTCGCGATGACCGGCGCGACCGGCTTCGTGGGCGGCGCGACGATGCGCGATGCCGTCGCGGCGGGCTGGCACGTCCGCGCGCTTACCCGCCGTCCGCAGCCCGAGCGCAAAGGCGTGACGTGGATCGCGGGCGCGCTCGACGATACAGCCAGCCTCGCCGACATGGCGAAGGACGCCGACGTCGTCATGCACATCGCGGGCGTCGTCAATGTGCCGACCCGGGCGGCGTTCGAGGCGGGCAATGCGACCGCGACCGCGAACGTCGTCGATGCCGCGCGCGGCGCAGGTGTGACGCGCTTCGTCCATGTTTCGTCGCTCGCCGCGCGCGAGCCCGGCATCTCCAATTACGGCTGGTCCAAGGAACGCGCCGAGGCGGTGGTCATGGCAAGCGGGCTCGACTGGACGATCGTGCGGCCGCCCGCGGTGTTCGGTCCCGGCGATACCGAGATGCTCGACCTGTTCCGCATGGCGCGGCGCGGTATCGCGCTGGTTCCGAGCGGGCGCATGTCGGCGATTTATGTCGACGAACTCGCGCGGCTGCTCGTCACGCTCGCCGCCGACCGCGGCGTCAGCGTCGGCCAGATTTACGAACCCGACGACGGCAAGCCCACGGGCTGGTCGCATCGCGGCTTTGCCCGCGCCGTCGCACGCGCCGTCGGGCGCCAGCGCCTGTCGACGCTCGCAACCCCGGCGTTGCTGCTCAAGGCAGGCGGGCGGCTCGACAAGCTCGTCCGCCGCAGCCGCGCGAAGCTGACCCCCGACCGCGCGCGCTATATCGCGCACCCCGACTGGGTCGCGACCGAAGGAAAAGGCCCGCCTGCCGCCCTATGGCGCCCCGAACGCGACACCGACGACGCGCTCGCGGAGACGGTGCGCTGGTATCGCCGCGAAGGCTGGCTCTGACGTCGCCGGTACCGCGTCATCACCCGCCCGTCGAAGCGTGCATTGCCAAGGGCGAGCCGCGTCCCTAGGTTCGCGGGCATGACCGAAACGACCGCGAACACGCCCAACGATCCCGCCGGCCCCTGGGCCATCCCGGTGCGCCGCCCGCTGCCGGGCGACGACAAGCCGAAGTCGACGACCAGCTTTCCGCGCAAGGTCTGGCATTTGCTCGTCGGGATCAAGGATGCGCTCGCGCTGGTCTTCCTGCTGCTCTTCTTCGTGGCGCTGTTCGGCCTGCTCGCAGGACGCCCCAACGCGGGCCTGCCCGTCAGCCAGGGCGCACTGCTGATCGAACTCGACGGGATCGTCAGCGAACAGCCGTCGGAGGTCGATCCGTTCGCGGCCTTGTCGGGTGGTAACCAGCTCAAGGAAGTCCGCGTCCGCGACGTCGTCCACGCGCTCGAGGTTGCCGCCGACGACAAGCGCATCACCTCGGTCGTCCTCGACCTCGACCGCTTCCTCGGCGGCGGGCAGGTCTCGCTCGCCGAAATCGGCGCCGCGGTCGACAAGGTGCGCGCGAAGAAAAAGCCCGTGCTCGCCTTCGCCACCGCTTACACCACCGACAGCTACCAGGTCGCCTCGCACGCCAGCGAAATCTGGGCCGACAGCATCGGCGGCGTCGCGATCGCCGGCCCCGGTGGATCGCGCCTCTATTACAAGGGGCTTATGGACCGGCTCGGCGTCACCGCGCATATCTATCGCGTCGGCACCTTCAAGAGCGCGGTCGAGCCTTTCCTCCGGACCGACCAGTCGCCCGAAGCGAAAGAAGCCGACCTCGCCTACGCCAGCGTGCTCTGGGAAAACTGGCTGACCGACGTCAAGAAGGCGCGCCCCGCGGCGAAGCTCGACGCCTTCATCGCCGACACCGCGGGCGCGGTGCGCGCGGCGGGCAATGACCTGTCGAAGGCTTCTGTTGACGCTGGCCTCGTCGACAAGGTCGGCAGCCGCATGGCGTTCAACCGCCGCGTCGCCGAGATCAGCGGCACCGCCGACGACAGCAAGCCATGGGAATATAACGCGATCCCGCTCGAAAACTGGGTCGCCGCCAATCCGCCTTCGACGAAGGGCAGCACGATCGCGGTCGTCCCCGTCGTCGGCGAGATCGTCGACGGCGAGGCGCCGAGCGGGGTCGCCGGCGGCGAAACCATCGCGCAGCATATCCTCGACGCCGCGACCGACAGCAGCGTCAAGGCGATTGTCCTGCGCGTCGATTCGCCCGGCGGGTCGGTGCTCGCGTCCGAAGAAATCCGCCAGGCGCTGCTCGCCGCGAAGGCGAAGAAGTTGCCGATCGTCGTCTCGATGGCGAATGTCGCGGCCTCGGGCGGTTATTGGGTTTCGACCCCCGCCGACCGCATCTTTGCCGAGCCCGAGACGATCACCGGATCGATCGGCGTGTTCGGTATCCTGCCCAGCTTCGATCAGGCGCTCGCCAAGATCGGCGTCAACGCCGACGGCATCGCGACGACGCCGCTTTCGGGCCAGCCCGATGTGTTCGGCGGGGTGAACGACGAGTTCAACGCGCTGGCGCAAGCGAGCGTCGAGGACATTTATGGCCGCTTCACCGGCCTTGTCGCCAAGAGCCGCAAGCAGCCGATCGAGAAGGTCCGGACGATCGCCGAAGGGCGCGTGTGGGCCGGTGGCACCGCGCGCCAGATCGGCCTCGTCGATCAGTTCGGCGGCCTGCCCGACGCGATGAAGGCGGCCGCCGGGCTCGCCAAGGTCAAGGGCGACTTCCACGCCAAATATTTCGAGGACGAACCGAGCGAATTTTCGAAGATGCTCGCGAGCTGGTCGGGCGCCGAGGAAGAAACCGCGGCGCTCCCGCGCGGCTGGTTCGGGATCGCGGCGATGAACCGCCAGCTCACCGAACGCCGGCTGGTGCAGGACCTGACGATGCTGACGCAGGCGGGGTCGGTGCAGGCGTCGTGCCTCGACTGCCGCGCCTATCTCCCCGCCGTCCCGCGCCCCGGCAAGGCCGAAGCGAAGGGATTCTTTGCAACGATGGCGTTGTTGCTAAAGTAGTCCCCCTCCTGCTTGCGGGAGGGGAGAGTCAGGCCGCGACCGCAACCGCCTTTGCATGTTCGGCGATCGCGTCGGCCATCGTGTCGACGAGGGCCAGCGGCAGGTCATGCCCCATGCCGGGGATCGTCAGCAGCCGTGCGCCAGCGATATTCTCCGCCGTGTCGCGGCCGCCCGGCAGCGGCACGAGCGGATCATCCTCGCCGTGGATGACAAGCGTCGGCGCTTTGACCGATTTGAGCAGCGCCCGCCGGTCGCCATCGGCGATGATCGCTGCCATCTGGCGCGCGACACCCTGCGGATACCAGCCGCGCTCGAAATCGGCGCGCACACGGCGCTGGAGCCGGTCCTCCGCGGACGGGTAGCCGGGGCTGCCGATCACCCGCGCCGCGTTGACCGAATAGGCGATCAGCGCATCCTTGTCGCCGCTCATCGGCCGGTTCGCGAGCACCTGCATCGCTTCCTTCTTCGCGCGCGGCAGGCGGCGGTTTCCGCTGGTCGACATCACCGAGGTCAGCGACAGCACACGCTCGGGATAGCGCGCCGCGATATGCTGCGAAATCATGCCCCCCATCGACACGCCGACGACATGTGCGCGCGCGATGCCCAGATGGTCGAGAAGCGCGATGCCGTCGGCCGCCATGTCGGCGAGCGTGTAAGCGGGACGGACGGGTAGCCCGAGCATCGATTTGACGACCATCCATTTGACGTTCGGCACCCCCGCCGCATCGAAGCGCGTCGACAGGCCGACGTCGCGATTGTCGTAGCGGATCGTGCGAAAGCCGCGTTCGTTCAGCGCATCGACGAACTCGTCGGGCCACAAGGTCAATTGCCCGCCCAGCCCCATCACCAGCAGGATCACGGGTGCGTCCTTCGGCCCCTTGTCCTCATAAGTGATGTTGATGCCGTTCACCGTGGCCTGCTGTGTCTGCATGGTAATCCCTTGGCTGGAAAAGCGGATCAGCCCGCCGTGGCGGGTTTGTAATTTGCCGCGTTCGAGGTGAATTCGGCGCGGCCATAGCCGTCAAGCTGGCGCTCGATCCGGCGCACGAGGCGGCGGTCGGCGAGATGGCGGACGATGGGCAGGCGCGAGGCGATGCGGTACGCCGCCATCCGCCCCGCGATGCCGAGCATCGTCGCGCCATAGATCAGGTGGTCGCGGCGCTTCACCGGCACCCCGACGCTCGCCGCCCTTTCCTCGTCGCCGGCGAGGAAGGCCTTCACGAAGAACACGCGGCTCACCGAATGTTCGAGGCGGCGCTTGACCTGCCCCTTCGGCGACATGTCCTTCGACAGTTCGGCATCCATCGTCGCGCGCAGCAGCCCGCCGCAGACCTGATCGTCATATTCGTAGCGGAGCGTCGCGCTACGCGTGCGCCAGATACGGACGATCTCCTGCGGCGTGTCGGCGAGCAGATCCTCGGGCAGCCCAAGAAGATAGCAGCGATAGCGCGCGAGCTCGACGCGGCCACGTTCGAGCCGGGTGAAGGTCGTGCGGCCCTTCGCCAGCACCTCCTGCGACAGGAAATAGACCGGGATCAGCCCCGCGGGCATCTGGTCGAGCTGCGGAATCGGCATGCCATAGGTTTCGGTGTCCCACATGCCGGGACGCGACAGCACATTGACGCGCACCATCGAGTGCATCAGCCGCACCATCGCCGCCGCCTTGAACCCCGGGCCATAGCGGTCGAGCGCGCCGGGCAGCGCCGTGGTGGCAAAGAAGGTCGCGGTCTCCTTGACCCGCCGCGCCGCGGTCGCATGACCGAGCGTGCCGGTGAGCGCCATCGGCAGCGCCGAATATTTGTTGAGGAAGGTCGCGATGAACGCGCCGCGGATCAGGAAGGGCGACAGGTTCGCGGTGGCATTGCGTTCATAGGCGGCGCCCTCCTCGACCAGGTCCATATCCAGCCAGTCGGGCTTCTGTTCCATCTCGCGGATCAGCGCGCCGAGTTCGGGCGGCGCGCTTTCGACCGCTTCGATCCCCTTGTCGCACGCCTCGACCAGCATCGCGACGGTGCGCTGGAAGCCGAGCCCCGGCATCAGCGCCGCATAGGCATCACCCGTGCGGTCGCCGAGCATCGTATATTCGCGAATTCGCGCGAGCAGGTCGGGATCGTCGAGATAGGCCGATCGATCGATGCTACGGACGCGGCTGAGCTCGCTCACCGCTCCCGCCTCGGGCGCCCAGCGCTCGGGCGCCTTGTCGAAATCGAAACGGCCGAACAGCTCGGGCAAGGCGTCCGCCTGACCCCGCACCCGGCGTGCGATGGTGCTGACATCAGTGTTCATAATGCGAACCTGCCACAGATTCGCGATTTGGCAAGCCTGTCGCTTGTCCTAGGACCGATCGACATTCAGAAGATGACGAGCCGAAAATGGCGGTTTTCCGTGAACCGGAGCGCAGCGTGCGAATGGCACGTGAGCACCGGAAGCGCGGAAGGCCGTCGTTTGCAGGCCGTCAGGGCTGAATGTCGATCAGTCCTAGCCCTCGTGCCCGCGATAGGCGGGCAGCGCGAGCGACCAGCGGATCGCCGCGCCGCGCAGGATGAACCCCGCGACCGCACCCGTGACCGCCGCGACGGGCGTTCCGGCGCCGAGCCATTGCAGCAGCAGGAACAGCCCCGACGCGAGTGCCGCCGCGGTGACATAGACCTCGGGGCGCATGATGATCGACGGGACCCCGGCGAGGATATCGCGGATGGTGCCGCCGACGCAGCCTGTAATGACGCCCATCATCAGTGCGGGCACAGGCGGGACGCCCCACGCGAGCGCCTTGGCGGTGCCGAACACGGCATAGGCGGCAAGCCCGACCGCATCGGCCCACTCGAGCAATTGCCCCTGCCACCAGCGTTCGGGGGTGAGCCAGACGACGAGCGCGATCGCGATGCATACCGCCGCGATCGCCCCATCCTGCACCCAGAACACCGGCGCGCCGATGAGCAGGTCGCGCACGCTGCCGCCGCCGACGCCGGTGACCAGCGCAAAGAAGCTGGCGGTCACCAAAGTCTGGCGCAGCCGCACCGCCATCAACGCACCCGACAGCGCGAAGACGCCGATGCCGACAAGGTCGAGCAGGCGGACGATCAGCGCATTGTCGAAGTCGAACAAAGCCCGCGCCTATTTGGCGTCGGGGCGTACGCCGCCGACGATCGACAGGACGATCGCAGTCACGGCGTTGCGGATCGCGGGTTCGGCCTTCGGCGCGAAGAAGGGCGAATGATTGGTCGGCGCGGGTTCCCCCTTCGCCTTGAGGTCGGCGAGGACTGCCGGATCATAACCGCCGATACCGAAGAAGAGCGAGGGAACGCCCGCATCGACGAACTCGGAATAATCCTCGCTTCCCGACATCGGCGCCGCACTTGCCGGCGCGAAGACAAGGCCCTTGCCGAACACCGGCGTCAGCGCCGCGACCGCGGCATTGGCCATCGCCTCATCGTTGGTCAGGACGCCGGTGCCGCTGAGATAACGGATCGTCGGCTCGGGCGCCTTGCCCATCGCTGCCGCCGATTTCGCGACGCGCGCGGTCCCGTCCTGGAGCAGCTTGCGCACCTCGGGCGACTGCGAACGCAGATTGACCTTCACCTCGGCGCTGTCGGGGATGATGTTGGGCGCGCTGCCCGCATTGATCGCACCGATCGTCAGCACGCCGAAGGCGGCGGGATCCTTTTCGCGGCTGATCACCACCTGTGTGTCGGTGACGAAGCGCGCGGCGATCGGAATCGGGTCGATCGTCGCCGCAGGCATCGAGCCATGCCCGCCGCGGCCGTGGAAGGTGATCGAATAGCTGTCCGATGCCGACGACCCGGCGCCCGCCTTGATCGCGACCACCCCGGCCGGAAGGTTCGAGACATGCGCGGCGAAGCCGTAATCGGGCTTCGGGAAGCGCGTGAACAGCCCGTCATCGAGCATCGCGCGCGCGCCCACGAGCGGCTCCTCGGCGGGCTGGCCGATCAGTACGACGGTGCCCGACCAGCTGTCGCGCATCGCGGAGAGCGCCTGCGCGACGCCGACCAGATAGGCAACATGCGTGTCGTGGCCGCACGCGTGCATCACGGGCACATCCTTGCCCTCATAGGTCGCGCGCGCCTTGCTCGACCAGGCGAGCCCGGTCTTTTCCTCCATCGGGAGCGCGTCCATGTCCGCGCGTACCAGGATGGTCGGGCCTTCGCCGTTCTTGAGTATGCCGACGACGCCGGTGCCGCCGACCTTCTCGGTCACGGTAAACCCCGCCTTGCGCAGATGCTGCGCGAGGATACCCGCCGTGCGGACTTCCTGCATCCCGAGTTCGGGGTGCTGGTGGAGATCCTTGTAGAGCGCCTCGAGCGCCGGGTAATTTTTATCGAGCAACGCGGTCAGCCGCGCGTTCGCGGCATTGACGTCGGGCGTCGCCTGCGCGCCGGTCGCCATGAGGGAGAGAGCCAGCGAAGCCCCTGCCCGGAGCCAATGCTTCGCCATAATTCTCTCCCCCATTATGTTCGCGTCAGATGTGGATCGGTTTGCCCGTCACCGCCATCGCGGCTTCCTTGATCGCTTCGCTGTGCGTCGGATGCGCGTGGCAGGTATAGGCGATGTCTTCCGACGTGGCGCCGAATTCCATCGCCTGCGCGGCCTGCGCGATCATCGTGCCCGCGACGCTCGCAATGCACCACACACCGAGCACGCGGTCGCTCTTCGCATCGGCGATCACCTTCACGAAGCCGTCGGGTTCGTGGTTCGTCTTGGCGCGGCTGTTTGCCATCATCGGGAATTTGCCGACCTTGACCTCGCCCTTTTCCTTCGCCTGCTCTTCGGTCAGGCCGACACCGGCGATTTCGGGCCAAGTGTAGACGACCGACGGGATGACGTCGTGGTTCACGATGCCCGTCAGACCCGCAATATTCTCGGCGCAGGCGATGCCTTCGTCCTCGGCCTTGTGCGCGAGCATCGGACCGGGGATCACGTCACCGATCGCCCAGATGCCGGGGACCTGCGTCGAGAAATCATGATCGGTTTCGATCTGGCCGCGCTGGTTGACCGCGAGGCCGGCCTTGTCGAGGCCGAGGCCATCGGTGTTCGGACGGCGGCCGATCGACACGAGCACGACGTCGGCTTCGAGCGTTTCGGCGTCGCCGCCGGCGGCGGGTTCGAGCGTCAGCACAGCCTTCTTGCCCTTCACCTCGGCCTTGGTGACCTTGGTCTTGAGCTTGAATTCCATGCCCTGCTTCTTGAGGATCTTGTTCGCTTCCTTGCGGACGTCGCCGTCCATGCCGGGGAGGATCTGGTCGAGGAATTCGACGACGGTGACCTTCGCGCCAAGGCGGCGCCACACGCTGCCGAGTTCGAGCCCGATCACGCCGCCGCCAATGACGACCATGTGACCCGGAACCTTGGCAAGTTCGAGCGCGCCGGTCGAATCGACGATGATCTGCTTGTCGTTATCAACCTCGACGCCCGGAAGCGGGGTGACCGACGAGCCGGTCGCAATGATGATGTTCTTGGCGCGATAGGCCTTGCCCGCGACTTCGACCGTGTCTTTCGACGTGAACTGCGCATAGCCCTTCAGCCAGTCGATCTTGTTCTTCTTGAACAGGAATTCGATGCCGCCGGTCAGGCCCTTCACCGCATCCTTGCGCTGGCCGTGCATCGTGCCGAGGTCGAGTTCGGGCTTCACCTTGATGCCCATCGCCGCCATCGCGCCGCCCGCCGCCGCCTCGAAATATTCCGAAGCGTGGAGCATCGCCTTCGAGGGGATGCAGCCGACATTGAGGCAGGTGCCGCCCAGCGTCTCGCGCCCTTCGGCGCACGCGGTCTTCAGGCCGAGCTGCGCCGCGCGGATCGCCGCGACATAACCGCCGGGCCCCGAACCGATGACAAGGACGTCGTAGTCATAATCAGCCATGTTCAATCTACCTCAATTTCTGCCTGGCACCGTCAACGAGCGACTCCGCTCAAACGGGCAGCCCGGATTTCGCCGCGCATGACTTCATAACGGGTGCCGCCATTTCGGGCGACAGGCCGATCAGTTCAGATGCGCTATATTTCTTGATCAATTCGTCGGCCGCGCATTTGCAGACCTCGGCAGCGAGGCCGGCGGCCGCACCGCCACCCTCGGCCGCGGCGCGGCACGATTCGCCGAAACTCTCGACAAAGCTGGTCCTGAGTCCCTCCTCGAAACCCTTCGCCATGCGGCTTTCACCCTCGCCGCAGCCCGCGAGGGCGGCGGCGACGGCGAAGACCAGAATTGCGCGGAGGGGGAGGAGCGCCGTCATCGGATCAAAGATCGATCAGCAGGCGCGTCGGATCCTCGATCGCTTCCTTGATCGTCTTGAGGAAGGTCACCGCCTCGCGTCCGTCGATCAGGCGGTGGTCATAGCTCATCGCGAGATACATCATCGGGCGGATCACGATTTCGCCGTCACGGACGACCGGGCGATCCTCGATGCGGTGGAGGCCGAGCACCGCCGACTGCGGCGGGTTGATGATCGGGGTCGACATCAGGCCGCCGAACACGCCGCCGTTCGAGATGGTGAAGGTACCGCCGGTCATGTCGTCCATCGTCAGCGTGCCGTCCTTGGCACGCTTGCCGAGGTCGGCGATCGCCTTTTCGATGTCGGCGAACGAGAGGCTGTCCGCGTTGCGCACGACGGGAACGACAAGGCCGTTCGGCGCGCTGACCGCGACCGAGACGTCGAGATAATCGTGATAGACGATCTCGTCGCCGTCGATCCGCGCGTTCACTGCGGGAATGTCATGTGCGGCGAGCGCGACCGCCTTGGTGAAGAAGCTCATGAAGCCGAGGCGGACGCCATGCTTCTTCTCGAAGCTTTCGCGATATTTGTCGCGCGTCGCCATCACCGCCGACATGTCGACGTCGTTGAACGTCGTCAGCATCGCCGCCGTGTCCTGCGCCGCCTTCAGCCGCTTCGCGATCGTCTGGCGCATGCGCGTCATCTTGACGCGCTCCTCGCGGCGGCCCGGAGTACCGGTCGCGGCGGGTGCGGGTGCAGCGGCCGGAGCCGGGGCGGCCGCAGGCGCGGCGCTCGCGGCGGCGAGTACGTCTTCCTTGGTCAAGCGGCCGTCCTTGCCGCTGCCCTGGATCTTCGTCGGATCGACGCCATGCTCGAGCACGAGGCGGCGTACCGCAGGCGACATGGTGGTGACGGTGTCGACGCCATCGCTCGCGGGAGCAGCGGTCGCGGCGGGTGCCGGCGCGGCTGCTTCGGCCTTGGCAGCCGGAGCGGGTGCAGCGGCGGCGGGTGCCGGAGCAGCCGCCGCGCCGCCGGCCTCGACCGTCGCGATCGTCGCGCCGACGTTGACCGTGTCGCCGACCGCGGCGAGCTGCTGGCCCATCACGCCCGCGACGGGCGACGGCACTTCGACCGCGACCTTGTCGGTTTCGAGGCTCGCGATGGGCTCGTCGAGCGCGACGGCCTCACCCGGCTTTTTCAGCCATTCGCCGATCGTCGCTTCGGTAACGCTTTCGCCCAGCGTGGGGACTTTGACTTCGGTGCTCATAGGTGTAGTTCCTTGGGGCTTAAGCTCAGGCTTTGTTCTTGGCGCGGCGGATTTCGGCGCGAACCGAAAGTCCGAGCGCATCGGCGACGAGCGCCGACTGTTCGGTCTGGTGGCGGCTCATCAGGCCCGTCGCGGGCGAGGCCGCAGCAGCACGGCCCGCATAACGCGGGCGCATGCCCTTGTGGCCCGCATTGGTCAGCGCTTCCTCGATCAGTTCGTTGACGAAGAACCACGCGCCATTGTTGCGCGGCTCTTCCTGCGCCCACACCACCTCTTCGAGGTTCGGCATCCGCTTCAGACGAACCGCGAGCGGCTCACCCGGGAAGGGATAGATCTGCTCGACGCGGACGACCGTCGTGTCGGTCAGACCCGCCGCATCGCGCGCTTCCATCAAATCGTATCCGACCTTGCCCGAACAGAGCACGACACGCTTGACGTCCTTGTCGGCGGGCGGCGTACGGTCCGACATCAGGCGGCGGAAATGCGCGTCGCCGATGAAGTCCGAACGCTGCGAAACCGCCAGCTTGTGACGAAGCAGCGACTTCGGCGTCATGATGATGAGCGGCTTGCGGAACGGACGCAGCATCTGGCGGCGCAGGACGTGGAAATAGTTCGACGGGGTCGAAATATTGCACACCTGGATATTGTCGCCCGCACACAGCTGGAGGAAGCGTTCGAGACGCGCCGAGCTATGCTCGGGTCCCTGCCCTTCGTAACCGTGCGGGAGCAGCATCACGAGGCCGTTGGCACGCAGCCACTTGGCCTCGCCGCTCGCGATGAACTGGTCGATCATGATCTGCGCGCCGTTGGCGAAATCGCCGAACTGCGCCTCCCAAAGCACGAGGCTCTTCGGATCGGCCATCGCATAGCCATATTCGAAGCCGAGCACGCCATATTCGCTAAGAGGGCTGTCGAGCACCTCGAACCGGCCGTGCGGGACGGTGGTCAGCGGGATATATTTCGCCTCGCTCTTCTGGTCGACCCAGACCGCGTGGCGCTGACTGAAGGTGCCGCGTCCCGAATCCTGGCCCGACAGGCGAACCTGATAGCCCTCGCTGAGCAAGGTGCCGAACGCGAGGCTCTCGGCGGTCGCCCAGTCGAACACTTCGCCGTCGCTCTTGTCGGCGAACATCGCGCCCCGCGCGTCGATCACGCGGCGGAGCGTCTTGTGGACCTCGACGTCGGCGGGAATCGTCGTCAGCGTGCGGCCGATCGAATCGAACAATTTGTCCGAAACACCCGTCGCGATGTTGCGGCGCGCATTCTCGGGATCGGCGGGAGCGTGGAGCCCCGACCAGCGCCCGGCGAACCAGTCGGCCTTGTTGGGCTTGTAGCTTTTCGCCGATTCAAAGTCGGCTTCCAGCCGCGCGGTGAATTCGGCGCGGCGGGCGTCGGCCCATCCCGCGTCGATCACGCCTTCGGCTTCGAGCTTCGTCGCGCACAGCTGCGACACCGGCGGATGCTGGCGGATGCTGGCGTACATCAACGGCTGGGTGAACGAGGGTTCGTCGCCCTCGTTATGGCCGAAGCGGCGGTAGCACCACATGTCGATCACGACGTCGCGCTTGAACTGCTGGCGGAAATCGATCGCGAGCTTGCACGCAAAGGTCACCGCTTCCGGATCGTCGCCGTTGACATGCAGGATCGGCGCCATCACGCCCTTCGCGACGTCCGACGGATAGGGCGACGAGCGCGCGAACTGCGGGCTGGTCGTGAAGCCGATCTGGTTGTTGACGATGAAGTGGATGCAGCCGCCGGTGTTGTAACCGCGGATGCCCGAGAAGCCGAGGCATTCCCAGACGATGCCCTGCCCCGCGAACGCCGCGTCGCCGTGGATCAGCACGGGCAGCACCTGCTCATGCTTGGCGAGGTCGTCGCGCACGACCTGCTGGGCGCGGACCTTGCCGAGCACAACGGGATCGACCGCTTCGAGGTGCGACGGGTTGGGAACAAGCGACATATGCACCGACGCGCCGCCGAACTCGCGGTCGGTCGAGGTGCCGAGGTGATATTTGACGTCGCCCGAACCGCCGATGTCGTCGGGGTTCGCCGAGCCGCCGGCAAATTCGTGGAAGATGATCTTGTACGGCTTCGCCATGACGTTCGCGAGCATGTTGAGGCGCCCGCGGTGCGCCATGCCGTACACGATTTCACGCACGCCATACTGGCCGCCATATTTGATGATGGCCTCCATCGCGGGGATCATCGATTCGCCGCCGTCGAGACCGAAACGCTTCGTCCCGACATATTTGCGCGCGAGGAATTTCTCCCATTCCTCGGCCTCGATCACCTTGTTCAGGATGGCGCGTTTGCCCTCAACCGAAAATTCGATGATCTTGTCGGCGCCTTCCATCCGTTCCTGCAGGAACTGGCGCTCCTCGATGTCGGCGATGTGCATATATTCGAGGCCGACATTGCCGCAATAATTGGCGCGCAGGATCGCGACGATCTCGCGGATCGTCGCCTTTTCCAGCCCCAGCGTGCCCCCGATGAACACCGGGCGATCCTGATCGGCACCAACGAAGCCGTGGAATTCGGGCGTCAGGTCGGCGGGCAGTTCGCGCGTGCTGAGCCCGAGCGGATCGAGATTCGCGGCAAGATGACCGCGCACACGATAGGTGCGGATCAGCATCATCGCGCGGATCGAATCATCGGCGGCGCGCTCGACTTCGGCGCTCGACAGCGCGGCACCCGCCTTGGCGGCGGCAGCCTTCACCGCGACCTGCATCTGCTGCGGGTCGAGCGCGGCGGTCAGGTCGTCGCTGTCGATCTGGGGCCAGTTCTTCGGCGCCCAGCTCGGGCCGGCCTGCGGCTCGTCGATGTCGAAGCTTTGTCGTTCGAGGTTCATCTGCTTTTCCACGGGGAGGTAGGGGTGGGTTTTATATGGGGAGCGAAGGCCCGCCGGCAAAGGATGCCGGCGGACCATCCGGTCAGACGCGTTCCTTCAGCACTTCGGCGAGGGTCGAGCCGAGTTCCGACGGGCTCGCCGACACCTTGATGCCAGCGGCTTCCATCGCCGCGATCTTGCTTTCGGCGTCGCCCTTGCCGCCCGACACGATCGCACCGGCGTGACCCATGCGGCGACCCGGAGGGGCGGTGCGGCCCGCGATGAAGCCGGCCATCGGCTTTTTGCGGCCGCGCTTCGCTTCGTCGATCAGGAATTGCGCGGCCTGTTCCTCGGCGTCGCCGCCGATTTCGCCGATCATGATGATCGACTTGGTCGCTTCGTCGGCGAGGAAGAGTTCGAGCACGTCGATGAAATTGGTGCCGTTGACGGGATCGCCGCCGATGCCGACCGCGGTCGTCTGACCCAGGCCGACGTTCGTCGTCTGGAACACGGCTTCATAGGTGAGCGTGCCCGAACGCGAGACGACGCCGACGCTGCCCTTGGAAAAGATGCTGCCGGGCATGATGCCGATCTTGCATTCGCCGGGAGTCAGCACGCCGGGGCAGTTCGGGCCGATCAGGCGCGACTTCGAGCCCGAAAGCGCGCGCTTCACCTTGACCATGTCGAGCACCGGGATGCCTTCGGTGATCGCGACGATCAGCTCGATCTCGGCGTCGATCGCCTCGAGGATCGAGTCGGCGGCGAACGGCGGCGGCACATAGATGACCGACGCGGTCGCGCCGGTCGCGGCCTTGGCTTCTTCGACGGTGTTGAAGTTCGGCAGGCCGATATGCGTCGTACCGCCCTTGCCCGGCGTCACGCCGCCGACCATCTGCGTGCCATAGGCGAGCGCCTGTTCGGTGTGGAAGGTGCCGGTGGCACCGGTCATCCCTTGCGTGATGACCTTGGTATTCTTGTCGATGAGAATGGACATATTCTAATTCTCCTGGGGAGAGCCGGCCGGCCCGGCGCCAGCGCCGGGCACAGCCAAAAGGGATCAGGCGAGGCTGGGATCCAGCGCCTTGCACGCGTCGAGCAGTTCCTTGACCGCGTCGACCGAGACCTGCAGGCCAGCCTTGTCCTCGGCATCGAGTTCGATTTCGACGATCTTCTCGACGCCGCCGGCACCGATCAGCACCGGAACGCCGACATAGAGGCCGTCGAGACCGTACTGGCCGTCGACATAGGCGGCGCAGGGCAGGATGCGCTTCTGGTCACCCAGATAGGCTTCGGCCATCGCGATGCCCGATGCGGCAGGCGCATAGAAAGCCGAACCCGTACCGAGCAGCGCGACGATTTCACCGCCGCCGCCGCGGGTGCGCTTGACGATCGCGTCGATCTTGTCCTGCGACGACAGGCCCATCTTGACGAGGTCGGGGACGGGGATGCCGTTGACGGTCGAGTAACGCACGACGGGGACCATGGTGTCGCCATGACCGCCGAGCACGAAGGTGTTCACATCCTTCACCGACACGTCGAATTCATCGGCGATGAAGTGGCTGAAGCGCGCCGAGTCGAGCACGCCGGCCATACCGACGACCTTGTTGTGCGGGAGGCCCGAGAATTCGCGCAGCGCCCAGACCATGGCGTCGAGCGGGTTGGTGATGCAGATGACGAAAGCGTCGGGAGCGTTCGCCTTGATGCCTTCGCCGACGGCCTTCATGACCTTGAGGTTGATGCCGAGCAGGTCGTCGCGGCTCATGCCCGGCTTGCGGGCGACACCGGCGGTGACGATGATGACGTCGGCGCCCGCGATGTCCTTGTAATCGTTCGAGCCAGTGATCTTCGCGTCGAAGCCCGCGATCGGGCCGACCTGCGACAGGTCGAGCGCCTTGCCCTGCGGCACGCCCTCAACGACGTCGAACAGGACGACGTCGCCCAGTTCCTTCTGCGCGGCGAGCAGCGCCAGCGTTCCGCCGATATTCCCGGCTCCGATCAAAGCGATCTTCTTGCGTCCCATGGCGCGCGGCACTCCCTTCCTGGCAAGCCCGGCAATTGGTTCACAGACCGGCGGGAGCACGGGCTAAAGCTCCGCTCCGGTCCCAAGACTGGCGACGCCCCTACGCCGATTCCCTTAAGGAAACAACCGCCAAAAGGACGAAAAACCGGGTTTCTTTGCTAATAGTTCGCAATAACGATAAAGCCCCTCGCGAGACACTCTCGAGATGGGAATAGCCGCGCGATGTGACAAGCACGAAGCGATCGCGCGCGCCGTCTTCGCGGCAAATCCCGCAGCGGCGGGTTAACCCTCCCTTATCGCTGCGATGCTACGCGCGGATAGCATGACGCGGGCGATCATCAGCTTCGACACCGAATTGTCGGCCGGCCTCTATCAACGGGGCGCCGACGCGCGCGCCAATTTCGAAAGCTCGATCCTGGGCCGCTGCCGCGACGGCGATTTCGGTATCCACTTCCAGATGGACATGCTCGAGCGCCACGGGCTGACTGGCGTGTTCTTTATCGATCCGATGCCCGCGCTTGTCTATGGTCCCGAGGTGATCGACGCGATCGTCCGGCCCGTCGTCGCGCGCGGGCACGAGGTGCAGGTCCATATCCACACCGAGTGGCTCGCCTTCGCGCGCTTCAACCCGGTCGGGCGGCTCACCGGCCGCAACATCGGCGACTTCCCGCTGGCGGCACAGAAAAAGCTGATCGCGCTCGCGCGCGACATCCTCGTCGGCGCGGGTGCACCGAAACCGACCGCATTTCGCGCCGGCAATTTCGGCGCCAACGACGACACGCTGCGCGCGCTCTCCGCGCTCGGCTTCCGTTTCGACAGCAGCTTCAACGGCGCCTATCTCGGCCATGGCTGCGCCATATCGCTCGACGCGGGCAATCTGGGAATGCGCGGTCACCACGGCGTCGTCGAGGTCCCGGTCAGCGGACTGATGGACCGCGCGAGCCGTTTCCGCCCCGCGCAGCTTTGTGCAATGTCCGAAGAGGAGATGCGCGACGCGCTCGACCATAGCGCGGCGAGCGGCGCGATCCAGTTTTCGGCGTTCAGCCACAGTTTCGAATTATTGAGCCGCGACCGCGAAGTTCCGAACCGCCTCGCGATTTCGCGAATGGAGGCGCTGTGCCGCGCGGTCGCGGACGACGCGCGGGTGACGAGCGGCGGCTTTGCGACGCTGCCCGGACCGCCCGAACGCCCGGCGCGTATCGCCGTCGCCGCGCCCAAGCCGCTGCGCACGCTGCGGCGGACAATCGAACAGGCTATCGGTCATCTGGTGCACGAGGTGCGCTACGTCCGCGACCTCATTTCCGTCACGGTCAATTCGTCACGCTGGGGAAAGGTTCTGGGCGGGGTATTCCTCGCGATCGCCTAGGCGATCGCGCCTTCGGCAGGTCCGTGGCCTAGCGCCAGATAATCGTCCGACTGCATTTCGGCGAGGCGGCTCGCGGTACGCTCGAACTCGAACGCGCCGTCGCCCGCGACGTAAAGCTGGTCGGGCATCGCGGCCGCGCTCGCGAGCAGCTTGACCTTATATTCGTAAAGCGCGTCGATCAGCGTCACGAAGCGCGCGGCTTCGTTCCGGTTCTCCGGCCCCATGCGCGGGATGCCGACAATGATCACGGTGTGGAAATGGCGCGCCACCGCCAGATAGTCGGCCGCGCCGCGCGCTTCGCCGCACAATCGCTTGAACGAAAAGACCGCGACGCCCTTCAGCGCCTTCGGCACGTGCAGCATCCGCCCGCCGCCGACATCGAGTTCGAGGCTGGGGACATGCGCGCGGTCCTCGGGGGGATAGTCGGTGAGGCGGAAGAAGGCGGCCGACAGCGCCGCGCTCGCCGCATCGTCGGCGGGGACGAACCAGCGCGCGCCGTCGCCGAGCCGGTCGCGGCGATAATCGGTCGGGCCATTGAGGCTCATCACGTCGAGCCGTTCCTCGACGAGCGCGATGAAGGGCAGGAAATGTTCGCGGTTGAGCCCGTCCTTGTAGAGATCCTTCGGCGGGCGGTTCGAGGTCGCGACCATCGTCACCCCGCGGTCGATCAGCGCGGTGAACAGGCGCGAGAGGATCATCGCGTCGGCGCTGTTGTTCACCACCATCTCGTCGAACGCCAGGCAGCGCGTATTTTCGGCGAGCGCGTCGGCGACGAGCGGGATCGGATCGCCGCTCTCGCTCTTGCGCACCTCGCGCATCCGCGCATGGACGTCGAGCATGAAGGCGTGGAAATGGACGCGCTTTTTCCGCTGAATGGAGAGATGATCGTAGAAAAGATCCATCAACATCGACTTGCCCCGCCCGACCGCGCCCCAGAGGTAGACGCCGCGCAGCGCCGCGGGCTTGCGACCGGTCAGGCGCCACAGCAGGCTGCCGCGCGGCGGCACCGCCTCCAGCTCGGTCTGCAGCCGGTCCAGCCGCCCGGCGGCGGCGCGCTGTTCGGGATCGGGCTTGAGTTCGCCCGCCACGACGAGGGCGTCATAGGCCGCCAGAACAGTGATCACTTGCCGCTCGCCTTGCGGATCGTCCCGGCAAAGCTCAGCACGATATGGCTGTCGCCTTCGCCCTGAACGACGAGGCCGCGCAGGAAGATCAGGCGGCCGGTTTCGCGCACCAGTTCGACCACGGCATCGAGGGGTTCACCGACGCGGCCCGCGCCGACGAACTGCGTCGACAGGTCGAGCGTCACCGAATGACCGGCGTTGAGCGATCCGAACTGGTGCGACGCCGCGAACAGCGCGATGTCGACAAGCGCGAGCGTCACCGCGCCGTGAACATTGTCGCCGAGGTTGCTGTGTTTGCGTTCGGGGATCATGCGCACCCGCGCGCACGGACGGCCGTCGGGCGTCGGGGGTTCGGCGCGGACGGTCAGAGGTTCAATGAAGCTGTTGAAGCGCGTCGGGTCCTTGAGGTTCCAGCTGACCCAACCATCGTCCAGCGCCTCCGCGCTGAAATGGTCCCGCCGCTTCGGTTCCTCGATCCCGTCGTTCACACCTGCCGCTCGGCCTCGAGCTTCTTGATCTCGGCGATCGCGCGCGCGGGACTCAGGCCCTTGGGGCACGCGTTCGAGCAGTTCATGATCGTGTGGCAACGATAGAGGCGGAACGGATCCTCAAGCTCGTCGAGCCGTTCGCCGGTCATCTCGTCGCGGCTGTCGGCGAGCCAACGATATGCCTGGAGCAGGATCGCGGGGCCGAGGAATTTGTCGCTGTTCCACCAATAGCTCGGGCAGCTCGTCGAGCAGCAGGCGCACAGGATGCACTCGTAGAGGCCGTCGAGCTTCTCGCGCTCGGCGGGCGACTGGAGCCGCTCCTTGCCGCTCGGCGTCGTCGTCTTGGTCTTGAGCCAGGGTTCGATCGACGCATATTGCGCATAGAAATGGGTGAAGTCGGGGACGAGGTCCTTGATCACGTCCATCGCCGGCAGCGGGGTGATCGTGATGTCGCCCTTCAGATCCTCGATCGCGGTGGTGCAGGCGAGACCATTCTTGCCGTTCATGTTCATCGAACAGCTGCCGCAAATACCTTCGCGGCACGAGCGGCGGAAGGTCAGCGTCGAATCCTGTTCGCTCTTCATCTTGATGAGCGCGTCGAGCACCATCGGGCCGCATTTTTCGGTATCGATCTCGAACGTGTCGAAATGCGGGTTCTGGCCCTTGTCGGGATCGTAGCGATAGACCTTGAATTTCTTGACGGCGGTCGCGCCCTCGGCCTTGTGGACCTTGCCCGTCTTTTGCGGGCGGCTGTTCTTGGGCAGGACAAATTGAGCCATATCGCGGTCTTCCCTATGCAATCGCGCGCTGCCTAGACCCGATTGGCAGCGTCGACAAGAGGGTGAAGCGCGAAAGCCGCTGGCAGGCGCGCGGGCAAGGCGCTAGGGCGGCGATGATGAGCGAAAGCGCCGACCAGCCCGCCGTTACCAGCCGCAGCGTCGCGCGCGGGCTCGGCACCACCGTGCTGGCACGGCTGGGTGCGGTGGTCGAGATCGTCGCGCAGCCGCTCTATGTCCTGATGTTCGGCCTCGCCGGATACGGCCTCTATGCCGTGCTGTGGGCCGCAATCAACCTGCTCGAGAATATCTTCGATCTCGGCATGACCAGCGCAATGCAGCGTACCGTGCCGCAATCGGCGAGCGACGCCGACGCCGCAGCAGCGCTGCGCACCGCGATGCTGTTCGGCGTCGGACCATGCCTGGTTGTCGCGGCGCTGATCGCGATCTTTGCCGCCGAACTCGGCCCGCTGCTCAATGTCGCGGCGAAGGACCGCGACCTCGTCACCCCGGCGATCCGCATCTTCGTCTGGGCTCTCCCGCTGTGGGCATTTGTCGAGATCGCAACCTCAGCGCTGCGCGCGCGCATGGTGTTCGGCGCCGAAATCCGCCTCCGGATCGTGTGGGAACAGGTGATGCGGCTAGTGTTCGCCGGCCTGTTCTTCGCGGGCGGGCTTGGGCTCAAGGGGCTGTTCATTGCGCATCTCTGCTCGCTGGCGATCACCGCGGCGCTCAGCGTCCGCCTGCTCGCGCGGCACTACAGCCTTGCAGATATGTGGCGCGGCGCGCGGGCGAGCGACACGGCGCGCAACACCTTCTGGGCGGGGCTGTCGATCCTGCCGTCGAACATCATCGCACGCCTGTTCGGCGACGCGCCCGCGCTGATCCTCAACCTGTTGCTTCCGGGCGCCGCGGGCGCGGCGGCGGCGGGGCTGTTCACGATCGCGCGCAAGCTGTCGAGCGTCGTCCAGCTCGTCCGTATCGCCTTCTCCTATGTCATGGCGCCGCTCGCCGCCAGCGCCGAGCGGCAGGACCGGCGGCAGGTCGCCGACATCTATGCCTATGCGACGCGGTTGATATCGGCGATCGCGCTTCCGCTCGCGGCGGTGCTCGCGGCGGGCAGCAGCTCGTTGCTCAGCCTGTTCGGCGATCAGGCGCAGGGCGCACAGGCGGCGCTGATCGCCCTGCTCTTCGCCCGCGCGGCCGAAGCCGTGCTCGGGATTTCGGCGCCGGTGCTGCAGGTCGTCGCGGCATTCCGGCACCAGCTCACCGCCAGCATTTTCGGCGTCGCGGTCGCGCTCGGCACCGGCTGGCTGATCGTCGGGCACCTCGATCCGCTGACCGGGGTGACCCTCGCGACGGCGACCGGCCTCGTCGTCATGGCGGCGGTCCCGATGCTCCAGCTCGCGGTGACCGAAAAGCTCCAGCCGTTCGATGCGCAGTTTCCGGGCGTCGCGCTCCGCGGGCTCGTCGTCACGGCCGCCGCGGGCGCTGCCGCGCTGTTCGCGAGCCGCCTGCCCGACCCCGTCGCACTGCCGTTGATCGTCCTGATCGCCGCCGGATCGATCTGGCTCGCGCTCCGTTTCGCGCTCCCGCTCGCCGACCGCACCTCGCTGGGCAAGACCGGCCGCGCATTGCGGCTCTTCGAGCGCGAGGCGTTGTGACCCGCGGCGCCCCGCCCGCAGGTGTCGCGATCTACGATCTCGACCGCACCGTGCTTCGCAAGCCGACCTTCACGCTCTTCCTGCTATGGGCGGCGCGGCGCGAAGCACCGTGGCGGCTGATGCTGCTGCCCGCGCTCGCGGCGCTAATGATCGGTTATGCGCTGCGCCTCTATGGCCGCGACCGCTTCAAGCCCGCCGCCATCCGCCTGATGCTGGGCAGGCGCATCGCGCCGGCGCGTGCCAGCGCGCTCGCCGCCGACTTCGCGGCATGGCGTGTGCCGCGAGATGTCCCGCCGGGCGCCGCGGCGTGCATCGCGCGCGACCGCGCCGAAGGATACCGGTTGCTGATGGCGACCGCGGCGCCCGAGTTCTACGCGGGCGCGATCGCCGAGGCGCTCTGCTTCGACGCGATCGTTGCCTCGCGTCACCGGCGCGATGCCGACGGGAACTGGCTTCCGCAACTCGATGGACCCAATTGTTACGGCGCGGAAAAGGCGCGGCGCGTCGGCGAGTGGCTCGCCACCCATCCGGCAGACGGGGCAGCGCATATCCGCGCCTATTCGGACCATGCCAGCGACGCGCCGACCTTTGCGCTCGCCGACGAAGCGTGGCTGGTCGGGCGCGGGGACAAGTTCGTGCGGCGGGCCGCGAAGCACGGCTGGCGGGTTGCCGATTTCGAGGATGCCGCAGCGGGAAGGCTTCCCTGATGCGTACGCTGTTCCTGTTCATCGGCGAACCGCACCAGATTTTCCACGCGCTGCCGATCGCCGCCGAGATGGCGGCGGCCGGCGAGGAGGTCGAGGTCGCGGTCGCGAGCGGCGACCATCTGCGCATGGTCGAACAGGTCGCGCTCGCCTATCCGGGCTTTGCGCCGCGCATCACCTTGCTCGGCCAGCGCGGTCTCGCGCGCTGGCTGCGCGATTGGGGGCTGTTCCGCAATCCGCGGCTGCCGATGCTGTTCGGCGCTTTGCCTTTCCTGCGCGGCCTCGATGCGATCGTCGTCCCCGAACGGACGACGACCGCGATCCGGCATTTCCTGCCGCGCCGCACGCGGCTGGTCTTCACCCCGCACGGCGCGGGCGACCGCGCGATCATGCTCGACCCGCGCGACCGGCATTTCCATTTCGTGCTCGTCGCGGGCGAGAAAAGCGAACAGCGACTGCTCGGCGCGGGAACGATCCGGCCGGGCCACTATGCCGTGAACGGTTATGTGAAGCTCGACCTGATGCCGCGGCTGCAGGCGGCGCGCGAACCCCTTTTCGCGAACGACCGGCCGACCGTCCTTTACGCGCCGCACTTCCGGCGCGACCTGTCGTCGTGGGACCGCTTCGGGCGCGACCTGATCGCTTGGTTCGCCGCGCAGGATCACTATAATCTGGTCGTCGCGCCGCACGTCCGCCTGTTCGCCGAAGCGAGCGAGGCCGAGCGCGCGGCGGTCGAGCGGCTCGCCGTGCCCGGCAAGATCCTGATCGACCTCGGGTCGGACCGGCTGTTCGACATGAGCTATACCAGCGGCGCCGACATCTACATCGGCGACGTCAGCAGCCAGGTGTACGAGTTTCTCGCCACGCCGCGGCCGTGCCTGTTCCTCAACGCGCACCGCGTTCCTTGGCAGGGCGATCCCGATTATCTGTTCTGGACGCTGGGCGACGTCGTCGACGATCTCGCCGGCCTGCCGGCGGCGCTCGACGCGGCGCCGGCGCACCATGTGCGCTACGCCGGCGCCCAGCGCGAACGGCTCGCCGAATCGATCGGCGGCGACCCTGCCGGCGCCGCGCGGCGCGGCGCGGAGGCGATTTCGGCCTTTCTTGCAAAGGACGTCCCAGAGGATAAGAGCGGCGGATGACCGACGCAAACTTGCCCGCGCTGACGCCGATCGGCGAAAATCCGACCCCGATCTGGGGCATGACCAACACCGAACGGCTCCGCCGCCTCGCAAGCGCCGAGGGGTTGCCCGAAGCAGCGAGACCGTCGGGCGCGCATATCTACGCCAACCTCGCCTATGTCTTCGACCCCGTGTGGCTGCGCCATATCGTGCCGCTGCCGGGCACCGTCGTCATGAACGGCGACGAACTGGTGCTCGCCCACCTCGTTGGCGGAATGCGCCCCGAAGATATCGCGCAGCATCGCGGCACGCTGACGATCATCGACTATAAGGACAATCCGCAAATCTATAACCGCCAGCTCCGCAAGCTCGACTGCCCGTTCATCCAGCGGCTGACCCCCGAAACGCGACGCGCGATCGAGCGGAAAAGCTATTTCGGCGCCTACAAGGGCGTTACCGACGCGCTGACCAAATATCTCTGGCCCGAACTCGCGCTGTGGCTGACCCGGATCGCCGCGAGCATCGGAATGACGCCGAACATGGTGACCGCGATCGGGGCGACGCTGTGCGTCTATGCGACATATCTGTTCGCTTATGGCCATTATTGGGAAGGGATGCTCGCGGGCTTCATCTTCATGGTGCTCGACACCGTCGACGGAAAGCTTGCGCGCTGCACGATCACCTCGTCGAAATGGGGCAATGTCGCTGACCATGGTGTCGACCTGATCCACCCGCCCTTCTGGTGGTATTTCTGGGGCGTCGGGCTCAGCACATGGGGTCTCGCGTTGTCGACGCAGACTTTTGTCTGGGTCATGGCTGCGGTCGTCGCGGGCTATGTGCTCCAGCGCGTGATCGAGGGATTGTTCATCAAGGATTTCGGCATGGACATCCATGTCTGGGAGAAGTTCGACAGCCGGTTCCGCCTGATCACCGCGCGCCGCAACCCCAACATGGTCATCCTCTTCTTCGCGACGCTCGCCGGGCGCCCCGATATCGGCCTGATCCTGCTCGCATGGTGGACGATCATCTCGCTGGTCGTCCATGCGGTGCGGCTGGTGCAGGCCTATGCCGTCAAACGTTCGGGCCGCCCGATCACCAGCTGGATGGAAGAAGCATGAACGACACGATCGCAAAATTCGGCCATCCCGCGACGCTGATCGCCGAATATGAGCATTGGGTCGTGCTGCTCCGCCCCGCGCAGCCGACGCTCGGCGCGCTGGTTCTCGCGGCAAAATCGGACGCGACGGCGTTCGGCGACCTGCCCGCCGAAGCGCATGCCGAACTCAAGGTCGCGACCGCCGCGATCGAGGCGGCGCTCGGCCAAGCCGTCGACTATGCGAAGATCAACTATCTGATGCTGATGATGGTCGACCCGCACGTCCATTTCCACGTGCTGCCACGCTACGATGGCGAACGGTCGGGCGCGGGGCTGACAGTGGCCGACGCCGGCTGGCCGGGGCAGCCGGACCTCGGACATGCGGTGAAGCTGGGCGATGCAGAGGTCGCTGCGCTCACCGGCTGGCTCAAACCCTATTTCGCGTAGCGGCCTTCTTCGGCCCATTTCGCGGTCAGCGCGTCGGCGGCCTCGACGTCCTGCGGGAAGTCGACTTCCTGCCATTCGAGCCCTTCGATCGACACGGTGCCGACGCGGTTTCCCTTGGCGATGATGTCGATCGCGCGCAGATACCAGCGCTCGACCCCGTCGGGGGTGCGCATCATCTGGTCGACCTGGTTGCGGAAGATCGACGGGCCATCGCCGACGAAGGCGAGCATGCCGATCGACTCGGCATTGGTGTCGGGGGGCAATAGCCGCTTGCCGATATGATGCAGACGGCCTTCGGCGTCGCGGTTCACCTTCATATCGTCGTCGTCATAGTCGGCCTTGACGTCGACGGTGACGTTAATCGGCTCGTTCGCGCCTTCGATCAGCTTCGCGACGATCTCGTCCGAAATGATGGTGTCGCCGTTGAGGATGATGAAATCGCGGTCCATCTCCTCGCGCGCGATCCAGCAGGTGCCGAGATTGTCGGCGACCTGGAAGAAGGGATTGAACAGGGTGCGGATGCGCGCGCCGGTGTCGCGGTAGAGCTGCAGCGCATGATCCTCGACGCGTTCGGTACGAAAGCCCGTGACGACGACGATATCCTTGATCCCGTTCGCGACGAGCGCCGCGACCTGCCAGCTGATGAGGCTGCGGCCATTGAACTCGATCAGGCATTTGGGAATGTCGCGGGTCAGCGGCAGCAGGCGCGAGCCTTGCCCGGCCGACAGGATGATGGCTTTGTCGATGCTCATAGGGGTTGGCCTATAGCCGCTTCGCGCCGTGCGGCAAATATCGCGTCGATCAGTTCGATATCCGAAGGCTTGTCGGCGTCGATGCACGCCTCGGCCTCCGACATCGGCACGACCTTCGCCTTGAGGCCGAAGCGAAGCCCCGCGCGCGCCACCCCCTGCTGGATGGTGAAGAGGCGGAGCAGCGCGCCGAGCAGCAGCCAGGGGCCGAAGGCGGCGATGATCTTGAGCCCCTTCTTGCGGTCGCGCTCGATGCGCCCCCAGAAATCGAGCAGCGGCAGCACGCGTCGGCCGCGCAGCCGGAACATGTTCGCCCCCGACCACCAGCCGCCGCGGAATTTGAGCCATGTCCGCTGCGACTGCGGATAGCGCGCGAGCAGCACATCGCGCTCGACCATCGCGACCGCGACATCGCTATCCTCCGCGCCGCCAAGAAACTCGGCGATCATCGTCGGCGTCAACAGCACATGATCGGCAGTCGTAACGAGCAGCGGATCGTCGCACGGCGGCAGCGCGGCAGCGAGCGAGCTGCTGATCCCCTGCCCCGAATCGATGAAATGCAGGTTGGCAAAGCCCGCGAGCCCCGGTTCGGCCGCGAGTTCGCCGCTGTTCTGTGCGAGGATCGTGATTGCACCGACTTCGGGTGAGGCGCGCAGCGCCTTCACGACGTGGACGAGCATCGCCTGCCCCGCGATCGGCAGCAGCGCCTTGGTCGGCACGCCGCTCCCGGTCAGCAAGGGGTCGGGCCCCGGACGGCTGCCCGCAAGTATGATCGCCGGGATCGGCGCGCTCATTGTGCCGCGCCCGATGCGGGGGCAATGCGGCGGCCGGTTACGCCGCGGAGGAAGTCGGTCGCTTCTTCGAGCACCGGCCCCTTGTTCTGGAACGGCGCGGCAAACGCCATCACGATGCCGGTATGCCCCATGCCCGGATAGATGCGCAGCGTCACCGGGCCGCCCGCCTTCTCGATCGCGGCGGCGAGGTTCTGGCTGTTACGCGGGCGCACCGTGTCGTCCTCGTCGCCCGTTGCAAGCCACAGCGGCGGCGCGTCGCCGCGTGCGAAGTGAATCGGCTGCGTCTTTTCGATCGGCTTGACCTTGCCCATCGCCTTGTCGCCGCGGCCACCCTTTTCGAGCGGCAGGAAATCATAGGGGCCGGCAAGCCCAGCAACGCCGCGGATGATCGACGGATCGCTCTTCGCCGCGCGCAGCCATTGCGGGTCGAGCGCGAGCATCGCGGCATTATAGGCGCCCGCCGAATGGCCCATCAGCGCGATCCGGTCGGGATCGCCGCCGAGCTTGGCGATATGTTCGTGCGTCCATGCGACCGCCGCCGCGCTGTCTTCGATAAAGTCGGGCCAATGCGCCTTAGGTACGAGGCGATAGTCGGGGATCACCACGACAAAGCCCTGCCGCGCGAGCGCGCGTCCGGCGAAGCCGTAACTGCCCCGCTCGCCGCTGTCCCAGCCGCCGCCATAAAAGAAGACGACGACCGGCAACCGGTCGCCCTCTTTGAGACTATCGGGTACCCAAATGTCGAGCGACTGGCGCGGCCCGTTGCCATAGGGCTGGTCGCCAATCAGCAGCCGCGCCCCGTCGCCCTGCCCGAGCAGCCGGTCGGCCATGTTGAGCGACTTGGCGCCGCCCGCGACGATCATCTTCGCTCCGCCGCCGAAGAGCAGCACGAGCAGGATCACCACGAAAAGGAATTTGATCAACCGTCGTCCTTTGGAAACCGGCCCCGTCATCATCCGCGCCCTACAGGGCGGCGGCGCGGCGAACAAGCGACAGCGCGACAAGCTTCGCGACCTTTTCCGCGTTCGCGCGTAGGACAGGGCAATGACCAATCCCTTCTCCCGCCCCGCCCTTGTCTGCAACAGCCAGAGCGGCAGTCATGACGACGCCGTCCTCGCCGCGATCGCGGAAAGCTGCCGCGCGGCAGGAACGCCGCTCGTCGCCATCTTCGCGCTGCCCGACGACGATATTCCCGACGCGGCCGAGCTGGACCGGCAAGGCATCGACCTGCTGCTCGTGTGGACGGGCGACGGGACGATCAATGCCGCAGCGCGCGGTGCGGCGGGCTGGGACGGGGCGATCCTGCCGCTGCCCGGCGGGACGCTCAACCTGCTGTCGAAGGCTCTGCACGGCGACCGCACGGCACCTGAGATTCTGGCCGACGCGCTTCAAGGCACGGGGCGGCGCGGTTCGATCCCGACGATCCGGTCGGATGGCGGGGACGCGTTCATCACCGTCGTCGCGGGGCCGGCAACGCGCTGGGCCGAGGTGCGCGAAACGATGCGGCAGGACGGATTGATCGAGGCGAGCCGCGCGGCACCCGATGCGCTCGATGCGATGACCAACGCGCCGGGGGTCAGGGTCGCCGGGCATGAAGCGGCCTATCCTGCGGTTATCCTCACCCCCACGCCCAAGGGCATCCGCGCCGACGGAATATTGACCGGGGGGACAGGCGACGTATTGCGCCACGGCCTTGCGTGGCTCGGCGGCGATTTCCGCGACGGGCCGAGCGAAGAAATTGCGACCGACGCGACGGTCACCCTCGAAAGCGAGGCGCCGATCAGCCTTGAATATGATGGCGAGCTGGATGAGGTCACTTCGCCTGCCCGCTTCGATCTGGGCGCGAGCGCGGTGGATTTTCTGGCGACGGCATGACGCGGCTCTTCCACATCAGCGACCTCCATTTCGGACTCGAGGACCCGGCCGCGCTTGACTGGTTCCGCGAATGCGTGCGCCGCGAACAGCCCGACGCGGTGCTGATCACCGGCGACCTGACGATGCGCGCGCGCAGCCATGAATTCGCCGCGGCGTGCGACTGGATCGGCGCGCTCGACGTGCCGGTAACGGTCGAGGTCGGCAACCACGACCTGCCCTATTTCAACCCGATCGAGCGCTTCTTCTGGCCCTATCGCCGAATTCGCGGAATCGAGCGCCTCGTCGAACGCGAACTCGACCTGCCCGGCGTCGCGGTCGTGCCGCTGAAGACGACGGCGCGCGCGCAATGGCGGTTCGACTGGTCGAAAGGCTGGGTGACGCCCAAGGCGCTCGGCAAGACGCTCGCTGCGATCGATGCGCTGCCACGCGGCACGACCATATTGGTCACCGCGCATCATCCGCTGGTCGAAGCGGGCACGAGGGGACGCGCGCTGACCCGCGGCGGCGAGCGCGCACTGACCGCGCTGGCGAAGCGCGGCGTCGCCGCGGTGCTCACCGGCCACGTCCATGATGCCTTCGACTTGGCGAAGGATACCGGGGCCGGTCCTATCCGCATGATCGGCGCGGGCACGTTGTCGCAGCGCATCCGGTCGACACCGCCGAGCTTCAACGAACTGCGCATCGACAGAGCCGCGATTGCGGTGCGGGTGCGCAACGTCGAAGCGGTTCCGACCCCCGATATGCAGATCCCGGCTATCCCGCCCGACGCGTTGCCGCCGCGCGAACCGGGCGAGCCCGTCGCGCCCATCCAGGCGGTGCCGCCGATCGATCCCCCCGTCCATTGACGCGGCGCCTTATCCCGTTACGTTGCAAGAAAAAACCAAATGGGATGAGAGACGATGCTGACCAAGGGCGACGATTTCCCGCTGCACCAGAGCGCCGAGCCGATCGCGTTCGCGGGCACCGACCGCAATTTCTACGACCGTTATTTCTTCAATGGCACCTCGCCCGACGGGTCGGTCTTTTTCGCCGCGGCGATGGGCTTCTACCCGCAGCTCGGCATCGTTGATGCGGCCTTTTGCGTGCTGGTCGACGGCGTGCAGCATAATCTGCGCGCGAGCCGCCGCTCGGGCGGCGAGCGGCTCGACCTGTCGGTGGGGCCGATCACCATCTCGATCGACGCGCCGCTCGAAACGCTGACACTCCGCATCGCCGTGAACGACGGCCCGCTCGCGGCCGAGCTGCGTTTCACCGCGCGCCATTTCCCGATCGAGGAACCGCGCTTCACCCGCCGCAACGGCACGCGCCTGTTCATGGACTATACGCGCATGACGCAGAACGGCCATTGGTCGGGCTGGCTGTCGGTCGATGGCCGGCGCGTCGAGGTCGGGACCGGCTGGGCGGGAACGCGCGACCGGAGCTGGGGCATCCGTCCGGTCGGCGCCGCCGAACCGCAACCGCCGCCAGAGGGCAATTTCAGCCAGTTCTTCTGGCTGTGGACGCCGTGCAATTTCGCCGACCGTTCGTTGTTCTTTCACAGCAACGACGATGGCGAGGGAACGCCGTGGAACCGCCGCGCGGTCCTGGTCGGTACCAATGGCGGCGAACGCCATTTTGCCGATCCTGCTTTTGCCGCCGAATGGCATCCGGGAACGCGGCGCCTGTCGAAGCTGACCGCCGACTTCGATCGCAGCACGCGGCTCACGCTGACCCCGGCCGGACCCGTGTTCGCGATGAGCGGACTCGGTTATACGCATCCCGTCTGGGGGCATGGCTTCGATCACGGCGATCTTGAGGTTGCGCACGACAGCCTATCCGAAGCCGAACGGGCATGGGGCAATCCGCTCGCAATGCACGTGCAGGCGCTCGTTCGTGCCGAACTGGTCGACGGCGACCAAAACGAAAGCGGCGTCGGTGTGCTCGAACAATTGTTCGTCGGGCCGCACGCACCGACCGGCCTCGCCGGCCTGCTGGATCCCGCCGCATGAGTTTCCCGACCTCGCCCGAGGCGATCGAGGCGAAGTGGCTCGGCGCCGTGCTCGGGCAGTCCGGAAAGCTGAGGGGGTTCAGCTCGGCCAAGGTCGGAACGGGGCAGATGTGCGACAGCTATCGCCTGACGCTCGACTGGGCCGATGGCGTCGAGGCACCGCCGACGGTCATCGCCAAATGCCCGAGCCACGACGAGGCGAGCCGCAATATCGCGAAGCTGACGGGCACCTATGTCAAGGAAGTCAGCTGGTATCGCGAACTCGCCGCCGAAAGCGGGGTTGCAGCGCCGACCTGCCACTTCGCCGATATTGCGGCGGACGATGTCGATTTCGTCCTTATCCTGTCGGACCTCGCGCCCGCGCGAGCCGGCGACCAGCTCGCCGGGCTGGGCCTCGCCGCGCTCGTTCCGTGCATCGACGCCGCTGCCCGGCTCCATGCCCATCTGTGGAACGACGCCCGGCTCGCCGATTTCGCATGGCTGTCGCGCGATAATGGCGATCTGATCCGCACACTCTTTCCGCAACTCTATCTCGGTTTTCGCGAACGCTATGCGACGCGGCTGGCGCCCGAGGTGCTCGATCTCGGCGCCGGGCTCGTCGACAAGCTGGACGCCTATCTGGCGCGCGAACCCTCGGCGCGGACGATCGTCCATGGCGACCTCAGGATCGACAATATCCTCTTCGCGCCCGGCGGCGAGGCCTGCTGGCTCGTCGACTGGCAGACGCTGGGACGCGGCAGCGGCGCCGCCGACCTGGCCTATCTCGTCGGCACCAGCATCGCCGACCCGTTCGAGCGTGCCGCCGCCGACCGGCCGGCGTTCGACCATTGGATCGCGGCGCTGGCTGCGGCAGGCGTTGCGCCCGATGCTGAGGCGCTGTGGACCGACTATCGCGTCGGCGCGCTCAGCGGCTATTTCATGGCGGTCTTCGCATCGATGAGCGTCGAACGTACGACACGCGGTGACGAGATGTTTGCGGTGATGGCCGAACGCCCGGCGCGCCAAGCGCTGGCGCTGGGAAGCCTCGACCTGTTTTAGCCGAGCCGGTGCGGGGTCGGATCGCCGAGTTCGCCGACAAGCTGGCGGTAAGCCTCTGCACGGCATCTGGCATAGTGAAGAGCCAGGTCTTCGCGCGATATCGGCAGGTCGTTCGCGAGCGCGTCGAGGATGGCCGGGTCGTCGTGCAGCGCGATTTCGCGGCCGAGCATACCCGGGTCGATATCGAGGATCGCGGCGAGCAGGCGGAAGCTCCGCGCACGCTGGCGAAACTCGAAATCCATCAGCCGCGCCGAATCCTTTTCCTCCTTGGCGAGGAGGGCCCTGCGGAGGTCGAATGCCATGCCCGCAATCTACGCCGCGTGATATGTTTCTTCAACGCGCAAAGAAAAAGGGCGGCCCGTTGCCGGACCGCCCTTCCCTCTCCACCCGTCGGTGGAAAAGCTCTTAGCGCTTCGAGAACTGGAAGCTGCGGCGGGCCTTGGCTTTGCCGTACTTCTTACGCTCGACCGCGCGGCTGTCACGGGTCAGGAAGCCTGCCGCCTTGACCGGGCTGCGCAGCGCCGGTTCGAAGCGGGTCAGCGCCTGTGCGATGCCGTGCAGGACCGCACCGGCCTGGCCCGAAAGGCCACCGCCCTTGACGGTTGCGATCACGTCATACTGGCCAACGCGCTCGGTCAGGCCGAAGGGCTGGTTGATGACGAGACGCAGCGTCGGACGTGCGAAGTAAACTTCCTGGTCACGGCCATTGACGGTGATCTTGCCCGTGCCGGGCTTGACCCACACGCGCGCAACGGCGTCCTTGCGGCGGCCGGTCGCATAAGCGCGGCCCTGCTTGTCGACCTGCTTTTCGCGAAGCGGAGCGGTCGGAGCTGCCGGAGCAACGGTGCCTTCGACGGCGCCGGCGAGATCCTTGAGATCGGTCATGGTCTGTTCGTCAGCCATTATGCACCCACCTTGTTCTTGCGGTTCATCGACGCGACGTCGATCACTTCGGGGCTCTGCCCTTCATGCGGATGTTCGGTGCCGGCGAAGATGCGCAGGTTGCGCATCTGCTGGCGGCCGAGCGGGCCGCGCGGGATCATGCGTTCGACAGCCTTTTCGAGCACGCGCTCGGGGAAACGGCCTTCGAGGATCTTCGCGGGGCTCGTTTCCTTGATGCCGCCGGCATAGCCGGTGTGCTTGTAGTAACGCTTGTCCTGCAGCTTCTTGCCGGTGAACGCCACCTTCTCGGCGTTGATGACGATGACATTGTCACCGCAATCGACGTGCGGGGTGAACGACGGCTTGTGCTTGCCGCGCAGGATGTTGGCGATGATCGATGCCACGCGGCCCACAACGAGACCCTCGGCGTCGATCAGCACCCATTTCTTTTCGACCGTTGCGGCATTGGCCGACTGGGTCGTCTTGGTCAGCGCCTTCATGGCACGCTCCTTGACAGAGATGGACTAGGACGAACGGCGATGCCGCCGCCCGAAACAAACCGCGCCGCCCGAATCCCGAAGGAACGCAGCGGCGCTTCGGAGCGGGCCAATGGCGCCCGATGAGCGGAAAGTCAAGCACAGAGCGGCTTTGCTGACGGGTATCATGATACCATTGCCGCTATCGGACAGGTTCGAGCGCGCGCACCCTTTCCTCGACGAGCGTCCGTCCGCCGCCCGGCTCGATCACCCAGCTCTGCCGTCGCTCGCGCATCACGAGCCCCGTGGCGGTGTCGATGGTCCACAGATTGTCGATCGCCAGCGGTTGCTCTGCGCCGCCGACGGGGGCCGCAGCCTGCTCGACTCTCGCGATGGTCTGCAACGCGCCGTCGTGCGTGATCGACACGCTCGCCCCGTCGGCGGGTGCCCGCGCGGGAATGGCGTGGTTTGCAGGCGCGATCAGCGCGCGGATGTCGGCGGTCGCAATCCGGTCGCGCTCGGCGGCGGGGAGCGCGGCGATCAGTTCGGCCAGCCGCCGCGCCTCAGGCCGTCCGGCCTCGGCACCCGTCGTCTCGATCCGCGCGGTCACCCGCGCCCATGTCTGTTCGGGATCGACCAAGTCGATCCGGCTGCCGTCGGGCGCGACAAGATACGCCATCGCTTCACCGACGAGCGGCTGGAGCATCATGGTAAGCGCGCGCGTGACCTCGGGCCGGGCATCCGAATCGATACGCTGCAGCAGCGCCTCGAGCCGATAGCCACGGCCGACTTGCTGCCATTCGAGCGCATAGACGAGCGCGAAATTGATCAGCGCGCCGTCGCGGCCGATGCGGCGAGTCGTGACGCGATAGGTCATCGGCACGCCGATCGGCGGAGCAAAGCGGACCTGCGCGGGCGCGGTGGCCGCGGCATCGCCGGGCAAGGCCGCCGGCAGGGGCTGGGCCAGCAGCAGCAGCGCGCCGCCGAGACTGCCCGCCAGCGTCATGCGGCGCGACGGCCCAGTCGGTGCAGCGCCGCCGCCGCGATGGCAACAAGGATCGCACCCACAACCTGGTGCATCACCGCGACCCACATCGAAACGCCCGACACGACGGTCCAGATGCCTAGCAGCATCTGTGCCGCGACGACCGCGACGAGCAGCCGCGCCTCGATGCGAGCGCCGCGCCGCGACAGGCTGCGCGCGAGGAGGAGTAGCGCGATCGCGGCAACCCACGACCACCAGCGATGGAGGAAATGGATGAGGAATGGATCGTTGGTCAGCGCCAGCCAGGCGCCGCCCGCCCAATCGATCCCTTCGGGCACGAAATGATCGTTCATCAGCGGCCATGTGCTCGCGACATAGCCCGCGTTGAGCCCCGCGACCCACGCGCCGAGCAGCAGCTGGACGAACAGGATCAGGATGACGCTGATCGCGGCGCCGGTCAGCCGCGCCGGCCGCGCGCCCCGATCCTGTGCCAGCGCGCCGAGATCGCGCGCGGTCCAGACGAGTCCCGCAAGCAGGAATAGCGCGGTCAGCAAGTGCGTCGCGAGACGGAAATGGCTGACGTCGACACGATATTCGAGCCCCGAGGCGACCATCCACCAGCCGATCGCGCCCTGCAGCCCGACGAGCGCGGCAAGCGCAGTGAGCCGCCAGCCATAGCCCGCGGGGATCGCGCGGCGCCAGGCGTACCAGATCAGCGGAACGAGGAGCGCCATGCCGACCAGACGGCCGAGGATGCGATGCAGCCATTCCCAGAAAAAGATCGCCTTGAACCCGGCGAGCGTCATGCCGAGGTTGATCTCCTTATATTCGGGGATCTGCTTGTATTTCTCGAACTCCGCGATCCACCCGGCCTCGGTCATCGGCGGGAGGACCCCCGAAACAGGGCGCCATTCGGTGATCGAAAGTCCCGATTCGGTGAGGCGGGTGATCCCGCCGACCCCGACCACGATAATCACGAGCAGCGCGACAGCCCACAGCCACCGCGCAAGCGCTGCGGGCCGGGGGGTGCGGGCGGCGGGCGAAGGCAAGGCCGAGGCGTTCGTCATCGCCGCCCTATCGGCGCTTGCCCGAAGATAGGCAAGGGTAGGAAACCGCTGATCCGGGGAAATTCATGGCCCCGACAGCGCGGCATTGATAAGCGGTGTCGATGTTACGTCCCTTTCGCTTCCTGCCCTTCGCCTTGTCGCTCGCGCTGTCGCCGGCGCCCGCGACAGCAGGCGACGCACGCACTGACTATTACTCCGCCCTCGCCGATCAGGAGACGCGCCTCGCCACCGTCGGCTATCGACTGACCACGGCGAACGCACGCTGGTGCGACGTCGTCACCCCGCAGCCCGGATGGATCCTTGGCGACTTGCGCCAGTTCGAGGCGAGCGACCGCGCGGCTGCTAGCAACATCTATCGGTCCGGCGACGGCGCATTCGTCGCAGCCGTCGCGCCCGGCTCGCCGGCCGACCGCGCCGGCCTGACCCGCGGCACCCGGATCGCGGCCATAGAAGGCGATGCGATCGCGCCAGCGGATAGCGGGCCGACGATCCGGATGGATACGGCGATAGTGAAGCTCTACACGATCGATCCGACCGCCCCCTGGACGGTCACCGACGACGCCGGGCGCGTTTACCGGATGCCCCCCGCATCGGGCTGCGCGAGCGCCTTTCGCGTCGAGCTTGGCGGGGCACAGGCGGCCGCGAACGGGATATTGGTGCGGATCACGCTGAAGCTTGCCCGGTCGATCGCCGCCGACGACGAACTCGCGGCCGTCGTCGCGCACGAACTTGCGCATAATATCCTTCGCCATCGCGACCGGCTGGGCGCCGACCGTTCGGCTGCGCGTGTCCGCCGGACGGAGTTCGAAGCCGACCGGCTCGCGGTCTGGCTGATGGCCGATGCCGGCTATGACCCCGCCGCCGCCATCCGGTTCTGGAACCGGCACAAGCGTCCGCTCGTCCGTGCGGCGTCGCATCCGCCGCGCAGCGAACGCATTGCCGCGATCGAATCCGAAATCGCAGCGATGCAAGCGGCACGCGCCGGCGATGCTGCGGCAAGGCCGCCGCTGATCGACGCGCCTCCGCCCTTGGAATGAGGTGCGGCGTATCCTATTTCCGGAGTATTCCATCCCTCCAACAAGGACGACGCCATGACCCGTGAGACTGCGATTTTCGCCGGAGGCTGTTTCTGGTGCACCGAGGCCGTGTTCCAGTCGCTCGGCGGCGTCGAAGGCGTCGAGAGCGGTTATATCGGCGGCACCGTTCCCGATCCGACATACAAGCAAGTTTGTGGGGGCGACACCGGGCATGCCGAAGCGATCCGCATCACCTTCGATCCTGCGGTCATTTCCTACGCCGACCTGCTCGACGTTTTCTTCGCGACGCACGATCCGACGCAGCTCAACCGGCAGGGGAACGACATCGGTACCCAGTATCGCAGCGCGATCTTCCCGCTCGACGCCGCACAGGCCGACGCCGCACGCGCCGGGATTGAGCGTGCCGCGCCCGACTGGCCCGCGCCGATCGTCACGACGATCGAGAGCGCGTCGGACTGGTACCCCGCCGAGGATTATCATCAGGCCTATTGGGAGGGCGAAGGCCAGCGCAATCCCTATTGCATGGCGGTCATCCCGCCGAAACTGGCCAAATTGCGCAAGGGCTTCAGCGACCGCCTCCGCACCGCCTAGCATAGCATAGCATATGGCGTGACGATCTTGTTGCCATAGGGCTGCATGACGTCACTTTTCATTGACTTTCCAAACGTTTTGGCTAGCGGACGCGCCTTCGCTGGGGCAGGATGCCCCTGAACCGCAGTTGGGGGCACGGCCAGGTGCTGGCATCACTGTTTCTGATCGGCGCGCTGTTCACGACGCCACCGATGTCGGTCCAGGCCGCAAGCCAGACGCTCGTCGACGATGGCACCGGCGGGATGACGCGTGCCGTCAACCGGATGGTGGGCGGCATCGTCAGCTATGCGCGCTGGCCCGATGCTGCGCCGCCCGGAGGACGCGTGATGTGCCTTGTGGGCACGCCGCGGCTGAGCGAGCGTATGGCGCCCGACCTTCCGGGTCCGGGCGCCGTCATCGTCCGCCGCATGACCGCCGCATGACCGCCGCCGCCGTGACGCCCGAATGCGACATCCTGTTCCTCGGCCGTATGCCCGTCGCCGACCGGCGCCAGTTGATCGCGTGGGTGCGCGGACGCCCGATCCTGACGATCACCGACGACGACGCGGCGTGCATCTATGGCGCGATGTTCTGCCTGAACAGCCGGGCCGCGAGCCTCAGCTTTTCGGTCAATCTCGATGCGATCGGGCGCGGGCCGCTCCGCATCGACCCGCGCGTCCTGCGCATCGGCCGCGGCGAGGGAGGGGCGTCATGACCGGCCAGACCCCTCCGCCGGTCGAACGGATCGGCGCGCGCACGACGCTGCAAAAGCTGCTGTCGCGCTTTCATTTCGGGATCACGCTGTTCGCAGTGGCGCTGTCGGGCCTCACCATCCTGCTCGCGGGGGTTACCGCGCTGCGCGGTTATGCCGACCGCAATATGGAGCTGGCGGCGCAATTGGGCGCCTATGGCGTCGAGCCCGCACTCGTGTTCAACGATCCGCAGGCGGTGCGCGAAGGACTCGAACCGCTGACGCGCATTCCCGGCATCGCGCGGCTGCGCGTGCTGAACGACGTCGGGCGGCCGGTCACCGAATGGACCTCGCCCGCCGCCGACCCGGCGCCGATTCTCACACGCATATTCTTCCCGCGCCCGTTTGCGGTGACCGTGCAACGCAACGGATCGGCCATCGGCACGATCGAGGTGTGGGGCGATAGCTCGACCTTGATCGACTATGTCCGGCTCGGCCTGCTTGCGGGGCTCGGCTGCCTGCTCGTCACCGCGTTCGGGACGATCTTCCTCGCGCGGCGGTTCGAATATGAACTGGTCAAGCCGCTGAACGAGATCGCCACCGTTGCGCATGACGTGCGCCTGCACCGCCGGTTCGACAAGCGCGTCCAGCCGCTCGGCATCGCCGAGCTCGACCGGCTGGGCGGCGATATCAACGCGCTGCTCGACGAGCTGCAGGGCTGGCAGGGGCATATGGAAAGCGAACGCGCCATGCTCGCGCACCGCGCCTCGCACGACCCGTTGACCGCGATGCCCAACCGCGCCGCCTTCGACGAACAGCTCGCGCTGCGCATCGAGGCGGCCGAAGGACGCGGCAGCCGCTTTGCGCTGCTGTTTATCGACGCCGACAATTTCAAGGCGGCGAACGACAATTTCGGTCACGCCGCAGGCGACACAGTGCTCGTTGCTCTGTCGGCGTGCATCAAGGACACGCTTCGCAAGGGCGACTTTGCCGCGCGCATCGGTGGCGACGAGTTCATCGTGATCATCGACCCGCTCGACACCGAAGCGATCCCCGAAGAATTGGCAAACCGGATTCGCGCGTGCGTTTCCCAACCCGTCGCGCTGCCGGGCGGCGAGACGTATCGCGCCGCCGTCAGCGTCGGGGCCGCGATTTTCCCCGACGACGGCCGCGACGCGACCGCCCTGCTCACCGCCGCCGACGCCGCGATGTATGCCAACAAGATGACCAGCCGTTCCCGATAATCACCAGCGGAGATACCCCGTGGCCTTCCATTTCCCCCGATCGATCCGAGCCCTTTTCCTGACAGTGTTCGCCGCGATGCTCGCCGCGTGCCAGAGCGTGCCTGCGCCCGCCGGCTTCCCGCCCGAACAGATCGCCGCACTGAAGACCGAAGGGTTTGTCGAGGGCGACGCCGGCTGGGCACTGACGTTCAACGAACGGCTGCTCTTCGCCTCGAACGAAAGCGCGATACAGCCCGAACAGGAAGCGCGGATCGCGACACTGGCGCGCAACCTGACCTCTGTGGGTATCATGACCGCACGCGTCGAGGGGCACTCCGATTCGACCGGCACCTCGGCGTATAACCTGACCCTGTCGCAAGCGCGCGCGCAGGCGGTTGCCGCGCCGCTGACCGCAGGCGGGATGCGCTTTACGGCGGACCAGGTCGTCGGGCGCGGCGAGGCGGTCCCGATGTCGAGCAACGACACGGCCGAAGGCCGCCAGGACAACCGGCGCGTCGTCGTCATCGTCACGCCGCAGTGAGGCGGATCGGCACCGCTTTTCTTGATCGACGATCGCCGCTAAGCCCGCAGCCATGAAACCGATCCGCAAAGCCGTCTTCCCCGTCGCCGGCCTCGGCACCCGCTTCCTTCCCGCGACCAAGGCGATCCCCAAAGAGATGCTGCCCGTCGTCGACCGGCCGCTGATCCAATATGCGGTCGACGAGGCGCGCGAGGCAGGGATCGAACAGATGATCTTTGTCACCGGCCGCGGCAAGAGCGCGATCGAGGACCATTTCGACGTCGCTTTCGAACTCGAAAAGACGATGTCCGAACGCGGCAAGGATTTGTCGGTGCTCGAACCGACGCGCCTCGGACCCGGTAACTGCGCCTATGTCCGCCAACAGGAACCGCTCGGGCTCGGCCACGCGATCTGGTGTGCGCGCGACATTGTCGGCGACGAGCCTTTCGCGATCTTCCTGCCGGACGAATTCATGCACGGGTCGCCCGGCTGCATGAAGCAGATGGTGGATGCCTATGCCCAGGTGGGCGGCAACCTGATCTCGGTGCTCGAAGTGCCGCACGAACAGGTATCGAGTTATGGCGTCATCGCGCCCGGCGCGCGTGACGGGGCGCTGACCGAGGTGACGGGCCTTGTCGAAAAGCCGGCGATCGAAGCTGCGCCGTCGAACCTGATCATTTCGGGCCGCTATATCCTGCAACCCGAAGTGATGCGGGTGCTCGAAAAACAGGAAAAGGGCGCGGGCGGCGAAATCCAGCTGACCGATGCGATGGCGACGATGATCGGCAACCAGCCCTTCCACGCCGTCACCTTCGACGGCGCGCGCTATGACTGCGGGTCGAAGGCGGGGTATATCCAGGCCAATCTCGCAGTCGCGCTCGAACGGCCCGACATGGCCGACGAGGTCCGCGCCTTTGCGATCGACCTGTTGAAATAGCCCGGCGGAGGCCTCGCCCCCGCCCGGAAAGCGGTTATTCGCCTTCGATATTCGGCTTGGGGAAGGTGTCGGCCCCCAGCGTTTTGTAAAGCAATCCGCCGACCGCCCCGCCGATCAGCGGCGCGAGCCAGAACAACCACAATTGCTGGAGCGCGATGCCGCCGACGACAAGCGCCGGGCCGGTGCTGCGCGCCGGGTTGACCGAGGTGTTGGTCACCGGGATCGAAATCAGGTGGATCAGCGTCAGCGCAAGGCCGATGGCGATCGGGGCGAAGCCCGCTGGCGCGCGGCCGTCGGTCGATCCCATGATGATCCACAGGAAGAAGGCGGTCAGGACGATTTCGATGATGAAGCCCGACCAGATGTCATACTGTCCCGGCGATCCGGCACCGAACCCATTGGCGGCGAGGCCGTTGGTCGCAAGGTCGTATGACTGGCTGCCGCTGGCGACGTAAAAGAGCAGGAATGCCGCGACGATCGCGCCGAGCACCTGCGCAATAACGTAAAGCGGGATGTCGCGCGCGTCGAAACGCCCGCCCGCCCACAGTCCGACGGTGACTGCCGGATTGAGATGACATCCCGAAATATGGCCGATCGCATAGGCCATGGTGACGACCGTCAGACCGAAAGCGAGCGAGACACCGAGCAGTCCGATCCCGACATCGGGAAAGGCGGCGGCCAGAACCGCGCTGCCGCAACCGCCGAATACAAGCCAGAACGTGCCGATAAATTCGGCCAAACCCTTTTGGATATTCGTCATCTTGACCCTCCTCCCCGCCGGCGGCCTCAGACGCCTCCGGCGCTCGGGCCATCCTACCAGCGCTGCGCCATCGGGCAACCCCTTGTCCGGGCGTGACGAATCAGGCGACGGCGACCGCTTCGACGAAGCGTTGCGCGCGCTGGTGCAGCGACAGCGCGGCGTCGGTCAGCCCGGCTGACAATTTGCCGAGCGATTGGGCGCCGTCGCCGACCGCGGTCGCGCCATGCCCGATCTCGCGGACACGCGCATCGATCTCGCGCCCCGCGAACACCGCCTGCTCGACATAGCTTGCGATCATCAGCGTCGTCGCACTCTGCCCATCGACCGCTTTGTCGATCGCGTCGGAGAAGCCGTTGTTCGCGTCGATCGCCTTTTCGACCTCGTCGAAACCCGCTGCGACCTGCCCGACAATGTCGCGGATCCGGTCGACATATTGGGTGATGTCGCCGGCGGCGATGCGCGTCTGGTTCGCCAGCACCTTCACCTCCGATGCGACCACCGCAAAGCCGCGGCCCGCATCGCCGGCGCGCGCCGCCTCGATCCCCGCGTTGAGCGCGAGCATGTTGGTGCGGCTCGCCATGTCGATGATCAGCGCGAGCATCTGCTCGATCGACTGGCTCGCCGATTTGAGCGCGATCGCCCGCTCGCTCGCCTGTTTGATCTTGCGATAGGCATCGCCACGAACCGCACGGGCCCGCGATCCGTCGTCGACGATCTTCGCCATCGTCGCAGCGAGCGCATGACCGCGATCGCCGAGTTCCTGCAATCCCGCGAGCGTCTGCGCAGTGGCGCCAGCGACGGTCACCGCGTCGCTGCCGGTCTGGCGCGCGCGTTCGGACAGCGTCCCCGCGACCGCCTCGACCTTGCGCGCCATCTCCGACAGCGCGGCGGTCAGCGCGGTGATGTCTTGCTGGAACCGGCGCCCGGCGTCGTCGATATGCGTCGCGCGCGTAGCGCGCTCCTCTGCCAATTCGACCTCGCGCAGCATCGCCAGCTTCGCAAGCTGGCCGCCGTCGAGCGTTTCGACAAAACGCCCCGCGCGGACGAGGATCAGTTCCTGCTGCCCCGGCGACCGTGCGACGATGCGCAGCAGGTCGGGGGTCGAGCAGGCGACATCGGCGACCGGGCAGGGTTCGATCATCGAGGCGATCGAGCCCCCGATCGTGGGATTCTGCATCAGCGAGAACCAGAAGGGGCAGAAAAGCAGTTCGCGCACACGCTGTTCGCGGATGATGCCGATGGGGCGGTCGCCGGCGTCGATCACCGCCAGCGCGCGTAGTTGCGGGTTACCGCGAAACAGGTCGATGACCTCGGACATATGCGCGTCGGCACCGATCGCGGACGCGTGGCCCGGCGATGGCGTAAAGGCATATCCCATGGCGTTCATCTGACTCTCTTCATGCTGCGACCCGTTCGCGCATGACCTAGGGCCTGTCGGTAAACAGTAATTTAACCATTTATTTCAGTGATGTGACACATGGGCCACCGATCGTGGCGGCCCGTCGCAATATCCTGTTCAGATCGCGGCGGTTATGCGATGGGACGCCAGTCCGCGAGGAGAAGAGAAATGCGCGTCCTGATTGCTGCCTTGCTGGCCGCCCCCCTGCTCGCTGGCTGCGTCAGCGCGGTCAAGACCGTCGTTACCGCGCCGGTCAAGGCCGTGGGGCAGGTCGCCGACTGGTCGACGACGAGCCAGGACGAGGCCGACCGCAACCGCGGCCGCGAAATGCGCAAGCGCGAGGAACAGATGGGCAAGCTGTCGCGCCAGCGCGACAAGGCGGCCGAAAAATGCCGCGACGGCAAAGCCGACCAGTGCCAGCGTGTCGAAGTGCTCGAGCATGAGATCGAGGCGCTGATGGCGGCGCCGCGTTAGAATTGATCGCGGTACCAGCCCGCTCCCTCACCCGGCCTCCCATTTCAGCATACTCTGTGCGAGGCCGGGTGGGGGAGCGGGCTGGTACCGCCTTCGCCGTCAGGCGAAGATGATCAACGCACCCGCCGGCCCGTCCACACGACGCGGCCGACCAGCTGAACCGACGCCATCGGCAAATCGTCCCAGCTGCGATAATGCGGATTGTCGCTGATCACCGAAATGCGCCCCTGTCCCGGCGCGCGCGCGACGCGCTTCACCATCAGCACATCGTCCATGCGCAGCACATAAATGCCATCGCGCAGCCGCGCCGCGGCGTCGCCGCCGTCGACCAAGATATCGTCGCCATCGTCGAGCGTCGGCGCCATCGAATCGCCCTCGACGCGAATGATGCTGAGCGCGCGCGGGTCGGCGCCAAGGTCGCGCAGCCATTTGGGGTCGAACGCGACTTCGCCCTCGACCGCCTCGCCGTCGACGCTCGCGCCGGCACCTGCAGAGGCACCGATTGCCAGTTTCGGCACGAGAATCATTCCAGGCCCCCGCGCCCGCGCCGGACTTGCCACGCGCTGCACCGGGCCTCCGAGCATCGCCTCGGGCACCCCCAGATAAGCGGCAATACGCGCGCGGTCGTCTTCGGCGAGGCGCCGCGGCGATCCGCGCTTGATATATTGCTGGATGTAGGCGGGATTGCGCCCGATCACCTGCGAGATGCGCGCATAGTCGACCCCCCTTTCGGTCAGGAGGCGGTCGAGCGCCGCACGCGGGTCCTGGGCAAAATCGGTCATAGGATTTGTTGGGGCCGGTCCTTCCTATTTCGTCTCTAGCAAGCGGATTTTTCCTAGACAAGTAGGAAATCGAATATCAAATAGGAAATATCCTATCGGGTGAGTCGCCCGGTTTCCACTGCGATCTGGGAGGAAAATATGGAGCGCAGCCTGTTGCAACGGATCGAGGCCTTTCTGAAGGAATCGGCGATGCCGCCGAGCGTGTTCGGCCGTGACGCGGTGCGCGATCCGCGGCTTGTCAGCGACCTGCGCGGGGGGCGCGAACCGGGGCTTCAGCTGATATGTCGTATAGAACATTTCATGAACAAATGGCGTGCCGACCGCCGCGCGGGCCATGTCGCGCCGCAGGGCGACCGCCGTCTACGCGCGATGCGCCGTCCGGGTGCGGGAACGCGGGTATGATGCGCTGGTCGCCCGCTGCGCCGCCGCGCCCCGGCTGCCCGCACCGCCGGCTTCGCCACCTGCTGCTCCGCGAAATGCCGCCCGGGCTGGCGGTCGGCGCATCGACGTTTCGCCCATGGGCGAGCGCAAGCTTCGTCGGGGCGCGGCACCTGTTCCCGTGCACGCTCGCGGCCGGCGACGCCGAAACGGTGCGCCGCGCGCTGCACGACCGGCTGGGTGCGACCGAATGGGCGCTGCCTGGGCATATCGTCGCCGATGTCGTGGTCGAATGCGGCGCCGGGCCGGACCGGCTGCAAATCGAAATATTGACGGTCGAGGACTAGCCCGCGCGCGTCAGCCGACCGACTGGCGCGTCATCCGCTGCAAGGTGCCGAGTGCAGCTTCGAGCGCGAAGTCGACTTCGGGTTCCGGTTCCGCGACAAAGCCATCCGATACCGGAATGGTCGCCTTCGCAACCACATCCAGACGGCGGCGCGACAGCCCTGCCTCGAATCGCGCGACCATCGCGCCGAGCGACTTGTCGGCGGTATCGGGCAGTGGCGGCGGCGCGGTCATTTCGGCGGGTTGCAGCCAGGGCGCCTCGCCATCGAACTCTTCTTCGGGGGCGAGGTCGGCGAGGACGAGTTCCTCCTCTTCCGCCGCGACCGCTTTTCCTGACCATGGGTCGAGTCCGGTTTCATAAGGGCTGACCGTATCGATCGGCCCCAGCCCGCCCGCGGGCAGGTCGCGCCCGGCGCGGATCGGCGGACGCGGCGGATCGTCGGGGTGCAGGTCGACGCGGCGGCGCGTCAGCACCGGCTCGTCATCGTTCGCCTCGTCGGGCGCACGGCGGAAACGGTCGCGCAGCGAAGACAGCCCCGCCGCTTCGGGTTTGGCGATCAACAGCGCGACAAGCCCCGCCAGCACCGCAGCGATCGCCGCCATGCCGAACGCCAGCGCCAGCCGCCCGCCATTGCCGATCGGCGGCACGAACAGGTCGGAAAGCCGGTCGAGATAAAGGTTCCAGCTGATCCCCGCGACCCACGAAAAGGGCATCACGGCGGCGAACAGGAAGGTCAGCGCCGCAGCGCCGATCACCGCCGGAATCGCGGGCTGGAGCGCGCGCAGCAGCGCAGTCGCTATATCCCTGGCCCGGTTCTCGCTGGTCTCTTCCATATCGTCCCAAATCCATCGGCCCGGCGGGCCATCTATCGTCAGTTCGCGCGGCGACGTCAGGCGCCGCGCAGCAATCGCTGGTAAACCGGCTCGTAACGTAAAATGTTTGATGACCAGTTACGATGGGTTTCGACAAAAATACGTGCCGTGCGCCGGCGCTCGGGCCACATTGCCCTGTTTTCCAGCAGCCTGGCGAGCGCGTCGGCAATCGCGGCCGGGTCGTCGGGCGCGAACAGCGTGCCGGTCACGCCATCCTCGATCAACTCGCGGTGACCGCCGACGCTCGACGCCGCAACCAGCTTGCCCTGCGCCATCGCCTCGAGCGGTTTCAGCGGCGTGACCAGATCGGTCAGCCGCATCTTCTTGCGCGGATAGGCGAGGATATCGATCAGCGAATAGTAACGCTCGACCTCGGTGTGCGGCACGCGGCCGACGAAATGGATATGCGCCGCTGCGGGCGACGCTGCGGCCTGCGCTTTTAGCGCCCCCTCCATCGGGCCGCCGCCAACGAGGAGGAGCCGCGCCCGCGGCTGCACCGCGACGAGCGCGGGCATCGCCGCGATCAGGTCGTCGATTCCTTCATAATCGTAGAAGCTGCCGATGTAGCCGATCACTGCATCCTCGGCGGCGAGTCCCAGCGTTTCGGCAAGCGCATCGTCGCGCGGCGGCGGATCGCCGAACAGGTCGAGGTCGACGCCGTTCGGCGACACGGTGATCTTGTGCGCGTCGATACCGCGCGCGATCAGGTCGCCGCGCAGCCCTTCGCAGATCACCGCGACCGCGTCGGCCGATTTGACCGCATGGGTTTCGAGGTGCTTGGTCAGCCGATAGCGCAGGCTGCCCTCGCGCCCGGTGCCGTTGCCGACCGCCGCATCCTCCCAGAATGCACGGATTTCATAGATGACCGGAATACCGAGCTTCTTGCCGACGCGCAGCGCCGCAAGCCCGTCGAGCACGGGCGAGTGCGCGTGCAGCACATCGGGCTTCCATTCCTTCGCCAGCGCCTCGACGCGTTTCGCCAGCGCGCCGATTTCGCGCCATTCGCGGATCGGCGCGCGCGCGGGCGCGATCGGCGGGGTGCGGTAAAAGGTCAGCCCGTCGACCGTCTCGCCATCCGGCCCCGGATCGGGGTGGCGTACGCCGGTAACGCCCGCCACCGCCCATCCCTTCGCGGCCTGCGCCTTCATCAGCGCGCGGGTACGAAAGGTATAGCCGCTGTGCGCGGGCAGGCTATGATCGAGGACGTGCAGGATGCGTGTCATAGGCCAGTGCACTGACATACAAGCCTTAACGCGGCGTCAACCCCGATCGCGTAGCGGGAGCGAACATGGTCGACAATTTCTCCATTGGCCTGACGCACGCCTTGATGGCGATTGCACTCTGGCGCCTGCTCCATCGCGACGATCTCGACCGCGAGGTCAGCCCGCGCATGCTCTGGCAGCAGCGCCGCGATGCCGAACGCGCCGAAGCGGACGCTCGCCCCGATGCGTGACCTTGCCTTCGTCGCCTTTCTTTTTGCCTTCATCGGGGTCGGCTTCAGGAAGCCGTTCCTCTTCATACTGTGCTTTTGCTACATCGACATCGTCGCGCCGCAACGGCTCAGCTATTTCCTGATCAATTCGATCCCGATCTCGCTGATCGTCTTCGGACTCGCGATCGTCGGCTGGCTCGCGGTCGACGACAAGCGCGACACACGGTGGTCGGGCCGCCAATTCCTGCTGGCGGCGCTGCTCTTCTATTGCTGGATGACGACGATCAACGCCGACTTCCCGGTCGAGGCCGCCGACAAATGGAGCTGGGTGTGGAAGGCGCTCGTCTGGGCGATCTTCCTGCCGCTCACCTTGCGCACGAAGCTGCGCATCGAATCGCTCGTCCTCTTCATGCTGCTCTCGGCGGCGGCGATCGCGATCGCGGGCGGGATCAAGACCGCGGCCGGCGGCGGCGGCTATGGGACGCTGCAATTGCTGCTCAACGAAAATTACGGCCTCTACGAAGGATCGATCATGTCGGCGGTCGGGATTTCGATTATCCCGCTGATCCTCTGGTATCGCAGGCATGGCACGATTTTCCCGCCCGACTGGCGCGTCTCGATCTTCTGCTTTGCGCTCGTTTTCGCCTGCGCGCTGCTGCCGATCGGCACACAGGCGCGTACCGGGCTCGTCTGCCTCGTGATCCTCGCGGTCATGTCGCTGCGCGCGGTGAAGCACCGCTTCCTCTACATGGCGGGTGCGGGCCTTCTCGCGGTCGCGGCGATCCCCTTCCTGCCGCAAAGCTTTACCGAGCGAATGGAGACGATCCGCGACCATAAGTCCGACCAGTCGGCCTCGACGCGCGTTGCCGTGTGGGCGTGGACGTGGGAATATGCGAAGGAAAATCCGTTCGGCGGCGGCTTCGAAGCCTATATCCAGAACCATGTCCGCGTCGAAAAGGCGGCGAGCGCCTATGACCCGAACGCGCCGCAGAACGCGCAGGCGACGGTCTATGAAGAAAAATCGCGCGCCTATCATTCGAGCTATTTCGAAATGCTCGGCGAACAGGGCTATCCCGGACTCGCGCTCTGGCTGCTGATCCACGCCATCAGCCTCGTCCGCATGGAGCAGCTCCGGCGGCGCTACATCAAGACGCGGCGCGCCGAGGAACAATGGATCGCGCCGCTCGCGACCGCGCTCCAGCACGGCCATGTCACCTATATGGTCGGATCCATGTTTGTCGGCATCGCGTTCCAGCCGTTCATCTACATGATGCTCGCGCTCGAAATGGGGCTGTCGACCTATGTCCGTCGGCGCGAGCAGGAAGCGGGGTGGCGCCCGCTGACCGCGCGTCCGGCGCAGGTTCCCGCGCGCCACCCGGCGACGCATCCCGGCTGACGCCGGAACCAACAGGCGGGGCGGGCGCTATAAAGCCATGTCCGCCACGCGCCTGATCCACGTCGACGACAGCCTGCCCGGCATCGGCCGCGAGCGCTCGGGGGCCGGATGGCGCTACCGCGATGCCAAGGGAAAGATCATCCGCGAACGGGGCGAAATCGATCGCCTCAACGCGATCGCGCTGCCGCCCGCCTATGAGGATGCGTGGTTTTGCCCGGCGCCGAACGGCCATATCCTCGCAACCGGCTATGACGCGCGCGGACGCAAACAATATCGCTATCACCCCGAATTCCGCATGGCGCGCGACGCCGACAAATATGACCGCTGCGCCGCCTTCGGCCATGCGCTGCCATTGCTGCGCGCGCGCCTCGTCGATGACCTGAACCGCCGGACGCTGTGCTCCGAGCGCGTCGTCGCGGCGGTCGTGCGCCTGCTCGACCTCGCCGCGCTCCGCGTCGGGAACGAGCAATATGCCGCCGCGAACAGGAGTTTCGGCGCGACAACGCTGCGCCAGCGCCACGCCAAACTCTCGGGCAAGACGCTTCGCCTCAAATATGTCGCGAAGGGCGGCGCGAAGCGTGAGGTGGCGATCAGCGATCGCAGCCTTTCCACGCTCGTCCGCCGGTTGCAGGACCTTCCCGGCCAAAATTTGTTCCAATATGCCGAAGGCGACGGCTTCTGCGCCGTCGGCTCCGACGATGTGAACGCCTATATCCGCGAGGCGATGGGCGGCGAATTCAGCGCCAAGCACTTCCGCACCTGGTCGGCGAGCGTCGAGGCCTTCGCTTTCCTCTACGACGCCCCCGAACCGCCGACCTTGAAGGCCATGCTCGAACATGTCGCCGATCGCCTCGGCAACACGCCCGCGATCGCGCGCAAGGCCTATGTCCACCCCGCGATGCTCGCCGCGGCGCAGGCGCGCGAAGATTTCGCAGCCGGGGTCGGCAACCTCCCACGCGCGACGCGCTATCTTTCGCGTTACGAACGCGGATTTTTGACCTATCTGGAGCGGGCGCCCGCGGCCGCGGTGCTGCTCCAATCCGCCTGATCCGATTCAAGAGGACCCCCGGACCCCCATGACTTTCTCCTTGCTTGCCGCTGCGACCTCCGCCGCCCCGAAAACCGCACCCGCGCGGGCGGCCCCGACCAACCCGCTCGACGACCTCCAGCGCTGGTGGGACATGAGCGTCGCCTGGGTGGATAGCCACTGGCTGCAAATCGGCATCGCCATCGGCGTCGGCCTGATCATCTATTTCCTGCTGTCGATGGTCCGCAGCTTCGCGCTCAAACATGCCCAGCGGGCAGAGGGCGAGATGACGCTCACGCATATCGCCGGACGGGTCATCCACAAGACGCGATCCGGTGTGCTTGCGATCATCGCGATCCGCATGGTCGCAGGCTATGCGCAGCCGCCAGCGATCATCATGCAGACGGTCCAGTTCGTCTTCACCGTCGCGGTGGTGCTCCAGGTTGCGATCTGGGCGCGAGAGATCGTGCTCGGGCTGATCCAGCGCCGCGCCTCCGAGGGTCAGAACGAGACGCTATCGAACGCGATGGGCATCATCCGCCTGCTGATCAGCGTCGCCTTGTTCGCGATCGCGGCGATCGTCATCCTCGACAATATGGGGGTCAATGTCACCGGCCTGATCGCCGGTCTCGGCATCGGCGGCATCGCGATCGGCCTTGCCGCGCAAGGCATCTTCTCCGACCTCTTCGCCTCGCTCTCGATCATCTTCGACCGGCCGTTCCGCGTCGGCGAGACGATCAAATATGACATGAGCACCGCGACGGTCGAGCGCATCGGGCTGAAAAGTACGCGCCTCCGTTCGCTCAACGGCGAATTGCTGGTGATCTCGAACACAAATCTGCTGAGCAAGGAGATCACCAATTTCGCGCACCTCCATCGCCGCCGGATCACCTTCAAGATCGGCGTCATCTATCAGACGAGCCCCGAGATGCTGCGCGACCTTCCCGCGCTGCTCGAGGAACAGGTGGTCGCGGGCGGACAGGAATTCATCCGCTCGAGCTTCCTGACCTTCGGGCCGTCGAGCCTCGACTTCGAACTGCTCTTCGACGTGTTCAGCGACGAGTTCGACGTCGTCGCCGCGGCGCGCACCGATATCGGCATCCGCCTGTTCGAGGCGATGGCAAAGGCGGGATATGAGTTCGCCTATCCGACCCAGACCACCTTTACCGCGGCGCCCGACGGGACGATGATCATGCCCTATTCCGAGTCTCCGAAACCCAAGGGGAGCGCCGCGAAGGCAGCCAAGCCCGGCTGACGCTACGGCGCGGCGGCTGCGGGGGTTGGCCCTTGTGCAACGCGTCAAGAGAGGCCTAGAACGCGCCCCGAACCAGCTATTGAGGGGATGATTTATGGCCACCACCACGCCGCAGGAGCTGCAGACCAAGGTCGGGCAGAATATCGGCACGTCCGAATGGGTGCTCGTCGATCAGGACATGATCAACAAATTCGCCGACGCGACGGGCGATCATCAGTTCATCCATATCGACGAGGAAAAGGCGAAGCTGACGCCCTTCGGCGGCACGATCGCGCACGGCTTCCTCACACTCTCGCTGATCCCGATGCTCGGCGCCAAGACCGACGCGCCGAAGATCGAGGGCGTCAAGATGGGCGTCAACTACGGCGGCAACAAGGTCCGCTTCCTCGCCCCCGTCCGCTCGGGCAAGCGCGTACGCAGCCATGTAAAGCTGCTCGAGCTCGAGGAAAAGCGCCCCGGCCAGTGGCAGCAGACCAACGAAATCACCGTCGAGATCGAGGGCGAGGAAAAGCCCGCGCTGATCGCCGAGTGGATTACGCAATTCTTCGTCTGAACAGGATTTGACCGGCAGACCTCCCCCGAAAAGATAACCGGAACCAACAAGAAGGACCCCAATCATGCGTGACGCCGTCATCGTTTCCACCGCCCGCACCCCGCTGACCAAGGCGGCGCGTGGCTCGTTCAACAACACGCTTGCCCCGACGCTGGGCGCCCATTCGGTCCGCGCGGCGGTCGAGCGCGCCGGTCTTGAGGGCGGCGAAATCGACGACGTGCTGTTCGGCGCGGCGATGCAGCAGGGATCGCAGACGATGAACATCGGCCGCCTCGTCGCGCTGCGCGCCGGCCTGCCCGTCACCGTCCCCGGCATGTCGATCGACCGCCAGTGCTCGTCGGGCCTGATGACGATCGCGACCGCCGCGAAGCAGATCATCGTCGACCGTCAGGACATTGCTGTCGCCGGCGGCATCGAATCGATCTCGAAGGTCAGCGGCAGCGGCAAGGTGTTCATCGAGACCGACGCCGAGCTGATCGCGATGCACGGCGCCACCTATATGCCGATGATCGGCACCGCCGAGGTTGTCGCGAAGCGTTACAACATCAGCCGCGAAGCGCAGGACGAATATTCGCTCCAGTCGCAGCAGCGCACCGCCGCCGCGCAGGCGTCGGGCAAGTATGACGACGAGATCGTCGCCTGCAAGGCGACCATGGCGGTCGTCGACAAGGAAACGAAGGAAGTCAGCTTCAAGGAGGTCGTCGCCGACAAGGACGAGTGCAACCGTCCCGACACGACGCTCGAAGGGCTCGCCAGCCTGAAGCCGGTGATGGGCGAAGGCCACACGATCACCGCGGGCAACGCGAGCCAGCTCGCCGACGGTTCGTCGGCGTGCGTCGTGATGGAAGCCAAGGTCGCCGAAAAGCGCGGTCTCCAGCCGCTCGGCCGCTATGTCGGCATGGCAGTCGCGGGCACCGAACCCGATGAAATGGGTATCGGCCCCGTCTTCGCGATCCCCAAGCTGCTCGAACGCTTCGAGCTCAAGATGGACGATATCGGCCTGTGGGAACTCAACGAAGCCTTCGCCGTGCAGGTGCTCTATTGCCGCGACAAGCTCGGCATTCCGAACGAGCTGCTCAATGTCAACGGCGGCTCGATCTCGATCGGCCACCCCTTCGGCATGACCGGCGCGCGCTGCGTCGGCCACGCGCTGATCGAAGGCAAGCGCCGCGGCGTCAAATACGCCGTCGTCACCATGTGCATCGGTGGCGGTCAGGGCGCAGCGGGCCTGTTCGAGGTCTTCTGATTTGCGCCTGAACGCCCCGCGTATCGAGCCGGTCGACCTGGACCGGCTCGATGCCGACCAGCGCGCCGCGCTCGAACCCTTCCTTGCCTCCGATGGGGGCAAGGTCGGGGGCGGCAAGATCCTCAACATCTTCCGCACCCTTGCCCATGCGCCAAAGGCGCTCACCGCCTTCCTCGGCTGGGGCAATTATATCCTCTCGAAGCGCAATGCGCTTTCGCCCCGCGACCGCGAGCTTGTCATCCTGCGCACCGGCTACAACTGCCGATCGGGTTACGAATGGACCCAGCACAAGCGCATCGGGCTCGACTGCGGCCTTTCCGAAGACGAGATCGCGCGCATCAAGGCCGGTCCCGACGCCGAAGGCTGGAGCGACCTCGATCGCGCGATGCTCCGCGCCACCGATGAACTCTCGTCCAGCCATTTCGTCAGCGACGCCACCTGGATGGCGCTCGCGCCGCTCGGCGACAAGGGCCGCATGGACCTCGTCATGACCGTCGGCCAGTACACGCAAGTTTCGATGATTTTGAACAGCTTCGGCATCCAGGTCGAGGATGGCTGGGACGTCGACCCCGACCTCAGGGCCTGATCAAATTGGGAGAATGACATGAGTGCCATCGGTGTGATCGCCACGCTGCGCGTGCAGCCCGGCAAGGAAGTGGAATTCGAAGGCGTGTTCGCCGAACTCGCACCCGCGGTCGCCGCGAACGAGCCGGGCAACAGCTATTACCGCCTGTTCCGTACCGCCGAGGCCGGCGTCTACAAGGTGCTCGAATGCTATGACGACGATGCGGCAGTCGAGGCGCACCGCGCGTCGGATCATTTCCGCACCCTCGGCGCGAAACTCGGCCCCTGCCTCGCCGGCGCGCCCGAAATCGAGCGTCTCGCCGCAGTCTGATCGCTGCTAGCCCAGCTCGGCAATCTCTTTCGCCCGGTCGCCGAGGAGGTAGCGCGGTCCGGAACCGCGCTGCGCCGCCTTGTCGTCGCGGTTATAGAGTCCGCATTTCTTCAAGGACAGGCAGCCGCACCCGATGCAATCGCCGAGCAGTTCGCGTGTCCGCTGCAGCGCCGCGATTTGCGCGTCGATCCGCGCGCGCAGCCCCGTGCTGATCCGCGTCCAGTCGGTTCCGTTGGGCGTCCGTCCCGCGGGAAGCCGCGTCAGTTCGGCGGCGATCTCCTCAAGGCTCAATCCCAGTTGCTGCGCGATCAGGATGAAAGAGACGCGGCGGATATCGGCACGCAGGAAGCGCCGCTGCCCGCCCCCAGTGCGCAACGCCTCGACCAGTCCCTTCGCTTCGTAAAAGCGGATCGCCGACACCGCGACGCCGGTGCGCGCCGCGAGTTCGCCGATGGCGATCAGGTCGGTCCGGTGCATCGCGGGGGCTCCTTTCTTTTCTCTTGATCTAAACCTCACTTGAGCTTTCATAAGCCGCGCGTCAACGCGAATCAGGAGAAGACAAGGTGACGCACCCCTTCATCGAGCATGTAAATCTGACGGTCAGCGATCCCGACCGCACGGCGGGAATTCTCTCCGCCGTCTTCGGCTGGCACGAACGCTGGCGCGGCCCCGCGCGTGACGGCGGCCGAACGATCCATCTCGGCAGCGACTCCGCCTATATCGCGCTCTACACCGGCCCCGACGGGCAGCATGCCGGCCTCCAATATGAAAAGGGTATCCCGCTCAACCATGTCGGCGTGCAGGTCGACGATCTCGACACGATCGAGATGCGCGTCAAGGCGGTGGGCCTCGTCCCGTTCGAACATGGCGATTACGAGCCGGGCCGCCGCTTCTATTTCCTCGACCCCGACGGCATCGAATATGAAGTCGTCAGCTATGCCGAGCCGCGCCTGCGTTGAACGGGGCAACGGCCAGCCGATTGCGGCGTTGATCGGTCATCGAGGGGACGAAAGGAGCCGTTCCCATGGCCGACGATATCAAAAAGCAATTCTGGAAAGCACTCGCCGACAGCCCCTATGTCATGGTCGGCGCGACCGGCGAGCGCGAACATCATATCCCGATGAACGCGCAGCTCGACAAGGATGCCGACAGCGCCTTCTGGTTCTTCACCGCAACCGATAACCGGCTTTCAGGCGGCGGTCCTGCGATGGCGCAATTCGCATCGAAGGGCCACGACCTCTTCGCCTGCATTGCGGGTACGCTGGTCCGCGAGAGCGACCGCGCGATACTCGACAAATTATGGAACAACAGCATCGCGGCCTGGTACGAAGGCGGCAAGGACGACCCGAAACTCGTCCTGCTCCGCTTCGATCTCGACAATGCCGAAATCTGGACCGCCGACCCGAGCATCAAGGGCCTGTTCAAGCTCGCGACGGGGATGACGATGAAGGAAGGCGAACTCGGCCAGCACGCCGAAGTGGCGCTCTAGGGTCCTGGCCCTAGATTCCGATTCGCCCCTCGCGAAACTCGAACCCGCCCTCGCGGTCGCGTTCGAGCAAGGCGGGGCCGTCGAGGTCGACCCAGCGCGCGCGCTGCGCCAGAACAAAAGCTGGCGCGATCGCAAGGCTGGTGCACAGCATGCACCCGGCCATGATCGACAGCCCTGCCGCATCGGCCGCATCGGCGATCTTTAGCGCCTCGGTCAGGCCGCCCGCCTTGTCGAGCTTGATGTTCACCCCGTCGTAAAAGGGGCCGATCCGCGCGATGTCGGCGGCGGTCTGACAACTTTCGTCGGCGAGGAAAGGGATCGGTGCATAAATGGGATCGAGCAACGCGTCAGCGCCCACCGGCACCGGCTGCTCGATCATCTCGACCCCCATGTCGGCGAGGGCTTCGGCCTCGCTCAATATGTCGATCGCGCCCCAGCTTTCATTTGCATCGACGATCAGTCGCGCTTCGGGCGCGCCTCTGCGCACGGCAGAGACGCGCAGGCGATCATTTTCGCCGGTCAGCTTCAGCTTGAGCAGGCGATAGCCGTCGGCCGCGGCTGTCGCCGCCTGTTCGGCCATCGCGCCGGGCGATCCGAGCGAGATGGTGAAGGCGGTGACCCGCGACGTCGGCGCCCCATCGCACCCGGCGAGCTGCCAGAGCCGAAGGCCGCGCTGCTTGGCTTCAAGATCCCACAGCGCACAATCGAGCGCGTTGCGCGCCGCCCCCGCCGCCATCAACTCCTGTACCGCAGCGCGTGCGTCCGCCGCGCCCATGTCGGCGATATGCGGCGCGGCGAGCAAGATCTGGTCGCGGCACCCCACCGCGTCCTCACCATGATAATAAATGGGGGTGCCCTCGCCGCGCCCAACGGCGCCTTCTCCTTCGATTTCGGCGACGACGACATCGATATGCGTCCTCGCGCCGCGGCTGATGACGAACGCGCCCGCGACCGGCCAGCGTTCGACGCGAGCGCTTTTCAGTTGGATAGCCATGCGGGGACAGTAATGATCAAATGATGACCGGCAAATCCCTTTCCGAACGTATCGGCGATCTTGGCCACCGCCTCGCGGTCGAGGCGCACGCCGCCTGGCTCGCCGCGCGCGACCCGCGCGTGCCCTGGCTCGCGCGCGTGCTGGCGATCGCGGTCGCCGCCTATGCGCTGTCGCCGATCGACCTGATCCCCGACTTCATTCCGGTGCTCGGCTGGCTCGACGACCTGATCGTCGTGCCCTTGGGCCTGCTCGCGGTCCGCCGCCTTATCCCCGCCCCGCTCTGGGCCGAGCTTCACGCCGCCGCCGAGGCGGCAAGCGAACGCCCGTCGAGCCGCACCGGAATGGCGTTCGTCCTGCTGCTGTGGGCGGGGCTGCTCTATATAGTCTATTGGAGCGTGCGGACGTCGCCCTGGCATTGACCAAGCGACGACCGACGGCTCCCGGCTATTCCGCCCCGTCGATCCGCAGCAGCTGCTTGCCTTGGCTGGCGCCGCTGAACAGGCGCAGGAAGGTCTGCGGGACAGCCTCGAAGCCATGCTGGATGTCGGTGCGATAGCGTATCTGACCACCGCGAACCCATTGCCCGAGCTGGTCCATCGCGGTGGGCACCCGATCCAGATGATCGAGCAGGATGAAGCCGCGCATCTCTGCACGCTGCGAGACCAGGCGCATCAGGTTGCGCGGACCGGGCGCAGGGCGCTCGTCATTGTAACCCGCGATGGCGCCGCACAGCACGATCCGGCCGAAACGCCCGATATGCGCGATTCCCGCTTCGAGCGTGGCGCCGCCGACATTGTCGAAAAACAGGTCGATCCCTTCCGGCGCGAGCGTCTTCAGCCGCGCGCGTATATCCTCGTTGCGATAGTCGATGGCCGCATCGGCGCCATAATCCTCGATCAGCCAACGGCATTTTTCGGGCCCGCCGGCGATCCCGATGACGCGCGCACCATGGAGGCGCGCGACCTGCACCGCGATCGATCCGACAGCGCCGGCTGCGCCTGAAACCAGCACGCAATCACCCGCGCCAAGCCGCCCGACTTCCAGCATCCCGACATAGGCGGTGAGGCTGGCCGCGCCCAGCACGCCCAACGCCTCTTCGGGCGCGACGCCGGGGGCTATTCGTACCGGATCGGCTTCGCCGGCCCGCGCGGCGACCGCATAATCCTGCCAGCCGAACAGACCCCGTACCATGGTCCCCTCGGGGTAAGCGGGGTTGGCCGAGGCGACCACGCGCGCAGCGGCGCTGCCGCGCACCGGCTCGTCGATCGCGATCGGCGGCATATAGCTCGCCACGTCATCCATCCAGCCGCGCTGGGCAGGATCGAAACCGAACATGAGGTTGCGGACGAGAATTTCCCCCGCGGCCAGATCGGGACGAGGCAACGGCGCGTCATATCGCCGGAAATCATCGACAAGCACCTGCCCCGCGGGACGGCGTGCCAGCAGCCATTGGCGATTGATCGTCTGTGCGGGCATGGCAACACTCCGGTGCCCGAAAGCGGGCAGGAATGTTATGGCTGCCGCTCACCGCCGTCGCCAGCCCGCCATTGTCCTGCCGCGCGCACATATTGTTTTCAGGGATGGCTGGCCGACTTCGACCTCACCCGCCGTGCGCGCGAATCCATTTCTCCACGACCGGCGCAATCTCCTCGCGCCACTTGCGGCCGTTGAAAATGCCGTAATGGCCGACGCCCTTGGCCATCAGATATTTCTTCTTTTCGGCCGGCAGTGCCTTGGCGATCGTCAGCGCCGCCTTGGTCTGGCCGATTCCCGAAATATCGTCGCGCTCGCCCTCGATCGCGAGGATCGCGATATCCTCGATCAGGCCGACATCGACCGGCTGGCCGCGATGCGTCATCTCGCCCTTCGGCAACAGATGGCGCTGGAACACCGCATCGACCGTCTGGAGGTAAAATTCAGCGGTCATGTCGCACACAGCGCGATACTCGTCGTAGAATTCCTTGGTCTTGTCGGCGCTTTCGCCGTCGCCATCGACCAGATGTTTGAACATCTCCCAATGGCTCATCATGTGATTGCCGAGGTTCATCGACATGAAGCCCGCAAGCTGGAGGAAACCCGGATAGACCCGGCGCCCGGCGCCCGGATACCAGGCCGGAACGGTCGCGATGACATTTTCCTGGAACCAGGCATAGGGCCGCGTCGTCGCATGCTCGTTCACCGCGGTCGGCGCCTTGCGCGTATCGATCGGCCCGCCCATCATCGTCAGCGTCTTCGGCCGGCACTTGTGCTTGTTCGCCGCCATGATCGCTGCGGCGGCGAGGCTCGGCACCGACGGCTGGCACACCGCGAGCATATGCGCGCCGGGGCCGATATGTTCGAGCCACGCGATCAGGTAATCGACATAATCGTCGAGGTCGAACTTGCCCGCCTCCAGCGGCACGTTGCGCGCGTCGCGCCAGTCGGTGATCCACACGTCGTGACCGGGCAGCATCCGCTCGACCGTGCCGCGCAGCAAGGTCGCATAATGGCCCGACATCGGCGCGACGATCAGCAGTTTGGGCGCATCTTTCGACCCCTTATGCTTGAAATGCTTGAGCTGACCGAAAGGCTTGCGCGCTTCGACTACCTCGGTCACTCGCACCGTCTCGCCCGCGACCTCGGTTTCGTACAGCTCGAACCCCGGCTTGCCGCGCGGTGCCGAAGCATGCGCGAACACCTCGAGCGCCGAGGCGAACATCGGGCTGCCGCTGAAATAGCCGAGCGGATTCGCCGGATGCTGCATCACCTGCGCGCCCGCTGTAGCGAGCGCGCTCGCCCCCGCGAGCCAGTTCTTCTGCATGTCAAAGGCGTGATACAGCATATTCGATTCTTCCTTGCGTGACCCCGGCGGCACTCTTCGGCGCCTGCGCATTGGTTAGCAGTCTAGGGGCTCCGTCTCATTGTGCAATGCATCAAAATCATTGCGAGGCGTACCGATTGCGAATAATCTTCCTGCCGCAGGCGCCTGCTGCGCCGATGGAGTGATTATGTCTGAGATTGCGGGCAACCGCTAACATCCCGGCGAAAACGGGATGTGCGTTGCGTGCCGACCCCGGTCGGCGCGCTGTTGTTGCATGCAAAATCCGGACATATCCCATGAATATCTCGAAAGCGGAGCAGCGTGTGCTCCATGTGCTGGCGCAGGGCGGCATGATCCGCCATCGCCGCGGCGAAGACGGCCATATCGTCGAGGCCCTGTGCTTCACCCGCGACGGCTTTGTCCTCGCCAGTACCGGCCTGCCCTTGTTCAACCGGCTGCGGCGCCGCGGCTTCATCGGCTCGCACGGCGGCGCGCCGTACCGCATCACGCAGGCGGGGCTTCGCGCCGTGCGCGCGCAGCTCGACAATCGCTGAAAAATGGGGAGCGCGGCATCTTTGCCGCGCTCCTTGCAGCGCGACTTCAAAGCGCTTGAAGCAGCGCCGCATTCTGGATCGTTGAGCGCGGTCTCTACCGCTGCTAGGGGCGGTGCGATGGCCAGCCAAACCGACCTTTCCGCCGCGAAAGCTTCCGCTGAATCCCGCCGCAAGCTCGGCAGCCTGCGCATGGTGTGGCATTATGCCAGCCGCTACCCGCTGCAACTGATCGTCGCTGCGATCGCGCTCGGCATCGCGGCGCTCGCGACGCTGGCGATCCCCTATCAGTTCAAGGAAATGATCGACAGCGGCTTCATCGCCGGCGGCGGCAACGTCGCACCGCATTTCCGGCTCTTCTATGCCATTTGCATCGCGCTCGCCGTCGCGACCGCACTGCGTTTCTATTTCGTGAGCTGGCTCGGCGAACGCACCGTCGCCGACATCCGCCAAGCGGTTCAGCAGAACCTGCTGCGCCTCGCCCCGGGCTTTTTCGAGGAAAACCGTCCGTCCGAAATCGCATCGCGCATGACGTCGGATACCGCGATCATCGAACAGGTCGTCGGTACCACCGTATCGGTCGCCTTGCGCAACACGGTGATGGGCATCGGCGGCATCATCTATCTGTTCAGCCTCTCGCCCAAGCTGACGGCGGGCATATTGCTCGGCATCCCCGTCATCATCCTGCCGATCGTCCTTCTCGGGCGGCGGCTCCAGAAGGTCTCGCGGACGAGTCAGGACCGCGTCGCCGACATCGGTGCGACCACCGCCGAACAGATGGGCGCGATGAAGATCGTCCAGGCGTTCGGTCAGGAAACGCGCGAGGCCGAACGTTTCACGGGCGCCGTCGAAGCCAATTTCGCGACCGCCAAGCGCCGCATCCGCCTCCGCGCGATCATCACCGCGACGGTCATCGGCCTGCTCTTCGGCGCGATCACCACCCTGCTCTGGTACGGCGCCGAGGGCGTCGCGCAGGGGACGATTACCGGCGGCACGATCGCCGCCTTCGTCCTCACCGGCGGGCTTGTCGCGGGCGCGTTCGGCGCGCTTACGGAGGTCTATGGCGACCTGCTCCGCGCCGCAGGCGCGGCTGAGCGGCTGAGCGAGTTGCTCCATGCCGAAGCGAGCATCGCCCCCCCGGCAAAGCCGCGCCGTTTCCCCGAGCCGCCCGTCGGTACGCTCGAATTCGCAAACGTCGAATTCCGCTATCCGACGCGCCCCGACGCACCGGCGCTCCACGATTTCAGCCTCGCGATCCGCCCGCGCGAAACGGTGGCGATCGTCGGCCCGTCGGGCGCGGGCAAATCGACGCTCTTCCAGCTCGCCGAGCGTTTCTACGATCCGCAGCGTGGACAGATCCTGCTCGACGGCGTTCCGCTAATCGAAGCCGACCCCGCCGACATCCGCGCGCGCATCGCGATGGTGCCGCAGGAAACGGTGATCTTCGCCGCCTCGGCCCGCGACAACCTTCGCTACGGCAATTGGGACGCCGGCGATGAAGAGCTATGGGAAGCCGCGCGCGCCGCCAATGCCGAAGAGTTCCTCCGCAAGTTGCCGCAAGGCCTCGACACCTTCATGGGCGAGGGCGGCGCGCGCCTGTCGGGCGGCCAGCGCCAGCGCGTCGCGATCGCGCGCGCGCTGCTCCGCCGCGCGCCGCTGCTCCTGCTCGACGAAGCCACGTCGGCGCTCGACGCCGAGTCCGAAAAGCTCGTCCAGGACGCGCTCGAAACGCTGATGCACGACCGCACGACGATCGTCATCGCGCACCGCCTCGCGACCGTGCGCGCCGCCGACCGCATCGTCGTGATGGACGACGGCCGCATCGTCGAGGAAGGCAAGCACGACGAACTCGTCGCCGCCGACGGTCTCTATGCCCGCCTCGCGCGACTCCAGTTCCAGGACAAATTCGCCGCCGCCTGACCACCCCGATCAACGAAGGATATGACGATGCTCTACGACCTTACCGTGCCGGCGTATCAGAACGGCCTGCGCGCCTTGTCGGGGGAGCTTTCGCGGGCCCGCACATGGGGCGAGGAGAATGGCATCGGCGAGTTGCAGTTCGCGGTCGCGCGCCTCGCGCCCGACATGTTCCCGCTCGCCGCACAGGTCCGCTTTACGTGCATCCAGGCGCTGCAGCCGCTCGCGCGCCTCGCCGATGCCGATGTCCTCGATTTTCCCGACGACGCGACCGATTTCGCCGGGATGCAGGATCAGATCGGGGCGGCCCTCGCCTTCCTCGACGCGGTCGATCGCGCCGCGCTCGGCGATGACGGGGACCGCGGGGTCAGCTTCACGCTGCCCAACGGCATGGCCTTCGACATGCGCGCGTTCGACTATGTCCGCGACTGGGCACAACCGCAATTCTACTTCCACCGCACCGCGGCCTATGCGGTGCTCCGCCATATGGGCGTCCCGCTCGGCAAGGCCGACTATGTCAGCTATATGATGCGCTACCTCCGGCCCGGAACAGCCCCCGCCGCCTGACGGGCGGCGAGAACCGGGCCGGCGATCAGATCAGGCCAGCGTAGCTGTGGATCCCGGGGAAGGCGAGTTTCGACCCGCCGTTGCGCCGGATCGCACCGATCGCTTCATCGACTCGCAAATAGCGTGCGCGAGCGTCGGGTTCGAGCAGGATCGCCGCAGGGTCGGGACGCTCCGCGGCTTGTTTTACCAACAAGCCGAGCTGCGCCAGGTCGACGGCCTCCTCATTCCAGCGGATCACGTCTGCGGTGTCGATCGTCACCCGATTCGCGTCGAGCACCTTCGCATCCGGCGGTGGCCCGGCGGGCAGCGTGACATCGACGCTGTGCGTGGGCGGCGGGATGGTGATGATGAACATCACCAGCATCACCAGCATCACGTCGATCAGCGGCGTCGTGTTGATCATAGGACTGGCATTGGGATCGGTGCGGAAAATGCTGCGGCGTCGGCGCATGGCTTCTCTCCCGGTTCGGGGAGGCGGTCCGCGACTATCGGGAGCCCACCCCGTCATCGAAGCAAGGGTGACCCTCGCTTCATCTGTAATGGTATATCATAATATCGCCAAGACAAGGGCAATTTCGACAATCTCGTCGCGGTGCACCTGCACGCGCCGCGCATAAAGAAAGGGCGGCACCTTCCGGTACCGCCCCTCTTTTCTTCCAGTCCCGGTCGGGGATGGAAATCGGTCTTACATGCCCGAGTTCGGACCGTAAGTGATTTCCACGCGACGGTTCTGGTCGTTGCGGACGCCGTCGGCGGTCGCAACGGCCGGACGGGTTTCGCCGAACGCCTGCGCGCTGATCGAGCCATCCGAGATACCGCGAGCGGTGAGATAGCTGCGAACCGCGGTGTTGCGGCGTTCCGACAGGCCGACGTTGTACTTGGCCGAACCCGAACGGTCAGCGTGACCGGCGAGCATGACCTGCGTACCCGTGCAACCACGGTTGTAGGCGCTGATCGCGTTGTCGAGCGTCGAAGCCGCTTCCGGCGTGATGTCCGACTTATCCCAGTCGAAGTACACGATGTACGGTCCGGGCTCACACTGCACGACCGGCGGCGGCGGCGGAGGCGGCGGGGGCGGCGGGGGCGGCGGGGGCGGCGGCGGGGGAGCCGGTTCCACCGGCGCCGGAGCGCCACCGAAGTTGAACGTCAGCGTGCCGAGGATCGAGTGCGAACGGAAGCGCGTCGAAACGTCGCGGCCGCGCTGGTCGACCAGGTCGAGGTTGTCGGCGTTGAAGAAACGATACTTCAGGCCAACGTCGATGTTGCTGCTCAGCGGAGCGCGGATACCCGCGATCGCCTGCCAGGCAAAGCCCGTGTCCGAATCGTCGAGGAAGTTACCGGCATAGACCGGCTCAACCGAAACGCGGGCAACACCGGCACCACCGCCGACAAAGCCCTGAAGGCCGTCGTCGTCGCCGAAGTCGAGCATGCCGTTGACCATGAAGCTCAGCGCATTGGTGTCGCCGGCGAGATCGAACGAACCGGTTGCCAGGTTGCCTGCGCCGCTAACCGACTGCGGGATGCCCGGGGTTGCGAAACGGCCCGACTTGATGTCGGCTTCACGATAGCCGACTTCGACTTCCGCGCGGAAACCGCCGAAGTCATAACCGACGGTGCCTTCGAAATCATAGCCAGCGCGATGATCGAGCGTACCGGCATTGTTGAAGGTGCCGATATCGAGGTCCAGGTCCTCGACGAGCATTGCGCCAGCACCCACACCAACATACCAGGAGTTGTCGCGCGCCAGAACGGGCGACGCCAGGGTGGTGGAGGCCAACGCCAGAGCGACGGCAAGCTTCCTCATAGTAATTCCCCTTTCAATTGAGATATACGTCTCGGCAGACGTCCTACTCGCCGCTTTGGTTCCGTGCAAGTGAACAAATCGTCAATCTGTTGCCAAAAAGTCGCACTAACAACGCGATCGAACGGAAATTCAGCCTGAAATCAGAAGACCCTGCGCGGCGAGGTGAAGGATCAACGTTGAGATGGCACTACGCGCTTCGGAGTCGATTGTCGACCCGCCCGCCGGTGGCTCGATCACGCCGGGCGCGATCCATGCACCCGCTTCGAAATGAAGCTGCACCCGGTCGGTCAGCCGGGTCACCGACATTCCCTCGCGCGGGGGCACGAAACGCCATCCGCCGGCGGTCCAAAGCGCCAGCGCATTTTCCTGATCCGCCCAAGCACCGGTCGGCGCGGCACCGACGATCCAGCATTGCCCGTTGACGGGGTCGGAGGGCGGAACGGCCAGCGGCCCCGCCTCGATCGCGGGATGGATCAGCGCGTCGAGCCGCGTCAAAGCCTCGTTATGCGTCACCTCCTTTTGCGCCTGTGCGACGGCAAGTAACGGTAACGCAAAACGCGATGTAGTGGGCATGTCGGTCATGGCTTATCCTTTCAGGTCAGCGGCAAGGACAATGGGGACGACAGTGCGAAGTCGCCCGCCTGGCGAATCTCGAGGGTGCACCCGGGCGGCAGTTCGGCGAGTTCGGCTGCGCCGATATCGAGCGTCGTCGACGCGCGCTCCCACGGGCCGATGCCGGCGACCGGCGGCGAAATGGCGATACGCCACACCTCACGGCTTTCGCCCATCGGCAGGTCGACATGGTCGCGCCAGCCGGTGTCGACGCGGCTGCGCCGGATCCAGCCGACCGTCACCCCGCCTGCGTCGTCGGGCCGGATTTGCCCGTGCACCGGCGCCAGCGGCCGCAGCGCCCCGCCCCATCCCGGTATCATGACCTCCGCCAGCGCCGTCCCGCCGCGCGGCGCCCATTGCAGCACCGCCGCGCCCGCTTCCGCCCATCCCGCGACCGTTTCGGGCAGCGTCAGCAGCGCGGGGTCGTCGAGCAGGACGAAGGGCGTACCCGCCATATGCAGCACGTCGGCCGCGGTGCCGGCACGCCCGCGCAGCAAGCGCGACAGGCGCCAGACCCCCGGCGCCACGGTATCGGCGGTGCCGAATTGCAACAGTTCGCCGCCCACCATCGCCCGGTTCGCGCCCCCGAGCAGGGCCGAATCGTCCACCGATTCGAGCGTCATCGCCGGATTGACCAGTTCGAGCAGCACGGTGTTCGAAAGATCGAACAGGCCCTCGGTCCCCGCGGCGAGCGGCGCAACAAGCTGCCCCAGCGCCGCCGCCGGCCGCAGCGTACCGACGGGGACCGGTTCCGTACCCGGCGCCGCGACGACCCAGCAATCGGCGCCGCGCCAGCCATTGTTGCTTCCGGCCCCCGCGACCAGGATATGCGGCGCCGAAGCAGCCGGACTACCGGTGTTTGGCAGGTCGAACAGATGCACCGTGCCCGCGGCATCGGGCCAATCGGGCGCAGGAACCGGAATCCCGGGCGACGCCGGAAGCTCGACGGCGGGCAGCGGCGCATGGCGCTTGAGTTCGAGCAGGATTTCGCGCGCCCGAACCGTCCGCCCCACCAGCCGCCAGGCACTGCCGTCGGCCAGCGTCACCACCCGGCCGACCGGCAGAGCGAGCGCCGCCAGGTCGGCGTGCCGGATCAGCGTCTCGCGGCCGTCGGCGGCGGCTCTCGCCAGCCGCTGGGCCAGCGCGCGCGCCGACGCCGCGGGCAGGACCGCGGGCAGGTCGATCCGCTCCTCGCGCACGCCGCCCCCCGCGACCCGGCTCGATTGCTGTCCAAGCTGGTAATCGCGCTCGGGTTCGTAATGGCGCAACCGGACCGAGCCGGGCAGCGCCGACAACGGCGCGCGGCGCTGCTCGGCCCGGTCGGCCTCCGCTTCGCCGCGGCGCGCTTCACGAAAATCGTCCATCGCCAACGCGGCACCCATCATCGCGGCGGGCGCCAGCCGCCACGGGCCGGAGCCGCTCGCCAATCGGACACCGTCGACGTCGAACAGCGGCGCCAGCGCGTCGCGCGCGCGGTCGCCCGACGCCGCATAGCCCGAAAAGCGCCAATCACCGATGCAAAGGCCAGCCTCGCCGAGCAGGCTGTTGCCGACCAATCCGGCATCGATGTTCCCGGGATCGGCCTCGACCTCGAAAGTCAGCGATGGAATCCGGTTGCCGAATGATCCCAGCTCCAGATCCTCGAACACCGCATAGGCGAGCCCGCGAAAGGCGCTCGCCGAACCGATCCCGAGCGCCGAGGCGACCAGCGGGTCGACCGCTTGGTCCTCGCCTCCGTCATGCCAGCGAAAGGTGCAGCGCTCCTGGAATGTCCCGCTCGATCCACGCAGCAGATTGCCATCGGCCCAGATCCGCCGGATCGCGCCGATCGGCCGCGACGACAGCGCCACCGCGAGCGATACCGAATAGCTATATTCGGTCGTTGACGGCCGCCCCTTGCCACCGCCCCTCTTGCTCCGCCGCTCGATCAGGTCGGTCGCCCAGATCACGCTCCCCGCGACGCGCATCGTCCCGAACAGCTGCGGGATTTGCTGGCCATAGGTCGACGCCTGCACTTTCAGGTCGACGAGCCGCGGCCCTTCGCGCCCCTTGGGTTTGAAAATCGCCGCATCGACCTGCTGGCCGATTGCCGCGCCGATCGCGGCTCCCACCGGCCCACCGACAATCCCGCCGACCACCGTCAGCACCAAAGTCGCCATTGCTATTCCCCGTTTGAAAGGCGCCATCGCACCGCAGCGCGCGCCAGCGCATCGAGCGGTGCCTCCACCACGCGGCGCAGTCCGGCATGGGCGTGAATCAAGGTCTCCGACCCCAACAGGCCGAGATGATATTGCCGCGCCGGATGCACGATCAGCACGACATCGCCGACGCGGGCTGCATCGACCACGGCGCAAAACCCCGCTTCGACCAGCGCCGCTTCGATGCGCGCCCGTGCCCAACCGCGCAGCGGATAGCCCACCGGCCGCACCAGCCGCCGCCCCGCCGCGGCATAGGCCGCCCACACCAGCCCCACGCAGTCGAGCCCCGTCGCCGGGTCGCACCCCTGCGGCCGGAACGCCGCCCCCACCATCGCCCGTGCCGCTGCAAAGGCGCGCGCGCCCGCATCATCCACCGGGGTAACGCGTCAGCAGGTCGTTGCCCGGCAGATGCGCTTCGCCGCGGAAATTCACCGCGTTGGCAAAGCGGTCGCGGCAGGTCGCGAGCTGCCGGTCGCATCCCTCGATCAACCGCACACGGACCGGAGCCGCCGGAACAAAGGCCGGTGCCTCTGCCAGGTGCAGGATCGCCCCGTCGGCGGCGATCACCGGGCTCGCCAGCCCGCAATTGGCCCCCTCGATCCACATCAGCTCGCCAAATCCCATGGCGCCTGCGACGGCGTTGAGCGTCACCGCGCGGCCGTCGACCGCGATCACACGCCGAAAATGCGTCAAGGGCGCGAGGTCGACGCGGCACGCGCGGTCGCCCAGCTCCGCCCGGCACGACGGCGACGTCGCGGGGCACACCGGCCGGTCGAGCAGCCGCGTCACCCCCTGCAATTCCGCCGCAAAGGCCGATCCGCGCCGCTCAATGGCGCCCAGCGATCCCCGCGCGACCGTCACCGGTGCGACGCCGGGCGCACTCCAGTCGGTCACGAACAGCTCCAGCTCCGCTCCGTCCCAGCGCCCGGCGTCGAGATCGCGCGCCGCGATCGCATCGCTGGCAATCGCGCCTTCCAGATCCATCGTCGCCGCGTCGAGGCTGTCACTCGTCTCGATCGCCGACGGCTTCATCCCCGGCGCGGCGCGATAGACGATCCCGCCCATGGCGATATCGCGGTCATGCGAGGTCAGCCCGATCACGACCCCGTCGCGCCGCGCCAGCCGCCAGCACCACGCGAGGGTGACGACTTCTTCGCGCAGCCATCCCGGCGCTTCGAGCATCACCATGGCGCCCGCACTTCGATCAGCGGCACGCTCGCCAACTCACCCGCAAGAAAGGTCGCACGGCTCACCTCCAGCCGGTCGTCGGCAAATCGTACCGGCACATCGAACAGAAAGCCCGCGCGCACCGCGACACCCGGGGCCGGCGCCGCATCGAGCAACACCTCGCCTTCATCGGTCACCAGAAACGCCGCGATCTCCAGCCCGTCGACCGACACGCGCACGCTGCCCTCGACCGGCAAGGCGACCCTGCGCACCTGCTCGGCATCACCGGCACCATAACGCTTCACCAAGGCAAATTGCCGACGCACGCCATCGCCGATCCCCAGCATCTGGTCACCCGCCGCCGGCAGTCCGCCATCGGCCGCCGAGCTGCCATCGAACGGATCGCGAAAGCGGAACGCCCGCGCCGCACCCCGCCGTGCGCGAAAAAAATCGGCAAGCAACCGCACATCGTCCTCCGACCGGATGCCCGGCCCCGCGTCATAGCGCATCCGCGCCTCCGCCCATTCGCTCGCGCGCTGCTCATGCCCCGACGGCGAACTCACGATCTGCGTCGAAAATTCGGTCGCGACCATCGCTTCGCGCCCGATCGCCAGCGGGAAATCCACCGCATCGAAAGCCTGCACCGCACCCTCCCCGTCAAATGTCACGAACCCGTCGCGCGCCACCTGCGGCAGCGCCCAGACAAAGGCGCGCGCCAGGCCGGCACGCCGCGCGCGATCGGCCGCATCAGCGATCGCCGCCCATTGCGCGCGATCTTCCGCGCGCGGCACGAAACCCGAAAAATAATGCTGATCTTCAATTGGATAACCGAGCCGCAGCACCATCGCCGCGCGTGCACCCGCAGTCTCCGCCCCGCGCCCGCCGGTCGCCCAGTCATAATCTTCGAGCTGCAGCACATCGAACGCCGGCGCCGCCCACCCGAGCGGTACATTGGCGCGCCGCACCGCGGGCGCCGCGGGGTCGAGAACGGTCGGCAGGTAAACGAGCAAATGACTGACCAGCCCCGCCGCCCCAGCCTCGTCGCGCGCCGCCGCAACCAAAGCCGCGGTCGATCCCGCCAGCAACACGCCCAGCGCATCGAGCATCGCCAGCTGCGCCGCGCCCAGTGCCCCGCGCACGTCGGCAATCGCCACGCTCGCCGACCCCAGCGCCGCCGTCGTCGCCGCATCATAGGCACAGATCCGCCCGCCCGCGGCGATCCACCACCATGGCTCGCCGACCTGGAATTTCAGCGGCAAGCCCGCCGCCACCGCAATCCCTACGAACGCCCGCGCAACCAGCTGCAAATATCCCATCGCCGCCGCATTCGCCGGGGAAAGCAAGGTCGACGGCGGCTCCCACCCCGTCAGCGCGGGCGCGCCCTCCGCATCGCGCTGCTTCCAGTCGGCCGGGCAATAGGCGTCGAACAGCTCGTAGGAGAGTGACCAGATCACGCCCAGCCCGGCATCGCGGCACGCCGCCGCGAACGCCGCATGCCACGCCGCGCACGGCGCGTTGAGCGCCCCGCCCGCAACGCTCGTGTGAAAACTGTCTCCCACGGCCTCGAGCCGCATATAATGGCTCATTCCGACATAATGGACGATGTCGCCGCGATAGCCGAGCTGCACCACCTGCCGCACCAGCCGCGCCGGGGTCAGGTGATAGCTGTCGTCATAGCCGCTCGCGATCCCGAGGCCATGTTCGGGCATCACCACATCGCCGATCGCCAGCACCGATCCCGATCCCGACACGGCGATCGCGCTCATCTCGGCCCAGCCCGCCCCCGGCGCCGCCAGCACGGCGTCGCCGCCGTCATAGTCTGGCGGCACCAGCGAAATGAACATCCGGTCGATGTCGCCCGCCCACACCGGGTCGGCCTCGCCGGGCAACAGGAAACCGCCGTTCAGCGAATCGAAATCGAGGGTGACGACCGCATCCTCGCCCGTCCCCACCGCATAATTCCACAGCCGTATATACCAGGCACGCGGGTTTCCCGCCGCATCGCGCCCCTCGATCGTCAGCGTCGGCCCGTGCAGCGCATCGAGCGGCTTGATCCCGCCCGAGCGCCACCGAAATTTGAGCTGGGTATGCCGGAAATCGCGTTTCGTCTCATAGGCGAGCAACGGATGGTCCCAGCGATCCTCTGCCTCCCAGATCAGCCCCGCAAGGTCCTGCTTGCGGTAAAACACCGCCTCGACGCGCAGCGCGCCCGGCGCATCGCTCGTCACGCTCGCCATCATCGGCCGCGCAAAATCGACCGTCCAGAAGCGCGGGTCGAACCGCTTGAGCCAGCCTTTCCGATGATGCGGCTCGGCGGCCGCCACGAGCGCCCAACCCATCAATCTTCTCCCGCCGCGACAGCGCGCCGCACCGCGCGCGCCAGTTGCCGCCCGGTTTGCGCCAGCCTTTGCGGCTCGCTCCCCGCGTCGCCGCGGACATTCACGGTGATCGCGATGTTGCGCGTGACCCCGCCCGCCGCCTCGATCCGGCCGCTCGCCGTCGGCACGAACAATTCGGGGCCGCGCTCGCCGACGCGATAGGCGCGCCCGGCGCTCACCGGCCCGCCCGTCGCGCGCCCCGGCGCCCCGAACAGCGCCATCGCGATCGACGTGCCGAGCGACAGCAACCCGCCGGCGCCGCCCCCCGATCCGCCACCGCCGCCCATCGCGGCGTTGATGCCGCCCGAAATCGCCGCGCGCGCGATGTCGTTCATCACCGACAGCGCCAGCCGTTTCAGGTCCTCGAACCCCATCTTGCCGCTGACGATCGCGCGCGACAGTGCGCGCTCGATCGCACGCCCCGCATCCTCGGCGCCCGCGACGAGCGGTCCGCCCAGCTCGGCGCGCAGCGCCGCTATGTCGCGCCGGAACGCGCCGGTGTCGGCGCGCACCGCCACGACCATCTCGTCGATCTCGTCACCCATCGGGAAACCTCTCCATCATTGCCGCGAGCGCCGCGCCATCGACCGGCGCGTCCGCGTCGGCCTCGACCCATCCGGCCAGCGCCGCGCGCACGTCGGCGGGGGTCGCCACCCAGAATTCGTCGGGCCGCCATCCGGCGACGCGCGCCATCACGCCGGCCAGCGCAACCGCCGCCCGGCCCAGCCGCTCGTCCGCCATCTCATCGTCCCTGCAATATCTGCCCCAGCAGCACGCGCAGCGCCGGGGTTACCGCCGCCAAACCCTCTGCGACGACCGCCTCGCCGACCGCCTCGCGCGTCAGCGTCTCGGGCCGCTCCTGTATACAGTGCCAGAACAGGCAGGCGAGTTCGCCCAGCGCCAGCCGCCCCTCGGCAGCGCGCTCGACCAGCGCGAACAGCGGCCCCAGCTCGGCCTCCGCCGCCACTAGCGCCGCAAAGCTCGGGCGCAGCACCAGCACGCGCCCGTCGACGCGCAGCTCGGCCTCGCCGCGCAGCGCGTTCGCGCCGCTCACAAGCTCACCACCGCGCCGCTCGACTCCAGGTTCAGCGTGTAGTTGCGCTCGCCATTATAATCGCCGGCATAATCGAGCCGCGTGACGAGGAAACGCCCGCGCATCCGCTCGCCACTTTCAAAGCTCAGCTCATAGTCGTCGAGAACCCCCGACAACGCCGCGCCGCGCAGTCGCACCTCGGCGTCCGACCCGGTAAAGATACCCGCCGCGCTCACCGAAACCGACCGCACGCCGGCCCCCGACAACAGCTCGCGCCAACCGCCCGAATCCTTGGTCGTGACGTTCACCGCGTCGCCGTTCACCGACATCTGCGTGGTGCGCAGGCCCGCGACAGTCCGATACGTGGGCGGCACGTCGCCATCGCCGATCTTCAGCAGAAAATCGCTCCCATTTTCAATCGCCATCGTCTAATCTCCTCGGGTAAAAAATCATCCGCTAACGGGGAGTCGCAGGATGCTGATCACGACAATAGTTTTGGCGCTCATGGCGCAGTCGCCCTCGGCGACGGTCGACACGACGCGCGCCGCCTTCACCAAGTGCCTGCGCACCGACATGAAGAAGGCGCTCGAAGCCAAGATGGAAGAGGCCGAATATGAGATGACGGTGAAGGCGAATTGTTCGACCGAACGCGAAGCCTTCCGCAAGGCGGTGATCGCGCTGGGGCGCTCGGGCGGCGATTCCGAAAAGGTCGCGGGCGAGGACGCCGAGATGCAGATCGACGATTACCACGCCAATTTCACCGACAAGTTCAAAGATTATAAATCGACCAACACGCTGCCGGGCGACTGATCGCTCCAACTAGCCCTTCCCTTCGGGGGAGGGTTTTCACGCCGCGAGACACCGGCACCGCACGACCATCTCATGCCGCCAGCCGCCGTCGCGGGCGAAGGTGAAGCGCGTCCGGATCGTCCGCGCCCCGACCACCGTCCAGGCGCCGGCCGGACCGCGCATCGCCTGCGCCACGGCATCGATCCGTGCCGCCGCGACATCGCCGTCCGCACCGTCGACACCGACCAGCATCAGCGTCAGGCGGACCTCGCGCCCGGCGCGGTCCTTGGTCCCCCAGTCGCTGCCCTCCGCCGTACCCACCATGACATAGGGCGCGGTGGCGCGCGGCGGGGTGCCGTCGAAAATGCCGTGGACCAGCCCCGCCAGCGCCGCGTCCTTCGCCAGCAGGTCCAGCGCCCGCGCCCGCAGCGCGCCTTCGGCGCTCGTCATTGCCCGCCCCCCAGCGTCAAGCGCCGCCACGGCTGCCACAGCGCCGCGATCGCTGCCGGCGGCGCCGCGCCCGCACCGTCGCGCGCATCGTGCAAATGCTGCGTCATGCGAAGGATTCCCTGGCGGATTGCCTCGGGAATATGGTTTGCGCCGTCGGCGATTCCCGCACGATACGCGACGCGCGCCCGCACCGCACCGCGCGGATCGTCGATCGTCACCCGCGCCGTGCCGTCGCGGCCAGTTGCCGTCCGATAGTCGCCCGCGGCCAGCGCCCTCTCGCTGCCATCGGGCAACAGCAGGTCGACCGCGTCGATCCCCACGACCGGCCGCACGCCTGGCTGGATCACGCCGCCCGGCGCCACCGGCAGGGTTTCCTCGCCCGCCCGGACGATCAGCCACTGGCCGATAAAGGCTTCGCAGACGCTGGTCGCGGCGCGAACGAGCCCCGCCACCACCGCATCGTCGATCGTCGCCCCCAGCCGCAGCCAGCTACGCGCCTCGTTCAGGCTGATCGGGGCCCCGCCCGGCACCAGACTTTCCGCCATCATCGCTCCTCCACCCGCACCGTCATCGACCGCTCGTCGATCTGCCCGTCGCTCAAGGTCACGCGGTTGGTGACGCGATAGACACGCCCCGCGACCCCGCCCGCCAGCGTCGCAGTCGCGCGCATCAGGTCGTGCGCGGCGCCCGCAACCGCGACGCCGCCCGCCTCGTCCGGCCCGACCGCCCACGCGCTCGCGATCACCGCCTGCCCGTCGGGATAGGCGACGGCCCAGTCGAATTCGAAATCGATCCGGCTGTCCGGATCTTTCACCATCATCGTCATGCCGGTCCTTTCGTTCAGGGTTTGCGGATGATCACGCGGCGACCAGCCTCGCGGACCAGCGGCACACCGACTTGCGGCGCCGCGGGCGCCGGGCCGCTCCATTCGCTGGCGAGGTCGCGGCGCGCGACGTCGCCGATCGCGCGCGAACCCAGCGCCGATCCGCCGGTCATGCCGCGGCCTCCAGCGCCGCGATTCGGCGCTCCTGCGCGGCGATCAGGAACAAGGTCAGCTGGTCGGGGCGCAGGCCGAAACGATATCCGGCGGCACGCACACACCGCTCCGAACCATCGGGATCGGTTGCGACCGCAGCGTCCCACGCGTCGCAGCACAAAAAGGCATAGCGCACGGCTCCGGGCTGCCCGTCGGCGTCGAGCGGCGCGATCAGCCCTTCGTCGGCCATGATCGCCCACACCGCCTGCGCCCGGACGCCGAAATGATAGCGAGCGCCATCGGCGCCCTTTTCGGCGATCGCGTCGTTCCACTGGTAAAAGCCCAGTTCGGCGACGATGCGCGCCGCGGCGCGCATTTCGGCGTCGCTCGCGCCGCCGCGCCACCTTTTGTCGCGCGCATCGGACGTGTTGATCACCCCCGTCGCGGCGAACAGAAGCGACCAGCGCGCTGCGGCAGTGCCCAGCGTCTGGCCCCCGTCGATACCCGGCCGAAACGCGCCGCCGGGTTCGGCGATCAGGCGCGGTGCCCCCGCCGTCACATCGTAAAAGATCAGCGATCCGACCCCGACGCCGCCGACATTCTGCCCGATCCGCCAATCGCGGTCGGGGGTCACGATGCGCAGCTGCGTGTCGGTCGCGCCCGCGTTGGTCGCCTCGACCGTCACGAGCGTTGCATTCGGCTGCACGACGTGCAGCGCGGCCGCCGGCGCGCTCGTCCCGATACCGAGATTTCCCGACGCCGACAGGCGCAACCGCTCGGTCCCGCCCGTCGCGATCGCGATCATGTTCGCGCCCGGACGGAACAGTCCGCAATCGGGGTCGGCGGCAAAGCTGACCGCGGGCGCCGCCGCGCTGCCGTCCCCCGCGCCGAGCGGACCGCCCAGCAAATGGCGTCCGTCGGCGCCGCGGAACGGAATGGTCGCCAGCGGCACATTCACCCAGCCGTCGTCGCGGCGGACGGTCACCAGGTCGCTCGTGAGAGCATTCGCTACGGCGCCATGCGTCGTCGAAAGCGGCTGCTTCGCGGCAAGACCGGTTTCCAGCGCCCCGATCGCATCGTCCTGCGCCGCTTCGCCGGTATCGCTTGCGGCGAACCAGCTCGCCCCGACGGTCAGCGCGATCGTCTTGAGGCCGGGAAGGAAGTCGACCGTCGCGCCGCCGCTCGACGACGCGGCGACGCTGTCGCGGACCAGCCGGCCCAGCGCGTCGATCCGCCCCTCGCCGGCTTCCCACTGTTCGGGATGCGCGATTCCGGCGACGGCGCAATGAAATAATGTGTTCGCCGGAACGGCGCCCGCAAAGCGGCGATGGCCCGGCACCGCGCCCGTGGGCATCAGCGGTCCGGTCCCGCCTTCCTGGCACAGCTCGCGCACCAGGTCGGCGAAAAAGGGGGTCGGCATGGCAGGGCCATCCTTTCCAGTATCGATAGCAGGGAAATTGGCGCCCGGCGCGGCTTCCGAAAGGGAAGAAGCCGGCGCCGGGCGCCCATCGCGCGCCAGATCAGCTGGCGGCGAACTTCATCAGCTTGATCGCCTGCGAATCGATGATCGCACCGCCGACCCTCTTGGTTGCATAGAAATGCACGAAGGGCTTGTTGCTGAACGGATCGCGAAGGATGCGCGTCTCGCCGCGGTCGGCGACGAGGTAGCCCGCGCGGAAATTGCCGAACGCGATCGACAGGCTGTTCGCCGCGACGTCGGGCATGTCCTCGGCCTCGACCACCGGATAGCCGAGCAAGGTCGCGGCCTGCCCCTCGACCATCCCCGGCTGCCAGATGAAGGCGCCGTCGGTCGTCTTGAACTTGCGGATGCGGGCGAGCGTATCGCTGTTCATCACCCAGCACGCCCCTTGCCGGTACGGCGCCTTCAGCGAATGGACGAGCTCGACCAGTCTGTCCTGCGGGTTCGACGCCGGAAAGGCACCCGCCATCCCCGTCGCGAGATGCTGCAACGTCCCGAAGGCGCGCACACTGTCGATCTCGTTCGTCGTCGCATAGGTCAGGAAGCCCTTCGGACGGTTCGTCCCGTTGCCGTTCACGAACGCGCTCCCTTCCGCGACGGCAAACTCGCGCCCCAACTGCTCGGCCAGCCAGTCCTCGACGTTGAACATCGCATCGTCGAGCATCGCCTGGCTCGCCGCCGGATTGGCGTAGAGCTCGCCCGACGGCGGCACGATCTCGGCGAAGCTGCGCGTCGCGGTCTCGGGCCGCGCCGCGGTCTCGCCGACCCAGCCCGCGCCCATCGATCCCGTGGCGACCAGCTTGCGATATCCGCTCGTCCCCGTCTGCACGACGGTCGCGATCGACCGGATCGGCGACAGCGTCTTCAAGGTCGCCGCGATCGATCCGTCGATCTCGCGCGGCACCGCAAAACCGCCCTCGCCGCCGCTCGCGCCCGACAGGCTCTTCATCTCGACGCCCGCGTCGATCCCGCGCCGCAGATAGCGCTCAACGAACGCATCGCGCGCCGGATCGGCCGCCTTCGCGCCATCGAGCGGCAGCCGCGACGCCGCGACCGCCTGCGCGTCGACCTGTGCCTTCAACGCCGCCACCGACGCCTTGAGATCATCGACCGCCTCGGCCGCCAGCACCGCATCGAACGCGCCGTCGAGCGCGTCGGCTTTCACTTCCATATCGTCCATTCTCGTCACTCCTTCACCACCTGAATCACCCGCGCGAGCGGCTGCATCGGCGCCGCGACCAAGCTCACCTCGGCGAGGTCGAGCGCCACCAGCTCGCGCGGATTGTCGCCGCGCGAAGCCTGCACGCGGTACCCAAAGCTCAATCCGGTCAGCGCGCCCGCCGCGACGAGCTTCGCCGCCGCCGGATGCGTCACCCGCGCGACGACGCGCAGTCCGCGCGCATCCTCCGCCAATGCCTCGATCACGCCGATGCTGGCGCCCGGGCGATGCTGCCACAGCAAAGGCACCGCACGCCGTTCGCGCAAACTCGCCGCAAAGGCCCCGCTGCGCACGACATCGCCGCCGCGGTCGACGCGGTCGAACACCGACGCATAGCCCGCAAAGCGGACGCTCATTTGAGCAGCCCCGGCAGCCCCAGCTTCATCGCCAGCCCGACGACCAGCAGCGCGAGCATCCCGCGCACCGCCCAGTCGACCACCGCCGCCCACACACTCTTCTTCGCATCGCGCCACGCACCCAGCAGCTGGCGCAAATCGCTCACATCGTCGCGCGCCGCCTCGTCGGCGAGGCCCAGCCTTGCCAGCGCGCGCCGCGCGCCAAGCTCGCTCGCCTCCTCGACCACCGCGCGTAGCAACGCCGCGTCAGGCGCGCCGGCCACACCCGTCCCCGCCAGCGCGATCAACCGCGCCAGCGCTTCGTCTTCATCCATGTCGATTTCTCCGGTTAGTCGACGCCGAGCAGCGCCTTCTTCTCATCCGCAGTCAGCCAGTCCGCCGCCGACACCTCGCGCCATAGCGCCATCCGGTCCTCGGCCAGCGCCGGCACCCGGTCGAGGTCGACGCGCAGCTCGGCACCATCGAACCACCCGCTCAAACCCTGCGCAATCGCGCCCAAAATTTTCGCGCAAAGCGGCAGCACCGTCAGCCTCCACAGCGCGCGATTGGCCTCGCGATAATTGGCGTAGGTCGCATCGCCCGGCAGTCCGAGCAGCATCGGTGGCACCCCGAACGCCATGGCAATCTCGCGCGCACTGCTGTCTTTCAGCGCCAGGAAATCCATCTCCGCCGGCGACAGCGACAGCGCCTGCCACTTCAGCCCGCCTTCGAGCAGCAAAGGTCGCCCGGCATTCGCCCCGCCCGCGAAACTCTCCGCCAGCTCCTCGCGAAGCCGGTCGACTTGCTCCGCCGACAAGGGCATCCCCTTGTCGCCCGGATCATGCACCAACGCCCCCGAAGGCCGCGCCGCATTGTCGAGCAACGCCGCATTCCACTTCGCCGCCGCATTATGCGCCGCGATCGCGCCAGCCGCCGCGCCCAGGCACCCCGTGCCATAATGATCGTCGAGCGGATGCAGCGCCTTCACATGCACCACCGCGACGCGCCCCGCGCCATCCTCGGCGGGCAGCACCGCCGCCGACCCACCGGCCTTATACCGATAGGCGACCGGCCACCCGCGCGCGTCGGCCTCCACCGTCACCCGCTCGGGCCGCAGCGCAAACAGCTCCGCCGGCGCCCCCGCGCCATCGGTCAAAATCTGTACATAGCCATTGCCGTGCAGCAGCAACTGCGACGCCAAAGTCTCGACCAGCCCCTGCCCACCCGACGTCGCCCCGAGCAGCGCCGCCAGCGCCGGATCGCTCGCCACCACCGGCGCGCTGCCGGCAGCCTCGGCGACCAGCCGCACCGCCCGCTGCACAATCGCGTTGGACAGATAGCCCTCGCGCACCTGCGCCTCCCAACTCAACGGCGCGGGCGCGCTCCAGCTCCCATACACACGCGACAAAGCGGGCCGCGCAGCCACCTGCGCAGCCTTGCGGCCAAACCAGTTCATGATGATCTCCTATCCGTCGCCCGGCGACGCGCTACTTCCAGCTAACCTCACCTAAACCCGCCGGACCCCTGGCTCGCGCCCCTTCCGCTTCGCCCCCAGCAAAGCCGCCAGCGCCCAGACGCAGGCATCCGCCCGATCCGGCGAGCGCCCCGGCCCGGCATAGCCGCCACCCACCTGCAACCCGCAAAGCTGGTCCTCCAGCTCTGCGAATACCCCCGCATGCACCACGTCGCCGCGCTCATAGGCAATCGCGACCGGTTCTGCCCGCCGCGCCTTGCCGACACTCGCATGGACCGGCACCACGGGCAGCGTGCAGTCGGCCTGGCGCAGCGTGCCCTCGACCATCTCGCCGCCCATATTGCTCTCGGCGACGATCCGGTCGGCGCCCCAGCGCGCCGCAGCCGCGGCGGCGGCCTGCGCCCAGACGCCGGGCGGCGGATTTTCAACGCTCGCATCCTCGACCACCGCCAGCCGCCCGTCACGCAGCAACGCCGCGACCACGATCCCGCACGCGTCGCCGCGGCTCGTCGCGGGCGGATCGACCCCGATCACCACGCGCACCGGCTTGCCGATCTCCGCCGCCACAACGCGGCACCGCTCGACCAGCCCCCGCGTCCACAACGCGCCCTCGACATCCTCGAGCAGCTCGCCGTCCAGCTCCTGCCGTCCCAGCCGCGTGCCGCCATAACTCGCCAGCATCGCCTCGACGAAGTTCGAGGGCAGATAGGCGTTGTCGTTCGTCCCGCCGCGCGTTTCCTCGAAGCCGGGAAGCGCCATGATCCGCCGCATCAGCGCGGTCGGCCGCGGCGTCGTCGTCACCAGCACGCGCGGCGCCTCGCCCAGACGCAGCCCCATCACCAGATTGTCCCACGCCGCATCGCCCTGCGGCCATTTCGCCAGTTCGTCGCACCAGGCGACATGATGCTCGGGCCCCCGCAGATTCTCCGCCGCCGCCGCCGAATAGAGCGTCGCCACCGCGCCGCTGTCGAAGTGCAGCTCGCGCAGACTTTCGCGCCAAAGCGGCCCCTCGTCCGACCGCGCGACCGCCAGCAAACCGCTCGGCCCCTCGATCATCACCCGCCGCCCGTCAGCATCATTCGCCGCGACAAGCGCGATCCGCGCACCGGGCAGCATCCGCGCCCATTCGCTGATCCATTCGGCCCCGGCGCGCGTCTTGCCGAACCCCCGCCCGGCGCGGATCATCCATATCCGCCAGTCACCCGGCGGCTCGCATTGCCCCTCCTGTGCCCAGCCCTGCCAGCGTTCGATCAATTCGCGCCGGTGTCTTCCCGAAAGGTCGCGCATCAGCCGCCGAAGCTGGCCGGGGCTGAGCCCGCTCAACTGTCCGAGAACGTCACCGACGACATCACGCGTCGCCTGCGCCATCGCTCAAAGCTGGTCCCAGCCGCGCTGGCGGCGAAGCACCGCCAGCCGTTTCAGGATCGCCTCGTCGGTCTCTTCGGACGTCGGCATCCGGCCCTTGCCCGGCCGGTTGGTCTTGAGCCGTCCGCTGCGAACGCTCCCTTCATGCCGCCCGAGCAGGCGGAGCGCCTGATCCATCGTCATCGGCTCGACGATCGGCCGGTCTCCGCCGTCGGTCGCATCGGGACGCAGCCCCTCAACCGCGGCCAGCGCCGCCTGAACCAGCCCCATCTCCAGCCGTTGATACCCGTCGTCGAGCGCGCGTTGCCATGCTGCAGCAAAGGCCGCGTCGCGCTGCCGCATCTTGTACACCGTCGACAGGGCAATCCCCGCCCGTTCCGCCGACAGCGATACATTGCACGTCTCGCTCAGCGACAGGATGAAGGCGTCACGGCTGCGCTGGGACGTTTCGCGGCGCGACCGCTTCGTCTTGACCAGCAACCGGTTCTTGCCGCCCATCACAACCAGATCCATCGCCCGACCTCCAGACGCAACCGGGCCGGAACATCTTCCCGTTTCGGAAAGGCGCCGGCCCGACTCGCAATTCTTCATGATGTGACACTTGTGCCATATCAGCGTGACGATGTCAATATATTTTTACCTATTTGGTTCTTTTTCTCTCGCAAGTTTCGACCGCGACGGGCGTCGCGATGTCATGCCCCGTCGGGAACGACGATCTCGAGCCCGGCCTTGACCGTGTCGAGCACGACAAGCGTGCGAAATGTCTCGACCACCGGATTGTCGGCGAACAGCCGCCGCGATATCGCCTCATAACTCGTCATGTCGGGAACGATCATGACGAGGATGAACCCCGCGCTGCCCGTGACATAATAGCATTGCTGGATTTCGGGCGTCGAACGGAACAGCGCCTTCGTCGGTTCGACGATCGAACTGCGGTCATTCTGCAGATGAACCTCGACAACGACGGTGATCGCCGCCTGCAACGCGTCGGGCGCGAGGACCGCGACATTCGCCATGATGATGCCGCTCGCCTCAAGCGCGGCGATCCGCCGCTGCACCGCGGCGGGGGACAGGTTGACCTCCTCGGCAATCGCGCGCTGCGGCGTCCGGTTGTCCTTTTGCAGGATGCGGAGAATCGCCCGGTCGAACCGGTCGAGATTGCGCCCCGGCCGGGTGGATGCTGCGTTCATCTAGGGTTCTCCGGGTCAAAATTGCGCAAAGGCGCCCATCTTTGCGTCCAATCATCGCTTGGACGGGTATATTATGTGCGCCATGTCGACCGCTCAAGCCGTTTCGCCGCGCAACAACGCAACCCTGTGGGGAAGTGCCGCCGCGTGGGGCTCGCTGCTGTCGATGAATTTCGGCGCCGGGCTCGCCAAGCATCTTTTCCCGGTGATCGGCGCCTATGGCATCACCAGCCTGCGCATCACGCTCGCCGCGATCATCCTCTGCCTCATCATCCGGCCGTGGAAGCGGACCGGCGTCCGCCAGCTTTCGCCCGCGCTGCTCGGATATGGCGCCGTCCTCGGGCTGATGAACCTCCTTTTCTATCAGGCGATCGCCCGTATCCCGATCGGCATCGCGATCGGCATCGAAGTCATCGGCCCGCTCGCCGTCGTCGTGATGGGATCGCGCAGCCGCCGCGACTTTCTGTGGCTCGCCGCCGCCGCGGCGGGGCTGTTCCTCCTGCTCCCGCTCCGCGCGGACAGCGCGCTCGACCCCGTCGGGATCGCCTGCGCCGTCGGCGCGGCCGCCTGCTGGGCCGCCTATATCCTCTGCGGCAAGCAGGTTTCGGCGACCCTCGGCCGCGACGCGGTCGCGTGGGGGATGGTGATCGCCGCGCTGATCACTTTGCCCTTCGGTCTCGCCGTATCGGGGACGCAGCTGTTCACGCCCTGGGCGTTGGGCGTCGGTATCGGCATCGCCGTCCTGTCGAGCGTCCTGCCCTACACACTCGAAATGGCGGCGCTGCGCCGCCTTCCCGCGCATGTCTTCGGCATTTTGCTCAGCGCCTCGCCCGCGGTCGGCGCGCTGGTCGGCTATGTCGTGCTCGGCGAAAAACTGACCCCGATGCAATGGCTTGCCATCCTCTGCATCATCTTCGCCGCGTGCGGCAGCGCGATCTCGGCATCGCTGCCGCGGCGGACGCCCGGCGACCTGCCCATCTAGTCAGGCGGCCCATTCGGCGGGGTCCGATTCCTCGCCGATCAGCGCGAGGCCGTGCGCGATCGAGGTGAGTTCGCCGCCCGTCGCGATACGATCCTCGCCGAAGCGCCGCTCGAACAGCGCGCGGATCGCGGGGATCAGCGACGAACCGCCGGTCAGGAAGACGCGGTCGATCGCTTCGGCCGTCGTTCCCGCGCGGGCCAGCGCCTGGTCCATCGCGGCTTCGATGCGGCGCAGATCGTCCGCGATCCATTGCTCGAAATCGGCACGGCGCACATCGGCACCAATCTCGATCCCGCCGCCCGCGAAGTGGAATTCGGCATGCTCGCTGCCCGACAGCGCGCGCTTGAGGCGGCCCACGGCGTCATAGAGCGGGAAGCCCTGCTCATGCTCGATCAATGCGATCATGCGGCCGATCAGTTCGGGGCGCTCGGCGTCGCGTTGCAAGCGGCGGATCTCGTCGAGCGTCCGGCGGTTGCGCATCATCGCGAGCCGCGACCAATCGCCGAAATCGGAGAAATAGCCGCCGGGAATCTCCAATATCTTGTCGAACGACCGGTAATGACTGCCCTTGCCGAGCAGCGGCAGCACGAGCCGGTCGACGATGCGATAGTCGAAACGGTCGCCCGCGATCCCGATCCCCGACGAGGCGAGCGGGACGCAGCGGCGCGGGCTTCCGGGCGCCGCAACGCGGACGATCGAAAAGTCGGTCGTCCCGCCGCCGAAGTCGGCGACGAGGATCGTCGCGGGCTCGGTCAGCCGCGAGGCATAGCTGTGCGCCGCGCCCAGCGGTTCGTGGACATAATAGATTTCGGTGCCGAACGCCGCGAGCATCGCATCGTATCGCCGGCGCGCGAGTTCGGGGTCGGGCCGCGCGCCGGCATATTCGACCGGACGGCCGACGATGACGCGGCGCGGCCGCTCGTCGAGCGCGCCGCCGGCATGCGCGACGAGGCGCTGGAGGAACAGGCGACCCATATCCTCGAAGCGGAACGGCTTGTTGAAGATCATCGCGCGCTCGAACAACGGGCTCGCGGCGACGCTCTTGAACGACTGGATAAAGCGGCTGTCGAGCGGCGACTGGAGATATTCGTCGATCGCCCACGGCCCCGCCTCGTGCGCGATCCCGTTCCAGCCGCGCTCCTCTTCCCAGAAACAGAGCGCCGAGCGGAACACCGCATCGCCTGCGTTGCCGAACGCGACAAGCCGCGTTTCGCCCGCGCCATCGGCCAGCGCCACAACGCTGTTCGTCGTGCCGAAATCGAGGCCGAGCGCGCTCGCGGCCGCCTTGTCCATGACACGCTCCTGTGAGTGGGATTCCCTGCGGGGCGGCGCCTATTGCACAGCAAGGACCACGGAGCAAGGTCGCGGCCCGGTGATCAGGCGTCGGGCTTCCACGCGCGATAGAAGGTGTCGACTGCCGCGTCGACATCGCCCCGAAGGCGGTCGAGGTCATGGCTTTCGGGAAGGTTGAGCATCGCGAACTGATAGAGGCCCGATTGGCACAGCCCGGTGAACTGCTGCACCGCGCGCATCGGGTCGCCCATCCTGAGTTCGCCGCGCACCATCTTTTCGCCCACCCATTCGGCCGCGCGCGCCTTTCCGCGGCGCGGGCCGCGTTCGTAGAAGGTTTCGGCAAGGTGCGGGAAACGCTCGGCCTCGCCGACGACGAGGCGAAAGAGCGACAGGATCGGCGTCGCGGTCAGTTTCGTCATCAGCAGGTTGCCGAAAATGCGCAAGACATCGGACACCGGCTCGTCGAGCGGCAGGTCGATCGCGAGCGCGTCGCCATATTGGGCGACGATGTCGTCGACCACCGCCGCGAACAGATCCTCCTTCGACGGGAAATAGGTCCAGAGCGTCGTCTTCGACCCGCCGACCTTGCTCGCGATCGACGACATCGTCGTCCCTGCATAGCCGTTCGCGAAGAACAGCTCGCGCGCGGCGTCGACGAACGCCTTGCGGCGCATCGCCGCGGCATCGTCGAGGGCAGGCGTACTATCTGGTATCATTTCGATTGACAACGCATCCTCCGAAGTCCATTTGCGCATGATACCAGCTAGTATCGTTGGAAGCCATGCCCCGGACAATTTTTCTCTCCTCCGCTGCCCTCAGCCTGCTCGCGGGCTGCGCGAGCGTTCCCGACCTGGGGCCAAAACCCGCTCCGGTGACGGCCGGGTCGCTGCAATCGGGCGCGACCTTCGCCGGCTCGCAGGGCGAATGGCCCGCCGAAGGCTGGTGGCAGAACCTCGCCGACCCGCAACTCGACACGCTGATCGCCGAAGGCCTCAAGGGTTCGCCCGACGTCGCGATCGCTGCCGCGCGCGTGCGCGCCGCCGAGGCGATGGCGCAGCAGGCGGGCGCCGCGCTGTTGCCGCGCGTCGGCGCCGAGGCGAGCGCGGGCGGGGTCCAGCAAAGCAAGAATATGGGCATCCCGCCCGCCTTCGTGCCCGACGGCATCCAGGACACCGGCCATATCGCCGCGACCTTCGCTTTCGACCTCGACCTGTGGGGCAGGAACCGCGCCGCGCTTGCAGCGGCGACGTCGGAAGCCGAAGCGGCCCGCGTCGACGCGGCGCAGGCGCGGCTGATGCTCACGACGGGGATCGCCGCAGCCTATGCCGATCTCGCGGGCTATTATCAGGCGCTCGATACCGCGAACGAGGCGGTCCGCGTCCGCACCGCGAGTGCCGATTTGTCGGGCGAGCGCGCCCGCGCCGGGATCGAGAGTCAGGCGAGCCAGCGGCAGGCCGAAAGCCGCGCCGCCTCGGCGCGCGCCGACGTTGTCGCACTCGAAGAGGCGATCGCGACCACCCGCAACCGGCTCGCTGCGCTCGTCGGCGCCGGACCCGATCGCGGCCTGTCGATCGCACGCCCGCAAATGGCGCGCCCGGCGCTCGGCCTGCCGGCGAATGCGGGGATCGACCTGATCGGGCGCCGCCCCGACATCGTCGCGGCGCGCTTGCGCTCCGATGCCGCTGCGAAGCGCATCGACGTCGCGCGCGCCGATTTCTACCCGAATATCAGCCTCTCGGCGCTCGTCGGCCTCCAGTCGCTCGGCCTCTCCAACCTGTTCAAATCGGGCTCCGAATATGGCAATGGCGGCGCCGCGATCAGCCTGCCGATCTTCGACGGCGGACGGCTTCAGGGCCGCTATCGCGGGTCGCGCGCCGACTATGATGCCGCGGTCGCGACCTATGACCGCACGCTGGTCGGCGCGCTGCGCGACGTTGCCGACATCGTCGCGAGCCGCGCCGCGAACGAACGCCAGCTCGCCGCGCGGCGCGACGCGCTGACCGCCGCGGCCGAAGCCTCGAAGCTCGCGGGGCTGCGCTACCGCGCCGGCCTCTCGACCCAGATCGTCCAGCTCACCGCCGAAGACAGCATGGTCGCGCTCAGCCGTTCGGTCGCCGACCTCGAAGCGCGCGAACTCGCGCTCGATATCGCCCTCATCCGCGCGCTCGGCGGCGGATACCGCACGCCCAACCCGACAGGAGACGAATGATGGCCGACGAAACGGCTGCGACCGAAACCGGCGCTCCCCAGCCTGCCCCCGACACAGCCGACGCCCAAGCCAATGGCGCAAAGCGCAAGAAGCTGCTCCGCATCCTTGCCATCGTCGTGGTGACGGTCGGGGTCCTGTGGGGCCTCTGGTATTTCCTGACGCAGGCGGGGCGTGTCCACACCGACAACGCCTATGTCGGCGCGGACTCGGCGCAGGTCACCGCGCTCATCGCGGGACCGGTCAAGGAAGTGCGGGTCAGCGGCACGCAGGCGGTGAAGAAGGGCGACATCCTCGTCATCCTCGACGACGCCGACCAGCGCATCGCGGTCGCCGACGCCGAAGCGGCCTTGCGCCTCGCGCGCCAGCGCTACGGACAGGCCGATGCCAACGCCGACGCGGCGCGCGCGCGCGTCGCGGCACGCGGCGCCGACATCGCGCAGGCGCGCGCGCGGCTGCGCGACGCCAATGCGACGGTCGAGCGCGCGCGCGCCGAACTCGCACGACGTGAAAGCATCGCGGGCACCGGCGCGGTGTCGGGCGAAGAGCTGACCGCAGCGCGCGCGGCGCTCGCCTCGGCCTCGGCCGCCCGCGACCTTGCCGCCGCGGGCATCGCCTCGGCCGAGGCGACGCGCGGCTCGGCGAGCGGCGACCTCGGCGCCGCCGAAGCCGTCGTCCGCGGCACGACAATCGACACCGCGCCCGATGTCGCCGCCGCCGAAGCGCGGCTCGAAAAGGCACGGCTCGACCTCGCGCGCACCGTGCTGCGCGCGCCGGTCGACGGCATCGTCACCAACCGGCAGGTCCAGGTCGGCCAGCGGATCGCCGCGGGCGCCCCGATCATGGTGCTTGTCCCCATCAGCACCGCCTATGTCGACGCCAATTTCAAGGAAAGCCAGTTCAAGGATATCCGCATCGGCCAGCCGGTCGAGCTGACCTCGGACTATTATGGCGGCGATGTTGTCTACACGGGCAAGGTGATCGGCATTGCCGGCGGCACCGGCGCCGCCTTCTCGCTGATCCCCGCCCAGAATGCGACGGGCAATTGGGTGAAGGTGGTGCAGCGCCTGCCGGTGCGCATCGCGCTCGATCCGAAGCAGCTCAAGGAGCATCCACTGCGCGTCGGGCTGTCGATGGAAGCCACGATCGACACGCGCGGCAACTGATCGATGGCAACCGCCGCCGCCCCTGCTCTATCCGCCAGCGTCCCCGCCGAGCCGCAACCGCTGACTGGGGTGCGGCTGATCGTCGCCGCCTTCGCGCTCGCGCTCGCCAATTTTGTCGTCGTGCTCGACACGACGATCGCCAATGTGTCGGTGCCGCATATCGCGGGCGGACTCGCGGTGTCGCCGACGCAGGGAACGTGGGTAATCACCAGCTATGCGGTCGCCGACGCGATCAGCGTGCCGCTCACCGGCTGGCTCGCGATGCGCTTCGGCACGGTGCGCTGGTTCATGATCTCGATCATCGGCTTCGGCATCTTCTCCTTCCTCTGCGGCATATCGCGCACGCTCGATGCATTGGTGCTCTTCCGCGTGCTGCAGGGGCTCGCGGGCGGGCCGCTGATGCCGCTGTCGCAGATATTGCTGCTCCGCATCTTCCCCAAGGAAAAGGCGGGTATCGGCCTCGCCATCTGGGCGATGACGACGACCACCGCGCCGATCCTCGGCCCGATCCTCGGCGGGACGATCAGCGACAACTGGACCTGGCCGTGGATCTTCTTCATCAACCTGCCCGTCGTCGCGATCTGCGCCTTCGGCGTCTTCACGCTGCTGTCGCCGTTCGAGACGAAACGCGCCAAGGCGCGCATCGACGTCATCGGCCTGATCCTGCTCGTCGTGTCGGTCGGCGCGTTCCAGATCATGCTCGACACCGGACGCGAGCATGACTGGTTCGGATCGGCATGGATCGTCGGACTCGCGGTCGTCGCCGCGATCAGCTTCGCCGCTTTCGTGATCTGGGAACTCACCGACGCCAATCCGGTCGTGAACCTGCGCATCTTCCGCTTCCGCGGCTTCACCTTCGCGACGATGGCGATATCCTTGGGCTTCGGCGCCTTCTTTGCGCAGGTCGTGCTGACGCCTTTGTGGCTCCAGCAAGTCGCGGGCTATACCGCGACACAGACGGGCTTCATCGTCGCCTGGCTCGGCGTATTCGCGGTGCTGCTCTCACCCGTCGCCGCAGGGCTGATCACGAAGATAGACGTGCGCATCACCATCTGCGCGGGGATTCTCTGGATGGCGTTCATGTCGATCCTGCGCGCGAGCTGGAACGCCGATGTCGGTTACTGGACGCTGGCGCTCCCGCATATCTTGCAGGGAATCGGTATGCCCTTCTTCTTCGTCGGGCTCACCGCGCTCGCGCTGAGTTCGGTGCCCGCGCAGCACCAGACGTCGGCGGCGGGGTTGATGAGCTTCCTGCGCACCTTGTGCGGCGCAATCGGCACCGCGGTCGCGACGACCGCGTGGGACGACGCCAGCCGCACCTCGCGCTCCGAACTCGTCTCGTCGCTCAACAATCCCGAAGCGACGATGACCTCGCTCCAGAATGCCGGCTTCACGCTCGAACAGGCGCGCGCCGCGATCGAGCGGCTCGTCGAGGTGCAGGCCTCGACCCTGGGCGTGCTCCACCTGTTCCTCGCGTCGGGCGTCGTGTTCGTGCTCGCCGCCATTTCGGTGTGGTTTGCGCCGCGCCCCAAACAGATTTCGATGGGCGGCGGCGGCCACTGACGCGGATACTTGGGCTTCGGCGCGGGTCATGCTAGGCGCGCCGCCATGTTGACGATCAATGGCCTCACGGTCCGCCTCGGCGGACGCACGATTCTCGACCGCGCGGGCGCCAGCCTGCCGGGTAAAAGCCGCACGGGCCTCATCGGCCGCAACGGCGCGGGCAAATCGACGCTGATGAAGGTGATGATCGGCCAGCTCGAAGCCGACGAGGGCGGCATCGAAATGCCGCGGCGGACGCGCGTCGGCTATATCGCGCAGGAAGCGCCGAGCGGCACCGCGACGCCGTTCGACACCGTGCTCGCCGCCGATACCGAACGCGCCGAACTGCTCGCCGCGTCGGAGGTCGAGCAAGACCCCGACAAGCTCGGCGATATCCACGAACGATTGATCGCGATCGACGCCTACACCGCGCCCGCGCGCGCCGCGCGCATCCTTATCGGCCTCGGCTTCGACGAAGAGATGCAGGGCCGCCCGCTCGACAGCTATTCGGGCGGGTGGAAGATGCGCGTCGCGCTCGCCGCGCTGCTCTTCTCGAATCCCGACCTGCTGCTGCTCGACGAACCGTCGAACCACCTCGACCTCGAAGCGACGATGTGGCTCGAAAGCTTCCTCAAATCCTATCCGGGCCAGCTCGTCGTGATCAGCCACGAACGCGACCTGCTCAACAATGTCGTCGACCATATCCTCCACCTCGAGGGCGGAAAGATCACGCTTTATCCCGGCGGCTATAATGATTTCGAGCGGCAGCGCGCCGAACGGATCGCGCAGCTTGCTGCGGCGAAGGCGGCGCAGGACGCGCAGCGCGCCAAGCTCCAGGACTATGTCGCACGCAACAGCGCGCGCGCCTCGACCGCGAAACAGGCGCAGTCGCGCGCGAAACAGCTCGCGAAGATGCAGCCGATCGCCGCGGTCTCCGAAGACCCCAGCCTCGCCTTCGATTTCCCGAGCCCCGACGAACTGAAGCCGCCGCTGATCACGCTCGACCTTGCGAGCGTCGGCTACACGCCGGGCGCCCCCATCCTGACGCGGCTCAACCTGCGTATCGATCCCGACGACCGCATCGCGCTGCTCGGCCGCAACGGCAACGGCAAGACGACGCTCGCGCGGCTGCTCGCGGCGCAGCTCACCCCGATGGACGGCGCGATGGCGGCGTCGGGCAAGATGCGCGTCGGCTATTTCACGCAATATCAGGTCGAGGAACTCGACGGCAGCGACACGCCATTGGGCCATATGACGCGCGTGATGACGGGCAAGACGCCGGGCGCGGTGCGCGCGCAGCTCGGGCGCTTCGGCTTCACCGGCAACAAGGCGACGACCGAGGTCGGCAAGCTGTCGGGCGGCGAACGCGCGCGGCTCGCGCTCGCGCTGATCACCCGCGACGCGCCGCACCTGCTCATCCTCGACGAACCGACCAACCACCTCGACGTCGACGCGCGCGAGGCGCTCGTGCAGGCGCTCAACGGCTTCGACGGCGCGGTGCTGATCGTCAGCCACGACCGCCACATGCTCGAACTCACCGCCGACCGCCTCGTCCTCGTCGACGACGGCACCGCGCGCGATTTCGACGGCAGCATGGACGATTATGTCGCCTTCATCCTCGGCAAGGGCGCACCGGCGAAGGAAAAGGCGTCGAAGGCCGACCGCAAGGAAGATCGCAAGGCCGCCGCCGCGGCGCGCGAGGCGGCAGCGAAGATCAAGAAAGACGTCTCGGATGCCGAGGCCGACCTCGCCAAATATCAGGTCATCCTCTCCGCGATCGATCGCGCGATGTTCGACCCGCAGGGGGCCGCGAACGAATATAAGGGCCTGACGATGAGCGAGCTGTTGCAGCGGCGCGGCAAGATCGTCGCCGCGCAGGAAGCGGCCGAAGCGCGCTGGGTCGCGGCGAGCGAGGCGCTGGAGGCGTTCGAGACGGCGGCGGCCTAGATTATCCGGCCCTATATCGTCACCCCGGACTTGATCCGGGGTCCAGCCAATCGCGGCAGCTTCGTCATGGATCGGCCTGCATTGACTCAATGACCTCGATCCATCATAATAGTTTCAATTGAAACTAGATGGGATTGCGATCATGGCCGACCTCTTCGAAAATCCGCTGGGCCTCGACGGCTTCGAGTTCGTCGAATTTTCGGCGCCGGAGAAGGGCATTCTCGAACCCGTGTTCGAAGCGATGGGCTTCACGCTCATCGCGCGCCACCGCTCGAAGGACGTCCAGTTGTGGCGCCAGGGCGGGATCAACCTGATCGCCAATTACGAACCCAAATCGCCCGCGGCCTATTTCGCCGCCGAGCACGGCCCGTCGGCGTGCGGCATGGGCTGGCGCGTCCGCGACGCGGCCAAGGCCTATAGCGAAGCCGTCGAACGCGGCGCCGAGCCGGTCGAGGTCACTCCCGGCCCGATGGAACTCCGCCTCCCCGCGATCCGCGGCATCGGCGGCTCGATCATCTATCTGATCGACCGTTACGGCGACGACCTCAGCATCTACGACATCGACTTCGTTTATGAGGAAGGCGTCGATCGCCACCCCGTCGGCGCGGGGATGCAGCTGATCGATCACCTGACGCACAATGTCTATGGCGGCCGCATGGCGCATTGGGCCGCCTTCTACGAGCGCATCGCGGGCTTCCGCGAGATCCGCTATTTCGACATCAAGGGCGAATATACCGGCCTGACCTCGAAGGCGATGACCGCCCCCGACGGCAAGATCCGCATCCCGCTCAACGAAGAGGGCGCGGGCGGCAAGGGCCAGATCGAGGAATATCTGCGCGCCTATAACGGCGAGGGCATCCAGCATATCGCGTTCAGCTGCGACGATCTCTACACCGCGTGGGACAAGCTCAAGGCGCTCGGCAATCCCTTCGCGCCGTCGCCGCCGGCGACCTATTACGAAATGCTCGAAGAGCGCCTCCCCGGCCACGGCGAATCGGTCGAGGGCCTCCAGTCGCGCGGCATCCTGCTCGACGGCTCGACCACCGAAGGCGACCCGCGCCTGCTGCTCCAGATTTTCGGCCAGACCGTGATCGGCCCCGTCTTCTTCGAATTCATCCAGCGCAAGAAGGACGAAGGGTTCGGCGAGGGCAATTTCACCGCGCTGTTCAAATCGATGGAAATGGACCAGATTCGCCGCGGTGCGCTGACTGTCGAGGAACCCGCCGAATGACGAGCCCGATCAAATTGGGCGGCGTGCACCACGCCGCCTATCGCTGCAGGGACGCGAAGGAAACGGTCGACTGGTACGAAACCATGCTCGGCATGACCTACACGACCGCCTTTGCCGAGGATCATGTGCCGTCGACCGGCGAGTACGACCCGTACATGCACGTCTTCCTCGACGCGGGAAACGGCAACATCCTCGCCTTCTTCGAACTCCCGAACCAGCCCGACATGGGGCGCGACGAGAATACGCCCAAATGGGTCCAGCACCTCGCGTTCAAGGTCGGCAGCTATGACGAACTCGTCGCCGCAAAGGCGCATCTGACCGCGAACGGCATCGACGTGCTCGGCCCGACGCATCACGGCATCTTCAAGTCGATCTATTTCTTCGACCCCAACGGCCACCGTGTCGAGCTCGCGTGCGACATCGGCACCGACGAGCAATATGCCGAACTGAAGCGCGTTGCGCCGTTGATGCTGGAAGAGTGGAGCCAGACGAAGAAGGCGCCGCGCCACGCCGACTGGCTGCACCAGGCGGCAAACGAGTAGGCGCCTTGTGCCCCTGCGAAGGCAGGGGCCCATCATCCGCCGTTTACTTGCCGATCGACCGTAGCTGAAAGTACATAGCTCCGGTGATGGGCCCCTGCCTTCGCAGGGGCACAGCTGCCTACTTCCGGTCCAGCCCGATGCTCTCCAGCGTCGCGCCGCTGCACTTGTCGGCTTCCTTGCTCTGGCCGTCGCCCGACAGCGCGCCGATCGCGAGGAAGCCCGCGACCACCGCGACCAGGAACGCGCCGGTCACCCAGATCAGATATTTGTCGATGAACGCCTTGATCGGCGCGCCGAACAGCTGGAACAGGATTCCGACGAGCATGAAGGAAAAGGCCCGGCTGGCGAGGCTCGCCCACAGGAAGGTCCAGAAACTCATGTGGATGAAGCCGGCGGTGATCGTCAGCAGCTTGAACGGGATCGGCGTCGCGCCCTTGATCAGGATGATCTCGGCGCCGAATTCGCGCAGGTAACAGGCGGCCGGCGGGAAGGCGTCGGTCAGCCCGAGCACGCCGAGCAGCCACAGCCCGACGCTTTCATAAAGGAAGAAACCGATCCCATAGCCGAGCACCCCGCCCGCGACCGACGCAAGCGTGCAGATGATCGCATAGCGCACCGCCTTTTTGGGGTTCGCAAGGCACATCAGCCCAAGCAGCGGGTGCGGCGGGATCGGAAAGAAGCTCGCTTCGACGAAGGACACCAGCGCCAGCCAGAACTCGGCGTGCGGATGCGCGGATTTCTCCATGGTCCAGTTATAAAGGTTCTGGATCATGGACTTGTTACGCGGTTTGGCGGTCATGCTGGTCCTTCGGTGCGCGAGGTGCGCCGCGACTCTATGCCGTTCGGTTCGACCGAAGTCGAGCCGGTCAGTGGCGGAAGTGGCGCATCCCGGTGAACACCATCGCAAGCCCCGCTTTGTTCGCCGCCGCGATCACCTCGTCGTCGCGGATCGAGCCGCCCGGCTGGATCACGCAGGTCGCGCCCGCCTCGACCGCCGCGAGCAGCCCGTCGGCGAAGGGGAAGAAGGCGTCGCTGGCGACGGCGCTGCCGACGGTGCGCGGGCTGGCCCAGCCATGCGTTTCAGCGGCTTCGCGCGCCTTCACCGCGGCGATACGCGCGCTGTCGCGGCGGTTCATCTGCCCCGCACCGATGCCCGCGGTCGACCCGCCCTTGGCATAGACGATCGCGTTCGACTTCACATGCTTGGCGATCGTCCACGCGAACAGCGCGTCGGCCAGCTCGTCCTCGGTGGGCGCGCGGTCGGTGACGACCTTGAGGTCGGCGCGCGTGATCCGGCCATTGTCGCGGCTCTGCGCGAGCCAGCCGCCGGCAATCGTCTTCATCATCAGCCCGCCGCGCGCCGGATCGGGCAGCTCGCCCGTCAGCAGCAGGCGGAGATTCTTCTTCTTCGCAAACACCGCGCGCGCATCGGCGTCGGCGTCGGGCGCGCACACGACCTCGGTGAAGATGCCGCTGATCGCCTCGGCGGTCGGCCCGTCGAGCGGCCGGTTGACCGCGATGATGCCGCCGAACGCCGACACATCGTCGCATTTCAGCGCCGCGTCATAAGCTTCGGCGATCGTCGCGGCGGTTGCGACGCCGCACGGGTTGGCGTGCTTGACGATGACGCACGTCGGATCGGCCTCGCGGAATTCGGCGACGAGTTCGAGCGCGGCGTCGGCGTCGTTGATATTGTTATAGCTGAGCTCCTTGCCCTGCACCTGCTCGGCCTGCGCGATACCGCGCGCCGCGGGGCCTGCGGGCAGGTAAAGCGCCGCCTTCTGGTGCGGGTTCTCGCCATAACGCAGCTCGGTCGCGAGCTTCGCGGTCAGCGGCAGCGTGTCGGGGAAGAGCTTGCCCTGATCGGCAAAGGCGAACCAGCTCGCGATCATCCCGTCATAGGTCGCGGTGTGCGCAAACGCCGTCGCGGCAAGGCGCTTGCGCAAGGCGAGCGTCGTCGCGCCGCCGTTGGCATCCATCTCGGCAATGACCGCGGCATAATCTTCGGGCTCGGTGACGATGTTCACGAAGGCGTGGTTCTTCGCCGACGAGCGCACCATCGCGGGGCCGCCGATGTCGATATTCTCGATGATCTCGTCGCGCGCCGCGCCCTTCGCGACGGTTGCGGCGAAGGGGTAGAGGTTGACGACCACCAGATCGATCGCGCCGATGCCATGTTCCTCCATCGACGCGACATGCGCCGCATCGTCACGGACGGCGAGAATGCCGCCATGAACCGTCGGATGGAGCGTCTTGACGCGGCCGTCCATCATTTCGGGAAAGCCGGTGAGGTCGGAGACGTCGAGGACGGTATGCCCCGCCTCGCGCAGCGCCTTCGCGGTGCCGCCGGTCGAAACCAGCTCGACCCCGTGGCGGACGAGCGCGGCAGCAAGCTCGGCGAGCCCCGCCTTGTCGCTGACGGACAGGAGGGCGCGGCGGACGGGAATCAGGTCGGTCATGGGAAGGGCGGCCTTTGAGGATGGGAAAGACGCGGCCCCCCTAGGCGGGTGCGCCCGCTATCGCAAGCCGCGTTGGCGCAGAAAAGCACCGTATCCCCGCGAAGGCGGGGGCCCATCTCCCGTGGGTTCAAGGCAGCGCCTGCGGAAGATGGGCACCCGCCGTCGCGGGTGCACACGGCTTATCGGGTCACTCGGGGCTTACAATCCCAGCGCCGCGGCGATCCGGTCCCAGCGCACCAGTTTGAAGTTCTGCGCCTTGGGCGCGTTGTCGCCGTCCTGCGCAAGGAAGATGCCGTCCGGATAGTCGGGCCCGAAATTGCCCGCGACCGCTTCGATCCCGTCGGTCTCGCTCGTAGCGCCGAACGCGCCCGCCGCGACCGCAAAACGTCCGACATACTCCACGCCGGGCAGGCGGAAGACCGCATAGCTATTGTCGCCCTGGCTCGACGCGATCAGGTAGCGCTGTCCCTTGTGGTCGATCGTCGCAAGGCCTTCGACGTCGGCGACGAGGCGCTGGTTGTCGACCGGCGCGACGAGGCGCGCGGTCGCGGTGTTGCCGTTCGGGACGAGCTGCCAGATTCCCGCATCCTCCTCGCCGACATAGAGCGTGTCGCCGTCGAAGACGCAGCCTTCGGACTGCGTCGGAATCCTATATTCCCACTGGACGGCAAAGTTCGGCGTCGCGCCGTCGACCGTCAGCGCGCCGACACGCACCGTGCCGTCCTTGACGATCAGCGCCGCGGTGATCGGCGCGCCCGGCGCGGTCTTCTTGAGGCAAAGGCCATAGGCTTCGCCCGTGCCCGCCGCCGCGCGCCCGAGCGCGACGATCGCGGGCTTGTCGGCGTCGAGGCGGAATACTGCGAGATGCGCGTTCACTCCGTCGTTGCGATCGCTCGCGACGATGATGTTGCCCGCAACGTCGACATTGTTGACCAGGCCCGCCTTGGTGAAGGCGATATCCTTGCCGGCAAGGTCATAGACGTGCAGCCCCGCCTTCTTGTCGGTCGCGACGATCAGCGCGCGGTTCGGATTGGCGGGATCGACCCAGATCGCCGGATCGTCGGCAGCATCGGCGCGTCCGGTCCCGACGGGTTCGGTTTCGCCGCTCGCGGTCACCTGAACGGGCGGCAGGCCGAAGAATATGGGTTCCTTTGCCGCGCATCCCGCAAGCGTCGATGCAAAAACGAGCGAAGTCAGCAGCTTCCATTTTCCGTTTGCGGCCATGTCGATTTCCCCTGTTTTCGATTGCGTATCGCGCAGCTGGCGCGCCCCGTTCCAGCAAAGACGTCCGGCGTCAATCCCACAATATTTCCGTCACTTAACTGTCATCAAAGCGTCATGTCCGTCGCCGCAAACTGTCACACGTCCCCCCTAGAGGCCCGGCAACCAACAAGGGGGTACGACAAGATGATTCGACGTTTCAGCCTGCATAACGCCGCCGCGCTCGCCATCGCCACGGCGCTGGTCGCCGTCCCCGCCGCCGCGCAGGACGTCGCGCCGATCGTCGACGAAAGCGGCGACGGCACGATCACCTCGGCGCGCGACATCGTCGTCCTCGGCAGCGTGGGATATCGCAACCGTAGCGAAGACCAGGCCGAACCCGTCATCAGCTACGACAGCGAATATTTCCAGCGCTTCGAACCGCTGACCGCGGGCGACGCGCTGAAGCGCGTGCCGTCGGTCACCTTCCTGTCGGACGTCATCGAAAGCGACGGCGCGCGCCTCCGCGGCCTGCCTCCCGGCTATACCCAGATCCTGATCAACGGCGAGAAAGTCCCCGGATCGAACGCCGACCGCAGCTTCTTCCTCGACCGCATCCCCGCCGAGCTGATCGACCGCGTCGAGATCGTCCGCTCATCGTCGGCGCGCCGCACCGGCGACGCGGTCGCGGGCACGCTCAACATCAAGCTACGCGACGGTTATGAACTCGACGGCGGTTATCTGCGCGCGGGCGGCCTCTATTATGACGACAAGGAACTCGAACCCAGCATCGGCGGCGTGTTCGGCGGCGCGCTCGGCCCGGGCCGCTTCCTCATCGGCGGCAATTTCCAGGGCCGCCACAACCCCAAAAAGAAATATTCGCTGCGCTACAGCGATTCGCCCGAGAATAATCCGAACTTCGCGACCGACGACTTCGACAATCGCGAAGACCAGACCGATACGCGCGACGGCAAGGATTATTCGTTCAACGCGACCTACGACATCAAGGGCGACACGACCGATTTCTCGTTGAGCGGTTTTTACGTCCACACCGATCGCACCGAGACCGAGCGCAGCTTCGAATATAATCACCCGACGAACATCAACGGTCCGGTCCGCGCGACGCCGCCGGGCAATCTGACCGTCGACAACGCCAATGTCGCGAAGATCAATCAGGATAATTACAGCGTCAACGGCAAGCTCGCGCACCGCTGGTCGGCGGGCGAGACGAGCCTGAAGATCGGTTACGCCTGGTTCGACGAAGACCGGTTCGAAACCGAATATGAGGTCGAATTCGACCGCGCGCTGCCGCGCTTCACCGGCGACCAGACGCGCACCGGCATCACCGACAAGGAATTTTCGGTTCGGCTGGAACATGAGTTTGAGCTGGGCGAGAATACCAAGCTGCTCTTCGGTGGCCTGTGGCAGGACAAGGACCGCGACACCTCGATCACCGAAGCGCCGCGCGACCGCTACAACCTGACCGCCGCCAATCGTCAGGGTTACGACCAGTTTTCACGCAATCCGACCGAGTTCGTTCGTACCTTCGGCGCCTTCGTGCCCGCCGTCGGCGGGATCAACACGATCGAGGAAAAGCGCCTCGACGGCTTCGTGCTGATCGAGGGCGATATGCCCGGCGTGAAGTGGGAAGCGGGCGTGCGTTACGAAACGACCGACCTGACCATCGACGACCTGACCCCGCCCGGGACGCGCATCGACAATGACTATGAAAAGCTGCTCCCCTCGGCATCGGTGAAGATCGACGTCGGCGCGCGCGGCCGCGTCACCGCCTCGGTCGCCCGCACCAGCCGGCGCCCCGAATTCAATTTCCTCTCGCCCGCGACGCTCGAGGAAGAACTCGGCGACAACGACCTGCTCGGCAATCCGCTGCTCGATCCCGAAACCGCGTGGGGCTTCGACCTCGGGTATGAGCACCGCCTCGGCCGTTCGGGCATCGCGGGGATCAATGTCTTCTACCGCAAGGTCGAGGACCTGATCGAGCTGACCAACACCGGACCGATCGTCGGCCGTCCGGGCGCCTTCACCTACCAGCCGCAGAATATCGGCGACGGCAAGGTGTGGGGCGTCGAGTTCGACCTGTCGACCGACCTTGGTTTCATTGGCCTGCCCGACACCGGCGTGTTCGGCAATGTCTCGTGGCTCGACAGCAAGATCGTCGACGAATTCGGCGAGCGCCGCTTCAACGGCCAGAGCAAATATGTCTACAACTTCGGCGCGATCCAGGACATTCCGTCGATCGGCGCCGCGTTCGGCGCGACCTATCGCAAGCAGGGCGGTGCCTTCGACCGCACCGTCGGCGAGGAGGTTTTCACCAGCTATGGCGCCGATCTCGAAATCTTCGTCGAAAAGCGGTTCGGCAAGAGCTTCACGATCCGCGCGGTGGGCTCGAACCTGCTGAATGGCGCGAAGCGCGAGACGTTCAACAAATTCACGACGATCGCCGACCAGAAGGACCGCAGCTTCGACGAATATGAACTCGAAAGCGAAAAGGCCGGTCCGGTCTTCCAGCTGATGGCGCGCTACGCCTTTTAAGAGGGTTCCGACAGCCGACGCTCAGTCCCTTGGGCGTCGGCTGCTGGAAATATATGCGTTGCGTGTCGCCATTGGGGTGGTGAGCGGACGCTCTCTCGCCCTCATTCGTCATCCCGGACTTGATCCGGGATCCATAGCGGCGCTGAAGTCATGGACCCCGGGTCAAGTCCGGGGTGACGAAGAATGAGACGGCCGCAACCGGTCTAAAGCGGGCACCTATCCGATATGCTTGAAAATCCAGCCGATGCTCGCGCCGCCCGCGGGCGCGGTGCCGGTGACGACGATCTGTTCGGTCGGGTGCGGCCGGCCTTCGCCGTCGACCCACAGGCTCGGTTCGATGTCGAGCCCGCCTTCGGACGTGCGAAACTGCCACAGCGGGCCGCCGTTGATGCGGAGCAGCGCGCCGAGCTTGTCGGCGGTCAGGCTCGCCGAGATATGCGGGCCGAGGTGGAAGCGTAGCGTGAACCCCTTGTCGCCCTTGCGCCGCGTGCGCGGGGCGGGAAGCAGCATATCCTCGCCGCGCAGCTCGCGCCCGTTGGGCGAGAGGATCAGCAGGCGGCGGTGGATCAGGCCATGGCGCCGCGCATAGCCGTCGTGGCTCATCTCGACCCGGCTGCCCTGCGGCGTCTCGCGCCGGTCGAGTTCGACCTCGGTCACGCCCTTGCCGAGCGAGCCATTGGGCAGGATCGCGGTCGAATTGCTGTCGCCGAGCGTCAGCGTCGAATGCGCCGCGGTCGTGCGCAGCCCGCGTGCGAGGTCGGCGGGGATCGTCGCGCCGGTCAGCGCCGCGCCGCCGCAATTGACGACGATGCGCTCGTCGCCGTCGCTTAGTTCAAAGGCGAGGGTCGAGGCGCAGCCCGCCTCGGTCACGCGGGCGATGGGCGGCGGCGCCGCGTCGGCGAGCAGCACGACCTTGTTCGCGACGAGCCGCTGGTACCCCCAGTCGCGCGCCTGCTTGAGCGGGCGCGTGCGGATGCCGCTCGCCGCGACGATCGCCTGGATCGTGGCGGCCGACGTCGCGCCGCTACCCTGCCAGCTCCCCATCCCGCCGTCGCTGTGGGTCAGGCCGAGCAGCGCGGGCACCGTGCGCGCGAGCACTTCCTGCACGAACGGCGGCACCTCCATGCGGCGCATGTCGTATATTTTCGCGAGCATCGACAGCGCCATGATCGCGTCGAGCTGCGCCTGCGGCGAGCGCGAGATATTGCCGCCGTCGGCGTAGAAACTCGTCTCCAGCACCTTGCGCAGGCCCGCCTCGCCGAACACCTGCCGCGGTTCGCCGCCGGGCATCAGCAGCGACGCGGCGACGATCCCGACCCACGCGACCATCTGGCCGGTGCCCGGCCGCGTCTTGTCGGCGACGCGGTCGAGGTGGCGCGCCGCGCGCGCGAGATGGTTGAGCACCGCCGAACGATAGACAAGGTCGCTCGACGACAGGATGAGCGGCGCGTGGCACGCCCAGAACAATATGCGCCAGGCGGTATTGTCGGCCTTCCACGCGGGTTCGCTCACCGTCTCGCCATGCGTGCCGAGCCAGTGGCGCACGACCGCTTCGGCGATCGGGGCGCCGTCGGCGCGCGAACCGGTCGCGGCGAGGTCGCGCAGCCAGGCGAAGCTGTGCAGATAGTCGGCAAAGGCTGGCGCCACCGCGAGTGAGGCGAAGTCGAGCTCGCCGAGCGGCAGCTTCAATCCGCGGTGGAGGAAATGTCCGGCGCGGATCGCGGTGCCCGCGCGCGCGTCGCCCGGCACGGGATCGGTCGGCACGCCGAGCAGCTTGAGCGGGAAGCGTCCCTTCAGGCGGAAGGCGTGGAGCGGGGTGCGCCAGGTCAGCCGCGTGATCGCATTGGCGACGCGGTCGCCGAGCGAAAGCCCCTTGTCGGCGGGAAGGCGGATCAGCCTTTTGCCGGGCTCGATCGTGTCGTCGATCGGCGCGGCCTCGTCACCGGAGTCGAGCGGTGTGTCGGCGGGGGCAGATGTCAATGGCCTCCCCTTCATCGATCAGGCCCCGCGCAAACGCCGGATATTGTCGGCATAAGCGTCGGGTCCGCCCTTGAAGGTCGCGGTGCCCGCGACGAGCACGTCGGCCCCCGCATCGATCGCCAGCGGCGCCGTGCCCGCGTCGATGCCGCCGTCGACCTCCAGCCGGATGTCGCGGCCCGATTTCTCGATCATCTTCCGCACCGCCTCGATCTTGCGGAGCTGGCTCGAAATGAAGCTCTGCCCGCCGAAGCCGGGGTTCACACTCATGATCAGCACCAGGTCGATGTCGTCGATCAGATAGTCGAGCATCTTTGCCGGGGTCGCGGGATTGAGCGACACGCCCGCCTGCTTGCCGAGCGACTTGATGTGCTGGACGGTGCGGTGGATGTGCGGCCCGGCCTCGGGATGGACGGTGATGATATCGGCGCCCGCCTCAGCGAAGGCGTCGAGGAAATGATCGACGGGCGAGATCATCAGATGGACGTCGAAGGGCAAGGTCGAGTGCGGGCGCAGCGCCTTCACCACCATCGGGCCGATCGTGAGGTTCGGGACATAATGGCCGTCCATCACGTCGATATGGACCCAGTCGGCGCCAGCGGCCTCGATCGCGCGCACCTCTTCGCCAAGGCGCGCGAAATCGGCGCTGAGGATCGAGGGGGCAATACGGACGGGAGCGGTGGCGGCGGTCATAGAGACCGGCCTTAACCATCTAGTGAGTCGGGGGCAAGCGGAGCAGGGCCGCTATCGACAGCTATCCCCAAATAATGTCGCGCGGACCTATCGCCAGCGCCACCCGCCCTCGGTCTTGGCGCGATAGATCGGCATCGGGGCCAGCCCCGCCAGCACGACCGCGATCGTCATCGCCACCGGCCGGCCCTGCAGCACCGTCGCCAGCCCCGTGATCATCGCAATATGGAGCGCGAGGAAGAACCAGCCCTCCCAGACCATCGGCAGGCCGGTGCCATAGCCGCGGCGCTTGGCGCGAAACCAGGGCCCCTTGCGCATGAACAGGTGCAGCATGATCAGCTTTCCTCTTTCGGGGGCCGCCCGCGCTTGGGCGCTTCGGATTGCCCGACATTCACGCCCCGCCGCCCAAGCGCCTCGCGAAGCAATATCTCGATCTCGGCATTGGCGCTGCGCAGCTCGGCCGCCGCCAGCCGCTCGATCGCCGCGTAGAGCGCGGGATCGAGGCGGAGGGCAAAGGCCTTCTTGGACTGCACAGCCATCGTCCGGCCTCAGTAGAGCGAGCCGGTGTTGACGACGGGCTGCGTATCGCGTTCGCCGCACAGGACGACCATCAGGTTCGACACCATCGCCGCCTTGCGCTCGTCGTCGAGGTTGACGACATTCTTCTCGGACAGGTGCTGGAGCGCCATTTCGACCATCGTCACCGCGCCTTCGACCAGCTTCTTGCGCGCCGCGATCACCGCTTCGGCCTGCTGGCGGCGCAGCATCGCGCCCGCGATTTCCTGTGCATAGGCGAGGTGCGTCAGGCCGCATTCGTCGACGGTGATCCCCGCGACTTCGAGCCGTTCGATCAGCGCCTTGCGCAGTTCGACCCCGACCTCGTCATGATTGCCGCGCAGCGTGACTTCCTGATGCTCGATATCGTCATAAGGGTAGCGCGAGCCGATCGAGCGCACCGCGGCCTCGATCTGCGCCATCACGAATTCCTTGTAATCGTCGACGTCGAACAGCGCCTGCGCGGTGTCGGTGACGCGCCATACGACCTGCGCCGCCATCTCGATCGGATTGCCGCGCAGGTCGTTGACCTTGATCTTGTCCGAAATCACGTTGTTCGCGCGCACCGCGATCTTCTTGCGCGTCAGCCACGGCAGGACCCAGCGCAGCCCCTCTTCGCGGTCGGTGCCCTTATACGCGCCGAACAGCTGGATCGCCGCCGCCTCGTTCGGGTTGATCAGGTAGAAGCCGCAAAGGATCAGCAGGCCGACGATCGCCGAGGCGACGACGACGATCCATTTCCACGCGACCATATATTCGGCGTTGGCGTTGGTGATCCCCGCCCACGCCGCGAGCCCGAGCAGCAGCAACCAGATGAAGAGCATCAGATAACCGCTCTGCGTGGCGGCGCGCGTCTCGCGACTGCGGTTCAGCGCCGGTGTCCCTGTCTCGACCATGTTTCCCTCCGAATCACTCGATATAATGATGATATCATATTTATATCGAATTGAGCCGCGGTCAATCGGGATTTCGGCGAACCCGGCCGGTGACGGTTTTGGGGTGGTGAGCTGTCACACCCAATATTCGTCATCCCCGCGAAAGCGGGGACCCAGAGCGTGCGTAGGCTGACCCCACACTGGGTTCCCGCTTCCGCGGGAATGACGAAGTTATAAGAACCGAAACGGCCGCAACCGGTCGGTAGCCGCCGCTTGACGCCGCTCAGGACGGAGAAACAGGTCTTCACGGCACGCGGCACCGCCACATCGCGCCCGCCGACGCCCGTCATCCCCGCCCCGTCGGCGCTTCGTAGAACAGCTGTTGACATCGCCCCCGCGCTTGCAAAATTCCCCCATCGACCGGTTTTCCGGCTCAAATTTCGAAGGGGCATCTTCATGAAAGTCTTTCCGTTGCTGGGCGCCGCGACGCTCGCGCTCGCCGCCGCTGTCACCGCCGACGCCCAAACCCCCGCGAAACCCGCGGGCGCCGCCGCGCAGGTGCCGCCGATCGCGTACAAGGAACGCATCCTCGCCAACGGCCTGCGCGTCCTTTCGCTGCAGGATAATTCGACCCCCAATGTCATGGTGTCGGTCTGGTACGACGTCGGGTCGAAGCACGATCCCGAAAAGCGCTCGGGTTTCGCGCACCTGTTCGAACATATCCTCAGCCGCAAGACCGTGAACATGCCGTACAACATGATCAACCGGCTGACCGAGGATGTCGGCGGGGTGCGCAACGCCTCGACCAGCTTCGACCGCACCAACTATTACGAAACCGTCCCCGCGCAATATCTCGAAACGATGCTGTGGACGCACGCCGAGCGCATGGCACGCCCCGTCGTCGACAAGGAGGTGTTCGAGACCGAACGCAATGTCGTGAAAGAGGAACTGCGCCTGCGCGTCCTCGCGCCGCCCTACGGCCGCCTCTTCTTCTTTGCCCTCAGTGAAAACACCTTCGACGTGCTGCCGCACCGCCGCCCGGTGATCGGCACGATCGCCGACCTCGACGCCGCGACGCTCGATGACGCGCGCGCATTCCATGAGGCTTTCTACGGCCCCGACACCGCGACGCTGATCGTGGCGGGCAATTTCGACGAGGCGCGGCTCCAGTCGCTCGTCGACAATTATTTCGGCGCGATCCCCAAGCGCGCGAAGCCGATCCCGCTCGCGATTCCCGGCACCGAACCGCCGATGGCGCCGCGCCGCGTCAATGCGACCGGCCCCAATGTCCCGCTGCCCGCGGTCGGTGCGATCTACAAGGTGCCCGGCGCCGGCCACCCCGACACCGCCGCGCTCGAGGTGATGAACGCGATCCTGTCGAGCGGCGAGAATTCGCGGCTGCACAAGGCGCTCGTACGCACCGGCATGGCGAGCCAGATCGACGCGAGCGTCGATTTCACCGAGGAAGCGGGCGGCCTCACCCCCTTCGCGATTCTCAGCGACGGGCAGGATCCCGAGAAAGTCGCCGCCGCGCTCGATACGGTGCTGACGGGCATCGCATCGGCCGAAGTCTCCGACGCCGAACTCACCGAGGCGAAGACCGAGCTGCTCGCCTCGACGCTCGAGGAACGCGAGACCTTCTCGGGCCGCGCCTTCGAACTCGGCGAGGCGCTCGTCCTCACCGGCGATCCCGCCGCCGCGAACAAGCGCCTCGACGCGATCGCCGCCGTGACCAAGGCCGATGTCGCGCGCGTCGCGAAGCAATATCTCGACCCCAAGGCGCGCGTCGAATTGCGCTACGCCGCGGGCGACGGCGACCCCAAAAGCTGGGCGAACCCCAAGCCAATGCCCGTTTTCCCGAGCGTCCCCGCCGCAACCGGCACGCCCAACGAGCTTGCCGCCGAGGGTGCGCGGCAAGCGCCCCCCGCACCGGCCGCCGCGCCCGCGGTCACCCCGCCGAAAATCGCCGAAAGCCGCCTTTCCAACGGCATCCGCGTCGTCGCGGTCAAGACCGGCAGCGTCCCGCTCGCGACGCTCAGCGTCGTGATCGGCGGCGGCGCGTCGACCGATCCGAAGGGCCGCGCCGGCGTCGCCACCATGGCCGCCGACCTCGCCGCCAAGGGTACCGCCACCCGCTCGGCCGAAGACATCGCCGCCGCGCTCGAAAGCCTCGGCGCGTCGATCAACGCGGGCGCCAGCCCCGACGGCAGCATCTTTTCGGTCACCGCGCCCGCGGCGAACCTCGATGCAGTCGGCACTATCCTCGCCGACGTGATCCGCAACGCCAGCTACCCGCAGGCCGAATTCGACCTCGAACGCAAGCGCATGACCGACGGCCTCCGCGTCGCGCTCAACAATCCCGGCGCGATCGCCGCGATGGTCGCGCAGCCGTTGCTCTACGGCACCGCCCCCTATGGCGGGCAAGCCGGCGGCACGATGAAAAGCCTCGCCGCGATCACCCGCGACGACCTCGTCGCCTATCGCCGCGCCTGGTGGCATCCCGCGAACATGTCGGTCGTCGTCACCGGCGGGATCGAACCCGCCGCGGGCGCCGCGCTCGCAAAGCGCCTGTTCGGCGACTGGAAGCCCGAAGGCCGCGCCCCCGCCCTTCCCAAATCGCGCGCGGGCGCCGCGCTGCCGCCGCGCACGATCGTCGTCGACCTCCCCGGCGCGGGGCAGGCGGCGGTGCTCGCCGCGGTGCGCGGGGTCAGCCGCGCCGACGCCAACTACCCCTCGCTCCTCCTCGCCAATTCGGTGCTCGGCGTCGGCTCGAACGGGCGCCTCTTCAACGAGGTGCGCAGCAAGCGCGCGCTGAGCTACGGCGCGTACAGCTCGATGCCCGCGCGCGCCGACACCGCGCTTTTGAGCGCCAGCGCGCAGACGAAGAACGAAACCGCGACCGAGGTCGCCGAAATCTTCCTGAACGAGTTCAAGCGCCTCGGCGCCGAACCGATCACCGCCGACGCGCTCGCCAAGCGCCGCGCTTTCCTCGAGGGCGCCTATGGCCGCCAGCAGGAAACCGGCGGCGGATATGGCGCGATCGTCGCGGGGCTGATCCTCCAGGGGCTCCAACCCGCCGACGCGCTCGATTACGCCGCGCGGCTCGCCGCGGTGACGCCCGAGGCCGCGAACGCGATCGCGGCGAAGAATGTCACGCCCGAAAATGCATCGCTGATCGTCGTCGGCGACTCCGCCAAGTTCATCGACAAGCTCCGTGCGCTCCGCCCCGACCTCGTCGTCATCCCGGCCGACAAGCTCGATCTGGAGGCGCCGACCCTGGGGGCGACGCCCTAAAAACCGGCAGCGGCACCGGCCCGCTCCCCCGCCCGGCCTCCCCTAGGCTACTATCGTTGGGGAGGCCGGGCGGGGGAGCGGGCCGGTGCCGAATTTCAAACTTTAAGACGCGGTAGCCCGTCCATGATCGCGGTGAGCGCGAGGGCATTCTCGCGCTCCATCGCGCTGTGCCCGGCGTTGGTGACGACATAGGTCGCGGGCTCCGACCCCGCATCGCGCAGCGCCGCGACCAGCCGCGACGCCTGCGTCAGCGGACACACCTCGTCGAAACGCCCGTGCACGATATGGATCGGGATGCCGGCAAGCGTCGCAATATTATCGAAGAAATGTCCCGCGGGGATGAACAGCGCGTTCGCGAAATAATGCGCCTCGATCTGCGCAAAGCTCAACGCGAAATCGGCCTCGCCGAACTTGCCCGTATCGGCGGTCTCGGGAATCATGTTCGAGATCACGCCCTCCCACAACGACCAGGTCAGCGCGGCCTTGAGCTGGCGCTCCTTCTCGGCGTCGTTGGCAGGCACCATGTCGAAAATCGCCTTGTACGATTTCATCACGTCGCCGCGCTCGGCCGGCGTCAGCACCGACAACAGCTCGGCCCATTCATCGGGATATTTCATATAGGCGCCGGGTTCGGTCAGCCCGTACGGATCCTCACCCCATGTCGCGGCATTGCCCTGATAGAGGTAAAGCAGATCCTCGGGCGCGCCGAGGAAGATGCCGCGCAGGATCAGGCTTGCGGTATGTTCGGGGTGCGCGATGGCATAGGCCATCGCGAGCGTGCTCCCCCAACTCCCCCCGAACACGTGCATCGGCCCGCCGATTTCCAGCTCCTCGCGCAATTTCTCGATATCGCCGATCAGGTCGGCGGTCGTATTCTTGGCGAGCGCGACCGCAGGGCCCGCCGACGCCACCGTCGGCTCGCTCTTCCCGCACCCGCGCTGGTCGAACAGGATGACGCGATAGCGCTTCGGATCGAAAAAGCGTGCCATGACCGGCGCGCACGCCCCGCCCGGCCCACCGTGCAGGAACATCACCGGCTCACCGTCGGGATTGCCATATTCCTCCCAGTAAATGCGATGCGCCGGGTCGCGATCGACTTCAAGCCAGCCGAAGTTCAGGCACGGCGGCTGCGGATAGACCCAGTCGTCACCGATCTTGCTCGAAGCCTGCAACCGCGAAAAATCCATGTCCATGCACCCTTGTCGATGATTCCGTTGCCACGGGCCTAAACGGTCGCGGCGCTATGTCCACCGTCTCGCGGGCTGCGGGGAACTTATCGCGCGAGCCATCGTTCAAAAAACACCCCTGATCGCGGGACGGATGACGCGCCCCCAAAGCGGCGCATGGCTGAAATTCCGGGGTTGGGCACGCGCGCATGGAAAGCGATTTCCATGGGCATCAAAAAGGAGTGGTCTCATGCGTTTCCAACCCATTTTGCTCGGTGCGCTCGGCGCACTGGCGCTCTCCGCCTGTTCGCAAAAGGAAAATGTCGCGATGGCACCGCCCCCGCCGCCGGGTGCGGTGCCGGGAAGCGTTGCCGCCGACCGCGACGGCGACGGCATCATCGACGGCTATTATACCGCCGACGGCATCTATCATCCGAACTATGTGCCGCCGCCGCCCCCGCCGCCGCCCGCCCCGTCGCGGTTGGGAGAACGCGGCTGATTACGTTGTTTCGGGGGACGCAGCGCCGCTGCGCCCCCCTTTTCCTGATCGGACTGGCGCTCGGCACGCCCCTCGCCCCGCCCGTCCTCGCGGCGCCCGCAGCACAGGGGGCGGCGATCCCGCTCGCCGGCGCAATCCGCGAAGAAGCCGGCGGCGACGTCAAACGCTTCTACGCCGCACGCAATTTCAAGCCGCTCTGGCTCCGCGCGGGCAAGCTCGGGCCCGAGGCGGTAACGCTGCTCGGCTATCTTTCGACTGCGTCGCGCGACGGTCTCAAATCTTCATCCTACGACCTTGAAAAGCTCGAAGCGCTGATCGCCCGCGCCCGCGGCGGCGCCCCGCAGGACCTTGCGCGCGCCGAAGTCGCGCTCTCGACCGCCTTCGCGCGCTATGTCCGCGACATGCGCAGCCCCGGAGCCGCGAAGATGGACTATGCCGACAAGTCGCTTCGCCCCAGGAAGGCCGACCCCGAAACGGTGCTTCGCGCCGCCGCCTTCCCCAAGGATTTCGGCGCCTATATGAAAAACATGGGTTGGATGAGCGAACATTATGTCCGCCTCCGCACCCTGATGGGCCGCGCTTTGGCGCAGGGGACCTCGAAGGACGCGATGGCGCGCCTTCGCCTCAACCTCGACCGCGCGCGCCTCCTGCCCGGCCCCTATACGCACCATATCGTCGTCGACGCCTCGTCGGGGCAGCTCTACTATTATGACGCAGGCAAGCGCGCGGGGTCGATGAAGGTCGTCGTCGGCGCCCCCGAAACGCAGACCCCGATGCTCGCGGGCAAGCTCCAATGGGCGATCCTCAACCCCTATTGGAACGTCCCCGACTATCTCGCCCAAAAAAGCATCGCCCCCAAGGTTCTCGCCGGGCGCAGCCTCGCCTCGCTGCGCATGGAGGCGCTCTCCGACTGGGGTCCCAACCCGCGCAAGCTCGACGCCTCCGAAATCGACTGGCCCGCGGTCGCCGCGGGCGACGAGGTGCTGCGCCTCCGCGAACTGCCCGGCGGCGCCAATTCGATGGGCCGCGTCAAATTCCTCTTCCCCAATGACGAGGGCATCTACCTTCACGACACCCCCGAACGCGCACTGCTCAAAAAAACCGACCGCCATTTTTCGAACGGCTGCATCCGCCTCGAGAATGCGGCCGTGCTTGGCCAGTGGCTGCTCCACCGCTCGATCGTGACCAAATCGAAAGCCCCCGAACAGGCGGTCGCGCTGCCCGTCGAGGTCCCCGTCTACCTCACCTATATCACCGCGATCACGACCGATCGCGGCCTCGCCTTCCGCGACGATGTCTACGGCCGCGACAGCTGAGGGGCTGCCGGGCGGTTGACCCGCTCCGGCGAAACGTACAGACCTGCCTCCTCACTGAAAAAGGGGCGAATCTTCATGCGCAAACTGGCCATCCTCGGTGCGAGCCTGCTCGCGCTCTCCGCGCAACCGGGTTTCGCGCAGGAAGACCCGGCGGCTACCGCACCCGCCGCGGAAACCGCCGCGCCCGTGTCCGCCGCCGCCGTCGGCAGCGCGCGCAAGGGCCCCGAGCGCCGCCTCACCGGCGCCGACCTCTTCGACATCTCGATCGCCTCCGATCCGCAGATCAGCCCCGACGGCCGCCACATCGCCTATGTCCGCCGCTCGAACGACATCATGACGGACCGCGCGGTCAGCTCGATCTGGCTGATCGACACCGCGACGGGCGAGGAAACCCCCGTCGCAGGCCGCAGCGGCGGCGCCTTTTCGCCGCGCTGGTCGCCCGACGGAAAGCGCCTCGCCTTCGCCTCGACCGAAGGCGGCAGCGCGCAGCTCTGGGTTCGCTGGATGAACGGCGGCGAAGCGGTGCGCCTCACCGGCCTGCCCACCAGCCCGTCGAGCCTGGCCTGGTCCCCCGACGGCCGCTCGATCGCCTATACGATGCTCGTCAAGGACGACGGCCCCAGCTTCGGCTCGGCACCGAAAAACAAGCCCGAGGGCGCGAAATGGGCCGACCCGCTCGAGGTCCACGACCTCCTCGCCTATCGCGCCGACGGCGAAGGCTATCTCGAATCCGGCTTCGAAAAGATTTTCGTCGTCCCCGCGACGGGCGGCTCGCCGCGGCAGCTCACCTTCGGCCCCTATCATGACGGCGGTCCCTTGAGCTGGTCGCGCGACGGCCGCACCCTCTATTTCAGCGCGAACCGCAAACCCGATTGGGAGAAGGACCCGGTCGAGAGCGAAATCCATGCACTCGACGTGGCGAGCGGCGCGGTCACCGCGCTGACCGACCGCAACGGCCCCGACACCAACCCGCTCGTCTCGCCCGACGGCGGCAAGATCGCCTATCTCGGCTTCGACGACAAATTGCGCGCCTATGAGAATACCCAGCTCTACGTCATGAACCGCGACGGATCGGGCAAGCGCGGCCTGACGGCCAATTGGGATTATGGCATCGACGCGATCCAGTGGGCCGCCGACGGCAAGTCACTCTATGCGCAGTACGACGATCATGGCGAAACCAAGGTCGCGCGCATCGGGCTCGACGGCGCGGTGCGCACCGCCGCGACCGGCCTTTCGGGCGGCGGGCTCGACCGGCCTTATACGGGCGGCAGCTTCACCGTGTCCGACGGCGGCGCGATCGCTTTCACCGGCGGCACCGCGACCCGCCCGGCCGAGGTCCAGCTCAATCGCGGCGGCACCGCGCGCATCCTCACCGACCTCAACCGCAGCTTGCGCGAAGTGAAGTCGCTCGGCGAGGTCCGCAAGATCACCGTGGCATCGAGCCACGACGGCAAGACGATCGAGGGCTGGCTGACCCTCCCGCCCGGCTACCGCGACGGCCAGCGCGTGCCGCTGATCCTCGAAATCCATGGCGGCCCCTTCGCGGCCTATGGCGGCCATTTCTCGACCGACAACCAGCTCTACGCCGCGGGCGGCTATGCCGTGCTCTCGGCGAACCCGCGCGGCTCGACCAGCTATGGCGCCGCCTTCGCGAACGAGATCGACAAGCAATATCCCGGCAATGATTATTTCGACCTCATCAGCATCGTCGACCGCGCGATCGAGCTTGGTGTCGCCGATCCCGACGCGCTCTTCGTCACCGGCGGCTCGGGCGGCGGCGTGCTCACCAGCTGGATCGTCGGCAAGACGAACCGCTTCAAGGCGGCGGTCACGCAAAAACCGGTGATCAACTGGACAACGCAGGCGCTCACCGCCGACGGCCCCGGCTTCTTCGGCCCCTATTGGCTCGGCGCCGAGCCGTGGGAAAAGCCCGAACTTTTCTGGTCGCGCTCGCCGCTTTCGCTCGTCGGCAATGTCGAAACCCCGACGCTCGTCATCGTCGGTGCCGAGGATTATCGCACGCCGGTCAGCGAATCCGAACAATATTACACCGCGCTCCGCCTCCGCGGCGTGCCCAGCGCGCTGATCAAGGTGCCCGGCGCCAGCCACGGCAGCATCGCCGCGCGCCCCTCGCAATCGGCCGCGAAGGCCTCGGCGATCCTTGCCTGGTTCGAAAAATACAAGAAAGGCTGGACCCGCCCGGCGGGGGATATGGCGGCAAAATAGGCGAGCCGCCCGCCGCGTCGCCTTAGGGGCGGGAAGCGGGCGTTTTATATATCATCCCGGCGAAGGCCGGCAAAATTTGCACCCAGCCGCCAACCACCCTACATTGGCGGCGCAATCGATCGCATCGGAGTATCTCGTCATGGACAACAACCTGCCCGCAACGCCCCACTGCCTTGCCGCCAGGAAAGTCCATATCCATGCCTTCGATCACCATCTCCAACCTCGGCTGGTCCACGCCTGACGGCCGCGCCGTCCTCTCGGGCCTCGACCTCAACTTCCAGTCCGAACGTGCCGGCATCGTCGGCCGCAACGGCGTCGGCAAGTCGACGCTGCTGCGCCTGCTGACCGGCGAGCTCACGCCCGCGACGGGCAGCATCGCGATCGACGGCAGCATCGCGATGCTGCGCCAGACCGTACAGGTCGCGGCGCACGAAAGCATCGCCGACCTGTTCGGCGCGCGCGCCGGCCTCGCGTTGCTGCGCAAGGCCGAGGCGGGCGCAGCGACGATCGAGGAAATCGGCGACGCCGACTGGACGCTCGAGGCGCGGATCGACGAGGCGCTCGCGGGCGTTGGCCTGCCGCTTCCCGCCGACACCCCGCTTGCCCAGCTCTCGGGCGGCCAGCGTACGCGCGCCGCGCTCGCCGGCGCGATGTTCGCCGCGCCCGATTTCCTGTTGCTCGACGAACCCACCAACAATCTCGACCGCGAAGGGCGCGAAGCCGTGCGCGACCTGCTCGCGGACTGGCGCGGCGGCGCGATCGTGGTCAGCCACGACCGCGAATTGCTCGACGAAATGGACGCGATCGTCGAGCTCACCAGCCTCGGCGGCGCGCGCTATGGCGGCGGCTGGAGCGCCTATCAGGCGCGCAAGGAAATCGAGCACGCGGCGCGCGAAGCCGAACTCGCGGGCGCCGAAAAGGAGCTCGGGCGCGTGCGGCGCCAGGCGCAGGTCACCGCCGAGCGGCAGGCGCGCCGCGACGCAGGCGGGCGGCGCAAGGCCGCGCGCGGCGACGAGCCCGCCATCCTGCTCGGGACGCTGAAGGGGCGTGCCGAGGAAAGCGGCGGCGCGAACCGGCGCCTCGCCGAACGCCAGCGCGCCGAAGCCGAGCAGGCGCGCGAGGCCGCGCGCAGCCGGATCGAGGTCGTCGACCCGCTCGCGATTGCGCTGCCGTCGACCGGCCTGCCTGCATCGCGCACGGTCCTTCAGCTCGACCGGGTGAGCGCCGGCTATGCCCCCGATCAGCCGATCATCGAACATCTGTCGCTCACCCTCACCGGCCCCGAACGCGTGGCGATCACCGGCCCTAACGGCTCGGGCAAGTCGACGCTGCTGGCGCTGATTGCCGGGACGCTCGCGCCCTGGTCGGGCACGGTCCGCGTCGGCGTTCCCTTCGCGCTGTTCGACCAGCGTGTCAGCCTGCTCGATCCGGCGCTGTCGATCGCGGGCAATTTCCTCGCCCTCAATCCGGGGACGACGAACAACCAGTGCCGCGCCGCGCTCGCGCGCTTCCGCTTCCGCGCCGACGCCGCCGACCGCACCGTCGGAACCTTGAGCGGCGGCCAGATGCTCCGCGCCGGCCTCGCCTGCGTCCTCGGCGCACCGCAGCCGCCGCAGCTTTTGATCCTCGACGAGCCCGGCAACCATCTCGATATCGAGTCTTTGACCGCGGTCGAAACCGGCCTCGCCGCCTATGATGGCGCGCTGCTCGTCGTCAGCCACGACACGGCGTTTCTGGGCGCGATCGGGATCAGTCGTCAGATCGGATTGGGCAGCGCCACAAAGGACGAGGCCTAGGATATTCGTGCGGACGCGCCATCTTTCGGCGCACCGGCTAACCTTCTTTTAACCAGCTGATCCCAACAATCGCACATGCCAATTTTCGGACATTTTCTATCCTCCGCACCCGACACCGACAAACGTCACACCGTGCGTCGAAAGCTCAGTCTTCTTACTTCGGGCATTGGGCATGACGGCACCGGTATCGATGTCCAGATCCACAATATCTCGGGAACAGGCCTGCTACTCGAAAGCGACGTCAAGCTGGCGGCCGGTGACAAGATCGAAATCGAGCTTCCGCATGCCGGCGACATAACGGCCCTCGTCATCTGGGCCAGCGGACGGCTTTTCGGTTGCCAGTTCGAAGGCCCTGTATCGCCGGCAACGTTGAGCGCGGTCGAACTCAAGAGCGCCGTCGACTCCGCGCCCGATGTCGACGAGGGATACACGCCCTCGGCGATCGACGAGGCCTTCGGAGCCCGTCTGCAGCAGCTCCGCACCGGCGCGGGACTCAATCAGGCCGAGATCGCCGAGCGGATGGATGTCAGCGCGGCGTCGGTCTCGAGCTGGGAAAAGGGCCGGGCGCGCCCCAAGCATGATCGCATCGAGAAGCTCGCCGCCATTCTCGGCGTCGAGACCTCCGACCTGCTCCAAGACGATCCGCCGGACGGGCCGCCGGACGGGTTGCGGGAACTGGTCGAGCGCAGCCGCGAGCAGATCGCGCGTGCCATGGGCATCGGCGTCGACCAGGTGCGGATCGTCGTCGAGCTCTAGCGAAGAGTCTTCGCCGCCATCACGCGCGCGATCAGCCGCTCTTCCTTCGCGATCCACGGCGCCATGCTCGGCCGCGACAGGATCGCGTCGCTCCATGCCGCAATCTTCGGATGCACCGCCGCGTCGATGCACGCGCCGCAATGGCGGAAATTCATCAATGGTGAGGCGACCGCGAGGTCGGCGAGCGTCAGCCGGTCGCCGACGAGGAAGCCCGACGCCGGGATCGCGCTTTCGAGATAGGCAAGCAGCTTCGGCAGTTCCTCGCCCTCCGCCTGCGCCGCCGCCGCAAGGTCGCCTTCCCGGCCGAGGAATTTCGGTGCGACGATGCGGTTGAAGAACATCTTGCCGCTGCACGCCGCGAACACCGTATCGCCGAATTCTTCCCACCAGATCACCCGCCCGCGCTCCTGCGGGTCGGCGGGGATCAGCGCGGGTTCGGGATATTTCGCCTCCAGATACTGGATGATCGCGCTCGAATCGGCGAGCAGGAAGCCATCATCGTCCATCGCCGGCATCTTGCCGAGGGGCGACGCCGCCTGAAACCCCGGGTCGGGGTCGCCGATCCCGACGCCCTTCAGTTCGAAATCGATTCCCTTTTCACCCAGATATCCCAGCAATTTCCGAACGAACGGCGACACCAGCGAGCCATAGATAATCATCGCGCATCCTCCCTTTGACCGGTGCAGCATAAGCGAAAGGTTGCGCATCGCAACCCGTCCAGCACCGCCGCGCCACCATGTGCGAAATGGGCTTGCCATCGACCGCGCACCATGGAACATCCGGCGCTGGAGGGGGGCGCTGCTACGGCAGCCATCAGGCAGGATAAATAATGCGCCCTTCGTCATGGGCTGATCGGCTGTTGTCGCTGCTGGTCCGTTTCGTCGGGCTGGTAATCCTGCTTGCAACGATTGCGGCCGCCGCCGCCAGCTTCCTTTACAACCAGTCCGACGAGGAGGACCAGGCCGCGCAAGTCGCGGCGCAGGTCAACATGCGGCTACGCGATCATGTCGCGGTGCTCGAAGGCGTGCGCGCCCTCTACCAGTCGGACAGCGCCGCGAGCGGCCCCGGCATCCGCGCCTATCTGGGCGCGCTCCAGCCGCAGGTCCGTGCGCCGGGGATGGAAGGGGTCGGCATCGCCGCGGCAATGCGCGCCGCCACCCCCGCCGCGCTCGAAGCCAAGCTCCGCGAGAATTATGGCGAGGACATCAAGGTCTGGCCGACGACCGACCAGCCGATCGGCTTCGCGGTCGTCCTCGTCGAACCCTATACACCGCGCCGCCACGTCGCGCTGGGGTTCGATATGTACAGCGAACCGGTGCGCCGCGAGGCGATGCGCCGCGCCTGGCAAACCGGCCAGCCGGCGGCCAGCGGGATCGTCCAGCTCGCACAGGAACGCGCGGCGAAGGTCAAGCAGCCGGGCTTCCTGATCTACCTCCCCGTCTATGCGCGGGCTCCCGCCGGAGCTGGCCCCGGCGACGTCGTCACGGCCGACGGTGTGCGCCCGATCGAAGCCTTTGTTTATGCGCCGTTCCGCACCCGCGACATGATGAACGCCGTCCTCGGGTCGCAGCTAAAGGGGGTCGACGGGCTCGAAATCTATGCCGGCGAAGGGCCGTCGGCGCCGCTCGTCTTTCGCAAGGGCAAGGTCGGCTGGGACGCGCACGAGCAGAAATTGCGCGTCGCCGACCGCATCTGGACGATGCGTATTTCCTACGGCCGGTTCCTCGAACGCCTCGGCCGTCCCCTCGGCATCTTCATCTTCGGCGTCGCGCTCGCCCTGCTCGCGACGCAGCTCCACCGCGTCCAGCGGCGGCGCCTCACTGCCTTCCAGGCACTCGCCGCCCAGAAGGCGCGCCATGCCGAGGATCGCGAGCTGATGATCGGCGAGATGGCGCACCGGATGAAAAATGCCTTCGCGCGCATCGGTGCGCTCGCGCGCATCACGCTGCGCGAATCTCAAAGTCTCGAAGAGTTCGAGACAAAATTCGACGGCCGGATGCGCGCGCTGTCTGACGCCAAGCAGATGCTCGTCACCGGCGCCGTCGACAGCGTCGAACTCGGCCGGATCGTCCACCGCGAGCTTGAACTCGCGGGACGGTCGCCCGACCAGCTCGCCGCGGTCTCCGGTCCCGAGGTCCGCCTCGACGACGAGGGCGCGCAGGCGCTCTCGCTCGCGGTGCACGAATTTGTCACCAACAGCATCAAATATGGCGCGCTCGCCGGCGAGGGCGATCTCGCGGTCAGCTGGCGCCGCATCGGCGACGACATCGAGCTCAGCTGGGTCGAAAGCAATCTTCGCGAAACGCCGCACATCGACGCCGAAAGCTTCGGGACCCAGTTCATCCGTACGTTGATCGAGCGCCAATTGAAGGGCAGCTGGCAGCGCACAGCGATTGACAACAGCCTCGCCATCGTCATTCGCTGGCCGGACAATGGCACCCCCGACTGATCATCGCTGGCAGATCTGGATCGACCGCGGCGGCACCTTCACCGATGTCGTCGCGCGAAGCCCTGACGGTACCGTCGTCACGACCAAATATCTCAGCGAAGATCCTGCGCGCCCCGGCGATGCGGCGGTCAATGCGATCCGCGATCTCACCGGCGCAGGGGACGGCGCATTACCCCCGCTCGCGATCCGCATGGGTTCGACCGTCGCGACCAACGCGCTGCTCGAACGCAAGGGTGAACCGACCCTGCTCGCGATCACCCAGGGTTTCGGCGACGCGCTCACCATCGGCTACCAGGACCGCCCCGAGCTGTTCGCGCGTAAACTGGACCGCATCCCGCCGCCGCACGCCGCGGTCGCCGAAATCGTCGAGCGCATCGGCCCCGATGGCGATATCCTGACACCGCTCGATGAGAACGCCGCGCGCGCATCGCTGCAAGCCGCCCGCGACCGCGGCATCACCGCCATCGCGATCGTCCTGATGCACGGCTATCGCTACCCGGCGCACGAGCTGCGCCTCGCCGACATCGCGCGCGAAACGGGCTTCACCCAAATCTCGACCAGCCATGACGTCAGCGCGCTGATCAAGCTGGTCGGCCGCGGCGATACGACGCTCGCCGACGCTTACCTGTCGCCGGTGCTGCGCCACTATGTCGACCAGTTCGTCGGACAACTCGGTGAGGGCATCGACCCCCAGTTCATGAAAAGCTCGGGCGGCCTCGCGTCCGCCGCTGCCTTCCACGGCCGCGACGCCATCCTTTCGGGCCCCGCGGGCGGCATCGTCGGCATGGTGGGCAGCGCCGCGCCCTTGGGCAAGTCCCGCCTGATCGGCTTCGACATGGGCGGCACCTCGACCGACGTCAGCCACTACGCCGGCCGCCTCGAACGCGATAACGAGACGGTCGTCGCGGGCACGCGCATCCGCGCCCCGATGCTGCGCATCCACACGGTCGCGGCAGGGGGCGGGTCGATCTGCCGCTGGGACGGCGCGCGCCTCACCGTCGGCCCCGAAAGCGCGGGCGCCAACCCCGGCCCCGCCGCCTATGGCCGCGGCGGCCCGCTCACCGTCACCGATTGCAACGTCCTGCTCGGCAAGATCCAGCCCGATCATTTCCCCCGGCTCTTCGGCCCCGCAGGCGACCAGCCGCTCGACCGCGATGTCGTCGTGCAGAAGTTCGCCGCGATGGCGGCCGAGATAGGGACCATCACGCCCGAAGCGCTCGCCGAAGGCCTGCTCAGAATCGCGGTCCAGCAGATGGCGAATGCTATCAAACGTATCACCATCGCGCGCGGCCACGATGTATCGCAGGGCTACAGCCTCACCGGCTTCGGCGGCGCCGCGGGCCAGCATGTCTGTCTCGTGGCCGACGCGCTCGGCATCGACGAAATCCTGCTCCACCCGCTTGCGGGCGTACTCTCGGCCTATGGCATGGGCCTCGCGCGCCCCTCGGCGATCCGCGAGCGCACGCTGGGCGCAAAGCTCGACGAGGATTGCGCGGCGATGCTCGCGGACGCCGAAACCGAACTGTCGGAACAGGCCCGCGCCGACCTTGCGACCGGCGCCGAAACCGCCCGCGAAACGCTGCTCTTCGTCCGCCTCACCGACAGCGACAATGCGATTGAGCTCCCGCTCGCCCCGCCCGCCGAAATCGCAGAGGCCTTCGCCGCCGCATTCCGCCAGCGCTTCGGCTATGCCCCGCATAGCAACCTCGTCGTCGATCGCATCCGTGTCGAGCTCACCGAAACGGGCGGCGCGCCCGCAACGCTGCCCGCGCCAGTGGCGACGGCGGAAACCGCCCCCGAGACCGTGACCGCCTGGCTCGCCGGCGCGGCGCACGACGTTCCGCTCCACCAGCGCGGCGCCCTCGCCCCCGGCCGCACCCTTGCCGGCCCCGCGATCATCATCGACGCGCTTTCGACGACCATCGTCGAACCCGGCTGGAACGCCGCGGTCCAGAGCGAGGGCAGCTTGCTCCTCACCCGCACCCGCGCCGCCGAAACGCCCGCCGCCGAGACGGAAGACCTCGCCGCCCCCGACCCGATCCGCCTCGAAATCTTCAACAGCCTGTTCATGGCGATCGCCGAGGAAATGGGCGGCGCGCTCCAGCACAGCGCCTCGTCGATCAACATCCGCGAGCGGCTCGATTTCTCGTGCGCGATCTTCGACGGCGAGGGCCGCCTCGTCGCGAACGCGCCGCACATGCCCGTCCACCTCGGCTCGATGGGCGAGAGCGTGCGCACGATCCTCCGCCAACGGTCCGGGGCGGACGGCCGACCTGCCGACGGCCGCGGCATCCGGCGCGGCGACGCCTACGCCCTCAACGCCCCCTATGACGGCGGCACCCACCTGCCCGACATCACCGTTATCATGCCGGTGTTTGTCGCCAAAGAAGAGGGGGACGGCGACGCCCCCAGCTTCTTCGTCGCCGCGCGCGGCCACCACGCCGACCTCGGCGGCATCGCGCCCGGATCGATGCCCCCCGACAGCAAGAGCATCGCCGACGAAGGCATTCTCTTCGACAATGTCCTGATCGTCGACGACGGCCATTTCCGCGACGCCGCCGTCGCCGCGCACCTCGTCGACAGCCCATGGCCCGCGCGCAACCCCGCGCTCAACATCGCCGACCTCAAGGCGCAGGTCGCCGCCTGCCAGCGCGGCGCCAGCGCGCTCGCCGACCTTTCCGCCGCACACGGCGCAAAAACCGTCGCCGCCTATATGAAGCACGGACAGGCCCAGGCCGAAGCCGCGGTGCGACAGCTCATCGCGCGCCTCGACGACGGCGCCTTCCGCTATGCGATGGACAATGGCGCCGAGGTTGCCGTCGCCGTGAGAGTCGACCGGACGGCGCGCCATGTCACGATCGACTTCACCGGATCGTCGGCGACGCTCCCCGACAATTTCAACGCGCCGATGCCCGTCGTCCGCGCCGCGGCCCTCTATGTTCTGCGCACGATGCTCGACGACCCGATCCCGATGAACGAGGGCTGCCTCGCGCCCGTCACGCTGATCGTCCCCGACGATTCGATGCTCAGCCCGCGCTATCCCGCCGCGGTCGTCGCGGGCAATGTCGAGACGAGCCAGGTCATCACCGACGCGCTGTTCGCCGCCTTCGGCGCGATGGCCCCCGCGCAGGGAACGATGAACAATTTCACCTTCGGCAATGACGCTTACCAATATTATGAGACGATCGCGGGCGGCTCGGGCGCGGGTCCGGGCTTCAACGGCACCAGCGTCATCCAGACGCATATGACCAACAGCCGGATGACCGACCCCGAAGTCATGGAAACACGCTTCCCCGTGATCGTCGAGGAATTTTCGGTCCGCAAAGGCTCGGGCGGCGCGGGCCGCTGGCACGGCGGCGACGGCGCCACCCGCCGCATCCGCTTTCGCGAGCCGATGGCGGCGAACATCCTCGCGAACCGCCGCCGGATCGCGCCAAAGGGTCTCGCGGGCGGCGAAGACGCCGCACCGGGTCACAACCGGGTCGAACGCACCGACGGCCGCGTCGAGATACTGGCCGCCACCGGGAGCGCCGACCTCGCGGCGGGCGACGCCTTCGTGATCGAAACGCCCGGCGGCGGCGGATACGGGAAACCAGGGGAGAGGTAATTTGGCGACAGCGCGGTCTACCCCACGCGGGGATGACGGGACGAACGGATACCCATCATGCTCGTGCTGATCGGTATCCTCATCATCATCGCGGGCTTCCTGCTCCGCTTTAATCCGCTGCTCGTCATCATGGCTTCGGCGCTCGCGACCGGGCTCGCCGCGGGGCTCGACATCGCCGCGATCATCGCCGCCTTTGGCAAGGCATTCAACGACACGCGCTACGTCTCGATCATCTGGATCGTCCTCCCCGTCATCGGTCTGCTCGAAGCCTATGGGCTGCAGCAACATGCGCGCAGCCTCATCGGCCGGATGAAGGGCGCAACGCTCGGCCGCCTGCTCACCGGCTACCTCCTGCTCCGCCAGGCAATGGCTGCCGTCGGGCTGACCTCGGTTGCGGGCCATGCCCAGACCGTCCGCCCGCTCGTCGCGCCGATGACCGAAGCGGCGGCCGAGGCACAGAATGAGGCGCTCACGGACGACCAGCGCGAGGAAGTGAAAGCCTTCTCCGCCGCGACCGACAATGTCGGCCTCTTCTTCGGCGAAGATATCTTTCTCGCGATCGGCTCGATCCTGCTGATGAAGGGCCTGCTCGAAGGCTATGGCTACGTAATCGAACCGCTGCACTTCTCGCTCTGGGCGATCCCGACCGCGATCGCGGCCTTCCTCATCCACGGTTTCCGTCTCCGCCGCCTCGAGAAACGCATGGCGCAAAAGACCTTGGCGCAGGAGGCGGGCGCATGATCACGCTCGGCTTCGTCTATGTTCTCACGGGCCTCACTTTCGCACTCTTCGCCGCGCTCGGCGTCGCCGACCGCAGCAACCCGAAACGTTTTGGCAACGCCGCCTTCTGGGCGCTGCTCGCGCTCTCGATGCTCGGCGGCGACTGGCTCGGCGACTTCGGCAATGGCCTGCTCGTCCTCGCGCTCGTCGCAATCGCGGGCACCGGCCAGATCGGCCGCGCGCCGGGCGGCGATATTCCCGCCGATATTCAAGCCGAACGCGCCGCGCGCCACGGCCCCTTCCTCCTCCTCGTCGCGCTGATCATCCCCGCGGTTGCGCTCGCGGGCACCTTCCTCTTCAAATGGATCCCCGGCCTCGCCGATCCGAAGCAGGCGACGCTCATCTCGCTCGCGCTCGGCGTGCTCATCGCGCTCGGCGTCGGCATGGCGCGCCTCAAGCCCCCCCTCGTGCTCCCCGCGCAGCAGGGCCGCCGCCTGCTCGATGCCGTCGGCTGGGCCGCAATCCTGCCGCAGATGCTCGCGAGCCTCGGCGCGGTCTTTGCACTCGCCGGCGTCGGCGAAGTCGTCGGCGACCTGATCGGCACCGCGATCCCGCACGGCAGCCTGTTCGGCGCAGTGCTCGCCTACGGGCTCGGCATGGCCTTTTTCACCATGGTGATGGGCAATGCCTTCGCCGCCTTCCCGGTCATGCTCGCGGCGGTCGGCATGCCATTGCTCATCATGCAATATGAAGGCGACCCCGCGGTCGTCGCGGCGATCGGTATGCTCGCAGGCTTCTGCGGCACGCTGATGACCCCGATGGCGGCGAACTTCAATCTCGTCCCCGCCGCCCTGCTCGAACTCAAAAATCCCTATGGGGTGATCAAGGCGCAGATCGGCACCGCGTTGCCCTTGCTCGCGGTGAACATCGTCTTCATCTGGCTTTTCGCCTTCTGAATATCCTCCCTGCGGCGAAGCCGTGGGGAGGGGGGACCGCTCGCGAAGCGAGTGGTGGCGGGGCCACAACAGGCGCACCAAAGCCCCTCCGTCAGCGCTCCGCGCTGCCACCTCCCCATCGCTACGCGACAGGGAGGATCATCTTGGTTAGGACGATAATCATGAATCTCACCCCCGACCATGCCACCCGCTTCGCGACCGCCACCCTCTCGCATCTCGGCCGCGAATATCCGTACAAGATGGACCTCGTCCTCAACGGCCCCGAGGACGCCAGGCCCCCGCGCGAACATCACCCGATCTTCCACGGCAGCTTCGACTGGCACAGCTGCGTCCATGGCTGGTGGCAGATCCTCCGCCTCGCGCGCCGCTTTCCCGATCTCCCCATCGCCGTCGACATCCGCGCTCGCGCCGATGCCATGCTCGTCCCCGAAAAGGTCGCGGGCGAACTCGCCTTCCTCGACCGGCCCTACGCAGCGGCCTTCGAGCGTCCCTATGGCTGGGCGTGGCTCCTCGCGCTCCACGCCGAGGCGGCGCGCCACGACGCACCATGGGCGGCCGCCCTCGAACCGCTCGCCGCCGCTTTCGCCGAGCGCTTCCACGCCTTCTTGCCCAAGCTCACCTACCCCTTGCGCGTCGGCACCCATTTCAACATAGCTTTCGCCCTCCTCCTCGCGCGCCACTGGGCCGAAAGCCGCGACCCCGCACTCGTCACGTTGATCGATGTCCGCGCGCGCGACTGGTTCGCGAACGACCGCGACTGTCAGGCATGGGAGCCCGGCGGCGACGAATTCCTGTCCTCGGCACTTACCGAAGCCCATCTGATGGCCGTCGTCCTCGGCGGCGATTTCGCCGGCTGGTTCGACGCCTTCCTGCCGCGCACCGCGCACGAACAGCCCGCGACGCTCTTCACCCCCGCCACGGTTTCCGACCGCAGCGACGGCAAGATCGCGCATCTCGACGGCCTCAATCTCAGCCGCGCGTGGAGCTGGCGCAGGGTCGCCGCCGCGCTCGGCCCGGCCCACCGCGTCGCCCCGGTTGCAGAAGCCGCCGCGCAGCGCCATCTCGCCGCCGCGCTCCCGCACGTCACCGGCGACTATATGGGCGAGCACTGGCTCGCGAGCTTCGCCTTGCTGGCTTTAGATGATCTCTGATGACACCATCCTCCTTCGTCACCCCGGACTTGATCCGGGGTCCATAGCTCCGGCGCTGCAATGGATGCCGGATCAAGTCCGGCATGACGAAGAAAGGAAATGCTGGCCGCACGCCGATTGACAAGCCCCGCCCTCGCGGCGAGAGACGGCGCAAGGGGGGAGAGAGGCCAAGGTGAACGGAAAGATGCTGCGTCCCACATCGTTCGACGTTGCCGAGCGCGCCGGCGTGTCGCAATCGACCGTGTCGCGTGCGCTCAGGAACAGCCCCGGCGTCAACGCCGAAACGCGCGCGCGTGTCTCTGCCGCGGCGCGCGAACTGGGCTATGTCGTCGATCGCCACGCCTCGTCGCTTCGTCTCAAGAGCAGCGAGACGATCGCGCTCGTCACCATCTGCCGCCCCGGCGAGGATCGCAGCGCGATCAACCCCTTCTATTTCGCGTTGCTCGGCAGCATCGCCGCAGCGACCTCGGCGCGCGGTTTCAACCTGCTCGTCTCGTTCCAGGAAAATCCCGACAATTTCCGCGCCGATTTCGTCGCATCGGGGCTCGCCGACGCGATGATCGTCATCGGCACGACCAGCAACCGCGAAGCGTGGAAATATTTCGCCGATGCGCAGGCGTCGGGCCTCGATTTCGTTTGCTGGGGCAGCCCCGGCAGCCCCTTCCACTGGATGCGCAGCGAAAATGACATCGGCGGGCAGCTCGCCGCCGAACATTTCGTGAAGAGCGGCCGCCGCCACATCGCCTTTGTCGGGCCGCAGCAATCGCCGCAGCGCCAGTTCGACGAGCGCCGCGACGGCTTCACCGCCGCCCTCGCCGCGCACGGGCTCACCCCCGTCGTCGCCGAGCCGCCCGCCGCCGCCGACCGCCACGCGCAGGGCGTCGCCGCAGTGCAGGCGCTGCTCGCTGCGCACCCCGAAACCGACGCGATCTTCGCCGCCTCCGACATGCTCGCCTTGGGCGTGCTTCAGGGCCTCAAGGACGCGGGGCGTCGCGTTCCGCAGGACGTCGCGCTGATCGGCTTCGACGGCATCCGCGCCGGCACGCTTGCCGATCCCGCGCTCACCACGCTCGAACCCGACCTCGACGCCGCGGGCGAGGCGCTCGTCGCGATGGCGCTCGAGGATGACGAGCGCACGCGCAGCGGCACGCGAATTCCCGTCCACCTCGTGGTACGCGGCACGGCCTGAAGCCCGGTTTTCGACGCGTTACCGTGACTTAACTCCCCGAAAAGTAACAAGTCGTTATCTATGCACTGCTACCCGTGCGGGTGGGGGCAGAAAGCGGTAGTGTGAACGGTCAATTTTTCATTTCGCTGCTCAACCCGGGCATCGGCCTGCTCTTCGCCATCGCCTTTTTCCTGCTGTGGCTGAACCGCCGCGAACGCTATGTCGCCTATGCGGCGGGCGCCTACACCGCCTCGGCGCTCGCTTTCCTGATCCAGGACGTCGGCCCCGTGCTGCCGATGGAATTGCAGCGGCTGCCCGCCAATCTCGGCTTCCTCGCGACCGGGGTGCTGTTCGCTGCGGCGATCATCAAACGCTACGCCCTGCCCGTGCCTTGGCGCACGATGGGCGTAACGGTCGCGGTGTCGATCACCGTCTTCCTCTGGTTCCTGCTCGGCCAGCCGGACATCGCCGCGCGCATCCTGTCGATCAGCATCGGCGCAGGCATCATCGCGGCGATGGTCGTCCGCGCGCTGTGGCCGATCGACAAACCCTATCTCATCGATCGCGTGCTCTTCTGGGTCGCCGCGCTCTCGGCGCTGAACCTCATCATCCGTCCCATCGTGCTGCTCTCGCTTGTCGGCGGCTTCGATAATTATGTCGGTTTCCAGCAGTCGGTCTACTGGACCACGGTCCAGTTCAGCCAGGCGATGGTCTCGATCGTCGCGGCGATCAGCCTGATGGTCGCGGTCGCGATCGACCAGATCAGCGAGCTGCGCCGGCAGGTCGACGACGACAATCTGTCGGGCCTGCTCAACCGCCGCGGGTTCGAGGCGCAGGCCGGCGCCGCGCTCCGCCGCTGCATCGACGAGGATCGCCCCGTCGCGCTGATGATCGCCGACCTCGACCATTTCAAGTCGATCAACGACAATCACGGCCACGCGGTCGGCGACGCGATCATTGCCGCCTTCGGCGCGCACGTCCGCCTGATCGGCCCCCCGGGAATGATCGCGGGGCGCATCGGCGGCGAGGAATTCGCGCTGCTCGTCCCCGGCGCGGGGATCGAGGCCGCACGCCAGCTCGCCGAAGCGGTTCGCAAGGGACTCGCCGCGGCCTGTGCCGACCGCATCCCGGCGAGGCTCTGCCCGACGACGAGCATCGGGATCGCGATCGGCGCCCCCGGCACCAGCCTCTCGGCGCTGATGGCCGACGCCGATCAGGCGCTCTACGAGGCAAAGCGAACGGGGCGCAACCGCGTACGCGCCTTCACCCCCAAGGCGATCCGCCTCGCCGCAAACGGCCGCTGATCTTTTAAAGTCAAATATAACAATGGACTGACAGAAAAAAGTATCGACCATATCTGAATAAGATAATCTTTACTCGTTCCCGATAGGAAGCAATACGGGGACCGGGGGGATTATTATGTTCACTGTCCTCGAATGCGTTGCCTATCAGCATGACCTCCGGCTGGTCCTGGTCGCCGCGCTTGTCTGCATCCTCGGCAACGCCTGCCTGTTCGTCATCCTCAACCGGTCGACCTTCTGCATCGACACGCGCCGCCGGCACTGGATCGTCGTCGCGGCGATTGCGCAGGGCGTCGGGGTCTGGGCGACGCACTTCGTCGCGATGCTCGCCTATCGCGGGTCGATGCCGATCCGCTTCGATGCCAGCCTGACCCTGCTGTCGGTCACGATCGCGATCGCATTCTTCTGGGCCGCCTTCCGCTGGCTCGGCGCGGCGCCAACGGCGCGCGATTGCGCGATTGCCGGCGCCGGCGCAGCGGTCGGGGTCGCCGCGATGCACTTCACCGGCATGGCCTCGATCATCGCCCCCGCGCGCGTCACCTACGATGTCGCCCCGATCCTCGTGTCGGCCGCGCTGTCATGGGCGTGTTTCTCCGCCGCGCTCCTCGTCTTTTCGCGCGCGTCGGGGTGGCGCAAGATCGCCCTGCCCGCCGCCTTGTCGGTGCTCGCGATCGTCGCGCTGCATTTCACCGCGATGTCGGCGACGACGCTTGTCCCCGACCCGACGCGCGGCGCCGATCTCGCCGGTTATGCCAGCCGCGACTGGCTGGTGCCCGCGATCGTGTTCGCCAATGCCGCGCTCATCGCGCTCGCGCTCACCGGCTCGCTCGTCGACCGCTGGCTCACCGACGCACACGGCCTCGCCGAAGCGACGCTCGAAGCGCTGGCGATCACGCACGACGGCCGGATCGTAGAGGTCAACGGTCAGCTTTGCGAACTCGCCGGGGTGAGCAGCGGGGCCTTGCTCGGCAGCGCGCCGGGCGACTGGTTCGTCGCGATCGACGGCGGCCCCTTCGACGCACCCGCCGGCTATTCGGCCGAGGCGCGGCTGCGGAACAGCGCCGACGAGGACCAGATCCTCGAAATCGCGACGCGCACGATCGAATATCGCGGCCGCAGCTGCCAGGTCATCGCGATCCGCGACCTGTCCGACCGCAAGCGCGCGCAACGCGCGATCGAGCATCTGGCGTCGCACGACGCGCTGACCGACCTCTCCAACCGCGCGCATTTCATCCACGCGCTCGACGCGGCGATCGATGCGAAGGAACCCTTCGGGCTGCTCGCGCTCGACCTCGACCGGTTCAAGGCGGTGAATGATATCTTCGGCCACGGCGCCGGCGACGAGATTTTGTGCCGCATCGCCGACATCCTCCGCGCCTCGGTGCGCGGCGACGACCTGGTCGCGCGCATCGGCGGCGACGAATTCCTGATCATCCAGAAAGCGGTGTCGAGCCCCGACGACACGCGCAAGCTCGCGGGGCGCATCCTCGAAAATGTCGCGATCGACATGGACGTCGCGCACGATCCGATGGCGGTAGGGGTCAGCATCGGCGTCTCGCTGTTCCCGCAGGACGGCGACAATGCCGAAACGCTCCAGCGCAACGCCGACACCGCGCTCTACCGCGCCAAGAACAACGGCCGCGGCCACGCCGCCTTCTTCGACCAGGAAATGGACGAGATCGCGCGCGAACGCCGCGCGCTCGAACATGACCTGCGCCACGCCATCGCGCGCGGCGAGCTCTACCTCGTCTTCCAGCCGCTCGTCGCCACCGCCTTCGGATCGGTCGTCGGCTATGAGGCGCTGCTGCGCTGGGAGCATCCCGAACGCGGCGATATCCCGCCCGACGATTTCATCCCCGTCGCCGAGGAGATCGGCGCGATCCTCCCGATCGGCGAATGGGTGCTGCGCGAGGCATGCGCGGTCGCCGCGGGCTGGCCCGACAATGTCTCGGTCGCGGTCAATGTGTCGACGATCCAGTTCCAGGTCCCCAACCTGCCCGCGATCGTCCGCGACGCGCTGGCGCAGTCGGGGCTCGACGCCCGCCGGCTCGAGCTCGAGATCACCGAAACCGCCTTCATCCGCAACCGGCAGGCGGCGCTCAAGATCCTGCACGAGATCCGCGCGATGGGCGTGCGCATCGCGATGGACGATTTCGGCACCGGCTATTCGTCGCTGAGCAACCTCAAGGCGTTTCCGTTCGACAAGATCAAGATCGACAAGAGCTTCGTCAGCTCGATCGACGACGACGAGGCGGCGCGCTCGATCGTACGCGCGATCGTCGGGCTGGGGCGCAGCTTCAACATGCCGATCGTCGCCGAGGGTGTCGAGACCGAGGAACAGCGCCAGATGCTGCTCGACGAGGGCTGCCCGCAGGCGCAGGGCTATTTCTTCGGCTATCCCGCGGGCGATCCCTACGCCGCGGAAATCCCGCGCGAAGCGCGCTCGGACGGATGAACCCAATGACAAGCAAACCACGCCTCCTCCGCGACACGCGCGGCGCCACCGCGATCGAATATGGGCTGATCGCCGCGCTGATCGCGCTCGCGTCGATCATCGCCTTCCAGATGCTCGGGCTGAACCTCGCGGCGATCTTCACGACGATCGCCGACGCGCTGCCCTGACCACCGGCGGCGTGGCGCGCGGCGGCAGGGGCGCGCTGCGCGTGTTCCCGCTAATCGGCCTCTTCGCCGCACTTGCTGCAAAGCGGGGTGTTCCACCCGCGCTGTTTGCGCAGGATGGCGAGCCGCGCGATGATCGCCGCGTCGGTCTCTTCGGACGTCGGCCCCTGCACCTTGCCCGCGTCCCAATCGCGGCGCGACTTGTCGAAAACGATGCCGTCGAAATATTCCTCGCGCGACAGGAAACGGTGCCGCACCGCCTCGGGCAGCTCATAGGCTCGCGCCTCCTCCGGCGTCAGCTGAATGTCGCGTCCATTCTTCAGGTCGCCACGTTTCAGCAGCAGCCCCAGCAGCCCGTCCGACGGCACGATCCGCCGCTCGACCTCCTTGCCCCCGCGCAGGATCACCATCTCGCGCCCCTCGACCGCACGCTCGTATGCAACCGCCTCCAGCCCGCGCAGCGCCCGCGCGATCGCCTCGCCGCACGCCGTGTCGAACGGCGCGAACAGCGCGCGCGAGCGATTGACCGAGGTCGTGCTGACCCCCGCGATCCGCGCCGCATCGGTGATGCACCCCGTGCGCCCCAGCGTCGCAAGGAACACCCGCGTCCGCGCCGCCGTCCACCCGTCCGAGCGCACCCGCAGCCCGGGCATGAAGGGATTGGAGTGCTTAGGCCCCTGCCGCCCCTCTTTGATCCCCTCCCGCTTGCGGGAGGGGCAGCGAGACTTGCGGGCTTGCCCGCTAGTCGCAGCGGGGAGGGCATGACCACCCACGCTGCCCGTCTCGCCCGATTTCCCCCGCGAACCCCGCGCCACCTTACGTCCCATAGCTCCATCTCCCGAATCACTGGCAATTATATACTTTACTTAGCAGCGTGAGTGGCGTATCAGGGCTTCAACAGGGAAGAGGCCATGAACATCAATATCACCAACCCCATGTTTCACGACGAAGCCAAGGCGCTGGCGCATCTTGAAGCCTCGCGCTGGCCCGATGGCGCACATTGCCCGCACTGTGGATCGGTTCGCGTTCGTAAGATGGAAGGCAAGACGCAGGCTGGCATGTGGCTCTGCAATGATTGCCGCGACAAGTTCACGGTTCGCACCGGCAGCGTCATGGAGCGTTCGCACGTTCCCCTGCACAAATGGCTCCTTGCTACGCACATCATGGCCGCGTCTAAGAAGGGTATGAGCGCCGCGCAGATGGCCCGCATGATCGGCGTCACCTACAAGACCGCTTGGTTTCTCTGCCATCGCATCCGTGAAGCTATGGACGGTGCCGACAACGGCGGCCCGCTCGGCGGCAACACTCCCACGCGCATTGTCGAAGCCGATGAAACCTATGTCGGTGGCAAAGCCAAGAACCGCGCTTGGGGCAAAATCCCCGAAAAGAAGATCGTCCTGTCACTGGTCGAACGCGAGGGCCACGTTCGCAGCTTCCATATCGCCAACCTCAACGCGAAGAACGTGCGCGCGCTGATCGTCACCAACGTGGACCGCAAGGCCCACCTGATGACCGACGAAAGCAGCATGTATAAGATGGTCGGCCTAGAAATGCGCGCCCACACGTCGGTCAATCACGGCAAGAAGCAGTATGTCCGCCACCAAGGCCTTTCACACAGCAACACCGCCGAAAACTTCTTCTCAATCTTCAAGCGCGGCGTGATCGGCACCTATCACCACATGAGCGAGGCGCACCTTGGCCGCTACTGCCGCGAATTCGATCTTCGCTACAACACTCGCGACATGACGGACGCCGAGCGCGCAGACGTCATCGTAAAGGGCATGATCGGCCGTCGCCTTACCTATCGGCGGATTGACAAACTCGCCGCCTAAATGGGCGGCGATCCCGCGCCTGATCGGCGCGCGTCGCAAGCGCTACTTTGATTGACTCGACTCTTTACGCCGCTTCCCGCTAGCCTTGTGAGGCTTGTGGGGGGTGGCAAACATGCGCTGTAGCGCCGCCTCTCTGCGCGATTGCGTCTCTTCGTCCGAGAAGGTTTCCAATGCTTCTTTGCCAGTTTCCATGGTCAGATACTTCCAAATAGCTGCTCGCAAGGTCGAGTTAGCATGGTTGCGCTACAAACAGCGAGCGATGAAACGCAAAATTGACGCGTTAAGGAGCGAGCGACTTGAAGCGCTGACAGGCCAGATCGGCTTGATGACGATAACGTGGGCCAAGCTTGAGATGATTTTGGACATCACAATAGCGATGGTGCACGCCCACGGTGGCAGCACAGAGATACAGCCCGATCTGCCGGCGTCGCTGAAATCAAAACTAGCCTACTTTCGCAAGGTTCCACGGAAAATTTCCGCGTTGGCTCATACAGATGGAGAAGTTCAGGACTTCATCGACTCGATACAGAGCATAAAAGACATCAGGCATGACAGCGCGCATGGCCTAATCGAAATCCTAGACGAAGGATTTGACGTCCAGATTACACGCTTCTCCTACGCCGGAGCCTCCTTGGCGCGGAACTCTAGGGTTGTCGGGCAAAAGGAGCTGTCCGAAGCCGCAAAAACAATCCTGGACCTATGCCAGCGGAGCGCTCCCTTGGCAGCGTCCTTTGCAAATGCCCTTGGCGAGAGCGAGCTGGAGGATGCTTTCCGCGACCTCGCGATAAAGGCCTCCCTCTCGGTCGAACTCAGCAACGATCCGCGAGCAGTCATCAATCAAAGAAGCTGGTAGCTCGCCACCCGCCGTTAGCTGCCATTCACAAGATTCACACATCACCTCTGCTCACTCAAGTATATAATTGCCGAATCACTTGGAATGAATCGGAACAACTTTGAACCTATTTGGATAATGTAGGAAAGGCCAAATCTCCCGGCACCAGCCACTGTAGTTGCGCCAAATTGCGAGAGGCTTCATGAGGCTTTTATCGCCGCTAAGACAAACCATATCGCGGCTTGAGTGCTTCCCATTCGGCATGGATCGTTGCGTAACGACTCTTGAAAAGCTGCTCTTCATCCCCTCGAAATTGAATACGTCGACCAGAAATCGACTTGCCGCGCATAACATCGACAATTTCCATCTCTTCCAACTCGACAGCTGGAAAAGCTTCTTTCATCAACCATAGGCCGACACGACCCCATCGCTCAGAAAGCTCATACTCCTTACAAAAATAGGGGTAAACTAAACGGACCCGCTCGCTTCCCGCGTGCATCGCCATCACATTATCGACCTTAAGCGTTAGATGCAGTTCGGGAAAATCATGATGCGCGTGGACGGTTCGCTCAGAGGGTACCAGTTGCCTATTGGTATCGCGCCGGGCGAGTTCAAGCCATTCTAGAAAGCCGTCCCTTAGCCGAGGATACAGTGCGGCCCGTTGGCCGAGTTCCTGAATGCGCACCTTCGTTGCGACATGGAGATCTTGCCCACTTGCAACGTAAGCCTTTGCGTCAGCCCAAAAGGGAACGTAGAAATCGCCGCCCGGTCCCTTGGAACCTTCGAGCTTCTTACGCTCTTGATATAAATCCTCGCGTATCAATCGACGACGCAGTCGATCATCTGCACCAAATATCTTCAGTAATTTCGATAATCCGATTTTCTCAATGGACATATGCTTTTCCCTCCAGACATGACCCCCTCTCCCATTATTCGTCATTTAAGCTGGGAATCCCAGTTAGCACTCGATTCCCAAGAGTGCTAAATATTCGCTTTTTGTTCCCATGACAAGCGCGCACGATCAAGCGGGCTTTGGAGTGAAAGCTGCCTCCGAAACGATAAGTTTTTCAGTCATATAAGGGTAAAGAGATGGGGCAGCTTGAGCGTTTCCGCACCACGGCTTATGTGGTAGCGCCGATTAGGCTGGCACCCTAATGTCCTGAAATCGAAACTGCGCCCCACTTAAGAAAGAGCGATGCATGCCGGAACCGATGGACTCTCTCCAAGCAATCTTAGAAAAGCATCCTGCCGCACCATTTCTGTTCGTCGGCTCAGGATTTTCAAGACGATATCTAGGTATTGAAGATTGGCCCGGCCTCTTAACCCGGTTTTGCAATCCAATCCGCGATTTCGGCTACTATCGTGCAAAAGCAGATGGCGACCTAACTCTTGCGGCCTCATTCATGGCAAACGATTATCACGAGTGGTGGTGGACATCTCCGGAAGCCGAACCAAGCCGCATAACATCAGCGGAAATCGTTAAAAGCAAATCCGACGCCCTAAAAGTCGACATTGCAAGCCACATGCGGAATTTCTCCTTAGAGAACGCAAGAAAATCTGAGTTTGGCAATGAAATTTCTTCATTTTCTGATATTTCAGTCGACGGAATCATCACAACGAATTGGGATTTTCTTTTAGAAGAACTATTTCCTGACTACAAAGTTTTCGTTGGTCAGCAAGAATTACTTTTCTCAAACCCTCAAGCTATTGGAGAAATATATAAGATACATGGATCAGCCTCCGATCCTAAATCGCTTGTTTTAACCGCGGAAGACTATGCTGAATTTTCTGCAAAAAACCCCTATCTCGCTGCAAAGCTAGTTACGATATTTGTTGAACACCCTATTATTTTCCTAGGCTACTCAATTGCCGACCCGCATATCCGGGCTATCATCACGTCGATTGCGCAGTGCCTCACGCAAGACAAGATCGCAGCTTTCCAGGAAAATCTCATTTTTGTTCAACGCACACGCGATGGCGAAACGCCCGCTATCGAGAAGACAACGATACAATCGGATTCGTTCAGTGTTACGATGATGATCGCCAAGGTTACCGACTATGCGCAAATTTACGATGCGCTCTCAGGTAACAAGAGGAAGATACCTGCTCGCGTCCTCCGTTTTTTTAAGGAACAGCTGTACGAATTAGTTCATGCGCCAGAAGATATTGAAAAGAAGCTTGCGGTCGTGGACTTCGATGAAATCGGTTCTGCAGATGAAGTTGAATTCGTCGTCGGCGTGGGCGTAGCAAAGCGCCAGCAAGAATTCGGTGAGAAGGTTCAAAACGCATTAGCCGCAAAGGGCTACGCTGGCGTATCGGCAGACGAGCTATTTGACGATTGCCTCGCAGATGATTCGAAGTTTGACGCTCAAGACCTTCTTGGATCAGCCTTTCCGGCGTTCGCTCGGTCTAACCGTACATTTACACCGATATTTAGATATCTCCGCGCTGCAGGGATTACGTCGGACGCCGATCTTGCAGCGTCGAAATTCGAGGGGGCAAAAAAGGTCGTTCAAAAAATTAGAGCTGCAGAATTTACCTTTCCGTCCTATCTCGGACGGTATGAGCGATCATTTGCAGGACTTTCTACCTCTGACATTATAGAAAAATCTTCCTCGCCGACAGAAGCAATCCTTATGCTTAGCTTCCAACCGGACGGCGACGTCGATACAAATTTGCTCCGTCATTTTCTCCAATCAAACGCCGGCAAAGTTACGGCTGAACCTTACCGGTCTTCGTACCGGAAATTGGTATGTCGCTTTGATCGTTTAGTTTATGGCTTCTAATCAATGCTCTCCCCGGATAGCCGACAGGACGTGCACGCTCGTCTATCCCGCGCCACCCCACCCCCTTGCATTTCCCGGCCCCCGGCGTAAGGCGGCGCCAACATAAACCCGCGCGTGCGACTCCCGCTGGCCCCGCTCTCCCGCTTCGCCACCGGACAGTCATTCCCCGCCGCGCCAACATGGGGACTGCAATCCTATGACGACCACGGGCAACGACACGCTGGGCACCCGCTCGACGCTGAGCGTCGGCGGCAAGAATTACGCCTATTATTCCTTCGACAAGGCTGCGGCCAAGCTCGGCGACGTTTCGCGCCTGCCCTTCTCGATGAAGGTGCTGCTCGAAAACCTGCTGCGGTTCGAGGATGGCGGCTTCACCGTGTCGACCGACGATGTCCAGGCGATCGTCGACTGGCAGAAGGACCCGCATTCGAACCGCGAGATCCAGTATCGCCCCGCGCGCGTGCTGCTCCAGGATTTCACCGGCGTGCCCTGCGTCGTCGACCTCGCCGCGATGCGCGATGCGATCGCGACGCTCGGCGGCGACACGACGAAGATCAACCCGCTCGTCCCCGTCCACCTCGTCATCGACCACAGCGTCATGGTCGACGAATTCGGCCACCCCAAGGCGTTCGAACAGAATGTCGAAATCGAATATTATCGCAACGGCGAACGCTATGACTTCCTGAAATGGGGTTCGAAGTCGCTGTCGAACTTCAAGGCGGTGCCCCCGGGCACCGGCATCTGCCACCAGGTCAATCTCGAACATATCGCGCAGGCGGTGTGGTCGAGCGAGGATGCGTCGGGTGAAACCGTCGCCTATCCCGACACCTGCGTCGGCACCGACAGCCACACGACGATGATCAACGGCCTCGGCGTGCTCGGCTGGGGCGTCGGCGGGATCGAGGCCGAGGCCGCGATGCTCGGCCAGCCCGTGTCGATGCTCATCCCCGAAGTCGTCGGCTTCAAATTCACCGGCGCGCTGAAGGAAGGCGTCACCGCGACCGACCTTGTGCTCACCGCGACGCAGATGCTGCGCGCCAAGGGCGTCGTCGGCCGCTTCGTCGAATATTTCGGCCCCGGCCTCGCCTCGCTCAGCCTCGCCGACCGCGCGACGCTCGCCAATATGGCGCCCGAATATGGCGCGACCTGCGGCTTCTTCGGCGTCGACGACAAGACGCTCGATTACATGCGCCTGACCGGCCGCTCGGAAGAGAATATCGCGCTGGTCGAAGCCTATGCCAAGGCGCAGGGCCTCTGGATCGTCGAGGGTGCCGCGGACCCCGTGTTCACCGACACGCTCGAACTCGACCTGTCGACCGTCGTGCCGAGCCTTGCGGGGCCGAAGCGTCCGCAGGACCGCGTCTCGCTTCCCGAAGTCGACGATGTGTTCAACGCCGACATGGCGAACACCTATAAAAAGGCGCAGACGCGCGTGCCGGTCGAGGGCAAGGATTTCGACATCGGCGACGGCGACGTCACCATCGCCGCGATCACCAGCTGCACCAACACCTCGAACCCCGGCGTGCTCGTCGCCGCGGGCCTCGTCGCGAAGAAAGCCGACGCGCTGGGCCTCAAGCCCAAGCCGTGGGTCAAGACCTCGCTCGCGCCCGGGTCGCAGGTCGTCACCGACTATCTGGAAAAGGCCGGGCTGCAGAAGCATCTCGACAATATCGGCTTCAACCTTGTCGGCTATGGCTGCACGACGTGCATCGGCAATTCGGGTCCGCTGGCCGAGCCGATTTCGAAGGCGATCAACGAAAACGGCCTCGTCGCCGCGGCCGTGATCTCGGGCAACCGCAACTTCGAAGGCCGCGTGTCGCCCGACGTGCGCGCGAACTTCCTCGCCTCGCCGCCGCTCGTCGTCGCCTATGCGCTGAAGGGCACGGTGATCGAGGATTTTACCACCACGCCGATCGGGCAGGACCAGTCGGGCAACGACGTGTTCCTGAAAGACATCTGGCCGACCAACCAGGAAGTCGCCGAGACGGTGGCGGGCGCGGTCGACCGCGACATGTTCGAGGCGCGCTACGCCCATGTCTACAAGGGCGACGAGCATTGGCAGAAGATTTCGGTCGAGGGCAGCGACACCTACCAGTGGCGCGCGGGCTCGACCTATGTCGCGAACCCGCCCTATTTCGAGGGCATGACGATGACCCCGGCGCCGGTCAGCGATATCGTGAACGCAAAGCCGCTCGCGATCCTCGGCGACAGCATCACAACCGACCACATCAGCCCCGCCGGTTCGATCAAGGCGGACTCGCCGGCCGGAAAATGGCTTATGGAACATCAGGTTAGCAAGGCCGACTTCAACAGCTACGGCGCCCGCCGCGGCCACCACGACGTCATGATGCGCGGCACCTTCGCCAACATCCGCATCAAAAACGAAATGGTTCCCGGCATCGAAGGCGGCATGTCGCGCTACGGCGCCGAAGTCATGCCGATCTACGACGCCGCGATGCGCCACAAGGCCGACGGCACCCCGCTGGTCGTCATCGCCGGCAAGGAATATGGCACGGGCTCGTCGCGCGACTGGGCGGCGAAGGGCACCAACCTGCTCGGCGTCCGCGCGGTGATCGTCGAGAGCTTCGAGCGCATCCACCGCTCGAACCTCGTCGGCATGGGCGTGCTGCCGCTCCAGTTCCTCGAAGGCCAGAGCCGCGAGACGCTGGGCCTGACCGGCGACGACCAGTTCACCATCACCGGCGTCGCCGACCTCAAGCCGCGCCAGACGGTGACGGTGAACGTCACCCGCGCCGACGGCTCGACCTTCAGCTTCGACACGCTTTGCCGCATCGATACGGCCAACGAGGTCGAATATTATATGAACGGCGGCATCCTGCACTATGTGCTGCGCAAGCTTGCCGCCTGACGCGGCAGACAGCTGATGCTAAAAGCGCCCGCCCCCTCACCGGGGCGGGCGTTTTTGTTTGGAGAGGATGCGCATGAGCGCCGAAGTGATCGTGATCGAAGCCATCGGCTGGGCGGCCGCCGTCATCATCCTCGCCGCCTACATCCTGCTGTCGCTCGGCAAGCTCGAAGGGCGCAGCTATCTTTATCAATGGATGAACGTGGTCGGCGCGGGCGGCTTCATCATCAATTCGGGCTATAATGGCGCGTTACCCTCGGCGGTGCTTAATGTCATCTGGGCCGCGATGGGTTTGTTCACCCTGTGGGGTGTCTGGCGCGCACGGCAGGTCGCGCGCGCAGCCCTGCCCTAGGGCCTGGCGGCCTCGGCATTCCAGGTCACAACCTTCGCGCGCGTGTCGGCGAGCATCTTGTCGAGTGCCACACGATCGAGCACCTCGCCGCGCATCACGACCGTATCGATCGCGCGGGTCGCGGCGATGTCGTCGAGGGGATTTTTCGACAGCAACACCAGATCCGCCGCCATGCCCGGCTTCACCGCACCATAGCGATCGAGCCAGCCGAACCATGCCGGCCCCGCGCGTGTTGCCGAAGCGAGCGCCCGCGCGGGTGTCAGGCCCTTCTCGACGAACAGGCCGATCTCGTCGTGCAGCCCGAAACCCGGATAGTTGAAGCTGTTGAGGAAGCCCGCATCGGTTCCCGCGATGATCGGCACGCCCGCCTCGGCTAGCATCGGCAGGATCGTCGCGACATCCTCGATCTGCTTGTGCCGTGCCTCGATCCCCGCCGCGTCGGCCTTCGCCGCACGCTCGATGCGCCAGTCATAGGTATTGCGCAGCTTCGGTCCGATATAGGCGAGGCCCGCATCCTTCGAATGATCGTCGCGGTCGAGATAGGCGATGATCCGGCTGCCGTTGAGCGTCGGGGTGACGAACACGCCCTTTGCGGCAAAGCGGCGATAGGCCGCCATCGCGGTGTCGCGGTCGAACCCCGCATCGAGCCGCCGATTCGCCTCGGCGCGGTCGATGCGCTTTGCCGCGAAATCGGCGGCGATCGCGGCTTCGTCCTTCGCCCCGGCATTATAGGCATAATCAAGATGCTCGATCGAGCTGATCCCCGCGTCGACCGCCTGCTCGGTCGTCAGCGCCATCGGGATATGTCCCGACGTCCTCAGACCGAGCGCCTTCGCCTGCCGCAGTGCATAGAGGAACAGCTCGGGTTTCAACGTGCTGTCGGTGATCTTGACGAAATCGACCTTGTCCCGATTCTTGAGCCGGTCGAGCGCGGCATCGACATCGGACTCGGTCCCGACCTCGATCGTGCCCTTCCACACCGGCGCAATGCCCTCGATCTTCGCCCCCGAACTCAGCAGGCGCGGACCGAACAGCGTACCCGCGGCAATCTCGCCGCGCCATGCGAGCACCTGTTCGGGCAAATCGCCCGACGCGTCGCGGATCGTCGTGATGCCGTTCGCGACATAGAGCGGTAACAGCGCCTTATTCTCTTCGATCAATTCCGGGCCGCCGCCGAAATGGACGTGCATGTCCCAGAGGCCGGGGATCAGATAGCGCCCCTTGCCATCGACAGTCCGCCCGGCGCGCCAGTCCTTGGCAATCGCGGCATCGGCGCCGACCGCGACGATATCGGCGCCTTTCAGCACCACCGCCTGCGCCGCGACCGTCTTCGCCGCCTCGACATCGACCACCGTCACATGGCGAATGATGACGTCGCCCTGTTTCGGCGCCGCGAACGCCGGGGTTGCAAAGGCGAACAGCGACGTTGCGAGGACTAGGAACAGAGATTTCATGGAGCGACCTTTCCGACTGGAAAGGGCCTTAGCGCCGCCGTGCCCCAAACAACAAGGAGAAGAAATGGTGGGCGCTGACGGGCTCGAACCGCCGACCCTCTCGGTGTAAACGAGATGCTCTACCAACTGAGCTAAGCGCCCCTCCAGATGTCGCCATCAGCGGGAGGTGCGCCCTGCCACAAGCCGCCACCGCTGGCAAGCAAGACGCGCGGGTCAGAGCCAGCCAATATGCTTGAAGCGCCAGAAGACCAGCCCCGATCCGCCAAATATCAGGGCGAGCGCGAACGGATAGCCAAAGGCCCAGTCGAGTTCGGGCATGAATTCGAAGTTCATGCCGTATATCCCCGCAATCGCCGTCGGCACGGCGAGAATTGCGGCCCAGGCGGCGAGCTGGCGTGTGATCACGCCCTGACGTTGCTGTTCGAGCATGCCGTTGGTTTCGATCACCGACGCTGCGATGTCGCGCAGCCCGACGAGGCGATATTCGGCACGCTGCACATGATCCCAGATATCACGGAAAAAAGGGCGCACCGCGGGGTCGATATTAGGCAGGTCGTCTTCGGTCGCAAGGCGTCCGGCAACCTCCTTCATCATGCCGACGAGGCGCTGGAAACGGATGATTTCGTGCCGCTGCGCATAAAGATGGCGAATCTCTGCGGCATCGAGCGGCGTGTCCATCACGCTTTCCTCGACAAGCAGCATCCGGTCCTCGATCGCATCTACAACAGGGAAATAGCCGTCGACGATAAAGTCGAGCACCGCGTAGAGGACATAGTCGGGGCCATGCGCGAGCTTGGCGGGCAAGGTCTCGAGCCGCGCGCGGATATCGGTGTGCGTGCGCGCCGACCCGTGACGGACGCTCACGAAAAAATGCGGACCAAGAAAAAAGGCGGTCTCGCCCGGATGGATCGTGTCGGCATCGAGGTTCGCGGTGCGGGTGATGACAAAAAGTTGGTCGCCATAGGCCTCGACCTTCGGCAACTGGTTCGCTTTCAGCGCGTCCTCGACCGCGAGCGGGTGGAGCCCGAAGCGTTTGGCGATACCCTCCAGCTCGCCCGGCGTGGGTTCATAAAGACCGAGCCAGAAGAAGTCGCCGTCGGCGCAATCTTCAGGAAGTTCCTCGTCCGGACCGATATCGCGAACGAGCTTGCCGTCGTGATAGAGGCGGGCGGCCATGATCGGCATGCGGCGGAAACTCCCTTGATCTGCGGCGCCTACATAATGTGCCCGGCGCCGAAGGGAAATGCGTTCAATCGTCGCGATTGGCGATATTGGTGAAGGCCGCCCATGCGGCCGGATGCGACCAGTCGGGCTTCCAGCCCGCGATCGCGGTGCCGTCGGCGCGCTTTCCGCTGCGCACTGCCTTCATCCCCGATTGCAGCGCTTGCGCGCGCGACATGTCGGGATGCGCGCGGCGCGCCATCAGCGTTTCGACGGTCAGGACCGCGGTCGCTTCGTCCGAAACGCGCCAGTGGCTCGCGAGCAGCGCATCGGCGCCAGCATAGAGGAATCCGCGCGCAAGCGCCGAGAGGCTGTCGCCGCCGCCCGAATTTTCCGCCGACGCGGTGTTGCACGCCGACAGGATCACCCAATCGGCCGACAGCGTGAGTCGGGCCGCCTCGGTCGCGGTCAGCAATCCGTCGTCGAGGTCGCTAGGCGCGGCGGGCGGGGTCAGCACCAGTCCCGGTTCGCCGAGCCCGAGACCCGGATCGGGGAGCAAGCCATGTGTCGCGATCGCAACGATGTTGCTCGTCGATAGCGCGGCGTCTTGCCGGAGCGTCGCTTCGGTCGCCTTGGCGTCGAGCGTCAAGCTGGCGGTCGACGCGCCGAACAGGTCGGCCATCGCCGAAAGTTCGACCTTGGTGCCGGGAAGCGGAGCGAGCCGGCGAAGCGCATCCGGGTCGGCGAGCGGCGAACCCGCAGCGGAAACCCCGTCGAACACACCGACTCCGGCGGCCGCCCGCGACCCCGTGTCGCCGCCGAGCAGCACCGGCGCGCCATAGCCGCGAAAGCTGCTGTCGCGCCCTGCCGCGCGTGCTTCGCGGGACAAGGTCAGCGCCGCAACCGAGGGGAGGCTGGTAAAGGCGAAGCGATCCGCCAGCCAGCCTGCGCGGGCGAGCGTGTCGGGATCGGCGAGGTCGCCCCCTTCGGGCAGCGGTGTCGCCGACAGCATCGCGAGCGGCAGGTCGCCGAGCTTCCCCGAACTCGCAACATAAAGGCGCTTCGTGTCCTTCAGCAGCGGTTCGATCGGCTCGATCAGTTCCTTGTAGAGCGCGTGCGCGGTGTCGATATCGAAGCGGCGATGCCCTTCAAGCTCCTTCACCGTCGCCGGCAGCGCATCGAGTTCGGCCTTGCGCGCCGCCGAGCAGGTCGCGAAATCGACGTCGCAGCGCAAATCCGAAATCTGTTTGAGGATGACGTCGATTTCCTTCGCCGGGCGACTCCAGCCGACCGCGTTCGGGGTGACGACGAAAAGGTGGAAGGTGTTCGCCGCCTCGGTCATCAGCAGCAAGGCTTCGCCCGGTCGCAACGCCTTTTGCGTATCGGCCAGCGCGATCGGGCGCGGCGACACGAGTTGGCGGTACGACGGATATTTCCTGTCGATCAGCGCGCTGACGTCGGCCAGCTCGGCCTGAACGCTATCGAACTCGCCGCGCAGCCGGGCGGCTTCGACCGATTTCCGGTCGGCGAGCGCGCGCAGAAGATTCTTGTCGATGAGGTTGGCGCGCGCCGCGAGATCCTGCTCCTGGCGCACCGCTTCGGCCATTTGCGGCGTTTTCGCGGCGCCGCGCGCGGCGGTCTGAAGCACCGCGCGGCCCGCAGCGGAGCTGACCGCGTCCTGCGCGGCACGGAACGCCCGGTCCTGGATTTGCGATTGCTCTGCCGCGCCCGGCGTATCACTCATCAATCCGAACGCCGCGTTCATATAGGTCGTGAATACGCCGCGATTCGGATTGGCCTGTTGCCGGTCGAGCCCCGACAGCGCGACCGCATTGCGGCCCGCCACGCCCTGATCGTTCTGGCGCCGTACGATCGCAACCGCCTTGCTCGCCGCCTGTTCGGCCTCGGCCGCCTTGCCCTGCCGCAGCAGGTTCGACGCGAGATTGTCGTAGGCGTAGGCGGTGTCGATATGCGCCTCGCCGACATTGTGCTGCAGGATCGCGAGCGATTGACGATAATAGGGCTCGGCCGCCTTGTCGCCGTTCGCGCCGCCACCGCGGACCAGCGCCGCCGCCACGCTGTTATAGGCAACGGCGGTGAGCGGATGATTTTCGCCGAGCAGGCGGCGACGGATTTCGAGCGCCTTGATCGTCATCTCGGCCTCTTCGGCGTTCCGGCCCATTCCGCCGAGGGTCGACCCCAGGCTGAGATAAGCCCAGGTGGTTTCGGGATTGTCGTCGCCGAACTTGCCCTGAAAAATCCCGAGCGCCTGCCGCATCAACGGCTCGGCGGCTTCCGAACGCCCGTCGTCGCGCAAATTATAGGCAAGGTTGATCAGCGTGGTGGCATAGGATGGGTGATTGACTCCACCGACGCGCTCCTGAATTTCGAGCGCACGCCGGTACATCGGCTCCGCCTCGGCATAGCGGCCCTGCTCGTTCAGGTTGTGCGCAACATTCGCGTACATTGTCGCGGTGCGCTCGCTGCCTTCGCCGAGCGACTGGCGCGTGATGTCGAGCGCCTTGCGCACCAGCGGCTCGATCGCGCTCGGCGGCAGGCCCTGCTTTTCCATGTTCAGCCCCAGATTATTATAGGCCTCGCCGGTCAGCGGGTGGTTTTCTCCGAGCATTTTGGAACGGATCGCAAGCGCCTTGCGATAGGCGGTGTCAGCCTCGCCGAACCGCCCCGCAAGCGTCAGGCCGTACGCAACCGCCGTATATCCGAGCGCAGCCTCGGTGCTGTCGTCGCCCTTCGCGGCGCGTGCCAGGTCGAGCGCCTTGTTCGCAGCCGCCAATGCCTCGGCATAGCGCCCCATGTCACCGAAATTCACCGCGCTGTTGTAATAGCGCAACGAAAGATCGGCGCCGGTCGTCCCCGGCAGGCTTTCGTCGATCACGCGCGCCTTTTCGAGCAGCGGCTCCGCCTCATCATACCGCGCCAGGCCGCGCAGCACGACGGCCAGATTGGCATATCCCGACGCGGTTTCGCGGTGCTGTTCTCCGTGGACGGCAAGGCTGGTCTCGAGCGCCTTGCGATAAAGCGCCTCCGCCCCCTTCATGTCGCCGAGTTCGGCCATCACCGATGCCAGGTTGCTCGTCGCGACAATCGTCTTCGGATCGCGTTCGCCCTTGGCCGCGGTGCGCGCGGCGAGAATCGCGCGGCGCAGCGGCAGCGCCTCAGCGGGGCGGCCCTGCTTCATATAATTGGACGAAAGAAAACCATATGCCGCCAGCGTTTCGTCGTCACTTTCGCCCAGAACCGTGCGGTTGATGTCGAGCAGGCGCTTCCAATATCCCTCGGCTTCCTTCGGCTGGTTTTGGTCCTCGAGATTCCCGGCGAGCAGGCGGTAACCCAGGCTGGTGATAAGGCCGTCGGCGCCGTAACGCTTCGTTGCCTCGCCAATCCAGCGCCGGTAGATCGCACCCGCCTCGCGCGTCTTGCCCGCACGGTCGAGCTCCATCCCGCTGTTGATCAGCTCGAGCATTTTCTGCTGGTCGCCGTCGAGTTCGGCCGGCGGCGCCTCCTGACCGAGGGCGAGTGGAGCGGCGGTCCAGAGCGGCGCGGCGAGAAGGAGCGCGAGGAGGCGGAGTCGACGGCTGGCCATAAAGCAGAATTCCCTGTTTTGACCCAACATACAGAATAGATTGGGATATTGTCACTTGTCGCGGGCTTAGGCCAGAGCATGTCGCCGCGATGTGACGGGTATCACTGGGAGGGCGTGGGGTCAGATATCGCGGCTGTCATAAGCCCATTGCAGCAGCGCCTGCCGCTGCTTCGGCCGGCAAAAGGGGTCGCCCGGCTCGCAATGTTTGCGGACCTGCGCGGCGTGGCGCCGGAAGGCGCGCCATCGCGCGATCTGCCGATCATCCTCTCCGGCCATTCGCCGTCCCGAATGATAGCGGCAATACCATTGGAACCAGCCGCGCGGATCGTCGGGATGGATCCACCCCTTTTCGATCCAGGTGCGCAAGGGTACGCTCGCCCGGATACCGAAATAATTGAGCGAGCAATCGGCACGCCCCGACGCGAATTTGGCATGTTCGAACCAGTCCGCCGGGAATTCGGCGGTGCAGTCGGTCATATATTTGCCGCAGAACACGCCCAGCGCCAGCATCTCGGCGGGGGTTAGTTCGGGCTCGAAACCGGGATCGAACGCCCGCCCCATCGGCGCGGTGCGCGTATAGCGATAGCCCTGCTGCATGCGGTCGTTCACGACCACCTCGACATCCTTCATGGAGCCAAGCCTAATCGCTCCGCCCCTGCCGGACCACGCCTATTCGTCGAGCGCCTCGAAATAGCGCGCGAGCGCATCGCACGCTCCTTCCGCCAGCGCGATAAAGATCCGGCGCCCGTCGTGCGGATCGGCTTCGCGCAGGAACAGCCCGGCGTCGGTCATCGTCTTGATCCAGCGCAGCGCGGTCGTCGCGGGGACCGCGGCAGCGATGCACAGGCTCGACACCGACACCGGCTGGCGTTCGAGCCGCGCGGCATAGAGGTCGAGCAGCATGTCCCACGCCGGATCGGCGAAAAGGTCCGCAGGGAAATATTGCTCGCGCATCCGGCGCTGGCGCAGCATGCGCCTCACCTGTTTGGCGCGTTGCCGGTCGAGCGTGCGCTCTTCGGGAACAAAGCTGCGCGGCATCGCGGCAAAATCACGCGACGGCGCGCGGACTTGCTCCGCATAGTCGGCCGAATCCACATCCCAGGGCGTCACGCCGGTCGGCGTGCCCGGGAGCCCGCCGCGCTGCCCCGCCAAGTCACCGAGAAGGCGCGAGATACGCGCGACCTCTTCCTGCAACCGGTCGATCCGCTCAATCGCATCGTCGCGCGCAATGTCATGGACCACGCCGTGCCGTGTACGCCGCGCGGCCGCGAGTGCGACGAGCCTGTCGGTCGGATCAGCATCGACGAGCAATTGGACCCCAAGCGACGCCGGGATCGCAGCGACCACCGCATCGAGCCCCGATAGCGAGGTTTCGCAAATCAGGTTGCACCCCTGTTCGCCTGTCGCCGTCAAAATATCGGCGAGCATTTCCTCACCCACCATGTCCGCCGCCGCCAGCCAGACGATGTCGAGCGTATCGGTCTGCCGGATATGAGCCGCCGCCCGCTCCGCCGGGAGCGTTCCTGCCACGCGTATGCCGCGAAGGATCGACTTGTCGGGCAAGTCGGCCTGCGTCCCGATGAACAGCAGCGGGGATGCGGCTCCTGCACCGATCCGATCGCTGGTTTCGGGCGCGACCCAAAGCTCGCCCGGGTGAAAACCGCGCGCCGGAAGCGCCGACGTGTCGAAATCGATTTGCGTCCTTTGGTCCATCATGCCGCCATCCCCGTTTCCATCGCTCCACCCTGGCGTAACTATGTCGTCATTTCGGCCATATTCACCTTTTGTTCGTTCCTGTTTGCCGCCAATCCGGACCCAAACCCCTGTCGCGGCATGAGCCGGCGCATGATGGCCGGGTCGGAATAGTCCATTTTGGACATGGTTTGTTCTTCTCGTCAACATCTTATTCACGCTTGCCAAGCCGCCGCATCCGGGTCAGTCGGCGAGTGATGCCCCCTCGCCCGCCCTCCCTTGCCCGCATCCGCTGGCGACGGCGCGCCCGATCGCTGGCCGGACTGCTCCTGCTCGCCGCGCTGGCGTTTGCCGCATGGGTGTGGCTGCCCGCGCCGGTTGCCACCGTTCCGCTGGCCCATGTTATCGACGGCGACAGCCTGACCGTGCGGCGGGACGATGCGCCGCTGACGATCCGCCTGGCAGGAATCGACGCGGTCGAGTATCGGCAGGATTGCACGCGCACCGGTGCGCCATGGCCGTGCGGGCGGGAGGCGCGGTCGGCGCTGGAAAAGCTTGCCGGCCGCGGCGCGCTCCATTGCGAGCTGGCGGCGAAGGATCATTATGGACGCACCCTCGCTACATGCCGTACCGCGGCCTTTCCGGGCGGCATCGATCTCGGCGCCGAGATGGTACGGCAGGGCTGGGCCGTGGCGACGAGCGACGCCTATATGGTCGAGGAAGCCGAAGCGCAGGCCCGGCAGCACGGAATCTGGCAGGGCAACTTCGTCCGCCCCGCCGACTGGCGCGCCGTCCATGAGCGCCCGGCGACGGCGCTGACACCACCCGACGCATAAGCTCGCGACACATCCGCTATGCCTCGTCGCCGTTTCCGGCTAGGGCGAGCGTCATGAATAGCTTGTTTCCCGTCATGATCGGCGGCGCGATTGGTGCCGGCGCCCGCCATCTGGTCGGGCAGGCGATGCTCGCGCGGCTCGGCCCCGGCTTTCCCTGGTGGACGCTGTCGATCAATATCGCCGGCAGCCTGTTGATGGGGCTGCTCATCGGCCTGCTCTCGCGCAGCAGCGACGTGGGCGAAACCGCACGCTTGTTCGTTGGCGTCGGGATTCTCGGCGGCTTCACCACCTTTTCCTCTTTCAGCATGGAATTCTGGATGCTTTTCGAACGCGGTCAAAATGCACAGGCGACCGCCTATGTCCTCGCGTCGGTGATCGGCGCGGTCGCCGCCTGCGGGCTTGGCCTGTTCCTCGTACGGCAGGTGCCGGCATGAGTGAGGGCAAAGCAAAGCTCGACGGCGCAACGATCGCAGAGGAAGACGACGGCATCCGCCTCGACCGCTGGTTCAAGCGTCACCGCGAGGGGACGCCGCACGCACTGCTCGCGCGCTGGGCGCGTTCGGGGCAGCTCACGCTCGACGGCAAGAAGGCCGATGTGTCGGACCGCATCGCGACGGGCCAGAAACTCGTCATGCCGACGCCGCCGGTCGAAACCGAGGCCCGCCCGGCACGCAAGGGCCGCCCGCTGACCGACGCCGACATTGAGCTGGCGACCGGGATGGTGATCCACCGCGACGCGAGCGCGATCGTGCTCAACAAGCTTCCCGGTCTCGCGACGCAAGGGGGAACCAAGACCGAGCAACATGTCGACGGCCTGCTCGACGCGCTGAAATATGACGGCCCGACGCGCCCCAAGCTTGTCCACCGGCTCGACAAGGATACGTCGGGCGCGCTGCTGATCGCGCGAACCCCGCGCGCCGCGGCCTATTTCGCCAAGAGCTTTTCGAACCGGAGCGCAAGGAAGACCTATTGGGCGATCATCGTCGGCGTGCCCGACATCCAGCAGGGCGAGATCGACCTGCCGCTTGCCAAACAGCCGGGATCGGGCGGCGAAAAGATGCACGTCCACGACAGCGGCCTCGCGTCGAAGACGCGCTATCGCGTGATCGAGCGCGCCGGGAACAGCGCGGCGTGGGTCGAACTGCAACCGCTCACCGGGCGCACGCACCAGCTTCGCGTCCATATGGCGGCGATCGGCCATCCGATCGTCGGTGACGGCAAATATGGCGGCAAGGGTGCCTTCCTGACCGGCACGATCAGCCGCAAGATGCACCTTCACAGCCGCCGGCTGCGCATCGACCATCCCGATGGCGGCGCAATCGACGTGCATGCCGAAGTGCCCGAACATTTCGCCGCGAGCCTCGACGCGCTCGGTTTCGACCTGCTGCTCGGCGAGGTGGGGATCGACGATGTAGTCAAGGGGCCGCCGCCCAAAGCGGCGCTGAAGGCGCAGGCAAAGGCGCACAGCAAGCAGATCCGCAAGGCACGGCGCGGCGAGCGGCGTGGCCGCACCGCCGACAGCAAGCCCACCGACTTCGTCGGCAAGCCAAAGCCCAAGGCAAAAGCGGGGCCCAAGGCAGGCAAGCCCGCGCCAAAGAAACCGGCGGGCAAACGGCCGACCGCGAAGAAACATCCGGCGCGCCCGCCCAAAGCGAGCTGATGCATCCCAACAGCGCCTTCCGTCTGCGACAGGACGATCTTGCCGAATTGCTGGTGCGCGAGATCGGCTTCGCCGCGATCTTTGCGGCCACTCCCGACGGCCCGCGCGTCGCGCATGCGCCGGTAGTGCTGAGCGACGACCGCGCCACGCTGCAATTCCACCTCGCGCGCGGCAATGCGCTCACGCGTCACCTCGACGGCGCGAGCGCGCTTGCCGTCGTGCAGGGCCCCGACGCCTATGTCAGCGCGAGCTGGTATGCCGACGCCGACCAGGTGCCGACGTGGAATTATATCGCGATCGAAATGGAAGGCACAGCGAGGAAGCTGGGCGATACCGAGCTGGTCGCGCAGCTCGATACGCTGTCGGCGAACCATGAAGCGCGCGTCGGCGCGAACCCGCCGTGGACACGCGACAAGATGCAACCTGCATTATTCAGCAGGATGACCGGCGCGATCACCGGGTTCGAGATGCGCGTCGCCGCGTGGCGCCCGACGATCAAGCTGTCACAAAACAAGTCGTCCGACGAGCGCGCACGCGTGATCGAGGGCATCGAGGCGACCGGCCATGGCGCGCTCGCGCAGTTGATGCGCCACCTCGGCGGCGATAGGGAGGGCGCATGACGCAAGCCGACGACAGCCTCGCCAAAAAACGCTTCTTTGCCATCACCGCGATGCGCCTGATGGGTGCGTTCTTTGTGCTGGTCGGTTTCGTGCTGATCCGCGGCGGATGGGAACTCGCGGGGCAGCCGACCGATCGCTGGATCGGGGTTGCAGTCGTCCTGATCGGCGCATTCGATTTTGCGGTGATGCCGCTGCTGCTCGCGCGCCGCTGGCGCTCGCCCAAAAGCTCGTGAAGCGTTTCTGGAAGGAGGCTGCCGTCGTCGACGAAGACGGCGGCTGGGGCATCGCACTCGACGGCCGGCCGGTGCGCACGCCGCAGCGCGCGCCGCTGGCGGTCGCGAGCGCAGCGCTCGCCGAAGCGATTGCCGCAGAATGGCGCGACGTGGACGAGACGATCGATCCGGCCGCCATGCCGATGACGGGCCTGAGCAACGCCGCGATCGATCTGGCGACACCCGACCTCGTGGCCTTCGCCGCACCGGTCGCTGCTTATGCCGAGAGCGACCTTTTCTGCTATCGCGACGCGCGCGACGCATCGCTGCAGGCCGAACAGGCCGCAGCGTGGAACCCGCTGCTCACCTGGGCCGAAGCACGATATGGAATCGAATTCATACTGACGCAGGGCGTGCTGCCGGTCGACCAGCCTCAGGCGACGATTGCGACGCTGCAAGATGCAGTGCTGGCGCAGGACGCATGGCGGATCACCGCGCTGACGCCGCTGGTGACGATAGGCGGATCGCTGGTCGCAGGCCTCGCCCTGCTCGAAAACGCGTTCGATGCCGACGCCCTGTGGGAAGCTGTCAGCCTTGACGATCTCTATCAGGAACGCCGCTGGGGCGCTGACAGCGAAGCGCAGCAGGCGCGCGCCACCCACAAACGCGACTGGGACAATGCGGCGCGGTTCCTGACCCTGCTCTAATCGGTAAAATTCGGCTTTCGCTTCTGCATCCCCGCCATCACGGCTTCCATCTGGTTCGGGGTGCGGATGACCTTCACCTGTTCATCGCTTTCGGCCTGCAATATCTCGGCATCGCTCGCGTCGGCGAGCATGTTGCAGAGCCGCTTGGCCCCGCGGATCGCGTGCGGATTCTTATCGGCAATCACCGCCGCCAGTTCCATCGCCTTCGCTAGCGGATCCTCGGACACATGCGTCGCAAAACCCAGCAGTTTCGCTTCCGACCCGTTGAATTCGCGATTGGTATAGATCAGCTCGCGCAGCACATCGTCGGCGACTTGCGTGCGCCACAGCGCCATCCCCGCGACGTCGGGGACGAGGCCCCAGCGCATTTCCATGATCGCGATGCGTGTGTCGGGATGCACGATGCGGATGTCTGCCGCCGCCATGATCTGGCTCCCGGCACCGAATGCGACGCCGTGCACCGCGGCGATTACCGGAACCGGGATTTCGCGCCAGCCCCATGCGGCATATTGCGCGTTGTTGGCGACGCCCTTCGTGCGGTCGGCGAGCGACCCGCCCGCGCTGCTCGCGCCCGGATCGCGATCATTGCTAAGGCTCGACAGGTCGAGCCCGGCGCAGAAAGCGCGCCCCTCGCCCGACAGCACGACGACGCGAAGGCCCGCGGTCGCCTTGAGCTGGTCGACCGCTTCGGCGAGCGCCTCCCACATCGCGGGGTCGAGCGCGTTCATCTTGTCGGCGCGGATCAGCCGGACGTCGGCGATGCCCCCTTCAAGCATGGTGATCGAGATACGGTCCTTCATGGGAGAGTCCTTGCAAGCGCTGCCTCAACGAGCGGCAGTTGGTCGTTTCCAAAATACATATCGTCGCCGTCGACGAAAATCGTTGGCGAACCATAGCCGCCGCGCGCGATGACTTCATCGGTATTCGCACGCAACCGGGCCTTGACGGCATCGGTACCCGCCGCGATCGCCAGCGCGGCACCATCCAGCCCTACGACATCGGCAACCGACGCGAGCACGGCGGGGTCGTCGAGATTTTCCTGCCGGTCGAAATAGCTCGCAAAGGCGCCGCGCGCGAAGCGCACGAGCGCCGCCTGATCATTCTCGATCGCGCAGCAGAAACGCATCGCGGCGATGCTCTTTGCTGGGTGCCATTGCGACGGGAAATTCATCGGCACGCCCGCGAGCCGCGCCCAGTCCTTCAGGACCTTCCAGCTATGCGTCAGCCGCCGGTTGTCGGCCTGCTCGCGCGCCGCATAGACGGCGGGGTTCACCGCGTTGAACACCCCGCCGACCAGAATCGGCCGGTAGACCGCGGTCGCGCCCGTGCGCTCCAGCACCCGCGGCAGGTTATGGAACGCAAGGCAGGTCCAGGGCGACGAGAGGTCGAAGAAGAATTCGACGCGCGCGGTCACCGGGTCAGGCCTCAGCCTTCGCCTTATCCCAATATTGGTCGCGGAGCAGGCGCTTGTAGAGTTTGCCGGTGTCATGACGCGGCAAGGCTTCCATGAAGTCGATGCGGCGCGGAATCTTTACCCCCGACAATTTTTCGCGCGCATAGGCGATCAGTTCGTCGCGCAATGCCTCGGTCGCGTCGGCCATGTCGGCGGGCTGGATCACCGCGATCACCTCCTCGCCCATCTCGTCGTGCGGGCCGCCGACGACCGCGACATCGGCGACCTTCGGATGGGTCACGAGGTGGTTTTCGATCTCCTGTGGATAGACGTTCACCCCGCCGGTGATGATCATGAAGCTTTTGCGGTCTGTCAGGTAGAGGAAGCCATCTTCATCAACTTTGCCCACATCGCCAAGTGTGGACCAGCCCTTGGAGTTGCGGCTCGACGCCGTTTTTTCATTATCCCCATGATATTCGAAGACATTTTCGCTTTCAAAGAATACGGTGCCTTCTTCATTCGCGCCAAGCTCGGTCTCGTTGTCCTCACCCATGATGTGCACGGTGCCGAGGATCGGGCGGCCGACGCTGCCCTTGTGGGTCAGCCAGTCGGGGCTGGAGATGAAGGTCATGCCATTGCCTTCCGACCCCGCATAATATTCGAACAAGACCGGTCCCCACCAGTCGATCATCGCCTGCTTGACCGGGACGGGGCACGGCGCCGCGGCATGGATCGCAACCTTCAATGACGAGGTGTCGTAACGGGTGCGCACCTCCTCGGGCAGCTTGAGCATCCGTACGAAATGCGTCGGCACCCACTGGCTGGCGTTCACGCGATATGTCTCGATGTGCGCCAGCGCCGCCTCGGGATCGAATTTCTTCATCAGGACGACGGTGCCGCCAAGCCGGTGGATCGTCATCGACCAGCGCAGCGGCGCGGCGTGATAGAGCGGTGCGGGCGACAGATAAATGCTGTCGGCATTGATCTGGAACACCGCCGAGGCGAGCATGACAAGGCTGTTGACCGCGTCGATCGCGGGATCTTCGGGCAGCGGCACGCGCACACCCTTCGGCCGCCCGGTCGTGCCCGACGAATAGAGCATGTCGACCCCGGCGCGCTCGTCGGCGACGGGCGCAGCGGGCATCGCGGCGACCGCATCCTCCCAGCTTTCGTAGCCGGGGATATCGCCGCCCATCGCGAAGCGCTTGATCCCGGTGGTCAGTTGCTGCGCCGCGCCCGCGAGGCTCGCCGACACGACGAGGATCTGCGCGCCCGAATTTTCGAGGATATAGTCGGTTTCGTCCTGTGTCAGCCGCGACGAGATGCAGACATAGCGGAGACCCGCGCGCTGCGCCCCCCATGTGAGCCCGTAATAATGCGGGGTATTGTCCAGCATGAAAGCAACGACATCCTCATGCCCCAGCCCGTGAGAACGAAAGAGCTGCGCGGCGCGGTTCGACGCGGCGTCGAGATCGCCATAGCTGATCGCCTCCCCGGTCTCGGCGACGATGATCGCAGGCTTGTCGGGGTTGGCGCGGGCATGAACTGAGGGGTGCATCGGGCATCATCTCCGGGAATCGTTGCTTTCTTTATGTCGAAGATCAGTAGCAACCTGAAACTTTCGGTCAAGCAAGCTGGGGCTCGTGACAGGGGCCCGATCAAGAAGCGGCAAATTGCGGCGCAAGATCGGGCGACACCAACGCTAGTCCGGGCGCGACCGCAACGTGTACCCCATGCCCTTGACCGTATGCAGCATCGGCCAGTCGAATCCGCGATCGACCTTGGCGCGCAGCCGCGACATGTGTACCTCGACGCGATTCGTCCCCGGATCGAAATCCAGCCGCCACACCGCACGCAAAAGCGCGGCACGCGATAACGGCCGGTCCGGCACGCGCGCGAGATTGGCGAGCAGGTCGAACTCGCGCAGCGGCAAGCGGATGAGGCGCCCCGCGCGTTCGACGCGCCGGTCGATCAGGTCGATGCGGAGTTCGCCCTCGCCCAGCTGACCAGCGGCGATACGGCTGCGGCGGAGCAGGCTGGCGATACGCGCCAGCACTTCGGTAAGATTGTCGGTCCAGCCGACCGCATCGTCGGCGCCGGCATCCAGCGCCACCATGCGGTCCTCAAGCGAATCGCGGTCCGATATGACAATCAGCGGACGCCGCCCCGCGATCGATGCCGCCAACCGGACAAACTCGAAGGGCTCCTGCCAATCCAGGAAAGGGTTGATGAGCAACAGCTATCGGTCCAGGGCCGGAGGCCGTTCACATGTGGCGGCAGCAGCACGACCTCACACCCCGCCGTCTCGATCGCGTTGCGCAGGCTCTCCACCCGCTTCACCAACGGATGATAGATGGCGACCAGCAACTTCCTGTCGCCCATCCCGGCAATATCCGATGATGCCATCCGCATCCCCCGTCGTCGACGCAACATCTTGTCGCCCCGCCGCCCCACCGGCATTGCACCGCCTTTCGGCTGTGCTAGTCCATAGGCATGACCAGTATCGAAATGCTTGACGGCGACTTCGCCACCCTGCCCGACCTTGTCCGCGCCCATGCTGCGGAACGTCCCGATGCCGTAGCGGCTGCCGATCCCGCGCGGCGGCTGAGCTGGTCCGAACTGGATCAATTGACCGACCGAATCGCCGCGCGGCTCCAACAGGACGGATTCGTAAAGGGCGACCGCACCGCGATTGCCGGGCTCAACAGCGTCGAGCAAATGGCGGTGATCCTCGGCACGCTGCGCGCCGGCGGGGTCGCGGGGCTGGTGACCAACAGCGCGACGGGCGAGCAGATGGCGGCGATGATCGCCGACACTGGCGCGCGCCACCTGTTCCTCGACAGCGCGGCGAAGACGAGCCTCGAAGGCCATGTCATCGCCGCGAGCGACCTGATCGCGATGGACGGCAGCGACGCCGGCACGCCGCTCGACGCCTGGCTGCCGCCGGTGGGCGCGAAGCCGGCGCCGGTCGAAATCCTGCCAGGCGACGGGTTCAACATCATCTATTCGTCGGGCACTACAGGGACGCCGAAGGGCATCGTCCACAGCCATGCGATGCGCTGGCAGCATATCATCCGCGGCGCGCCCGCTTATGGCCCCAATGCGGTGACGATACTGTCGACCCCACTCTATTCGAACACGACGATGGCAAGCTTCATGCCCACCGTCGGGTCGGGCGGGCAGGTCGTGCTGATGAAGAAATTCGACGCGCACGGCTTCCTCGAGCTTGCGGCGCGCGAGCGTGCGACGAACACGATGCTGGTCCCGGTGCAGTACCGGCGGATCATGGCGCTCGACGATTTCGAAAGCTTCGACCTGTCGAGCTTCGTCGTCAAATATTGCACGTCGGCGCCCTTCCCCGCCGCGCTGAAGGCCGATGTCCTGCGGCGCTGGCCCGGCGGGCTCGTCGAAATTTACGGCATGACCGAGGGGGGCGCGGCGTTCATCCTCGAAGCGCACCAATTCCCCGACAAGCTCCACACCGTCGGCAAACCCGCACCCGGGCATATTGCGAAGGTCATCGACGAAGAGGGCAACGAGTTGCCGCAAGGATCGGTCGGCGAAGTCGTTGGCCGGTCGCCGGCGATGATGACGGGGTACAATAACCGCCCAGACGCGACGAAGGCGATGCACTGGTACGACGCCGAAGGGAATCTCTTCTACCGCCACGGCGATATCGGCCGCATCGACGAGGACGGGTTCCTGACCTTGATGGACCGCGCGAAAGACATGATCATTTCGGGCGGGTTCAATATTTTCCCGAGCGACCTCGAAGCGATCCTGATCGCCGACGACCGCGTTATCGAGGCGGCGGTGGTCGGGATGCCGAGCGAGGAGTGGGGCGAAACGCCTGTCGCCTTCGTCGTGCTGAAACCCGCCGCCGATGCCGAAAGCGTGCGCGCCGATTGCAACGCCAAGGTCGGCAAGACGCAGCGGTTGAGCGCGATTACGGTGGTCGACGAACTGCCGCGCAGCCCGATTGGCAAGGTGCTGAAGCGCGAACTGCGGGATGCGCACACCAAGTAGCGTCGATCGGCCGCTAGCGACCGAAAGCGACCGTTCTTCTCCCCTCCCGCTTGCGGGAGGGGTCGGGGGTGGGTGGCGACGTTGCGATCAGCCCACCCCGCTGCGGCTAACGAACAAGTTCGCAAGCCTCGCTGCCCCTCCCGCTTGCGGGAGGGGAGAAGAACGGTCGCCACCCCAAAGCCGACACTTTCCCCATCCACAAATTCGGTCAGGGCAACTCCGCCGCGATCGCGGCTAGCGCGCTCTGGAGCCGCGCATCGCCTTCGCCCCCAACCCACGCCCATTTGAGTTTGCGCCGGTCGAGTTCGCCGATCGCGACCGCCATGAACTGCATCCGTGCGAGTTCGCTACCGAACAGACGGGTGCCGTCCTCCTGCCAGGGCAGGTCCATCGCGGGGACGAGATACAGGTCGGCGACCTCGTGCCACTGATCGATCTCGGGCAGGCGGCGGCCGAGCAGCATGATCGCCCACGCCTGTGTCATCAGCGGGTCGGTGTCCGAAACCAGCCAGTCGGGCCGTTGTGCGAGCGCGGTCCGCGTTGCTGCGCGGTGGCCGTCGAAGATCGCGAGCAGGTCGACCTCGTCGAGGTCGGTGCCGTTCGCTTCGGCATAGGTGCGACCATATTCGGGTACGACAAGCCCGCCGAGCCGGAGCGCGATCCGCGGCGCTAGCGTCGACTTGCCGGTGCTTTCGGCGCCGTGGAGACAGATATGCCGCGTCATAGCGCCACCCTGCCCGTCGCGGCGGCGCGGCGCCACTGGATCAGTCCGTCGATCGAGAGGCCCAGCAGAACGACATAGACCGCGCTGGTCGCATAAAGGCCGCGCGACGCGAACAGCGGGATCGCGATCAGGTCGACGAGGATCCACAGCAACCAGCTTTCGACCCGGCGGCGCGCGAGCAGCCATTGCGCGGTGACGCTGAGCATCGCGATCGCACCGTCGATCCACGGCGCCGCGGCGTCGGTATAACGGTCCATTGCAAAGCTCCAGCACGCCCAGGCGGCGATCGTCGCCGACGCCCAGCCGCGGCGCGCGCGGTCGGTCATCCAGCGCACCGGAACCCCGCTATCGTCGCGCGCGCGCATCCATGCGGCCCAGCCATAGAGGTTGAGCGCGAAGAAAAAGCCCTGGAGCAGCATGTCGCTGTAGAGCTTCGCTTCGAAGAAGACGAAGGCGTAAAGCGTCACCGCGACGAGCGCGAAGGGATAGTTCCACACGCTGCGCAGCGCGACGAGCGCGACGTTGGTGAGCACGAACGCCGCGGCGATCCACTCGATATAGCTCATGCGCTGGCCCGCCCGCGCGGACGCGTCCAGAGGCCCTCGCGGCTGATCCGCCGTTGCGGCGGGCGGCGGAGCACCGACCAGCCCGCACGCGCGACCCAGCCAAGCTTGGCGCCCAGGGAACTCGACGCCCTGTGGTCCCACGCATGGTCGCCCCGCGCGCGCACCTCGCGCGCGATATCGCCGTAGATGCCCGCGGCGGCGAGCACCGCCCAGCGGCTGCGCGGGGGCAGCTTGCGCGCGCCCCAGCGCGCCGACGCTTCATATTCCTCCGCCATTTCGGCGAGCCATTTCGCCATCACGGCGAGGCGCGGACGGAAGGCGGGGTGCATATGCTGCCCTGGCGGGATATCAAGTTCGACCATCCATTCGACGGGCAGGTAGCAACGGTCGGCGGCGGCGTCCTCGGCAACGTCGCGTGCGATATTCGCGAGCTGGAAAGCGATGCCGAGATCGGAGGCGCGGTCGAGTGTCGTTTCGTCGGCGGGATCGATGCCCATCACGAGCGCCATCGCCACCCCGACCGCGCCCGCGACATGATAGGAATAGCGCAGCAGATCGTCCTCGCTGCGCGGGCGCCAGTCCTTCGCGTCGAGTTCGAAACCCGCGATGATGTCGTCGATCACCGCGCGCGGGATCGCGACCTCGGTGAGCAGGAAACCCAGCGCGTCGAACGCCGGCTCGCCGGTTGGTTCGCCGGCAAAGGCCCGGCCGGTCTGCGCCCGGATATGCGCGACCGCCGCGACCGGATCATGACCCGGCGTCATCGCGCCGCCATGATCCTGCCCGTCGGTCAGGTCGTCGGCGGCGCGGCACCAGGCGTAGAGCAACCAGACGCGTTCGCGCGTTTCGCGATCGAAAAGCTGGCTCGCCAGCGCGAAGCTTTTCGATCCGCGCGCGATGCTGTCGTGCGCGAAACCGTGGAGGGCATGTGCGTCATAGGCCCCCGCCGCGATCATTACAGATTTTCGGCCTTCATCGCGAAGATCGTCTTGTGCGGCTCGTATGAGGCCATCTTGTCGAGCAGGTCGTCGAGCCCCGCATCGACGATCATGATCCCGGCGTGCGCGGGCCGGATGAAGCCGACCTCGACCATATGGCGGTTGAACGCGATCAGGTCGTTATAGAAGCCCGCGGCGTTGAGCAGCCCGACCGGCTTGGCATGATAGCCGAGCTGCGCCCAGCTGATCGCTTCCCACAACTCGTCCATCGTACCGACGCCGCCAGGGATGGTCAGGAAGCCATCGGAGAGGTCGGTGAACATCTTCTTGCGCTCGTGCATCCCCGAAACGACGTGCAGCTCGGTGCAGCCGCGGTGCGCGACTTCGGCGCCGACGAGCGCGTCGGGGATGATGCCGATCACCTCGCCGCCGGCTTCCAATGCGCTGTCGGCGACCGCGCCCATCAGGCCGAGGCGGCCGCCGCCATAGACGACGCCGATGCCGCGCGCGGCCAAGGTGCGGCCGACGTGGCGCGCGGTTTCGACATAGATCGGATCTTCGGGGGTCGCGGACCCGCAATAGACGGCAAGGCGTTTCATCATTTTTCCAACATCAGACTGGCGGTCGCCTTGGCACTGCCGACGACCCCCGGGATACCCGCGCCCGGATGCGTCCCCGCGCCGACGAAGTAAAGGTTGGAAATCACATCGTCGCGGTTGTGCGCGCGGAACCAGGCGCTTTGCCAGAGGACCGGCTCGAGGCTGAACGCGCTGCCGAGATGCGCCGACAGGTCGCGGCCGAAATCGGCGGGCGTATAGTGAAAGCGGGTCACGAGATTGGCGCGGAGCCCCGGCGCCACGCGGCGTTCGACTTCCTCGATGATCGCATCGGCGAACTGCTGCCCGAACGCGCCGTCCCAGTCCGCCTGCGCCTTGCCGAGATGCGCGACAGGGGCGAGCGCATAGAAGGTCGAATGGCCCGGCGGCGCGATGCCGGGATCGGTGACGCTGGGGTGGTGGAGGTAGAGCGAGAAATCGCCCGGCACGACGCCGTTCCTGTAGATATCGTCGAGCAGCCCCTTGTAACGCGGGCCGAACAGGATGCTGTGGTGCGCGACATCGGGATAGGTGCCCTTGACCCCGAAATGGACGACGAACAAAGAGGGCGACCAGCGTTTGCGCGACAGGCTCTGCGCGGCCTTCGCCCCCCTCGGATGCCCCGCCAGCAAATCGCGGTAGCTGTGCATCAGGTCGCTGTTGCACGCGACCATTTCGGCATCTCCGCACCAGCCGCTGCGCGTCGTCACCCCCGTCGCCCGGTCGGCGGTGGTTTCGATGCGCGTCACGGGATCGTCGAGCCGCAGCGTGCCTCCCAGCCGCTCGAACAACCGCACCATGCCCGACACCAGCGCATTGGTGCCGCCGCGCGCGAACCAGACACCGCCCTGTTTTTCGATCGTGTGAATCAACGCGTAGATCGCGCTCGTCGTCATCGGATTGCCGCCGACGAGCAGGGTGTGGAACGACAAGGCTTGCCGCAGTCGTTCGTCCTCCACATAGGACGACACGATCGAATAGACGCTGCGCCACGCCTGATATTTCATCAGCGCCGGCGCCGCCCTGATCATCGACGCGAAGTCGAGGAAGGCGACCGCACCAAGCTTCACATAGCCCTGTTCATGGACGCCCTTCGAATACGCGAGGAAACGGTCGTAGCCCTCCACATCCGCCGGGTGGAGCTTCGCGATTTCGGCGCGGAGCGCGGCTTCGTCGTTCGAATAATCGAAGCTGGTGCCGTCGGGCCAGTTAAGACGATAGAAGGGCATGACCGGCGCCAGATCGACGTCCGCGGCCATGTCCTGCCCGGTCAACGCCCACAATTCCTGCAGGCACGGGGGATCGGTGATGACGGTCGGCCCCGCGTCGAAGGTGAAACCGTCCTTCACCCAATGATAGGCGCGCCCGCCCGGCCCGTCGCGTGCTTCGACGATCGTCGTGGCGACCCCCGCCGACTGCAGCCGGATCGCGAGCGCAAGCCCGCCGAACCCCGCGCCGACGACGATCGCGCGGCGCGTCATCGCCAGTCGCGTTTCGCCAGCGCGGCGATCGCCCGGCCGATCGGCACCGGCGGCTTGCCCGAAAGGATGCGCAGCTTGTCGGCGGTGGTCAAGCGGCCGGCATAGAAGCGCGCGATCAGGCGCGGCGACAGGCGGTAGAAGCGCTCGAAGATCCGATATCGCGCATCGGGTTCGGCGGCGCGGAACAGCATCGCGCCGAGCATCCGGTAGAAGCGCTGGCGCCGCCAGGAGACCCGGGCGAGGTCGCGCAGCACCTCGGCGAAATCGCTGCGGTCGACGAGCGACGGCAGCGCCGCGGCGGTTCGCACCGCGTCGGGCAGCGAGTAGCCGGTGGTGGCGTGAAACATCCCGGCGCGCGCGCCGATCCGCGCTGTCCGGTCGGATGCCGGCCACAGCCGGTCGAAATCGCCCGCGATCACCACCGGCAGCACGCCGCTTTCCTCACGCGTCGTCGCGGCGATGTCCCAGCCCTGCGCGGCAGCATAGGCCGCGATGCGCTCGCGGATAAGGGAGACTTCGAGGTCGGGATCGTCGCTATAATAGGTATCCTCGACGAACAGCGTCTCGGCATCGAAAGGCAGCAGATAAACGAAGCGATAGCCGTCCTTCTGCTCGACCGTCGCGTCCATCACGACCGGATGGTCGACGCCGTGCCCGCCGGTCACGGTCAGCGCCTGCCCGACGAACTTCTGCCAGCCGCAGTCGAGCGTCGGGAATTTGCCCGCGCCGCGCGCATCGATGACGCGCTTCGCCGAAAGCCGCCCGCCGCGCGAGAGCAGCAGATGGTCGGGCGCGACATGCTTCGCCTTGTCGGCGATGACATGGCCTTCGGGCAGCGCCGCCGCGACCGCCTCAGCCAGCGCCTCGCCGGTGATGCTCTTGTAGCCCATCCGCATGGTGCGCCGGTGCGCGGGGAAGGTCACGTCGTAGCGCGGCCAGTGATAGCGCACGAGCGGCGCGACGAGCCAGCGATCCTTCTTCGCGATGTCGCTGTCGAAGAAGGACCAGACATGGTTGCCGCCGACCGGCCCCGGTTCGACCAGCCGGACGTCGAGGTCGGGCCGCTGCCGCGCCAGCGCGAGCGCCGCCAGCCCGCCGGCAAGCCCGCCGCCGACGATCGCGATATCGCATTTATCGATGCTTTGCCCCGCCATCCCCCTGCCCTAGCCCGCCTGCCGCCCCGGCGAAAGCCATTGCAACACCGCGCCGAGCGACTAGCCTTGCGCGATGACCGGCTGGGCGATCCTGTTCTCCGCGCTTGCGATGACCGCGATCGTCGGGGTGCGCTACCTGATCACCAGCGGCGCCTTCGCCTTTGCAACGCGGCTGAAGCATCCCGGCCTCTATCGCGGGCTCGAACGCCAGATGAAGCGCGAGATCGGCTGGAGCCTTGCGAGCGCCGCGATCTACGGCATCCCCGCCGGCATCGTCGCATGGGGATGGCAGGCGCACGGCTGGACGCGTATCTACACCGACTGGGACGCCTTTCCGCTCTGGTATTTGCCGGTCAGCCTTTTCGCTTACCTTCTCCTCCACGACACATGGTTCTACTGGACGCACCGCTGGATGCACCGTCCGCGCCTGTTCCGCGTCGCGCACAGCGTCCATCACGAGAGCCGGCCGCCGACAGCATGGGCGGCGATGAGTTTCCATCCGCTGGAAGCGGTCACCGGCGCGGTCGTCATCCCGGCGCTCGTCTTCTTCATTCCGATCCATGTCGCCATGCTCGGTCTCGTGCTCGCGATCATGACCCTCATGGGCGTCGGCAATCATATGGGGTGGGAGATGTTTCCGCGCGCGCTGGTGCATGGACCCGCGGGGCGATGGCTGATAACCGCGACGCATCACGAGCAGCATCACGCCGCTTACCGGGGGAATTATGGGCTCTATTTCCGCTTCTGGGACATGGCGTGCGGCACGGATATCGGGCTCGGCGATTTTGTTGCTGCTCACCGCCGCCGCGAGCGCACCGCCACCGACGGTTGACGTCAGCATCACCGGGCTGCGCAACACGAAGGGGCAGCTGCTGGTGTGCCTGACGACCAACCCCAAGGCCTTCCCCGATTGCAGCAAGGACACGGGATCGGTTCGCATGGCGGTGAAGGCGGCCGATGCCGGAGATTTCGCCGTCCGCGCCCCCGCAACGGGCACCTATGCGATCGCGGTCGTCCACGACGAGAATAGCAACAACAAGATGGATACGGCGATCTTCCTGCCCAAGGAAGGCTTCGGCTTTTCGCGCAACCCGACGATCACCGTCGGCCCGCCGAGCTTCAAATCGGCGAGCTTTGTGGTCACGGGCGACATGCGCCAGTCGATCAGGATGAAATATATGCTCTGATCGCGGCCTAGCCGCCCGCCATCGCGAAACAGGCCGCGCGCCGCGGCTCGGTAATCGCTTTGGGCAGTGCGTCGAAGGCTTCGGGATCGAACCGCACGACTTCGTCGTTCAGTTCCATATCGGCCGTTTCACCCGTACCGCGATCGGCATAGTGACGCTTTTCGAGGCGCGCGCGGATCGCCTCGATCCGGCGTTGCTCCGGGCTGGCGAGTTCGGCGCGGTCGGCGAGGACATTGACGATCGCATAGCATTGCGCGGCGTTCGGCCCGGCGACCGGGGTCAGTGCCCGCGCTGCGCCACCCGAAAGATCGATGCTGTCGAACAGCGCGCGGCAGCGGCCGAGGTCCTGCGCCATCGCGGCCGAGCGCTGCGCCTCGCTGCGCTCCTGATTTTGCCAGGACATGGCTTCGAAATCGGCGTTGTAGATCGCGGTCACCCCCGCTTCGCTATAGCCATTCTCGACCATGATCGCCTCGGTCAGCCGCGCCGCCAGCATATCGGCTTTCGCGGTGGTCAGGCCCAGGCTGTCCTTGCGAAGGCCGCCACCAACATCTTCCAGCACCTGGTCCGCGAGCGTCACACAGCGCACCTCGCGGCGACGCGCCTCGGGCAAGGCGTCGAGCCAGCCCGGCGCCTGCATCGCATAGCCTGCGGTTTCGAAATCCTCGCCGGCCACCGCCGCCTCGGCGGCGTCGGCCGCCGGATCCTTCACCATATCCGAATAGCTGCCCGCGAGCAGCATCGCTATCGCCCACCACATACGCGTCTCCCGCCCATGTCCTGCCCTGCGCGACCGGCGCGGAAGTTGGCCAATGGTGCAGGATTTGGCAAGCGCCATTGTCGCCATCGCGGCGCGCGGCTAAAGCAGCGCGCGTGACCGCGACCTCTTCCCGCATCGCCGCTTTCGCCGACCGCTGGCCAAAGCTTCTATCCCTGTTGCTCGGCGCCGTTTCGGCGACGGGTTTTGCGCCGCTTCACCTCTGGCCGCTGACCCTCATCGCCTTTGGCGGGTGGATGACGCTCGTGGCACGGAGCCCGCGCGGCTGGCGCGCCTTCGGGCTCGGCTGGTCGTTCGGCGTCGGCCATTTTGTCGTCGGGCTGGGCTGGATCGCGACCGCTTTCACCTACCAGGCCGCAATGCCCGCGTGGCTCGGGTGGATCGCGGTCGTCTTGCTGTCGCTCTATCTCGCGGTCTATCCCGCGCTCGCGGCGTGGGGTGCCTGGCTGGTCGGCCGGACCGCACGGCCCACCGCGCCCGCAACGACATTGTCCTTCCTGCTCGCTTTCGCCGCGCTGTGGACGCTCACCGAATGGCTGCGGAGCTGGGTGTTCACCGGCTTTGCATGGAATCCGCTGGGGGTGATCGCGGTGCCCCATGTTGCGGCGCCCGCGCGATGGATCGGCACCTATGGCATGAGCGGCCTGATCGTCCTGCTTGCCGCCACTCTCCTGCTCGCGTGGCTCCGCCGCCCCAAGGCCGCGGCCGGGCTGTTCGCCTCGGTGCTGTTGCTGTGGGGTGCGGCAACGCTGGCACAGATGGCGAGCAGCGCCGACGCCGCGGTCCGCTCGAAGGGCGCGCGCGGGGTCCCGATCACCGTCGTCCAGCCCAATGTCGGCCAGCAGGACAAGTGGGAGGGCAGCAAGGCCGACGCCAATTTCGCCAAGCTCGCGCGGCTGACCGCGCCGAAGGACGCCACCCCGCGCCTGATCCTGTGGCCCGAGGCGGCGGTGCCCGACTATCTCGAAGCCGGTTATCCGACACCCTATTACGACCGCACACCCGCCGAAGCGCGCGCGCGGCTGGTCCGGCTGATGAACCCGAACGACCTGATGCTGCTCGGCGCGCTCAAGCTCGAACTCGACAAGGCCGGCGACGTCGTCGGCGCGCGCAACGCGGTGATGACGGTGCACGCCGACGGAACGCTCGGCCCGCGCTACGACAAGGCGCATCTCGTCCCCTATGGCGAATATCTGCCGATGCGGCCGATCCTGTCGGCGATCGGCCTGTCGCGCCTCGCCCCCGGCGACATCGATTTCTGGCCCGGTCCGGGCCCGCATACGCTCGACCTTGGCGCCTTCGGGCGGGCGGGACTGCAGATCTGTTACGAAATCATCTTTTCGGGACAGGTCGTCGACCGCGCCCACCGCCCCGATTTCATCTTCAACCCGTCGAACGACGCCTGGTTCGGCGCATGGGGGCCGCCGCAGCATCTGGCGCAGGCGCGGCTGCGCGCGATCGAGGAAGGCCTGCCCGTCGTGCGCGCGACCCCGACGGGGATCAGTGCGGTGATCGGCGCCGATGGCCGGCTGCTCGAATCGCTGCCCATGCACGCTGCGGGACGCATCGACACGCGGCTACCCCCCGCCCATGCCCCCACCCTCTTCGCCCGGTTTGGCAATATGCTGCCCGTCGGGTTTGCGTTGCTCCTGTTCGCGCTGGCCATTGCCTTTCGTCGGCGCGGGCGTTAACAGCACACCGACATAAAGCTTCCTTTATATCCGTTCACAGAAGGCTCTCCATGCGCAACAGCTTCCTCTTCACCTCCGAAAGCGTGTCCGAAGGACATCCCGACAAGGTGGCCGACCAGATCAGCGATTCGATCGTCGACCTGTTCCTGTCGAAGGACCCCGAAGCCCGCGTCGCATGCGAAACGCTCACCACGACCCAGCTCGTCGTCCTTGCCGGCGAAATCCGCTGCAAGGGCGTGTTCGAAAATGATGAATGGGCACCGGGCGCACTCGAAGAGATCGAAGCCACCGTGCGCAAGACGGTGCGCGAAATCGGTTACGAGCAGGACGGCTTCCACTGGGAAAGCTTCCGCTTCGAAAATAACCTCCACGCCCAGTCGGCGCATATCGCGCAGGGTGTCGACGAAAGCGGCGACAAGGACGAAGGCGCCGGCGACCAGGGGATCATGTTCGGCTATGCGTCGGACGAGACCCCCGACCTGATGCCCGCGACGCTCGATTACAGCCACAAGATCCTCGAGCGCATGGCCGCCGACCGCAAGGCGGGCACCGCGCCCTTCCTTGAGCCCGACACCAAGAGCCAGGTCACGCTGCGCTATGCCAACGAGCGCCCGGTCGAGGCGACCGCGATCGTCGTGTCGACCCAGCATGCGCCGGGCTATTATTTCCACAACGGCGAAGGCGACGAAGCGAAATATACCGAGCTGCGCAAATATGTGCTCGGCGTGATCGCCGACGTGCTGCCGGCCGAGCTGCTCACCGCGAACACCGTCTATCACATCAACCCGACCGGTCGTTTCGAGATCGGCGGCCCCGATGGCGACGCCGGCCTTACCGGCCGCAAGATCATCGTCGACACCTATGGCGGCGCCAGCCCGCACGGCGGCGGCGCGTTCAGCGGCAAGGACCCGACGAAGGTTGATCGCTCGGCTGCCTATATCACGCGCTATCTGGCGAAGAATATCGTCGCGGCGGGCCTCGCGCGCCGTTGCACGATCCAGCTGAGCTATGCGATCGGCGTCGCCGAACCGCTGTCGATCTATGTCGACCTGCACGGCACGGCAGCCGAGGGTGTCACCGAGGCGGCGATCGAACAGGCGATCCCGCAGCTCGTGCGCCTGACCCCCAAGGGCATCCGCACCCACCTCGGCCTCAACAAGCCGATCTACAAGCAGACCGCGGCCTATGGCCATTTCGGCCGCACCGCGACGGGCGAAGCCTTCCCGTGGGAACGCACCGACCTCGTCGACAAGCTGAAGGCCGCGATCGCCGCCTGAGGCACCAACCGGCGCTTGCCAACACCGCCCCGATCTGACAGCCTCGGCTGCGGATCGGGGGATATCGCACATGGCAAGTCATTGGTTGAAGGCCCTTTTGGGGGCCATGGCAGCGGTAATGGTTGCCGGCACGCCGGCAGCGGCGCAACAGCCGCTCCCGCTCAAAGCGGGCAAGGCCTGGAAACACAAGCATAGCGGTATCAGCATCCCCGCGACGCTCGGTGGCGCGCCGCGCGACCGCGGCATGGCTTATGCCGCCGACGACCTCGACGTCGGCCTCTCCTATACCGTCGGCAACGCCGCCGAATCGCTCACCTTCTACATCTTTCGCAACACGAACGGCGCGGTTCCGGTGTGGTTTGCGCAGGCGCAATGGGGGATCGAGAACCGCAATACATTTGGCCGTCCGGCAATTGCCGTGGGGCCGCAGGCTTTCGTCCCGCCGGGGCAATCGAGCGCGTCGGGGCTGAAGGCCGTCTATGAACCGAAAAGCGGCCCCTATCGCAGTTCGGGGGTGATGATGCTTCCGGTCGGGGGCTGGTATGTGAAGCTGCGCGCCTCGTCGCAGACCCGCTCTCCCGCCGAACTGTCGCAGTGGATGGACGCCGCGCTGGCCGAGGTCCAATGGCCGCGAAAAATCCCGGCAGCGCCCGACGCGGCGCCGGTGACCGATTGCCCCGCCCCGCTCGCTTTTCCGGTAGCCGCAAAGGATGCGCCGAAAAACGGCGGCGCCGACCTGATGTCGGGCCTGCTCGGCATGGCGACGGCACAAAGCAAGACCAAGGCCAAACCCACGCCCGAATCGGCAAAAGCGCTCGCCGCGGTGCGCTGGTGCCGCGATCCCGATATCGGCGGCAACGCGGCCCTCTATCGTCAGAACGCCGACACCGAAAATTACCTGCTTGCGATGGGGGACAATGGCAACGGCATCTGGGTCGGTCCCGATCCGGGTGCCAAGGTCATAGCGATGGCCGACAAGGAGGCTCCGGCGACGCCGCGCTATTCGATCACCCTCATCACCGCGGCGCAGAACGTCGGCTTCGTCGCGCAGGACCAACTGCCCTCTCCGCAGCGGGTCATCGAGATCGTCAAGGCCAACCGCCGTGTCACCACGGTTCCGACCTGGGGCAACAGCAAGTCGATCAGCGTCAACAGCGACGCGCTTTGACCACGCGCCTCCTTTGCCACGTGCCGCCTTGCGGCCGAGCTTGACGACGCGCCGCCTTGCGGCGGCCGGGCCGCGGCGCTAACGCGCGCGGCATGACAGCGCACAAGCCCGGCGATCCCACGACGATCAACCGCCTCTATGGCCGCTCGAAGGGCAAGCCCCTGCGCGCGGGCCAGCAGGATCTCGTCGATACGTTGCTGCCGCAGATCGCGGTACCGCTCGACGGCGAGGTCACCGCGACGCGCCTCTTCGGCTACGACCGCCCGCTGCATTTCGAAATCGGTTTTGGCGGCGGCGAGCATATGGCGGGGCGCGCCGACATGTTGCCCGATCATGGCTTCATCGGCGCCGAACCCTTCATCAACGGCGTCGCGCAGGCGCTCGTCCATGTCGCGGGCGATCATGGCGCGAGCCTTCCGCTCGGCAATGTCCGCATCCACCATGGCGACGCGCTGGAAGTGCTGCGGCGCATTCCCGACGGCGCGCTCTCCTTCGCCTACCTGCTCCATCCCGACCCCTGGCCCAAGGCGCGCCATGCGAAGCGGCGGATGATGAACGACGGCCCGCTCGACCTGATCGCGGCAAAGCTGAAACCCGGCGGCGAGTTCCGCTTCGGCACCGACCACCCCATCTATCTGGCCCACGCCCTGATGGTGATGCGCCGCCACCGCCATCAGTTTGAATGGCTGGCGAAGGATGCGCAGGATTTCCTCGTCCGTCCCGCCGGCTGGCCCGAAACGCGCTACGAAGCCAAGGCGCGCGCGCAGGGGCACGAGGTCTGGTATTTTCGCTGGAGGCGTATATAGGAGTGCTATAGGGTTGAAAAGGCTAGTTTTTTATAGCCACTCCCTATGCTATCTTTTCCCCAATTACGCGGCAATTTCCGCCACGGTGATTGCCGGGTGATTGCTGGAAACGCCGTATTGGGAGACCAATTTATGGCAAGCGGAAAGATCACAAAACGGTCGGTCGATGCTCTCATTTCGAGCGGGCAACATGACATTCTTTGGGATGATAGCATAAAGGGTTTTGGCGCAAAGCGAACCAAAGCTGGCGCCGTGTCTTACGTGTTGCAATTCCGAATGGGCGGTCGCGAATCTAAGACGCGTCGCTACACGATAGGCAGCCATGGCTCGCCATGGACGCCAGCCACCGCCAGAGCCGAAGCGGAGCGACTGGCTATTCTGATCGCCCAGGGAATCGATCCAGGCGAAGCAGAGCGGCAACGACGGCGAGAGTCGGTCGATCTAGCCTTCGATAATTACTCTGATCGCTTCGCTGAGGCCTGCGTTGGAGAAGGCTGGAGGCGCCTCGTCAAGCGCAGCCTCGAGCTGCATGTAAAGCCGGTCTTGGGATCAAAGCCCCTTCCCAATCTTACGCGAATCGACATCGTTGCCGTCTTCGACCGCATGCCGCGCGCGCAGATCGCAAATATCCGTAACGTCTTCGCTGTTTTGCGCCGCCTTTTGCGCTGGGCCGTCAGCCGGGGAGATATCGATCGGAGTCCGATGGAAGGCATGGAAACCCCGCCCCCGGTCAAACCTCGCGATCGCTGGCTTTCAGACGAGGAGCTTGGCCGCATCTGGATGGCGGCGCCAAACACGCATTCCTGTTTCGGACCCATCATCCGCCTTCTGATCGTCACCGGTCAGCGACGAGAGGAGGTTTCGTCGCTGCGTTGGGAGGAACTCAACCGTAAAGATCTCCTATGGACCCTGCCCGGCGAACGGGCAAAGAATGGCGAGCCCAACCGAATTCCGCTCAACGAACTTGCAGTTGCGATCCTCGACGAGGTTGCCGGGTCGGCTATCTGGCCGCGTAGCGGCAGGATGTTCACGACCTCCAGGGGCGGAAGGTTCACCGGATATAGCAAAGGCAAGATCAAGCTCGACCTGCTTATGTCGCAAGACGGCCGCGAACCGTTACCGGACTGGCGACTGCATGACTTGAGACGAACTCTTGCAACCGGGTTTCAACGGCTAGGCGTTCGATTTGAAGTGACCGAAGCTGTGCTCAATCACGTCGGAGGTTCCCGCGCGGGCGTCGCCGGTATCTACCAGCGCCACGACTGGAAGGACGAGAAGCGCGAAGCAATGAAGAGTTGGAACGATCATCTGGCGGCGATCATTCGTTTGGCGAATATGGCGCGTGATCGCGCATGGTAAGCGCTTATAAAAAGACTTGCTGTCCACGATCGATTGCGCCGAACAAAATATGCAGAGTGAATCTGTCGATTTCCGTTGCGAACAGCTCTTGCAGCCGGATCCGTTCGCCAACGACTGACTCTTGCGTTCTTGCTGAATCAAGGGGGATATTCGCGGCGTGCGTAGCAGCGCCAAAGTTGGAGACAATTCGAGTGAACAAGAAGGATGAAATTTACGATCTTCTCGTTAGCCGAATGGTTGGCGCGCAATATAATTTTGGCCAGCGGCTGTCGGTCAAGGATCTTGTGAGCGATACCGGAGCGAGCCGCCAGCCGATCATGGCCGCGCTCAACCGTTTGAGTTCGGAAGGATTTGTTCGCATAATTCCGCAGGTCGGTTGCGAGGTGATAAATCCAAGCTATGACCAGATCGCAGATTTCTATATCATGTTTGAAAGGCTCGAGGGACTGCTGACGGAACTGGCGGCAGCGCGTCGGACCGATTCGCAAACGCGCGATTTGCGCGCGCTGCAAGCACGTATTCTCACGATCGACTTTGACGAGCCGCGCAGCGCGGTAATTTATTGCGAACTCAACCGTGCCTTCCATCAGCTCATCCACGATATGGCTCAGTCGCCCTTTCTCGACGCGCGGCAGAACAGCAATTTTGACATGTCTGATTTCTTCATCAACCAAGCCGGTGGTTTCAATCATTTCATGGCCGATACCGCACGTGAACATGATGAAATCATTGAGGCGATCGCTTCCAAATCTCCTGCCCGCGCGCGCGGGCTGGCAGAATCACACATCGGTGTCCGCCGTCAGGGCCAATGGCACAGATTTGAGGTTGTGGTTTAAGGAGGATTTGGGCTTCGTCGTAGTGACGAAGGAACGAAGATGAAGCCCAAATCCTCCTTAAAAAAATCGCCGCCCAAGGCTCCCGCGGAGCGGGTGGTGAAGGACATCCGGCGTGCGACACGTCGGCACTTCTCGGCCGAAGACAAGATCCGGATCGTGCTGGAAGGCTTGCGCGGCGAGGACAGCATTGCCGAGCTGTGCCGCAAGGAAGGGATCGCCCAGAGCCTGTATTACACCTGGTCGAAGGAGTTCATGGAGGCCGGCAACTTCCATCCCGCATTGCATAATGAAGTGATCGCCATAGGGCGTGTAGCCGGCGCCATGCTCGCGCGCGTTCCCCATGACGCCGCCCCAGGCGGGCGCTGCCGGATCGATCCACAATTTGCTGCCGATCCGCTGCAGGTGGCGATAAAGCTGCATGTAGGAAACGCCCGGCTCGACCAGCGCATATCCATATTTTTCGTTGACTTCGATGATCCGGTTCATCCGTTTCAGATCGAGGACAAGATATCCGGATTTGCGGGGTGCCGGCCCGCCATATGCGAAGTTCCGTCCAGTCCCGATGGTCCAGATCGGCAATCGGAAGCTGTTGGCGATGGCAAGGATCCGCTGCACCTGTTCGACGCTTTCCGGAGCGACGGCGGCAGAAGGAAGCAGAGTGCCATCGGCAAGCGGCGAATACGCGTCGCGGTAAGTCGACAGCGGAAGCTCGTCGACGAAAACCCAGGTTTTGCCGACGACGCCTGCGAGTTCATCGAGGGCCCGTGAAAAGTCGGCCGCCGCAATTCCCTCGGGCAGCGGCGGCCTCACCGCGTTTCTCCGGCAAGCCGAAAGGCCCAGGTCACAAGTAGGCCGGGGCTATTCGAGGCGAGTGCACATTCCCCCGAAATGCACGCGGCCCGGCGCGGTGATGATTTGTGGCCGTCCAGCTCATCGCGAACTTTCTGCGCAACGACGGCGGGCCAAGTATATTGCGGGAGCGCGCCCAAGCCGGGGGCGGCGCCGATGCGGTGTGTCCAGCGGCCCGCCTCATAGGAATGTTCCCATCGAAGCAAAGGCTCCGCTCCACTCTCGATGAGCAACTGGGCCGCAATCATTGCAGCGGGGTCGGAGGTCAGGCCTGCAATCACCTGCGCGCCGCGGGGCCAGTCGCCAAGCAACTCATCCAGCCCGCTTCCGACATCCAGCGCGAGAGACTTTTTCGAAGACGATATGAGGGACGCGGCAAAACGCTCGCTTTCCTCAACCCTTGGCTGGCTGACGACGAGAACGGCCTCTTCGTCCGCCGCACTTCCTGACCGGAAGCGGGAGGCTCCAACCAGACCCGCGCAAAAAACCCCGGCGCCCAATAGCTCCCGGCGCATCAGCACTGCCGCCATCAAATTGTCCTTTCCGATTTATCCGCCTGCGCCAGAGGCATCACTTCTGCGCCCTTCAGTCCGGTCCATCGGCGATCGGCGGCCCGATGGATGCCGAACTGGTCGAGGACCCGATTTCGTCGATCGACGATGGCCGAGCGTAGAACGCCGGGACGGGTGGGAAAATTATCGCCCCCATTTCGGTACAGGCTGCCATGTTTCGAAGATGGGCAAGGTTCAGGGGCGTCTCTCGCACCATGAGCGTTAATGGACGACGCTCCTTGAGCATGACGTCGGCAGCTCGGGTGATCAGATTGTCGGAGAGCCCATTGGCGATCGCCGCAAGGGTGCGCATGGAGCAGGGCGCGACAATCATGCCGTCACAGAGAAACGATCCGCTCGCGATACTGGCGCCGACATTCCGTATGTTATGAACCACGTCCCTGCCGCCATATTCGCAATTCGTTAGTCGTCAGTGCTGGCGATTTGGTGCAGAGGGGGCAGAACGGCGGCGGTGCGCCGCCGCAAACGCGAGCGGCGCCAATTGGGGAAATCGGCTTGCTGACGATGAATGGCGTCGGCTATTTCAAATCTTTCAATGCTTCTATCGAGGAGGCATGTCTTCCGATCCGCTTTCGAGATTGCCTGACATTTTCGTCAGCAATGCGCGGACCGCGCGTATTTCACTCGGTGAAATCATATGGAGCAGCCGCGCGTAGATCATGTCGGCTTCGGCGCGCAGCTGGGGCAGGATTTCGATCGCTCGGGGTAAGAGATGAAGCTCCCAGACGCGCCGGTCGCCCTTGGCAGCGCGCCGTTCCGCGAGCGTCATTCTTTCCAGCTGGTCGACAACATGGCCAACGCTGGCACGCTCCAGTTCGAGCATTTGGCGAGATCGGTCTGGGTAATGCCCGGGGTCCGATAAATATAGACGAGCGCGCGCCACTGGGTTCGGGTCAATCCGAAGCGCGCCATTGAGGCGTCGAACAAGCGGCGAAGTTTGCGTGGCACTTCTTCGATGACAAAGACAAACTCGTCTGAGTCCGTCAGAAGACTTTTCCCGAGAGAAGCATCGCTGGTGCTGCGAAAGTCGACCATCGGCTGAAACTGTAAAGCCACTATCGGCATATGAACATGCTTTACTGTAAGATATGATACAGTATGATGCCTGAATGTATGATCGGACGATCACGCTTGCGGGAAAAGCGGGCCATGCAATCGCGGCGTCGATCGATGGACCGGAACTGGGCTTTCCGGTGATTTTGGCGCACGGCGGCGGCCAGACCCGCCGGGCGTGGAAGTCGGTGACCCGTCAACTCGCGAGCCACGGTTTTCGGACGATCGCCGTCGATATGCGCGGGCACGGCGAGAGCGCTTGGGCCAGTGATGGGGCTTATGACATTTCCGATTTCGCGGCCGATCTCGTTGAGATCGCTGCGGCGATGCGAAGAAAGCCGGCGATGATCGGCGCATCGCTTGGGGGGCTGGCTGGGATCATTGCGGAGGGAAACCGCGCACCGGGGAGTTTTGGATCGCTTACCTTGGTCGACGTCACGCCGCAGATGGAACCGAGCGGCGTTGCCCGCGTGGTCGGTTTCATGGCGGCCCATGCGCGCGAAGGGTTTGCGTCGGTGGAGGAGGCCGCTGAGGTCATTTCCGACTATCTGCCCCATCGGCCTAGCCGGAAGGCCTCGCCTGGGCTCGCCCACTATCTGCGCCGCAAGGACGATGGGCGCTTCTATTGGCATTGGGACCCGACCTTCATCGAAGGAGTTACGCGGCAAGGCGGTGTCTCAAGCGACAATGGCCGCAGCGAACTGAGCGCCGCCGCTGCCAGTTTAGCCTTGCCTGTGCATCTGATCCGCGGTGGGTCGAGCGACCTAGTTTCGCTGGAAGCCGTCAAGCATTTCCGAAGATTGGTCCCGCATATGGCATATAGCGACATCGCGAATGCGACCCATATGGTGGTGGGCGACGAGAATGACGCGTTTGGCAAGTCAATTGTGGAGTTTTTGCTCAGCACCCATGAAATGGAGATGAAGTCATGAACGCCCCACGGGTCGCCCCTGGGCTTGAGGAACTGGGGGAGCTGCTGTTGCTTGCGCCTTTCCACCGCTGGCTCGGGCTCAGGATCGCCGAGGTCGGCACCGACGAGTTGGTGATCTCAATGCCCTGGCGAGACGAAATAATCTCAAATCCGACGGTCGGCGCAGCGCATGGTGGCATTTTATCGGCGCTGATCGATCTTACCGGCCTTTACACGGTCATTGCCATGGGAGGGTCTGCGCGGGCTACGGCAAACTTGCACGTCGATTTTCACCGACCGGCCTTGCCAGGGCTGATGCGGGCGATCGGCAGGCCGGTCAAACTGGGTCGGCAGATAAGCATAGCCGGGACGCGGATTGTGTCTGCAGACGGAACCTTGATAGCGAGTGGTAGAGGTGCTTACGTCGCCTGACCATCGCGCAAGAGTCGTGGCACTTCTCGCAGCCATCGTGCTGGTGCGGTCCTGCCTCGGCGACCTTTTGATCATCGCTGATCGGCTGCGGCGAGTTATCGAGCGGAACTAAGTCTTAGGGCATAGTTGCGGCACCGCGTTTGGCGCTGTCATGCGTCGCGCCGAACGCTCGAGCAAGATGCGCAGGGCGAGATGGTCCGCCTTCGGTTCTACTTGCTCTACTCGCGTTCGTATTGAACCGCTCCATGATCGAGAAAGCGGTCCTTCATGCCCTTCGAAAGCCGGCTGTCAGCACAACCACGCGGTGTCCAGCCCCCTCCGTTGAGCCAGACCGCTACCTCACGGCGCGGCCTGGCCCAGGCACCATAGGCGAAGTTTTGCCGATCAGGTCAGGGCGCCGGAGTGCGGTTCGCAATCGCATCCTCGATCAGATCCTGCATGACCTGCTCGAGCTCGACGCCCTTGCGGTCGCCTCCGCTCGATATTTCGGTCGCGATCAGGGCATAATAGCCGGTCTCGCGATCGATCCAGCCGGTCCAGCCATAGGCGCCGGGCGAAGAGTTGATCTTCGACGTCGCGCACGCCGAGGGCGTGTCGCATTCGACGAAGGAGCCGAGCGCATATTCCCAGTTCACTGTGCTCGCCGGAACGAAAACACGCGGCAGTCCGATCGTGCGCGGCTGCGTGAAGGCCGTCATGTTGGTGATGAAGCTGCCGCCGAGGAACGCGCGCAGCAGTTTCGCATAGTCGCGCGGCGTGGAGAAGGCGCCGCCGGCCACCCACGGATTGGTTGGGACGGTCGCGGGGGGGTGGGGATCGTACCACGTGGTGCTTGACATCCCGAGCGGGATGGTGACGTGCTGCGCAAACAGTTCGTGGAAGTTCCGCTCGCGTGCTGGCGACGTTCCTGGTTCTATGCTTGTATCCTTGGCCTCCAAATACGCCCCTGCGACCTGAATGCCGTGAGGACCGTAGCTATATTGAGCACCAGGCGCATTGCCCGGGCGCAGGATGTCGTAGCGCAGGTCGTGGATGCTCTTGGCGCAGTTATAGAGACCAAAAGTCGGGAGAAGCTGGCAGCCGCCGACGAGCGGGCTCGCATTAAAGCCCGATGTCATCGACAGCGTATGCTTGAGTTTGACATCCTTCTTCGTTCCGCTCGTCGTCCAGAAGGCGAGTGGTGGCCGCATCGGATCGTCGAGCGTGGCAATGCCCGCCTGCACCATGCGCATGCCGAGCGCGCCAGCAAACCATTTGGAAGCCGAGGCGAGCGGTGTCACCCGGTCGATGCCAAAACTGCCCTTGTCGAATTCGAAAAGATAAGTGGGATCGGACGCGTTCCCGACAATGAAATAGCCACTAGCGACTTCGGTGTCAGCGACGATCGCGGCCTTCAGCGCTGTCCAGTCATAGGTGTAACCGCCGACGGTCGTTGTGAGGCTTGCGGTCGCGAGCGCCGACGCAGCGGATGCCGTCGCCTTGGCGGCGGACGGCGCGGGTGGCAGTTGGACCATCGGACGCGTTTCGCCGCCGTCGCTGCTCCCGAAGCCACTTTGCGCCGCAAAAACCGCTACGCCGACCAATGCGGCGCCGGCGGCAAGCCATATCGATTTCCGTCGTCCAGACATTTTATCTCTCCCAGCTTCGTTGCACGTTTCGAAACGGTGGGCCTGTTTGGCCAAGCGGGCTAAGGCCTGGGTTGGCCTGCCGCGAAATGGATTTTCAGCAGGTGGTCGAGTTGCGCCTTGCGAAAACCGGCGACGACGGCTGACCGGGGCGCGAGATGTGCGAGACGGTCGTCAGTCGGCTGGTACCGGGGCCAGTCAGGCACCAGCGCGCAGTCGGGTACGCCATTCTTCGCGAAAGCGACCCAGCAGGCGGACACGCCTTCGCCGAAGCGGCGATCCTCGTCGTCGACGGGGCCGGCGAGCGAAGCGAAATAGCCCAGCGTCCCGAAAATATAGGGAATTTCGGAGCCATGCCCGGCGCCCTTCGCCCGATCGCGGCGCGCTGCTGCAACATAGTCGAAATGATAGAGGTAGGACGGCGCGCCGGCGGACGTCCGCGCCGCGAGCCATCGCGACGGTGCGACGAACCAGGCGTCGCCCAGTATTTGGCGGGCCAGTTCGTCATCGGCGAGCCCGGTGCCATAGGCGGCGCGGCCCGCCGCCTGGTCGGGCCCGAGATAGGTGAGCGCGGCCGCCGGCGGCACGCCCATGGCGAGGATTACGCTGGCTTCGTTGCTGTTAGCGCCGACGAGGAGCGGCACGTCGATCGGCTCACTGCGCGCAAAAACGCGCCATGGCGCTTCGCGCACCAGCTCGCCGTCGAGAATGGGGCCGACCATCGCGCCCGGCGTCCGGACATCGCCGGCCGCGACGAGCGCGTCGGCCGAAAGCGCCCGGAGCGCGTCGATCGTCGCCGAAGGCGGCGCGCCGGCGCGAGCCGCCAATGCCGTGCCTAGCGCTTCCTGCTCGATAAGCGGGCGCGGGTCGAGTAGGCCGACGCCCGACTGTACGATGGCGCGCGCGAACAGGCCCTTGGCTTCGGAGTGGGCGAGGATCGTCGTCACGCCGATTGCCCCCGCGGACTCGCCGAACAAAGTGACCTTCCCCGGATCGCCACCAAAGGCTGCGATATTTTTCTGGACCCAGCGAAGGGCGGCCATCTGGTCCATGAGGCCATAATTGGCGAGCGCCTCGCGACGCGGCTTGGCTGCGCTCAGAGCCGGGTGGGCAAAATAGCCGAGTGCGCCGAGCCGGTAGTTGATCGTGACAAGAATGACCCCTTGCCTTGCGAAGGCTGTACCGTCGAAAGCCGGGAACGTACCCGACCCGATGACATGCGCACCGCCATGGATCCAGACCATGACGGGAAGTTTCCGCGCGCCGGCCGGGCGCCAGATATTGAGCTGTAGGCAGTCTTCGGATTGATCATCCGCTACTCCACCGGCGACGAGCGCAGGCCGCACCATCTGCGGGCAAGCGGGTCCGAACTTCGCGGCATTGCGAATACCCGCCCAGCGCGGCGGAGCCTGCGGCGCGCGCCAGCGGAGCGCGCCTACGGGAGGCGCAGCGAAGGGAATATCGAAAAAACGCTCGACTCCTGCCTCTGCAGCGCCCGTTAGTCGCCCCTGCGCCAGCGTCGCTTGCGGAGGGGCAACCGCCGCCGCGGCGGATGCTGAAGCGAGCAGCGTCGCGGCTCCAGCACATGCTGCCATGACCCATTGCCGCATTTCGCCGTCCCTTTCGTCTCGGCTGGCGGCCGCAGGCCGCGGGCAAGCATATCCCCTAGAAAGAAATGCGGCCCTCGACGCCTAGCACCCGGGGTTGGCTGTAACGGTTGATCGTCGGCGCCTGGGCAACATAGTAGAGCTTGTCGAAGAGGTTGTTCGCGAAGGCGCTCACATTGACCTTTCCGAAGTCGACGCCGATGCGAAGATTGACGAGGACATAATTGTCGAGGTCGACCGACGTTGCGGTCAGCTCCTGCTTGCCACCCCATTGTCCGCTGACAAGCACATTGCTCGTCAAGGCAACGTCGCCGGTGACCGGATAGCGAAGATTGAGGTTCGCCGAGGCGAGCCAGTCGGGAACCTGCGCGAGATCGAGACCGTCGTATCGGCCCGTCTTGACCTTGCCGCCCTGCCGCGAGCCGCTGAGCGCGAGGCGGCCGTCGCCTTCTCCAAGGTCGAATCCGTGGCTATATTCTGCCTCGATACCCCAGCTCTTCGCATTACCGGCATTAGTGAGATAGGCGACCGCGGCGACCGGGCAGGCCGCGTTTGTCAGCGCGCATCCATCGTCGACCTGCGCGATCAGATCCTTGAGCTCGGTATAATATCCCGCGATTGCGAAATAGCCGCGCCGCACCGGGCTGCCCTTGATGCCGACCTCATAGGAGGTGCTGCTTTCGTTGCCGAACAGTACCTGTACCGGGCTCGGAGCGCGGGGATCGGACAGGCGCGTGTTGAAACCGCCGGCGCGGTAGCTGCTGCCGACCTTGCCATAGGCGAGAATATTTGGAGTAAGTTTGTACGAAAGCGTCGCATTGTAGGAGAGATTGTCGGCGCTGATGTTGTCGTCGATAATCCGCGATGACCCGCCTGTTGGCAGGCCTGTCGCGAGATCATAGAGCCGCGCGCTGATGCTCCGGCTGTCGCGTGTATAGCGGAGCTCGCCGGTCAAGTTGAGGCTGTCGGTGATATCGAAACCGAGCGAACCATAAGCCGCATAGCTTTCGAAATGGAGCCGGGCGGGGGCGATGTTGCCCGGAGAAGGATTGGCAAGCGTCGGCGTGCGCGTCGTCGTCACGGAGAAATCGCTGTCGAGCAGCAGCATCTCGGCGCCCACGAGCCAGGTCAGACGGTCGCTCGCGCCCGTCACATGGATGTCCTGCGAGAAATTGTCGGTGGTGTCGACGACATAGGAGGCGCCGCTCGGGTCGAGCGGGGTTAGCGCCCCGATCTGACCTGCAGCGCGCGCGCGCGCAAGTTCGGCCGGGCTCACCGCGTCATTGTCAAGGTCATATTCCGAGTGGCGCGTGCGAAAGGATGTTGTCGAGGTGAGGTCGGCGCCGCCCAAGTCCACGCGGATAATCGCCTGCAGTCCATCGACATCCTGGCTGGCACGGGGCGCCGTGTTCCAGGGATAGCGGAAGCGATCCTGGGTATATCCCCCCGGGAAGCCTGGCGTGCCGGCGGGGATGGAAATCTGATAATGAACCGCCGGGGTCATCAGCCGCTGGGTCTCGGCCATGATGATCGCGTCGACGGGTCCGCGTTTGAGACGGATCTGGCCGCGCAGACCATGACCCTTCTGTTGGTCGAAATAGACGTCGTTGTCCGGATTGTAGAAGAAGCCCTTGTCCTGCTCGACGAGATCGCCGCTGAGACGGATCGCAAGACCTTCGGCAAGCGGAACATTGATCGCGCCTTGCGTCTGGAAGCTGTTATTCTCGAAGCCGTAGCGCGCACTCGCCCAGCCTGAGAGATCGAATTCGGGCTCGGCCGAAATGATATTGATCGCGCCGCCGACCGCGTTGCGGCCATAGAGTGCGCCCTGTGTCCCCCGCAGCACCTCGACCCGGCCGATATCGAGGAGATCGAGGCGGGTGAAGTTTCGCCCGCCCACGGGACCACCGGCGATATAGGCACCGTTGCGATACAGGCCGACGCTGGGATCGCCATTGGTCGCGCGCGCGGTCGACGAGGCGCGGATCGAAATCTCGGAAGTGATCGATGAGCTGAGATTGTTGAACCTGACGCTCGGCTGGTCTGCTAGCAATTCGCCGCTGCCGCTTGCGCCGCCGCGATCGGTGAGTGAGGTGATATCGATGACAGAAGCGGCTGTAGGAACGTCGGCGAGCCGCTCCTCGCGGCGCCGCGCCGTCACGACGATCGCGCCGTCATCGTTCGCTTCCGCCGCGTCCGGAAGAGCTTCGGGCGGTCTGTCTTGCGCGAAAGCAGGCGGAGCGACGGCTACCCAAATTGCGGCCGTGCAGAAAAGAAGGTTCGCCCTGCGTCCCATGGTCACTCTCCCCATTTTGTTATCGCAATTATTATCGATAATTTTGTGCAGAAAACGCGAGCGAGTCAAGCCGGAAAGCGCAATGTCATTGCAGGTGGGTCACGGGTTTAGGAGACGACGGCGCTCAGCAGGTCGCGGACGCCCCGCGCCGTAGCGGCAAGCGGGTCAGGTGTGACGGTAGATAAATCGTCGGTCACAGCGTGGTGATGACGGTGTGCGCCAAAGATGCCAGCATGACGTGTGTAGCCGGCCTTTATCACTTCCGAGAGTTCGCCCGCTGTGCCTTCCGCCGAAGGATAGGCCATTTCCAACCCTGGCTGGCCTTTGAATATCTCGCGCGCACGCGCAACGAATTCGGGCGATGTCATGAGAAAACGATAGGGATCGGCACTCGGCAGCGGCAGCAAGCGCCCCGGCATTTCCTGATAGTCACGTGCTGCGGCATTGGCGCCGAGATGCAACCAGAAAGCCGTCTCGCTGGGGGCTGGACCAAACTTGTCGGCGATATGGCTCGCACCGAGATTCTCATATTCATGCCCGCTGTTGCACAGAAAGAGCAGGCTGTGCTGGGGAAACGCTCGGGGCATCCAGTCGGCGAGCGCGAGCCACATCGCGATGCCCGGCCCCCGCTCGCCGGCGCAATCGGTCCAGCCTGAACGCGGCGTCGAGACGACGAGCCAAGGGCGGCCGGAGCGAACGAGTCGCCCGATTATATTCTGAGCTGCCCGAGCCCCACCGCGCCCGCGCAGCGCTAATTTCGCCGCGGCACCGTGGCGCGCGGCTTCAATCACCGGGGCGGCGAGTCGCGGCGCGAGCAAGGCAAGTGGCTTTTCCGATACGGGATGACCGGCCGGGACATTGAGGAGCAAGGCCTCGCCCGTCGGCCCGGTCGTAATGAGAATGACCCCGCTCGCACCGCGCGCAAGCGCATCGGCGAGCGGCTCGCGCGCTGCACGATCTACGAGGCTCGACCAGCGGCGGAAAGGCAGGCGCACTACGGCGATCGCGCCGTCGAGGCGTTCAGGAATTTCTGCGAGGCGCAGCGGCGCAGCGAGTCCAGCCTCGCCGGTTTCGATGGCGAGCGGTTGTGCGACGAGCGGTATCGTGATGTCGCCGAGCCTGAGGTCGCAGCGCGAGGCCTCGAACCAAGGCACGTCAAACGTCTGGCGTTCGACTTCGAATCCGGCACTGGACAGCCGCTTCGCTGTCCAGTCGGCGGTCCAACGATCGCCCTCGCCGCCCGACTGCTTGTTGCCGGCCTCGGTATAGCTTTGGACGTCGGTGAAGAGGCGTTCGGAGCCGAACATGGTCAAATCCCGAGATACAGCGGCAGCGGAGTTAACCTGCAATGCGATCGGCGCCGCGAGGCCCGCCTTAAGCAACGTGCGGCGGTCGGTCGGGAGGCGGCTCATGTCACTTTTGCGCGGCGGCGGCTGGGCTTAGTCTTTGCGTGCCGGGCCTTATATTCCTCGAGTGCGCGCCCGAAACTATTCTGAGTAACGCCGATCAGATCGCGCGCCACCGCATCGGCGGCATCGCCATCGCGCGTGACGATATGGCGGCAAAGCGCGTCGTAGAGGATGGCCGATCGCTTCGCGGCGTCATTGCCATGCGTCTCGATATAGCTGTCGGTATAGACATTGTGCTGCCAGCGCGCGAGCAGCGCGACCCGGTCGAGGAGCTCCAGCGCGAGCGGCGCATTGCTCCGCTTGGCGATGAAGCGGCCGATGCGGTTCGAGACTTTGATATGCTCGAACGTATTTTCGGTGCGCTGGGTGACATCCTTATATTCGACCAGACGGTGCATCAGTTCGCGCCCGTCGCGATCCGTCATCTCGACCGCAGCCAGGCGGCAAACTACACCGAACAGGGATTTCCACAGCTCATAGACCTCGTTCGCGGCATGCTCGTCGATATCGATCACATAGGTTCCGCGCCACGGGACCACCTTCACGAGACCGATCCGCGCAAGATGACGGAATGCTTCGCGCACGGGCGCATGGCTCACCCCGAAGCGCGCGGCGATTTCGCGCTCGCGCAGCCACGATCCCGGCTGGATGCGCCATTCGACGATGTCGTCAGTCAAGAGACGCGCAATGACGCGGTCTTGAGTCGGTGCACTGTCGTCTTCGGTCTTCGTCGCGCCCATTTCTCTCCGTTCGGCTTTCCCTGCTACCGGCACCATCCTAATCGGACAGTGCACGCGAGCAATCGATGATTGCGAATGAAATTATTATCGATAATATCGAGAATGACAAGCACCAGAAAATGGGAGTCGGAACTTGAAGCGCACCATCCTCTTTTTCGCAGCAGCCGTTGCGGCACAGCCGGCCACGGCAGGCGAACCCGCTCCTCTTCCCGGCTGTGCCGCGGCGATCGCCTATTCCGAGGCAAACTCTGGCGTGGCGCTGCTGATCCTTGAGGATGGCGAGGTTCGATGCCGTTCTGCAGATATTGCGACACCGCAGGAACTCTGGTCGGGCACCAAGAGTCTTGTCGGGCTGATGGCGGCGGCGGCCGTACAGGACGGGCTTTTGACGCTCGACGAGCGGGCATCAGAGACGCTCGCTGAGTGGAAGGGCGACGCCGAAAAGGAACAGATCACGCTTCGCCAACTGCTGTCGATGACAGGTGGTCAGGCCTCAACCGTCGGGAGACCCCAAGGGTATTTGGACTCGGTCAAGGCACCGCTCGCGGCGGCACCGGGCGGGAAATTCCAGTATGGCCCTGCTCCGATGCAAGTCGTCGGCGAAATCATGCGCCGAAAGCTCGTCGCCAAAGGCGAGGACGGCAACCCTCGCCATTATATCGAGCGTCGCATTCTAATGCCGCTAGGCGTAACGGTCGGCGATTGGCGCAGCGGCCCCGATGGCGCACCGCTCATGCCGCAGGGCCTAGTGCTGGCCGCATCCGAGTGGGCGAAGATCGGCGAGTTCGTCCGCGGGGGCGGAAAGCTCGAAGGCAGGCCACTTGTCGACGAAGCGACATTCGGCGAGATGTTCCAGGGTAGCCAGGTCAATCCTGCCTACGGTCTCACTTGGTGGCTACCCCGTAGCACGCCGGCTGTCGATATTGTTACTCGGTCCACCGATATCACCAGTCATGCCGCCGAACTACCGGCGGATATGGTCGTCGCCGCCGGCGCGGGCGATCAACGCCTCTATATCATTCCGTCGCTTCGGCTTACGATCGTGAGGCAGGCGAAACTCGACATTGCCGCCTTAGCGGCGGGGAAAAAAGGTGATTGGTCCGATTGGCGGTTCCTGTCGCTGTTGCTGAAACCAGCGAGTGAATAATTTGAAACGCGGCCGAAAACATGTCGGGGCCGATCGAACCTAGGCCGTGCCGCCGCAATATGATCATTGAGAATTGCTGGCCGAATGGAAACGCGGCACGTGGAGTTTGCCGCTGGACCAAAATGATGACGGTCATTGACAGCCCGCGCGGCAATCATACCCGAGGGGCGGAATCTTGCACGCGACGCCGCAGTGGGGCGAAGAAGGATGCAGCATGTTACGGGGATTGATGCAGGACGCGCCGCTGCTGATCAGCGGAATATTGGAATATGCCGCGCGCGCGCACGGCGAGAGGGAGATCGTCTCGAAGGCTGTCGATGAGCCGGTTTGGCGGTATGACTGGCACCGCTGCGACCAGCGTGCGCGTCAGGCTGCGCAGGCTCTTGGTGTCCTCGGGATTGCAACGGGTGACCGCGTCTCGTCGCTCGCCTGGAACACGCACCGCCACCTCGAACTCTTCTATGCGGCGCCGGGCATGGGCGCTGTATTGCACACTGCCAACCCGCGTCTCAGCGACGAGCAAATCGCCTTTACTATCGCTCATGCAGGCAGCCGCATTCTCTTCTTCGAGCCCAATCTAGCCGAGCTCGTCGCACGGCTGCGCCCTCTCCTTCCAGGTATCGAGCGTTATGTCCTTCTCGCGGATCGCGGAGCGACCGCGCCAGATGTTGCTGAAGCGTTGAACTATGAAGCGTTGCTGGCACGCGAGGACGGGGCCCTCACCTGGCCGAGCTTCGATGAAAAGGCAGCCGCATTTCTTTGCTACACTTCGGGGACGACGGGCGACCCCAAGGGCGTCCTATACAGCCACCGATCAATCGTTCTCCACGGGATGGCGGCCGGTCTGAGCAGTGCCTTCGGGTTCAGCGCTTTTGATGTCATCATGCCCTGCTCGTCCATGTATCATGCGACGGCATGGGGACTTCCGTTCACGGCAGCGATTAACGGCTGCAAGCTAGTGCTTCCTTGCGACAGGATGGACGGTGCCAGTCTCGCCGATCTGATCAACGAAGAGGGCGTCACCTTTTCGGGCGGTGTGCCCACGATCTGGACCATGTACCTCGCTCATCTCGACACCACGGGGACGGGGGTCGGCAATCTCAAGCGCCTCGTTATTGGTGGCTCAGCCGTCCCCCGGGCGATGGCCGAGACATTCCGAGCCAAATATGGTGTCACTGTGCTGCAGCTCTGGGGCATGACCGAAACCAATCCGCTCGGCGTGATTTCGACGCCCTCCCCGCTCCTGATGGCCGAAGGCGAGGATTTCGCGAACGACCTCCTGCTGACGAAGCAGGGTCGCATGCAATTTGGCATCGAACTGCGCATTATCGACGGCGATGGCACGCCGCTCCCCTGGGACGGTGAGCAGGCGGGTGCGCTCCAGGTCCGCGGACCGTGGGTCGTCGATCGCTATTTCCCCGATATTGAGGGTGCCGGGAGCGATGGCTGGTTCGACACCGGGGACATCGGTACGATCGATCGCTTCGGCTTTCTCCGGCTGACCGACCGCGCGAAAGATGTGATCAAGTCCGGGGGCGAATGGATCAGCTCGATTGATATCGAGAATGCGGCGGTTGGGTACCCCGGCGTCCGGGTCGCGGCGGTCGTTGGCGTATATCATCCAAAATGGGAAGAGCGCCCCCTTCTCGTGATCGAAACGCATGAAGGTCAAGCCGTCACAGCCGACGCAATTCGCGCGCATCTGGAGACGAAGGTTGTTCGTTGGTGGCTGCCGGACGACATCCTGTTCGCGACAGTACCGCTCACTGCAACGGGAAAGATCGACAAAAAGGCCTTACGCGAAGCGTATCGTAACCAACTCGCCTAGATGAGATCACACTGCGTCCATTCCGTGCGAATGGCAGCGATCCTTTCGGGCGGGATAATTTCAGCGGGCTTCGTGGGTCTTGCATAAGCCCGGGCAATCTCGGGGTCGCGCTGTCCAAGGCAAAGCGCTCTACGCTTGCAGCGCGGTCAAGGTATGGCCAAGATGAGGCATGACGTCGACCCAGAAAACCAAAAAACCAGGCTCCGGACGGACAGGGAGGCCCACTCGACAAGCCTCGCAAGCACTTTCGAGGAAAATTCTCCGTGTCGCCCGCGATGTCTTCTTTGCCGACGGATTCGGTCGTTCAACGGCTGAACGGATTGCTGCAAAAGCAGGCATCTCCAAGCGCACGTTGTACGCCCGTTACGGGAACAAACAGCTGCTTTTCGAAGCGGCAATACTCATGGAAATCGAGGATCGGCTCTCCTTCCTCGAACAGCACGTTCCCGAACATGGCGACGTTCGGCTCGAGCTTGAAGAGCTGTCCGATGAACTGCTGTCCTGGATGCTTACCGACATTCATGTCGCGTTGGAACGCGTTGTAATGGCTGAGGCTGCACGTTTTCCCGCTTTAGCGCGAAACCTTTACGAATTCGGGGTAGGACGCACGACGAGATTGGTGGCAGAGGTCTTGCGCAAAGCCGAGGAGAGGGGAGAAATCAGGGTGTCAGACGCGAATTTTGCTGCGGAGCAGTTTATCTCCAGCGTCATTTTGTCACCTTTTCGTCGGGCCGCTCTTGGAGTGGGAGTGACCAGTCACAATGAAACCTCTTCAGCCCGAATGAGGCAAGCTGCCGATCTATTTGTGTACGGCTGCCGCCCCTCCCTGAAGGGGAGCCACCCATAACATTCCCGCTTCATCTTGGGCTGGGCCGTTGTCCCGACTAAGTTTCCATTGGCTTCACGCTAGTTGATCGCCGCAGCCGTCCAACTCGCGATTTCGTCGGCCATTTCAAGGCTCGCGCGATCAAAGGCTTCGACGATACTCGAAACGCTATTTGCACTTGCTGACCTATCAAGGACGATGCGCGTGACTGCCAGTGGTTCCGATTCTTTGGATCGGCTTAGTTCCACTTGCGCGGCGATGCGAATGATCGGGGCCGCGTCGGGCCCCTGGTCGTAATAGGCTGCAAAAGAAGAAAGCCGTGCGGATAGGACGTAATGATCGGAAGCAACGCTCTGGACAGGGATATATGCGTGATCGATTTTGCGCGCTACGCTTCCGGCAATAGCCTCGCGGATCATCTCGGGCGCAGGCCTCATCCACCGTGCTTTGGCCAGATACGTGACTTCGCGATTCTCGATCGTGAGGATCCTGTCTCCATCGGCCCCAGGCGGAAGCGTCGGTCGCGTAATATACACCGGAATCCACTGTCGTGCAATTTCACGCTCCGGTACGGGCGTGCTACTGATCCGGTACAACGTCGATTTGCCGCCAGTTCCCAGAATATTCCCGCAACCAGAAAGGCAAATTAGCGCGCCCATCAGCAAAAACATTCTTGCAGAGATCGTTTTCATTGGGGGAGCTTCCTTTCACGAGGGGTCCGTCGTAGCTGGCCGGCGAGCTGCTCGATTTCCTGCGCCGCGCTATCGAGCGATTTCAAAGTTGCAGCAATCCCGGAGCCGTCGGGCGCCGCCAATCCACTCGCGGCGTCATCAAGCCTGTGAATGACCACCCTCGCCTCGGCGATCCCCTCTCGAAGATCTCGAGCGGCTGCCGAGACATCGGCAAACGTCTTGCGACCGTCGCCATCGATCGTCGTGCGCGCCGATGCGGCCGCGGCCTCGATATCGGCCGCCGCCCGGTCCAGGCGTGCAAACGCTTGTTCAGCCTTGCTGAACATTCCGCGACTAGATCGCAATTCCGCCGTGGTAGCTGTTACATTCGCAATAGCAGCCGAAACATTTTCGATATTCTCGTCGGACAAGGTCCGGTTGACCCTTTCCAGGGCCTGCGAAGCATCCGCCAACAATGCGCCACCTCCATCCATCAGGGATTGTAGCGAACTTTTTTCCGCCTTAATCACTGGGAGCGCTTCCTTGGAAACCTCCTTCAACAACGGCTTAGAGGGCGTCCCCGCACTGATCTGGATGTAGCTTCCGCCGGTTATGCCTTGCGACTCCGTCGCGGCGGTAGAATCGACGCGCACAGGCGTATCCTCGCGCAGGCGCACTCCTGCAAGCACCCTGTTTGGATTTCTGGGATCAAGACTAATACGCGTGATTTCTCCCACCGGAATTCCGTTGAACTGCACCTCGCCTCCCTCGCTCAGCCCGCGGACAGGACCATCGAAAATGATCCGATACTCGTCGAAATCACGCGCGAATTGGGATTGACCGAGCCAGAGGATGAAGCCGAAAGCCGCCGCTAGCAGAGCCAGCGTCAGGCCCCCAATCAGACCGTAGTTCGCGTCGCGTTCCATTAGCGGTTCCTTTCCTTGGCGCGCTCCGCCCGCCCTCCCAAAAACGCCCTGATCCAAGGATGGTCAGACCTCTCAAGTTCCGCGATTGGCGAAACCTCGACAATTTTCTGATCCGCAACCACGGCCACGCGGTCGCTGATGGAATACAGGCTGTCGAGATCATGGGTCACCATCACGACAGTAAGCCCCAGCGTGTCGCTCAGCGTCCGTATCAGCTGGTCAAATTCCGCGGCTGCGATCGGGTCGAGGCCCGAAGTGGGTTCGTCAAGGAACAGCAATTCTGGATCGAGCGCCAAGGCCCTCGCTACGCTTACACGTTTTCGCATTCCGCCTGAAAGTTCAGCGGGCATTTGCCGGCCCACCTCGGCATCGAGTCCGACAAGGCCGATTTTCATCAGAGCCACGGCCTCGAGCCACGGCTCTCTAAGACGGGTATGTTCGATGAGAGGAGCCTCGACATTTTCTTGCACACTAAGAGAAGAAAAAAGCGCGCCATTTTGAAACATGACGCCAATTCGGTGATTAATTTCCGTACGATCAAAGCGACTCCCAATTTTTTTCTGAAAGATTTCGATTGTCCCATGGCTAGGCGCAATCAGGCCCAAAATGGTGTTCATCAGGACGGATTTTCCACTACCGGACCCTCCGACGACACCAAGAATCTCGCCACGATGGACTTCTAGGTTCAAATCCTGGTGGATAATGTGATCGCCAAATCGGGTTTTAAGATTCTCCACCCGGATAACGACGTCCGGATCGCAAATCATATTTCGAGCACGTTGAAGAGAATTGCAAAGGCGGCATCCAGAAGGATGATTGCGAATAGCGCTTGGACAACGGCGACGGTCACCCGCCCGCCCAGATCCTCAACATCTCCGCGTACCGAAAGGCCGTGGCGACATCCGGCAAGCGCAATCACAATGGCCAGCACCGGTACTTTTGCCATTCCAACCCAGAAGTGTCGGATATCGACCGCAGCCGAGAGTCGTTCGGCGAAATATGTCGGGCTCACGTCGAGTATGCCCCAGCTGACGACAAGCCCGCCGGCCAACCCAGCCAGCATGGCAACAATCGCCAGGAGGGGCATAATTACAAGCAATGCCAATACGCGTGGCACAACCAGCGCGTCGAACAGGTCGATGCCCATCACCTTCATTGCCTGCGTCTCTTGATTCATTCGCATTGCGCCGATCTGGGCCGCGAAAGTGGAAGCGGACCGACCGGCAAGTAGTATCGCGGGAATGAGGACGCCGAACTCGCGGAGGACGGATATGCCAACCAGTTCGACGACCAGTTCCGATGCACCCAATGTCTTGAGCAGATCGCTTCCTATGAGAGCCACTACTGCGCCGATAAAGAATGTCATGATCGCTATGAGTGGCAGCGCATCGAAGCCGGCCTTCTGAATTGACGACGCCAGTGCGATCAGTCGCATCCTTTTGGGATGTGCAAGAGATTTCATGAGCGCCACCTCAAGTTGCCCGAGAAATCGAGCGCTTGCGCCGATTTCCTGGACAGCTCGATAAACTTTTTGGCCAAGACGCACGTGAAATGGGGGAGTTTTGATAGACGGGACATCGCGGTCGGCCATGGCCGAGCCCACCAGCGCGAACAGATCAGCAAGATTGGCGGGCAGGTCTGCGGTAAATGCCGCATTGGGTGCGAGAGTCAGGATGGCGAGCGCGCCTGCGCTGTCTATCCTTCCCAGGTTTCCGAAGTCGCTTGAGAAGGAGAGGTTCGAGGGACTCAGAACATGCCCGGAAAGGCCTGCGATCGAAATCGCTGTCCAGTCACCTTCAACGACCAACGTTGAAATGCCATCTCCTTCGCGAACGAAGATGTTCGGTGCTGTGCGCGCATTCATCGCAGCAAGTCTCCAACCGGTGTCGGGAGAGCGGATCGCCCGTGGCAACTTCCTCTCCCATAGCCCGTCGTCGAGCGGATCATGCCAGCAAGCGGGACCACTGACCCCACACATTTAACCATGCCGATCCACACATCGCGCCTTGCCTCAATGACATTATGTAAACGTCAGCGTAGCGTTATATCAGGTCGCTTGCAAGGAGTATGCTGCGCACAAATCGGCCGACAGATCGTTTGAATAAGCACAGGATACTCTTGCTAAGGTTAGATAAAATTGTCAGGTGAAATCCCTATGAGATTCTTTCTGAACCGATATCGCACCTTGGGGTTCATATTAACGACACTCGTAGGTGACATTAAATCTTTGCTTGCACTTGCCATCCCAGGCCGAGTGATTTTTGCAGGGCGATCCATGACAGCGTGAGCGCCGCCTTTCCCCGGACGAGGTCGGTTGCCGCCTGCTGCTGTTTGCGAAGCGTGCGATTTAGGTCGGCGCGCGAGATCACTCCGCCGGCAAATCGTTGTCGATCAAGATCGGCTGCGCCATCTGCCTGGGACTTGATCTGCGCGAACGCCACCAGGGCAGAGCGCTGCTGGCTAAAGCGCGACAACGCGCGCTCGGCGTCCTGAAGTGCAGAAAGCACTGTCTTTCGATAGTTGGCAACTGCCTCGGCACGGACGGCGCTCGCCTGATCGACCGAGGCATCGACCCTACCGAAATCGAGGAAGTTCCACTGCAGCTGCGGAATAGCGAGAATTGACGGGTTGCTCACATCAAAGAGATCGTCTGGCGACGTTCCGCCAAGTCCCAAGATTCCCATGAATGACAGCTTCGGAAATCGTGCAGCCTCCGCAACACCGATCCGAGCCGTTGCTGCCGCCAGGCTGCGTTCGGCCGCGCGGATGTCGGGCCGACGTGCGACAAGGTTGGAGGGGTCGCCCACGGCGACCTGTTCCGGCGGGAGGGGAACATCGAAGATCTGTTTCAGCGCTTCGTCCGTTGTCCCTGGGATCTGTCCAGCTAGAATGGCAAGCGCATCGAGCAATACCGCCGTGTCAGCTTCGGCCTCGGCGAGCTGAGACTTGAGCAACTCGAGCTCGGCATTTGCATTGCCGAGAGGGAACAGGGGCAAAACGCCTTGCTGATACCGTTGATAGGTTAGCGAGAGGATTTGATGCTGCAACTCGCACTCGGTTCGGTACGCTTTGGCTCGAAACTGGGCCTCGCGCAGGTTGACATAGGCATTGGCGACTTCGGCGGTCAGCTGGACCTTGGCATCCTCCACATTGGCAACCGCTGCCGCTGCCTGAGCGTTGCCGGCCTCGATCCGTCGCTGCGTTCCTCCTGCGAAATCCAGCTCCCAGTTAGCGTTGAGCCCGAGATTGTAGACACTGAGGCTATCATCCGCCTGTCCCTGCGGACTAACAGGCGCGCTCGCCGAAGGCGGGGCACTGTTCTGAATATCAAGGCCCGGCAAGCGGCCCTGAATAGCCGTCGCCTGGGTTCCAAGCGTCGGAAATCTTCCGGCCTTCTCCTGTCTCACGGATGCCCGCGCCTGCGCGATCCGCGCTTGCGCAGCCTGAAGCGAAGGATTGTCCGATAACGCGGCCTCGATAAGCCTGTTCAATTCCGGATCGTTCAAAAGGAGCCACCAATCTGCCAGCTCGGGCTCGGCATCGCTGACGTTACCGCCGGCACGGACAAAGCCGTCATTTCGGTTCGCCGAGAATACTTCTGGAGGCCCGGCGTAGTCTGGGCCCGCGACACAACCGGCCAGCAGAAACGAGGCGAGAAGCGATATTACAGATTTTTTTATCATATCAGGCTCAGTGCATCGAAAGGGAAACATTCCTGGGAAGCGGCTTCAAAAAGATGACCAAAGGAACGGTCATCAAGGTTAGGACGCCCATCGCCAAGAACACATCATTGTAGGTCATTACGAACGCGTCCCGCTGGATGGTCCGGCCTAGCATCGACATGGCACCCTCCATCCCGCCGAAGCTTTTCGCGAGTTCATCAAGATAAATCTGGAGCGAAACACTGTTGGCATTCAGCGTTTCTTCCATGCGCCGGCTATGGTGCCAGATCCGCTGGTCCTGAAACGAAGCCAGTCCGGCCAAAGCGAAAGATCCTCCGAGATTTCGAGCGGCGTTAAAAATACCGGAGGCATCGCCAGCATCTGTATTTGCCACTGAGGCTACGGTAGCCTGGTTCAGGAACATCATGGACAGAATCATGCCAACGCCCCGAATAAGCTGGCTTTCGATGAATACGGCGCCCCCGGATTCCGCGGTGAGGCTTATGCTGACGAAACAGCTGGCCGCCATCAGAAGCATTCCGACTCCGACGGCAATGCGGATGTGGAGCCTACGGATCATTAAGGGCAGGATCGGCATAAGCACAAAGGCCGGAATACCCATCCAAAATATAACGAGCCCGGTTTGAAAAGCGTTATAATCCGATATGATCGCAAGAAATTGGGGAATGACGTAGGTCGAACCATACATCACCATTCCCAAGGCGAGAGCCATCACCGCAACGCTTCCGAATTGGCGATTGAGAAGGAGGCGGAGTTTCAGGACGGGCTTGGACGCATTCAGCTGCCCGTAGATCAGTGAAGCGAAACCGATGACGGCAATGAGGGCCAGCCAGCGAATAAGAGCGGATTCAAACCATTCCTCGCGATGCCCCTCCTCAAGCAACACAGTCAGAGCGCCCAACCCCAAAATCAGGCCGGCAATGCCCGCCCAATCAGCATCGGTCAGATACTCCCACTTCGGCTCTTCGTGAGGAAGCCCGACGAATAGCAGCAGCAGCAGCACAGCGCAGATTGGAACATTGACAAAGAAGGCATAGTGCCAGCTCAAATTTTCGGTCAGCCAGCCACCGATCAGCGGCCCCATGACCGGACCCAGAATCACTGTCATGCCGAACAGCGCCATGCCGATCGGCTGTTGATGGGGCGGCAATCTTTTCGCCACGATGGTCATCGCAGTCGGTATCAGCGCACCACCCATGAAACCCTGACCCGTGCGACCGATGATCATGGTCGTGAGGTCGGTCGCCATACCGCAAAGAATTGAAAAGCCGGTGAACGCGGAAACCGCAATGATGAGCAGATTTCGCAGTCCAAAAAGGCGTTCAAGCCAGGCGCTAAGCGGAATTACCACGATTTCGGCTACGAGAAATGCGGTGGCAATCCAGGTTCCCTCGGTGCCGCTGGCTCCGATTTCGCCCTGGATCACCGGAAGCGCGGAATTGACGATAGAGATATCGAGTGTTGCGAGCATGGCGCCAAGTGCGCCCGCTGCGACCGCTATCCACGCGGTGATATCGGCATTCCGCCTGTCTGCAGTCGGAGTACCAGAGGCGCTGTTCGATGCCAACTCGGCGGTCATTTGTCGGTACTCGAGATCTCTTTCAGCTCTCCGGCAGCATTTCGCGTGTCGACAACTGCCACAACCGACATGCCCGGGACGAGCAGACGACGCACTTTGGGCGAGGCTATTATCGCGATACGAACCGTTATCCGCTGAACAATCTTGGTGAAATTCCCTGTGGCGTTTTCGGGCGGCAGGATTGAAAATTCTGCTCCGGTTCCGGGGGAGATGCTCTCAACGCGTCCGGCAATCTCAAAGTCGGGAAGTGCGTCGACCTCGAGCTTGACCGGTTGCCCCGCCCGCAAAAGGCCGACCTGCGTCTCCTTGAAATTAGCGATGACGTAGATTTCGTTTACCGGAACCACCGTCATCAATCGCTGGCCGGGCTGAACGAATTGGCCGACCCTTACTGTTAGATCGCCAACGCGACCTCCCTTGCTGGCTCGCAGCAGGGTCGATGTGACATCTAGGTCGGCCGCTTCCAGCTGCGCGCGGGCCGCGTCAGCTTGGGCTTCGGTCTGGTCGATCTGTTTGAACAAGGTGGCCCTCCGACCGTTGGCGGCAGAGACTGCTGCCTGGGCAGCAACAAAGTCGGCGTGCGCTTGCTGCGCCTGTGTCTCATATTGTTGAAGCTTTTCTCGCGGCTCCGCACCGGTCGCGGCGAGGGGGCGATACCTCGCTACCTGCTCATTGGCGAGGTCGAGCGCCGCGCGCTTGGCGGCGAGTTGGGCCCGCGCCTGTCGAATCGCTGAGTCCTGTTCGGTTACTTGCGAGCGGATTGTGTCGGCGCCGGCCAGCGTCGCCGCAATCTGCGCACGCGCCTGTTGCGCCTGGGCTCTATAATCTCGCACATCTAGTTGCACGAGCGCCTCGCCGGGACTGACCCGCCCGTTCTCAGAGACGAGCACCGCGTCCACGTATCCGGCCACTTTTGATGAAACCACAACGCTGTCGGCCGCGACATAGGCGTTGTCGGTCGACTGCATGTACTGCCCGTAGGTGACATGCCTGTAATACCACCAACCACCTGCAATCAGCGCAGCAGTGATGGCTATGATGAGGATGAGGCGAAATTTGGGTTGCGATTTCAGGCTGGATGCGGGCGCGCGATCCTGTTCCCGCTCATTTGGTTCGTCGGTCATCTGCCTCTTTCGAAGGATTTTGGACATGTGCTAAGTCGCTTCATGGCGTGGCGTAGACCGTTCCATCCAGTTAGTAAAATCGTTTAGTAATTTGCGTTTTGGCATTCCCACGAAACGGACTAGGCAGCGGTATGAACGCAAATCTCGACACAATGCCGCCACGGCTTCGCGAAGGCGCCCTCACCGACGACGACCGTATGCTATATTTGATGGACGAGATTAGTCGGGGGGCGAGGCGCGCTTATGACGCACGGATTGCCAAGAGCGGCCTCAATCAGACGCAGTGGCGCATCATCGGACAACTTCTCCGCGAACCATCGTTGACGCAGGCCGGAATTGCCAAGCGACTAGAGTTGGAATCCGCCACGATCGGTCAAGCCGTCGCTGGCCTTTGTGAGAAAGGATTGATGGAAAGGCGACGAGCCAAAACGGACGGCCGGGCATGGCAGCTCATCCTGACCCAGGAGCTCGACAGGTTGTTGCCCCAACTGAGAGAATCCGCGGACGGGCTGCATAGGGTCTTATGGCGGAACGCCACGCGCGACGAAAAACGGACGTTGCTGGACATTCTTGTGCGGATTGCGTCGAATCTCGATCAGAGCCGGACCGATGCGGAATAGGACATATGCCTGGGTTCCGAGATAAACCGATAGGAGACATCGCACGCGCCGCCGAGATAGGACAGATTCTTGTCCGGCACGGCGCCAAAAGCCTGGCGGGCGCGCTCGGCGTCATTCCGCATCCTGCCAATTCAATCGATCCAGGTGAATTGCGGCCGGCGGCGGTCGTCGCACTCCTGCGCGACATTGGTCCGGTCGGAATAAAGCTTGGACAGCTGCTGGCGACGCGCAGCGATCTGTTTTCCAGGTCCTGGATTGCTGCCTTCGCGACGCTCCACGATCAGGTTTCTCCGGTGCCATTCGAAGAAATCGAGCCCATCCTTGCCGCAAGCTGGGGAGCTGACTGGCGAGGGGAATTCACCCAATTCGATGAACAACCACTGGCTTCGGCTTCGGTAGCGCAGACCTACTCTGCTTCGCTGCTCGACGGCGCCGGCGTTATCATAAAGGTGCGGCGTCCGGGCACTGCTGCGCGAATGGAGGCCGATGTGCGGCTGCTGTCGCGCCTCGCCGCCGTTGCCGAGGATCGATCCCCTGAAATCGCCCGCTATCGCCCCGTAGAGTTCCTGCGAACCTTTGGCAGAAATCTTGCCTGGGAAATGGATCTGGCAGCCGAAGCTCGTGCATGCGAGCGTATCGGTGGCTATCTTGACACGCTTGGGATCAAGACTCCAACAATTCATTGGGAACTGACGGGGATACGGGTCAACGTCCAGGAGCGGCTGTATGGAACGCCCGCGTCTGCGCTCGAGGCCGGCTCGACCGACCCACGCGTGGCGGCGTTCGCGAGACAATATGCGAATGCAGTCCTGCGCATGATCATTCTGAATGGCGAATTCCATGGCGATCCGCATCCGGGCAATGTTTTCCTTATCGGGGAACAGGATGTGGGCTTTATCGACTTTGGATCGGTCGGCACTCTCACGAAGGCGAGACGCGAGGAGCTGGTGCGACTTGTCATGGCTATAGCCGACGAGGACACAGCCGACGTCGCGAACGTGTTGCTCGAATGGGCCGGAAATCCAAAAGTTGACCGTGATGGGCTCACCCAGAATTTGGACCAGCTGATAGGTGAATTCAGAGGAACCGTCCTTTCGGGGATTGAGTTCTCGCATATTTTCAGCCGCGTGTTCGATCTCCTGCGAGACTATCAGCTCGCACTTCCGCCTGATCTGGCGATCCTTCTTCGAACATTGCTCACGGCGGAAGGGTTTGCGCGTTCCTTTGCGCCTGACTATAATATCGGGGAGGAAACACGCCCCATCATGTTGGAGCTGTTCGCAGAAAGATTCTCCCTTGGCAGGAATCGCGCCAATTTAAAAAAAGTTGGCCGACAACTCCTCGCCCTAGCGGCGATCATGCCTGACCTTCTCGATAACGCCGCCGCTATAGCCAAGTCCGGGCATGTGCCTGTCCAGATTGATCCGGCAAGTTTTGAGAAGCTCGCAGCCATTCGCCGCGCGAGCCAGCCTGTCAAAGGTCCTGTGGCGGCCGCACTTATCGTCTCCGCGGCGCTGCTTGCGAATCAATCCTGGGTGCTTGCAAGTGTTGCAGTGGCTCTTGCCGGGTTGGTTCTTCTGCGCAAATGGCGATAAGATCGTTGCTCAGCTTGAACGGGCCAGCGTCCAATATCAGGCCAACTGAGAACTGGAGTTTATGATGACACTGCAGAAGCCAGTCGATCCGGTCCCCGCAGCCACCATGCTGTTGCTTCGCGACGAGCCGGAGTTCCAGGTGCTGATGGTCAAGCGGCATCACCAGATCGATTTTGCATCCGGCGCGCTGGTCTTTCCCGGTGGAAAGCCTTCTGCTGCCGATGAAGCGCCTGAATGGGCCGATTATTGCAGGGGCTGGAAAACGCTAGATCCTACGCAGCGCACCCTTCGGATTGCCGCGATTCGTGAAGCCTTTGAGGAAGCAGGCATCCTGCTGGCCGATCATCGCGACGGTAGCGAGTTCGAGGATATTTGCGATCTTGAAAGCCGCAAAGCCGTCGAGCGAGGCGAGCGCGAATTTTTCGACATTGTGCGCGAGGCCGATGTGCAACTGCGCCTTGATCGCCTGAGCGAGTTCGCGCGGTGGATCACGCCCAGCTTTATGCAAAAGCGCTTCGACACTCATTTCTTCGTCGTTCGCGCCCCAGAGCGCCAGATCGCAGCATGTGATGGATATGAAACCGTTGATGCGGAATGGCTTTCGCCAAGCAAAGCCCTGAAACTGGGTGTCAGCGGTGAACGAACGATCATCTTTCCCACGCGATTGAACCTGCAACTGCTAGCCGAAGCTGCGAGCGCAGACGATTGCGTCGCGCGGGCCAAGGCTCGCGAAATCGTGCCGGTCCTTCCAGAAGTCATCCAGCGAGACGGCAAGAACATCCTCACTATTCCCGCCAACGCAGGATACGGCGCAGCGTATGAAATTTTAAGTTGAAAGGCACTGTTGGCACGCCCCCCTCGACTCGCGGGCGCACGAGAGCTAGGTCAGCACAGATCCGCCATTTGATGTGGAACCTCTGAAAGGTAGCAAGTACCTCCTGGTTGAGCTCTACTCGCGATTTCAGACAGTCGAGCGTCGTGTGAAACACGCGTCACGCAGGCATGTCAGTATTGCTGCTCGGGAACATGCAGAATCAGACCTTCCATCAAGGGCTCGATGGGGATCTGGCAAGCGAGGCGACTATATTCGTTCGCCCCTTCCGCAAACTGCAGGAGGTCTGCCTCCGCAGCGCCTTCGGCCAAGCGGCCGACCTTGTCGATCCAGGCCGGATCCACAAACACATGGCAGGTTGCACAAGCGCACACCCCGCCGCAATCACCGTCGATGCCCGGCACATCGTTGAACAGCGCCGCTTCGCGCGCTGTCTCACCTTCGGCTATGTCGACTGCCCTCCGCGTTCCATCGCTGGAAACGAACGTCACTTTGACCATATCAAGCTCCGCTTTTTTTGAATCAGCCAATCAGCGGGCGTGGAGCCTCACCGGCAGTTTCGTAATCCCTCGCACTAGGTTCGAGAACAGGCGCTCGGGTTCACCGGTCACTTCGATCTTCGCGAACCGCTTGTGGATCTCTTCCCAGATGATCCGTAGTTGCAGTTCTGCGAGCCGGTTGCCCATACAGCGATGAATGCCATAGCCGAAAGACAGATGATGCCGTGGGTTCTTACGGTCTATGATGAACTCGTCCGCCCTGTCGATGACCGTCTCGTCGCGGTTACCCGACAGGTACCACATCACAACCTTGTCGCCTTTTCTGATCTTCTTGCCGCCGATCTCCCAATCTTGCAGCGCCGTGCGGCGCATATGGGTCAGCGGTGTCTGCCAGCGGATGATCTCTGGCACCATGCTAGTGATGAGCCCAGGATCGTTATTCAATTTCAAATACGCGTCCGGGTTCTGGTTCAGTGCCAGGACACCACCGCTGATCGAGTTGCGCGTGGTGTCATTGCCGCCCACGATAAGCAGCAAGAGGTTGCCCAGAAACTCCAGGAAGGGCATGTCCCGTGTCGCCGGAGAATGCGCCATCATGGAGATCAGGTCATTCTTCGGCTCCGCATTGATGCGCTGCTCCCACAGACCCTTGAAATACATTGCGCATTCGATCAGCTCTGCGCGCCGCGCCTCATAGGATGCGACGATCCCAGTTTCAGGGGCGGCCGTTGTGACGTCGGACCAGCGCGTGAGCTTGCGGCGTTCCTCCCACGGGAAGTCGAACAGAGTCGCAAGGGTCATTGTGGTCAATTCGACCGACACCTTATCAACCCAATCAATATCTTCGCCGACCGGCAAGTCGTCGAGGATTTGGCATGCTCGTTCGCGGATAGTTGGCTCAAGCAGCAGCAAGTTGGACGGCGCGACCGCACCAGTAACGGCCTTTCGTTGCTGGTTGTGCTTTGGTGGGTCCATCGCGATGAACATTTCAAGTTCAAGCGCGCTTTTCGCCGAGTGCATGTCCTCGATGGCGATACCGCCGAGCTTCGCCTCTGACGAAAATACCTTATGGTTGGTGTCCACGGCCATGATGTCGTCGAACTTTGTAATCGACCAATATGGTCCGACATAGCTTTCGCGGCAGTAGTGGACCGGCTCCTCTCGGCGAAGCCGCTCGAAGAACAGGCCGACCGTGTCTTTCTGGAAAAGGCTCGGACGCGCAACATCAATCTCGTCGATCGGGATGAAAGCGACCTTTTCGCGGATATTCGGCTCCACCATGTCGGTATCCATGTCGCGCCCTTCGTCGATAACAGCACAATTGCCCTACTTGAAATCGTAAATCCCTTCTCAGGCTCAGTCAATAATGCTTATAAGGTTTTATCATTTTTTTGCATCTGAAACATTTTTATCTCACGCCCATGGACATAAACGGAACTTAAATCTTATAAGGCTTCGTGACAGGGGTGAGACAGAGTGATGTTGCTGAAAGTCGAAAACGCGAAGAAAGCTAAGCGCGCACTCTCGCTTGCCCAGCACATCGTTCGCGATATCGAGGCAGGTGCACACGCCCCGGGCGACAGGTTGCCGCGTGAGGAAGAAATGCTTGCGCGATATGATGTCGCGCGAGCGACCTTGCGCGAAGCGCTCCGCTTCCTTGAGCTCCAGGGCGTTATCCATCTTCAGCTGGGCCGTAGCGGCGGTCCGGTGGTTGCGCGTCCGCAGACCGGCGACTTTGCAAACAGTCTCTCGCTAATTCTGCATTTCATGGACGCCGACCTCAGAGGCCTGCTCGAACTACGCGAAGCGATCGCCGCGGATGTTGCCGCCTACGCCGCGCAGCGCGCGACTACCGGCGACCTGAGCGCACTCGCCGATTGCCTCAAAGAGCTGGAACGAAATGAAGCCGGAGGCCAGTTCGAGGAACTGAACCGTCGTTTTCATGACCTTCTCGGCTGGGCCAGCGGCAATCCATTGTTCGGGCTATTAACGTCGACGCTGCATTTAATTACGCGCGAATTCTCTCACTCACTTGGCTATTCGGCGCAGGAGCGAGCGGTCCAATTGCGATTCCTCCGCCGTGTCCTCGAAGCAGTACGCACCGGGGATTCCGAAGCGGCGCGTCAGGCCATGGCCCGGCTCGTCTCGGGATCCGCGTCCTATCTGGCAGAGCGAAGCCCCGAGCTTGTATCCCAGCGTGTCAGGTGGGGGCAGATTTAGAAAATTGCGTCTGATCGGGCGCGGAACGGAGAGGGTAGGATAATGGCGCTGAAGAGCCCTGTTTGCACAATTCTCGGGATCGAATATCCGATTCTTCTGGCTGGAATGGGCGGGGCGAGCGTGCCTGCACTCGCTGCCGCGGTGTCGAACGCAGGCGGACTTGGTGTTCTCGGCGCTGCCGCATGCTCGCCCGACCAGTTACGTAGCTGGATCAGGCAAACCCGCGAGATGACCGACATGCCTTTTGGGGTCGATACCTTGCTGCCGGCGTCTGTCAGGCGCGGTTCGGCGCCGGAGAGCGGAGGTGTAGCAGAAAACCCCCTGGCTTTGCTCGGCGAATATCAGGAGTTCACCCGCGAATTCATGGAGCGCGAGCATTTGCCCGCAGTGGACGCCGCCACGGCGATGCGCGCGGCGGGCGCCCCGGACATGGGCAAGGGCGGACTGCAGCTGTTCTCGCGGGAGTTCTTCGAAGCGCAGATGGAAGTAATCATCGAAGAAAAAGTGCCGGTCTATGCCGCAGGCCTTGGCAATCCCGAACCGTGGATGGAACGCCTTCATGCCAATGGCACCAAGGTCATGGCGGTGATCGGAAAGGTCAAGCACGCCCTGCAGGTAGTGGAATCGGGTATCGACCTGATCGTCGCGCAGGGTCACGACGGCGGCGGCCACAACTCTCCTGTCGGAACCTTCTCGCTGATTCCGCAAGTGGTTGATGCAGTCGGCGATCGTGTTCCCGTAATCGGTGCGGGAGGAATAGCCGATGGTCGCGGAGTCGCCGCAGCGATGATGCTCGGCGCCCAGGGGGCGTGGATCGGATCGGCGTTCCTCGCAACCGACGAAGCAGGTATCGAACAATTTCAGAAAGAAGCCATCACCGAAAGCGGCGATGCCGATACGGTGGTCAGCCGATCGCTAACGGGCAAGCCTGCCCGGATGATTCGGAACAAATGGGCCGATGCTTGGGTGGCGGCCGGCAAAGAGCCGCTTCCGATGCCTTATCAGTCGATGGTTTCGGGGCCTGTCATGGCGTCTGGCATCAAGGCCGCACGCAAGGACATCATGCCCGGCTTCGCAGGCCAGGGGATTGGTCTGATCGATGCGATCCGCCCAGCGGCAGTCGTGATGCGCGACCTTATAGAGGGCGCGGAGAGAGCATTGGCCGGCGCCGGAACTCATTTCTGACCGGCGAGCGAGACAGGGACGCGGCATGAATCTTTCATCCACCCTTTCCTTTGCCGACAAGGCAGCAATCACCGGGGTCGGCCAGACCGATTTCGTCAAGGGCACCGAGCGGACTGCAGTGGAAATGATGCTCACCGCCTCGCGCCGGGCCATCGCGGATGCTGGACTGAAACCCTCCGATATCGACGGCATGGTGCCGCCGCCAATCTATACGACGTCGGAGGAGATGGCCGCCAATCTGGGCATTGATGTGCTGCGCTATGCGGCAACCGTGCACATGGGCGGCGCCAGCCCGACAACGGCACTACAGAATGCCGCCATGGCGATCGCCTGTGGTCTATGCGATCATGTGCTCGTGACACTGGGCTGGAACGGCTATTCCGCTCTCAGACCTAAGCCGGGCGCCCCGCCCACCCGGCCGATGAACATGAACACCCTGACCAATACGATCCAAGGCTACTACAGCCCCTACGGCGTATTCTTGCCGGTGCAGATGTACGCCTGGCTGGCGACCCGTCACTCGAAGCTCTACGGCGTTGGCGAAGATGCCATGGCGGCCGTGGCGCTCGCCTGCCGCCGTCATGCGCAATTGAATCCACGCGCCTTTACCTATGGCCGCGAACTCGACGCGGAAACCTATTATTCGGCGCGCTGGATATCTGAGCCGTTTCGCCTCTACGATTGCTGCCTCGAGACCGATGGCGCCTGTGCTGTCGTCCTCTCGCGCATGGACCGTGCCAAAGACATGCCGCATGTGCCCGTCAGCATCGCCGGCGCGGCCGAAGGCCATCCCTATCCCGCCGACGACATCCCTTCCCGCCCCGACCCCTTCAAGATCGGCCTCAGAGATGCCGCCCCGCGCGCATTCGATATGGCGGGCGTCACGCGCGACGACATGGACTTCCTCCAGATCTACGATTGTTTCACCTATATCGTTCTGCTGCAGCTCGAAGCGCTCGGATATTGCGAGCCTGGCGCGCAGGCCGAATTTGTCGCCAATGGCCAGATCGAGCTGGGCGGGCGCTTACCGATCAACACCCATGGCGGCTTGCTTAGCGAGGCGCATGTCTGGGGTCTCAACCATGTTGTGGAAGCAGTACGACAGCTGCGCCATGACTGCGGCGAGCGTCAAGTGATCGGAGCCCAGACCGGCCTTGTGACAGGCTGGGGAGACCTTGGCGATGGCAGCATCGCGATCCTCAGGAGGTTTGCATGAGCGACGAGCATGATGTGCCTCCCAAGGCGCGGCCCTCCGCGCAGGCAACGCCGGCCAAGCCGCGGCCGCGGCCGCAGGACCCGATCGAACAGGAGTTCTGGAGGCTGTGCCAGGACGGTCAACTCTATTTCCAGCGTTGCGGAAGTTGCGGCATCTTTCGCCACCTGCCTCGCTACATGTGTGCACGATGCGGCTCGCCAGACTATTCCTGGGAACCCAGCAGCGGCAAGGGCACGCTTTTTTCCTGGACCGTGACCCATCAGGCGCTGCACCCCGCTTTTGCCGCCGACGTGCCATTCGTGGCTGCCGTGGTGGAACTTGAGGAAGGCGTGCGCATGGCCACGCGCCTCGTGGATTGCGAGCGTGACAGACTCGCGCTCGATCTGCCGGTCGATCTCGCTTTCGAGCTGATCGGAGGGGACTTTCGCCTGCCCGTCTTTCGTCCGCGTGAAGGGTAGAGCCGATATGGATCTCGAATATGGCCCAGAGTATGATGCGTTCCGCGCGGAGATGCGCACCTTCATCAATGCGCACAGACATCTTGCTCCACCCTCAGCTATAAGATTCTCCCGGCCCTCGGCCGAGGCTATCCGATGGCAGAAGCTGTTGATCGAGCGCGGCTATACCGCGCGCACGATACCGACCGAATATGGCGGCTACGGAGCGGACCCGGATATCCTCACATCGCGCATTATCGCGGAAGAGTTTTCGCGAGCCGGCGTTGCGAGTGGCCTGGGGAATCAGGGCATCTCGATGCTCGTGCCCACCTTGCTCGAGTTGGGCACCGAAGAGCAGAAGCGGCGGTGGATCGCGCCAACGCTGACGGGTGAAATCGTGTGGTGCCAAGGTTATTCTGAACCGGGTGCGGGATCGGACCTCGCCAACCTCAAAACCAGCGCGCGCATCGAGAATGGAGAATTCGTTATAAATGGCCAGAAAATCTGGACCAGCACCGCGAAGCAAGCCGACATGATCTTTTGCCTTGTGAGGACCGAACTCGAGGCCTCGAAGCATAGCGGTATCTCTTATCTGATTTTCTCGATGGACATACCGGGGATCGAGGTACGCCCCTTGAAGACGATGACCGGTCACGCCGAGTTCAACGAGACATTCTTTACTAATGTGCGGGTTCCGGTGGACCAGATCGTCGGCCAGCGAGGACAGGGCTGGTTCGTCGCGAACGCAACGCTTGGCCACGAGCGCGGAATGCTGGGCGATCCCGACGCACTCGAGAACCGACTGCAGGCATTGATTGGCCTGATGCAGCAGGAATCCATCGGCGAAGGTCGGGCGATCGACAATGCGGTCCTGCGCGACCGGCTGGTGGCGCTCCAGGCCGAAGTGACGGCGATGAAATGTAATGGAATGCGCATTCTATCGAACAGCCTCAAGGGCGAGCCTGGCGGCATGGCGAAGCTGATCGTCAAACTGCAGAGTTGCGAGGTCGCGCATCAGATCTCTGCGCTGGCGATCGACGCGATGGGCGAGATGGGCATTTTGTATCACCGCAGCCCGCGGGAACGAGACGGAGGGGCTTGGCAATGGAACTATATGTTCCAACTCGGCCTCATAATAGGTGGCGGCACCGCGCAGATCCAGAAGAACATCATCGCCGAACGTGGCCTCGAGATGCCGCGCGAGCCGAAGCTGGCGCGGATTTACGACGAAGCGAAGGGAGCTGCAGGCATGCAGACCGACAGGCAGGGAGCGGCGTGATGGACTTCGGCCTTTCGCAGGATCAGCAGATACTGCGCGACGCGGTTGCGCGGTGTCTTGCCGATACCTCCCCGCTTGAGCATGTCCGCGAATGTGCCGGGCGCGACAACCCGTTAAGTGACACTATTTTCGGAGCCCTCCACGATCTGGCGGTCCCAGCCATGCTTGTCCCCGAAGAGCATGGTGGCCTAGGCATGACCCTTCTTGACGCTGCGGTCGTGGCGGAACAACTCGCCTATGCGGTCACACCAGCGCCATTTCTAGCCAGCGTAGTTCTCGCCCCGATCGCGCTGAGCGAGGCAGGAACTAACAAGCAAAAGTGCCAATGGCTTCCGAAGATCGCGCGCGGCGAGGCCCGTATCGGAGTCGCGATTTCCGCGACGGTCCAGGCGCGCGACGGCGCGGGAGTTCAATTCGCCGAAGGGAAGCTTAGCGGCACCGCCCTGTTCTGCCTCGATTTCGAAGGCGCGGACGCGTATCTCGTAGCGGACGCCGGTGGCAGGCTGCACCTCGTCCCAGCCCTAGCATCGGGACTCAAGGCGACCCGCCTCACCACCATCGATCGCACGCGCAGCGTGGGAGAATTGTCCTTTGCGGCTGTCGAGACCGATCCGCTTGCCGACGACGGCGGCACAGCATCGGCTCGGCTGCGCGATGCTGGCCGCGTGATCCTTGCCGCCGACAGCTTGGGCGCAGGGCAGGCCATGATTGAAAAGGCGGTCGATTATGCTGGTCAGCGAGAGCAGTTCGGCCGCCCTATCGGCAGCTTCCAGGCGGTAAAGCACATGTGCGCCGAAATGGCCGCACGCCATGAACCGTGCCGCGCGCTGGTCTGGTACGCCGCCCATGTCTTCGATGCGCTGCCGGAGGATGCATCTCTCGCGGCTTGCCATGCGAAATCCCTCACGGGCGACGTCCACCGATTTGTCGCCCGCACCGCCACTGAAGTGCATGGCGGGATGGGGTTCACCGATCTGCTCGGCCTGCACTACTGGTTCAAACGGATCGGCTTCGATCGGCAGGTCTTGGGTGGCCCCGAAGCGGTGCGAGCCGAGGCAGCGGCTCTGCAGGGTTGGACGAGAGCAGCCTGATAGTACTGGGAGTCGTGCGCGCCGATGCTGCGGCCCCGTCCAGAGAGGAGAATCAATGTGATCGACTGGAATCTCGGGGATATTCTCGACGCGATCGAGCCCGTCATGCCCGAAGATGCGCCGGCTCTGATACATGGAGACCGGATCGTCACCTGGCCCGAGATGTCGGCGCGCTCGAACAATATCGCCCGCGGGTTGCGCCAACGCGGCATCCGCGATGGCGCGAAGGTCGCCTTCTATATGCGCAACCGACCCGAATATGGCGAGTTGATGGCGGCCTGCTTCAAGGGGCGTTTGACGCATGTGAACATCAATTACCGTTATCGGGCCGAAGAGGTGTTTTATATCTTCGACGATTCCGACAGCGAGGTCATCGTTTATAGTTCGGAATTCCGCGACACTATCGTCGAACTCAACGACCGGCTTAGGAAGGTTCGCACCTTCGTCGAAATTGGCGAGCTGTCTTCAATCGCGCCCTTTGCGATCCACTATGAGACTCTCGCGCAAGAGGGGGACGGATCGGCGCTCGGCATTACACGCTCGCCCGCCGATCTGCTTTTCATCTATACGGGTGGTACGACCGGAATGCCCAAGGGCGTGATGTGGCGTCATGATGACATGCGCAAGGCCCAACTCGACGCACAGAAGTTGCTCGGCCCCGTTCCAGAGACACTCGAAGAGAATGTCGCGCTGATCGCCCGCGAAGGCCCGGGCAGGCGTACGCTTTCCTCTTGCCCGCTGATGCACGGAACGGGCTTTATCACTGCGATCGGCACGCTGATGTCTGGCGGCGCGATAGTTACATTGGAGGCATGGTCTTTCGATGCCGAGGAAATGTGGGATACGGTGGAAAGGCACAAGGTGGAAGGCATAGCGATCGTGGGCGACGCCTTTGCCAAGCCAATGCTTTCCGCGCTCGACGACCACCCTGGCCGCTGGGATACCAGCAGCCTCGTTACAATCCTCTCTTCCGGTGTGATGTGGAGCAAGGAGGTCAAGTCCGGCCTGTGCCGGCATATTCCGCAAATCGTACTGATGGACAGTTTTGGCGCATCCGAAGGCCTGGGCTTCGGCCTTGCCGTCACCACTGCGGAGGGCGGCACGAATACCGCGAAATTTGGGATCGGCGAGTTCTGCGATGTTTTCGACGAAACCGACCAGAAAGTCGAACCGGGGAGCGGCGTGCCGGGATTTATCGCCCGGAAGGGTGCGATCCCCAAAGGCTATTACAAGGACCCCGAGAAATCCGCGAAGACGTTTCGCACGATCGATGGGGTGCGCTATTCCATTCCGGGCGACTGGTGTCGGGTAGAAGCCGATGGCAGCCTTACCTTGCTCGGCCGCGGAAGCGTCTGCATCAACACGGCGGGAGAGAAAGTTTATCCCGAGGAGGTCGAGGAAGTGCTCAAGACCCATCCCGCCATCGGGGACGCGCTGGTCGTAGGCGTGCCGGATGATAAATGGGGCCAAGCCGTAACCGCGATTGTCCACCTCAACGACCACGCCCAGTTCGACGAACAAGCGGTCAAAACCCATGTGCGCGCACATTTGGCGGGATACAAAACCCCCAAGACCATAATTCCGACAGACATCCCCATGCGAGCCTCGAACGGCAAGGCCGATTATGCAACGGCAAAAGCGATTGCCGAACGATCGAATGTCGCGACGTGAGATCGACTGGCTCTCCCGATTACGATGCCGTGATCGTCGGTGCAGGCTTCAGCGGCATCTATCTGCTGCACAAATTGCGTGACGCCGGGTTCAAGGTGCTGCTGGTAGATGCGGCCGCCCAGCCCGGCGGCATTTGGTACTGGAATTGCTATCCCGGTGCCCGCGTGGACTCGCAGGTACCGCTCTATGAGTTTTCGATACCCGAGGTTTGGAAATCATGGGCCTGGAGCGAGCGCTTTCCCGGATGGAAGGAGCTCAGAGCCTATTTCCGGCATGTTTGCGATACGCTGGGCCTTTGGCCGCTTATGCGGATGGGATCGAGGGTCGAAAGCGCAAGGTTCGATGAAGAGGGACGACGGTGGCGCCTGCAGCTTGAGGGCGGGGAAGGAATATCGACACACTTCCTTCTGCCCGCTTTGGGATTCGCATCGAAGCCGTATATTCCCGATATGCCAGGAATCGCGGCGTTCGAAGGCGATTGGTGTCACACGGCGCGATGGCCGCAACAGGGTATCGATCTTTCGGGCCGCCGGATCGCCGTCATCGGCACTGGTGCGAGCGGAGTGCAGATCGCGCAGGAGGCCGCCAAATGTGCAGAAAAGCTGACCTTGTTTCAGAGGACTCCTATTCTGGGCCTGCCCATGCGCCAGGAACGGCTTACCGAAGACATTCAGCAGCGTGATAAGCAGGGCTATCCCGCCATTTTTGTTCGGCGCAAGCGAACGAACGGGGGATTCGAATGCCAGTCGCTTGACATCTCCGCGCTCGATGTAGACGCCACGACGCGCAACAACCATTTCGAGACCCTGTGGCGGCAGGGCGGCCTCAAATTCTGGTACAACAACTTTGCCGACATACTGACCAATCGCGAAGCGAACCGCTACGCCTATGAGTTCTGGCGCAAAAAGGTTCTCGCGCGGATCATCGACCCCGTTCTGGCTGAGAAACTTGCGCCTGCGGAGCCGCCGCATCCTTTCGGCACGAAAAGACCCTCGCTCGAACAGGGATATTATGAAATTTTCGAGCAGGATAATGTCGCGCTGGTCGATCTGAAGGCAAACGCGATCATCCGTATCGAGCCCCAGGCCATCAAGATGGAAGACGGTGAGGTCGAATGCGATCTGATCATTTTTGCGACCGGCTTCGATGCCGGGCGTGGCGGGTTGATCGACATGAACATCACCGGGAGGGAGGGGCTTCCCCTTTGGCAGGCGTGGGAAGACGGTGTGCGCGCCTATCTCGGCATGGCGGTGTCGGGTTTTCCCAACATGTTGTTCGCTTATGGTCCTCTCAGCCCGTCGGGTTTCGCCAATGGCCCGACAAGCGCGGAAATACAGGGCGACTGGATTTGCGATTTCATGGTCTGGTTGCGTAGGAGGGACATCGATCTTTTCGAGGGCAAACCGGCTGCCGAAACTGGCTGGACTGAAATGGTTGCCGCGGCTGGCGCGATGACGCTCTTTCCCGAGGCGGCCTCATGGTACATGGGCGCGAATATTCCGGGAAAGAAGCGCCAGCTCATCAATTTTCCGAGCGTGTCTGGCTATGCCGCGCTCTGCGACGAAGAGGCGGCCGGCAGCTATGCTGGCTTCGCTTTCGAAAAACTCACACGCAAGGACGGCCCAACAATATGAACGAGGCGGTAAAGATTGAAGATTGCCCCGAGGACATCGACGCTCTCTGGGCGGGCGATGGTTCGCATCTGCCCGAATGGTTCGTTTCCGCTCTCAGGGTGCCGCGCGAGGAAGGCTATGTAGAGATCGAGGGTGCCAAAGCGCATTACTTTCGCTGGGGCGACCGGGCGAAACCCAAGGTACTGATGACGCACGGTTTTCTCTCGCATGCCCGCTGCTTTTCCTTCATCGCGCCGTTTCTGGCCGAAGATTATGATGTGGTGGCCTTCGATCTTGCCGGCATGGGCGACAGCGAAATGCGAGGGCACGCCGACCCCTTGGCCAGGGGGCGCGAGTTCGGCGAAATTGCCGAAGCGCTTGGACTGTTTGCGGATGGCCACAAGCCCACGATCATTGCCCACAGTTTCGGTTCTGGCGCAGCGTTGACGGCCGTCACCCAATCGCCCGATACCTTCTCCGGCATTGTGGTTTGCGACCTGATGGTCATGCGACCTGCGCTCTTGCAAGCGTATTGGAATCTCCGCCGCGCCAGCCCCGGATCCGGCGACCCGGACAAAGCCAAAAGTCGCTATCCCAGCTACGACGCGGCGCGCAGTCGATACGTCCTTTCCCCACCCCAGCCTGTCGGTGAGCCATTTCTTTTGGACTATATGGCCTTTCATTCTCTGCGGCGTGACGGGGAGGGTTGGACGTGGAAATTCTCTCCCGAAGTGTTCCGGAGGAGCAACCGGCCCGACGAGTGGCTCACCATCGGCGAGCGCCTAGTGAACGCGCCGGGCCGCAAGGCTATCGTTCACGGCGAGGAGAGCCAGCTCTTCAACCGGGATTCCGTGGCATATGTTCGTGAACTGGGGGGAGGAGCCATTCCGATCATTGCCGTGCCTCAAGCCCGCCACCATCTGATGCTCGACCAGCCGCTGGCCTTTGTCACCGCGTTGAGGAGCCTTCTCCGGCTTTGGGAAGCGCCGACTTGAGCAACGTCTAGCGCGATTTTATGGTTGCATGCGACCGTAATGGCGATGCGAAAATTGCCGATCCAACATTTATTTAAACGATGAGGCCTCTTTTGCACAGCAAGACATAAATACTAAGGCCGAGGCAGAAATAACCAAGCAGAGTTCATATGTTCTGTTTAGATCTTCTTCTCTTGCCTGTGTTGCTTGGCGCCACAAAGAAATCTATCGTGGCACAGTTGGTCGATATGCCTTCCGAGGCAAACAGCAAGGCAAGGTCATGGAGCCACAAAAGGCTGTCCAGCTTCGGCGGGACATGCGCTCGGGATCGGGCGTGCCGTACCGCAGCCGCATCCAAAAGTCGTCGGCGCGCGCTCGACCGTGCCAAGGCTGAAGCGCTGACAGCAAGCATCGGATGTATAAACTGATTTCTTCGGATCTGAGATGGAACACCTCCCAGCGCCCCGAGCAATATAATAAAGTGCCATAATAAAGTTCTTTACCAAATACCGAAAAACTGCTCAGCTTCAAGCCGGGCGGCGAGAATCTTTTCCTCTCCGGAAATCTCCTTCTGGCCACCTCTCAAACTCGGGGCAGCTCGGCGAGCTGCCCCATTTTTGAACATCGACTATCGGGGAAAAGGACGGGTTCGCGTAAGAAACTAAAAAATCGAGACAGGGAGAGAAGGGTGATGAATAACAAAGCTTATTTGTTGGCAAGCGCCGTCCTGATGGCGTTGCCACAGGTCTCAAATGCTCAGGAAGCCATAGCTGAAGAGCCAGATGGCGGTAACGATGTCATCGTCGTGACGGCGCAACGTCAGGCGCAAAGCTTGCAAGACGTGCCGATAGCTGTCAGCGCATTCAGCGCTGAGGCGCTTGAAAGCCAGCAGATCGAAAATGCCTCGGATCTACAGCTGACGCTGCCCAATGTATCTTTCTCGAAAGGCAATTTCACCTCAGCTTCATTCACTATTCGCGGCGTTGGCGACCTGTGCGTCGGCGTCACCTGCGATGCTGCGACCGCAATTCATGTCAATGGATCACCCTTGTTCGGAACACGCCTGTTCGAGACCGAATATTTCGATCTGGAACGGATTGAAGTCCTTCGCGGACCTCAAGGCACCCTGTTCGGTCGGAATGCGACCTCCGGGGTCGTGAATGTCGTGACCGCGAAACCCAAACTCTCCCGTTTCGAGGCTGAAGCGCAATTCGAGTATGGCAATTTCAACAGCATCGAAGCGCGTGGCATGGTCAATGTCCCGATCGGGGATATGATCGGCGTGAGACTGGCGGGCATATATGTGAACCGCGACGGTTATACGACGAATCTTTATGATGGATCGGACATCGACACTCGGGACCTTTACGCGTTGCGAGGCTCACTTCGTTTCGAGCCCGGTCCTGATACGACGATCGATCTCATGGGCTATTATTTCCGGGAAAAGGACACGCGCCTCAGAAACCAGAAACAAACGTGCCAACGCGATCCATTGGGCGTGCTCGGATGCCTGAACAATCGACGTGATTTCGATACCACGAACGCAAATTCCACGGTCGGTGCGACGCTCAGTTCTTCCGAGTTCTTCGCCATTCAGGGCATTCCCGCCGTACTCGGCCTTGGCAGCCTTTATGGCCCTGACGGGTTTTCCGGGTTTCAGGAGCCTGGCGATGTGCGTGTCGTCAACACGGCCTATACGCCCTTCTATTTTGCGGAAGAGCTACAGGTGCAGGCGCGCCTTGAGCAAAAATTCGGCGCGATGACCCTGACGGCCACCGGCATTTATCAGGATACTGAAGTCGATTCCAGGCAGGACTATTTTCTTGGAATTCAAAGCCGTGCCGGTTTCGCCCCGGCGCTCAATACGCTGGCCTTTTTTGCGGCTAACGGATTGCCGACGGGTCTTGCTCCGCCGGCGCCGGCCTTCATTCCCGGCTCCTCGGCCTATTTTTCGCCGATTGCCGGCGCTCTCATCCCGGACGGTCCGCAGGGCGTGCTGTGCACCTCGGATAATGATGATGGAAGCAGAGGCGCTTTCGAAGGGAACTCGCTGTGTTCCGAAACGCCGCTTTCTTTCGATCGATCTTCGGAACAACGCGAATCGTGGAGCGGAGAGCTCATCCTTACGAGTGACTTCGACGGGCCGTTCAATTTCCTGTTGGGGGGAATTTACGCGAAATCGAAAACCACCGACAATAGCTATTATGTGAACTCGTTTGCGCTCGATTACGCCAGTGCCATATTGGGTTCATTCGGCTCCTTGTCGGGCGGCCTTCCGCCATCCTATTTCGCGACGTCGATGTATCGGAACAACTCGCTGGAATCGAATCTGGAGAGCTATGGGATTTTCGGCGAGGTCTATTTCGATCTAAGCGACCGGCTGACGTTGACCGGGGGGCTGCGTTACAACAATGACAAGAAGGATGTAACGGCGCGTACGACACTGATCAGTTTCCTGAACCCTTATGCCAACGATGGAGATCCGTTCGATACCCCGATAACGCCTCTCACCGGGCCGTCTGGACTTTTCGATGCCGACCCGGGGACACCGGGCCAACAGCTCGCCCAGTTTCGCGAAGTAAGCTTCGACGAAATTACCGGACGAGCAGTTCTGGCCTTCGAGGTTACGCCGGACAATTCACTCTATGCATCTTACTCGAGGGGTTACAAATCCGGCGGTATCAATCCTCCGCTTTCTCCGATTTTCGCCGTCAGCGAGAGTTTCGGCTCTGAATCGATCGATGCCTTCGAGATTGGCTCCAAGAACGTCTTCGCAAACGGCGCGTTGCAACTGAATGCCACCGCATTTTACTACAAATATAGTGGACTGCAGCTCAGCCGCATCGTGGCAAGAACGTCTGTGAATGACACGGTTGACGCCAATATCTGGGGTGTCGAACTGGAGTCTGTCATCAGGCCGGACCCGAACTGGCTTATCAATCTGTCCTTCAGCTATCTCAATGCCAAGGTCGCCGGCGATCAATTCTTCTCCAATCCGCGTGATCCGGGCGGCGGAGATCCTGATGCCGTGATTATCAAGGACATCAGCAATGGTGCGCACTGCGCTGTCACGGGACCTGCGCCTGGCGTTGCTGATGCGTTCGTTGCGGGAGTAAATGCGGCTCTCGGCCTTCGCGCACCGCAGGAATTTCCTTCGGACGGCAATATCGCCTCCAGCGGCGCGTTCGGCATTTGCGGTGTCCTCGCGAGCGCTATCCCTGCGAACAGCGGGATCCAGGTATTGAGTCCTGGCGTCGAGGTTAACATCAAGGGCAACACATTGCCCCAAGCGCCGAATGTCAAGGTCTCGATGGGCGTGCAGTACACGGCAGAGGTTGGGAATGGTATGACACTCGTCCCCCGCGTCGACATTTCCCTTACCGGAAAGCAATATGGCAATATCTTCAACGGCAGGATTAATCGTATCGAACCTTTCGTCCAGGCAAATGCGGTTTTACAGTTGAATGGCGCCGACGAGCGCTGGTTTGTCCGGGGGTTCGTTCAGAATATTTTCGATAGCAACTCGGTTACCGGACTTTATGTCACCGATGCATCTTCCGGTAATTTTACAAACATCTATACTCTTGATCCGCGGCGTTATGGTGTCGCCATCGGAGCAAAATTCTGACGATTTAGCGGTTCCAATCTAACTCGCATAGAAATCGCGGCGTCGGAGAGACGGGGGAACCTTCTCCGACGCCGGTTTCCATGCGCCAGGCCCAAGGCACCAAACGGGGGCATCTGCGACGGAAAGAGGCAAGTCATCTGGAGCCATCTCAAGGATCTCCGAATTTCGCGGCCTGTGCTTGCGATGTCGCATGCGACCGACGCGAACGGCGCGCTGACCGTTGCCCACGGGCACTTGTAGGAAGCACGCTGGTCTCCGGCACCGCGAGCTCGCGATCAATCCGGCAGCGTTCGGAGGCGGCACGATCATCGCGGCGGTTTGTGGCCCCTGATTGCCGAGTGCAGCATGACACTCTTGGCCGCCGCATCGATCACGATATTCCCAAGCTTGCTTGCGAACCTATAATTTTTGAACAGAAAAGAGATATCCAGATCCCAATCTGGCAGCCTGGTTTGCGCGGTAATTGAGCCATTCGGCGAGCAAAACACCCATCTGACGCGCGGCGCATCTTGCCACGCGAAGGCCCAGCGGTTCCCACGCAAAGCGACGAGCATTTGACATGGGACCATCGGCGAGTTCGGGAACGCCAGTCGGAGACAGCGCGAGGCACGCGTTCATGATCGACAAACTCATCCGCGATGGCCGAACCGATAGCGGTTGTGGGCATTTGTCTCGACACGTCCGAAACCGGAAGACCAAACTTCAGCGAGGAAGCTTATTGAGATTCACCGCGGCGATTGCAGTTGACGGCTTGAGTTCCGTGCGAGCAAAATTTCGAAGCGCTTTGGCTTCTCTGCGCGCCCGCCAAATGTGCATCATTGGCGTTAAGGTCGCGGTGGCAAACCGTCCGAGGTCGGCGTCTCGAGTTCAAGGGGGCCGACGGAGATGAGACCTTCTGGATCGGACAAGGGCCCGGTCTGGCTGACCGTGATTTCTGTTTGAGGTCCAGCCTCGCCATTGCGGTCGCTGCGCCTAACTTTCAATGCGTCGATTTCGCGTTTGCGCAGTTCCAGATAGAGGGTCCGTGTCTCGACATAGGGATCAAGGCTTTCCTGTTGCAAGCGCTGGATTTGAGCGTCGCCCTCGATGCGGTCATTGAGTTGCCTGACCACAGTTGTCGGAACGGCATATGCCGTGCGGTCGAAAGGCGCGCCGACCGCGGTCGGCACGACGAGCAAGTCAATGCTGTTGCCCGCCAGATCGCGCAATGTCGTCGACCCGATAAGCGGAAGATAGAAATAGGGACCGGGCTCGACGCCGTAGAAACCCAATGTATTGGCAAAGCCGTTGCGTCGGTAAGGCAGATTGAAAGGCATTGTCTTCGCGACATCGAAAAGGCCGCCGACACCAAATGTCGTGTTTACGGCGAAACGGCCGAGCGTCTCGGCAGCCTTGCCGATCTTGAACTGTAACAGGAAGTTCAGAAAATTGACGGGTTCGCTGAGGTTACGCAGTGCATTGCCCAGCCCGTCGCGAACAGGTTCGGGTACGATACCTTGATAGCCCATCGCGACTGGGGCCACGAGCGCCGCATCGATCGACTGGACCGCCCGATAAGAGGCAATATTGACCGCTTGAAGCGGATCTCCCGGCGGCGCATCGCCACGGGCCGTCACCACAATATCATGGGGCGCCGAGGGCATTTCGGCCATAGTCTCGTCGTCGGAGGTTGCTGGCGCGGCTAAAGAGGGATGCGGGGTGTTGCCGAGTGCTGGCACAACGATCGGCGGCTCGGGTGGGGCCGAGGGATCATCTACCCGCTGCAACTCGGTCTCAGTCTGGCTTTCGGATGCGAGGTCGGTCGGAGGCGGCGCTACCCCGGACAGAAACAGAAGCGCGGCGACGGTTGCAGGGCTCATCGCGCGCGCGATCCCGCCACCATGAGAGGGGCGAACATTAATTCCATTTGCCAAACTCCTGCTTCGGCCAAGGGCCCGAAACGACGACCGACGACGCTCCCTCCATCGACCCATGTCAGCTGACCCACGATGCGGCCAATCCAGCTTTAATACTCCCCCATGAATAGGGAAACATAAAGAAGCTCGGCCTGCCGTTTAGCCCAGCAACGTCCGTACGGACGGGCAATGGGACCAACCGGTTCTATCAGGTACGATTTTCGCTGGAGGACCCGGCATAGGCACTTTGCCGACGGTCGCTTAGTTCCGGGCTGGGCGGAAGCGGCTCGAAAACTAACTCTGCGGACGCGCCCGGTCTCAGCGCGAGCAACAGTACCGCCGTCAAGAGCGAGCCGAACATGCTCCGGATCAATGCTTTGCCCCCAACCACATTGCGCAACCCGATGACGAAAGTATCGCACCCTGCCTGAGACGCGAGCAGTGCTTGCCCGATCGAACTATTCAGGTTGTTCAGACAACCGCGCTGCGGCTTCAAAGGCGCGGCGCGTGTTTAGCGAGATTGATCGCCGACCCACGGCATGTCCCTAAAAAAATTGGACGCTAGCCCGAGAAATCATCCTTTGGTCACCCGGTCAATTAAGGGTTGGATGTCGTCAGGAGAAATTTTTCCGGTGGCGATCCGAGGTGAGGAAGCAGGAAAATGCGGAATGTGGGGCGGTTCGGAATTTCATTGCAGCGAAGCGTGATTCCAGCAGGCCTTTTGTGCTTTCAAGGCTTCGTTGTTGGCTGCAGCGAGGCCGAGACGCGTGATCCTGACGCTAAGGGCCCGACAAAGATGACCGAGACGGCAAGCGTTGAGGGCAGGGAGGAGGGCGTGTGGCAACCCCAGCGGGCCATCAGCAGACGCCACCGTGGCCTGGAGCGGCGCCGAACATGGAGGATGTCAAACTTCCTCCAGAGTATAGCGAAACGGCAACGAATCCGAAACGCTTCGCCGGACGTCCGGTTGCCGGCGCCTTCAACGTCACTGTGCCCACTCTCACGGTGTTTCCCCCCCAACAACCAGGCAATGGCACAGCGATGCTGGTTTTTCCCGGCGGAGGATTCTCCAAGCTCGCGATCGATCTGGAAGGTAGTGAAGTTCGCGACTGGCTGACTTCAACAGGCACCACTTGCGTGCTCGTCAAATACCATGTTCCCAAAAGCCGCCACCATTATGATGAAGACTGCCATTGTGCAGTGACGCCCAAGCACCTCCTTGCGTTGCAGGTCGCCCAGCGTGCGATACGCCTGGTGCGCTCGCGCGCCAGCGAGCTCAAGATCAACCCCCGCAAGATCGGTGTCATAGGCTTCTCAGCCGGAGGGTATCTGGTCGCGCAGACCAGCAATATATTCGAACCTGCTTATGAGCCGGTCGACGAAATAGACAAAGTGAGCAGCCGGCCCGATTTTGCCATCGCAATGTTCCCAGGCCACCTGTGCAGATCGGGGGGCTCGCTTGATCCTGGTATCAAAGTTACCAAGATGACCCCGCCAACATTTCTTCTTCAGGCTTGGGACGATCCTGTCGATCCGATTTGCAATAGCATAGTATATGCGCGAGCGCTGGACGAGGCGGGTGTTCCAGCAGAAGTCCATCTCTTTGCCAAGGGAAGTCACGCCTTCGCCATGCGCCCGCTGGGTCACCCCGTTGAGAGATGGCCGACGCTCGTGGAAGATTGGCTAAAGGACACAGGAATTCTTTGAGCAAATAGGGCAAGAAATGACCCCCTCTCCCCGGAATGTTCGATACTCAGGGGAATCGCTGGTCTTGGCCGATCGGAGATCGCCGGGTTTCTGACTGAAACTAACCGAAAGCCGACAACGGTTTGAGCTCCAGGGTATCTTTTGGCGCTGCCGTACAATTATCGGTCGGCTCGCGACGCTATCCGCGCGGTGCGACCCAGAAGAGCTCTTCCTTTCAGGAAACAGAGATCTTCACCTGACGCCCGCACGGTTTCGATCGCGCGGGCGTCTTTTTTTTGGCGCACCGCCGCCAGCGGTTTGAACGAACACATATGGGTGATCACGCCTGACCGACGTGAGGATGACGCCGCAGACACTCAGCGCCGCCGCCGTTCCGTCGCAAATCCACGATCGGTCGCGATAAAGCGCTCGATCATCGGCACCGCGATCTTTTCCGGCGCCATAGGCGCCGCGAGGCCATTAGCCTTCGCATGCACCTCGGCATAGACGAGCAATTCGCGATGGAGGGATCCCGGCAATTCGATCGACAGCTTCACGGGCTTGTCGTCGGCGATGGGGCCTAGGCGCAGCTTGCTCATGGGGCCGCACCCGCCGGCGGTTCGAGTATCAGATCGCGTGTGACAAGGACCCGCAAAGCGAAGCCGGGGCGGATCGTGAGGGTTGGCGGGATGTTCATCTGACGCTCGACGAGCCGCCGTCCCGACTGGTTGACCGTATCCTGCGGCCCGTCGCGAAGCGCCCGCACGAGCGCATCATCCCCGTCCGAGCCAAGTTCGGCTCCGACGCCGAGCAACGTAGAGACGAGCGCCGCGCGCAGCATCGACCCCCAATGATGGTCGGTGCGATCGGCAATCCCCGCCATGCCCCGCGCATCGGCGCCGGGCTGACGATCGAGCCGGATCGATCGGCCACCGGGCAGGATCAACCGGTTCCAGGCCAGCAAGACGCGCTCCTGCCCCACGGATATTTCGCTGTCATAGTCGCCGATCAGCCGGGCACCCTGCGGAATGAGGAGAATGCGACCCGTCGGGCTATCGAAGACATGCTGGGTCACCTGCGCCGTGACCTGTCCGGGAAGGTCGGACCTGATACCAGTGATCAGCGCGGCCGGAATGAGACTTCCCGCCTGGAGGATGTATGGCGAAGCAGGCGCATGAAGGAGCTCGGCACTCTCGAACGGTTCGGCGGAGCCGCCCGCGAGAAAGGCGCGCCGCGCCGCCGCCGGAGTCCGCGCGCCGCCTTCGGGTGCCGACATGGTCGCGGCGGACGGTTCGATCGATCCACGCTGCGCGTCTGCAACCGGCGCGCCCGAGGTCCCTCCTCCAAGGAATATCCGGCTCGCCGTGGCGGCCTCGCGCTCCAGCCGCGCCCGATCGCGCGCCTCGTCGGCGGGTGAGCGCCCGCCGGCGGGCGGATTTCCCATCGGCGGCACCGGGATCGTCTCGCCGTTCTGCTGCGCCGAGACGATCGGTCGCCCGAGATCGCCGGGTAGCGGCGGTCCGAGCTTCGGCACCTTGCCATAGTCGGCGGGCGCACCGGTGACGACTTCGGCGCGATTCGCTCCATCGGCCGTGTAGAGATTCTCGGCGGTCTTCGGGGCTACGGGTTGCAGCGCCCAGAGCAGAGCGCCGCCGATCGCGGTGCCGCCGGCAGCGCCGATCATCGCGAGCGCCTTGCGCGAAAGCCGCATGACCCGCGGCGTGTCGCCGCGTAGCCGAAAAGGATCGACCTCCGGGCCGGGCGCCGTGCGCTCGCCCGCTTCCGGCACGTCGGCGGGCGCCACCGCCTCGCTTGCCGGCCCGGTCACGACCGCCCCCGGCGGCGCGGCATTTCACGCTTGATCCGAACGACGCGGGCCTGCTTTCCGGCGCCCAAGCGGAGTTCGCCGCGCTCGAAAAGGCGGTCGACGATCATGTAGCGGCCCTGCACCCGGTAGTTGACAAGCTCTGCCTCGCCGCTGCCGCCGATGACGAAGAGTGGCGGCATATCGCCGGTGGCGATATCCTCACCGAATTCGATGATTAGCTGGCGCGAGTCGTCGAAGGCGCGCACCGGCCGCCACGCGGCCTTGTCGCCTGCGATGCGGTAGCGGAAGTTGAGCGCGGCGAGATCGATCGCCCCGGCAACGGGCGCCACCCTCGCCGCCTCGGCCTCGGCAAGCTGCAAGGCGATCAGCTCATCGGCGGGATAGGTCCAGGATACCGATGCCATATAGGCCGCGGCGGTCGCGCGCAGCTCGACATGATAGGTGCGCCGGTCGGTGTTGATGATGAGATTCGTGGCGATATCGGATCGGGTGGGTTTCGCCAGAATATGCACGCGCCGCCGGGCCCCGGTCCCGCTGACCGTATCGCCGATGATCCAGCGCACCGTGTCGCCCGCGGCGACCGGCCCCGGGCCGACGAGCTGTTCGCCTTCCTGAAGGACGATATCGGTGACCTGCCCTGGCGCAGCATAGACCTGAAAGAGCGCGCCTTCGGACCAGGCATATTGCTGGATGGCGTTCCGATAGCCTTGCCGGTCGGGCTGCACGCGCGCCTCGGCGTTGGCGCGGCCGACGCGCTGGCGGGGATCGGCGGCCTCGCTCGCCGCGGCGGGCGCCGCAAGGAGGGACAGCATGGCTCCGAGTGCGATCGGAAGCAGAGGATATCGCGTCATTGGCTGAGTTCCTTCGACCAGTTGATAGCATTGACAAACAGCCCGATCGGGTTGCGGCGAAGCGCGTCGGGCGTGCGTGGCGGCCGGATCGCGACGGTCACGATCGCCGACCAGCGCGAACGCTCGACTAGGCTGCCGTCCTGATATCGGCGCTCGCTCCAGGCGATGCGGAAGCTGTCTTTCGAAGCCCGAATGACGCTCGACACATCGACCGCGACCTGGGCCTTGCCGACCTCGGCAAAGGGATCGTTGGTGCGGGCATAGTCATTGAGCGCCTGCGCTCCGGTCGCGGTGGTAAAGTCATAAGCGCTGAGCCAGTCGGCCCGCAGCACGACCGGATCGGCGGGAATGCTGCGAACATGTTCGATGAAGCGCGCGAGATGGAACGCGACCTGCGGATCGGTCGGTTGATAATCGCCGTCGGCCGGCGCGACCGCGCGCGCTTCACCCAGCTTGTCGACCTCGACGACCCAGGGCGTGATCGTCCCGCGGGCGGACTGCCAGACCAGGCCGCCGGCAAGACCACCGGAGATGATCAGCGCGCCGAAGAAGGCGAGCCGCCAGTTCTTGGCCTGGACCCGCGCAGAACCGATCCGATCGTCCCACACTTGCGCGGCGCGCTGGTAGGGCGTGACCGGCTCGGGCGCGCGGCCATAATGATTGGTGGGTCTTTTGAACATGGGATCAGTCCTTTTCGCTGATGTTCGGCGCCGATCCGGCCCCGTGGCTGTCGCCGCTCTTGAGCGTCTGCGCGCCGATCGTCGCGCCATGCGTCATGGTCTGGCGCCGCCGCATTGCGGCCGCCCAGGCCGGCGGCGCGCTCGCGGCTTGCGCTGGCGCCGCGCTATCGGTGGGACCGTCGCGGCCCGCCGCGAAATTCGCGCGAACCCGTTCGGCCATGCTGCGAACAGGTGAAGCTGCGCCGCTGGCTGCGGTACGCGCCACATTCGCAAGTCCTCCGCCGATGGCCTTCGCCCTGCTCTTCCCGGCCGCGCCCGCCGCATAAGCGGCCGACGCACTCCCCGCACCGCGCGCGCTCGCTGCTGCTGTGCCGCGCGCCGCCGCTGCAGCCGCGCCGGTGGCCAGGGTCGCGCCAGCCGCCCCGGCGGCAAGCGTTGCGCCTGCGGCGACTGCGGTGCCTGCGGCGGCCCCTGCTCCGAGTTGCGGACCGCCGGCGACGATCCCGTTGGCGATCGATGGGCCGAAGATGCCGAGGCCGAGCAGCGTCAAAGCGCCGAGCGCGATCGCCATGACCTGTTCGATGTCAGGCTCCGGACCGAGGCCGGCCTGCATGAAGCGGTCGAACAGGGTCACCCCGATGCCGGTGATCACCGCGAGGACGAGCACCTTGATGCCCGACGATATGATGTGGCCAAGCACGCGTTCGGCCATGAAGGCGGTGCGGCCGAAGAAGGCGAACGGCAGCAACACGAAGCCCGCGAGCGTCACCAGCTTGAATTCCAAGATGGTCACGAAGACCTGCACCGCGAGAATGAAGAAGGCGAGGACGACGATCACCCAGGCGATCAGTAGGATCATGATCTGCACGAAGTTGGTGAAGAGACCGACCGGGCCGACCAGGTCCGCCGATGCATCGAGCAGGGGCTGCGCCGCATCGATGCCGGTCGCGGCGACGACGCCGGGACGCATGAAGTCGCCGATCGCCATGGCGCCGCCGCTCGCCTTGAGGCCGAGGCCGGCGAAGCTTTCGAGCATGATGACGGCCAGCGCCTGGAAGTTGCCGATGATGAAGGCGAAGACGCCGATGTAGAGGGTCTTCTTGACGAGGCGCTGGATGATGTCCTCGTCGGTGCCCCACGCCCAGAACAGCGCGGCGATCGTCACGTCGATGACGATGAGGGTCGAGGAGAGAAAGCCGACTTCGCCCCCGAGCAGGCCGAAGCCGCTGTCGATATAAGTCGAGAAGACCGCCAGAAACTGGTCGATAACGCCGGTGTCTTCCATCGGGCTAGTCCTTCTGTCCAAAGAAATGGCGGCGCTTGGCGTCCCAAGCCGCTTCACAGTCCGCATCGGCGACCGTGACCGTGCGGCAGCGGTCGGCGACGTCGGCGGCTGCCGGGTGTGCGCTCGCCCCGGAGATCGGGGGGACGGGCGCACGAGGCGTAGGCGGCGATGACGCATGCAGAATTGCCAGCGTCATGAGCAGGCCGCCCAGCACCGCGACCGCCGCTATCTTCGCCGCCCGGCCCATCTCAATTGCCTTTGCGGAAGCGGCGGAAGCGCTCGCGGCCTTCAGCCTCGGCGGCGGCGCTGCGCGCAGCGTCGAGCATCTGCGCGCGGCCCTGCGCGGCGAGCGCCGCGGTAAGGTCGGAGAGCTGCTGCGACTGGACGGCGAGGATCTGGTTGCCCGCCTGCGCCGCCTGCAAGGCGCCGGTCGCCGACTGGCTCGCCGAGACGAGGGTTCCGATCGACTGGCGCGTGCCGTCGATGTTGGTGACGACGCCGGCCTGCACCTTCATCGCATCCTGGAACGCGCCGACGCTGTCGTTCCAACGCGCCTCGGCATTGGCGACCATCGCCGCCTGCGGCCCCGACAAGGCTGCGCCCTTGTAGCGGGCATCGAAAGCGGTCTGGATATCGCCGACGTCATAAGCGACGCGCTGCGCCTCACTCAGCAATTGGCGGGTGCGATCGACCTGGCCTTGCAATTCCTGCAGCGTCGAGACGGGCAGGCTGGTCAGATTGCGCGCCTCGTTTGCCAGCGACGTCGCCTGGTTCTGCAGCATGGAGATCTGATTGTTGATCTGCTCGAGGGTGCGCGCGGCGGTCAGGATATTCTGCGCATAATTGCGCGGATCGTGAACGATGCCGCCGATCTGCGCCGCGGCGGGAACAGTCACTCCGCTCGCGATCAAGGTCGATCCGGCGAGCAGGGCAGCAAGCAGCACGCGGTTCGTCACATTCTTCATAACAAGGACTCCTTCAGCTGGTCGGGGGTTTCGAGGTTCGCGAGCAGATCGGCGGCCCAATAGAGGCCGCGGTGACGCAGCCAGAATTCGGCAAAATCGGCGTGGCCGCGCGTCTCGATCAGCTCGCCGATCTTGATCTGGTCGGTCTTTGAAGAGGCGGCAGTGAAAGCGAGCGCGATGTCGCCGAGGCCCAGTTCGAACAGCCGGTTGCCGCGCCGCGACTGGCAATAATAGTCGCGCTTCGGTGTCGCCCGGCTCAGTATTTCGATTTGGCGATGGTTGAGCCCGAAGCGTTCATAGACCCGCGCGATCTGCGGCTCGGCGGCGCGTTCGTTGGGCAGGAATATCCTTGTCGGACAGCTCTCGATGATCGCGGGCGCAATGAGCGAGCCTTCGATATCGGCGAGGCTTTGCGTCGCAAAGATCACGCTCGCATTCTTCTTGCGGAGCGTCTTCAGCCATTCGCGCAGCTGCGCGGCGAAGGCCGGACTGTCGAGAACGAGCCAGCCTTCGTCGATGATGATCAGCGTCGGTGAGCCGTCGAGGCGGCCCTCGATGCGGTGGAAAAGATAGGCGAGGACCGAGGCCGCCGACGAGGCGCCGACCAGCCCTTCGGTTTCGAGCGCCTGAACACGCGCATCGCCAAGATGCTCTGCCTCGGCGTCGAGCAGCCGTCCCCAGGGACCGCCCACGAGATAGGGCGAAAGCGCGAGCTTCAAATCCTGCGACTGGAGAAGCACGGCGAGGCCGGTCAGCGTGCGCTCGGCGACCGGCGCGGTCGCGAGCGAGGTCAGCGCCGACCAGAGATGCTCCTTCGCGGCCGGATCGACATCGACCCCCTCGCCGACGAGCAAAGCCGCGAGCCATTCGGCGGCCCAGGCGCGCTCAGCGGCCTCGTCGATCCGCGCCAGCGGTTGCAGCGAGACCGACCCGGCGCTGCCGGCATCGTGCAGCGCGCCGCCAAGATCCTGCCAGTCACCCCCCATCGCGAGCGCGGCGGCGCGGATCGATCCGCCATAGTCGAAGGCGAATATCTGGTTGCCCTCGTAGCGGCGGAACTGGAGCGCCATCAGCGCCAGCAGGACGGATTTCCCGGCACCGGTCGGGCCGACCACGAGGCAATGGCCGACGTCGCCGACATGGAGCGAAAAGCGGAACGGGGTCGAACCTTCGGTCTTGCCGTAAAGCAAGGGGGCATCACCGAAATGCTCGTCCCGCTCCGCCCCCGCCCACACCGCCGACAGGGGAATGAGGTGGGCGAGATTGAGGGTCGAAATCGGGGGCTGGCGCACATTGGCATAGACATGGCCGGGGAGGCTCCCGAACCAGGCCTCGAGCGCATTGACGCCTTCGACCGTGCAGGTGAAATCGCGGCTCTGAACGATTTTCTCGACGAGGCGCAGCTTCTCGGCCGCTTGGCCCGGATCGCGATCCCAGACGGTGACCGTCGCGGTGACATAGGCGATGCCCGCCTCGTCGGCGCCGAGCTCCTGCAGTGCCATGTCGGCGTCGGCCGCCTTGTTCGAGGCATCGCTGTCCATCAGGACAGAGGCCTCGTTGGTCATCACCTCCTTGAGGATTGCGGCGACCGACTTGCGCTTGGCGAACCATTGCCGCCGGATCTTGGTCAGCAGCTTGGTCGCGTCGGTCTTGTCGAGCATGATGGCGCGCGACGACCAGCGATAGGCGAACGCCTGGCGGTTCAATTCGTCGAGCAGGCCCGGGAAGGTGACGCTCGGGAAGCCGGTGATGGTGAGGGTGCGCAGATGATGATCGCCGAGCCGCGGCTCAAGCCCACCGACCAGCGCTTCATCGCCGAGCAGCGCGTCGAGATAGACCGGGGTCTCGGGAACGCGGACGCGCTGGACCTTGGTCGAGATACAGCTGTGGAGATAGGTCAGCGTGTCGCCGTCGCCCAGCCATTCGGCCTCGGGCATGAAGCCTTCGACAAGGTGAAGCATGCGGCCGGTGCGGTCGATGAAGCTTTTCAGCAATTCCTTGGGATCGACGCCGGTTTTCGAGCGACCCTCATAGAGCCAGGACTCAGCGCGCGCCGCTTCCTCTGCCGGCGGCATCCACAAGAGGGTCAGATAATAGAAGCTCTCGAAATGGGCGCCTTGCTCGCGGAACTGCTCGCGGCGTTCGACATCGACCAGCTCGGACACCGCATCGGGAAAATCGGACACCGGATAGGTCACCGCGGGCACGCGCTGGGCTTCGACAAAGACTGCCCAGCCCGACCCGAGGCGCCGCAGCGCGCTGTTGAGGCGCGCGGTCACCGCGACGAGTTCGGCGGGCGTGGCGCTGTCAAGGTCGGGCCCGCGAAAGCGCGCCGTGCGCTGGAAGGCGCCGTCCTTGTTCAGCACCACGCCCTCCGCCACCAGGCAGACCCAAGGGAGAAAATCGGCGAGGCGGGCGGATTTCGTGCGATATTCGGATAGGTTCATCATGGCTGCATCCAGACGGGATATTTGAGGTGACGCCGGGCGACGTCGACGAATTGCGGGTCGTGGCGGGCAGCCCAGACCGAGAGGGCGTGGCCGATCGCCCAGATCGCGAGCCCGGCGAGCCAGAGGCGGAGGCCGAGACCAATTGCCCCGGCAAGCGTGCCATTGGCGATCGCGAGGCTGCGCGGCGCGCCGCCGAGCAGGATGGGCTCGGCCAGCGCCCGGTGGACCGGCGCAAAGAAGCCCGGCACTTCCCCTTCCCGGCTCATCAGACGAGCGCTCCGCCGCCGAAGGAGAAGAAGGACAGAAAGAAACTCGAGGCAGCGAAGGCGATCGACAGGCCGAAGACGATCTGGACCAGCCGGCGAAAGCCGCCCGAGGTATCGCCGAAGGCAAGGCTGAGCCCCGTAACGATGATGATGATCACCGCGACGATCTTCGCCACCGGTCCCTCGATGCTCTCGAGGATCGACTGGAGCGGCGCCTCCCACGGCATCGACGAGCCGCCGGCATGAGCGGGAACCGACACCGCAAGCGCGACGAAGAGCGCGGTGGAGCAGAGCATGGCGCGGCGCGCGCCATGCCGGAGGGCATGGATCATCGATTTTCTCCTTCAGGGGTGATGAGCGGGGTCAGCCGATATTCGAGGTTCAGCCGGTCAAAGCCGTCGATGCGGGCGAGTTCGGCGAGGCGCCGGCCCGTTCCGTCGCGTACGAGCACGGCGACCAGATTGATCGTCTCGGCGAGAAGAGCGCGCGGGACGGTGATCACCGCTTCCTGGATGAGCTGCTCCATCCGGCGGAGCGCGCCAAGCGCACTTCCGGCATGGATCGTTCCGACGCCGCCGGGATGACCGGTGCCCCATGCTTTCAGGAGATCCAGCGCTTCGGCGCCGCGCACCTCACCGATCGGAATGCGGTCGGGCCGCAGGCGCAGCGAAGAGCGGACGAGATCGGACAGCGATGCGACACCGTCCTTGGTGCGCATCGCGACGAGATTGCGCGCCGCGCACTGCAGTTCGCGCGTGTCCTCGATCAAGACAATCCGGTCGCTGCTTCCGGCAATTTCGGCGAGCAACGCGTTGGTCAGCGTCGTCTTGCCGGTCCCGGTGCCGCCCGCGACAAGAATGTTGAGCCGGTCGCGGACGCCGCAGCGCATAATATCCGCAGCGCCAGCCGACATGATGCCCGACGCGACATAATCGGCGAGCGTGAAGACCGCGATCGCCGGCTTGCGGATCGCGAAGGTCGGCGCCGAGACGACCGGGGGCAGCAGCCCCTCGAAGCGTTCGCCACCGTCCGGCAGCTCGGCCGAAACGCGCGGCGCGGCGCTGTGGACTTCGGCGCCGACATGATGCGCGACGAGACGGATGATGCGCTCGCCATCGGCGGCGCTCAGCGTTTCACCACTGTCCTCGATCCCTTGGCCGAGGCGATCAACCCAGAGCCGACCGTCGGGATTGAGCATGATTTCGATGACTACGCGGTCGGCGAGCCAATCCGCGATCGCGCCGCCCATCGCGGTGCGCAGCATGCGCGCGCTGCGGTGACGTGCCTCCAGCCGGATTGGTTCTGCGCCCATCGGGAACCCCGTTTCATGAGCCTTGGCGACGATGCCCGGCTCGACGGGGATGAGTAAGAGACGCAGAGAAAACCCAAATTCAACAAGGTTTTCGTGCCGTCGTACCGTCTCGTAGAAAGACAGGCCGTGGCGTAGGTCGCTCCGCATCGGAACGGATAAAAATCATGGTGGAACTTGTGAAACGCCCGATTTTGACAACAGTGTAACAATGACTGATTCGGGGTCGCAGCCGTCAGAGGATGAATTGTGCTGGGCGCGGCTCACGGACAAGCAACGTGCTTGTCTCGATCTTGTGCTTGAGCATCAGACCTCAAAGCAGATTGCGCGGCGGCTCGACATCTCCAAACAGGCCGTCGATCTCAGGCTCACGACCGCGCGCGATATTCTGGGAGCGGATAGCAGAGCCGAGGCGGCCGTCCGCTATGCGCGTCTCAAACGGACCTATGACCGAATACCATGGGATCCGATCATACTACCGCCGCAGGCCAGACTGATGCGATCCGATTTCCCGGACGGAGAGCCGGCCGCATTGGCGCTGAACGATCATGCATCGCTCGCCAAGCATCCCAATGCGGTCGACCCGCCGTTAAAGGGTCTCTGGAGGCGCGATCACGCGCGTTCGAGCAAAGTCTGGATCATGGCGGCGATGTTCGCCGGATTGATCCTGCTGACGCTGGCGGGGGTGACGATCGGTGAAACGCTAACGCGGCTGATCTCCGGCTGATTCTTTTATTCTGTCCACAATCATGGGCCGGAGCGGGAGCTTCCGGCAGAGGAGAAGTCATGTCCCAAGAAATTACCATCACGGCAGCACGCCTGATCCGCGACGTCCCTGCCGCCGAAGTCAGGATCGACGATGCGCTCATCGCAGTGTCTTCGCTGATGACCAGCGTCGTCACCGCACGGCGGGACACCAACGGGGTGCCGGCGACCAGAGGCCAGGCAACGATCCGCCGATTGATGAAGGCGCAAATGGCGCTGGTCGACGTTAGCGGCGATATCCTGCGGGTCCACGGCGAGCTCGCCGATATCGGGCGCGAGACGGCGGGTTATGACCTGCATGAATGCCCGTCGATCGCGGAGGCAGGAGCGAGCGCGCAGGCCGCTGTGGCCTGACGCCGGTTGACCGGGAGCGACAGTCGTGAAACTTTCAGGGCATGCGCATCGCCTTGTTTCTCGCTTTCTTGGCTGTTGCTGTCGGCTATGCGGCCTGGAAGGGTGGCGGGCCGGAACGGACGATGGCGGCGATCGCAGTGACGATGGTGGGCTTGGACCAATTGCTCCACCTGTTCGTTCCGCCGACCTTCGCTTCGCTCGACACCGGCCATCTCACGATCGACCTGTTTGGAGCCGCATCCACCGTCACGCTCGCGCTGTTTGCGCATCGCTTCTGGCCTATGTGCATCGCCGTCTTGCACATGGTCCCCCTCCTTGCCCACACGAGCCGGATTCTCGACGTGGCGCTGCATCCGGCAGCCTATCTCGCGATGCAGGTGGCAACGTCCTGGCCGGTGCCGGCGATCCTCATCCTCGCAACCTGGCGTCACCGGCGTCGGCTGGCGCGCGGCGACAGCGAGCCATGCTGGCAAATCTCGTCGCGGCCATCGATCCCGAGCATTGCGAGTCCCTAGCCGAGCGATTGCTCGCGGAACATCGGACCCTGGCGCGGCTCTTCGCGCAGTCCCCCGAAGCGCTGGCGCGAACGCTCGGCAAGGACAGCCCGGTCGGCGCTATGATCGTTGCCGCGCACCGCGCGACATTGGAGGCCATGCGCGAAGAGCTGAGCGGTCGCGGCATCGACCCCGACAATCCCAAATTACTGTGTTATCTGAGGGCATCGATGGGAGCGCTTCCCGACGAGGCGCTGCGCGTGCTGTTCCTTGACCCGTCGCATCGCCTCATCGCCGATGAACAATTACAGCGCGGAACGCTCGGCCATCTCGCAGTCTATCCGCGCACCATATTTCGGCGGGCGATCGAACTCGACGCCGCCGCGATCATTCTCGTCCACAACCATCCGAGCGGCGACCCAGCGCCCAGCCGGTGCGATATCGAGGCGACCGAGCGCCTGGCTACGATAGGACAAGCGCTCGACGTCGAGGTGCTGGAACATATCATTGTCGCGCTCCGGGGGCATCGGATGATCCTCCGGGGGCGATCCACCTCTGGTTCGACGTCTTCGCCCGGCACGCTACTTCGCGACAGAATTGCCGATTGGCGGAACTCACCCGATGCCGAGTTGGCGCTCGCCAACGCGCAGCGCGTATGGCGGCGGCGCCTTCTGCGCCGACAACTTGTCGGCGCGGAAGGCCTGTTCGGCGAACCGGCTTGGGATATGCTCATCGATCTCTTCATCCATGAGGCAGCGGCGAAATCAGTATCGACCAGCTCGCTTTGTATCGCGTCGGGCCTTCCGAGAACGACGGCCCTCAGGCTGCTGCAGCGCCTTTGCGACGAGGGACTGTTGGCGCGGGAGCCGGATCGCCACGACGGAAGACGCAATTTCATCCGGATGGCCCCCGATCTCGCGCACCGCCTCCTGGCCTATTTCGCGGCGGGCGACGAATGATCGCCGTCCATATCGCGCGACAATTCGTCACCAAGCTTCGGCCCGAGCTCCATCCGGCGGCTCAACGAATCGACAAAGGCCTCCCACCGTTTCTTGCCGGTCACCTGCGCCGCCCGGAGTGCCGCGTCGGGGAGCGGGGGATTGTTGATCAGCCAGGAGCGGACGAACAGCGCGAAGCCTTCGTTCGACAATTCGACATGCCATTCGAGCCGGTCGAGTTGCCGCGACAGCCGATCGAGCCGCCGCGTCAGCACGGCCTCAAGTCGCTCCTCATGATCGGGAGTGAGCAAAGATGCGAGCGCGGCCTCGACGATGTCGGTGCGCGTGATGCGGCGGCTGCTCGCGCGTTCGTCGAGCTGGCGCGCCAGCGCGCTATCGATCCGGAAGGTCCGCTTGACCGACGACTTCCTCATAGTTCGATCCCGTCGTCCGGATCCTGCGACGCCAGGCGGGCGCCGCGGCGCATCGCACCGTCGATCGCCTTGCGCTCGCGGACGGGGTCATCCTCTCGTTCCTCGGTTGCGAAATCGAACTCGCTGACATCCGGGCGAGCCTCAGATACGATATTCTCATGGTCGGCCATCGCCGGCTCCTGCCGGATACCGCTGTTGGCGTCGCTATCGTCCTCCTCGCCGTCGCTCGCATCGGGGATCTCATCATGAACTGCGATCTCGACCTTCCCGCCGGACAGGTCTTTCGGTCGTTCCAACGCGCTCCAGTCGTCGGGACGGCTTTCGCCGACTTGCGGCGGCGCGGGCGGCGGCAGGATCCGCGCCATCAATCGGGGGTCGGCATAGTATTTGGCCTTGCTCGCCCGGATCGGCGCGACGCCGGCGACCATGACGATTTCCTGATCGGGCGGCAGTTGCATGACCTCGCCGGGCGTCAGCAAGGCGCGGGCCGTCTCGGTCCGCGAGACCATCAGATGGCCAAGCCAGGGCGATAGCCGGTGCCCGGCATAATTTTTCATTGCGCGCATTTCGGTGGCGGTGCCGAGCGCGTCCGAGATCCGCTTGGCCGTCCGCTCGTCGTTTGTCGCGAAGCTGACTCGGACGTGACAATTGTCGAGGATGGCGTTGTTCTGGCCGTAAGCCTTCTCGATCTGATTCAAGGACTGGGCGATCAGAAACGCCTTGATCCCATAGCCGGCCATGAAGGCGAGCGCGCTCTCGAAGAAATCGAGCCGCCCCAGCGCCGGAAATTCATCGAGCATGAGAAGAAGGCGCTGCGACCGCGCACGCGGATTAAGTTCCTCGGTGAGCCGCCGCCCGATCTGATTGAGGATCAGACGAATGAGCGGCTTGGTGCGGCTGATGTCGCCGGGCGGCACGACGAGATAGAGCGAGGTCGCCGTCTCCCCCGCCACAAGGTCGGCGATGCGCCAGTCCGACCGCCGCGTCACCGCAGCGATGACGGGGTCGCGGTAAAGCCCTAGAAAGGACATGGCGGTCGAAAGGACGCCCGACCGCTCATTGGCCGACTTGTTGAGCAGATCCTGCGCCGCCGCCGCGACGACGGGATGGATACCCTTCTCGCCGAGATGTGCCGTCGACTGCATGATGCGCAGGGTCGAGGCGATACCGCGCCGCGGATCGGAGAGGAAGGCCGCGACGCCTGCGAGCGATTTATCCTCTTCGGCATAAAGAACATGCAGGATGGCTCCGACGAGAAGCGAGTGGCTCGTTTTCTCCCAATGGTTGCGCTTCTCGAGGCTGCCTTCCGGATCGACAAGTACGTCGGCGACATTCTGGACGTCGCGCACCTCCCACGCGCCGCGCCGCACTTCGAGGAGAGGATTGTAAGCGGCCGACGCGATATTGGTGGGATCGAAGAGCAGGACGCGCCCATGCTGGGCCCGGAACCCCGACGTCAGCTGCCAATTCTCGCCCTTGATGTCATGCACGATGCAGCTGCCCGGCCAGGTGAGCAGCGTCGGCACGACAAGCCCGACGCCCTTGCCCGACCGTGTCGGCGCGAAGCATAGGATATGTTCGGCGCCGTCATGGCGAAGATAGCTCCGACCAAAGCGCCCCAAGATGACCCCAGCCTCGTCGAGCATGCCTGCGCGGCGGATATCGCCAGCCTCGGCCCAGCGCGCTGAACCGTAGGTCTCGGCGCGCTGCCGCTCACGGGCCCTCCACACCGACATGGAAATCGCGACAATGATCGAGGCGAAGCCGCCCGACGCCGCGATCATGGCGCCGCGGTAGAAAATCGGCGGCGCATAGGCATCATAGGCAAACCACCACCAGAAGAAGGCGGGCGGCGGATAGACCGGATAGTCACCGATGCGGAACCAGGGCGCGCCGAGCGCCGGCTGAAATCCAAGCGCGCCCGCGGTCCACTGCGTCGCTGCCCAGACCGCGAAGATCACGATCGAACCGACCGCAGTAATCTGTCCCCAGAGGATCTTGTCGTTCATTGCAAAATGCCTTTCTAGATGCCGATGCCCCGGCCCAGCGCCCAATCGACCGAGCCGCCGGGGGACATGGTGCCGGTGATGTGCTGGCCGAGATGGCGGTCGAGCGCGGGGCGCCAGGGGACGAGCTGGAAACCCAGCCCGTCGTCGATCATGGCGAAGCGCCCCGATGCGAGCGTCACGCGCTCGCGGTAGACGCCGCTCACATAGTCGCCGGCAGCCGACGATTTGTGGGCAAGGCCGGTCCGCTCGGCAATCGATGCGGTCGCGGCTTCCAGTTCGCGCGAAGCGAGCTTGTCGATGAGCCCGGATGACAGGGTCAGCCGGTCCCCGGCGCGCGACGCCAATCCCTGCTCGACGAGATAGCGCGCCCGCTTCTCCATCGCCTGGCGGATTTCGAGACCGAAGCCATTCCCGCACGCGACCGGTTCACGGGCGACGAGTTGGCGGTCGAGCCAGGTCGGGCCGGGCGCGGTGACCTGCGACGCGAGCGGGAGGTCCGAGCGCGTCGCAAGCGACATATGCGCGCGCCCCTTGCCATCCTCCCAACTGCGGAGCTCGACGATCGAGCCCGGCCTGGCATCACCGGTCATCTCCATGTAGTTGAAGCGGATGTGATGGGTTCGCCCGTCGGCGCCGTCGACGATCGCATAGGCGCTGCCGGCAAGTTCGTCATGCAACCCCCGCTCGACAAGGCGGCCCACGATCGCGGTCTCGGGCGCGCCGTCGTGAAGCGCGAGCGCGGCGGGATCGAAGCGGCGCCCGCCGCGCGACAGCGCGCGGTGCATCGTCTTGATGATATCGCCGCGCACCGCGACCTCGCGCAGCGCCGGCTCGGCGCCGGCCCCGAGCGCCCAAAGGCCGGCGCCCTGCCGCTCGGCGAGACCCATCTGCTCGAGCCGGGCGGCGCGGCCGACCAGCAGGCCGTGCATATGCCGGTCTTCGTTCGCTGCGGGGCGCAGATCGATGACTCCGCCCGCTTCGTCGGCGAGCCTCTGCAGTCGGGCATCGAGACTTGTCCAGCGATCGGCATCGACTTCGCGCGCGAGCGCGCTTTGCATGTCGAGCTCACTGCGTGGACCGAGTTCGAGCGTTGCAAGTGCTTCGGCCCGTCCGCGAATGCCTGCGGCGATATAGCCGCGGTCGATGACGAGATCGGCGCCATCATCGGTGACGCCGCGCACGAGGATATGGATATGCGGATTGTCGGTGTTCCAATGATCGACCGCGACCCAGTCGAGGCGGGTCTGGAGATCGCGTCCCATGTCCGTCATGAGATCGCGCGTGAAGGAACGGAGATCGCCGAGATCCGCGGCGTCCTCCGGGCTCACGATCAGCCGGAAGTGATGCCGGTCGTCTTCGCAGCGCGCGGCGAAGGCATCGCGATCGGCGGCGTCGCCGCCCGCATCGAACATGCTCGCGTCGCGGCCGTCACGGGTCACGCCTTCCCGCTCGAGATAGGAGATATGACGCGCCAGCGGCGCGGCGCGAAACCGCGCGCCTTGGTGGCGGACGACGCGCGCCATGACCGTGACGCGCCGGGCGCCAGGCTGACGGCGCATCGCCGCCATGGCCCGCCGGCCCCGTCCATGCGTGCCGGTCCCGCCGCCAGCGCCGCGGCCAGGCCGCGAGCGGGTGTAGCCCGACCGCGAGGCTGCTTTGCGCACCTGTGTAGCGAGCCGCTTGCCCTTGCCTGCCGACCCTGCCCCGCGATCGCGGCTCCGTCCCGGCCTGATGCGGAAATCATGGTCGTCACCGCGCATCGGGGGCGGTGCCATACGAAAAGTTGGGAGAAAACGGCGCGTTCAACGCGATGATATGGCAGATTTCGGCAGAGCCATACGCGCAAACCCGCAGAAAACCGACCATGAAGTGCCCGAAGCTGGCACGGCTTTTATCTTGCCCTCCCGAATTCCCCTTCCAGCAAACGACCACAGGCCCAGAGCGGTGCCTGTCAAAAACACCAGCGACCCCGCCGTCCGTCACCGGTCACGGCCCACGGACAAGGGAATGAAAATCGAAGCACCCGCAGCCCGGGCAGGCGCAGCCGTTCCCGACGGGCTTGCAGGTTGCGCGTCGTCAGACGGCAAATTTCGCTCAGCAAAAATCCCCGCATCGCGCCATCCCGGCGCGGGCGACAGCGTCAACGGAGCAGCCGCAGCGCTGCCTGATACATGCAGTTCGGGTGCGATCTTGGCGACATAGGCGATCGTCTCAGCGGGGAGGCCGCGGCGTCCCGATGCGTATGCATCGGCGCGGCCCGGCCCCGCGTTGTACGCCGCGAGCATCAAACGAACGTCGCCATAGCGGTCCCACATCGCGCGCAGATAGGCTGCACCGGCGAGGATATTGGCGCGCGGGTCGAACGGATCGACCCCGAGCCGATGGCGCGCGGTCAGCGACGCCCAGGTTCCGGGCATGATCTGCATCAGCCCCATCGCGCCGGCGTGGGAAACCGCGCCTGCGTTGCCGCGGCTTTCGGCGTGCATCACGCGCCATATCCAGAGCTCCGGGATACCGAAACGCTGTGCGGCTTCGGCGACCGGAGCGGCAAAAGGATGACGCGCCGGCTGCATCGCCGCAGCAGCCGGCGCGCAAGCCCCAGACAGGGCAAATGATGCGAGCAGCGCGCCGCATGGCGCGGCGAGGTGCAGCGCAAAACGAAACCCTAAGCGCAGCGATCGCGCCATGGATCAGTTCCCGCCCTGCGGCTCGGGGCGCGACCAAAGGATCGAGAAATCGCCGTCGTCGGAGCCCAGGCGGACCAAATTTGCACGCAGCGGGGCTGCAAGGCTAGGGTCGTCGATTTGAAGCGCAATGTAAAAGCCGCGCGGACCCGCGCGATTCCAACCGGCCCCGATCTCTGCACCGAGTGCAGGATCGCCGATCAATAAGCGCCAGCTCGGCGCATTGTCCTTTTCAGAATATGCCGCAGGCGCGAGTTCGATCTGCGCGTCGAACGCCAGTGTCTTGATCGAGCCCGAGAAGTCTCCCGCTGCATTCCGGCGCATAGTCCCGATGATCATTCTGGTTTCTCCTTCTTGCTATGTGATTGCGCGGAGCCGGGTTCCACAGGGTGCCAGCGAAGCGGCGCCGCCGGATGCGCGCGGGTGAGGATCGGGTGCGCGGGGCCGAGCAAGCCGGCGGCAGATATCGGTCCGAAATAGCGGCCGTCGAGGCTGTCCCGCGCTGCATTGACGAGAAAGAGTTGGTCACGGCCGACGAGCCTGCAACCGGTCCACACTGGGAGCGGGCGGTTCGCCCGATCGCGCGCCAGCGCGCGGGCGACCGCCACGCCGTTCACCGTGACGAAGACGCCGGAACGGCAGACGAGCGCACCGGGAAGGCCCGCGACTCGCTTCAGCAGGGGCACGCCGCGCGGCAAATATCCGCGCTGCGCGAGGAACATCCCGAGCGCGGGCGGCGGGGCGATGGCGACAAGGTCGCCGAGCCGCGGCGGCGCGCCGACATCGACCCTATAGAGGCCGATCGGAGCACTGGCGCTCGCATTCCAGAGGAGGCGCGGCGCGGGCTTCAGCCATGCGACCGCAATGAACGACGTGCTGAAGATCGTCGCGGCCGCCGCCGTGGCGCGGAGCGCCCGGCGGTTCATGGCTCCACCGCGCGGCGGCGAAGCCATGCCGTGTGGCGGTCGCGGGAATAGGGCCGGAATGGAAGCCCCGCGGCAATGCGATTGCCGACATGGCGCCAATGATCGGGCGCCGCATCGCAGGCATCGATCCCGATTGCTTCGACAGCATCGACCGCCTTGAGCGCCCTTTGCACGTTCGGCCAGCCGTCGATCCGCGCGAGGATATCCGCGCCGGGGCGGACGAACGGCAGCGTTGCATAAGGCTCGCCGGGCGCCACCGCCGCGGCAATCGCCAAGGTCGAATGGATCGTCCCGAAGTCGTTCGACGTCCAACGTACATACGCAAAGACGGCGCCAGGCCGGAACGCCGCGACGCGCGTTGCGCGGCTCAAGATCCGCTCGGCTGCAATGCGGCCGAAGCGGATCCACTGCTCATGTCGCCCCTCGATCCAGGTCATTTCGACCTCGGTGAGTGCAGCGTCACCCGGCGACTGGTGGGCGCCAGCGTTGCACCTTGCGATCAGCGGCGGGCCCAGCGCCCGTTCAAAATCGGCGGGCCGCATCAGCGCCCCACCTTCCGTGCCGGATGCACGGTGCCGGTGCCGGGATCGGATGTCGACGAACGCCGGCCAATTTCCACCCAGGCATCGAGTTCGTCGATCGCGTAAACGACGCGGCCGCCAAGCTTGCGATAGGCTGGCCCCGTTCCATAGCAGCGATGCTTTTCCATCGTCCTGTGCGACAGGCCGACCCGCTTCGCAGCTTCGGGGGTCGTGAGAAAACGCGGCGGGTGACCGGTGGTCATTGGGGGCTCCTTCCAGCGGCCGGACCGGAAAGCGCGGGCCGGCGGGTGATGTCGCGTGGTGGCGCGGAACCGGGCGCGCGGGGGAGCGGCTGAATTGCGGTGCTAATTTTGTCGCCCCGCCCGTCCCGCCAGCAGCGCGCGGTATCCGCCCGCCGACAGCGCCTCGGCTTCGCGGATGAGCCGCTGGGTCCGGCGCCGCTCGGGAGAGGATTTCCACGCTGCGCCGCGCCCGACATCCAGGCGCGGATAGATGAGGCATCGCGCGACCTCATGGCTGGTGACTTGCCTTTCGCCGCGAAGATCGAGAATCGAGAGCAGCAGATCGAGGCGCTGCGACTGGTAGGAGGTCGGCTGAGACACCGCCGACGCAGACGCCATTCCGCGGAGCCATCGTTCGAGATCGGAGACCGCCTGAAGGCGCGTCTCGGTCATGGTATCGCACGGGATCAGCGCAGCAAGCGGAACACCTGCAGGATCGCAGCGCAGCCAGATCCGGCGCATGATGCAGCCGTCGCCTAATATATAATGACCACCGTCAGGCGCGGTCCGGAAGCCTAGGCGATGCGTCCAGCGAGCCGGATCGAGGAGTAGGTCGGCGGCAAAGGTCGGCGGCGCAGCGTCGAGGATCACGACAAAAGGGCAGACCGCCGCGTCCCAGAAGGCCGGCGCGTCGAGCGCCGAAACATGCGGATCAGCCGGGAAAGCAAAGGCCCCATCGCCGGGCCATGCCCTCCTGCGACGCCGGATCGTCTTCGCGATCCGACATCACACTGCTGTAATCGCGGCGATAGTCCGGGCTTCGGCGCAGAAACTCCTGGGCGTAGCCGGGAAAGTCGAGGCGCAGTGCCCGCTTGCTTTCTGCCCTCTTCTCAACCGCCATAACAGCCTCCGGTGGAGGCCGAAAAACTGGCGATATGCGGGCATGAGCCAATTCCAAGAGGCGGGGATACCCATCCCCAGTAATGGGTATCCCGCCCGGCACTGCCGGGCGGGTCCCTGCGGCTCAGTCGCCGCGGCGGGTCTGGCGGCTCCAGACCAGGTCGTGCTCATCGCCTTCGCCCGCGAACAGCTGTGCGAAGATCGGGGCGGTGAAGCTCGGATCGTCGAGCTTGACTGAAAGATAGGGGCGCTTGTCCTGCGTCTGCTTTTCCCAGGCCGCGCCGACTTCGACGTCACCGATAAAAACGCGGTGGCTGGGAGCATTGCCGCTCGGATCTTTTTCGGGTGCGATGCGAACCGATTTCGCCTGCACCGAGAGGGTGGTGATTTGACCCCGAAATTCTCCGGAGACTTTCTTGAACGTGCCGATCTTGGCCATGTCGCATTCCTTCCTTGGTTCGGGCCGCACCATCGCGGCCTCGATGCGCATCGGTCGTCAGCGGGGGACCGGCGGTGCAGCCGCAGGCCCGCAGCGAAGCGAAGGACCGCGCCGTTCGTCTTTCTTGTTTCGCGAGGAATGGCGGCACGCCAGGGGAAGAAAGTCGAACGGCGCGGTTGCACCAAGCCGGGCCAGCGAAGCGGCCCGCTGACAGATGCCGCATGTCGAGAGGCCGCGATGGTGCTGCTCGGCGGACGGTTGTGTTGCCGGTCGGCCGGGAAGCAAAAAAGGATGAGAGGCGGGGGAACGCCTAGCTGTGCAGCGCTGGTTGCTCGATCCCACCCCCGGGCGACAGTAGATCACGCCACCCGGCATAGCCGGTGACGACGGCGGTCAGGATGGACAGGCCGCGCTGCGTCCAGGGATCGAGGTCGGCAAGCATCGCGAGCGCGCCCCCAGCCTGGAAGCCAGCAGCCGCGGCGGCGCCCACGAACGCTAGTATGACGCCAAGCCGGAGGACGAGCGGTGCCGAGCCGCGCGCCAGGTGCCGACCCAGGGCATGGATGGAGACACCCGCGAGCAATCCCGCCGCCAATATGACCATCCAGCCGAAACCATGGTCCCGGAGTGTGAAGGCCAGACCAAGGCCGGCGAAGATCGGTAGCGCGTAGGTCGCGCAGCGAAAGAGCAGCAGCAGGCAATAGAATGCGGCAATCGCGCCGAAGATCAGCATCAGGGTCATGAACGTCCTCCTGTCGGACGCGCCCACCACCACCTCCACAGCGCAATCTGCATGGAGAGCATAGCAAGAGCCGGCTCGGGGGAGAACCCGAACCGGCCCCATTCTGGAACCAATTCCAGACGCTTAGCGATTGAACGGGTCATATTCGCTGACGATCGTTTCGGGATCACCGTCGAACTCATCGAGCGGCATCACCGAATATCCGGCGCTGGTCTCGATGAGGATGATCACGGTCATCATGGTCCGGGCGAGGCTCCATCCGAGCGACTGGGCGGTGGAAAGCGGCATGGGATCAACTCCTGTCCTTGGGAGCGGGCCATTCCCGCTCGACAGGCGCCCCGCCGGACGGGGACATGCCGCAATCACCGCGCGCGAAGCCGCGGCCCGAGCGAAGCGTCGGGACCCTTCACGGGTTGATTGAAGGAGGCCTGGCCTCGGCCAAGGGAATAGCGGCAATCGAGAGCGGGAATGGCCCGATCCCATGCGGCAGAGCCCCCACGACCCACCCGCCCCCGGTTCGCCGCCGCGTCCCGGCCCCCTCGCTGACCTTTCATTTCGCAGACTGTCGACGTTCTGCCGTTCGCAACACGCGCGGCCCTCGTCGTCTGCGGCACCCCAGTCGCCGAAAAGGAAGATAACCGAGTGCGGGGCCTCGGAAACCGACACTCATCAGCGCAGGAAATGCAAAAGGCGGCCCAGAGGACCGCCTTCACGTCGATAAGATCAATCGGCTCCGCCCGAAGGCGGAGCCGGGGAACCGTCAGGCCGGCGGATTCCAGATGATGACCTTCTTCATGGGGTCGTCGCCGGGGGCGTTGGCGACATTGCCGTAGATCGTTCCGAATTCGGGGGCCGACATCGTCACCGACACATATTCGGCGCCGTTGTTCTGCGAGGTGCGGGTCCAACCGGCACCGAGTTCGAAGCCATTTTTGCGGCTGATGATGCGATAGTCGGGTTCGTTTTCCTTGGTCTTGCGACCATTCGGTACGATGGCGATCGGCGCGGTGACGTTGAGGGTGGCGAGCGTGCCTTCGAAGCTGCCGTCGGGCTTCACGTTGAGGTTGGCGATGGTGGGCATGGATTTTCTCCTTCAGTTGCTCGGGGGACATCCCCGATGGCGCCAGAAGAAGGGCCCGCGAGCTGCCGTCACCGAGCGGTACGCGAGGGCGAACCCCGCATGGGGTTGACGGCCAGAGGCGAGCCGGGCCCGCAGAAAGGCGACAGGAAGGGGGTGACCTTGAGCAACGAAGACAAAGCCGCCGCCACGTCCATTCAATGATCAGCGCTGCACGCTAAGGCCGCTCCACCCAAACCACGCGCCCGATCCGGTCCGATCAATCGCAGCGATGCGCACCCCAATATTTGTCCCAGCGCGCGGTAAGGCCGCTCCGGACCATGGCGCAGGAGATATCGCCGGAACGAGGCGATTTGCAGAAGGCGGCGGTTCGGGTGCCGCCGGCTCCGCCTCGGGACAAGCAGCGCATGACCGGTCCGCGGACGAGGATATGTCCCGTCCGGTTCCGCCCTTGCGGCTCACCAAGCAAGCCGACGAGATGATCGCGCGCCGCGACCGGATCGGCGTCCGGACAGGGATGCCCCGGACTACAGCTGCCGTCCATTTCGCGTGCAGCGACACCCGAGAGGCGAATGTGCGGGCCTTCCGCACACCAGATCGGCCCATCGCCATCCCAGACCGCGACGGGTGTGCAGGTGAAGGATTGGCCGGCCGGAACAACCGAGGCGAGCAGGTACAGGCTGAACATCATAGCCCGTTCCGTAATGCGGACGACTGATCGATTCAAACGTCACAGCTATCAAAAGTCAGCAAAGCGCAGCGCGAAGCGCCCAAAGAAGAACGCGCTCTTGGCGAGGCCGCAGCCGGACGGCGTGCGCGCGGGCTTGGGGGCCAGCCGCCGTCCGGCAAGGAAACCGAGCCAAGTGCGCTGCGCGGCCCAAAACAACGCGCGGCCCCTGGCGCCGCCTGTCGGCGCCAGAGCACGCCCATTCAGCCGCGCTCAATTTGGCCGCGGCAAAAGTGCAAGTTCAGCCCTTATGTCGAATGACGTGCCGCGGCTCGCCGCACAGACCGCACGGTCCCTTTGAGCGTTCGAATCCTCCAACACCGCCGGCCGCACTCGTCGCAACGCTGGCCTGCGCCATCGAAGAAAGATCGAGCCGGTCCGTGATACATTCGTCGCAGAGAGGCGTCCCCTCCATTCGCCGGACGAGCGCCTCCACACGTTCTGCAATAGTTGAGCGTCTAGCCACCGGGCCGCTGTAGAGAGGGATCGAGATTCTGGAAAGTCACCGATATTCGAGCGCGGAATCGGACCGATTTGGAATCGCCAGAAACATAGCAATCCCACCAGATCAGTTCGGCGTTCTATGTTATTCTCCCGGCATGACGCCCGGCCTAGAACGAGTCGCCCGCGCACTTTGCGAGTTGGATGCAAATCCGCCCGATGCGACGATGGGCGGCAAGCCGCTTTGGCAAGACTATCTGCCGGAGGCCCGGGCCGCAATCATGGCTCTTCGCGAACCCGACATTACGATGATCGGCGCCGCCGCGCTAAAGGTCGGTCACATTGGCAAAGATGAAGTCAGAAGAATTTATCGAGCCATGATCGATGCCGCCTTGGTCGACTGACCGCCGGCCACAGGCAAACGAAGCGGTGGGAATAAGCAGAACTGGCCGTTTGCAGCCTGTTGGCTCTCAGGCCGAGCTCGGAGAAAGCGGACTTCGACTGCTGAGAGCAGGGCGACGCTGTTTATTGATCTGCTGCGTTTGCAGCGGCCGATTCGGACGCCCATCAATTTCATCCGATCTGGACTATTTTCTTGAGAAGCGCATCCCATAGCGGAAGCAGCTTTGAAGACGGGCTTTCAGCGTGACCCGGCGAAAGGGTTGCTGCGTCGTCTCAAGCTAATATGTCGATAATCGCTTGTTTATCCGCCGTACGTTCGACAAGCTGCCTGCGGGGTCGAGGGGGAATTTGCGGCGCGATGGCGAAATTGTTGCGGCCTCTATGGCGCTACGCTGATTTTCAGGGTCGGTCGGATCGAAGTGAATTCTGGCTGTTCTTCAGCCTGTCAGCGCTTGTCTTCGTGCTCACTGTCTTCGGCTCGCTTTTCGACGCCCAGATAGGCAACGCCGTCGACCCAGCCGCCGACGCGCCACGTGCAGTTCTCGCTTATTTGCTGTGGTGGCTCGCAACCGCGGTGCCCTGGTTCGCGCTTCAGGTTCGCCGCTTCCGCGACATCGGACTGACTGGTTGGCTGGCGCTGATCAACGGCGTCGCCTACCTTGCGTTGCTCATAGCGCCGCCCATCGGTCTAGCGCTTTTTGCAGTGTCCCTGCTGCTGATGGTGCTCCCGAGCAAGCCTGTCGCCCGACACAGCGATACGGTCAACGAGGACTCGCTCGATCGAGGACGCCGTCGGCTGCCATTCCCTCAAAAAGAGGCCGCGCAGGGTGCACCGGACGCGCCGTGCGCCACGGCACCGCTCACAGGCACCGAGGTCGAGGCGCGCAGCGACGGCCGGTTCGTGGCAGGCGGATTCAGCTTTATGACCGAACGACAGGCGCGCGATTTCGCCGAACAGCAACGCAGCCCTCTTCGCCCGCTTCCGTCGCATGCGCGTCTCGCCGATCGCGTCTCGGCCGAGCGTCCGGTCTCCGAACCGGCGGGTGATACGAGCGATCCCGACGTTAAGCGCACCGCAGACGGGCGCTATGCGAGCGGTGGGCTGAGCTATTCGAGCTTTGAGCAGGCGCGCTCGGAGGCTGAGCGGCGGCGCAAGCCCGCTTTTCCCGCAGGGGCGCCGCGCCCCTCTACACTGCCTCCCGTAAGCTTGCCTTCCATGACCGAGGTCGTGCCAATTGAACCGACGGTCGTCGCCGAACCCGACAGCCCGGCGAGCACGCCCGCCCCGCCTTTCCCGGGCTGGCCCGAAGTGCATGAAACCGATGACGGTCGCTTTGCGTGCGCCGGCTATATATTTACGACATTTGACCAGGCCCGGCACTATGCCGAAAGGCGGCACGGCGCCGCCACCCCTTCGATCCGTCCTCCCGAGCCAATTCCAACACAACAGCCAGAGCGAGCGATACATGCGGCGGCGGTGGCGCGTGAAAGCGAGCAGCCAGCGATGGGATTTCACAGCGCCCTCTCATCGCTCTTTTCTTCCAAGACGGCAGCGGAGACGGGTCGCCCTCGAACATCGGCCGGACGCAACGCCGCCCCCGAACGCTGGATTGCAAAGGCGACGACGGTGACAGTCGGCGACATCGATTTCGATGCCGAACTTCTCTACTTCGGTGCGCCGACCAAGCAGGAGGGTCGGCACCGCGCTCTCGTCGATCCCGCGCTTCCATTAGGGGCGTGGTCCGACCGCAATGGCAGCAGCCTCGGCTATTGGCCCCATTATAGCGAGATTCAGCCGGGCGCCCGGCGGGCCTATATCGAATGGCTGGCCGGCGGCAGGCGCGATCCGGCGACGCCGCTCGGCTATGTTTTCCTCTATTTCTACGGTCTGGAAAGGCGCCTCATCAAAGCGAAGGCGGCCGACGAATCTGACACCATTCTCTGCGAGTTGGATGCGCTCATGTCGGTTTATGGCGGCCATCATAGTTTTGCCGGATACGCCCGTTCGCTGATGGATGCCGCGCAGGTGCTGCACGGATCGGCCCCTGACAGTCTCACCGCATCGATCGATCCTCGTTATGGATGGGAAATACCGATGCCGGTCCGGCTCTACCTCGGCGAGAAAGTCGCTAACGGCGAGCCGATAGGTCCCGAGGATGCGCTTTGCTGGACGCTTGCGCATCCGCAGATCTGGCCCCGCACCGCAGCGAAACGCTGCTTCGACGACTTCAAAGCGCTCTGGCACCATGAATATGAGGCGCGCTTTCCGGGCGGTATCAAGGTCGCCAAACCCAAGACCCGGTTAAATTATCAATATCGCTCGGCAAGCAGCGAATTCAACGCCATCGAGTCGCTGGATCATCTTCCCGACATTGCAGCGATCAGTGCCCCCGTAGCCAAGTTCGAGCAGTTGCTCAACGACTGTACCGATGCGCTCGATCCGCTGAGCCGCTTCCTCGGCCGTCACCCAGCCGAGAAAGGCTCGGTGCTCGCTGCCGCGCTCGCCCCGATCCCGGTCCGATCACGCGATCCTTCGGGCCCTTATGCGCAGGTGCGAAGTCAGCTTGGCGAACGGATCGCAGGGACCGGCTTCGCACCTGTCAAGCTCGCGGAGATCCTTGACCTGTTGCTGGGCCCCGGCGCCCATGAGGCCAAGGAGAAAAGGCAAAATTATCAGAAGCGTCTCGGCGACATTCTGGATGCGATGGACGTCGGATTCGAACCCGACAAGCGTTTTGGACCGGCTCCGACGCTCGACGAGGATATGACGTTGTGCCTGTTCGCCGCCGCCCCGGGCGCGCCTGCGGCCGGCAGCGGCCGGTACGATGTTGCGCGAACGATGGTGGAAATTGCGGTTCTCGCAGCTCAGGCGGACAATCTGGTCGTCGAGGCCGAACTGGAATCGATCGTGCGCGATCTTGCAGCACTCAATGAACTCACGCCGGCGGAGCGCACGCGGCTCGAGGCGCACATGCATGCGCTTGTCCACAACCCGCCTAAGCTCCGCGCCGCGACCAAGCGCGTTGCTGATCTCACTCCTGCCGACAAGGAAATGGTTCTGCAGTCGGTCATCAATGCCGTTCTTGCCGACCAGCGCGTGACCCCGACCGAGGTCCGCTTTCTCGAGGGGCTCTACAAATTGCTCGGGAAGCCGCAGGACGAAGTTTATTCGCGGCTCCATTCCGGGCCCGGCACGCCGTCACCGGCACCGGACAAGGCCGCGGCCCGCGTTTCGCGCGATATCGATGGCGACAAGCTCGCTCGCATTCGCGAAGAAACGGCCGCCGTCTCGACCATGCTCGCCTCGATCTTCCGCGAAGAGGAGCCAGAAACCGAACCGGAACCGGCAGCACCGCCGCAGGCCGAAGTACAAGCGCTGTTCGCCGGGCTCGATGCTCCGCATAGCCATCTTCTTATGGCGCTCATCGAGACGCCCCTTGAAGCCGATGCCTTTGCCTCGCTCTGTAAGCGCGAGAAGCTCCTTCCCGGCGGTGCGATTGAGACGATCAACGATTGGGCGTTCGATATCCTCGACGAGGTCGCGATCGAAGATGAGGACATCTACTGCCTGCAGCCACATATTCTAGCCATCCTCAAAGGAATGATCCAAAAGCCATGACTCAGCCCGCACAGGTGAAGCCCCGCGAACGCGACACCATCGTCCAGGCGCTGGCCGCCGGCGTCGTTCCGCGCGTCGGCCTCCAGCATATCCAGGTCGGCCGCGCGATCGAGGTCGGCGCGCTCGTCAAGGACATCGACCGGATCGCCGACGGCGGCTCGTCGGTGCGGTTCATCATCGGCGAATATGGCGCGGGCAAGACCTTCTTCCTGAGCCTCGTCCGGCTGATCGCGCTCGAGCGGCGATGCGTTACTATTCACGCCGACCTCGCCCCCGACCGCCGCATCCATGCGACGGGCGGGCAGGCCCGCGGTCTTTATGCCGAGGCGGTGCGGCACATGGCAACCCGGACCAAAGCCGATGGCGGCGCGCTGTCAAGTGTCGTCGAACGCTTCATCAGCGAATGCGTCAAGGAGGCCGAGACCGGAGGCGGGACGGTCGAGCAAGCCATCCACACGCGCCTCGGCGAGATCCAGGACCTTGTTGGAGGCCATGATTTCGCGCAGGTCCTCAAATGCTATTGGCGCGGGAGCGAAGCCGGTGACGACGCCCTCAAGGCGGCAGCGCTGCGTTGGCTGCGCGCCGAATATCCGACAAAGACCGAGGCGCGGCAGGCGCTCGGGGTGCGCTCGATCATCGACGACGCCGATGTCTATGACAGCCTGAAACTTCTCGCGAAATTCGTGCGGCTGGCGGGCTATTCGGGTCTTGTCGTCGTGTTCGACGAGATGGTGAACATCTACAAGCTGCAAAGCGCTCAGGCCCGCAACCAGAATTTCGAGCAGATCCTGCGGATCGTCAACGACATGCTGCAGGGCAGCTCGGAAGGTCTCGGCTTCATCTTCGGCGGCACTCCCGAATTTCTGATGGACAGCCGGCGCGGGCTTTACAGCTATGAAGCGCTCCAGTCGCGGCTCGCCGAAAATCAGTTTGCGGCGCAGGGCCTCGTCGACATGACGGGGCCCGTTATCCGGCTCCAGAATCTGTCCCCCGAGGATTTCCTCGTGCTGCTCGGCAATATCCGGTCGGTCTTCGCGCTTGGCGATGTTTCACAATATCTCGTTCCCGATGCGGCGCTCGCTGCCTTCATGGAGCATTGCAACAAGCGGATCGGCGAGGCGTATTTCCGGACCCCGCGCAACACGATCAAGGCGTTCGTGCAGTTTCTGGCCGTTCTCGAACAGAATCCGGGCGCTGAATGGACGCAGCTTCTTGGTGCGATCGCGCTCGAGCAGGACGATGGAGCAGCCGAAGAGGCTATCGCGGCTGAAGACGACGGCCTTGCCGACTTCACTCTCTGACCATGCCGCAGCGTTCGACCGACTGCATCCGCAGGTCCAGCGCTGGGTGCGTGCGCAGGGCTGGTCGCAGCTGCGCGAAGTCCAGACGCGCGCTATCACGGCCATTGGGGGTCACCGCCGCGACGTCCTCATCGCGGCGACGACTGCCGCTGGAAAGACGGAGGCGGCCTTCCTGCCGCTTCTCGGCGCGGCCGCTGCACGGCAGGATCGCGGGGTCGCAATCCTCTATGTCGCGCCGCTGAAAGCCCTCATCAACGACCAGCATAAAAGGCTGGAAGGCCTCTGCGCGGATCTCGAAATCGGGCTGACGCGCTGGCATGGCGACGCCCCCCAAGGCCCGAAGACGCGGCTACTGAAGTCACCTGAGGGTGTTGTGCTCATCACGCCTGAATCTATCGAGGCGATGTTCGTGCGACGACCCGCGAGCGTCGAGGCCCTGTTTGGGCGGCTCGACGCGATTGTGATCGACGAACTCCATGCGTTTCTTCAGGGCCCGCGCGGGCTGCATCTGTGGAGCCTGTTGCATCGGATCGACGCCATTTCGCATAGCCGCGCGCGCCGCATCGGCCTGTCGGCAACGCTTGGAGACAAACAGCATGCGGCCGAGTGGCTCGCCGGCGAGGGCCCGCAACCCGAGATTATCGCGGTCGACGGCGGCGGCGCACCGCTAAAGCTCCAGGTGCGTGCCGTCGTCGAGCCGCCCGAGACCAGCCCGCCAACAGCAGACCTTGAGGCTCGCAGTGCGCTAGCCGAGATCGCGCGTCACGCGCACGAGATCCTGCGCGGCAAGAACAACCTGTTCTTTGCCGGCTCGCGCGCCAATGTCGAAGCACTCGCCGACCGCCTCAGGACCTTGTCCGAAGACGGCGGCGTGCCAAACGAGTTTTTCCCGCACCATGGAAGCCTTGCCAAGGAATTGCGCGAAGAGGTTGAGGCGCGCCTCAAGGAGGATCGCCTCCCCACCACTGCCGTTGCCACGACGACGCTTGAACTCGGCATCGATATCGGGTCGGTCCACAGCGTTGCCCAGCTCGGGGCACCGCGCTCGCTCGCTTCGCTGCGTCAACGGCTTGGCCGGTCCGGGCGGCGGGAAGGCAGCGCCGCCATTTTCCGGGGTTATATCCGCGAGCCCTATCTGGCAGCCGACGCCGATCCGCTCGATCGGCTCCATCTTCCGGTCGCGCAATCGGTCGCGGCGTTGCATTTGCTTGCCGAGCGCTTCGTGGAGCCGCCGTCGGGCGACCCTGCCCTGCTCTCCGTCACCGTCCACCAGCTCCTGTCGCGCATTGCAGAGCGCGGCGCGCAGCGCGCCGATCAACTCTACAGGGCGATCGGCCGCGACGGACCGTTCGCGGCGATCGAACCCGGCGATTTCGCGGATTTGCTGCGCGGGCTTGGCGGCGGCGAAGAGCCGATGCTCGAACAGGCGCCCGACGGGTCGTTGATGCTCGGGCCACTTGGCGAACGGCTCACCGCCTCGCGCGACTTTTACGCCAACTTCAAAACGGACGAAGAGTGGCGCCTCGTCAATCAGGGCCGGGCGCTTGGCACGCTGCCGATCGTCAATGCGCTCGCCGTCGGAAGCATCCTGTCCTTCGCCGGGCGCCGGTGGCGCGCGGTCGCGATCGACGACCCAGCGAAAGTCGTCGAGGTCGTCGCGCATCGCGCGGGGCGGATCCCCAAATTCGATCGCGTGTCGGGGGAACCGATCCACGATCGGCTCGCGGGTGCGATCCGCGACGCCCTCGTCGCATCCGACATGCCAGCCTATCTCGACCCCGTCGCTGCCCAGTTGCTCGCGGAAGGGCGCGACATGTTCGCAGCCCTCGACCTCGCGAGAACGCCGCTGATCGCGGCCGGCAAGGATACGCATCTCATGACCTGGCGTGGCAGCGTCGCCAACGGCCTGTTCGCCGTGCTGCTCGGATCGGTCGGATTCGAATGCGAAACGTTCGACGTCGGGGTGACGCTCCTCGGCACGCCTTCAGACGAGGCGGCCCATGTGCTCGGGGCGCTCGACGGTTGCCCGCCGATCGAGACCCTTGGCCGGTTCGTCTCCAATCTCGCCCATGAAAAATATGACGATTATATCCCGGAGGATCTGCTCCGCCGCTTCTGGGTCAAGCGCCATGCGCATCTCGAAACCGACGTAGCCGACATGATCCGCCGCATCGCGCTGGCGCTGTCATGAGCATCGCCCCATCATTTGCCCTTATGTAACAAAGGACAGAGGTTCATATGCTTCAGATACTCGAACTGGTTCGCGAGAGATTCGGCGCAAGCGTTCCGCACGCGCCGTCGCCGCAAGGCTTTGCGCCCCGCCTGCCGCATGAAGATTCCGATGAAGCACCCGCCGATTTTGCGGCAATGCGCGAACTCGCAGGCGACAGCGTCAATGGCCTGACGATCATCATCGCCTATCGCGACGCGAAGGGAGCCGCGTCGCTGCGACAGGTCAGCTGCATCCGCATCGAAACCGGCCAGGGCAAGCGCTATCTGCGGGCCTTTTGCCATCATCGCCGCGCGCAGCGTGTCTTTTTGATGACGCGCATCGATGCCGTCCACGACGCAGAGACGGGCGAGGAACTGGCCGGCGGCACCGACTATTTTGCGCCGTTCGCCGACGACCGGATTTCGGCGAGCCCGCTCGGCTGGGGCCTGTCGCCGGTGCAGCGTGCCGACCTCGGCGCCGGCCTGACCGCCCTCATTTTCCTGTCGCGATGCGACGGGCATGTCGACGCCGCCGAGAATGACGAGATCGATACCTTCACCGCGTCCTGGTGGATCCGTGCCGAAATCCACGCGCCATTTCCCGAGGCCGACATTTCGGCTCATATCCGGCGCATGGCGCCGGACGTCGAGGCCTTCGTCCTCGCGGCGCAGCGCATCCGCGCCTCGGCTGCGCTGCGGCCGATCGTGGCGGGCTATGCGAAGCGGGTGATCGAGGCCGACGGCCGGATTGCGCCCGAAGAACATCATTGGATCGCGCGCTATATCGACTGGATGACGAACTAGAAATTCATCGGTCCGCCTTCACAAGGAGCGACCGCGCGTCGCAAAGCGCCTTCGCCCCTCTAACACCGGAAACGAAACTAAGTCGCCGAGATGTCTTTCAAGAACCGTCCCTATGCTCAGTCCGGCATCGCCGAACTCGAAACGCTCGCCGGCAAGGATGCGACCACCGACGCGCTTATTCTCGCCGAACTGCGTCACCGCAATACAGCGCGCGCCGTTCGGTTGCGCGACCAACTGACCGCGGCCCAAAAAACGCCAAAGGCCCGCGCGACGAAGATTACCCAGCCGTTGCCGAAGCCTGCGCCAGCCCCGGGGACGCTCCGCCCGCAGACAAGGCAGGCGGCGCGCGCCAGCGTCCGCCCTGATGCCCCGATGCCGGCTGCGGCGGCACCGCCCATCGTGCCCCTGCCCGAGCGAGCCGACCAGTCGAACCGGCCGGTCGACATATTGGAGGCCTGGACCGCGCTCGAAGTTCTTTCTCCGACCACCTACCGGCGCCCCGCCGATCTTGCAGGCGACATCAAGAGAATCGCGCGCCTTGATCGCGGCCTTCCATGGGAGGGCGGGGCAAAAGGTCCGCCTGGAAAGCGGCTCTATTACCAGATCGTTCTCGGATCGATCGACATGGCGGGCGCGATAGACCACCTGCTCCAGCGCTTCGGCGATGGGCGTGCCGAGCGCCCGCAGGCTCGAGGCGAAACGCCGCTCGCGGTCGTCATCGTCGATCGTGACGGCCGACCGATCGACGAGGCTTGCGCCACATTGTCGAGTTTCGGCTGGGGATTGCCTGTCATCTTGCGCGAAGGTCCGGCCGCGCTTGCACGATGGCCGGTCGAGGAGGAGCGCATTCGCGAAACCCTGCACAAGCGCCTGTGCCGGGAAGGCGCCGACGGAAAACCCCTTCCGCTCGACGAAAGAGCCATCCGCGCCGCCTATGAATGGCTGACGGCCGAATATGCCATCGACCCGGCACTTCTTCGTCCGCCAAGCTTCGCGGTCCGCAGCCTCGTCCCGTTCAAGTCAAATGACCCGCCCGATGCGCTGCTCCTCAACAGCTTTTTTCTGAAAGACCTCGGGGCAGCGAGCAAGCTGTGCGCCGGCCGTGATGCACCCGAATTGCTGCTGCGCTACCTCGGCGCAAAAGTTCCCGCAGAGCGGCGCGATCTCAAGCACGACACCGCTGCAATCGAACAGGCTGTTGCTCCTGCCTCCTTTCCAGCCGGGCGGTGGCCGGGGCCCGGCCGCCACCCGCTGGTCCTGATACAGCAGGCTGCGGTAAACCTCGCCGCCGCGACAGCGGCAGGTGAGATATTGGCCGTCAACGGCCCGCCGGGCACGGGAAAAACGACGCTGCTTCGCGATGTCGTCGCGGGTCTCGTGACGGAAAGAGCGAGCGTGATGGCTGGATTTGCGGATCCTGAGCAGGCCTTCACGGCGTCAGGCGAAACGCTGAAGGCTGGTGCGGCGTGGATTCATCTCTACCGCCTCGATCCGCGCCTCAAGGGCTTCGAGATGCTCGTCGCCTCGTCGAACAACAAAGCGGTCGAAAATGTCAGCGGCGAGCTGCCCGCGAAAGGCGCCATCGCCACGGATTCAGAGATGCGATATTTAGAACCCATTGCCCAAAAGATGGTCGGCGCGCCGAGTTGGGGGTTGATCGCCGCGGTTCTCGGCAATTCATCCAATCGTTATGCGTTCAAGGATGATTTCTGGTGGAACGCGGACAATGGTCTGTTCGCTTACCTGAAGGCGGTTGATGGCCGGGAAGTCGAGATCGACGAGCCCGGCAAGCCGTCACGACCACCCCATATCGTCACCGCGCTCGATCCGCCGCGCAGCCGGCGCGAGGCACTTGGCAATTGGCGGCAGAAGCGCGAGCACTTCCGTCAGCTTGAAAAACGCGTCAACGACACGCTCGCGCAAATCGAGCTTCTGCGCGTGCGCGGCATCCATCTCCCGCTTGTCGAGCAACGCTTCGAGGCAGCAGAAAAGCATGGCACCGATCGGCCAGGCTGGTTCCACCGCCTCTTCGGCACTCGCCGGTATCGGGACTGGAAAACCGATCACGCTCCGCTTTCCTACGCGCTCGTCGAGGCGTGCCAGATCGCGTCGCAGGAAAAATTATGGCCGGAAGGCAAGTCTCTGAAACTCGGCCGCTCGCCCTGGCTCGGATTTGGCGCCACAAAACAGGCGGCCGCTTTTCGCCAGCGGCTCGCGCCGATGGCGACCGAATGGCGGCGCGACAAGCGAGCGCGTGCGGCCGATATCATCGACGAGGAGTTTTTCGAAAATGGCCACACAATCGTTCAGAAAGCGGCGCCCTGGCTGACCGAGGCTGAGCATCGCGAACGCGATGCGTTGTTCGAAGCGGCAATGGATCTCCACCGGGCCTTCCTCGATGCTGCGGCCAAACCGCTTCGCCACAATCTCGGCCTCGCGATGCAAGTCCTGGATGGAAAGGGTCTCGGTTCACCCGCGCGCGACGCGGTAATTCCGGATATCTGGTCGAGCCTGTTTCTCGTTGTGCCGGCGGTCTCGACGACTTTCGCCTCGGTCACCGCGATGCTCGGAAAGCTCCCGCCCCAATCGCTCGGCTGGCTTCTCATCGACGAGGCTGGTCAGGCGGCGCCTCAGCAAGCGGTCGGCGCGCTCCTGCGTGCGAACCATGCGATTGTGGTTGGCGATCCGATCCAGGTACCGCCAGTCGTGATGCTTCCCGATTGCCTTGTCGGCGCCATTTGTCGCAGTTTCGGGGTCGATGCCGAACGCTTCAGCGCGCCGGCCGCATCGGTCCAGACCCTCGCCGACGATGCCACCGCCTGGTTCGCCGAATTCCCGGCCGGCGCCGGCAGCCGGACGGTCGGGGTACCACTGCTCGTGCACCGCCGCTGCTCGGAACCGATGTTCAAGATCGCCAACAGCGTCGCCTATGAAAATCTCATGGTGCAGGCGAAGGCCCCCCGCAATTCGGCGATTCGCGCTTGCCTTGGCCCGTCGCGCTGGATCGATGTCCAAGGTTCAGGACGCGACAAATGGTGTCCGGCGGAAGGCGACGAAGCGGTCCACCTGCTTGAGCAGATCATCGCGAAAGGCATTGCGCCCGACCTCTATGTTGTGACGCCCTTCGTGCAGGTCGCCGACGGGCTGCGCGCCGCGATTCGCGAGAGCGCCGCGCTCAATGCAGCCATCCCCGACATCGGCAGCTGGGTCTTTGAACGCGTCGGGACGATTCACACGGTGCAGGGCCGCGAGGCCGAAGCCGTGATCTTGGTGCTAGGCGCCCCCAATCCCGATCAAACCGGCGCGCGCGGCTGGGCCGGGAAGCAGCCCAACCTCTTAAACGTCGCTGTAACTAGGGCGAAGGAGGCACTTTATGTCATCGGCAACCGCAACCTCTGGAGCACAGCCGGCGTGTTTGCGGTGCTTGACGCTCGTTTGGAATAATGCCCTCTCTGCTCCGCCGCGGGATTTCGTATGTCCGGCGCGCAATTTGATCAGTTGCAAATTCCTACGGTCTGCTTAGCAAAAGGTCGAGTAGCTGCTGTTCAATAATGGTTCGAAATGGACTAACCGGCCAATCCCCACATTGATTTCTACTCTCGAATTTGCCGCACGGAACGTTATGTACGATTTGGGCGAGGGGAAATAATGCGGTTCATACACACATCGGATTGGCAACTTGGAAAGCCCTTCGGGCGCGCGCCCGAAGAAGCGCGCGCCGCGCTGCTCGAGGCGCGGCTTGATGTCATTGACACCCTCGCGGCTTGCGCACGCCAGAATGGCGCCGCTACCATTCTCGTGGCTGGCGATGTTTTCGACAGCCCCGAGCCCGGCGACCGAATCTATCGCCAGGCGCTCACCCGCATGACGCAGGCCTCCGATATTCGGTGGATCTTGCTCCCAGGCAATCACGATCCGGCGCGCACGGGCGGCCTGTGGAGCCGGCTCGTCGGCGAAGCGCCGCCGTCGGTCGATGTCTGCCTCGAACCCGAGCCGCTCGACCTCGGCGATGGCCTCTGGATCCTCCCCGCCCCGCTCCAGTTCAAGCGCAGCCTAGACGATCCGACCGCCTGGTTCGATCAGGCCGAAACGCCAGTAGGCGTCAAGCGCGTCGGGCTCGCACATGGGTCGATCCGCGATTTCGGGTCGGCGGGCGCAACGCCCAACCCGATCGCTCCCGACCGCGCGGCACGCGCAGGTCTTTCCTATCTTGCGCTCGGCGACTGGCATGGGCGGATCGCCGTCGACTCCCTTACTCACTATAGCGGCACCCCCGAGCCCGACGATTTTGGGCGCGAGCTGAGCGGCGTCGCGCTCAGCGTTGACCTTTCGGGCGAACGGGCAGCAGTTTCCGACATCGAGACAGGACGCTATCATTGGGCCGCAGAGACTTGGTCGCTCGCCGCCATCGACGATCTCGACCCGCTGATCGCCGCGCTCGCGCCCGGCGTTGAGCGCCGCCACCTTGTCGCGCGATTGAAGCTGTCGGGGATGCTGACGCTCGCCGAGCGTGTTGCGCTTCGCGACCGCCTCGAAGGCGAACTCGCACACGAGGTGCGCTGGCTCGACCTCAATCTTGCCGATCTGTTTGCGCGCCCGACCGATGCCGATCTCGCCGAAATCGATGCCAACGGCGTACTCCGTGCCGCGGCCGAGACGCTGAAGGCGGCTGCGGCCGACGGCGGCGCCGAAGGCAGGGTGGCCGCCGCTGCCCTCGAGCGGCTCTATGTCGAGCAGAAGCGCGCCGAGCGCCAGGACGCACGCTGATGCGGATTCACGAACTCACGATCGAAAATTTTCGCAAATTTCGCCAGCCGCTGCGGCTCGCCGGTTTCGAACCCGGCCTCAACCTGCTCTGCGACCAGAATGAAGCAGGCAAGTCGACGATTCTCGAAGCGTTGCGCGCCGTCCTCTTTGAACGTCATGGCTCACGGAGCGACCGCATCCGCTCCTTTCGCCCGCACGGTGATGAGGTCGCGCCCACCGTCGAGCTCGATTTCGAGATCGACGGCACGAGATGGCGCCTCCGCAAACGCTTCCTCCAGTCCGCTTCGGTCGAGCTTGAGAGCGCAGCGGGACGGGCAACCGGCGACGAGGCCGAGGAGCGCCTCCAAGAGCTTCTGGGATTTTCGCGAGCGGGCAATCGCGGTGCCGACGACGACAGCCGCGGTGCGCTCGGGCTTCTGTGGGTCGAGCAGGGTCAGTCGTTCATCATCGGATCGCCGGGGGTTAGTGCCCGCCGCACCCTCGAGGATGTGCTGGCCGGCGAAGTTGGTCTCGTGACCGGCGGACAGCGGACGCAAGCGATCCTGCAAAATGTCGAGCGGTCGCTCGCCGAGCTTCGCACCGCTACGGGTCGTCCAGCGCGGCGTCTCTCCGCCGCACAGGACGCTGCTGCTGCAGCGGCCGAAGACGTGCGGCTCGCGCAAGCCGAGCTCGACCAGTTCGATACGACTCTCGATCGTCTCGACGCCAAGCGGAACGAACAACGGCGCCTGCTCGATGAACTCGACGATCCCGCCGAGCTCGAGAAGATTCGCAAGCTCGATACCGACATCGACAGCGCCAAGACTGCAGCACAGAGCCTGAAGACTGCGGAGGCGCTTCTGCGCGAGGCCGCAGGCGAGCGCGAGCGCCTCGAAACGCACCAGACTAAGCGCCGCGACCTTGCCGAAGCGCTGGTTCGCGCCGAAACCGCCGCCGAAGGCGCTCGCGTCGCCGCCAAAGAACATGACGATGTGCTAGCGGCGGCCCGCACCGCCGAAAGCGACGCCGTCACCGCGCTCGACGATGCCCGTGCGGCGCTTCGCACCGCCGAGGACGCGCGACAGACGGCGCAGCGAGCGCGCGGTGCCCGCGTACGCAACCGCGCGCTTGCCGCTGCCTTTGAACGGCTCGATGCGGCCGAGGCGATTGCATCCGACCAAAGCGCGTCGGCCGAAGAGCTCGCTGGCACCGCGATGACACCCGAAGCGAGCCGCGAGCTCCAGGACCTTGAGCAGACGGTTGCCGAAACGAGAGCCGCGGCTGCCGCAGGCGCCGCAACGCTCGAAATCGCCCTGCTGGCCGCCGCGCCGCCCGCAAGACTCAACGGCGAGGCGGTAGCTTGGGATATCCGCACGCTTGTCACCGAAGCGCAGACGCTCGAAATCGATGGCTTCGGAACGGTGGCGATCACGCCTCCTGCGTCAGGCGAGCCGGCACAGGCACGGCACCGCGCGGCCGAGCAGGATCTCACGGCATTCTTGGCGAAGGTCGGCTTCGAAGACGCCGCCTCGGCGCGCGAAGCTGCACGCACGCGCGTAGACTTGGCGCAGCGTGTCGCGCGCCTCACCGCGGAACTCCAGGCCGCCTGTCCAGCGGACGACGCGCTTGACATCGCTGCGGGCCTCGACGCGCTTCGCGGCGCCTTGGCCGAAGAGGAGCGTCCCTCAGCGGCGAACGCGGCAGAAAGCGAAGACGAGGGCGCGCTCGACGAAGAATGGAATAAGGCTCGAACCGAAGAGCGCACCACCGAAGGACGCCGCACTGCCGCGCTCGAAGCGCTTCACGTCGCGAATATCGCCGGCGTCAAATGCGCGGCGGCAATCGAACAGACCGCCGCCGAGGTCGCGCGCTTCGAAACGGAGCTCCAGGCTGCGATCGGCGATCAGGACGATGCCGCGCTTGAGGACGCACTCGTCGAGGCGCGCGCCGGCGAAGCGCGCACGACCGTCGCTCGCGACGAAGCCCGCCGCGCGGTGGAAGGGCTCGATGAAACTCAGCTTACACAGCGCCGCGAAAACCTTCGGCGCCGACGCGTTCGGCTCGCCGACGACCGGGTCGACCTTGCCAGCGATATTTCGCAGCTTGCCGAGCGCGCCAAGACCTTGGGCGGCGTCGGCCCGGCGAGCCGCCTTGCGGCCGCCACCGAGCTGTCCGATGCCGCAGCCGCGGCGCAAGCCAAACTCGAAGAGGAAGCCGCGATGCTGTCACTCCTCGCGCGGACTATCGCCGAGGCACAGACTGAAGCCTCGCGGCAATTCCTGGCCCCCGTCACGCAGCGCGTTGCGCCCTATATCGGCCGCTTGCTGCCCGGCGCGAGCATTTCCTTTTCCGAAGATCTTCGTCCAACGCTCCTGACCCGCGGCGGGCGCGAGGAGGACACAAGCGATCTCAGCAAGGGGACGCAGGAGCAGCTCGCGGTCCTCACCCGCATCGCGTTTGCGGACCTTCTGATCGAGAAGGGCAAACCCGCTTCGCTTCTCCTCGACGATGCGCTCGTCTTTGCCGACGACGACCGGTTCGACGCGATGCTCGACATATTGACCGAGGCGTCGCGGCGGATGCAAGTGATCGTACTGAGCTGCCGCACGAGCGCCTATCGCGGGATAGATGCGACGCGGATCGCGATCGCATGACGTCCCTGTCCCGCCGCGCCTAACCCCACCGAGAGGATCTGTAATGTCGACCAAGAGCGCGGCCGAGAACGCGCAGGAATTTGCCCAGTCGGCGATCAGCGCAGCACCGGTGATCATTCTGGGCAGCGGCGCGTCGGCGGCGCATGGCATTCCTGGCATGGGGCCGCTTGCCGATCATCTCTCGACTGCGGCGATCAATCCCGACTGGAACGTCGACGAGCAGGCCGAATGGCAAAAGTTCCTCGTGCACCTTAAAGCCGGGATCGATCTGGAAAGCGCGATGCAGGACATTCGTCCGACGGTGCGCCAGACGCATCTCATCGTCACCATGACGCGCGACTTTCTGCTGCCCTACGATCTTACTGTGCTGGAAGAGCTGCTGCTCGATCGGCGCGCTTTGCCGCTCTCGCGGCTCTTCCGGCATCTGTTCGACAGTACGCATATGACGATCGACGTCGTGACGCCCAATTACGACCGGGTCGCCGAATATGCCGCAGATGCCGCAGATATCGCCTGTTTTACGGGCTTTAATTACGGCTATTTGCAAACGCGCGCGCGCAACGCGAAAACGCGTGTGTCGGTCGACGGGCGCGCGGTGCGTACCGTCGCGATCTGGAAAGTCCATGGCTCTCTCGACTGGTTCCAGGATTCAGCGCAGCAAATTTTCGGGGTGCGGAGCGCGCTCAAGATACCCGCTGCGCTCACGCCGCTGATGATCACACCCGGCATCGAGAAATATCGCCTCACGCATGGCGAGCCCTTCACCACGGTCCTCGCCTGCGCCAATGCCGCGGTAGAGAAAGCCCGCGCCTACTTCTGCGTTGGTTACGGGTTCAACGACGAACATCTGCAAGCAAAGCTTCAGGCCCGCTGCGACTGGGATTCGGTTCCGCTGGTCCTGATCACGAAGGAGCTGACGCCGACGGCGCGGACGATCCTCAAAAGCGGTCAATGCCGACGCTATTTGGCGATCGAAGACGGGCCGGCGGGCGCCCGCGCCTATATGCATGACGTTCCCGACGGTTTCGATCTCGACAAGCCGCTGTGGCAGCTCGATCCATTTCTCGACCATATGACAGGGGCACGTGCATGAGCATTTTGGACTTCGCCGACGAAGACGCTTTGGGCTGCGTCCAGTCGGTCGACACCACAACCGTGATCGTGCGCGTCGACGATGTCGAACGGCTCCGCGCGCTTCAGGTCAATCGGCTCGTCGCGCTTCGAAGCAGCCTCGCGGGGCACAAGCTGATCGGCGTTATTCACAAGATTACGCGGACGGCGATCGAGGAATCGAAGCGCGCGGATGTCGAACAGGGCGAAGAAGCGCATCCCGAGCTCAATCTGGTTCGCATCACGCTGATCGGAACCCTCCTCGACAAGGATGGCGCACGCAGCAATGTGTTCCGCCGCACGCTTGAGACGGTCCCCGAGATCGACGCGCATTGCTTCGCGATGGAAGGCGAGCATCTCACGCGCTTCATGGGGGTGATTTCCGAAGTGACCGGCGGGGCGCAGCGCCTGTCGCTTGGAACTTATACGCTCGATCCCAATGCCGAGGCTTATATCAACGGCAACCGCCTGTTTCAGCGCCACGCGCTCGTCGTTGGCAGCACCGGCTCAGGGAAGTCCTGGACCACCGCGCGCCTTCTCGAACAGGTAGCCGAGCTCGACAGCGCGAACGCCATCGTTTTCGACATGCACGGCGAATATGCCTCCATGCAGGGCGACGGATTCGTCCATCTCCGCGTTGCCGGGCCGGGCGACATCGACGCCAGGAAGACGCTGGCCGACGGTGTGCTCCACCTTCCTTATTGGCTGATGAGCTACGAGGCGCTCGTTTCGATGTTTGTCGATCGCAGCGACCAGAATGCGCCCAACCAGGCAATGGTGATGTCACGCGCGATCATCGATGCTAAAACGCGCTTCCTGACAGCCGGAAATCACAACGAAATCCTTGCTAATTTTACGATCGACAGCCCTGTCCCCTTCGCGATTTCAGATGTATTGACCGAGCTCGACCGGCTAAACAGCGAGATGGTCGAAGGCGCGCGCGCGGGGACTGAGAAGCAGGGCGAGTTTCACAGTAAGCTCAGCCGTCTGATCCAAAGGCTATCTGGAAAGCAGACCGATCGCCGTCTTGGCTTCTTGTATCCGGCGGCGGGCGTCGCCGACGACTATGCCTGGCTCGACCAAGCGGTGACGCTCCTTCTCGGCGGACGTTCGGCGAAGGGCGGCCGCGGCGGCGTGAAGATCATCGACTTTTCGGAAGTGCCCTCGGACATTCTGCCGTTGATCGTCGGCATGGTCGCCCGGCTAGCCTTCCTTGTGCAGCAATGGAGCGCACAGGGTACCCGACATCCGGTCGCTCTTTTCTGCGACGAGGCCCATCTCTATATCCCGCAGGACGCGAACTCGGGCGCCGCCGAAAATGCGATAGCGACTTTTGAGCGCATCGCTAAGGAAGGCCGCAAATATGGCGTGGGACTCGTGGTGATCAGCCAGCGCCCTGCCGAGGTAAATCGCACCGTGGTCAGCCAGTGCAACAATCTCATCGCGATGCGCCTTACCAACGGCGACGACCAGAATGTCGTCCGGCGTCTGCTGCCCGACAGTCTCGGAGGCTTCGGCGACCTGCTCCCGATCCTCGATACTGGCGAGGCGCTTGTTGTCGGCGACGCCATCCTGCTGCCGACGCGCATCCGGATCGCAAAACCCGTCAACGAGCCGCTCAGCGGAACGATCGACTTCTGGGATCGCTGGGCCGACGGTTCGGCTGCGGCTGCGCTCGAAAAAGCTGTCGAGAGCTGGCGGCGCCAGACCTTGATAAAATAGCTTCTAGCCCGGAGATATGTCGGTTCCCGTATGAGACTACGGTTGCCGCCGCGGTCAGATATCCAAGTTGGCCCTAATGGTCCAGTTTAGGATTGGAGCCACTTGTCATAGACGGATTTTGAACTGGTTGGGATACTGCTTGGCTGGAGTGAATGGACGATTTCCCTGAACTTTGTCTTGCAGCGGTGATGCGAGGCAACACGCCCTGCCAACACCGTATGAGCCGAGACCACTTCGAACATCATTTGTATCTCGCGCGGCGAGAACCCCTTTATCATCTGCATATAGTAGAAGTCGGCTGAATTGGCCGTTCCATAGGGGTTGCCCACCGAACAGGTGACGACGGTCTCAACGAACTCGCGACGGACCGTCTCCGGGACTTGATGACCCTCAGAGAGTTTGGCGACGCGCTCCGCAAAAGGCGCCTCATTGTAGAAATTATTGATGCCCTGGTGGATCGTCATCAGGTTCTTGCAAGCTGTCGAGATCAGGGCGTGCCGCTCCGTTTCCGACAAAAGCCCGATGATCTTGAGGTTCTCGAAGAAGGCCTGTGAAGCCTTGAAGCGTTCTTGCTCACCCTTTGCCTGATATTTTTGGTGCTGATTGATGAGCAGCGAGATCGAACTGGGCGAAAAGGTTGTAGAAAAATGGCTACAGACGGTGATTGCCGTTACCCTAGAATGTTCCTCCTTGGTCGGATCGCAATAGATGCCGTGGAGCATCCCGAAAATTGCGTCGCGCTGTGCGTTGAAGGTCTGCGTGATGCGCTGACACCAAATCTGCATCTGCTCCTGAGAGAAGCCGGCGGCGTTGAGCGCGGTCATGAATTCCTTGATGTCCACGCCTGCAGTGTTTTGTTCGTCGCTAAGAGCGTGTCGACTGCACCGGTTCAGGAAGCTGATGAACTCATATTCATCGATATTCCCGATAACTGGATGAGCAGCAGAAAAATTATTTCTGATGTCCCGGCATTGATCGAGCATGAAGTAACCGGTTTCGGAGATAAGGTTCAGTTTCAGGCACAGATTCAGCAGTTCCGAATCTTGCATATCGAGCAACTTCTTCTCGTCGAAGTCCTTATCTATGATCTGCGGTATTATATGGATACCGAAGCGTCTAACTTTATCACGAAGCTCAACGACCGCTGCGTTCCACGCGTAGTTTATGGCGGAATCAAAAAGGCCGGTGGCGACTGCCACGCACATCCGCATCACACCCTCAGTCCTCAGATGTGGAGGAATGTTGCTCAGCAACTGGGGAAGGTTCTGCCAAGCGTTCTGGATCTGACTGTCCGATGCCAGCACCGAGCGATCTATGCCCAAGGCTGACGTTAGAGCCATCAACATGGGAGCCGAAAAAGTGGAGACTGTGGGAAGCTGCACGGGACTTAAGACAAGTTGGTTTGCCACAAGGTATCTCCAGCGACTAATTAGGCATTGAGGCCGTCTCCTATCACCGCTTTTCTGGAAGCGACAGGTAGTAGCCAGTGGCCTGCGCGAACGGCCGGTTTCGGGAAGCAGTCTCGCGGCTAGCTACGACCTAGATGGTGAAGGGTTTCGGGCGCTTCAGCGTACAAAAGCCTCTCATGCAGGAACCCGCGTGGGCTCTGGGACTGAGCTATGGGGATTTGTGCTTTGGCCTGGTCGGGATGCCGCCGCGCACAGTTGAAAGACGGCCGAGGCGGCATCCCGAGACGCGACCTCGACCATAATAATCGAGGTCCGGAACGTCGATCTGTCGTCGTTCAGCGGACGTGTGGCACCGCGCTGAGGCGATCGGCGCAAGGCGACCCGTTGGCCAGCGCCGGCATCGCGCGGTCATTCTTGCGGATAAGCCATGCCGGTTCATGACGCGATCGTCCGGATCGGAACGGCGGCACTCGGCGGGGCGCGAGGTTGGCGCCATCGGACAAACACCTCGATGACGGTCATCTTGCCGCCGCAGCATGGGCATAGCGGCGTTGGATCGACCGGTTCGTCGATAGGCGCATCCCCGGCATCCGGCATGACATCGAGCAGTTCGCGGGCGAGCGCGAGACTGGCCCTCCGGGTGGAACCGGCAAGCAGGCCATAGTGCCGGATGCGGTGAAAGCCGCGCGGCAGAACGTGGAGCAGGAAGCGGCGGATGAACTCGTCAGCGCTGAGTGTCATGACGCGTTGGCGGTCGGCGCCGTCGCGGCGGTAGTCCTTATAGCGCATTGTCACGCCGGCATCGCCGAACGCGAGCAGGCGCCGGTTCGAGATCGCGACCCGGTGGGTGTAGCGCGACAGATAGGCGAGCACGGCCTCGGGCCCGGCGAACGGGGGCTTGGCATAGACGACCCAGTTCTTCTTCCGGGCCGGCGACAGGTGGCGAAGGAATGTCCGTCGTTCGGCGAGCGGAACCATCGTCCCAAAAAAGCTGAGACGCCGGGCATCGTACAGCGCCAGCAGCTGGGTCAGGAACAGGCGACGGAACAGCCGTCCGAGTACGCGCACCGGCAGTAGGAACGCAGGCCGAGACGATATCCAGCGCTTCCCACCGGGGGCGACGCCGCCGCCGGGCACGATCATGTGCACATGCGGATGGTGCGTCATCGCGGATCCCCATGTGTGGAGCACAGCGGTGATGCCGATCCGGGCGCCGAGGTGCTTGGGATCGGCAGCGATGGTCAGCATCGCCGCCGATGCCGCCCGGAACAGGAGATCATAGACCACTGCCTTATTGTAGAACGCGATGTCGGCGACCTCGGCGGGCAGCGTGAAGACGACGTGGAAATAGCCGACCGGGAGAAGGTCGGCCTCGCGGGCTTCAAGCCATGCGCGCGCCGCAGCGCCCTGGCACTTGGGGCAGTGACGGTTACGGCAACTGTTATAGGCGATGCGCCAGTGGCCGCAGTCCTCGCAGGCCTCGATATGGCCGCCGAGCGCCGCGGTCCGGCATTGCTCGATCGCCGACATGACCTTGAGCTGCTGGAGGCTGAGGTGCCCGGCATGGGCGGCCCGATAGGCGGGACCAGCGCTGCGGAAAATATCGGCGACCTCGAGCGAGGTCTGCACGGCTCAGCCGGGCGGCGCCTTGTCTGCCATCAAGGCGGTCAACCGCTCGAGCGGGCCGGCGACGGCATGGATCGTTCGCGTCGATACCTTGGTGTAGAGCGCGGTCGTCTCGAGCTTGCTGTGGCCAAGCAGCACCTGGATCACGCGGATATCAACATCCTGCTCGAGCAGGTGGGTCGCAAAGCTGTGGCGCAATGTGTGCGGACTGACGCGCTTGCGGATGCCGGCGACCTCGGCGGCTTCCTGGACCGCGCGGTGTAGCTGCCGCGTCGAGACCGGATCGGTATAGCTGCGCCCCGGAAACAGCCAGCCATGGGGAAGCATGACGTTGCGACGCTTGCCCTCGCGCCACCACATCCTGAGCAGCTCCAGCAGCTGCGGCGAGAGCATCGCATTGCGGTCCTTGCGTCCCTTGCCCTGCTCGACGCGGATCAGCATCCTGGTGCTGTCGATATCATCGACCTTGAGGTGCGCTACCTCTGACACGCGCAGACCGGCGCCGTAAGCGACGCCGAGCGCCGCCTTGTACTTGATCCCCGGCGCTGCCTCGAGCAGCTGCGCCGCTTCCTCGACGCTGAGCACCTCGGGCAGCTTGCGCCGATAGCGGATAATCACCAGCGAGCGCGCCAGATCCCGCCGCCCGAGGGTCGCAGCGAACAGGAAGCGCAACGCCGAAACGGCCCCGTTGATAGTCGAAGGGCTGACGCCCTGCTCGTGCTGGTGCACCTGAAAGCGCCGAATATCCTCCGCCGTTGCCGTATCGGGCGGGCGTTCAAGGAATGCGGCGAAGCGTCGGACGTGGCGGATATAATCCTGCTGGGTGTGCCGACCCAGCCCGCGCATCATCATATCGTGCTGCATGCGCTGGCGAAGCGGGGTGATCGGGGCGTCGGTCGTAACAATAGTCATGGCAGGCTCCTCTTCGTTGAAGGAGCTCCATGATCTGCCCACTGTCGGCCTAGCTCAACGTCCCTGCGTCCCCTGCCACCTCAGTCCAAGGCGCCCATCCCGCGAAGCGGGTTAGTGCATGAGGCGCAAAGCCGACGGCGCAATCGACTCTCAATTCGGGTGCAATTGCGCTTTCGACCAAGGAAGATCTCGATATCTTTGCCTCCTCATCAAACATGGAGGATCCTTTGAAACCGCCCGTCATTCTGCTCCTCGCCGTTTGCCTTTCGGCCTGCGGTCAAAGCGAACCACGAAGCGTTCAATATTTCGAGGCGAACCCCGACGCTGCTCGTGAGGTCGCCGCCAATTGCAGGGACGGATCAATCCGCGGCGACGAATGCAGAAATGCAGATATCGCCTTGGAGGTCATCGAAGGTCGGGAGCGTTTCGCGCGTTTCCGAGGCAAAAAATGATTTAGGCGCCGACGCGAGCTTCCAACTCGACGATGCGCTCGGAGCAGATGGCATGGACGGCCCGGCCGAGTTTCTCGACACATCCGGCCAGCCAGAGGAGCTCCTCCTCACTGATGCGATAATGCTTCGAATAGCGGGCCTTCACATAGGCCTCCTTGAGTTTCTCGAAGCGCGATCGATCCGCTTTTACTTCGCGCGGCCAAGCATCGACCAAACGCATATCGAGGCGCTCGGCTTGCGTCCGCAGAAAGCCCAGGTTGTGAACGTGCGGCGTGTAGAACGTGCAGACCAGAAGCGCGCAGTGGTATAGCGTTTCAGTGGTCTGATGCAGGAGAAATGCGGCTTCCTTTGTAAATGATTGCTCGATCGCATCACTCGACAGCTTGGACTTTCGCAGGGCCGCCGGAAACCATTCGTCAAAATATTCCCGCGCCATCGCCAGCGCCTGCTCAGGCGTCTTCGGCTTCGGCTTGTGCAACTCCTTGTCGTCAAACTCGTAGAGCGCGATCCCGTCGCGCGCGACGTCCATGAAGAAATAGCGCCCGTGCGCGAGCCCGTCATTCACCTCCTGCAGCGTGTGAACGATGAAGTTGACCGGCGTGTGCAACGTCTTGTCGATCGCAAGCTCACGGGTCAGCCGATCGTCGAGCTTCGACCAGAAATCGATCTTGTCGGTCAGCCGCTTGTCGTTGACGATGATCAGCAGATCGAAGTCCGAGCGATAGCCTTTGGCGGTGTGCGGCTCATCGACCCAGCCGCCGCGCGCATAGCTGCCGTACAAGATGATCTTGTCGATCCGGCCCTTCTTTTTCCAGCCCATGGTGCCGAGCGCGATCGCATCCTCGAATTCTTCGAAGATGATCGCTTTCACGCGCTCGAGCTCGCGCTGCTTGTTGGCCGGGAGATGATCGAGATCGGTTCGCATGACTGTTCTCACCTGTGTAATTTCGCTCGCCGGATGGCAAGCGCCGTCGGATCCAAATCGGCACCTCACGCCCCTTCCTTGATCCGAAAATCCCAGACCGGGATGCCAAACGCCCGCGCCTTGTCGACGAGATTGTCCTGGATGCCGGTCCCCGAGAAGACGATCAGCCCGGTGGGCATCGCGTCGATCAGCCGCTCGTTGCGCTTGAACGGGGCAGCCTTCTTGTCGCGGTTCCAGTCGGGCCGGAACGCGACCTGCGGCACGCTGCGGGCGTCGGCCCAGCAAGCGGCGGCACGCTCGGCCCCGGTCGGGGTCGCACCGTGCAGCAGGATCATGTCGGCATGGCGGGCATGAACCTTGTCGAGCGCCGACCAGATATGCTGGTGATCGTTGCAGGAAGGTCCACCGCTGAAGGCGATGCGCGTCCCCTCGGGGATCAGGGCTTTGGCCTTTTCGCGGAGACGCTTGTCCATGAAGTCGCGGCTGTCGATCATCGCAGCGGTCATCGTCTTGTGGCGGATGCGTGAGCCGGTGTGAGGCTGCCAGGCCTTGCGGGCATGGATGCGATATTGCTCGGCGGCACATTCACGGAAAAATTCCATCGTATCGCGCCGCTCGATCATCGTGATGCCCTCGGCGATCGTGCGCTCGAGTTCGACCGAGCGGATTTCGCTGCCATCCTGTTCGCGCTGCAGGTCGCGCTGCGCCGCCTCGTTGCGATCGAGATCGCGTTCGATCCGCGTGCCCGCGCCGTGGAAGAGATTGACGACGCCCCAGAGCAAATCCTCAAGATCGGGTTCGATCCTGGTGTCGATCAGACAGCCCGTAAGCGCATCGAAGATGTCGGCGACCGCGCCGCTGGCGAGCCGGTCGTCGGGCAGCGGGCGCCCGTCGGGTTCGTCCTCGAAGGGACGATGGCCGTAGAGCTGCATTTCCTGGAGAAGATGCGCGCTCGCGCCGGGTTCGAAGGGTTCGTCGGGATCGGGCTGTTCGGCATCATAGGTCATGGCGCTGTTCTCCGGCTGAAGGCGCGCGCCTTTCGCGGCCTTCGCGGCGACGCCTTGCGGCGCGCGGGCCGGGTCCGCACCGAAGGGGGCTTGCCCCCGCCCGGCCGGAGCGCCAGCGGAGGATGGCGGCCGAAGGCTATTTTGGATCGCGATGCAAAGGGGCGTCAGCCCCGGCGGAAAATAGCCGCCCGGCAAGCCATTGCGGTACCGGCCCCGCGTGCCGCAGTCGCCCTCCAGCGAAGGCCGAAGGCGCAGCCCTCCCGGAGACGCACGCGCCCAAACGCCGACACGCCCGCCCCCACGCCTTCCCTCCCGGCCGCCTCAACGAACGAGAAAGCGTGCTGTGTCTTCGCCCCGAAGCAGGCACCCGAGCCGGTCCGCAAATCGCGCTCGTCCCAGCGCGCCGAGATCGTCGTTGAAATCGCCTCGCTCCGGGACCAGCGGCACGACCTCGATCCCAGCATGGACGCCGCGTTCGACAAGGGTCTTCAGCGCACCCGCCCCGGCGGGATCCTTATCGCAGGCGACATAAAGGCGGCGCAGCGGCTGCGGAAAGCGGATGGCGGCAAGATGCGCCGCCGACAGCCCCGCGATCATCGGGAGGCTCGGCAGGGCCTCGCGAAGCGAAAGCATCGTCTCGATGCCTTCGCCGGCCGCCATAGTCGCGTCAGAGCGCCCGAACCGAACACCATGTCCGAGAAGGTGTCCCATGGCGCGGCGCGGACAGGCGACCGGAGCCTTGCCGCCTGCCGGATCGAGCCAGGTGCGATGGACACCGACGATATCGTCCTGATCGTCGGTGACCGCCGCGATCATGGCCGGCCATGCAGAACGGACGCCAGGCGCGTCGTCCCGTGACGCCTGGTAATAGCAGCGAGGATGATAGCGCAGCCAAGCGCCGCTCCCGGCGACGCCGATACCGCGCGCCGCGAGATAGGCTGCAACCACCGTCTCACCGACAGGCTTTGCCGCCGCCCAGAGGCGCCGCGCCGTGACAGGCGTCCCGGCCGGTGTCTTGCGGGCACGCGGCGATCGCGTGCCGAACGACGTCGGCAATGGCAGGCTCAAAAACCTTCGGGCTTCGGCGAGCGTTTCGCGCATCGCGCTATGCACGCAACTGGCGGCGATGATGTCGAGCAGGTCGCCATGCTCGCCGCTCGCCGCATCGGTCCATTTGCCGACCTGCGCGCGCGTGTCGCCTGCCGCCGACAGCAGGACATAGAGACTGCGACCCGGCGCATTGTGGATATCGCCGACGAGCCAGTAGCGGCCTTCGCGGCGACCGTTCGAAAGATAGCGGCGGCAGACGGCCTCGGCGTTTTCGGCCAAGCGGCGCACGATGTCGGAAATACTGTCCATGGGGGCTCCACGGCGACGGACGCGGCGCAAGGCCAATCGTCAAGGATCGGCCCGCCCGCGCATACGGCGCCGACAGCCCCTGCCGGCAGAGCAGCGGAGGATGCCATAAACGACGCGCCGATTTCAAGAAAATGCGGCAGCGAACGGCATGATGCCGTCCGCTGCCGCGCGAGCAAACGGGGCGACCGAAGCCGCCCCGTTCGTAGTCACTCGGCCGCAACCGGGAGTTCGTCCCAGCCGTCGTCACTATCGACACCGTCCCGTTCGCCGGTCCCGTCCGCCTCGGTGCCGTCCGTGTCGGCATCGGATGCGGCGACCTCGTTTTCGACGCCGTGGGATTCCCCGACCGACACCTCATTGGACGACACCTCTTCGACAGGCACCTCTTCGCCAGACGCCTGTTCGACCGGGGTGCGCAGCGGCTCGGGCAGCCAGTCCGATTCCTCGAGCAGCGCCTCCGCCTCACGGACCATGTCGGGTTTCTTGAGATGATCGATCATTCCGGCGAATTCCGCCCCGCGCGCTTCGGTGACGTCGGCCAAAATGCGCGCCTTGGTGACATGGCGGAAATAGCCGTCACCGGTCGCTCGCCACCCCGCCGCGATCGGGTCGAGTGCCACGATGCGCGCGAGGGCATGGCTGTGGGCCACACGACCGGCGATGTCGCTGCGCGCGGATTGACCCGCGTCGATCTGGGCGTTGAGCGACAGCGACGCACAATGGGCGAACAGGCTCGCCTGCTCGTTCGCGTCGAGCGCGATGAGCGCGTCCCACAGTTCGGCTTCGGTCTGCGGCAACCGCTCGCGCCATGCCGCATGCCGCGCATCGATTGCCCGCGCCGGCCCACTGTCGCGAAGGCCTTCCGGTGGATTGGAGAAATAGACCTCCGTGACCCGCAGTCCGAGACAGGATGCGTGGCTGAAGCGATAGAAGAGCGACAGCACGAACGCGTGAAGGACGGCGCCGAACGCCAGCTGCGGATTTTGCGCGAAGGCATCCTGCAACGCGAGCGTCCGCCAGGCGGTGAGGTCGGCGACGAGACGATCGGGCAAAGGCTTGAGCCCTTCCTCTTCGACCGGCGCGACGTCACCGCCGCGGGGTTCGGCCTCCGGAACGCCCGCATCGCCCTCGCCGTCGCCGACGGGCACCTCGCCTGCGGGATTTGCGTCGCCGCCGTCTTGTTCTTCGACCGGCTCGTCCTCAGGCCGCACGAAACCGCGATCGACACGGATCGTCCCGTCATACTCGATCGACACGAACACACCCGCGAGGCCGACTTCAGCCTCGTCGAAGATTTTCGGTCGATCAATCAGCGCACCGATCTTGGCCTCGATCGCCTCGAGTTGTGCGTGAACCTCCTCCGGCACCTCGGGCTCTTCAGACCATTTGTCCGACAGCGTCTCGGCCTCGGCTTCGAGCGCAGCGAGGCTGGCCTCTTCGTCCTCGGTCATCGCGACCTCGCTGCTTTCGAGCCAGCGCAATCCCCGCGCCGCACCGTGGGGCAAGTCGATCGTGGTCTGCACCCATTTCCAGCCTTCTTCTCCGATGCGCTGGCCGATCGCGGTGAGCTTCTCGTCGACCAAGCGGTCGAGCAGCGGCGGATTGGTAAGCCAGCCGCCGTCATCGGCCTCGAACAGGTCGCGCACGATGCTACCGCCCGCCGCGACATAGGCATCGACGCTGACGAAGCGCACGCGCTTGTCCGCCGCGCGGACGCTATTCTCGGTGAGTTTTTGACGAATGAACGCCGGCGACTTGTTCCAGCTGTGCGCAAGCAGTTCCCAGACCTGGACCTGCCGCTCATGGTCGTCCGACACCGTGAAGGCCATGAGTTGATCGAGTGACATGTCATCCGCGGCATAGAGGTCGTGCAGCGTCGGCGACACCGCGGCGAGCTTGAGGCGCTGGCGCACCACGGCGGGCGTGGTCATGAAATGCGCCGCGATCGCTTCGACTTCGTTGCCCTTGTCGACCATCGCCTGCATCGCGCGGAACTGGTCGAGCGGGTGCAGATTTTCGCGCATGGCGTTTTCCGCATAGCTGTCTTCTTCGGCAAGGATGCCCGTGGCCGACTGAATGATGCAAGGTACCGGCGCATCCTTCGCCAGCCGCTTCTGCTTCACGAGCAGTTCGAGCGCGCGGTAGCGCCGGCCGCCGGCGGGGACTTCGAACAGGCCGGTATCCGCGCCATCGTCACCGATGTGTGGCCGCACATTGAGGCTTTGCAGCAGGGTGCGGCGGGCGATGTCATCGGCAAGCTCGCCGATCGACACCCCGGCCTTCACGCGCCGGACATTGGACTGGGACAGGATCAGCCGGTCGAACGGAATGTCGCGCGACGGGCTGAGGACGATCTTCTGCTTTGCTCTGGCCATGGCCATTCTCCATGACGGGCCGCCGCGAGACACTCTCCCGGCTCTTGAAGCCCGTCACGAAGCCCCGGCTTCTCTCTTCCTCGAAGGGGGCCGCCACCGGCGGCCCCGGACAAGGCCCGCGTCGTCAGCCGCGGCCGGAAAGCCGGCGGGCCGCCGCGCGGAGGCGCTGCTCGCCAATGATGATCGAGCCCGCTGCGCGGGCGGCTTCGGCATAGACCGAGAGTGGATGCGCCGCCTCGAAATGGAGATCGCGCTCGATGCCGAGACCATAGGGGAGCCGCACCGCCTCGAGTTCGGCGGCCGAGAAGCTGCCCAGTTCCGGACAGCCGAACCCCAGATCGGCGAGGCCGAACAGGATGCCATCCGCGTCGATCTCGGTGGCAAGCCAGGTCGCGGCGCCGACGGGATTGAAGAAGCGCACCACGGGTTTCGGGTCGGGTTCGCACGCGCCGCGTTCGATCGCCGCAACCCGCGCGCGAGCGTTGGCCGCGAGGCGGGCGGTGATTTCGGGGGTGAGCAGTTTCATGCCGCGATCCCCTCGATCTGCAGTTTGTCGTTGGCGCGGCAGCGCACGGGCGACGCAAGGGCATCCGCCGCCAACTCGGACCGAAAGGCGAGGAGATAGTCGGCCGCTTTCGACGCGGCGCTGGCGGCGCGGAGGATCGCGCGATGATCCTCGCGGATGATATCGAGCCAAGAGCCGATATAATCCGCATGACGCACGCTCGGCGCGATGCCGAGCGCCGCGCAGACGAAGGCGCCCGCCATTTCGGCGATCAGTTCTTCATGGCCATAGGGCTTCGAGCCGAAGCTGCCGGTCTGATCTCGACCCAGACGGCTGTCATGGCCCGTCCAGTGGCCGAGTTCGTGGAAAGCGGTCCGGTGCCAGTTGATCGGTTCGTAAAAATCGTCCGGACGCGGCACCGCGACGAAATCATGGCGGGGGCTGTAATAGGCCGACGCCCCGCCGATCCGAAAGTCCGCCCCAGTGGCTGCGATCAGCACCTCGGCGTGCGGCAGGATCAGGCCCTCAGGGATCGGCGGCGCCGGGACATGATATTTGTCGGGAAGCCCGTCGCATTGATCGACCGAAAAGACAGTGAACTGCTTCAGGAAGGCAAAGCCACCCTTCCGCTCGCGCTTGCCATCATGGCGCGGCTCGGAGGCATCGGTTCCTGCCCGCCGTGTGTAGACGACGCCGATGCCGCGCTCGCCGCGCCGAACCGTGCCGCCGAGCGCGGCGGCCTGGCGAAACGTCAGGAAGCCGTGTCCCTGAAAACCGCGAGTCAGTACCGCGTGCCAGAGCGTCAGGATATTGATGCCGCTGTATCGCCGGTCGCTTACGACATTATAGGGAAGGCCGACCGCAGCTTGGCCCGCGTCCCACGGCTGCACCCAGGGAAGGCGCCCCGCTTCGAGTTCCGAGATGATTCGGCTGGTGATATCTTCATAGAGCGACGCGCGCGCGTCGCCGCGATGGTGGGATGTTGCCAGTTGGGGCATTTCAGGTCTCCGCGGCGGACCGGCGGCGAGCCTCTCTCGCCGCGCCCAATCCGTCCCGGTTTCCCGGCCCTCCTCTGCCTCTCGTGCGGCGGCATCACCGCCGCACGGCCGACGTGCGCTGTCGCTGCCCGACCCGACTACGCCGCGGGACTTGTCAACATGTTCTTCCTATGTTCTCATAGGGGGATGGACAATATCGATACCGCCCGAGTCGCAGAGACCATCCTTTCCGCCCCCGGCTGGGCGCGCGTTGGCATCACCGCGCCGACCAGCCATATCCGGGTCGAGGCCGCGTTCGAACTCGCGCGCGTGATCGTCGAGAGCGTGCGCGCCGGCGCGGAGCCACAAAACCCCGACCAGCTCGGGCTCTCCCTGTGACGTGGGCGGCTGGACAAAGGACGGACAGCATCGCGCCACGCATGTCTTCGAGGCCGCGGCCTGGTTTCGGGCGATCAAGCCCGTTTGCCGCTGCGGGCATAGCGCGACGTTCAATCCATATGGGATCTGGTGGCGCTTCGAGTGCAGGATGTGGGACGGCAATCTCGTCAAGGCGTGCCAAAAATTCTGGTGCGTCCGCTGCGGCGCGCGGACAGGCAAGCGCGTTCGCCCGGTGCGGATCGAACTTGTCGACCCGAGCCCCGATGACATCGCCCTGCCGATGCCCGAAGAACGCGAATGGAAGCGCGCGCTCAGCCGTTTCCGCGCCTGAGGACTGATCTTATGGATATCGAGACGGACGACGCACTGGTCGGCATCGGCAAGCTCCACCGCGTGATGGTATGGGACGGCCAGCGCGAACGCGAGAAGGAGATGCTGTGGGGGCTGCCCTCGCGCGATGCCGATATATTCCAGATCCCGCTCCTGAAGTCCGAGACCGCGATCATCGATCGGCCCTGTCTGCTGCTCGCCAATGAGTTCGGCCTCGTGAAGCGCGGTAAGACGGTCTATGCCGCAATCCTCATCAGCGACGAGCCCTTCTTCTGCATCGCGGCGGTCTGGCGGCCGGCGCACCGCCTGTGGCCCGAGAGCTTCGCGGCGCTCACCGTCCCGGCCTATGACGATTTGGCGCCGCACAAGGATCGCCACGTCGGCGTGGTCCGCCCCGAGGACTGGTTCGACTGGTTGATGGGGGCGCGGCCGCCGCTGGACATGTTGCGGCCTTTCCCCAAGAATAGCTTCAGCATCATGCCGCCGATTCAGCAGAATTTCGACGAAATGCTCGGCGCGGCCTGACCGAAACCGTCCAAGGGGAACCGCCGCCATGTGCAATCTCGTGACCCTCAAGGCTTCGGTTGCCGAAGTGGCCTCGGCCTTCGGAGCGCGGCGCCCCCTCACTAATGCTCAGCCCGGCGAGGTCTATCCGGGCGGACAGGGGTTCGTGGTGCGCGAGGACGGGGGCGCCCGCGCGCTCCAGTCGATGACCTGGGGCTTCCCGGTTCGGCTCAAGCATATGAAACCGACGAGCAAGCCGAAGCCCGTCAACAATGCCCGCGACGACAAGCTGATGACCTATTGGCGGACCTGGTTCACTAATCCCGCCCAGCGCTGTCTCATCCCGATCAGCGCCTTCGCCGAGGCCGAGGGCGCGAAGGGCAAGATGACGCGCACCTGGCTTCGCGTCGCCGATCAGCCGCTCGCGGCCTGTGCAGGATTGTGGCGCCCGACCGATGAGTGGGGCGACTGCTATACGATGGTGATGGTCGATGCGACCGAGGAGCTCTTTGATATTCACGACCGGATGCCGGTCATTCTTCACGCCGCCGATCATGATGCCTGGCTGCAAGCGCCCCCTGAGGAAGCTATGAAGCTTGTGACCCAATATCCGGCAAGCCAGCTGGAGGTCGAGCGGACCGACGTCCCGTGGTTTAGCCGCAAGCCCCCGAGCGCCGAGACCCCGACGCTCCTTTGAGAGTTTGGATCGTGGGGCAACGCTTCATCCGCCGAACAGCGATCGGATCGCGCCGACGAGTCCGGCAATGAAGGAGCCGCCGACGAGTACGGCGGCGAACCAGAATTCGATCGCCAGCGCGCGCGATTTCCATTTCGGTTCCTGATCCATTGGCCGTACATGCCATGGCCGGACAATGTAGGACAGACCCCGTTGCTCCGTTCGCGATGTGACAAAAGCTCTGACTCATCGCAATTCAGTTGGAGCTTTTGTCACATGAAACTGCCCGCGATCCACGGGCAAGGCGTCCGATTTGATCACCGTAAAAGCAAAGCACCATCCTTGTGGTCGGTGAAATGCCGTGGGACGATTATCACCCATGTGCGTCGGCTCCGCTTGGAGGATTATCGCGGTCCAGTCTCTACATGGACCGATTGGTGTCAATCTGGGTCCGATTAGCACACCAAGCCGCTTTATCAGGCGATTTCCTGTCGTTACACCGAAGAGGCGATCGGCATTGCGTATAGAGGCTAAGGTATTACCTGCCCGCCGCAGTGCGAGGACCATCGCGAAGCTTGTCCAACTTCATTGTCTCCCGGAGAGGAAACGGGAGCGATGAGCCATGGAGCGGATCGCGGGCGGACGGGTCGGGAACGTGCCGGCGGCCGATGAATCGACGTGAAGCATTTTAATCTGACGGAGGAACTCGCACACGACATATCAGGCGCCGACAAGGAAGAGCGGCTCTTTGCTGCCCTCTCGAACGCCGCTGACCGCATGGGATTCGATCTTTTCGCGCTCGCCTTCGACCGCCGCGGCGGCGGCGAAGCCGCATCGATGCTCGTGCATAATTATCCCGACGCCTGGGCCAATGTCTATGTCGGCTTCGACCTGAGCGGCACCGACCCGATCCGCCGCGCCGGCGAAAAATCCATGACGGGCTTTCAATGGCGCAATGTCGACCACTACATCCCGCTTTCCCGCGGTGACCGGCAATTGCTGAAGGTCGCCCGCGAGAGCGGAATCGGCGACGGCTTCACGGTGCCGCGGCACTTGCCTGGCGAAGCTACCGGAAGCTGCTCCTTTGCCGTCGCTCCCAATGCCAGGCTCCCGCTCGAGATGCTCCACGCCGCCGAGATTGTCGGCGCCGTGGCGCTCGCCGCGGCGCGGCAGCTCATCGGGACAGGCTCCTATACTCCGCGGGCGGCGCTGACCGAGCGGCAGCGCGAGTGCGTGCTCTGGTCGGCGCGCGGCAAGACCGCCGGCGAGACCGCCGGCATCCTCGGCATCAGCGAAGAGACCGTGGTCCGTCATCTCAAGATCGCGCGCGAGCGCTATTCGGTGCCGTGCCGGCAAATGCTGATCCTCTGCGCCCTGTTCGACGGCGTCATCGGCTTTTCGGATGTCTATGATTGGTGGCGCCCGCTCTGACGAGGAGCAGACAAACGCACAAAGCTTGCCCAGAAATGGGCATAGGCGTGCCGCGGGATTGATGGTCTGATTCCGGCTTCAACAGCCAAGGAAGTTTCATGATCACTCAATCCACGCGGGCGCATGACGCGCCCGGGAATGCGGCGCTACGCGCCATGTTCGCCGCCCGCAAGCAGGTCTTCATCGACAAGCTGCAATGGGATTTGCCCGCCCTCGATGGCCGCTTCGAGCTCGACCAGTTCGATACCCCGGACGCACGATATCTCATCCTGCTCGATCCCGATGATCTGCGCCACCGGGCGTCGGCGCGGCTCCTGCCGACAACGGCGCCGCACCTGCTCGGCAACATCTATTCGCATCTTTGCGCCGGCGAGGCGCCGTCCGGCGAAGGCATATGGGAGATCAGCCGCTTTTGCCTCGACCCCGCGCAAACGCCGACCGAGTGCCGCGATGCGCGCAACCAGTTGGTCACCGCGCTCGCGGACTATGCTCTCCACCACGGCATAGGCGAATATGTCGGTGTCGCCGAAGCCGGTTGGTATCACACGATCTGCAAATTTGGCTGGACATGCCGCACGCTGGGTCCCGTTCAGCGGGACGGCGCGTGCCGGATACTCGCCCTCAGCATAGCGATCGACGAGGACACGCTCCCCGGGTTGCAGCGCACCGGCACCTACGCGCCGCTTGTCCTCAAGTTCGAAGAAGGCGGGGAGCCGGGGCGATGAAAAAGGATCTGACCGAAGCCGATCTTCCTGGCCTGCTCGTCGATGAGCTGCGCCGCAAAGGCTATTGCATCATTCGCAACGAGGCGGTCGCGCGTGTCCATGCGCTCGCAAGGGATCTCGACCCGATCTTCGCCGCGACGCCCTTTTGTGAAGGCAATTTCTATGGTCGCCGCACGAAAAGGTTCGGCAGCCTGCTCAAAAGGTCGCCGCATATGGCCGAACTGGTGCTCAACCCCATCATCCTGTCTGCGGTCGAGACGATCCTCGGCACGGGATGCGACCGGATCCAGCTGAACCTCACCCAGGCGATCGAGATTCATCCGGGCGAAGTGCGGCAGTTTCCACACCGCGACCAGGATATGTGGCGCGGCGCCGACGGCAGCCAGGAATATCTGGTCAACGTCCTCTGGCCGCTGACGCCTTTCACGAAGGAAAATGGCGCCACGCGGATCTTTCCGAAGAGCCACGGCGTGAAAGGCATCGCGAAAACCGATCTTGGTCCGCCCATTTTCGCCGAAGGCAAACCGGGCGCAGCAATCTGCTTTCTGGGATCGACGGCGCACGGGGCGGGCTCGAACCTCAGCAACGAGGTCCGGCGCGGCGTACTCGTCAGCTACAGCCTGGGATGGCTGAAGCCCTATGAGAATTTGTGGCTCGCTTATCCGCCCGAGGTCGCCCGGACGTTTCCGCCTGAATTGGCTGCGCTCGCCGGTTATGCGCAGCACCGCCCCAATCTCGGCAATTACGAGGGCCAATGTCCTTCGGTTTTGCTCAAGGACGACATTCCCGCCCATATCGGCGCGATCGACGCGCTCAGGCCCGACCAGTCGGATGCGGTCGCCGATTTTGCCGCTGCCGAAAGGAACGGCCAATGAGCCCGGCGCATGTGTTCGAGCCGACCTATGAGGCAATCAAGCGTCGGCTGATGAGCGGGGAATGGGCCGGCGGTACCCGGATCGAGGCGGCCCGTCTCGCCGACGATCTCGGAGTCAGCGTCACCCCGGTACGCGATAGCCTTTACCGGCTCAATGGCGAGCGGATGGTCGATTTCATGCCCGGCGAGGGTTTTCATGTCCATCGCCTGACAGAGACCGAGTTTCGCGACCTGCTCGAGCTGCACCTGATCCTGCTGCTCGCGGCGCTAGCGACGGCGCAAAAAGGGTCGGCAACGTCGGTCCCCGCTGACCAGCCTTATCCCGATCGCGTCGCCGACCTGTTTCTCGCGATTGCCGAGCGCTCGTCGAACAGCGAAATAGTCGCGAGCATCGCTGCGATCGGCGACCGGCTTCAGCTTTCGCGTCATTTCGACGTGACGATCCTCGCCGATGCCGACGAGGAGTATGAAGCAATCGCGATCGCCTTCGCCGATGCCGAGCCGCAGGCGAAAGTGCGCAACTTCCTGCTCCGCTATCACGAGCGGCGCGCGCATGAAGCGGCTACCTACGCCCGAACGCTCGCCGGTCATCCAGGTCGACAGCCATGATCGCTGGCCGAAAAGAGAGTGACGTTTTGCTTGTCAGGACCGCCCACAATTGACATGATTCGACCGTGCAAGAGCATCGCTGGCAGCTCCTGCGCGGAATATTTCGCCAGGCATCATATGCGCCAGTCCCTGACCGGACCGGCGGCCCAACCGGTCCATGGTTCGCGCGAGCGACCAAACGGCGGCACAGCACTGGGAGACGGGTCTCTGGCGAATGCCGGCTGGTCCCGCTCGTGCCTCCGGGAATATTTGTCGTGTCTTCCTGTACCTGCGGCGACCGCGCCCCGCCGCGTCACCCCTTTTCGGTGTCATCGGCCTGCCATTCGCATCCGGCCGATCGTCCGCCGCCGGTCGAGGAGCGGCCTGAAGCCGGGCACGATCTGGACGCGATATATCGGACGCATCGCACGTCGCTCTTCCATTTCCTGAGCCGCAAAGCGGGATCGGAGGAAGCACCGGATCTGGTGCAGGAAGTCTTCGCGCGCGCGGCGGGCAGCACGCAGCGTCACCAGCTCGTCAATCCGGGCGGGTTCCTTCGCCGCATCGCCCAAAATCTCCTCATTGATCGAGCGCGGCGCCAGAAGTCCGCGCGGGCGACCTTCTTTCCGCTTCGCGAGGAGCGCGACGGCGCGACGCCTGCGGCGCAGGAGTGGAATCTCGAAGCCGCGGACCTGCTGCGATTGTATGAAACGGCGGTTGACGCCATGCCGCCAAAAACGCGCCGCGTTTTCCTGATGCATCGGGTGGACGAACTCAGTTATCGCGAGATACACGAACTGCTTGGCATCAGCATCGCAACGGTGGAATATCATATGATGAAAGCGCTCGGTCAGATTTCAAAGGTGGTGGACGGCGGCCGATGACGAGCACAAGCGGCGGCAACTATCCCGTCGATGAGGTAGCGCAGGCGTGGCTGATCAAGATGCGCGGCGAGGACGCCGGCGCGCTGCGCGGAGAGTTTGAAGCGTGGCTCCTCGCATCGGCCGATCATGGCGAAGCCTACCGCCGCGCCGAACGCCGCATGGCGGCCTTGGCGGTTCTCAAGACCTCGCAGCGCCACGGAACAAGCCATGCCGAAGCGCGGCGGGGCCGGGTTCGCGGCTGGCTGCCATGGGGCGCCGCCGCGACCGCAATCGCGCTGCTGATTGTAGCAATCGGGGCTGGAGGCGCCTCCCTTCCCGGCCAGCCCGGCAGCGCCTCGATCGCGCGAGCCACCGAACCGCTGATTACGCAGCGCGGCGAAATCCGCTCGTTCCGGCTTGCCGACGGCTCGCGCGCGACGCTTGATACCGACAGCCGGCTGGACGTCGCGTTCGGAGACGGCGACCGCAGCGTCCGCTTGGTAAAGGGCAGGGTCCGTCTTTCCATCGCCAAGCAAGCTAAACCGCTCCATATCGACGCCGGGACAGGCGCAGCAATCGCGAACGATGCCGAGATCGACCTTAGCCTCGACGAGGCCGGAACGGTCAGTGCGGCCCTCCGGCGCGGCGAGGCCGGCCTGCGCGCAGACGCCAGAACCGGTCCTGCGACCGCGTTGTCACAGGGAAAGACGCTGACCTATCGGCGTGATGGCAAGTTGCAGCTCGGCATGGCCCAAGCGTCTGACATTCCCGCAAACTGGCCCGAAGGCTGGGCCGAATATCGTTCGATTAGGCTCGACCAACTCATCGCCAAGGCCAATCGCTATGCCGTCACCCCGATCGTGATCGACGATGCGGCGAGCGCAGCGCTTGAGGTTTCCGGCCGCTTCCATCTTAGCGAGACCGATGCCTTCGCAGAACGGATCGCAAGCCTCTTCGGTCTCAGGGTCGAACGCTCTGCGGACGCCATCTATCTGCGCCGCCGATAAATTTTTCACCCAAGACTAAGGGGCTCCCCTTCGCCCCGTCAACGCACCCCCACTGGCCGCCTGCCTGAAGCACGGCCGAGAAAATGGGGGAGTGATAATGTTGAAGAAGTCCCGTTCGCTGGTTGCGCTGATGGTCGGCAGTGCCGCCTGTTTTTCACCTGCGGTTGCGCTGGCCATGCAGCAACAGCGCCAGTCTTATGATCAACCGGCGCAGGATCTCGGCGACGCGCTGCGCAGCGCTGCCACGATTGCCGACATCGAACTCTACGCGTCGTCGCGCGATCTTGAAGGAAAGACAGCACCGCCGTTGAAAGGCGAGCTAACGAGCCGCGAAGCAATCGAGGTGCTCCTCAAGGGAAGCAGGCTGATCGCAAGGTTCGAGGTCGGCTCGGTGATCATTTCTAGACTCACGTCCACCGCCGATAGCACAGCAACCGACGCCGAGCCGATCGTCGTGACGGGGTCGAGGATCACGGGTGCACCCACGGCAATCCCTGTGATCCGGGTGACATTGGAAGACATCCGCAACTCCGGCCATGCCGATCTTGGCGAAGTGGCGCGCAGCTTGCCGCAGAACTTTGGCGGAGGCCAGAATCCCGGGATTGGAAATTCGCAAGGCGCCGCGAATGAAAACGTCAACGCCAATGGCGCATCGACTTTCAACCTGCGCGGTATCGGTCCCAATGCGACACTGACGCTGATCAACGGCAATCGCTTTGCCTACAGCAGCGTCAATTCGGTGATCGACGTCAGCGCCATTCCCATCGCGGCGGTCGACCGTGTCGAGATCGTGGCCGACGGAGCATCGGCCATCTACGGCGCCGATGCAGTCGCCGGGGTGGTCAATATTCTTCTCAAGCGCGACTATGAGGGGGTGTCGACCAGCGCGCGGCTCGGCCTGTCGACCGACGGCGGCAATTTCCAGCAGCAATATAATCTTCTCGGCGGCTCGCGCTGGTCGGACGGCGGCATCATCGCGGCGTATGATTATTCGCACGGCACCGCGATCCGGGCGAAGGATCGCAGCTATGCGTCCGCCAACAACCCTGATTCTACGTTGTTCCCCAACCTTCGCCGACACGCGGTTCTGCTGAGCGGTCACCAGTCGCTTGGCGGCGGCGTCACCCTGGCTGCCGATCTTATTTACAAGCGCGGACGGATGGAGTCGGCGACCGGTTTCACGGTCGCCCAGCCGCTCCGAAACTCAGGGCTCGAGGCGCGCACCAAATTCGAAACATTCGGTGTCGCGCCGACGCTGTCGGCCGAACTGTCGGCCAATTGGAAGCTGAAAGCGGGCGCGTTTTTCGGCACCGACACGACCGATGGCCTCAGCCAGAATTTCATCGGCGGCGCGCCGAGCACCGCCACCGCCCGGCACTTCTTCAACCGGAATATCGCGGTGGAGGCGGGACTGGAGGGGTCGCTGTTCGAGCTCCCCGCGGGCGCCGCGCGACTGGCCTTTGGCGGCGGCTATCGCACCAACCGTTTCAAATCCGAAATCGGGACGCGCAGCTTTTCACGCTCGCGCCGCAATCATTTCGCCTATGGCGAGCTTTTGCTGCCGATCGCGAACCCCGATCAGGATCTGGCCTTTGCGCACCGCGCTTCGCTGACCGGGGCGCTGCGCTATGAGGATTATTCGGACTCCGGCGACATCGTCACCCCGAAGCTGAGCTTCATCTATGATCCGGTCGAACAGGTCCGGCTGGGGGTGTCATGGGGCAAGTCCTTCAAGCTCCCAACGCTCTATCAGCAATATTCCGGCTATGTTGCGCTGCTCGTGCCGGTCGGCGGCTTCGGCCAAGGATTTCCCGCTGGATCGACCGTCGCTTATGCCCTCGGGCCGAACGACCGGCTCGAGCCTGAACGCTCCGAAAACTGGACCTTCAGCGCGACCGTGAAACCGCTCGATGGCCTGGAGGTATCGGCAAGCTATTTCAGAATCGACTATACGGATCGCGTTGCACCGCCGCTCGCCTCGGGCGCCGGGGTTCTGAACAATCCGATCTTTGCTGATCTAGTTACCTTGAACCCTGGGCCTGGCCTGCTCGACGTTATCTTCGCCGGTGCCGATGGCGGGCTCCAGAACATTACTGGGTCTCCCTACGACCCGGCGCGCGTCGTCGCCTTCCTCGATGCTCGCGACCGCAATATCGCGCGGCAGAAATATCGCGGCTTCGACATCGCGGTGCGATATGATGTCGAACTTGGCAGCGACCGGCGGCTGAGCCTGAACGCTGGAGCCACCTGGCTCGACAGCAGCCAGCAATTGCTTGCCGGTCTGCCGGTGACCGACCTCGCCGGAACGATCTTCCGCCCGCCGCATCTTCGGGCGCGCGGCGGGCTCACGCTGAGCGACAAGGCGTTCTCGCTCGCGGCCTTCCTCAATCACAGCGCTAGCGTTACGGACAATCGTCGTCCGGCAGCAGTCAAACTTGGCGGATCGACAACGCTTGACCTGACCGGCCGATTGCGGCTCGGCGCAGGCACGGAAGTCGCGCTGAGCGCACAGAATGTGTTCAACAGCAAGCCCGAGCCGATCTTCACCACCTCGCCTTTCGATGCGCCATTTGACACGACGAACGGGTCAGCAATTGGCCGCTTCCTGAGCGTCACGGTTCGGCATGACTGGTAGCATCCGCCTATTGCCGCTCCTTCTGTTCGTCAGTCTCGGGAATGGCGGGCCGGCCGTCGCGAAGGAAGGTCGGCGCTGGACGGTCGAAGATGTGGTGACCGTCCCGGCGGATTTCGATTTGAGCTTGGCGAACGACGGCAAGTCGCTCGCCTATCTCGAACGGCGAGCGGATCTCGAAAAGAATGAGACCGTCTCGATACTCCATCTGCTTGACCTGCGCTCGCGCGTCTCGCGCGAGATTCTGCGAGCGCCAAGCGCAGAACAGCTCCGGCCGCTGCCGAAAGGCAAAGGCTGGAGCCTTCTGCTAGATCGGGGCGTTGGCCTTCAGCTCTATGCGCTCGACGCCGAAGGGACGATCAAACCGCTACTGGGGCGTGATGCGAAGGTGACCGTCGGCCAGACCGAAGGCGGGCTGTTCGCGGTCCGAAGCGGTGCGCCTCGCCGTATCGGTATCTTGTATCACGACTGGTCTCCCGACGGACTGTGGCTCTGGTACGCCACGCTCAAGCCGCGTTCGGAGCCGGTCGATGTGTCCGTTGACGACGCGGTGGTCGGCCAGCGCAACCGGCGGCGCGCGCCGGTCAAGGCAATCGTCGAACTGCGCCTAAGGTCGGCCATTGGCGAGGAGTGGCTGGTGGCATCGCGGCCATCGAGCGACCGGCTTGCTTTCTATTTTGGCGGCAATGTCGAATGGACCGAGGAAGGACCGCGCTATCAATTGGAGCAATCCGATGCGGAACGGACCGAAGGCATCGGGACTTTTGCCTGGAGCTTTGCCACCAAGGCGAGCCGCCCCATCGAGGAAAGTTTCGGTTTCCCGGCAATCGGACTGCTGCGCGGCCCGAACGGCGGAACGCTCGCCAGCGAAGGTTTCGGAAGCGCGTTAGCGCTTACCGAGACGCGGACCGATGGCCGAAAAATCCGATATGGCGGCCAGCCCTATTATATCGGCGATCCGCGATCCGCGGGAAACTGGCTCTCGGCGGATGGGCGAACGGCCCTGCTGGGGGTGCGAACGCTCTCGCATCCGCGGTACGGCTTGGTTATGCTTACAAGTCGGCGCGCAAAGCCGCTGATCCACTCAAGCAGCTTGACTGCCTGCGATTTTCGCAAGGATCTAGCTTGGGGTATTTGCGTCGAGGAGGGGCTGAACCAAGCCCCGCACCTCGTGCAGGTCGCACCGCATGATGGGCGCGTACAGACATTGGCCCCGCTTTCCTCTGCCCATGAGTCGATCGCACCGCTGCACGTCACGCCCCATCAATGGACAAACCGGCTCGGCTACCGGTCGACCGGATTCATCATCTGGCCTCGCGATTACCAGGCAAGCAGCCGCTACCCGGCGATCATCATCACCCATGGCAGCGACGCGGACGAACGCTTCGCAAGCGCCGATATGCAATGGAACTATCCCGCCCAGCTGTTCGCCGAGCGCGGATATCTCGTCATTCTGATGAACGACCCTTCGGCGCGGCAGCAGGCGGACCTGTGGAACGCTTATATGGAGTGGTCGGGAGGCCCCGGCACACTCGGACCCGCTAAGCTGCGCGAGCTGATCTGGCTCAACGGCGTCTATAGTTTCGAAGACGCGATCGCTGAATTGACAAGCGAAGGCATTGTCGATCCCGACCGCATTGGCATTGCCGGATACAGTCGCGGATCGCAGATGGTGAATGTCGCCATGACCCAATCGGATATATTACGCGCTGCTTCCAGCGGAGATGGCAATTATCTTGAACCCGCTTCCTATTCGGATCCGAAAGACGGGTATCACGCCGTCTTCGGTGGCCCCCCTTCCGGCAACTACCTCGACGCCTATCGCCAGCTGTCGCCGTCGCTCCGTGCCGATAAGGCGTGCGGCCCAATCCTCCAGCAGATGGCTTCTCCCTTTGCGGGAGCGATCGATTTCTATGCCGCGCTTCGCGAAGCCAAAGTTCCCGCGCAGATCAGCCTCTATCCTGGTGAGACGACCGCCACCGATGAGACCCATCTGTTTCATATCCCGTCTAATCGGCTTCGCGCGATGCGAGAGAATCTGGCCTGGTTCGACTTCTGGCTCCGCGACCGGCGCGACCCGGAACTGGAGGACAGAGGCGCATTTGATCGCTGGTCAAAAATGGCGGCGCAATGGAAGCCAGGGTGCAGGCGAGCGCTGGGCGCCGAGCGAAGATAGCGTCACGACGCGCCAACGTCCGTCCACCAACGAACCCAGCTTTCGGCGGCACACAGCGCGAGGATCCGCTGCGCCTTCTCAAACCCCTCGACGGTCGGTTGCGACGCCCCTTCCAAGATCCTGAGATCGAGCAGACCGGCCCGCGCGAGCAGGCCGTTGCGAAGCAGATCGCCGGCCTCTTCGGCATTCGACTGAAAAATTCGCTGCATGAAGCCGCCCGGCCCGCCCTTGGACGTGCGGCGCAGCAACGGCGCAGGAACGACGGATTTGAATGCCGCCCGCGCGACGGCCCGATCCCTGCCGCCCTCGATCCACTGCCATGTCGGGATCGACAGGCATGTTTCGACGATCGGTTGCGACAACAGCGGCGCGACATGCTGCGGATGGGTGCGGCGGGGATAAAGCTCAATGCTGCGCTGGGCGCGCGCAAGCAACCTGACATGCGCAGTCTTGCCGGGCGGCGTCCCGTCGGGCGCTTCTATCCACGGGTGCGAGGGTCCGGATTGATCCAGTTCGGCGATCGCGGCGGAAGATAGCCCGGAAGTGTCGCGATGAATTTTCGCAGGCCGGCTGCAGTCACGATAGCGATCCCAAGCGTGCCGCAAGATGGTCGCACCGCTGGCTCCCGTCAGATCGCTCAAATCGCGCAAGGTGTCGAATAGCCCATGGCGCGGTCCCTGTGCCATGAAGCGATCGACGAAGGGCGAGGCGCTTCGAATTGCGCAGAAGATATTGTCCCCGCCATTGCCCGAAAAGAAGGCATCAATCTGATGCTCGCGGCGGAGTTCTTGATGAACCGACGCGATGGCCTGCATATAGAATGGTGCGTGCGGCCATGGATGGTGCGGCGCCACGGCGCGACCGATATCAACCTCGCTGAGGTCGTAGCGGGCTTCGCGCAATGGTACGCCAATCGCCTCCGTGAGAAGGGAAGCATAGCGGCGCTCATCCCCAATGGCATCGTCTTCTACCATCGTCAGGCAAAGAAGCGCGGCGGCGCGGCGGGCAGCGGCGCCGGCAACGATCGAGGAATCGAGCCCACCAGACACGCCGATCAATATGGAGTCAAAGCAAGTCGCCCAGCTTTCGATACAGTCGAGCGCCACGACGCGAAGCTTACGGGTGGCCACGTTGAACCGCTTGTGGGGGACCTGCGTCCAATCCCACGGCGACCACCAGCTTTCCAGACAATGCGATCCAGGAGAAACTATCAGGCATTCGCCGGGAAGCAGGACTCGAACGCCCTCGAGACAGGTCTCTCGGCTAGGCGCGCCTCCATTAGCCAGAAACCGCGCAACTGCCGGATAATCGACGCCGCCACGTCTGCCGAGATCGGCGGCGTCGCTCGACGCTGTGACGCCCGCCCCATCGGCGCGGTAATAGACAGGCAACAACCCGGACGGGTCGCGAAATATCGCGAGACCTCCACCGGGCCGCGCCAAGATGGACACATAGCCGCCCCAATAGTCGGACACGAGTGACCGACCGCTAGACGCCTCGATTCTGGCGACTGCCGTCTCGTGGAGATCCAAGACGCGGCGGCTCTTTTCACCTCGCTCGAACAGGTGGCCGATCAGATATCCATGCCCACCCATGGCAAGCGGCTGCTGATCGCACCAGAGTCGAGCGCCTGGAAGCGATAAGGTGGATGAGTCCGCTTCGATGTCGTCACGATCAGCCTGTCCTGACGCCTCGGAAATCTCGATGCGAAAGTACCCCGGCATCAGGCGACCAATATCGGTGTGTAGGGGGTCACCACATCAAGCGGATCGGTCAATACCGCCGAGTCCAGCTGCACCCAGCAATGCGCGGCGAATGGCAAAGTTACGCCGATCACCAGCCGGGCCTCGCACCCCTTTCCGGCCAGCACACGGCGCATTGCAACGCCGCGGCTGAGGCATTCATCCATGCCGGAAAAATAATGCCGCGCCCGCTTAAACGCGGCGGCTACCTGGCGCGCATCCGACCGTTGAACTTGCAGCGGTACCGGCACGACTTGCGAACTACTGGGCAGAATTTCCTGAAGAGGGAGTTTCCGCACATGTCGCTGAGCTATGGCCAGGGCCAATACCGCACGGGCTGTCTCAACCGCCGAAGCCCTTTCGAGATTTGGCTCCTCGAGAACACTGCTGGTCGGAGCGATCCTTGCGGAACTAGATTGATCGACCGGCGGCGCCAGATGGTGCAAGCCGCGTGCGGCAAGCCAATCATTGTCACCCTCCTCTTGCGCTCCCGCGACAATCCGGGAAAAGCGATCAGCCACACTTTGCTCAAGCATGAAATAGCGATCGCGGGACAAGTCCAGAAAGACGAAGGTGCCGCCGACTCTGCACCAATGCGTGGCAGCTGAAGTGATGACATTCATCATGGAAGCGCGCGACGGAGCGGTGGCGTGCAGTGCGAGGACTGCACGCCACGCGTCAGTCAATCGTCGGCGCTGATGCCGCCGAGGATAAACTTGTCCCCGGGCTGTACGTCCTGCTGGCCCGACGGCAGCGCGCCGAGGGTTTCGTCCTGGGCGGCGCCGAGATCGATGATGTCGTCATGCGTTTTCATGTCACGTTCCTTTTCAAGGTTGCGACCAAGATGAGTCGCAGTTGAAAAGTATGCCTCTCGCCAGAGCGATACTATTTAATAATCCAATTATTATTCTAGGCGTTGCATCGCGAAAAAGTGACCGAGCAAAGGAAACGCGCGTCTGGAGCACGTACCGCCACCTTTAGCAATTGCCTGGACATACGTGGCGGAACCCGGTCACTCGCCCAGTTGACTATACGGGCGGGCGCCTACTTCCAACAGATTGATCATAATCAGCAACCAAAACTGGAACCGAAAATGGATCTAATTAGAGTATGCCGTCCAAAGCTGCGCCAGCGGGGTTGCGCGTCTTCGATGTCGGCGATCGCTAGATCGAGCGACCGCTCTTGCGCCTCACGCGATCTGAACCTGTCAGGCGGTGGTAGCCTAAACTGGTCCAATGTTGGGTTGAGAGGTACTAGATTCTTACCCACGGCCCGGCACTTCTCGCCATCTTTGGCGAGGCTAACTGAGGGAGGATATGGGAGGCAACCTACAGGATTTGAACCGGTGACCTTCGCCATCGGACAGTCGTCAAGATTGGTCTTGGAAAGGTCCGATCGACGAGCAGATTTGCGCGTGGACACGAGGTTTTTTCGCCCCTGGAAACGGTGATTGCTGGGTGATTGCTGGCCAATTTTTTGAGGTCAATATTTTGTGAAAAATCATTCTATTTCAATAGTATGATTGACTTGGCACATGAAGTCTGGTATTTCCGTTACCGGCGGCGCTAATCCGTTTCGGCCTCGCGTTTCGCGGCGCGCTCTTTCCGCAGCCGGTTTTCGCGCATCGCCAGCTCTTCGTACCGGCAAAGCGGCGCCGCGGCCTTCGCGGCCGGGCGATCGGAAGGCGTTTCGCGGCGGGGCGGTTTGCCGGACATGTCGCGGATCATCCTAACCCACACCCGGCGCACAAACAAATGGGGCGGCCTCTTTGCGAGTGCCGCCCCAGTTTGGTGGATCCGTCGGGGAGAGGGAGAGGACGGTCCGGAGATTGGTGTCAGTCTGTCTTAGCGCGACGCCATCTGGCTGTCGGTTTCGACTTCGGCGACGCCGGCGATCTTCAGCGCGGCGCGGAACTGCTTGGCAGCGGCGCGTTCGTTGCCCGCTTCGCACAGCTTCTTGCCGGTCGAAACAAAGCGCTTGGCGCTCGACTGCTTGCCGGCTTCGGCGCCGTTCGCGGCGACATGCGCCTGCTCGGCGAGACCCGCGCAGCGATAGTCGCTACCCGACTGGGCATAAGCGGGGCTCGCGGTCGCCATCAGGCCGGTGAAGGCGAGCGCCGAGGCGGCGACGATGGCAAAAGCGGCAGGAAAACGGCGATAAGAGGAGAGCTGATAGGCCATGGGAGAGAGTTCCTTTCGTTTCTTTGTGCAACCTTTTTAGTCGCGGTTGCGCAGATAGATAATCCTCTATAATCTGCAAGTGCTTTGAAGCAGGATTTAACAATCCCTCATGGGGCGCTCGACGGGATCGAAGCCTTCCTGCGTGTCGCGGAAAGGCGGAGCTTTTCCGCCGCCGCCGCCGACCTCGGCGTCTCACCCTCGGCGATCAGCCAGACCGTCAAAGCCCTCGAAGCGCGCGTCGGCGCGCCGCTGTTCATGCGCACGACGCGCAGTGTCGGCCTGACGCAGGCGGGCGAAATGTTCCTCGAACGCGCGGCGCCCGCCTATACTGGGCTGGCCGATGCCTATGAAGCGGCGCGCAACCTCGGCAACCGCCCCGCCGGCCGCCTTCGCATCAACCTGATGCGCGGCGCGGTCCAGCCGCTGTTCGAACCGATCATCGCGGGCTTCTGCGAAACCTATCCCGACATCGAGCTCGAGATTTACGCCGACGACGCGCTCGCCGACCTCAGCGCCGGCGGGTTCGACGCCGGGGTACGGATGGGCGAATCGCTCGACGCCGATGTCATCGCGGTGCGTCTGACCGGCCCCTTCCGCTTCGTCGTCGCTGCCGCGCCTTCCTATCTCGACAAACATGGCCGCCCCGAAACCCCCGAAGATTTGCGCGACCACCGCTGCATCCGCTTTCGCCTTGCGACCGGCGCGCTGATGCCGTGGACGTTCGAGCGGGGGAACCGCGAGTTCGACGTCGGCGTCACCGGACCGGTGATCGTCAACGACTGGATCGCCGCGCTCGTCGCGATGCGGACCGGGGTTGCGCTGAGCATGATGGCCGAACCGATGGCCAAGGCAATGGTGGAGACAGGCGAGCTCGAGCTGGTGCTCACCGACTATGCCGCCGCGACGTCGGGCCTCTTCCTCTATTACCCCGGCCGCAAGCAGGTGATGCCGAAGCTGCGCGCGTTCATCGATTATGTGCGCGAATATCTGCCCGACGAAATTACCGGTTGATGGGGGTTCGAAGCGGTTCGATCAGGCGCAGAAACAAATCCCTTTGCCGCACGCAGAAAAATTGGGCTGGCGCCGTGCTGTGAATCCCGGCAGCAGGTTGTCAATCAAAAGGGTTGGGATGAATTATGATCGATTTTGCGGCTATCGACTTTGCGTCCCTGCTGCCCTTCATCGTCATCGGTTTCGCCGCGCAGCTGGTCGACGGCGCGCTCGGAATGGCGTTCGGCGTCATCTGTAACACGCTGCTTGTCGCGGTGCTCGGCGTTCCGCCGGCGACCGCATCGGCGCGCATCCACGTCGTCGAAGTCTTCACCACCGCGGCATCGGGGCTCAGCCACCTGTTCCACGGCAACATCGACTGGCCGCTCTTCTTCCGGCTGCTCATCCCCGGCGTGATAGGCGGCGTCCTTGGCGCCACCGTCCTCGCGTCGCTTCACGCCGAAGCCGTAAAACCCTTCGTCCTCGGCTATCTGGTGCTGATTGGCGTCTGGCTGCTCGTGCGCGGGCTCCTTTACCCGCCGAAGATCCGCAAGCCGACCGTCATCGCACCGCTCGGGCTGGTCGGCGGCTTCCTCGACGCCGCGGGCGGCGGCGGCTGGGGCCCGGTCGTCACCTCGAACCTGCTCGTCCAGGGCGGCGAACCGCGCAAGGTCGTCGGCACCGTCAACAGCGTCGAATTTTTCCTGGCGGTCGCGGTTTCGGCAACCTTCATCTGGCATCTCGGCCTCGACGATGTGCTCGGCCCGACGCTCGGCCTGATCATCGGCGGCGTCGCAGCGGCCCCGCTCGGCGCGATGATGGCGAAGCGCTTCTCACCGAAGCTGATGCTCGTCATGGTCGGGATCGTGCTGATCGCCACCAGCGCCTTCGGCCTCTACCGCGCGCTGACCTGAATCGTTTCCGGCTGGTGCCGGAAGCGCTCAATTCGCCGGCCGGGTCTCGTCGATCTTGTCGACCCATTCGGGATAAAAGCTCGGCTCGCGCGCCGACCAGCCCGGCGCGGTCGCAGCGGCTTCGCTGATCGACTGGAGCAGCACGCGGCGCTTGTCGGGATGCAGGTGCGGGAGCGACGCCGCAGCGCAGAAAGCGCCGGGCAGCCAAGGCCGCGCATGGGCTCCAAGCAGCCGTTCGTAAAGGAAGCGATAGGGTGCGAAGGCGTGCAACCGGTCCTGCCCGAGGTCGAAGGCCGACACCGCGATCAGCGGCGCCATGAAATGTTCGAGCGCGTCAAGGCCGCTGTCGTCGGGGATATGTGCGCGCACGTCGATGAGCCGCTGGTAGACGCGCGCCTGGACGCGGATCGCGGTTTCCTCGACCATGTCGCGCGACCAGCGCGCAATCGCATCGTCGCGCTCGAGCCCGATGTCGAGCGAGCGGCGGATATAGCGCTGCGTCGCCGCAGGGAAGCTCGCGAATTCCTTGATTTCCGATATCGACAGGTCGCCTGCTGCCGGTCCCGAACGCGTCGCCATGGTCATGCTCCCGCACGGCGCCCGGGGAGCCATCCCCCCGGAGGCCTGCATCAAACAGTCTGCCACCAAAATGGTTAGTGGCGGGTTAACCATATTGTCGGTGATCGTTCAGCCAGCGCGAGGGCGTTGCGCGATGCCGCGGCGAGGCCTAATCAGCGTGTCTTGAATCGATAAGACACATGAGAGCCTTATGTCGCACACACCGCAGCCGGTCATTTCCGCAACCGGCCTCTTCACCCCCGTCGAACGCATCTCCAACGAAGAACTTGTCGCCAGTTTTAATGAATATGTTGCGCTGCACAATATGGAAAATGCCGCGGCGATCGCGGCAGGCGAAATAGCCGAACTGACTGAATCGAGTGTCGAATTCATCGAAAAGGCAAGCGGGATCGGATCGCGCTTTGTTGTCGACAAGGCAGGCATCCTCGACCCGCGCCACATGGCGCCGCGGATCGCCGAACGCGGGAACGACGAACTGTCGATCCTCGCCGAAATCGGTGTCGCAGCGGCGAAGGATGCGCTCGCGCGCGCCGGCCGCGATGCGGCGGATGTCGATGCCGTGCTCTGCGCCGCGTCGAACATGCAGCGCCCCTACCCGGCGATGGCGGTCGAGATCCAGGACGCGCTCGGTATCGACGGCTTCGGTTTCGACATGAACGTCGCCTGCTCGTCGGCGACCTTCGGCATCCAGACCGCCGCCGACTATATCCGGGCGGGCCATGCGAAAAGCGTGCTCGTCGTGAACCCGGAAATCTGTTCGGGCCACCTTAACTGGCGCGACCGCGACAGCCATTTCATCTTCGGCGACGTCGCGACCGCGATCCTCGTCGAGGACAAGGCCATCGCGCCCGCAGGCCATTGGGATATTCTCGGCACCAAGCTCAAGACGCAGTTCAGCAACAACATCCGGAACAACTTTGGTTTCCTCAACCGCGGCCACGGCGGGATCGACCAGTCGGGACCGAAGAGCGACAAGCTCTTCGTCCAGGAGGGCCGCAAGGTGTTCAAGGAAGTCGTGCCGTGGGTGGCGAACCTGATCGTCGAGCAGATGGAGTTGCTGGGGCTCGAAGGCGGCGACATGCGCCGGCTGTGGCTGCACCAGGCGAACACCAACATGAACCGCCTGATCGCACAGCGCGTGCTCGGCCATGAAGCGAGCGAGGACGAAAGCCCGACGGTGCTCGACACCTATGGCAATACGTCGAGCGCGGGGTCGATCATCGCCTTTCACCTCAACCATGAGGATATGACGGCGGGCGACACCGGCCTCATCTGCTCGTTCGGCGCGGGCTATTCGGCGGGGACGGTGTTCGTTCGCAAGACGTGAGATTTTAGTCGTCGCCCCCGCGGAAGCAGGGACGCCGGAAGCCTTGCGCCATACCGGCTGCGGCCCCTGCTTTCGCAGGGGCGACGCTCAGGGCACAAACGTCGTGAACAGGTAGATCGCGAACAGCATCAGGTGGATCACCCCCTGCAGCACCGTCGTGCGCCCGTTCGCGAGCGTCTGCACCGACACGATCAGCGACAGGAAGAGCAGCACGGTCGACTTGGCGTCGAGCCCGAGGCTGATCGGCAGGTCGGTCATGATCGACAGGATCGCGACCGCCGGAATGGTGAGGCCGATGGTGGCGAGCGCCGACCCGAGCGCGAGGTTGAGGCTGGTCTGGAGCCGGTCGGCCTTCGCCGCGCGCACGGCTGCCAGCCCTTCGGGCGCGAGGATCAGCGCCGCGATCAGCACGCCGAGAACGGCGGGCGGCGCGCCCCAGTCGGCGAGCAGCGCGCCCATGATCGGCGACAGGCTTTTCGCCAGCAGGACGACCGCGACGAGGCTTGCAAGCAGCAGCGCGCCCGAAATCGCCGTGCGCTGGGCGCTCGGCGGTGCCGCGTGCGCGTCAGGTTCGTCCTGCGCGTCGCCTTCGGGAAGGAAATAGTCGCGGTGCCGCACCGTCTGCACCAACGCAAAGGTCGCGTAGAGGATCAGCGACACGACCGCGACAAAACCGAGCTGCGTCGCCGAATAGAAGGGCCCCGGGATGCTCGACGTGAAATTGGGAAGGACCAGCGTCACGACCGTGAGCACGGTCAGCGTCGCGAGCGCGGCGCCGATCCCGGTACGCTGGAATCGTTGCTCATGGTGCCGGATCGCCCCGCTGAGCAAGCATAACCCCATCAAGAGGTTCAGGATCACCATCACCGCCGCGAACACCGTGTCGCGCGCGAGCGACTGCGCCTTTTCGGGTTCGGCCTGCATCAGCGTGAGGATCAGCCCGACCTCGATCACCGTCACCGCGAGCGCGAGGATCAGCGTGCCGAACGGTTCGCCGACGCGGTGCGCGATGACTTCGGCATGGTGGACCGCCGCGACGACCGCGCCGGCGAGGATGAACGCCACCAGCCAGGCATTGAGCGGCATCGCAAGGCTCGCCATCGCGGCGAGAAAGCCGAGGATCGGAAAGAGGTCGTTGGTGCGGTCGGCGAGGCGAAGTTTTGAGGTCATGAGCTTCTATTGCAGCCCGCTTTCCGCATGACTACCCCTTCATCGTCCGCAGGACGGATCGCGATAAAAATCGACTGCCCGGGCATCGGGGTTACCGAGCATCGTGAAGCCATTGGCCTTTTCTATATCGATGACGGTATAGCGTGCCTCCGGCGCAAAGCGGCGAAGGGTGAGATTGGGAATCCAGCGCGAGTCCTTGAGAGTCGTGATCTGAAAAACAGGAACCTCGACGTCGGCCTCGACGGTTATCGTCATCTCCGGAACAATGGTGAGGCCGACCTTTTCGCGCGTTACGGCGAAAGCGATCGACCTTTCCCCGCCCGGCAGCAGCCGGAGCCGGTCGCCGTCGATTACGACGCCCAGTCCCAATTGCGACGTGTAGCAACCATCGAGAGAGGCGGTGTTCAAACGCTCGGGCTTCTTTTGTCCGCTATTCATAACGGCCCAGCCGAACAGCAAGAGGGCCGCGATAGGAATCAGAACTCCACGGCCGAGCTTTTCGCGTCGAACCATTCTGTCGAGTTCGGCATTCGACATTAACTAGACAGTCGAACGGGCAATCCCGCTGCAGCGAGCCGCGCATGGGCTTCAGCGATCGTCGCCTCGCCGAAATGGAAGATGCTTGCCGCCAGCACCGCGCTCGCGCCGCCTTCGATCACCCCGGCGACGAGGTGGTCGAGATTGCCGACGCCGCCCGATGCGATGACCGGAACGCTGACCGCGTCGGCAATCGCGCGCGTAAGGGTCAGGTCATAACCGTCCTTCGTACCGTCGCGGTCCATGCTGGTGACGAGCAATTCGCCCGCACCGAGTTCGGCGAGGCGGACCGCATGGTCGAGCGCATCGATCCCGGTCGGCTTGCGGCCGCCATGCGTGAAGATTTCCCAGCGGTCGTCCGTCACGCGGCGCGCGTCGATGCTGCCGACCGCGCACTGACTGCCGAAACGATCGGCGATGTCGGCGACGAGTTCAGGGCGCGCGACCGCGGCACTGTTCACCGCGACCTTGTCGGCGCCCGCGAGCAGCAACGCGCGCGCATCGTCGGCGCTGCGCACCCCGCCGCCGACGGTGAGCGGCATGAAGCAGACTTCGGCGGTGCGGGCGACCATGTCGAGCAGGGTGCCGCGCCCCTGGTGGCTTGCCGAAATATCGAGAAAGCAAAGCTCGTCGGCGCCTGCGGCGTCATAGGCGCGCGCCGCCTCGACCGGATCGCCAGCGTCGCGCAGGTCAACAAAATTGACCCCCTTCACGACGCGGCCGTCGGCGACGTCGAGGCAGGGGATGACGCGGACGCGGACGGTCACGCCGCCCCCGCCGCTATGGCTTCGGCCAGATCGAGCCTGCCGTCGTAAAGAGCGCGGCCGGTGATCACACCCTCGATGCCGTTCGCGACATGCGGCCGGAGCGCATGGATGTCGCCGATATCCGCAACGCCGCCGCTGGCGATCACCGGAATGGCGACCGACCGCGCGAGCGCGACCGTCGCTTCGACATTGCAGCCCTTGAGCAGCCCGTCGCGACCGACATCGGTGAACAGCAGCGCCGCGACCCCGGCATCCTCGAAGCGGCGCGCGAGATCCTCGACGCGCACGTCGGAAACGTCTGCCCAGCCCTCGGTCGCAACCATGCCGTCGCGCGCGTCGACGCCGACGACAATCCGTCCGGGCAGGTCGCGCGCCGCCGATTTGACGAATTCAGGGTCCTTCAGCGCCGCGGTGCCGATGATCACCCGGTCGACGCCGAGTGCCAGCCAGCGATCGACGCCCGCGCGGTCGCGGATACCGCCGCCGACCTGAACCTTGCCCGGGAAAGCCGCGACAATGCTCTCGACCGCCGCGCCATTGACGCTTTCGCCCGCAAAGGCGCCGTCGAGGTCGACGACGTGCAGGTGCGAGTCGCCCGCGTCGGCGAAGAGACGCGCCTGCGCCGCCGGGTCATCGCCATAAACGGTCGCACGCGCCATATCGCCCTCGGCGAGCCGCACCACCTGTCCGCCCTTGAGGTCGATCGCGGGGAAGATGGTCAGGGGCGCCAATGGAGAAACCTTTCGAGCGTCGCGAGGCCATAGGCCTGGCTTTTTTCGGGGTGATATTGGACGCCGACGATATTGTCCTTCGCCACCGCAGCGGTGAAGGTCGCGCCATGGCTGCTGGTCGCGGCGACATCGACCGCGTCGGCGAAATGATAGCCGTGGAGATAATAAGCCTCGCCCGCGGCGATCACCGGATGCGCGAAGGCGGGCACGACATCGTTCCAGCCCATATGCGGGATGCGCAGGCCGGGCGCCGGGTCGAACGCGCGCACCGTGCCCGAAATCCAGCCGAGCCCTTCGTGCCGCCCATGCTCCTCGCCCGCGTCGGCGAGCAATTGCATGCCGACGCAGATGCCGAGGAAGGGCGCACCTTCGCCGCGCACGCGCTGCTCCATCGCCTCGACCAGCCCGTCGATGGCCGACAGGCCATTCATGCACGCGGCAAACGCCCCGACGCCAGGAAGCACGATACGGTCGGCTTGTCCCACGACATCGGGATCGGCGGTAACGGCGACATTGTCCGCGCCCGCCGCGACGAGCGCATTATGCACCGAGCGAAGATTGCCCGCGCCATAGTCGATCAGGGCAATAACGCTCATGACTGGCCTCTAGAGAACGCCCTTGGTCGAGGGGATGGCGTCGCCCTTGCGCGGGTCGATCTCGACCGCCTGCCGCAGCGCGCGCGCAAGCGCCTTATACATGCTCTCGGCGATGTGGTGGTTGTTCTCGCCGTACAGCATCTCGATGTGCAGCGTGATGCCGGCGGTCTGCGCGAAGCTGTGGAACCAGTGCGGGAACATCTCGGTGTCCATCTCGCCGAGCCGGGGCTGCGAGAAGGAAGATTTATAGACGCAGTGCGGGCGTCCCGAAATGTCGAGCACGCAGCGCGTCAGCGTTTCGTCCATCGGCGCATGCGCCTCGCCGTACCGCGCGATGCCGCGCTTGTCGCCGAGCGCCTTCGCCACCGCTTCGCCGAGCGCGAGCGCGCTGTCCTCGACCGTGTGGTGCTGGTCGATATGAAGGTCGCCCTTCACCTGCATCGAAATGTCGATCAGCGAGTGGCGCGACAATTGTTCGACCATATGGTCGAGGAAACCGATGCCGGTGGAGACCGAATAATCGCCCGTTCCGTCGAGATTGACGGCGATCGCGATATCCGTTTCCTTGGTCGTGCGCTGGACAGTGGCGGTTCGCATGGCGCACGCCTTAGAGCCTGATTTTCACGTTGCAAGGCGATTCTCCCCCCTTGACCGGCGTGCGGCACGCGTTCATCCCGTCGCGCATGAGTGACGATGTCCGCGACAGCCTGATTCCCTATGACGAAATCGTGCAGGACGCCCTGCGCGCCGTGGTCGGCCGCGTGCTGAGCCAGATCGAAGGCTATGACAGCCTGCCCGGCGAACATCATTTCTATATCACCTTCAAGACGCAGGCTCCCGGAGTCGATATCCCCGCGCATCTGATCGCCAAATTCCCCGACGAAATGACGATCGTGCTGCAGAACCGCTTCTGGGACCTCAGCGTCGCCGACGATCATTTCAGCGTCGGCCTGTCGTTCAACCAGACGCCGTCGATGCTGACGATTCCCTATGCCGCGATCACCGCCTTCGTCGACCCGTCGGTCGATTTCGGCCTGCAGTTCCAGGTCAGCGACGATGACGCGGCACAGCCCGAACCGCATGACGAGGCCGACAACGACCGCCCCGACGTGACCAGCGAGGACGGATCGAACGTCGTCACGGTGGACTTCGGCAAGAAGCGCTGACGCCATGGGCGGCCCCATCTGGCCCCCCAGCCGTTTCTGGCAATATTGGGCCCTCGCGGGCATGCTCGTGCTCACCGCCGCCTTCTGGTGGGGGGTCGAAGGCTATGCCCTCGCGCAAAGCGCCACTCCGCGCGGACAGATTGCCGACGGGCTGTTGCGCTTCAGCGTGCTGATCCTGACCCCGGCGCTCGTTATCGTGTGGCTCGCCGCGGCATGGCTGCGCCGCCGCGTCGGAGAAGGCGGGTTTTGGCAGCTGCTCGGCCTCGTCGCGATGATCTGGGCCGGGTCGGTGCTGGTGACAAGGATGCTGGTGGTATGAGTATGCGGGTCGAAAGCGACAGTATCGGCGAGATCGAGGTCGCCGCCGACGCCTATTGGGGCGCGCAGACCGAACGCAGCCGCCACAATTTCGCTTTCCCGGCGCATGAGCGGATGCCGATCCCGATCGTCCATGCACTTGCGCGGATCAAGGGTGCGGCGGCGCGCGTCAACCGCGCGCATGGCCTCGACGGCCGCCTCGCCGATGCGATTGCCGGCGCCGCAGAAGCGGTCGTCGCCGGCCGCCACGACGACCAGTTCCCGCTCGCGATCTGGCAGACGGGAAGCGGCACCCAGTCGAACATGAACGCCAACGAGGTGATCGCGGGGCTCGCCAACGAGGCGCTCGCGGGAACACGCGGCGGCAAGTCGCCGGTGCACCCCAACGACCATGTCAACATGGGCCAGTCGTCGAACGACAGCTTCCCGACCGCGCTGCACGTCGCGGTTGCGGTCGAGACGACCGCGCGGCTGCTGCCGTCGCTCACGACCCTCACTGACGCGCTCGCCGCCAAGGCCGCAGCGTGGGACGATATTGTCAAGATCGGACGCACCCATTTGCAGGATGCGACCCCGCTGACGCTCGGACAGGAATTTTCGGGCTATGTCCAGCAACTCGCCGCGTGCCGTGCGCGGATCGAGGGCGCGCTGGCGGACGATATCTGCAAGCTCGCGCAGGGCGGCACCGCTGTCGGTACCGGGCTCAACGCCCCCGCGGGTTTCGACGCCGCGATCGCGGCCGAGCTGTCGAAGAGCACAGGCATCGCCTTCGAACCCGCGCCGAACAAATTCGAGGCGCTCGCCTCGAACGACGGCCTCGTCTTCTTTTCGGGCGCGCTCAATACGCTTGCCGTAGCGCTGACCAAGATCGCGAACGATATCCGCCTGCTCGGCTCGGGCCCGCGCGCGGGACTCGGCGAGCTCGACCTGCCCGCGAACGAGCCGGGCAGCTCGATCATGCCGGGCAAGGTCAATCCGACACAGTGCGAGATGCTGACGATGGTCGCCGCGCAGGTGATCGGCAATCATCAGGCAGTGACCGTCGGGGGCCTTCAGGGTCACCTCGAACTCAACGTCTTCAAGCCGCTGATCGGATCGAACGTGCTGCGCTCGATCGAGTTGCTTGCCATCGGCATGGCGGGTTTCACCGAGCATTGCGTCGTCGGCATCGAGCCCAATCTCGACCGCATCGACGAGCTGATGAAACGTTCGCTGATGCTGGTGACTGCTCTCGCGCCCGAAATCGGGTACGACAAGGCGGCGAAGATCGCGAAGCATGCGCACGAAACCGGCAGCACGCTGAAGGAAGCCGCGCTCGATCTCGGCTATGTCGATGCCGCGACCTTCGACCGGGTGGTCGACCCGCGCACGATGCTGGGGCCCGAGAGCTGAACGGAACCCGCGGGGCCTTCCGGGGATTGATAGAGGGAAGGAGAGAGAAGATGATCGGTCGGATCGTAGGCGGCGTTCTCGGCAGCGCCATCGGGCGCACGAAGGGCAATCATCCGGTTGCGGGCGCCGTCATCGGCGCCGGCACGCTCTTTGCAGCGCGGCGGCTGTTCCCGCAACGCTACGCGGTGCTCGCGGCGACGGTCGCGGCGGGCTACCTCACCAAGAAATGGGCCGAACGCGCCGAGGCCCGCAAGGCCGCCGCGGAGGCACATGCGCTCGATCCCGCGCTGGTGAATGCCGGCGTCGTCGACAGCTATGCCGGAACCGCCGGCGTGCCGCCCGACGGGCAGACGATGGGCGACGCCCTGCCGCCCGCAATCCCGCTCGACGCGAACGGACGAAGCGGCGCGCTGCACTGATGTCGCTTTCGCCGGATTAACCCGATTCTCACCCTGACCCGCTATCACCGGGTCATGACCTTCAACCCGCCCGGCTTTCGCACCGTCATGCTGCTCGCGTTCGGCTTCGGGCTGAAGTCGTTGAGCAATGTCCTCGAACGCGCGGGCGACCTCGCTGGCGATCCGGGCGTCCGCCTCTTCAACCATCTGGCGGCGCTCGTCGTGCTCATCGCGGCGGCGGCTTGCTTCATCTGGGCGCTGAAGCTGATGTTCTTCGACAAGCCGGGCGGACCAGGCAAAACGAAGGCGGCGCCCGACCCGCCGCCCGGATATGTCGACATCTATCCCGACGAGACGGATTTCGATCCCGACGCCGCGCTCGCCCGCTATATGACCAATCGTACGGGCGCCGACACGGGCGATCTGCCCGCCGCGAAACCCGGGAGCTTCGGGCGCAAGGGCCTGTAGGCGTTTCTCAACTGCCCGCTTGCCACTCCTTGATCGCCTCGACCGGCGATACCAGCATCAGCACATTGAGCGTCAGATTGTCGCGGATCGTCCACAAGGTGAACAGCTCGAACGCGATCGCGATCGCGACGGTTACCCACCAGCGCATTCTGCTCGCGGCGAGAAAGCCGAGCGTCATGAACAGCGCGTCGCTCACCGAATTGAGGATCGAATCGCCCGAATAGCCATAAGCCATCGTCACCTCGCGATAACGGTCGATGATGACGGGCGAATTTTCGAGTATCTCCCACGCGGCCTCGACGCCGATCGCCAACGCGAGCGCGATCCACAGCGGCTGGCGCGGAAGCAGCCAGCGCGACAGGCCGAAGAAAATGAAGCCGTGGATGATATGGCTGAAGCTGTACCAGTCGGAAACCTGCTGGCTGTTCTGGTTCGACTGCACCACGCCGTGCCACAGGCTGACGGTACCGCAGGGGCAGATCGGCGGGCGCCCCATCGCGAAGAGAACAGCAGCGAAGACCGCGAGCAATCCCGCGGCGACCAGCCAGCCCGTACGTGAAATTCCCGTCATCCGAGCCCCCTTGACCGCCGCCTCTCGTCAGGCGAATAGCGCCCATGGCTGAAAGCGTCCACCTGAACCGCCGCGGCGTGTTGTTCGTCCTCTCCTCGCCCTCGGGCGCGGGCAAGACCACCATCTCGAGGATGATGCTCGAGGCCGACAAGGATATCGCACTCTCGATCTCCGCAACGACGCGCCCGCCGCGTCCCGGCGAAATCGACGGGGTCCATTATCATTTCGTCGACACCGAAACCTTCAAGAAGATGGCGGCCGACGGCGAGTTCCTCGAATGGGCGCATGTCTTCGGGCACCGCTATGGCACGCCGCGCGCGCCGGTCGAGGAACTGCTCGCCGCAGGCAAGGATGTGCTCTTCGACATCGACTGGCAGGGCGCGCAGCAACTCTATCAGGAAGCGGGGCCCGACGTCGTGCGCGTCTTCGTGTTGCCGCCAACGATGGAGGAACTCGAACGGCGCCTGCGCAGCCGTAACACCGACAGCGACGAGGTGATCGCCGCGCGGATGGAGCGCGCCGCGAACGAGATCAGCCACTGGGACGGCTATGATTATGTGCTGATCAACGACCATGTCGAAGGCTGTTTCGACGAAGTTCGCGCGATCCTGCGCGCCGAGCGGCTCAAGCGCCGCCGCCAGATCGGCCTGATCGGCTTCGCGCGCGACCTGATCCGCTCGGTCCCCGACGCCGACAAGAATCTCTAGGCTGGCTTTACCAAATTAGCTTCGAGCTCCGCGACCATCTCGGCGCGGAGCGGTTTCGCCTGTCCGTCGGTGCGGCACACGACCACCGTATCGCAGGTGGCGATCGCGCGACCATTCTGGAACATCGCCTGCACGATCGTCCAGCTCGAGGTGCCGAGCCGGCCGATGCCGGTCGCAATCTGCACGGGGTCGGGAAAATTACCCTCGGCGAGATAGTTGATCTCGACCGCGGCGACCATCGTGCGCTCGTTCGACGGACGCTCGTCGAGCGGACGAACCTGCCGGTTCAGCAGCACGCGGCCGCTCTCGAACAAGGCGGCAAAGGCCACATTGTTGAGGTGGCCGTTGATGTCCATGTCCTGAAAACGCGTCTGCAATTCGATGCAGACAGGGTAGCTGGCGGCATCGAGCCGCCAGCTTTCCGGTTTCGGCATGTCAGCGCGGCGCCATGCGGATGCCGCCGTCGAGGCGGACGTCCTCGCCGTTGAAATAGCCATTCTCGATCATGCACATCGCGAGATTGGCATATTCGACGGGGTTGCCGAGGCGCTTCGGGTTGAGCACCGAGGCGCCGAGCGCATCGCGGACATTCTGCGGCGCGCCCGCGAGCAGCGGGGTGTCGAAAATGCCCGGCAGGATCGTGTTGACGCGGATATTCTCGTTACCGAGATCGCGCGCGATGGGGAGCGTCATGCCGACGACGCCGCCCTTCGACGCCGAATAAGCCGCCTGGCCGATCTGGCCGTCCTCGGCCGCAACGCTCGCGGTGTTGACGATCGCACCGCGCTCGCCGTCTTCCATCGGGTCAAGCGTCATCATGCCTGCCGCCGACTTCGCAATGCAGCGGAAGGTGCCGACGAGATTGATCTGGATGATCCAATTGAACGCATCGAGCGGGAAATGCTTGATGCTGCCGTCTTCCTTCGAGCGGCTCGCGGTCTTGATCGCGTTTCCGGTGCCCGCGCAATTGACGAGAATACGTTCCTGACCGATGGCCGCGCGCGATTTTTCAAAGGCCGCATCGACCGAGGCGTCGTCGGTGACGTTGCACTCGCAGAAAACGCCGCCGAGTTCGGCCGCAAGCGCGGTGCCCTTTTCTTCCTGCAGGTCGAAGATCGCGACCTTGACGCCCTTCGCAGCGAGCGCGCGCGCAGTGGCGGCACCGAGGCCGGAGGCGCCGCCGGTGACGACGGCGGATACGGTGGAATCGAGTTTCATTTATTGTCCTCTCTAATGTTCGTCATCCCAGCGAAAACCGGGATCGCAGGCGACGAAGCGCCCAGTTGGATAGCGGCCCCAGCTTTCGCCGGGGCGATGCCGGATTGACTACAGCCGCTCGATGATCGTGACGTTGGCCTGACCGCCGCCTTCGCACATCGTCTGCAGGCCGTATTTGCCGCCGGTCGCGTCGAGCACACCGAGCAGCGTCGCCATCAGCTTGGTGCCCGAAGCGCCGAGCGGGTGACCAAGCGCGATCGCGCCGCCATGCTGGTTGATCCGCGCGGGATCGGCGCCGAGATATTTGAGCCAGGCGAGCGGCACGGGCGCAAAGGCTTCATTGACTTCATAAGCATCGATGTCGCCGATCTTCATGCCCGCCTTTTTAAGCGCGCGTTCGGTCGCGAACAGCGGTTCTTCGAGCATGATCACCGGGTCGCCCGCGGTCACCGAAATATGGTGGATGCGCGCACGCGGGGTCAGATTATGATCCTTCAGCGCCTGTTCCGAAACAACAAGTGCTGCGGACGCGCCGTCGCAGATCTGGCTCGCCGACGCTGCGGTGATCGCGCCGCCTTCCTGGAGCAACTTCACGCCGGCAATGCCTTCGAGCGTCGCGTCGAAGCGGATGCCCTCGTCAACGAGGTGGATCTGCTTGCCTTCGGGCGTGTCGATTTCAACGCCGACGACTTCGCGCTTGAAGTGGCCGGCTTCGGTGGCGGCGGCCCCGCGGCGATGGCTTTCGAGCGCATAGGCGTCGAGGTCATCCTTGGTGAAGCCATGCTTCTTGACGATCATCTCGGCGCCCATGAACTGGCTGAACATGATGCCGGGATATTTTTCCTCGAGCCGCTCGGACTTATAATGGCCGAGCCCTTCTTTCATGAAGAGCGTCGCGACGGCGCCCATCGGCACGCGCGTCATGCTTTCGATCCCGCTGGCGAGCACGATGTCCTGCGTCCCCGACATCACCGCCTGCGCGGCGAACTGGATCGCCTGCTGCGACGAGCCGCATTGGCGGTCGATCGTCACCGCGGGGATCGAGTCGGGCAGGTTCGACGCAAGCACGGCGTTGCGGCCGAGGTCCATAGTCTGCTGCCCGCCCTGCGACACACAGCCGGTGATGACGTCGTCGATCGCCTTGGTATCGAAATCATTGCGGTCGGCAATCGCGTCGAACACCGCTGCGCCAAGGTCGACGGGGTGGACGCCCGCGAGCCGACCGCCGCGCTTGCCGCCCGCGGTGCGGACGGCGTCGACGATATAAGCAGTAGCCATGGGAATATTCCTTTCCTGCTGGTTCAAGCGATCAGAGCTTGCGCCCGATCAGTTCCTTCATGATCTCGTTCGTGCCGCCGAAGATGCGCGTCACGCGCGCGGCGCGCCAGGCACGGGCGATCGGATATTCGTTCATATAGCCCGAGCCGCCGAACAGCTGGAGGCACTTGTCCATGACTTCCCACTGGAGGTCGGTGTGCCACAGCTTGGCCGCGGCGCCCTCTTCGGGGGTCAGTTCCTTCTTCATGTGGCGCGCGAGCGCCCAGTCGAGATGCGCCCAGCCCACCTGCAACTTCGCCTTCAGATCGGCGAGCACGAAGCGGCTGTTCTGGAAATCGAGGATCGGCTTGCCGAACGCCTTGCGCTCGCGCGTATATTCGACCGTGTCGTCGAAGGCGCGCTGCGCCGATGCCTGTGCCGACACCGCGATCGACAGGCGCTCCTGCGGTAGCTCGCTCATCAGATAGATGAAACCTTGCCCCTCTTCGCCGAGGCAGTTGGTGATCGGGACGCGGACGTCGTTAAAGAAGAGCTCCGAGGTATCGGCTTCGTCCTGCCCGATCTTGTCGAGGTTGCGGCCACGCTCGAAACCTTCGCGGTCGGCTTCCACGAGGACGATCGACACGCCCTTCCACGCGGGCTCGACCTCGGTATCGGTCTTGACGCAGACGAGAATCAGGTCGGCGTTCTGACCGTTGGTGATGAAGGTCTTCGACCCGTTGATGACATAATGATTGCCATCCTTCTTCGCGGTCGTGCGCATCCCCTGCAGGTCGGAGCCGGTACCCGGTTCGGTCATCGCGATCGCGGTGATCGTCTCACCCGACACCATCCGGGGCAGCCAGTGCTTCTTCTGCTCTTCGCTGCCATATTTGACGATGTAGCTGGTGACGATGTCGGACTGGAGCGAGAAACCGGTGGTCGCGCGGCCGTAATAGGCGCTTTCCTCGTCGACGATCGCATTGTAGCCGAAGTCGAGGCCCAGCCCGCCATATTCCTCGGGCACCGTCGGACACAGCATGCCGAGTTCGCCAGCTTTGGGCCAGATCGACTTGGGGACGATCTTGTCCTCGGCCCATTGCGCGGCGTTCGGCGCGACTTCCTTTTCGAGGAACTGGCGCACGGTAGCACGGAACGCCTCATGATCGTCGGTGTAGGCGGAACGCGAGAGACTATCGAGCGACATGATGCTTCCTTTTTCCCAGGGGACGTCCGGCCGGTCTGTCGGAGCCGATACGCCATTGCCCCGCATCGAGGGATGCGGGCTTCGGCCCCAAATGACCTTACGTTTACGTCCACGTCAAGTAGAAATGCCGCTACGGCAGCAAAGAGGGTCGAAACGCGCGCCGGGCGGCGGCGCAACGAATAGGTTTGCAGCCGCTGGGCAGCTTCGGCGGCGCGCGCTAAGGTTTGGTGCATGGTCCAACTGCTTCTCGATGCCGGCGCCCTGCTCGGCGAATCGCCCTTCTGGCACGCCGCCGAAGCCCGTCTCTATTGGGTCGATATCGAGGGCCGCAAAATCCATCGCACCGATCCCGCGACGGGTACCGACGAGACGATGGACCTCGCCGAGCAGGTCGGCTGCATTGCGCCACGCGCGGGCGGCGGTCTCGTCGCGGCGCTCGAAAATGGCTGCGCGCTGATCGACGGCTGGGGCGCCGCGCCGCGCCCCTTCGGCCCGGCGGTGCTCGCCGACAAGCCCGAACAGCGCTTCAACGACGGCCGCGTCGATGCCGCGGGCCGCCTGTGGGTCGGCAGCCTGACGAGCGACAAGGCGAACCCCGCCGCGACGCTCTACCGCCTCGACCCCGACGGGTCGCTGACCGAGATTTTCGGGCAGCTGACGACGAGCAACGGCGCCGCGTTCAGCCCCGACGGCCGCACCTTTTACCACGCCGACACGCCGACCCACGCAATCCGCGCCTATGACGTCGACCCGGCCGCGGGCACGCTCAGCAATGGCCGCATCTTCCACCAGTTCGAATTCGGCAACGGCCGCCCCGACGGCGCCGCAGTCGATGCCGAAGGCTGTTACTGGTCGGCGCTGTGGGACGGCTGGCGCATCGTGCGCTTCTCGCCTGCGGGTGAATTGCTCCAGACCGTGGAGCTCCCCGTCCAGCGGCCGACGATGCTGGCGTTCGGCGGGGCCGACCTTCGGACCGCCTTCGTTACCAGCGCGGGCAAGAACCTCACCGACGAAGAGCGCAAGGCACAACCGCACGCGGGCGGCGTCTTCAGCTTCCGCGTCGATGTCCCCGGCCTGATCCAGCGGGATTTTGGCGCGTAGGCACCTTGCACCCCGCTGTCACATAAGGTTAAGACGGCTCCCGACATGGTTTCGTCCGAAACCTTATCCTCCGGGGAGATTAATCGATGTCGCGCGCCGCGCAGCCTTTTGCCCGTCATTTGTCGATCATGCTTGCATCCACGGCGATGATGGTGGGTTATAGCCAGATGACCACCGCAACCGCCGCCGAACCGACCGCCGCCGCCAAGCCCGCGGCCACCGCCCCCACGGTCGAAAACCCGATGACCGCGCCGTGGACCGGCCCCTATGAAGGGGTGCCGCCGTGGGACAAGATGGACCCCGAACTCTTCCCCGACGCCTTCACCAAGGGCATGGCCGAAGTGAAGGCGCAGGTGCAGGCGGTGATCGACAATCCCGCGGCGCCGACGTTCGAGAATACGCATGTCCCGATGCAACTCGCCGGCGACATGATGGACCGCGTCTATGCGCTGTGGGGCGTGCAGACCTCGAACAAGTCGAACGACCGCGTCGAGGACATCGACGCCGAGTGGAGCCCCAAGCTCACCACCTTCTACACCGAGCTGTTCCTCGAGCCGAAGCTCTTCGCGCGCTACAAGGCGGTGTACGACAAGCGCCATTCGAGCGGCCTCAACGCCCAGCAGATCCGCATCGTCGAGCGCAGCTATGACGAAATGGTCCGCGACGGCGCGAACCTGTCGCCCGCCGACAAGGCAAAGCTCGTCGCGATGAACTCGAAGCTCGAAGGCCTGTTCTCCGCCTTCTCGTCGAAACTGCTCGGCGACGAAAAGCTCTACACCTTCGTCACGGACAAGGCCGAGCTTGCAGGTCTCGAACCCGGCTTCATCGCCTCGCTCGCCGCCGCCGCCGAAGCCAATGGCAAGCCCGGCCAGTGGGCGATCAAGAACACCCGCTCGTCGGCGCAGCCGGTGATGCAGGGCGCGACCAACCGCGCGCTTCGCGAACGTGTCTACAAGGCGTTCGTCAGCCGCGGCGACAATGGCGACGCGAACGACACCAACGCGACGATCGTCGAGATATTGAAGCTGCGCCAGCAGCGCGCCGAACTGCTCGGCTTCGCGACGCACGCCAATTACCGCATGGCCGACACGATGGCGAAGACGCCAGAGGCAGCGATGGGCCTGATGATGAAGGTCTGGCCCGCCGCGGTCGCGCGCGTGAAGGAAGAGGTCGCCGACATGCAGGCGATCGCCGATACCGAAGCGAAGGCTGGCAAGGGTCCGAAGATCACCATCGAGCCTTGGGACTATCGCTTCTATGCCGAGAAGGTCCGCAAGGCGAAATATGATCTCGATGAAAGCGAGGTGAAGCCTTACCTCCAGCTCGACAAGCTGGTCGACGGCATGTTCTGGTCGGCGGGGCAGCTCTACGACCTCGGTTTCCGCGAGAATACCGGCACGATCCCCGTCTTCGACCCCAAGGTCCGGACCTTCGAGGTCTATAATCTCAAGACGAACGAGAATGTCGGGGTCTTCTATCTCGACAATTTCGCGCGCGACGGGAAGCGTTCGGGCGCATGGATGACGACCTATCGCAGCCAGCAGACACTCGGCGGCGAACGCAACGTCCTCGCGTCGAACAACAATAATTTCACCGAAGCCGCGAAGGGCGAGCCGACGCTGATCAGCCTCGACGACGCGACGACTTTGTTCCACGAATTCGGCCACGGCATCCATTACCTGCTGCAGCATATCTATTACCCGGCGCTCGCCGGGGTGCCGCGCGACTTCGTCGAATATCCGAGCCAGGTGAACGAGAATTGGCTGATGACCCCCGAAGTGCTGTCGAAATATGCGACGCACTACAAGACGGGGCAGCCGATGCCGCAGGCGCTCGTCGACAAGATCCTCGCCTCGGACAAGTTCAATCAGGGCTTTTCGACGGTCGAATATCTTTCGAGCGCCATCGTCGACATGAAGCTGCACGATCGCAAAACGCCGCCCGCCGACGTCGACAAGTTCGAGCGCGAAACGCTCGCCGCTATCGGCATGCCGAAGGAAATCGTCATGCGGCACCGCCTGCCGCAGTTCGGTCACCTGTTCAGCTCCGACGCCTATTCGGCGGGCTATTATAGCTACCTCTGGTCGGAAACGATGGACGCCGACACCTGGGCGGCCTTCACCGAAGCGGGCGGCCCGTGGGACCGCACCGTCGCCGACAAGTTCCGCACCATCCTGCTGATGACGGGTAACGAGACCGACCGCGCCGAAGCCTATCGCGCCTTCCGTGGCCGCGATCCCGACGTGAAGGCGCTGCTGAAAAAGCGCGGTTTTCCGACCGAATAGGCGAACGATACCGGGGAGGCAAAGGGGGCGTTTTCGCCCCCTTTGTTTTGGGAAACCGACGCCGGACTCGGCCGATAGCCGTTGCTTGGCGTTTGGCGGGAGCTCGCCTAGACAGGTATTTGTTCATACGAAAATCGGTTCGCGGGAGGGGATATACTGATGTTCGCTCTTGCTTTTGTCGCCGCAGCCTCAGCACTTCCACCACCGGATTTCGCGTCGGACAGCTTGCTTCGGGTCCAGGTGCTTGCGGAGAACGGGCTTCCCGGCGAACGCCCCGTCAAACCCGGCCGCCCCTTCTATGCACAGCAAATCACATTCGACGGATTGCTCGAATTTGCCGATCGCGAGCAGGAGAAGGAAGCGCGCCGCAAATATGACATGGATATGAGTGACAATTTCTCTTTGACCGAATGGATCGGCGTGTCGGCCAAGGATGGCAGTTTTCACCATAGAGGATGGCTGTACTGCGTGAGACGCTCGCGCTTTGGCGCCGAAAAATGCTTTCGGGATTTCGATGGGAACGGGACGTTCGATCAACTCACGGCACTGGACCCCGATCGGCCCGATCGCTTCCTCAAGTTCGATACGATCCCTGCCATTGCATATCGCTACATCCCCCGCGAACGAAAGCCGGCGAAAAGTGGCACCTACAGACTGCCCGAGGTCTATCTTTCCTACGATCTGGTCGGCGGAAAACTCGAGTTTCGCGTTCTCGCATACACGGGGCTTGCCTCCACGGTCGATTTTGGCCCGGTGGAGACCGTCGATCCCGGGAGCCTCCCGCGGACGATCAGTTTGGCCGGCGCACGCGTCAGGATAGCCAGCTGGGACGGAAAGCGCGCCACTCTCGCCGTTGAAACGCCGATGAGCACTTCGGCCGTCCGGTTTATCGCTCCCGACGAGGGCTTTGTCTTCGGAGGGAATCGAAAAGGGTGGCGCCTGAACTTTGTCGAGGCTCCCCTTCCGGCCCGATAGCCGGGCGCCTCGCCTGCTGTAGCTTCAGGACACAGCAAAAAGCCCGCCGTCCTATAGGGAAAGCGGGCTTTTTGATGGTTGCGGGAGTAGGATTTGAACCTACGACCTTCAGGTTATGAGCCTGACGAGCTACCGGGCTGCTCCATCCCGCGCCAACCAACGGCGATCGCCATAGGGACCGCCGAAACAGCAAAAGGCCGGCATCGCTGCCGGCCTCTAACTTTGTGAATGGGTTTCCGTTTCGACCTTACGTCGGCTGCAATGCCTGGCGACGTCCTACTCTTCCAACGCTTAAGCGGTAGTACCATCGGCGCTGTCAGGTTTCACGGCCGAGTTCGAGATGGGATCGGGTGGGTCACTGACGCCATGGTCACCAAGCAATGAAGCCGGCGTAGGGTCAAAAAGGGTTTCAATCGATGTCCGTGCAATATTTGTCTGATCAATCATCCACTATCGTGGACAAACCGGTCAGGCTTGTCGTTGATGGCGGGACTCTTAAGTGCGAATAGAGCAATTAGTATCGGTTAGCTCCACGCGTTACCGCGCTTCTACATCCGATCTATCAACGTGGTGGTCTTCCACGGCTCTAAGAAATCTTATCTTGAGGGAGGCTTCCCGCTTAGATGCTTTCAGCGGTTATCCCGTCCATACATAGCTACCCTGCTGCGCGGCTGGCGCCACGACAGGTACACCAGAGGTATGTTCAACCCGGTCCTCTCGTACTAGGGTCAACTCCTCTCAAATTTCGACGCCCACGGCAGATAGGGACCAAACTGTCTCACGACGTTCTGAACCCAGCTCACGTACCACTTTAATTGGCGAACAGCCAAACCCTTGGGACCTGCTCCAGCCCCAGGATGTGATGAGCCGACATCGAGGTGCCAAACGATTCCGTCGATATGAGCTC